>Ga0172380_10000188_pt1 | contig 133904 bp, 115 predicted proteins | sample Leawe162metaG_FD_119747 | JGI IMG/M metagenome (GOLD analysis project Ga0172380, IMG submission 119747) | Leachate microbial communities from a municipal landfill in Southern Ontario, Canada - Leachate well 162 metaG | ecosystem: Engineered > Solid waste > Landfill > Unclassified | place... | reverse complement strand
GACATTACGATTGATAAAACCGGGCGGCGAATACTTAAAGATGATAAACTCATTTTTCTTTTCTCTGTTATTCTTTAGACTTCCGCTATGAGAATTCTAAGTTGAAATAAAATTTATTTTTCGATTGACTGCACTTTAACTTTTGCGCGTGGACGAAGCTGCATAATCCCAGATGTAATTACGCTGTCTCCCATACTAATTCCCTTTGTTATCTGAACATCGCTTTCAGTACGAATTCCGCTTTCCACTTTAACCGGTGCTGCAATTCCATTTTTGTAAACAAAAACTCTTTCGCCGGAAATATCCAACGCAAGCGATTGGGATGGAATTATAATAGCGTTTTTCACACTGTTCAAATTCACTTCTACGCCAACGTACGAACCGGGTATTAGCTCGCCTCGGTCGTTATTACATATAGCACGAACTTGCAGTGCGCGTGTCGAAGGATCTACCTTCGGTTCGAGAGCATACACTTTTGCCGAAAACACTTTTCCCGATGCGGTTTTAATCTGAACAAAATTTCCAACAGAAATTTCATTTGCAAACCTTTGAGGAATTGAGAAATCAACTTTAATAGGATTTGCGCTTTGCAAAGAGGCAATTTGTGTTGAAGGAGTTACATAGCTTCCTTCGCTTATATAGCGCAAGCCGATTGTTCCGGCAAATGGAGCGCGAATTTCTGTTTTAGCTATTTGTGCTTTTATATTCTCAATATCGGCGATAGATGCATCCAGATCGTTGACTGCTGTTTCATAAGTTTCTTTGCTAATGCCGTTTTTGGAAAGAAGAATTCTTTGGCGATATTCTTTTTCGGAAGCGTCTTTCTTAACAATTTCTGATTTACGTAACTGCGCTTGAAGGTCTGCGTCGTTCACTTTTACTAAGAGATCGCCTTTGTTAACTTTTGCTCCCTCTTTAAATGCTATAGAGATAACTTTACCAGAAGTTTCTGTTCGAAGCTGAACTTCTTCGTTACCAATAACAGAGCCGGAAACATTAAGGTTTGTTACAAAGTCTTCCGGACCAATTATTTTAATTGTTACCGGTATTACACCACCTCTTGCCATTGGTGCAGAGCCATTGCCTTCTACCTTAGATTTCAGTTTGGGAATGATGATAATTGCTAGAATCAAAAGAGCAAGTGCAGCAATTGATATTCTTTTAATCAGTGTTTTGTTCATATTGGAAAAGCCTAAGAATTATTGTCTATTATTGACAATAAAAATATGAATATGGTTTAGTTTAGACCAATTTTATTTGTTGAATTGAGCTTTTAACATTTTTATGTTAGAACCACAATTAAAGCGGCTAATGAAGAACTTTCTTTTACTTATAGCGATTGCACTTGGTATCATTCTACCTTACGGACACGAATACACTTTTCTTATCCGCTATTTCTTAATGGTCTTGCTCTTTTTTTCTTTTCTTGATGTAAGAACCAACAAAGAAATTTTAAAGCAAAGTCATTTTGTAATTCTCGTGGTAATTCTCTTTACTCCTCTAATCTTTTTTTACCTAATAAATTTTTTCAATCACTCGCTTGCACAAACAGTATTTGTAACTGCAATTGCACCCACAGCAATTGCGGCGCCGGTTATAATCAGTTTGAAGAAGGGAAAAGTTGAGTATGTAATGTTTTCGCTGTTGCTAAATAATATTGCTGTTGCGCTGTTAATTCCTTTTATGCTTCCATTTATCGCTAGCAGTTCAAACCCGGTTTATGTTAGCGATATTCTTTTTCCGGTTCTCGTAACAATCTCAATTCCTTTTGCTTTAGCTCAGCTAACAAGATTTGTTCTGCCTAAGATTTGGAAGTTTCTGGTTGAATGGAAAGATTCATCATTCTACATTTTAGTAGCTAACATTTACATTGCTGTTTCAGATGCAACAACTTATATCCGCGAAGAACTAACCTCAAATCTTACAATCGTTTTTTTTATTGCCGCTGTTTCCGGTTTACTATGCTTATTCTACTTTGGTCTCGGTTGGTTGATTGGCGGGAAAAATTATCATACAGAAGCAAGTCAGTCTCTCGGACAGAAAAACAATGCATTCACAATTTGGATTGCGTTAACATTCATGTCTCCGCTTGCCGCTCTTGGTCCGGTTTTTTACGTTCTCTTTCAGAACACTTACATTTCTTATACACTCTACCGCTTCAACTCAAAACGGAACAAAAAGGTAAGTAGTCCGTCAGAATAGGACATCAAAACTTTTTTGTTTGAACTTCACAATCTATCTGTTAATTTAAAGCAACAAGTCCGCCTAATACGCGGAAGAAAGGCAAGCTAGAATGAATAAGATATTCAAAATCATTCTATTTATCGTCGGGGGACTCGCAGCAATAGTTGCAGTATTTCTGATCTACTTCAATGTATCATATCCAAAAGTAGATCCGCCATCCAACGAAAAAGTTGAGATCACACCGGCAAGATTAGCACGCGGAAAATATTTAGCTAATCACGTAACAGTATGTATGGACTGCCACTCCACACGCGACTGGAATAAACTTTCCGGACCAATTGCGCCCGGAACACTTGGCAAGGGTGGGGAAAAGTTTGGCGAAGAGATCGGCTTTCCCGGAACTCTTTATGCCAAAAATATTACTCCGGCTTCAATTGGTGATTGGAGCGACGGCGAGTTAATGCGCGCAATTACAAACGGAGTTAATAAAAAGGGAAATGCATTTTTTCCTTTAATGCCTTACCTCTCTTACAATCATTTAACTAGAGAAGATTTGTACTCTCTTGTAACATATATTCGTTCGCTTCCCTCAATTAAAAACGAAGTGCCGGAAGGCTCGCTTAATTTTCCTCTTAACTTAATTGTGAAAACAATGCCGCCGAAATCATATAATCCATCTCCAGAACCGGATAAAAATAATCCGGCTAAGTACGGAGAGTATTTAGTAAAAATTTCCGCGTGCTTTGACTGCCACACCGAATCGGTTAAGGGTGAGTACAAAATGGAAAAAGCGTATGGAGGCGGTGCTGAATTTAATTTTCCGGCTGGAGTTGTTCGCTCTGCAAACATTACTCCGGAAGAAATAAGCGGTATTGGAAAATGGAGTAAAGAACAATTCGTCTCGCGTTTCAAATCTATGGATCCGGACAGCGTACAAATTCCGTCGCTTAATATTCAGAAGGATTTCAACTCGCCTATGCCCTGGACAATGTACGCGGGAATGACGCGCGAAGACCTCGGTGCGATGTATGATTATTTGCGAACGCTAAAACCAATTAAGCAAGCGGTTGTTAAGTTTACTCCAAATCAATAATATTCTTTTCACAGCGGTGGTAAATAAAAAACCCCGGATTAATTTTCCGGGGTTTCTTTTTTCTAACTACTATGTACTCTGTACTAAATACTATTTAGTTACAGACAGTATCCAATCCTTCATAATCTTGAGAGCATCTTCGCTAAATGTTGTTTCAATAGTCGAGTATTCACCCGGTGCCCCGGTTTGTGCCGGCTGAAACAGATGATTCAATCCGGACAGTTCAACTGTTCTGAAATTTTTATTTCCGCCGGTCAGCATGGCAGAAAACAGTTTGTTATGGGCATGAATTATTATTGTCTGACCCACATTAATTGTCCCATATTCAGAAATTTAATTTCTGAATTGTCTCCCAATATGAAATCATATCCTATGCTATAATTTCCCTTTCCCTGTCCTCTAAATTTATTCTCACCTAAGTGAGATAAAGGGGATTCGGGAAGCATGCCATGCAAATAAGAAGAATATAGACTATCGTTCCTGGTAAAAATTTTTAGGCTGTCATATCCACCAGTCAATTTATAAACCCCTTCATATTTCCTTAAATTCATGGGAATGTTTTTGTTGAAAATTGGTAAAATCAATCTGCTGATATTGTCATTAATTCTTGAAAAATCAAAGTCTGTTGTGTTTGTGAGAATTACCCAGCCAATTTTGATTTTGGGATTAAATATTATTTCGCAACGGTAACCAAGCATGGCTCCCTCATGCGTAACAAATGGATAAGATGATTTCCATCCAATATTAAAAGCCTGCATCATTGTTTTATTATCATCGGAAAGAAATTTATTTGTTTCCACAGAATTTTTTTCAAACTGGAAGCTTATGAATTTGGCTAAATCTCTTGCCGTAGAATACATTCCACCATTATATAAAGCTGAATTTGGTTTAAAAAGGGGAGTCTCAATAAAAGTTCTGTTGCTATCGTCATAATAATATCCTTTTGCAAGCGAATTCTTGCCGGTATTTTCTGTAACAAAACCGGTATTGTTTAATTTTAATGGCTTGCAAATATTATTAACTATATAAGTTGCATAATCTTTTTTGGCAGCTCTCTCAAGGGCTATGCCTAATAACGAATACCCAAGATTTGAGTAATGCCTGTTTCCGTAAGGGAGTAATTGATACTTCGGATACTCAACTTCAACAAACTGCAATGAATTAAGAAATTCCCTTTTTGTTGCTGCCTCTATAACTGAATCTTTCGCACCTGTCAGTATCCATTTATCAACCTGTTTTGTAAAATTTATATCTGCTGGTGAATTTCGTGGAAGTCCCGATGTATGAGTAGCGAGTTGTAATAGCGTTGTTCCGCTTTTATCTGCTAGGTTAGAACTTCCTTTAAATTCTGGTACATACTTTTTTACATCATCATCCAACGCCACTATATTTTTTTGGTAGAGTTGCATGAACATTGTCGCCGTAAATGGTTTTGTGACAGATAAAATTGGATACTTTGAATCAATCGTTGCCTGTATTTTGTTATTTACATCAGTATATCCTTCCGATTCGCTAAAAATAATTGTTTTATCATGAACGATTACGACAACAATACTGGGCGAGTGATACCTATTTTTAAATCCTTCAACCACTATTTTTAATTGTCTTGATGTAGAGTCATTTAACAAATCCTGTGATTGGCAAACTGATGGAATTGTCATTCCAAACAAAGCCACAAAAGAAAGTAATATTGTTTTCATGGTAAATTAGACTCAATATTCTGAGAAATGGTTACAGGCGGTGGTTAAGTTTACCCCAAATCAATAATGTTTATAAAAGTAGAGACATGCCATGGCATGTCTCTACAAATAAATTATCTAGTCACAGAAAGAATCCAATCCTTCATAATCTCCAACGCATCTTCGCTGAATGTTGTTTCTATTGTTGAGTATTCTGCTGGCGCTCCGGTTTTTGCCGGTTGAAACAGATGATTCAATCCCGGCAACTCAATTGTTTTGAAATTTTTATTGCCGCCGGTTTTCAAAGCTTTTTCAATCTCCGTTAAGTTTTGTTTCGGATCAACTTGTAAATCCTTTCCACCGTTTAATGCAAGCACCGGAACGGTTACTTGTTCCAGAGTTGGTCTTGGATCATACTTGATAAAGAATCTGAACCAAGGACTGAGAATTTGTTTTATATTTCTATCAAATGATTCTTTTGAATTTTCCGGTTTCTTCTTCTCTTCATCACTCATTTTGCTTATATCATCATTGTACATTGCAAGAAGTTTGTTAAACATTTGCAAACTATCCGTGTCTTCAGCAACAACGCTAAATATGCTAATGTTTTCTTTTTTTGCTTTTTGAACATCTTCTTCCTTAGCGCCATTAGCGCGTACAATTAATTCTGTCTGTAGAACAATAACATCTTTTCCGGAAACACCTGTACCGGCAATTAAAACAATAAATGAAACATCATTTGAATTAACTGCACACATAGGAGCAATAATTCCACCTTCGCTATGTCCGGCAACTCCAATTTTCTTTGCATCAACTTCTTTACGAGTTTTTAGATATTCAACAGCCGCCAATGCATCTGTTGCAAAATCGGCGCTTGTTGCGGAGGCAAAACTTCCTTTTGATTTTGCAATACCTCTATCATCAAAACGAAGAACGGCAATTCCGTTACGGGTTAAGTAATCTGCAATTACTAAAAATGGTTTGTGATTCATTAACGATTCATCTCTGTCTTGCGGACCGGAACCAGTAACCAAAACTACCGCCGGGAATTTCCCTTCACCTTTTGGAAAAGTAAATGTACCGGCGAGTGTAATATTAGCTTCTTTGTTTTCGAAAGTAATTTCTTCTTCATTGTACGGATATGGTTTCTTCGGCGTTTGCGGACGCTTAACTTGAGCAACTTTATCAACCTTTTTAAGTTCAAGCGGAAGAGACATGCCGCGTTGAACAAACGTTCCTTTTATTTTCAAACTATCTTTAATGAAAGAACCTTTAAAAGAAGCATCTATGTTTTTTACCTCAAATTTAATCGAGTCATCCGTAACAAATGTATAAGTTGCCGGTATGTTTGAAGCTCCTTGATCGGGACTTTCTAAATCGATATGATAAGATTTATCAGCTTTCTGATGAATCTTTAAAACCAATCGCAATTGCACCGCTCCAAAGTCCAGCTTTCCTTCCCATAGACTTAAGTATTGCTTTTCAACTTCTTGAGCAGCAAGATTGAAGACAAGAATGAACGAAAACACAAAAACGTAAATCATCTTTTTCATTTTTTCCTTCGCTATAATAATTTCAAAAAATATTTCACAGAGTGACACAGAGATAATGTTCTCGGTGTTACTCTGTGACTCCTTTGTGTCTCTCCGTGAAATGTTTTGTTTACAGAGAAACACAAATCAACATTCTTACTTAGAAGAATCAATCATAGGTACAGCACCAAGAACATCTTCAATCGAAAGATTTTTAATCTCGCCAAGGTTCAACGCTTTAATTCCTTCTTCAACTTTAGCCCTATCACCAACAACTATTACAACCATCTGATCTGGTACAATGTATTTCTTTGCGGCTGTTGTAACTTCATCGTTGGTAACTTTTAATACACTAGACACATAATTATCAAAATAGTTTTCCGGCAAATTGTATTGAATCATTTCATCTAACTGTCCGGCAACTTCTGCAACAGATTGAAAGTTACCCGGATAACTTAATGCAACAAGGTTTTTACCTCTGTTAAGTTCATCAGCTGGAATTGGCTCTCTAATTGCGTTCAGCTCTTTGAAGAATTCAAGCAAGGCCTTATCAGTTACTTCTGTTTGGACAGAAGAACTAGCATTAAAACTTCCCGGAATTGGTCTGAATGCGAACCGAGAAGAAGCACCATAAGTATAACCGTGAACTTCGCGCAAATTATTGTTCAAGCGGGATGTAAATGAACCGCCGAGAATTGTGTTCATAACAACAAGGGCATTATATTCCGGGGTTAAGCGAGCGGCTCCAATTCTGCCAATAGTAATTACAGATTGTGCGGCGCCCGGTTTATCTATTAGATAAACAATTGTGTTTGTTACTTGAGCTGCTTCTTTTATTTTTTCTTCTTTAACGTCTCCTTTAGCCCATTTGCCAAAGGCCGCTTCTAATTTTTTCTTTAGCTCATCAACTTTGATATCTCCAACAGCAACAAAGTAAGCATTGCCGGCGGCAAATTGATTTTTATAGAAGGCTTTCAAATCATCTACAGAGTAATTTTTTATTACGCTCTCACTAATGATTCTTCCGTAAGGATGATCTTTGCCGAAAAGTATTTTTCCGAATGCAGCACCAGCAATAGCTGTGGGCTGATCATGCATCTGCATCAGCGAAGTTAATCTGTCTTTCTTCTTTCTATCTAGTTCTTTTTGCGGAAAATCGGGACGAAGGACTACATCGCTCATAATTTTAAGAGCATCATCAAATTTGCTGAGCGGCGTGTGAAGAGAAACCGAGGATGAATGAACTCCGGCACCAATGCGAAGATTAGCGCCCAAGAAATCAATTGCGTCTGCAATTTCTAGAGATGTTTTTCCGGCGGCGCCCTCGTCAAGCATATCGAATGTTAGGCTTGCTAACCCAACTTTATCAGCCGGATCGTTCGCGCTTCCGGCTTTGATTGTAAGATTTAATTGCACCAACGGAACTTGATGCTTTTCCATCAGAACTACTTTTAATCCATTTGATAAAACAAATTTTTGAATTGCCGGAAGCTTCAAAGATTTCGGCGCCGGAAGCTTCGGTGGTTTTGTTCTGTCAACTTCTTGTGCAACTGTTTGTGTAAACAATAAAACAGCAAACACACAAACGAAAGTAAGTTTTAATATTGTTTTCATATTACTTTGCCTCCGTCTTTGGTTGAATTGCTAAATCCGTTTTTCCTTTTGGAACAATACTAAGAACAACGCGCGCGTTATCTGGCAAATATTTTTGTGCGGCAAATTGAATATCATCAACACTTAACGATTTGTAGCGGGCTAAATCTTCATTGGCATAATCCGGGTTACCAGCGTAATAGTAATATGTGTTTAACAAATCTGCTTTGCCTCCAAATCCGCCCGGTCTTTCAAGCTGATCTAAAAAGTAAGCTTCAGTTTGGTTTACAACTCTCTGCAATTCTCTTTGAGCCGGAGCTTCTTTTTTAATTCTATCAATCTCTTGCTGAATAACATTTCTCAATTCCGTGAGAGTATGTCCGCTGCGCGCAGTAGCCACAACTTGAAATTGAGATACAAGTTTGCTCGATGCTTGATAAGCTGAAACATCTTGTGCAATCTGTAATTCATAAACTAATTTTTGATATAAGCGGGAGTTTTTTCCGCCGCTGAGAATACTTGAAAGTACATCCATCTCTGCATCGCCCGGGGCAAACTTTGCCGGAGTAATCCATGTCATATATAATCTTGGAAGCTGAACTCTGTCTTCCAAAACCAAAATTTTTTCGCTATTAAGTTTTGCGGCTGCCGGATTTTGCGGCGGCACCGGCTTGCCTGCTGGAATTGCGCCGAACCATTTTTCAACTAGCTTAATCGTTTCCTTTGGATCGATATCTCCGGAGATTACTAACGAAGCATTGTTCGGAACATAATAAGTTCTGAAAAACTCAACCACATCTTCAAACGAAGCTGCTGAAAGATCCGCCATCGAACCGATTACCGGCCAGTTATATGGATGTCCTTCCGGGAATAAATTTTTGAGAATTGTTTCTTCGCTTAATCCGTATGGACGGTTTTCATAACTCTGGCGTCTTTCATTTTTTACAATATCGCGCTGACCGTCAACTTTTTCTTTAGTCATCGCATCAACAAGAAATCCCATTCTGTCGCTGTCCAGATAAAGCGCTAACTCAAGTGCGTTCGTTGGAACATCTTCAAAATAATTTGTTCTGTCTTCGGTTGTAGAGCCGTTGTTCTCGCCGCCTGCCGCTTCTAGTAACTTATCAAAATCTCCTTCGGCAACGTGTCCGCTGCCTTCAAACATCAAGTGCTCGAACAAGTGCGCAAAGCCGGTTCTACCAACTTTTTCGTAACCGGAACCAACATGATACCAAGTGTTTACACTGACCGTTGGCGTTGAGTGATCCTCGTGTAGAAGAACATTCAATCCGTTCGGAAGAACGTAACGTGTGTAAGGAATTTTTAACGATTGTGCGGAAACCACAGAGCACAATACCAACAGCAGAAGAAGTTGTTTCTTCATGTTTCCCTCGTTTATTATTGAATTGAAATGAATGGTATAAATTAAACCCAAATTTTCCTTTTGGAAAATTTGTCATTCTGACCGCAAACCGTAACTTAAAAAAAACAAATCCTTTCTGAAATATATGATTTATAACAACATATATATTTTCTCACTCCGCTTGCGGGGTTAACCCCGCTGTAAAACTATATAACATAAGTTTTACAAGCGGCCTACGGCAAAAAAATCATTCTTAATGATTTTTTTGGGTTAAACAATTATATGTTTCCGTTCGAAGTGAAATTTGTCCACTATTTTGACGTTTTAACTTCTCCAACGTTTGCAAGATTTATTTTTTTACTCAGTTTAGCCTTTCCTATTTTAGATAAGTAAAATCTAACTATCGGATGAATTCTAATGAAAAACCTATCCAAACTATTATTAATTATTTTGATGATGACTTACGCTACTATCTCGGCACAGAAAGAATTTTCCTTGCTTTCGCCGGATAAGAAGCTCGAAGTGAAAGTTTCTGTCGGCCAGAAAATTGAATTTTCTGTTTTGAAGAATGGTAAAGCTCTTATTTCTCCTTCACCGCTGGCGCTGAACGTAAATGATAACGTTATACTCGGAAGCAAAGCCAATGTAAAAAACACAAAAACAAATTCTGTTAATCAAATTCTTCAGCGGGAAGTTAGACAGAAGAGCAAAGAAGTAAGAGAGAATTACAACGAACTAAAAATTAATTTCAAAGAAAACTTTGCCCTTTCATTCCGCGCATTTAATGAAGGCGCCGCATATCGGTTTGAAACTTCGCTTGACGGGGACTTAAAAGTAAACAGCGAAACTTATTCTGTAAACTTTGCCGGCGATTATCTTTGCTACTTTCCGGAAGAAGAAAGTTTTATGTCTCACAACGAACGGGTTTTCAATCCGGTTATGCTAAAAGACATAAAAGAAAAACAGTTTGCATGCACTCCTTCTATTATAGATACTAAAGAAGGAACACTGATTGGAATAACAGAATCAGATCTTGAGGATTATCCCGGTCTCTGGCTAAAAGGAACCGCGCAGAACAGCTTAACCGGAATTTTCCCGGCCTATGTTCTCGAAACAAAAATGAGACGCGACCGTGATGTTGAACCAACTAAGCGCGCTGATTATCTCGCGCTTACAAAAGGAGCAAGAACTTTTCCTTGGAGAATTTTTGCTATAACAAACAGCGACGGCGAAATAATTACTAATGAAATGGTTTACCTTCTCTCAAAACCAAATCAGTTAAAAGATATTTCATGGATTAAGCCGGGCAAAGTTGCTTGGGACTGGTGGAACTACAACAACATTTACGGAGTTGATTTCCGCGCCGGCGTTAACACAGAGACTTACAAATACTATATCGATTTCGCTTCCAAATATGGAATTGAATATATAATTCTTGATGAGGGCTGGTATAAGCTTGGCGATCTTCTTTCGGTAGAACCACAAATGAATGTTCAAGAAATTATTGATTACGGAAAGAAAAAGAATGTTGGTGTTATTCTTTGGGTTGTATGGAAAACTTTGGATGATCAGCTTCAGCCCGCGTTTGATTTATTTGAAAAGTGGGGAGCCGTTGGAATTAAAGTTGATTTTATGCAGCGCGATGACCAAGAAATTGTAAACTATTACTGGAAGATTGCCCGCGAAGCAGCTAAGAGAAAATTACTTGTTGATTTTCACGGAGCGTTTAAGCCTAGCGGACTTTTCCGCGCTTATCCAAACGTAATTACAAACGAAGGTGTTAAAGGTTTGGAAAACGATAAATGGGAAAGTGCAGTAACTCCCGAACATTGCGTTACACTTCCATTCACAAGAATGTTTGCCGGACCAATGGATTTCACTCCCGGAGCAATGGTTAATATTACTAAACAATTCTTCAAACCAAATCACTCTCAGCCGATGAGCATGGGTACAAGATGCCAGCAGCTTGCAATGTATGTTGTGTACGAAAGTCCTTTGCAAATGTTGGCGGACAACCCGACTAACTATTATAAAGAACCGGTTTGTATGGAATTTTTATCTAAAGTTCCGGCTGTCTGGGATAAAACAATTGTGCTTGTTGCAAAGATTGCAGATTATGTTTTAATTGCACGCCAATCGGGTAACGACTGGTACGTTGGAGCTATGACGGATGATAAAGCGAGAGACTTTACTGTTGATTTCTCATTCTTAAATGATGGCGCTTATACTGCTGACATTTGGCAAGATGGAATTAACGCTGATAGGAACGGAAATGATTTCAAAAAGATTTCTGTTGATGTAACAAAAGAAACAAAATTGAAAATTCATCTTGTCTCCGGCGGAGGCTGGGCTGCAAGAGTTCATAAAAAATAACATGGTCGGTTTATGAAAACCCGAATTTCTAGTTTAATACCGGTGGAAAGTATTTCTACCAAGATATTTTTGATTAGAGGCGAAAAGGTTTTGTTGGATCGTGATCTTGCCAATCTTTATGGTGTTGAGACAAAGGTTTTAAATCAAGCCGTGAATAGAAACATTTCCAGATTTCCGGCAGACTTTATGTTTCGCCTAACGAAAGACGAGAACGATTTTCTAAGGTCACAAATTGTGACCTTAAAGAAAGGAGAGCATTCAAAGTATTTACCCGCAGCATTTACCGAACAGGGTGTGGCAATGCTGTCTTCTGTATTAAAAAGCGAACGCGCCGTACAGGTAAACATTGCAATCATGAGGGCGTTTGTACAAATGAGAAAATTCTTTGAGAGCAATCAAGCGCTTGCTAAAAAGCTAAGCACGCTTGAAGCAGAGACTAAAAAGAAGTTTGCGAAACAACATGAACAAATTGCATTGATATTCGAAGCAATAAAAGAACTGATGATTGAAAAAGAAAAACCCAAAAGAAGAATTGGATATTAAAAGAACCCCAATGAGTACTATTAAAAAAACTAAAATTACTGTTAAGAAAAAGAAGGTCCGTATCCCTCTGCCAAAGCAAGCGCCAAAGGTGATGGAATCCGAAAAGGTTTATAAACGAACCAAAGCAAAAAAAATTGAACCGGAATAAACTTATTGTCATGCCGGACTTGATCCGGCATCTATTTAAAATTACCGCTAGAAATTTTGCTGACAATCTTGCAAAGAATGACTCTATAACAGCCGGTTCTCAAAAATTCCTTCATTAAATTACTCCGCATTATAAAATATTTTTTACCTTCACTCGTCTTAATGTGTATAAAGGACAGGTTAAGTGACTGATATACAGGCAATAACACATATCTTCCAAAGAGATAGGGGAAAACTCCTCAACTATATAAGAAACAATGTTTCTTCCGGAGTTGAGGCAGAAGACGTTCTGCAAGATGTTTTCTACTCTTTAATAGATGGCTTTCCTCAGATTAATGCAATAGAGAAAGTTACCTCGTGGCTATATACGGTTACCCGGAACAGAATAACAGACTTACACCGAAAGAAAAAACCTTCCGTCTTTAGCGATCTTGAAACTGCCGCAAATGATGAAGATGAATCATTCAGTCTTTTGGAGTTTATTCCTTCAAACCGGACCTTGCCCGATGATGCAGTAATTAAAGAAGCGTTCTGGGAAGAAGTTGAGCTGGCTTTGGATGAACTTCCCGAAAACCAAAGAGAAGTTTTTGTGATGAATGAATTTGAAGGTTACAGCTTTAGAGAAATTTCCGAAATGCTTGATGTACCGGTTAATACTTTGCTTTCCAGAAAGCGTTATGCGGTAAAATTTTTGAGAACACGTTTACAAAATTTATATAAGGAGCTGCAAAATGATGACTAGACATATAACAGCAAAAAAGATTTTCTTCGGAATACTAATTTTTATTGCGGCTGTTGGAGTTTTTGGAACTGCGTTTATGCTGCTTTGGAATTGGCTTATGCCGGCAATATTCGGATTGCCCCAAATTAATTTCTATCAAGCTATTGGTCTGCTTGTTCTTTCTAAATTAGTTTTCTCCGGGTTCGGACACCATAAAAAACCTTCCTCCAAAATTAGACCGGAGTGGCGCGAGCATTTTGAAAAGATGCATTCGCAAAGATGCGGGAATGAAACAGAGCAATAGTCATTCTGAGGAGCGAAGCGAGGAAGAATCTCTACCGCTGTTTGTCGTGCCGGACTTGATCCGGCATCTATTTAAATGGATTCCAGCTAAAGACGTGCTGGAATGACAACGTACTTATTATATCAACGCAAAACCTTTTTTCGATTCTTCAACAAACATTCTAACAAGCTCTTCGCTTTTTCTTCCGTTCGGTAATTCAACTCCCGTATGAACATCAACACCGGCCGGTTTAATTTCTAAGATTGCTTGCTTAACATTTTTATGATTCAACCCGCCCGCTATAATTACCGGTTTGGATGAAAGCTCAACCAGCTTTTTACTGATACTCCAATCATGTGTTTTTCCGGTTGCGCCCTCAGCTCCGGTTACCGGATCGAATGTGTCTGTAATGAATGCTTCAACCCAAGGAGAAAATGTTTCTACCATTTTAACAAGTTTATCGTAGTTATCGCTTGCAACAACAAGACTCTTAATAATTTCCAGATCGGGACGTAGAGTCTTCGTCTTCACTAACTCATCAAAAGAAATATCTCCGTGAAGCTGAATAATTTTCACATTCAGTTTATCGCTGAAAGAAATTATCTCATCGGCTTTATTTAAATAAGTAATAAGTACGGATTGATGCGGCGGCGTGATAGCGTTAATTACTTCAACAGCTTCCTCTTCCGTTAAATCTTCTTTATTAACCGGAAGCCGCAGCGGGAACCCGAGATAATCTACACCAAGCTCCATAAGAAGTTTTGCTTCCTCAATATCAATTACTCCGGCTATTTGTATTAGGTTTTTCATAATTTCTCATTTGTTTAACCAAAGATAATCAAAACACTTAGTCCTCTCCATTTGAAAGATTTAATTAGGTTAATTAGAATACTTCTTGTATGTTTGGGGAGGCAGTAACTTTAGAAGTAGACGTAGACGTAGACGCAAATCGTTTTACCCCACAGAAGTTCTTAAAGCCTGTCGTAAACAATCATTAATTATATTAACATTTACAAAGGAGCTTCTGTTATGGCAGAGCGCAAACAAGGAACCGTAAAATGGTTCAACAGTACTAAAGGTTTTGGTTTCATTTCTCAAGAAGGCGGAGAAGATGTATTCGTACATTTTCAGTCAATTCAATCTGACGGTTACAAAACTTTAAACGAAAATGACAAAGTTGAATTTACAGTTACTCAAGGTCCAAAAGGCCTTCAAGCAGCTGAAGTAAAAGTTATTCGCTAAGAATAAGTTTGCTTTGCAGCAAAAAACCCCGCAATAGCGGGGTTTTTTGTTTTAAAGATAGTGGTTGAAATTGGAGAGAAAGTTGAGCAAATTAAAGACATGAAACAGTCGTTTTCAATTATGTTAATTTTTATTACCCAATAATGATAAATAAAATCAAACCTTTCGAATCTGTCCGAAAATTTTATTTCTTAGAGTATTTCTATATACTTTTAAGAAGTGTAGAAAAGCAATCCGAGGTAGAACAAGTATTTAATTCTTTCAAAAATTTGAAACAGCAGCTTCGATTAGGAGAATCTAAATACAAAAAATTATCTATTAGTCCTGAAGCATTAACAAAAGTACAGTTAGATAGATACAGATATACGTTAAAACAAGTAATTGATGAATCGAAAGACTACCAACTAATAAAAGAAACTAAAAGTGGACTGCTGCGCCTTACAGAGGATGGTGAAATTTTACTAAAAGAATATTACAATAGCGGCGCGAATCGATTCAACCGGATATTGTTTGGAAAGATGGAGCAAAAGTACAATGCTTTCCTTTATTTATTGTCAATTTTTTACGGAGATGTAAACAAAAACAATCCGGGGCTAATTGTATTCCCAATTTACTCGCCCCGTCAATTAGGATTTGATCGACCGTCTGTAAAAAAAACAAAAGACATAATCGACTACTCAAATGAATTAGTAAAAAAACTTGAAAAAGATATTTACGAACAGCTAGGATTTAAAAAATCACTTGTTAACGAGAACAAAGCGATATTAAAAAGACTATACGATAGTCGATTATTGCCCCCCAAAGACACTGCTGAATTTTCTTCCAATAAGTATAATGTCATAACGAAGAGGTTTCGAGATTTTTGGATGAATTATTTTTTGAAAGAGATTTATAGATGTGAGTATTCAATGGCTTCGTTTGATATTTGGGCGTATCGTGGAAAGCAAATTGGACTAAATTCGATTACGGAATTTTATCCATCATTTAATGGTAGAATTGTATATCCTACAGCAATTATTTCAGAAAGCGTGACCTCTAAGGACTTTATTGAAATACATAGTTATCCCGATGGTAAAAAAGTCTTTCTACATGAACCAGATATAAACATTGAAAAGAATCAGGAGAAGTTTATAGATGTAATTGTTAAGTCCTATTTTAATCTAAGAAAGACATATAAAAGTTATTTTATAAATCTTTTAGCTCTCAAAGAACTCGTTTGTTATAACATGAAAATACCAGCGTATTTATTTGATACTTTTCTTGAAACTGTTTACAAATTACATCTTTCAAGGAACTTGAGAATAAAGATATCATTGGAAGTAGATAAATTACCAACCGAAACACAAGCAATGTATTTGAAAAAAGAACCTATTCTAATTGATGGAAAACTCAGAAATATTATTGCAATAGACGTAACCAAGGAGAAGAGTAATGGATAAACTACTAAAAAAGGCCACTTTGCCAGACATTAAATCGATTAAGTCCCGTTTTGAAAAATTTAACCTCTCTGAAAATCCGTTTCCCTCCGAACCAGTTGTAAACAAAGATTCCCTTGACAAAAGAATAAACGGCGGCATTTTCGAAATCGAAATTAGAAAAAGCGAATACCATCAAATTATTAATAATTTTATCAAGCAGAAACAATCCAACCCGAATCACCTTCGATTGGGCTTTTTAATGGACACCTCTTACATCGGTCGCGGTAATGGAAAGTCAGCATTTCTTATAAATCTTAACGAAAATATCAACAAAGAGTTTAGCCTTGACATTTCTAACGGTTCTAACAAATGTTTCTCAGTTTATTTTGCTCCAGAACCGGGCGGAAGGACTAAAACGTTCAACAGTTTTATAGATTTGCTCTTCGACGCAATAATTAAGAGCAATATTATAAATACTTCGCTTGCTATTCTTAGACTTGAAGCAATAAATAGTATATATCCTAAATTTAACATGGCCAACAAAATCAACAATACTGAAGAAATAATTGAATTATTAAATGATGAGAAATGGCTTACGCAAAATAATTTAAGTAATACAGAGATTACTTCTACTATCTTAAAAAACCCACACTTGCAAGAACTTCCACCAGAGTTTCCTCTGTATAAAGGGCGCACATTCTTCATGCCTCCATTTATTGGACAAGATGATTTTCTTGTTTACTATAGAGAATTAAAAAAGGGTAAAGAGCGGTTTGATTTTGTTTTCTCTCATTTAATTAGTTTTTTTATAGCGGCGAGTTTTAATGGTGCCTACATATTAGTAGATGATTTTGAAAGGATTCCAGATTTTCAGAGCGCCAGACAGAAAAGAGATTTTTCTTTAGAATTAAGAACTGCACTATATGATGGTTCGTCTCTTAACGCTAAGCTTGGGTTTTACAATTTCATCTTAGTCTTACATGCCGGTGTTCCTCGCCTTATTTCTGAAGCATGGTCGGAATCAGGTATGGAAAACAGAGTTCCAATTGCACCAAAAGCGATTTCAAAGCATATAATACCATTTGAAAAGTTGAACAAAGAACATGCAAAGTTGTTACTACAAAAATACCTATCTGAGTACAGAATTAAACCGCAGAGGAAAGAACCGTTATTTCCATTCACCGAAAGTGCAATAAGTAAGATCGGCGAATTTTCTGAATATAATGCCGCAACAATTTTACGAATGGCTTTTGATTTAATTGATAAAGCCGCAGACTCCGAAAGTCAGTTAAAAATTGACGATAAGTTTGTAATTGAAAATAGAGGCACGATAGATATTAATTCCGATTCTGAAATACCAAAAATTAAAGACGCGGATTCGATAGATCTAATCAAAAAAGCAAATAACGAAGAATAAATGTATCAATGCCTAAACAAAGATGAATTGAAACAGCTATTACTTCACTTGGAAGACGATAGTATTACACTTCCAGTCTCCATAGAATATTGGGTGAAAAATGCTAATATTTGGCAAGATGAGGTCGGCGGATTAAGCTATTTTCTATCTTTTATTATCGAACAGATAGTTGATCAAGGCGAAGATCCAGATTCTACTATCAATTTGTTTTATGAACTTCCTAATCAGCTTTATTTTAGTATCGATGAGTTTGGCGAAAAATTCATTGAGTTTCTTATAAAGAGCTTACCCGATACAGAATTATCATTAGAAGACAATCTACTTCAAACCAACATTGATATGAGAAAATATGATTTCAAAAGAGCGTTACGTTATTGATACAAACTCAATTATTTTTTACTTTGAAAAAGTTTTTAAGCAACCTTGCGCTTTAAGTAAGCGAGCTCAAAATATAATAAGCGAAGGATTCAATTATAATTCAAATATATTATTGGTAATTCCTTCAATAGTTTTTGTTGAAATCCAAAACAAGTGGTTCAAAACCGAAGAATTTGCAAAAACATTTTATTACGAAGTTTATATGCGAATTTCTGAATCGGAGAATATTGAGGTAAAACCAATTGAACAAGAAGTTCTATCAAACCTTAAACATATTAGAGGCATTTTAAGCAACCACGATATTCACGATAAATTAATTCTCGCTTCTGCAATCATGCTAAATTGTCCACTAATTTCAACTGATGGTAAAATCGAAGAGTTTGTTAAAACAACAAAAATTATTCCTAGCATAATCAACTAAAATATATTTCGTAACTCGATTTTTCTCTTCCCTTTTTCATTTCCATTTTTTAGTTTGCGCATAGCAAGTAAATATTGAATCAATTATTTGTTGTTGGGGAATGTTGTCCTCCTTCAATCTTCATGCGGGTCCTCCGTTGGTTAAATCAAAATAAAAGGAAAATAATCATATAAGATTATTCCCTTTGGGGAACTAAATAACAAAACACCAACCAACTATTGGAGGGCAATATGCCGGCCGATAACCTAATCTCCATTACACTAACCGCCGAAGAAAAGGCAGAGATCACAGCAGCTATCAATACTCTTAAAACAAAGCTGCAGCCAAAATTACTATCACTTACTGTTCCGGAAAGACAAGGACTTGCAAAAATGAGTGATAAGACGGTAAGCTTTGTAGAAAAAAGTCTTGCCTATGCAAAAACAAACCCCGAGTTCGCGCCCCCTTATTTAACAGTTGCAGAACTTGAAACCGATCTGGAAGGAGTAAAACTTCTAACGGAATTTGAAAACCCATTAGAGCAAGTATTAAGCGGCTTAAACGATTCCATAATGCTTGCCGGAAGCGAAGCTTACACGGCATCGTTAACTTATTACAACAGCGTTAAGCAAGCGGCGAAACAAAATGTGCCCAACGCAAAAGTAATTTATGAAGATCTGCGCGCGCGCTTTCCTCAGAAGGGAAAGAAAACAAATAACGAACCGGCACAATAATAATTTGGACTAAAGTCCTCTTATTGTTTTTTGATACTTGTCGCCCCGTGCTGAAGCACGGGGCTAGTTTCAATTTCTGTTAAGCGTTCTATAACCCCACACTTTAGTGTGGGCTATTGTTCAAAGATTCGGAAAAGACTTTAATCAAAATTTTCCTATTAATGCGCTGTCACACTGAGCGAAGTCGAAGTGTAGAAACGTAACATTTTTATTTCTCGGCTCCGCTCGAAATGACTAACGAACATAATGCAAAAACTATTATGGACTAAAGTCCTCTTATTGTTTTTTGATACTTGTTGCCCCGTGCTGAAGCGCGGGGCTAGTTTTAATTTCTGTTTAGCGTTCTATAGCCCCACGCTTCAGTGTGGGGTTATAAAATAGAAAATAAAAATCGGGCTTTAGCCCTAACTTATTTGAACGCTAATATTCTTCTTTTTCTTTGGACTAAAGTCCGATCTTGCTTGTGATGCTTGATGCCCGCTGTGAAACGCGGGGCTAATATTTAGCTTCTGTTAAGCATTCTATAGCTCCGCACTTTAGTGCGGGGATTAAATGTCAGAGATTAAAAATGGGCTTTAGCCCAAATAAAAAAATCTGAATTTATCTTTTAGAGAGCTATGTTCATTTATAACATAAACCGGTTCTACTCCAGACAGAACAACCGGAGTTTGGAACAAAACAATTTCGCGTTCCGGCAGAACTGGTTTCCCCAGAAGATAAACCGGCTTCTCTTAAACTAGAACCGATTCTGTAAGCAGCAAAACCCGTTCTACCCAAAGCTCCGGCGGTTCTACTTTTACCCAAACCGGTTCTATTTCAGATAGAACGCGTTCTATCCGGAGATAGGATTGTTCTGTTTTAAGGGTCATTTGTTCTGCTCCAAGGTAAACGCGTTCCACTTGGAGACCCATTTGTTCTAGTTGAGGACAGCAAAATGAGCCAAAAACTCACTATTGAATTTTTTTGGGAACTTTTCTTGACTTTGTGACATCAAAATGATATCATTTCAATAGCAATTAGAAGGAGTTGTGCAATGAAAGCAATTACAGAAAAAGAAGCATCAAAAACCAACGGTTTTTTAATGTCGTTTGTAATCCTACTTGTTATAGCAGTTGATATCTATCTATTTGTCGGGGCTATTCAAGCTGATGAGCCGGTTCGTCTGGCTTACATTCTTCCAATATTCTTAATAGCCTTAACTCTGTTTGCCGGCTTAACGGTAATTCAGCCTAATGAATCGCGCGTGCTAATTTTATTTGGTAAATACACCGGTACGCTGCGGGAATCGGGATTCTGGTATGTTAATCCATTTACAGATAAGAAAAAAGTATCGCAGAGAATTCACAACTTCATCAGCGATAAAATTAAAGTAAATGATGTTCACGGCAACCCGATTGATATTGCGGCTGTAATTGTTTGGCGTGTTGTTGACAGCGCAAGAGCTTTGTTTGATGTTCAAAACTTTGAGCAATTCGTTGCTATTCAAAGTGAAACCGCAATTAGAGCAATTACATCTCAGTACGCTTACGATTCCAGCGAGCATGATAAAATGTCTCTTGTGGGCAATCAGCACGAAATTGCCGAGGAGTTAAAGAAGCATACACAATCAAGATTGGAAATTGCCGGAATTGAAATTGTAGAAACAAGAATAAGCTACTTAGCTTACGCGCCGGAAATTGCTCAAGCAATGTTACGCAGACAGCAGGCACAAGCGGTTGTTGCTGCAAGAACTAAAATTGTTGAAGGCGCTGTGGGTATGGTTGATATGGCTTTGAAAGCATTGAGCGAACAGCACATAGTTGTTCTTGATGAAGAAAAGAAAGCAACAATGGTTAATAATTTGTTGGTAGCTCTTGTAAGTGAAACATCGGCTCAGCCGGTTATTAACGCCGGAAGTCTTTATTAACAGTATAGAACTAAGAGTGATGAACGTAGAGTGAAAAAATGAAAAGATTGTCTGAATATATTGATGCGAATTTGAAAATTGTTAAGAAATCTTTTTTCGGTTTTGAATACGATCTTGTGGCCGGAGAGGAAGTGCTTGGAAGTATTAAGTACAACTTGTTCTTCGGCACAAGAGAAATTGTAAAAGGACTGGAAAAGAGAAATGTTGAGTTTTATAAAACTCACTTTTTAAGCAGACAAATAAACATACGCGAAGAGGGAAAAGAAATTCCATTTGCAAAATATAACCGCGAAATGATAAGCCGGACGGGAAACATCTATTTGCCTAATGGATACAAGCTTTTTATACATTTTGGCTTCTTTGATTTTACAACCGAAATAAGAGACGAAAAAGGAAATGCTATATTACTATTAAAACGCCAGGGCGCTTTTTCAAGAACATTAAGTGTGATAATAAAAAGAAAATCGGAACAACTTGACGAAAATCCTTGGATTATTTTTTTGGCTTTATATCTAATAATTAAAAGAAGAAAAAGAAGAAGATGAAAAACATAACGGATTACTTCGGGCAAGAATTGGAAATTATTAACAAGAACATTTTCAAATCCTTCTTTGATTTAACCGCCGGCGGTATTCCTATTCTATCTATAAGAAATACCGACTTCTGGGGCAATCATCATGAAATTACCGGATATGATAAAGTGTGGGAAATTTCCAAACCAAGTCTTTGGCGCAGTACACTGGAAGTAAAAGAAAAGAATTCAGCAACGGTTATTGCAACATTTGAAAGCACTACATTCGGCAATAAGGGAACAATTACGTTACCACGAGGAGAAAAACTGCTGATAGTTACTCACATCTGGAAATCATCTTACGAACTTCAGAATGAACTTGGAACTAGTCTGGTTTTGTTTAAGAACAAGAAATGGTACTCATCAACAATAAATGTAACAATAGAGAACAAAGCAGAAGTGCTGGATAAATATCCCTTTATTATAATGCTGGTGTTTTTCACTGCGCTGCAAAGGCATAACGCCGCCGCCGCTGCGGTTTAACAATTAAATAATGAGCGCAAGCGGAAACCGTTTGCGCTTTGAGTAATATAAATGGCTGAAAAGAAAAAATTTTTACTTAGAATAGATGATAAGCTTTACGCCTCTTTGGAAAAATGGGCGGCAGATGATCTGCGCAGTATAAACGCACAAATTGAGTTTTTGTTAAAAGATGCAGTAAAAAAATCGGGTCGGATAAAAGATGCAACGGAAAAAAACAAAGAACTAGATAATTCCTCAACTCAATAGAATATATAGTTAATGAAATTTCCTTTACTAATCATTTACAGTTACATGTTTTTATTTGCAAACGTACATGCACAAAAAACAGATCAGGCAACTACAATAGAAAAGCTTATTAAAAATCAGTTTGCGCTTTATCCCAAAATGGAAGCTCGGGATCTTTACAAGTTTCTTCATCAAGCGGCAATGGGAAGCGAACACGCTGTAAAAGATACCAACGCAGTAAAGAAGTGGATGGAGAGAGAAGTTGCCGGGTTGGATACTACAATTCAAAATGATTTTATTGAACAGCTTTCTCCCGATGGTAGCTTGGCCAGAGTAAACCTAAGACCTTATATAAAAAAAGGGAAAGCGCCGGCTTCTTTGCTGAAAGCATTTATTGTTACAGCAAATAAATATCCCGGCTCAAAAGAAAAATTAATTAAGTATCTAAAGACAGCAAGGGAAATGATTGCCCGCAAAGAAATTCCGGTTGAAGAAAACATATTTAATTCATTAACGGAAGAGCTATCCAAAAGCGGATATCCGGCCATTCATCATTCCGTTACTTACGAGCAGATATACAAACCGGCTTACCGGGTTATAGATATTAAATATCTGGAACCGGAAAAATAAATTTACTTTTTGCACTTACCTCGTTTACTCCTTCCCCCTATATTTGCGCATAACATTTTAGAAAGGCACAAATGAAGTGTTTCATTTCCAACCTAATGAAAAAGCAGAGCGCTTATTTAATAATTATTGTTTTGCTGTTTTCATCTTTTCTGTCTGCACAAACGGTAAAACTAAAAATCATTCAAAGTACCGATGAACATGGCGCGATATTCCCGTATGATTTTACAGACCAGCGAGACATAAACAATTCTCTTGCGCAAGTTTACTCTTACATAAAAGAGGAGCGGGCAAAGTCTGATCAAGAAGTAATGCTTTTAAGCGGCGGAGATATTTTACAAGGAACACCGGCGGTTTATTATTACAACTACGAAAAAACAAATGTACCTCACCTTTGGGCCGAGATGATGAATTACATGAAGTACGATGCGGGCGCTGTCGGAAACCATGATATTGAAACGGGGCATCCGGTTTATGATCGATTTAATAAACAAATTAAGTTTCCTTGGCTTGCCGCAAACGCAATAAACAGTAAAACGGGAAAGCCCTACTTCAAACCGTATGCTGTATTTAATAAGAAAGGAATTAAGATTGCTGTGCTTGGTTTAATTACTCCACACATTCCATCTTGGCTTCCGGAAAAAATATGGAAAGGAATAGAATGGGATGATATGATCAAATCTGCCGAGAAGTGGCTTCAAATAATTAAGAAAAAAGAAAAGCCCGATTTGGTAATCGGCTTATTCCACAGCGGCGTTGATTATGCTTATGGAAATCAGAAAGCGGATGAAGATAAAAATGAAAACGCATCTAAGCTGGTTTCTCAGCGCGTTCCAGGTTTTGATATTGTTTTTGTCGGGCACGATCACAAAGGGTGGAATTATAAAGAGAAGAACTCCATCGGCGGCGATGTTCAAATATTAGGCGGCACAAGTTCAGCAAGAGACGTATCGGTTGCTAACTGCGTTTTAACATTCGACAAAGAAAGCAAAACATGGAAAAAAGAAATAACGGGTGAGATTGTTGAATCGAAAAACTTTAAGCCCGACACTGAATTTATGAATAAATTCAGTAAGCAATATGAAGAAGTTAAGAAATATGTTTCCCGTCCGATTGGACGCTTAACAGAAACGCTTTACGCCCGCGAAGCTATTTTTGGTCCGGCAGCATTTGCGGATTTTGTAAACAAAATACAGCTTGAACTTACCGGCGCACAAATTTCTTTTACAGCTCCACTTTCTATGAATGCGAAAATTGATAAAGGAGAAGTATACACGGGAACAATGTTCAAGCTTTACCGCTACGAAAATCTTCTTTACACAATGGAGTTAAGCGGCAAGGAAGTTAAAAACTATCTTGAATTTTCTTACAAGCTCTGGTACAACGAAATGAAAAACAGTGAAGATCATCTTCTAAGTTTTGATAAAGACACAGATGGTAAAATTATTTACGATAAGCGTAACAGCGCACCATTGCTAAAAAATCAGTACTACAATTTCGACTGTGCTGCCGGAATTAATTATACTGTGAATCTTACCAAACCGATTGGTGAGCGTGTTACAATTCTTTCGATGGCGGATGGAAGTAAGTTTGATCTGAGTAAGAAATACAAGGTTGCAGTTAATTCGTACCGGGGCAACGGCGGTGGTGGACATTTAGTAAGCGGGGCCGGAATTCCAAAAGAAGAATTAACCAAAAGAGTAATTACTTCAACAGAAAAAGATTTGCGCTTTTATATTATGAAGTGGATAGAAAAAAGTAAAACCGTTACTCCAAAAACTCTTGGCAACTGGAAAGTTGTTCCGGAAGACTGGTGGACAAAAGGGAAAGAGAAGGATTACAAGATTATGTTTGGTAATTAAGCTATTCAGTAGAGACTTGCCATGCTTGTCCCGTGTTTTTTACGGGGGCAAGTCTCTACAAAAGAAAATTTATTTCATCTTCGGCATATCGCGCACAACAGCTTTTGTTTTTATCTCACCGGCTTTCTTCAAAACCAGTTTAAGATCGTAACTTTCTCCAATCTTAACATCTTTTGTTAATCCGATAAGCATGATGTGCAGATCACGAGGCTTAAACATAACGGAAGACTTTGCCGGAACCGCAACGTTTTTCACTGCGCGCATTCCCATCATATCGTTTTCTTTTTTAAATGTTTCGTGAAGTTCAACTACTTCCGAGTGAGCAAATTTAACAGCAACTAATGTATCCGGCTTATCTCCATCATTTACTAGCTGGAAAAAGAAAGCAGAGTTTGCCCCTTGTGCCGCTGGACGAAGCCACGGATCGTTTACGCTTATCGTTGATTTCTTTGTTGTCTGCCCGAATACGATTCCGGCCATAAAAAGAATTAATACTATTTTTTTCATCTTCTTCTCAAATATTGTTGTTAATCGAGTGATTTAATGTCATTTAAAATTTCATCAACGTTTATTTCGCTCCCTTTGTAGTTCTTGCGGATTTTTCCATCTTCATCCATTAACTGAATTCGATCTGTGTGAGTGTAATAATAAATTTTTCTTCCATCCTTAAATACGGTTGAATCACTAACAACAGCAAGAATGCCTATTCGGTTCATTAACGAATCAACAACTGGTTTTTCTCCTGTAAGAAAGGTCCAGTTGCTTAAATCAAGATTGCGAACTTCCGTAAACTTGCGGAGTGTCTCCGGCTTATCTTGAAGCGGATCAAAACTAATTGAAACGAATTCCACATTTTTGATTTTAGCTTCCCTAACTTTTTCTTGTATCATACGCATGTTGTTGGTGGTAAGGGGACAAATATCGGGACAGTTTGTAAATATGTAGCCAACCACTGTTAGCTTACCTTTTGTAAGTTTAGGAAACTCGCGTGCTGAATTTGTCTGGTCCACAAGTGAAAACTTGGTACTGCTTAAATCATCAATCACTTCAAATTTTTCCGAGCAGCCGAACAATAACAAGATGAACATTGCAAAAGCTAAACTGTTTTTCACTTTTAATTTGTTAATTTTGGCGGCCATAAGATCATCTTTTTTGATTGTTTAAAATTACTAATAGTTTCGCTTAATGGATATTAGATGAAAATTACACATAAAACGTTTCTTATTATTCTTATATCTTGTTCACTTTTTGCGCAAGAGCAGATACGAATAGCCAGTTATAATGTAGAAAGATATCCGGCTAACAACAATGCCGGTGCTGATTTGAAGAAAGTTCTGAAAGCAATAAGTCCGACTATACTTTTAACAGTTGAGTTGGATGGAAAAGATGCCGTGCATCAATTGCTTGGGAATACGCTGGATTCAAGATATAAAGCTTCAACAGAAGTAAACATAACTTGGGGAACAGGAAACGAATGCGCTGTTTTTTATTTGGATTCTGTTGTTACATACTTGGGTTCCAGCATGATCTCGGCGGATACCCGCCCAATAGGCGAATTTAGATTTGTCACCAAATCAACCAAAGATACTTTCTCTGTTTTTGGAGTTCACTTAAAAGCTTATCCGGAAGAAACCGCTCGAAGATTAAACGCTGTAAATTCTTTACGCAATAGAACTATAAAATTAAAACCGACAGATAACTATATGGTTGTTGGAGACTTTAATATTTTTACTTCAACAGAACCGGGATTTCAAAGGCTGTTAGATCAAAGTTCATCAGGCTATTTTATAGATATCTTGAATATCAATGGGTCTTGGAACAGTAATCCGGCATTTGCTGCTGCAAGCACGTATTCGCCAACTTCGTTAAGAACACGTTTAGATATGATTTTAATCTCCGAAACATTAAAAGACGGGCTGGGAATGGAATACATTTCCGATTCATTTAAGATATTCGGCAATGATGATGGAAAACATTACGGAACTGCTGTAAACAATTCTTCCAAAGGAACCAATTATTGGTTTGAACAAGATGCTTCGCTTGGCACTTCATTGATAAATGCTTCAGATCATCTGCCGGTGTTTGCAGACTTTATATTAAGTGTAAAAACTGAAGTAAAAGAACCGCAAAAATTGCCGACAGATTTTAATCTATCGCAGAATTATCCCAATCCATTTAATCCGGAAACAACAATTAGATATAGCTTGCCCACAGCGGGCTATGTAACTCTTAAGATTTACGATTTGCTTGGAAGAGAAACAAAAACGCTTGTAAGCGAATTCAAACAAGCTGGCTCATACAATTCTCAATTTTCAATTCTTAATTCTCAACTAGCTGCTGGTGTTTATTTTTATCAGTTAAAAGTTGGTAACTTTGCAGCGACAAAGAAAATGGTGGTATTAAAATAGAATGAGCATTTTTCTTCCGGGACAAAAAAGACAATTCAATTTTCTCCTAAAGAACTACACGGAAAAGCCAAGTACAATTTTGGTTGTAGGTTCTTCAAGCGAACAGCTTGCAATATTATTATCAACTAAGTTCAAAGCTCCCGTTGATTTGATAGTAGAAGATTATGAATCGTTATTGAATTCCAAGCTTGTTCTTAGAGGCGAAGAAACTATTACGGTTAGAATGATGAATTTTGACGCTACTGACTTTGCCAACGAACACTTCGATTTGATTTATGCGCAAGCATCTATTTCGCTTACTAACAGAAATAAAATCGTAAAAGAATTAAAGAGAATCTTAAAACCGGGCGGCTATCTTTCCATTGGTGAAATTGTTTCACTTAAAAAAGAATATCCGGCTTTCATAAGAGATTTATTTGATTCATCTAATTTGCTGCCACTGTTTGTAGATGAAATTGAAAAATATTACCTGGAAAGAAAATTTTCTGTTGCTGCTAAAACCAGTTTGTCGGATACACTAAAAGATTTTTACTTAGAAAGCGCACAGCAGTTAAGAATTGCCGAACCCGGATTAAGCGATAAAGAGAAGAGTTACTACAAAAAAGTGGTCAATAAAATCAGTCACGATTCCAATGTTTATCTAAAACTTGGCGGCGATAAGTTTATAGGATTGGAAACATTACTATTAATGAAGGGTGATCTTTGAAAAAGGGCGACATATTAGATTTAGAAATATCAGGCTACGCATTTGAAGGGAAAGGAATAGCAAAGATCATCAAGGAAGTTCATTCTGCTGACGAAGACCCCAAGAAGTTTGTCGTATTTGTAGATGGCACATATCCGGGCGATGTAATAACAGCCGAAGTTAGAAAGATTAGAAAGTCATACGCCGAAGCTAAGCTGAGAAACTTAATCACCGCTTCAACTTTAAGAACAGAAGCTGCTTGTAAACATTTTGGTACTTGCGGCGGATGTAAATCGCAAAATCTCTTTTACGAGAATCAGAAAAATTTTAAGCAAGAACAAGTAAAAGATATATTTGAGCGATTGGGCGGATTGAAAGATTTTGAAATGCTTCCGATTGTCGGCGCCGAAAAAATTTATTACTACCGCAATAAGCTTGAGTATTCTTTTGCCGATAAACGGTGGCTTTCGGAAAATGAAATCAGCTCGATGCAAGAAATTGAAGATAGAAATTTCGCTCTGGGATTTCATATACCGGGCATGTATGACAAAGTATTGAATATTGAAAAGTGTCATTTACAGTCGGATGATAGCAATCAGATTCTAAATCTTACTAGAAAGTTTTTCAAAGAAAGAAATGTTTCCATCTACTCAACAAAAACTCATGAAGGATTTCTTCGGAACCTTGTTATTAAACAAGCCTCAAACACTAATGATTTGATGGTGAACTTAGTTGTCTCCGAAGAGAATGATGAACTGCTTGGAGAATACAAAGAGACTTTGCTAAGAGAGATTCCTTCAATTACTACTATTATTTTTAACATCAGTAAAAAGAAAGCAAGTATTGCGATTGGAGACTATGAAATCGTTTCTCACGGAGAAGGATTTATAATTGATAAAATTGGGAAAAGTAAATATAGAATTAGCGCAAATTCCTTTTTTCAGACGAATACTTCTCAAGCAGCAAGGCTTTACAATGTTGCATTAGATTTCGCCGAATTCACAGGCAATGAAATTGTTTACGATTTATATTCCGGCGCCGGGACTATTCCAATTTATGTTTCGGAAAAAGTTAAACAGCTTTATGGTTTCGAAAGTGTTGAACCGGCAATAAAAGATGCTTTGGTAAATCGAGAGTTGAATTCTGTCTCTAATTTCGAGCCTATATTGGCAGACTTAAACAAATCATTTATACCAATTGTTGAAGAAAGAAAACTACCTTATCCAAATGTGATTATTACAGATCCACCCCGCAGCGGTATGCACACAAAAACAGTTCAGGATATTCTTACTCTTAAACCGGAAAAGATTGTTTATATAAGCTGTAATCCAACCACCCAGGCAAGAGATATAAAACTCCTTTGCGAAGGTGGATACAAATTGATTAAAATTCAGCCGGTTGATATGTTCCCGCATACTTATCACATAGAGAATGTAGCACTTCTGAACAAGTCAAGCATATAGAACGCTTGAAGAGTTGTAAACCTTTGTAACCTCTGCTTCATTTTTGTATTGTCGCTCAATCTGATACACTTCACAAGCACAAATTCCTCGTTTTTAGAGCCAAATCGCCGTTTTTTGTTGGCACTTAGATTGAGTTAATACTATCAAACAGTTCATTGTAAATAGCAACACCCTCTTAAAAACTTACTGATGGCGGCGGTAATTGAAACAGAAGGCACTCGGCTGGGTCTTCTGCAGAGATTTCCGCCTTCTTCTTTTTAAACCAACATTTCAGATGAAAGACTTAATAGACAGGAAATAATAGAGTTATCTTGGTAATTAGCCATATTTTACTTAATTTTGCCCACTTTCAATCAATAAGGTAGGTCATGAAACGCACTTTTCAACCGAGCAACACAAAGAGAAAAAATAAACATGGATTCCGCGAGAGAATGTCCACAAAAAATGGACGTAAAGTACTCGCACGCAGAAGAGCTAAAGGCAGAAAAAGATTAACAGTAAGCGACGAAAAGTAGTTGAAACAATTTGGTCTTTCTAGTCAAGAAAGAATCAAAAGCAAGAAAGAGTTCGATTCAGTTTATTCTTCCGGAGAAGTTCTATTCTCTTCAAGCCAAAAACTCAAAGCTGTTTTTCTAATTGAACGAGAAACAGAGCAAGCCGTTATAAAAGCGGCTTTTGCTGTTTCAAGAAAAGCGGGTATTGCGGTTTGGCGAAATAGGGTTAAGAGACTTTTTAGAGAATCATTTCGTCTAAACAAATCGATTCTCCAAAAAGAAGTTGAAGAAAAAAAAATTAGTCTTCGTATAGTTTTTTCTCCAATTTCGATAAACGAAAGAAGAAACAAAAAAATTAGCTTAGGAAATATTTTGCCGGATGTTGTTGATTTGATGAACAAAATCAAATCTGTGTTGTAGAATGAAAATCGTGTTTATAAAACTGGTTAGGATTTACCAAAAATTTATTTCGCCAATGTTTCCGCCTTCTTGCCGGTTTTACCCAACCTGCTCAGAATATGCAGTGCAATCGTTGGAGAAATATGGCGTGTTAATAGGCGGCGCAAAAGCTATCTGGCGAATTTTAAGATGTAATCCGTTTAACAAAGGCGGATTTGATCCTGTAGAATAAGAAAAGGAAATTTGAATGGACCGTAACAGTACTTTCGCATTTTTACTTATTGGAGTAATTCTCGTTGTGTGGTTGTATTGGAACTCACCACCTCCAGAACCGCAAAAACCAAAATCAACAACCGCGCTTCAGCAGAAGGATACAACCAAAGTTGTAGCTCCCGTAGTAACTGAAGAAAAGAAACAAGAAGAAGTTTCTCCTTTTGGTTCATCTAATCAAGCTGAAAAAGTTATTACAATCGAAACTGAACTTTCCCGCATAGAATTAACAAATAAAGGGGGAAGAATAAAGAGGGTTTTCCTTAAGAAGTTTAACACTTGGTATTTCAGTAAAACCAAAGACTCAACATTTTACAAAAAATATGTTCAGCTTGTTAACACAGCAAAAAACGGTGGGGATTTCAATTTAATATTTGTTACAAAAGAGGGAAAACTTGTTAACACTTCCTCGCTTGATTTCAACGCCAATAAAAACAATTACTATTACAAACTTAGCGGCAAAGATTCTTTAGCTATTGAATATGCATTTACCGGAGACAACGGCAAAGCTATAAAGAAAAGCTTTTTGTTTTACGCCAACAAGTATGATTCAAAAGTTGACATTGTACTTGAAAACATGCAAGATATGATTAGCAGCTTCCGGTACGATGTTATGTGGCAGAATGGCTTGAACTTTGTTGAAGAAAATTCCGTAGACGAAGCAACCTATTCACATGCAAACGCATATACAGGCGAAGAGAATGTTGTTCTTGATGCTTCGAGTCCCGGCGAGAAAGTGAACAAAGACATCAATGGAAAAGTTGATTGGGTTGGTGTTCGCAATAAATATTTTACCGCTATAATCTCTCCGAAGAACCCGTCTAATGATGGCGGCGCTTACATAGAGGGAAATCACTACAACAATAAATATGGAACGCGGGAAGTTTACAGCGCTAGCATTAAGGTTCCTTTCCAAAATCAGAAGTATCAAAAAGATTCTTTTACACTATATATTGGTCCAATAGATTACTATTTGTTAAAAACATACAACAATAATTACGAAAGCATTTTTGAGTTCGGAAATTTTCTTGGCTTAAAGTTTATTATTCGTCCAATCTCCGAATATATAATGCTTCCTTTGCTTCGATTCTTGGATAGTTTTATTCCTAACTACGGTTTAGTAATTATACTCTTCACAATCATAATTAAGCTTGCCCTCTCTCCTCTAACCAAGACCAGCTTAAAATCAATGGCTAAAATGCAGCAGCTTCAGCCAATGATCGCAGAGCTAAAAGAAAAGTATAAAGACAACCAGCAAAAACAGCAACAAGAAACAATGAAGCTTTATTCAACATATGGAATTAACCCAATGGGCGGCTGTCTACCAATGCTGCTTCAGATGCCGATTCTAGTTGCGTTGTGGAGCTTATTCAACGTTGCAATTGATATACGTCAACAACCGTTTATGTTGTGGATTACAAGTCTATCTTCGCCGGATATAATTTTTAAGCTGCCATTTAAGATACCTTTCTTCAACTTAGATCTTGTGAGCGGATTGGCTCTTTTAATGGGTATTACAATGTTCATTCAACAAAAGATGAGTATTAAAGATCCAACACAAAAAGCTATGATTTATATTATGCCCGTTATGTTTACAGTAATGTTTATGAGCATGCCTTCCGGTCTTAACCTATATTACTTTGTCTTTAACTTACTTGGAATTATTCAGCAGTATTATGTAACTCATAAACATAATCAAGAACCACTTGTTCCGGTTGCTAACCCAAACAAGAAGAAGGGCTTTATGTCACGTATGATGGACGCTGCTGAAAAACAAGCACATGTTCAAAAGCAGGCAAAAAAGAAATAAGTATGATTTTAATATCCCGCTAAAAATTTAGCGGGATTTTTCTCCAAAATAGTTTGGAACCGATATCTCCGAATGACTGCTAAAGCAAAAATATTTTCCTTATTCTTCTTCATTATTACCTCACTCAATGCTCAGAACAAAACCACCTTAACCCTTGATTTAACTGAAAAAAAACTTCCGTTTGGCTTAGTAGAATTAGTGCCAACAGCAGCGCCAAAAGTGGGAATTGCATTAAGCGGCGGCGGCGCAAGATCAATCTCACAAATTGGTGTTCTGAAAGCATTGGAAGAAAAAAATATTCCTATTGAGTTTATTGTAGGAACAAGCATGGGAAGTATAATCGGGGGTTTGTATAGCGCCGGTTACAATATACACGAGTTAGATTCCTTAATGCGCAATACAAACTGGAATGATTTCTTTTCGGCACAACAATCCAATAGAAATGAATTGTTCATTGATCAAAAAATCACCGAGGATAAAGCTCTTTTTTCTTTTCGTATGGAAGGTCTAAAACCTATTATACCAACATCACTTTCGTCCGGCCAAAGAGCCGCTAACTTTTTAAATCTGATGGCTATTAACGCACCGTTAATAAGCGATTCATCTTACGATATGATGCGTTATAAGTTTCGGGCTATTAGTTCAGATCTGGTTTCCGGAAAAGAAATAATAATTGAAAATGGACCTCTTGGCGCTGCTTTGCGTGCAAGTTCCAGCGTAACATTACTTCTCCCTCCGGTAAAAAAAGATTCTATGATGCTTGTAGATGGCGGATTGGTTGCAAACGTTCCCGCCAAAGAAGTCCGAAAACTTGGTGCCGATATTGTCGTGGCAGTTAATGCTTCGAGCCCTTTGATGGAAGCAACAGAACTAGATGTTCCATGGAGAATTGCAGATCAACTAGTAAGCATTCCCATGAGAATTTTAAATGATCAGCAATTGGCGGAAGCCGATTTTATAATCGAACCGCAATTGAACGGAAAAAAGAATTCTGATTTCAACGATCTCGATACTATTGTAAAAATTGGCTACAAGTCGGTTGCAAAAAATGCGGAGGGTATTCTTGATCGATATAAAGAAATATTTTTAAGAAATGTTGGCATAGAAGAAAAAGTTTTTACAAACCTTTCGTTAAGTGAACAGCCGACCGAAATCGAGAAAAGCGTTTACTCAAAGATTGAGAATTCAGAAAGTGTTTCCGACAAAGAATTGTTATATGCGCTTCATCTTGTTTTTAAAGATGGCTTCTGGCGAAATGCCGAAATAGAAATAGAAAAACTGGAAGGGAAAACTATTTTTCGCGTTAGAGCGCAAGAGAATCCCCCTGTTAAACAAATAACACTTGACGGTGCGTCTGTTGTAGGCGTAGACTCGGTAATCACTGTACTAAAAAATTTAATTAACCGGCCTTATAGTCCAATAAAATCTTTTAATGGTGCACTGAATGTACTTCGTCTATATAAACGAAACGGTTATTCTTTTGCCAGAATTGAAAACGTTGGATTTGATTCGTTATCAAATTCTTTGCATATCAAATTAAACGAAGGAGTAATCACAAAAATTACAGTTGAAGGGAACCACAAAACGAAAGAACAAATTATTACACGTGAATTTCCTTTGAAGGTGGGCGATTATTTTAAGTATGATATAGCAGAAAAGGGATTGACGAATCTAAGAAGTACAAATCTTTTTGATCAGATTGAACTAACGGTTGAGGGAGAAAATGGAGAGAACGAATTAAAAATTTCTCTCTTAGAAAAAGTGTCCGCTGTAATTCGTCTAGGCATGAGAATAGACAATGAATACTTAACTCAATTTTTTCTGGATGCGCGTGACGAAAACTTTAATGGTGCCGGGTCCGAAATTGGCGCCTTAATTAGTGGCGGCATACGTAACCGCTCTTACTCTATAGAACAAAAAGCAAATCGAATATTCGATTCATACCTAACATACAAGCTGCGTGGTTTTTACGAGTTTACCGATATAAACAATTATGTTGATGAAGTCTCGCAAAATCCGAACAAATTTATTAGAAACAAGGCAGGCGAGTATAGACAAATTTTTTACGGCGGTATGTTTGGTATTGGTGCTCAAGTAGAGCGGTTCGGCAATTTATTTTTAGAAGCTCGTTATCAAAGGGATAAAATAACCGGGCTTTACGATTACACCGGCCCCTCTTTCGACGTCGACATTTCCAGTTTGCGGCTCTCTCTTCTGATTGATTCTCAGAATGAATACCCTTATCCAAATAAAGGCTTTTTAATAAAATCTTTTTATGAAACAGCACAAACTGCTTTTGGTGGAGATATCGGATACACAAAAATATTTTTTGATTATAAAGTTTTCTTTGGATTACGTTCTGACCACGTGTGGAGCTTTCGAACAATGATTGGTTCGGGGGACAATACTCTTCCTCTAAGTGAACAGTTTTCACTTGGAGGGCAAAGTACATTTTACGGACTCCGCGAGAACGAATATCGCGGAAGACAAGTTTTTCTTTCATCTCTTGAAGTACGTTACAAACTTCCTTTCAAATTATTCTTCGATACCTATATTCGAGCCCGTTATGATCTTGGTTCAATGTGGGCAGAAAGGTCTGCGATTAAGTTTAGAGACTTAAAACATGGAATTGGTGCGACACTATCTTTCAACACACCTATTGGTCCGGCGGATTTTTCGGTAGGAAAAAGCTTCTATTTCAAAAACGAATTACCTAAAAGCACAATTGTTAGGGGATCAACCTTCTTTTACTTCACAATTGGTTATTACTATTAGAATTTTCTCTTTCGGCCGCCTTTTCTCCAAGCGCCAAATACTTTGCGGCCAATAGGTAATCATCTTTCCGTTTATATAGATCTGCGAGTGAAAAATAAACTTGACTTTTACGATGCACCGATGGAATTCGTGATTCAACTGTTTCTAAGATAGTTTTGTTCACTGAAGTATCAACATCAAAATTATATAAGCCCAGCAAGCGAATTAATGGTGCTGCATTGGTAGGTTCACACTCAAACGATTTCTGAAAATAACGAATTGCATCTTCGAGTTTTTCATAATCGTCTTTTTGATGACCAAAAACATTCGCCGTCCACATGTAAGTATTTAGAGCTTGATTTGGAATTTCTTTCACGATTTTTTCGGTGAACATTTTTATTTCGTCTGCTGAAAGTACAGGATTTCCAATGAGTATCTTATATAGATCTACGTCGCTTACGTGAGTGCTTATCGCATCACGAAAAGCATCAAATAACTCGTCGGAAGAGGTCGAATTGCGAAAAATATTTTCGATTCTGGACAGAAATTTTTCCATTTATTTCAATTACCTTCCCTTATAAACGAAATAATATTCTCTTTGTTAAAAATCGGGAGGTCTTCTCTGAACTCTATTGTTCTGTTCTTATCCCACTGTTTTGATTCGCATAGAGAATAACTGTGTTTTCCAAGAAAAGCGCACCGCCGATCTATAAGCTTGTTCTCATCATCAAAAACTAAAAAAGCGATTATTACAGGCATGCCTAATTTTTGCTTCCAGTGCTCATAAGATTTAATTGCCCGTTCATTAACAAGAAATGATTTTGATTTTTTTCCCTTCCAATCCAGCAGCGCGCTTTTACCTTTACTTGTTAAAATTATGTCCGGTTTGTCTTCTCCCTTTTCCCAAAGCTTTTCGTATCGGTTGTCTTCACCAAACAATTTAAAATCAATTCCCCACTGTACAAGAAGGTTCTTTCCAACTCGTTCGGATAAATCATGCAGCTTATAGTTGCTTCTAAATTCTTGTTTTGATTTAGCCGGGCGAAAATCTAATTCTTTCATTTTCCTTGCGGTTCAAATAATGCACATACAGCGCCAGCCGGATCTTGTATAACACAATACTTACCCATTCCGGCATAGTTATTTGGACCGGAAATTAACTTGCCGCCAAGTTTTAGACAAGAAGCTATACTTTGTTCAATGTTAGAAACATTAATATAGATAAGCCATTGTGCGGGCAGATTGGCATTGGGTCCTTGGGCGTGGCAAATACCCGCAGTAGTGACTTTGCTTTCTGGTGTAAGCATACTATAGTCGCTGTATTCTCCCATAGAGACCAGCTCGAATTTCCATCCTACGACTTCGCTATAGAAATCGCGGACTTGTTCTGCATTTGCAACTGTTAAATCCCGCCAATTTATAACACCAGGCTCATTATTTAAGTCGGACATACATTTCCCTTCCCTAAAACCGCTTGGAAAATAGTGATTTCGCATTCTCATTTACAAGATCGTAATTTGCTACAAAAGATTGCGACCGGTTGTAACAAATTGACTGTTGACCTCGTCTTTAATACAAGAAAATAAATCGTGTTTACAGAACAAAAATATCGTTTCATTATTCAGCAATATAAGAACAAGATTTACTCGTACTCTTTTTATATGCTGAAGAACAGAATGGACGCGGATGACGTTACACAAGAAACCCTTATCCGCATCTGGAAGAATATTGACTTAGTGAATGCATTAGCTGCAAAATCGTGGATAATGAAAACAACGCACAATTTGTGTATAGATTTTTTGAGAAAGCGAGCAGTCGCTATTAATAGAGAAAGTGAAATAGATGAAATGTTTGAAGAAACTTTTTCCACAGAGGAAAGTTCGCATAATCCATACTTAACAACACATTTTAAAATGATGTCATCTAAAATAAAAGAAGCCATCCAACGCTTACCGGAAAACATGAGAAGCGTTTTTGTTCTCTACGAGATAAACGGGTTAAAATACAGAGAAATAGCGAAAGCGCTTGAAATACCGGAAAACTCTGTAAAAGTTTACTTGATGAGAGCCAGAAAAAAATTGCAAGAGGAATTAAAAGCTTATGAACCGCAAGAAGCAGTTTGAATTAACCGAAGAAATTAAAAACAAGATTATTGCCGCGGCATATAAAGATGCCTCGTGTCTGGATAGAATTAGTGTTTGGCGCTTAATTTCCAAAAGCGAAGAAGCTAAGTTTCTGTTCGAGTCTTACCGCGCGACTGCAATAGCTGTATCAAAGCTAAGCGAGGAGGAATGTCCTTCTTCCGTAATAAAAACAATAGAAGACAAAACAGAAAAGGCCGTATCGAATAATTTTATTAACGATTTGTATTCAATCATATTTGCACGTCCGGCTATTTCTCTCGCTATGGTTCTTGTGATTGTTTCGGTAATAACATTTGGGGTAATACGTAATAAAACAGTTGAATATGAATTTACACAAGAAGAAGTAATTGAAGCAGACAAACAAGCCCAGCAAGCCCTTGCGATTGTTGGCAATATTTTCAAACAGACTAAAACAACTTTAGAGAATGATGTACTCGGAGATAAAGTTGCAAAGCCATTAAATAAAGGATTTGGAATACTTAATAACATATTTGAAGGAGAACAAAATGAAATCAATTAAAATGTTTTTGGTGCTATTGTTTGCAGTTACACTTACAACATTTGCACAGCAAAAAGATGATTACTCAACCGATCCGGGTTATTTCGATTATTCGGAATACGCTCAGTTCAAAAATGTTGAGCCTATAACGGCTGTTCATCTTGAGGGACCTATGCTAAAAGCAATTGCCAAAATGGGGGAGAAGAAAAACGAAAAAGTTGCTCAAATGATTGCCTCACTAAAACTAATCAAGGTTAATCAATTCCCAATTTTAAAAACCGATCTTGATAAAACCGAAAACACCATTGCTGCGATGGATAAAAAACTTCAATCGCAGAAGTGGGATCGCATAATAAAAACAAAGAATAAAGGTAAATTTGCCAGCGTTTATGTAAAGACGGGCGAAGGAACTGATTATGCCGGACTCTTTGTTATCGCAATGGACAAAGAAGACGATCTTACTTTGGTGAATGTAGTTGGCAAGATTGATCTGGAGACAATTGGAAGCTTGGCTGACGAGATGAATTTGCCCGGCTTAGATAAAACTAAATCTGTAAAAAAAGATAAGGAATAAAATTAGCTCTGCCCGGTTCATAAACCGGGCTTTATTTTTTTTCTATGTGAACAAACCTTTCCGGCACTTGTTAGTCTAAAGGGCAGAAGAATTTGAAAAGTTAGAACAGAAAGGGTTCACAATGAAAAGATTTTTACCATTCATTTTGTTTTTCTTTACTATAGTATTATTCGCTTCCGGAAGTAAACAACCTCAAAAAGCAGTTCCCGCATACAAAGTTGCTTTTGCAACTATTCTTGTTGATGGAAAGCTTGATGAGCAAGTTTGGAAAAACACAGCTATAAATCAGTTTATACAGAAAGACCCAAAAGAAGGCGAACCCGCAACTCAAAAAACTGAAGTTTGGATAGCTTACGATGATGAATACTTATATGTAGCTGCCCGCTTGCACGATACCAATCCGGAACTAATGGACGTTTCACTTTCGAGAAGAGACAACTATTTTCCATCCGATTGGTTTGAATTTTACGTTGATCCCTTCAACGATAAGAGAACCGGAAATTTTTTCGGCATTAATGCTGCCGGTACTTTGATAGATGGTGTTTTATTTAATGACAGCTGGAATGATTCTTCATGGGACGGTGTTTGGGAAGGAAAGACAACCATTGATGGCGACGGCTGGTCTCTTGAAATGAAAATTCCTTTTTCTCAATTGCGCTTTAAAGAATCCGACAAAATGACATGGGGCATAAATTTTACCAGAGAAATGAAAAGGAATGGTGAGAATTCTTTTTTTGTAATGGTCCCTAAAAAAGAAAGCGGATTTGTTTCCCGCTTTGCTTCCCTTGAAGGTTTAGATGGAATAAAACCAAAACAACGTTTTGAAATTTTACCATATATAGTTCAAAAAGCACAGTCTCTTGTTCATGATAAAAACGATCCTTTCTATAAATCGAATCAGTTCAAAACAACTATTGGCGCTGACTTCAAAATAGGTCTAGGCTCGAGCTTAAACATAGACGCTACGATCAATCCGGACTTCGGACAAGTGGAAGTTGATCCGGCAGTAATAAATCTTTCTGCTTTTGAATCTTACTTTGAAGAAAAAAGACCTTTCTTTATTGAAGGTTCTAATTCTTTTTACTTTGGTATTGGCGGCGCTAACAATAACTGGGGATTTAATTTTGGCTGGCCGGAATTATTTTATTCAAGAAGAATTGGCCACTCGCCGCAAGGCAGCACTTCCAGCGCAGATTATGTTAATTATCCTTCTGAGACAAGAATTCTAGGTGCGGCTAAATTAACCGGAAAGCTTGATGATGTTACAACTATCGGCGCAGTCAGCGCTGTAACAGAAAGAACATTTGCTACACTTTATAACAACGGAATTCAAACTACCGAACAAGTTGAACCGCTAACACATTACGGAATACTTCGTACCAAAAGAGAGTTTAACGATGGGCGTCAATCGCTTGGTTTTATGATGACTTCTGTTAACCGCGGATTAAACAGTTCGGACTTGGAATCGCGTCTTGCAAAAAATGCGTTCACTTTTGGTTTAGACGGTTATACCTTTCTCGATGAAGCAAAAATTTATGTTCTATCCAGCGCTTTCGCCGGTTCATATATACATGGTTCCAAAGAATTTTTACAAAATTTACAAAAGCAGCCCTATAGATATCTTCAAAGACCCGATGCAACTTACATGACTTACGATTCTACTTTAACTTCTTTGGGAGGATGGTACGGCAGATTGATGCTAAACAAACAAGAAGGAAATTTCTATATCAATGCCGCTCTTGGCGCGGTTAGTCCGGGCTTTGAGCATAACGATCTAGGTTTTCAATGGATGGCAGATAGAATAAACAGTCATCTAGTTCTTGGTTACAGATGGTTTGAGACAGATGGATTATTTAGAACAAAAAGAGTTTATGTTTCTCACGCCCGTTCTTATGATTTCGAAGGAAACATAATTTCAAATTTTATTTGGTCCAGAACAGATTTCGAATTTGAAAACTATTGGCAGTTTGGAGCAAATGCATTTTATGCATTTGAATCCACTAACAAAACCGCAACACGCGGTGGACCAATAATCAAAAATCCCGCGGGTTATTCTTTATCTGCTGATGTAAGCTCTGACAGCAGAAAAAAAATCATCTTTGAGTTTAGTTATAATTACGAAAAAGATGATCTCAACGCCGCCGCATCTAGTTATTCTCTAGACGCTAACTGGAAACCAAGCTCGCAGTTGAGTCTTTCAATTGGGCCGAGTTATCAAATAAACAACGACACAAGACAGTGGGTTGACAACATTGACGATCTGAAAGCAACCAAGACTTACGGAAAGCGTTATGTGTTTGCTAACATTGATCAAAAAACTCTTTCTGCCAACATCCGTTTGAATTGGACTTTTACGCCAACACTAAGTTTGCAGTTATTTATGCAGCCGCTTTTGGCTGTCGGCAAGTATTACAAGTTCAAGGAAGTTGCTTCACCAAATTCTTTAGCACTTAACGAGTATGGTACAAATGGTTCAACAATAAGCTACGATCAGAACAATGACGAGTATTTAATTGATCCGGATGGAGCCGGTTCTGCAGATCAATTTTCTCTTTCCAATCCTAATTTCAATTTCAAATCATTACGCGGCAACGCGGTTTTAAGATGGGAAGTTAATCCCGGTTCAATTTTATATTTTGTTTGGTCGCATGATCAGCAAAATTATGATAATGCCGGAGAGTTTTCTTTTGGCAGAGACATGAAAAATTTATGGCGAAGTGAAGGTAATAATATTTTTATGGTTAAGTTTTCTTACTGGCTGGATATGTAAGACAGCAGCAATTAGTAGATGGTATTGAGTAGTTAGATAAAAGCCGCACTGAATTAGAGCGGCTTTTCTATGTCGTCTTCTTATAATTTAGTATTGCCAATCCATTAAACACAACCGCAAAAACTATTACTACAATAAAGTGATTGAGCAGATCCCAAAAACCGCTTCCTTTAAGAACAAGCATTCGCATTACTTCAATTAAATAGCTAACCGGATTAATGTAAGTTAAATAGCGCGCCCAATCGGGCATGTTTTCGATTGGCGCAAACAAGCCGCCGAGCAAAACAAAGATCATCATAAAAAAGTACGCTATGAACATAGCTTGTTGCTGTGTTTCCGCAAAAGTAGAAGTGAATAAACCGAAGCCTAGAATTGCAATTAAGTAAATAGCAGCAAACAAATATCCTAAAAGAAAACTGCCTTCCGGAAATATTCCATAAATAATAAAGCTGACGAGGAATCCTAGCGACAAAACAACCAATCCCAAAATCCAAAATGGAATCAGCTTTCCGAGAATGAACTGATATTTTTTGATTGGAGTAACGTTTAACTGTTCTATTGTTCCCGATTCTTTTTCCTTAACTATGTTAAGAGATGTGAGTATATACCCAACTAGAGTAACAAGAAGAGCAAGAACCCCCGGAACAATAAAATACTTGTAGTTCATCCTTGGGTTGAACCAGTTGGAATTAGTAATTTCAATCGTCGGCTGTTGGTTTATTCGCGGAAGTTGTATCCACTCAACACGTACTTCGTTATTAAATTCTCTAACTATCGAATTTGAATAAGAAACTGCAAGCCCGGCTGTTTGCCCGCTGATTGCATTAGCCGCAATCATTAATTTTGTTTCATTTTCTCTAATTAAATCCCGCTCGAACCCGCTTGGAATCTCAACGATCAAGTCGGCAACATCTTTTTCAACTATCTCCAGAGCTTTTTCATAAGAATCTGAAATGTTGGCCAACTTAAAATATCCGGAAGATGTGAATTTATTAATCAGTTTTTTCGAATATTCCGAATGATCATGATCTACTACGCTGAGTGTAATATTTTTTACTTCATAGTTAGCTGCGTTTGGAAGAATTATTAACTGAAGAACCGGCATTATAAATATCATTCTCAAGATGAGCTTGTTGCGGAAGATTTGCAGAAACTCTTTTCGAAGTAAAAAATATAGTATCCTCATTACAGTCTCACTTTAAATCGTTTTACACTAACAAGCAGAAAGAAAAAGGTCATTCCAAGAATTACCAGCGATTCTTTCCAAATCCCGGCAATACCAACGCCTTTTATCATTACACCTTTAACCATTATTATGTACCACTTTGCGGGAACAATGTTTGATATAATCTGAAGCACAGTTGGCATATTGGCGATCGGGAAAGCATAGCCACTTAGCATTACAACTGGAAGCATTAACCCTAATAGAGAAATTAACATCGCAGCTAGTTGAGAGTTTGTAACTGTTGAAATCAATATGCCTAGCGAAAGCGCACAGAGAAGGTATAGCGTTGTAATTCCAATCAGCAAAAGAAGGCTTCCTTGAATAGGCAGTTCTAGAACAAGAACACTAAGAATAAGAATTGAAGCAACATTTATCATAGATATAATAAAATATGGAATCACTTTACTCAAAACGACGAGCCAAGGCTTCATTGGAGATACCAAAAGAATTTCCATCGTTCCAAATTCCTTTTCCTTAACTATTGCGATGGATGTCATCATTGTTGAAATAAGCAATAGAATCATTCCCATAACGCCCGGTACAGAAGTATACGCGCCTTTTAATTGAGGATTGTAAAGCATTCTCATCTCGGTATTAATTGTAAAGGGCAATTTGTTTTGCTGATTCAACTCGGTTTGATAATCCATTAGAATAGAGCTTAAATAATTTGTTAGTGTTGTAGCTTGATTAGGATCGGTTGCGTCAGCCAATATTTGTACTTGTGCTTTGTTTAAATGTAAAAGTTCTTCTTGAAAGTTCTGTTGAAAAACGATTGCGACTTTTATTTTTCCGGTTTTGAATGCTTTTTCAATCTGGTCGCTTGTAGAAATCGTTCTGTCAATATCAAAGTATTGGCTGCTTTCAATTTTGGTGATAATATTCTGTGTGACTTCATCTTTTGAGTTATCAAGAATAGCAATGCTTGTGTTACGCACTTCGTTAGTAATCGCAAATCCAAAAATTAAAAGCTGAACAATTGGCAATCCGAGCAATACAAGCAAAGAACGAGTATCGCGTAGTATATGACGAAATTCTTTTTTAATAAATGTTAATAACTGTTTCATTCTATTATTCTCCACGCTGCGCTTTACGCGCAAGCATTAGGAAAACTTCCTCCATCGATTCAGCTTTGTATTGTTCTTTAAGATTCTTTGGCGAATCGAGCGCTTTAATTACTCCGTCTACCATTATCGAAACACGGCGACAGTATTCGGCTTCATCCATATAATGAGTAGTTACAAACACAGTAATCCCATTATCAGAAGCTTCGTAGATCATATCCCAAAACTGTCGGCGTGTAATAGGATCAACTCCGCCCGTTGGTTCATCTAAGAAAACAATTTTGGGTGAATGCAAAATGGCAATACTAAATGAAAGTTTTTGTTTCCAGCCGAGCGGCAAAGAACCAACTAATTTATCCGCTTCGTTCTGCAAATTCAGTTTTGTAATAAGTTGATTGCCTTTCGATTCCAATTCCGAATCGCTTAATCCGTAAATACCGCCGAATAGCTGAATATTTTCTTTTACTGTTAGATCTTCATACAAAGAAAATTTCTGACTCATATAACCAATGTTTTTCTTAACCAATTCGGTTTGTTTATAAACATCGTATCCGGCAATTTGTGCTTTTCCGGAACTTGGTTTTGAAATACCAATTAACATTTTCATAGCGGTTGTTTTGCCGGCACCGTTGGCTCCAAGAAATCCAAAGATTTCTCCTTTGTATACTTCGAAAGAGATTTCACTTACTGCAATGAAATCGCCAAATCTTTTTGTGAGTTTATCGGTCTTAATTACAATTTCGTTACTAATCATTATTCTTCTTCATTAAGTGCATGAAACAATCTTCTATGCCGGGCTCAATTGTTTCAATCGTTAGCTGTGTGTGTCCACTGTTTTTTAGATACGTCTCTATTTCTGTAATTCCTATCGCTTCATCATTAAGAGTTAGATGGTGGTTTTCTCCGAAGGCAAAACAGCTTTCCGTTTTTTCAAAGGCTCTTAGGTCGGTTAACAATTTGAACATATTTTCTGAATGGACCGCATACAAATTACTTCCATATGTGTTAACAATATTTTGCGGAGTATTTATTTGAAGAATTTTTCCGTTCTGCATCAATGCGATTCTATCGCAGAGCTTCGCTTCGTCCATGTATGGCGTTGAAACAAGAATTGTAATGCCTTGCGCTTTAAGGCGTTTAAGCATTTCCCAAAATTCTTTTCTTGAAACCGGATCAACTCCGGTAGTTGGTTCATCCAGAAATAATATTTTTGGTTTGTGAATTAACGCGCAACTAAGCGCCAACTTTTGCTTCATTCCGCCGCTAAGCTTACCGGCTCTTCTTGTTTTGAATGGCTCGAGCTGTTTATATATGTCAGCTACTAAATCGTAATTTTCTTCTATTGTTGTGTTAAATATTGTGGCAAAGAATTCGAGATTCTCTTCAACGGTTAAATCTTGATAGAGAGAAAAACGCCCCGGCATATAGCCAACAATATCCCTTATAGATTCAAAATCTTTTACTACATCATAATCAAGAACTGTTGCGGTTCCTTTATCGGCAAGAAGTAGTGTGGTTAAAACTCTGAATAAAGATGTTTTGCCCGCGCCATCGGGACCGATTAACCCAAACAATTCGCCTTCTTCAACTGAAAAAGAAACATCATCAACAGCAGTTATTACAGATTTTTTTGTTTGATAAGTCTTAACAATATTTTCTAGTGTTATTGCCGCCATTTTTAAAACTTAACCTCGCCATACATTCCTATTTTCAAATAACCATCGTTAATGACTTTTACTTTAATTGCATAAACCAAATTAGCTCTTTCATCCTTTGTCTGGATTGTTTTTGGGGTGAACTCTGCCTTAGAAGAAATCCAATAAACTTCTCCGCTTAATTCTTTTTGGTCATCAGCGCCTTTATCAACAAACACTTTTACTTTTTGTCCAAGTTTAATTTCACTTAACTGAGTACCGTTCACATAAGCGCGTAAAGTCATTGCAGACAAATCAGCAATTTTATATAACGCTTTTCCAGAAGCTGTTACTTCATTCTGTTTTGCGTAGCGGGTTAACACAACTCCATCAATAGGATTTTTGATCTTACTCTTGTTAATCTGATCTTCTAATTGTTCTATTTGTGCAGCCAGTGGAAGTGTTTCGCTTTGCAATCCTTGTTTTGTAATTGTAAGACTAGATTTGGTTGCGGAGTATTGTTTGTTCAGAATTTCTATCTGCGCATTAACGTCATCCAACTGTTTTGTTGTTGCAGCATTTAGTTTAACCAAATTTTCAACGCGTCTTTTTTCTGTTTCAGCAGTTTTGATTTGTTCTTCTATTATAGCGAGCTGTTTCGCAATATCCGGCTGCTTGCTTAAAACAGCATTCACCATTGCTTCCAGTTGTTTCTTTTTTAAATAAAGCTGAAGAGTATCAACCACGCCCACTAGCTGATTCGTCTTTAATTGAACGCCCTCTTCAACATCAAATTTTACTAGTTTTCCCATTGCTTCGGAAGAAACAATAACCTCTTCCGATTCAAATGTGCCGGTTGCATCGTATTTTCCGTTATTCCCGCCACAAGCGAATGTGATAAGTGAAAGCAAAAAGAGCGCTAAGATGTTTTTGTTAAATCTCGTTTTCATTTTGATATCTATAATTATTTATAAATTAGTTTCCTGTAGTAACTCTATAATTTTGTTTTGCAAGCATTAATTGTGTTTTATGAATTGCCAAATTTTGTTTTGCCAGATCTTCCGCATTTAATTCGCGAATGTAGTCGTTCGAAGTTATTACTCCATTTTCAAGTTGTGCCTTTGCGGCGTTTTTAACCGAAGTCCTTATTACGACAATTTCCTTATCGACTTTAATAAGTTCGTTCAATTTCTCTATTTCACCGGTTTGCTGTTTTAAAGTGAGTTTTGTGTTTAGAATAAACGCTTCTTCTTGTGCCGCAACGGATTTTTTGTTCAACTCAACAATTTCGCTTTCGTTACCAAACGTATAAAAATTAGTGGGTGACCAAGTTAGCTTTGCGCCGGTTATGTAAAACCAATCGAAGTTGTTTTTGAGCATGTTTAAAGTTGGTTTGCCGTAACCGCCTTGAAAAAACAAACTCGCTTTCGGAAGCAGTTTAGAAAGTGTTAATCCGCTTTGGTTTTCAATCATATTTTTCTGTGCTGAGTACAGCTTTAGTTCCGGGCGATTGATTTCTTCCGAAACAAAAGCGTTTTGTTCAGATGGTGGTTGTAGCATTACTGTCTCGTCCAGCTTTTCGTTAATCAAAAGCCCAAGCATATCTACAAATGACTTGCGGGATGCTTTCAGTTCAATTTCTCTTTGAGAGTTTTTGAGCAGTTCCGCCAATATTATATCAATGTTTGGTTTCATAGCAGTACCATTTGCAAGTGCTGCGTTTAATTTGTTAAGAGAAGAGCTTAAATCATCATTTACTAAAGCGGACTGAACGAGCTGTTCGTTCAGCAGCACAACACCAAAGTAAAGTTGGTTTACTCTCTCTTTAACTTTCAGTAACTCTATCTCAACTTTTTGATCATCAACATCTCCGCTTGATTTCTGGATATCCGCTTGCGCACTCATGATTCCGCCATCATAAATTACTTGTGTTACATCCGCAACGGCTTTGTATTGATCTTTTGTAAGCGACTCAATCTTGATACCCGGAAAAGAAATTGGTAACGAAGTTACATCCGATTGGTAAGTTGCTTGTCCGCTAATTGTTATTTGAGGAAAATATCCTTTCCAAACATTGCTTACGTTATACTCTTTTGATTGCACTATATACTGCTTTTGTTTTATCAAAGGAAAATTTGCACGTGCCTTTTCATGGCACTCTTCAAGCGTTAGTTTCGTCTGTGAAAAAACTAACGCTGTGCTTAGTATGATCAAAAGTATGGTGTGTTTTTTCATAATAGTTTCTTGTTTATGGTTTCGTTAAAAACTTCTCTTCCTTTTTCGGTTACAATTCCGCCTATAATTATTTTAAATGCATACAGCGCCGCTTGTAGTATTGAAAAGTTATTGTTCAAAATAAAATCGGGATTTACAATCGTTCTTACTGAAGCGACCAGCATATTCATTATTATTGGTGTTGGATAATCTATAAACAATCCTTCAGACTTACCTTGATCAATCACTTTAGTAAGATTGCCAAACATCATTTCGGTTCTAAAGCTGTCTATCTCATTCCATAAGCCGGGGAAGTGTCGTCTCACTTCATCAAACATTTTCGGACTCATTCTTTGCGATGCGCTCGCTAAAATTTTCATTAGTTCTTCCAACTTTTCAATCGCGTTTTTATCCGAACTAAGCGTAGGAACAATTTTGCTCTTCATTTTATTCATGAAGTGCTTAGCTATACTATGAATCAATTCTTCCTTAGAAGGAAAAAATTTGTAAATGGTTTTCTTACTCATCTTCAATTCCGAAGCAATATCGTCCATAGTCGTTTTGTAAAATCCTTCTCTAAAGAATTTTTCCTCGGTCAAATCAATTACTTTTTCTTTCTCGTCCACGACTTCCTCTTGGAAACTATTTTTGTTTTTCCAGTTTCCAAAATAACGTAAGGAAACTTATTTGTCAAGAAATAGTTTCCTTAGTTTCTACTAATAGGTGGGATGTATTGAAAACGGACTGAAATCGCTATTTATTTTTTATTCCTACAAAGCGAATAATGTATCCGCTTCCTTTGTGGCCATCTCCTTCATCCATTAGAGTGGTCTCTTTTGATAATTTTTCGAATTCCAGATCAACAAAATCACTGACGGCGTCTTCGAGCGAATACAAAAGATCCTCGTCTTTTGGTCCAGCATATGGAACCTTAAACTGCTCTTTGTCGAACAATTCAAGTATTAATCGGCCTCCCGGCATAAGCGATTTAATTGCCTCTTGATATACTTCGTTGCGACAATCGGAAGGAAGGTGAAAAAATATTATTGCTACTACATCATAAAGTTCTTTGGGCAGTTTATGAAATTTAAGATTAGCTAGTTCATAATTAATTTTTACGCCCCGCTCCTCTGCAAGTTTTTCTGCTTTGGCTTTGCCTACTGCTGAAGAATCAAGCGCGTCAACGTTCCAGCCAAGCGTTGCGGCATAAACAGCATTGCGCCCTTCACCTTCTGCCAAAAAAAGAATTTTCCCCGGTGCAATGTTTTCTAATTCTTGTTTTAAAAATGCGTTTGGTTCTTTACCATAAAGATATTCTTGCTTACCAAAACGCTCATCCCAAAATTCACTCATAGCTCGCCTTTTCTTTTCATCAAAATTAGTATTGATATTGGCGATTCGCCAAACAATTTGATCCGCCGTTTGATATTTTTGAATCAACAAAAGGAAGTTAAATGATAAACACAGATAAGATAATTATTGTCGGTGACCGTGTCTTGATCAAACCGGAAGAAAGCTCTTCCAAAACACATGGCGGATTATATCTTCCGCCGGGAGTGTATGAAAAAGAAAAAGTTCAAGGTGGTTATGTAATTAAATCTGGTCCGGGCTATCCTATAGGACTGCCTACCGAAGATGATGAAGTTTGGCGAGAGAAAAAACCAATCAAATATATTCCGCTTCAATCTAGAGAGGGAGACTATGCCGTTTTTCTGCGCAAAGATGCAATTGAAGTGGAAATTGAAAAACAGAAAATGGTTATCGTTCCTCAAAGCTCTATTCTTATGTTATACCGGGACGATGATTTACTTAGCTGATCTTAGATAATGATGTGATACAAATTAATATAACCTCAACGAAAGGATTGCATGGAAAATTTGTTTCGTGAATTTTTAAAGGAATATGAGTCAAAGGTAATTAATCTTAGTAAAGAAACTGCGCTTTCTTATTTTAACGCTTCCATCAGTGGAAAGGCGGAAGATTATCAGCGATCGAGCGAACTTCAGCTTCGGTTAAGTAAAGTATTTACAAACAAAGAAGATTTTGCTAAGCTAAAATCTTTCAAGGAATCGAACACAATTAATGATTCTCTTCTAATACGGCAGTTAGAATTAATTTACAATTCATATGCCTCAAACCAATTCGAAGAAAAACTGCTGGAAGAAATAATCACGTTATCATCTAAAATTGAAGAAACTTTTGCAACCTATAGAGCCGATGTTAACGGAAACAAGTTAAGCGACAATCAAATTGATGAAATCCTTGATAACTCAACAGATCAAACAGAACTTGAAGACGCTTGGAAAGCTTCAAAACAAATTGGCTCGGTCGTTGAGAAAGATGTAATTGAATTAGTTAAGTTAAGAAACAAAGCTGCATGTCAAATGGGCTATAATAATTATCATGAGATGAGTCTTGATTTAAGCGAACAATCCACTGCCGAGCTCGACTCTCTTTTTGATGAACTTGATGATTTAACCCGCGATGCTTTCACAATACTAAAAAGTGAAATTGATTCCTTCCTTTCCGAGAAACATAAACTAAGTGCAGATCAATTGATGCCGTGGCATTATCAAGACAAATTCTTTCAGCACGGACCAAAAATTTATACTGTGACTTTAGACTCATATTTCGAAAACAAGAACATCGAACATATTACAAAAGAATATTTTAATGGAATGGGTTTGAACATCGATGATTTGATAGAGAGAAGCAATCTATATGAAAAAGAAGGGAAATATCAACACGCATATTGTACAGATATAGATAAACGCGGAGACATTCGTGTAGTGTGCAACATCAAACCGAATCACAGATGGATGAGCACAATGCTGCATGAGTTTGGTCATGCAGCTTACGATAAGTTTATCAATACGGAGCTGCCGTGGAGTTTACGCGAGCCGGCACATATTTTTACCACCGAAGCCATTGCAATGTTATTTGGAAGATTCGCATCAAATCCGGTGTGGCTTAGAGATGTAATTGTAATTGAGGAAAATGAAGCAGAGAAAATTTCTTCGGCTTGTTTTAATTCTTTGAGACTGGAACAGCTTGCTTTTTCCAGATGGGTACAAGTTATGTACAGATTTGAAAAGGCCATGTATGAAAATCCTAACCAAGACTTAAACGAACTTTGGTGGACTCTAGTAGAAAAATACCAGCAATTAAAAAAACCCGCCGGTAGAAACTCTGCTGATTGGGCGTCGAAGATTCACGTTGCACTATATCCGGCATATTATCACAACTATATGCTTGGAGAATTGCTGGCTTCACAGCTAAACAATTATATTCTAAAAAATGTATTGCACGAAAAAGATTCTATGAGCTTTAAGGCTAACAAAAAGGTGGGCAATTATTTGAAGAGTCTCTTCTTTTGTCCCGGCTCTTCAATGAGTTGGAAGGACTTGATCGCTACATCAACCGAAGAACCTCTTTCAGCTAAACACTATGCAAATCAATTTGTTGAATGATTTTAAGATTCGTTGATTTTACCAAGACAGATTATTTTTAATTAACAAATCGAATTTCTTGACTTAGACAAAATATATTGTTATTTAAGCCAACAAATATTGTCTTATAAGTGATTTTACTTCCCCCAGAGCCCAAATTAAAGATTGATTCAGAAGCTCTCGCTCTTATTTCCGAGACAGACAGACTTTTGTCTCAAATTGACATTTTAAGCGGCTTTGCTTCGTCTGGATTTTTTCAGCTACTAAAAATTAATGAGGAGCTTAACAGCTATTCGTTAGATCACAAAACCGATTGGAATTTGGAAAGCTATTTCTTCAACTCGGACACAGAAAAGCAAACAAACAAATTGATTCATTCAACAGAGGTCGCACAAAAGATATTAAAAGATGTTAAACCATCGCGATTAATTAAAACCATTCACAAAGAATTATTGTGCGATAAAGAAATCGGCGGCGAGTATAGATCGGGCAAAGATGAATCTTCCTTCGCTCTACCGGCGGCAACACAAGTAGCGGAACTTATGAATTCTCTCGATGAATATTTGCTCAACGATGCTTCTTATCATCCGCTGGTTAATGCAGCTTTGGTTCACGCTCAGTTCGAATTAATTCACCCTTTTAGCTCTAACAACGGAATCGTCGGCAGAATTTTAATGCAGCTTCATTTCATTTGGAAAAGAAAATTATCTATTCCGGTTTTGCAGATTTCTAAAATTTTGCGCTCTAAAAAAATTGAATACTTTGATCGACTAGATGATTTAGCGAGAAATAATAATTGGAACGGCTGGGTAAAATTTATGCTGCGAGTTTTTTACGACGCCGCTTTGCTAGCCTTATCATACTTAAATCAATTGCACAAAGCTGCGGAACAAAACTATAGTCTTTTGATTGAAAAGAATCTAGCCACGACCGCATCGCTAAGATTGCTGGAACTTATGAAAAGAAAACCCGTGATCACGATTCAGCAGTTAACTTCCGAGCTAAATTATTCCAAGCAAACTCTAAGCATTATCATATCAAAATTTTTAGAAGAGAAAATTATCGAGGAAGTTTCCGGCAAGCTGCGTTACCGAGTTTTCAAAGCCCAAAATCTTCTTACCACATTTCAATGATTATTTAACAAACAACAAACCCAAAGGAGGAATCATGAAACTCATAAACGAATTCAAAACTTTTGCCATGAAGGGCAACGTGGTAGATATGGCTGTTGGTATCATTATCGGCGCGGCGTTTGGCGGAATTGTAACTTCGCTTGTAAGCGATGTATTAATGCCCCCAATTGGAGCATTAATTGGTGGTATAGACTTTAGTGCATTATCAGTTAAACTTTCAAATCCGCTTAACGGAGCCAAACCGGTTGAAATACTATATGGAAAATTTCTCAATACAATAATCAACTTTATAATTGTTGCGTTTGCAATATTTATGCTTGTTAAGGGAATGAATAGGTTGAAAAAGAAGGAAGAGGCGGCTCCTTCGGCTCCGGCTGCACCAAGTGACGAAGTTGTTTTGCTAACACAAATAAGAGACTTACTGGGAAAGAAGTAAGCCGTTGAGGTTGTTTCATAAATTCCGAGTGGAATCTAGGAGAGCAAACAAAACGAAAATTATAATTTCTCTAGCTTGCCCCGCGTTTATGCGGGACAAGCTAGAGACGACCTTTTGTAATTTTTCTAAATTAACAACGGAATAATTGATATTGGTACAGTTATGAAAAACCGCATTCTGTTTATAGTTCTTTTGCCGTTGCAATTCCTTTTCGCACGAACATTATTTCAAAGCGAGCCGATCGTTCGAGTAAGAATTATCAACTCAGTCGACACATTAAGAATCTCTTTCAATGGAGAGTGGTTATTAAACAATGATTCTGAAACCAAGTTAACTTTAGAAGATGATGACGTGTTGTTCGTTATTAATAATGATGAAATAAAACTTCTTAAAGCTGGACGAAGTAGTAATATTGAAAGTGCACATTTTGTATTAAGATGTCGAGAAAAAAAAGGAACATTAAAAATCAAAGACGTTCCATATGGAGTAGGTTGGTGGTGGGAAAATAAAGAAGATAGAATTTATGAGGGCGAGCTACACTTCTATAGAACAAAAGAAAATAAGTTTGAAGTTGTAGTTCATTTACCGCTTGAGGAATATCTTAAAGGAGTAGTTCCTTATGAAATAGGAAATGACTCTCCTCTCGAGGCAATGAAAGCTCAAGCCGTTGCAGCACGATCAGAAGCCGTTATGGCTCTCAATTCAAAATTGTACCGGGGCGAACATCACGATTTAACTTCCGATGTTGAATGCCAAGTTTTTAGTGGAACCAAAAAGCGAACAACTAGCTCAGACCTCGCTGTAACAGAAACAAAAAATTTAATACTTAGTGAGAATGGAAAGCCGATTAACGCTTACTATGCCTCAAACTGCGGCGGACACTCCGAGCTAATTAAAAATGTTTGGGGAGATCGCCCCGGAGTCGAATCTTACAGCGTTTCCAACTTTGATTCGGAAGATTCTAATGAGATAGATTTAAGCAATGGTGTTGATCTTCGCAAATGGCTTTTCTCTAATCCGCCTTCTTACTGTAATCCGAATATTCACGGCGATCTTCCAACATGGAGCCAAAATAATTTTAGATGGAAAGTTGAAATAACAAAAGAAGCTATAAGTAAGATGGCTGCAAAGGGAAAAGATTTAGGAAACTTGCTAGATATAAAAGTTTTGAAGAGGGGAGAATCGGGAAGAGCTTATCTAGCAAAATTTATTTTTGAGAAAGAAAGCCTAGATGTGAAAGGTGAATTAAAGATTCGGCAGATGATTAGTCCACCTCTTAGAAGTGCTTGCTTTGTTGTAGATAAAACAGATTCCGGTTTCGTTTTCTATGGCGCGGGTTGGGGACACGGAGTTGGTATGTGTCAATCTGGTGCTATTGCAATGGCAAAAGATGGAACTGGGTTTGAGGCAATATTAAAACACTACTATAAAAAAGCGAGGTTAGTGAACGCTTATTGATACATAATAATCTCTAAGAGCTAAAGAAATATATTTTTATTATAATTACAAATCTAAAAGCAAAAATCAAAAAAATGGAAAAGAAGTTTTCACCACAATCAATATTTACATTGAAAGAGGCTCTATCAGTAATTTTTTGGAAAAGGGACGATCTAAAGGACTTTCTAACTGTAGCGATTGAGAATAATGCTATTGTTAATTCGATCAGTTGGGGTGGTACAAAAAGACAAACCGTCAACGAGCTTATTGAAAGAATGATAAATCGACTAGATATTTATGGCAATGATTTGTTGAGTTTATTTATTGCTGTAAGTGATTTTGATGACTTCAGTAATCTAAAATTTTGGGATGATGATGGATCAAAAACAAAAGTGGCAATGGAGGCGGTTTCCAAATTAAGAAATCATACAAAGGGTTATATTCAAAAAACAAAAGAATTGGAGGAAAGCGAGAAAAGAAGAAAAGAAACTGCTAAAAAAATCGAGAAGAGCAGATCGTTGGTTGATCAACTAAATAGTTTAAAGGAACGGTTTTATGTTTTAGCCGCAACAAAAGATTTGCAAAAACGTGGTTATGACCTCGAAAAGTTTCTTTATGATTTATTTTTATTGTACGACCTTGAACCAAAGGGTTCTTTCAAGATATATGGCGAGCAGATAGATGGTGCATTTACATTTCAAGGAACCGATTATTTGCTTGAGGCTAAATGGAAAAAACTAGTGGACAGAAGCGATTTGGCTGCTTTTTGCTATAAGGTTGAGAATAAATTTAAAACTGGTGTTGGGTTGTTAGTAACTATAGAAGGAGTAACTAGTGAAGCAATCTCACCGGACTTTAAATCAATCATCATCATGGATGGGCTTGATATAACAACCATTTTGGATGGTCGCGTTAGTTTAACAGATTTATTATTCAAAAAAAGAAGAAGGGCGGTTGAAACCGGAAAGATATATTTAAACTATAGTCAATTATAAATCTAATTCCATATCAACTTTTATCTTTTTTACCTTTACTAACCACGGAACCATAAACGCAACGACAAACGACATCACTCCAATAAATACAAAAACATTTCCAATTAATTTATCGTACTCAATCAAGCCAACTGTGTTTAGTAAATAAGTCCAATCATGATAAACTTTATTACCGCCTAATAGAGGGAGTTTATGTGCTCTTGCGTCTGCCGCATAAACGCTAATGTTAAATAGGTTCTGTCCCAACCAGACCAAAAATATCTGTGCGCCAATTTTTTGCTTTTTAACAAAATAGAAAACTATAAACATGGAAGGAATTATTATCTGCATCAATGTTCCACCCAACGCATAAATAAATTTTCCAAAAATCTTAAATATTCCGTGTCCTCCTTCGTGAATAAGAAGATTCAAGTAATCTATCAGCAAAAAATTGCCTATGTTCAAGAAAAAATAAATCATTACCGGCAAAAGAAGAATAGAGCCAAGCCAAGGAAATATTTTTTCCAGTGTAGTGTTTTCTTTTGGTTGATAAAACCGCCTCATTATTCGAACATTTGTCTTAGTTGACTAATATCTTTTGTTATGCCCAAACAAATCATCAATTTGATTCTCGCCTTTTGACCGTTGAGGTAATCCGAAAAAATTACTCCCATTTGTTTAAGCCATTTACCGGCACCGGGATAGCCATATATATCAAGTGTTTCGCCGGCAGGACAGCGAGAAACCAGCACAACCGGAATTCCTTTTTCTACTGCATATTTAATTCCATCAAAAGCTTCGGGTGGAACATTCCCCACACCCATAGCTTCAACTACTATTCCTTCCACGCCGCTGTCCGCGGAAAATTTAAAAAATTTCTCATTCATACCGGCGTAAACTTTTATTAAGTCCACATTAGTGTTTATAGTTTCTACGCTTAACGTTTCTACTTTTTTAGGAAGTCGGTTAAACCAAACTCTTCCTTTTTCTACAAAACCTAATGAACCAAAATCCAAGCTGTGAAATGTCTCTACATCTTCTGTGTGTGTTTTTGTTACTTCGCTTGCCGCGTTAATTTCTCCATTCAAACAAACCAGCACGCCCATACCGCGGCTATTTGGGTTGTTGATAATGTGTATTGCATCCACTAAATTTTTTGGTCCGTCCCAATCTTTTTCTGAACTTGTTTTCATTGCACCAATTACAACTATTGGAATTTTAGTATCTAATGTTAGATCTAAAAAATAGGCAGTCTCTTCCAGCGTGTCTGTACCATGTGTAACTATCACTCCATCAAAGGAATTTTCTTTAATCAAGAAATTGATTTTTTGTGATAATTCCAACATACGTTCCGGAGTCATGTGTGGTCCGGGAAAATTTCCAAACTCATGTATTGAAATATTAGCAAGTCCACGAGCTTCTGGAATCATTCCGACGAGTTCGTCTCCTTGAAAAAAAGGAATCGCCGCTTTCGAGTTTTCATCGATTTTCATCGAGAAAGTACCGCCGGTAAAAACAATCAAAATGCTTTTCATAATCTTTCCAAATGAATTTATTGCTTAACTTATTTTTGTTCCTACAAAAGTAACTTAGTTACATATCACGTTCATAGAAAAAAAGTTAAAATAATCGTTACTAGAACGAAAAATAATTTGCTTGATTCACCTCCAGAAATTATTTTGCTCGCCCTTCAAAAGAAAGGTTTGTGGTGTTTACAAGTTGTTGATAACTTTTCTTTGTGGAACGTTTCACAAGTAAAATCGGTCTATTGGTTCATGTTCTTTTAATCGTTGTTTTGTTCGCTTTTATGTATTCTCGTCTGTAAGAGCTTTTTTTATAAGACGTTACGCTGAAAAATTAATGTTAATAATTTGTTGGTTGGCGCTGTTTATAAGTCGTTGATTACAATAACTTCTTAAGATTTACCGGGTTTTCCGGTTTCTATAATGTGGATAATATGCTAAACCCAGTTGATAGTTTACGTGTTATAAAAGATGCAAAAGATGTTTGGAAAGAGTGTCTAAGCTTAATTAAAGAGAACGTTCCCTTTATAACTTATAACACTTGGTTTTTGCCAATCAAACCTTCTGATTTTTCCGGTAACACTTTAAAAGTATTTGTACCAAATAATTTTTTTATTGAATGGATTGAACAACATTACAACACCCTAATCAGAAATACGGTTGCTCAAGTTTTGGGTGAAGAGGGAAAACTTCTTTACGTCATTCTTGAAGAAAAAGAACACGAACGTGAAAAAGAAAAAAACATTACACCGGATAGAAGACCGGCTGTGGTTTCTGTACCGGAGCCGGAAAAAGATTTTGAATCTTGCCTAATTACAAAATATACTTTTGATAATTTTATTAAGGGAGAAGGAAACCAACTTGCACGCGCTGCTGCATTTGCCGTTGGTGATAGCCCCGGAAATACTTCGTTTAATCCTCTCTTTATTTACGGCGGCGTAGGTTTAGGCAAAACACATTTGATTCACGCTATTGGAAATAAGGTTTTAGAACGCGCTCCTCACAAGCGGGTAATTTATATTTCTTCAGATGCGTTTACTGTTGAATTCGTTGAAGCAATTCAATCCAATACCGTAAATACTTTCTCCAACTTTTACAAAAGCATGGACGCGTTGATCATTGACGACATTCAATTTCTGGTAGGAAAAGAGAAAACCCAAGATTTATTTTTTCACATTTTCAACACACTTCATCAAAGTGGAAAGCAGATAATTCTTTCCAGCGATAGACCGCCTAAAGATCTAAAAGGATTGAGCGACCGTCTTGTGTCTAGATTTCTCTGGGGCTTACAGACAGACATCCAGCCGCCGGATTTAGAAACCAGAACCGCTATTCTAAAAAATAAAAGTGAATCTTACGGAATTAACCTTTCGAGAGAGATTGTTGAGTATATTGCGCACAACATTACTTCCAACATTAGAGAGTTGGAGGGCTGTTTAGTAAAACTTCTGGCAAACGCTTCTCTAACTTCTCGCGATATTGATTTTGAGTTGGTAAAGAAAACCGTGAGGGAAGTTTCTACAAATAAACAAGTAAACATTTCTATCGAGTTAATTACTAAAATAGTCTGCGAGTACTTTGAGTTGGAAGAAAATAAGCTCAGAGAAAAGAACAGAAGAAAAGAAGTTGTATTAGCAAGACAGATAGCTATGTATTTAGCAAAGCAGCTAACCAAATCTTCTCTCAAAACAATAGGTTTGCATTTCGGCGGCAGAGATCATTCTACTGTAATTCATGCGCAAACTTCAGTAGAAGAAGCTGCAAAAACCGATTTCAAAATGAGAGAAATGCTGGATACTATTAAAGGAAAGATCGAATTATCTGTTGCTTAACTTATCAACAATTGATGTGGAAAATGTGTTGAGTGGTTGTTAAGTAAATGTTTGTAACCCGGGTTTATTTGTTAACACCTTTATAACTGTAAGTTGTCCACATATTTACAACAAATAACTATAAGGTTTTTACTTCGTATTTGGACTAAATAACAAATAAAAATGAGTTTTCCACATATCCACATCTTTATTATTATTACATATATATACCATATACATTAATTAATAATAATGAAGTGAACAAGAATGTGGGTAAAATTGAAGTTCTATCCGATTTTTGATATTTTTTGATGCCTATTGGAGATAATTATGGAATTCAAAGTAAACAGCAAAGAACTGGAAAAACTACTTAGTAAGATCATTCCAGCCGTACCAACCAGAACACCTATGCCAATTCTTGAAAACTTTCTTTTTGAAGTTAAGGATGGCCAATTAACAATTTATGCGACGGATTTGGAAATTTCTCTGAAATCCGCATTGAACATTGTTACCGATGAAAATGTTAAAATGGTTGTACCAGCTCGTTTGCTTTACGATATTGTTCGTTCCTTAAAGGATACGACAATTCATTTCAAAATGATGGCCAATAAAAAAATCAATTTGGTTACAGATGCCGGTAAATATACAATCAGCTATTTAGACGCAGACGAGTATCCGGAAATTCCTTCCTTAAGCGCTGATAAAGATATTAACGAAGTAACGATAAATGGTGTAGAATTACGCCATGCATTTGAACGCGGTTCTTTTGCAATGAGCAAAGAAGAAATGCGTCCGGCTATGATGGGAACGCTATTCGAATTCACTAATGATGGTTTACGTTTTGTTACTACAGACGGACACAGACTAGTTAACTTGTTGAACAAAAACGTTAAACCGTTAAGCAATAATCAGTATGTAGTACCGGAAAGAGCAGTTTCTGTTCTAACAAAAATCTTAGATGAAAAAGACGTTAAGATATATATGACGAAATCTTATATGTCATTTAAGCTGAACGATATTGAATTAATCACTAGATTAATTGCTCAGAAGTATCCGGATTATGCCAGCGTTATTCCTCTTGAAAATGAATACTTAATGAAAGTTAACACAAAAGAATTACACGATTCTATAAAGAGAATGATGCTCTTCTCCACATCCAGTACGCGACGGGTAAAATTCTCTATAGAAAAAACATCGGTTGAAATTTCTGCGGAAGATTTAGACATAGGCGCAAGCGGCGAAGAAAAAGTACCTTGTGAATATACTGGTGACACATTGGAAATAGGATTTAACTCTGCGTATGTAAACGATGTACTAAACCATATATCAAGCGAAGAGGAAATTACTTTTAGATTACATTCGGCAACTAAGGCAGTAATTATAGAGCCGGTGCAGAAAAAAGAAAGCCTAGAAATATTGATGTTATTAATGCCGGTGCGTTTGAATAGTTAAAATGGTTCTTAAGCAAATTGAATTGCAAAACTTTAGGCTTCATAAAAACACATCGCTGAATTTTTCCGATAAGCTCAATCTAATCATCGGCGGAAACGGGCAGGGAAAAACATCTATCTTAGAGGCTATTTACTACTTGTGTACTACAAAAAATTTGAATCTCGCCAACGAGAATGATGTGGTCTTGTTTGGCGAACAAAACTTTGATGTTAGTGGAATATTTTCCGATTTAACAATAAACAACACAAGGGTGTTTTTCGATTCGCAAAAGAACAAGAAAAATTTTTTCTTAAACGATAAACAAGTATCAAGTTCTTCAGAAGTAATAGGAAAGTTTCCGGTAGTATCGCTGATTCAAGCGGACCATGCAATAACGCTAGGCGCGCCGGCAGATAGAAGAAGATTCGTAGATTCGGTAATTTCTCAAGCGAGCCATACTTATCTGGAAATACTTTTAGAATACAATAAAATTTTGCGCCAACGTTCTTCCTTACTGTGGAGGATTAAAGAAACCGGCGACAGAGGTTTGTTTAATCAATTGGAAGCGTGGACCGAATCTTTAATAGGTATTGGATCAGAAATTATAAAACACCGGATTCGTTTTGTAAATGAGTTTAACGAGTATTTGATTCAAGCATATAACCAGATAGTTGAAGATAAAGAGTACCCGAAAATTGAGTATGATTCTGTTCCGGGAATAGACGAAGATACAACAGTAGAAAAGTTTAGAGATGAATTGACGGTATACCGCGATGATGAATTAAGACGCGCAGTAAATCTAGTTGGACCGCATAGAGACGATTTTGTTTTTTATATCAATGATTTGGAATTGAAACGCTTCGGCTCGCAAGGTCAGCATAAAACTTTTCAAATTGCATTGCGGTTCGGACAGTTCTACTTCATAAAAGACAAAATAGGAAGAACACCAATTTTTTTAATGGATGATGTTTTCGGCGAATTGGATTCCTACCGCGCCGGAAGAATAAGTGAGCATGTTTCATCAATTGGACAAACGTTTATAACAATGACAGATCTTACTCGTACAGAAGAATTAAATCTTAGCAACGGCAACGTTTTGATAAAAGTGGATAATGGCACGGCAGCGTACATCCAGTAGTTTTAGAACTATTATCGACGTTATTGATAAAGAGAAAGAGTTTGAAAAACTCCGGGTGAGTTTACAGAATTATAATGTGGTTGACGAGTTTGAAAAAATATTTCCGGAACTAAAATTAATTGCTAAAGCAGTTAAACTGGAAAAACAAGTATTGTTTTTGCGTGTAGAAAACTCTGTTTGGAAAAGCGAGTTAAATTTTCAGAAAACAATTTTAATAGAAAAAATAAATAAGCATTTCAACGAAGTAGTTATAAAATCATTAAAGTTTTTGTAGGAGAAGGTTAGGGTTTATGGCAAAAGAAAACGGTAATTACACAGCGAGTAGTATCAACGTACTAAAAGGACTCGAAGCAGTTCGTAAACGTCCGGCAATGTACATTGGTGATGTTGGTTCACGCGGCCTTCATCACTTAATTAATGAAGTTGTTGATAACTCGATTGATGAAGCGCTAGCTGGTTATAACGACCGCGTAATTGTAACCATACACAAAGACCAAAGCGTTTCGGTAGAAGACCGTGGACGCGGTATTCCGGTCGATATTCACCCTATTGAAAAAGTATCCGCGCTCGAAATTGTTATGACCGTGCTTCATGCAGGAGGTAAATTTGATAAAGACTCTTACAAAGTTTCGGGCGGTTTACACGGCGTTGGTATTTCTGTTGTAAACGCGCTTTCGGAATGGTGTAAGGTAGAAGTAAAACGTGACGGCAAAATTTATTTTCAAGAATACAGACAAGGTGCCCCTAAAGACCCGGTAAAACAGATAGGTACATATAAAAGCGAAAACACCGGAACAAAAGTTACGTTCAAGCCGGATAAAGAAATATTCAAAGCAATAAAATTTCATTTTGATACTGTTGCGGAAAGATTGCGCGAGCTTGCTTACTTGAATAAAGAAGTTACGATGACGCTGAAAGATGAAAGCGATGATCAAGAAGAAGTGTTTAAGTTCAAGGGCGGTTTAATTGATTTTGTAAAATACTTGGATGAAAACCGCACAGCAATTCATAAACCGGTTTACATCGAAGGTGAAAAAGATAATGTTCCGGTAGAAGTTTCTTTTGAATATTCAGATTCATACAGCGAAAATATTCACACTTACGTTAACAACATTAACACGATAGAAGGCGGTACTCACTTAGTTGGTTTTAGAACTGCGCTTACAAGAACATTCAACAATTACGCAGCTAAAAACGGATTGATAAAAGAGAACAGCAAAATCAATCTAACCGGCGAGGACTACAAAGAAGGATTAACCGCAGTAATTTCTGTTAAAGTAATGGAGCCGCAGTTTGAAGGGCAAACAAAAACCAAGCTTGGCAATAGCGAAGTTAAATCCGCGGTTGAAATGCTTGTAGGTGAAAAGTTATCTGAGTTCTTAGAAGAAAACGCATCGACGGCAAAAAAGATTTTTGAAAAATGTATGCGCGCTGCAGAAGCACGCGAAGCCGCTCGTAAAGCGCGCGAACTAGTTCGCAGAAAGAATGCACTCGACTCTATGCATCTACCGGGTAAACTGGCAGATTGCTCTATCAACGATCCAGAGCATTGTGAAATTTACATAGTGGAAGGTGATTCTGCGGGCGGTTCTGCTAAGCAAGGCCGTGATAGAAGATTCCAGGCTATTCTTCCGATCAAAGGAAAAATCTTAAACGTTGAAAAAGCCAAACTCAACAAGATTCTTGAGAACCAGGAAATACAAGCTTTAATTTCTGCAATTGGCGCCGGCATAGGTGAAGACTTTAATGAAGAAAAATCCCGTTATGGTAAAATTATTCTTATGACAGATGCGGACGTAGACGGAAGCCACATTAGAACTTTGTTGCTAACATTTTTATACCGCCACATGAAAGATTTGATTACTGCCGGAAAGGTGTATATAGCTCAGCCACCTTTATACAGAATTAAAAAAGGTAAAGAAGAACACTATGCTTTTGATGCCGAAGAAAGAGATAAAATATTGAAACGTATGAAAGCCGGTAAAGATGAAAAAATTATTGAAGTTAATGATGAAACAGAATTAACCGAAAACGGCGAAGTTCAAATAAAGGGAATAGTTATTTCCCGCTATAAAGGTTTGGGAGAAATGAACCCCGAACAATTGTGGTCAACAACAATGAATCCGGAAACAAGAGTTGTGTTGCAAGTTAATGTTGAAAGCGCCGCGGCAGCAGATAAAATTTTTGAAACACTTATGGGCGATGCGGTAGAACCAAGACGTGCATTCATTGAAAAGCACGCTAAGTACGCAAACTTGGATATTTAACTTAGAGCAAGATTAAGAGCAAGAGCATGATTAAAACTTTTCTTGCCCTTATTCATAATCTTAATCTGTCTTTAACATGAATGATAAATCAACATATCATCACTCGGTTGTTGATTATGCGCGAAAAGATTTTAACGCGCTTAACAAAGACCTTTCCGTTGATGAAGCGTTGAGTAAAATACGCCTAGAGGGTGTAGGCGAAAGAATAGTTTATTTCTATGTTGTTGACGACGAGCAAAAGCTGGTTGGTGTTTTGCCGACGAGAAGATTGCTGATCGGAAAGTTAGAACAAAGACTTGAAGACATAATGGTTAAACGTGTTGCAGCTCTGCCGAGCGCATCTACGGTTTACGACGCACTCGAGTTTTTTGCGACATACAAATTTTTAGCTTTTCCGGTTGTTGATGCAGATAGAAGAATTATTGGCGTAGTTGATGTAAATCTATTTACCGATGAGTTGCTGGAAGGGAAAGATTCCGATGAGGAAAGTGAGGTAGAGCCACAAGATTATGATTCGATCTTTGAAACAATTGGTTTTAAAGTAAGTGAACTAAAAAACGCTTCGCCAATAAAAGCGTGGCGTGTTAGGCTTCCTTGGTTATTTGCAACGGTTACAAGCGGAACAATCTGCGCTCTGTTAACCGGAATGTTTGAAACGACGCTTGCAGAAAGCTTAATAGTAGTGTTCTTTTTTACATTGGTGCTTGGTCTCGGAGAAAGCATTAGTATTCAGTCTATGACTGTTACTATCCAAACTTTGCGCTCTACAAAACCATCTTTTAAGTGGTTTGTAAAAAACTTTTTGCGCGAAGCACAAACAGCACTGCTTCTCGGCATAAGCTGTGCTACGGTAGTAGCAATAGTTGTTGTTCTCTGGAAAGGCGATGTAGCGGCGGCCGGAGTAATAGCGTTTAGTATAATTCTCGTTCAGTTGATTGCTTCTGTTTGGGGATTGAGCGTGCCGGCAGTATTGCATAGAGCCAAACTCGATCCTAAAATTGCAGCCGGACCAATTACGTTGGCGTTAACAGATATTTTTACGATACTCTTTTATTTTGGATTAGCGGCATTGTTTTTATAAATCTTGATCTAAAACGATCAAGAAAAAGATTGAAAATTGAGATGATCATAAACAAAGAAAATATAATTGAATTCCTAAGAAGCAAAAAAGAGTATCTCCAAGAGAAGTTTGGTGTAACAAGTATTTCGCTTTTTGGTTCATACGCACGCGGAGAGGAAACAGAAGAAAGTGATATAGATATTTTTGTTGAAATGCCCGCTGATTATGATAGATTGTTTGGTTTAAAAGAGTATTTGGAAAAATCGTTTCAAAAAAGCGTAGATGTTATAAGAAAGCGCACAAATATTCGCCGGAGATTTTTGGAAGAAATAGAAAAGGATGGCGTTTATGTCTAAAGAATTAGTATTAAAGAAATTTCTCGATGTTTCTGAAGGCGTTGAAATAGTTCTTCGAAGAAGCGATAAAATTAGAACTCCTTCAGATTTTGCAAATCATCAAGAAGGTGGCGATCTCTATGATGCGATACTAATGAGACTTCAAGTGATAGGAGAAGTACTAAAAAAAATTGCTAAAACAAATCCAGAAATTCTCAAGAACCATCCCGGCATAGAGTGGAATAAAATAATTGGCCTTAGAGATGTCATCTCTCATGATTATTTATTTGTAGATGAAGAAATAATCTTTTCTATCTGCAAAGAAAAAATACCGGCTCTTAGGGAAGAAGTAAATTTGATAATTAAAGACTTAGAAGAAGAATTAAACAATAAATTAAAATCCTAAACAAGAAATAACATGACCACAATTTTTGAAAAAGTAGTACCCGTTTCATTAGAAGAAGAAATGAAAACCTCCTACATCGATTATGCGATGAGCGTTATTGTTGCTCGCGCATTGCCGGATGTAAGAGACGGGCTTAAGCCGGTTCACCGTAGAGTTTTATTCGGCATGCACGAACTCGGTCTTCAAAACAACAAACAATATAAAAAGTCTGCTCGTATCGTGGGCGAGGTTCTTGGTAAATACCATCCGCACGGCGATACAGCGATTTACGATACAATGGTGCGTATGGCGCAAGAATGGTCGCTTCGCTATCCGCTTGTGCAAGGACAAGGAAACTTTGGATCGGTGGATGGTGATGGTGCCGCGGCTATGCGTTATACAGAAGCTCGTTTAGCAAAAATTGCAGACGAAATGTTGCGCGACCTTGATAAAAACACCGTTGCTTTTGGACCAAACTTTGATGATTCTCTCCAAGAACCATTGGTTATGCCTTCTTATCTGCCAAACCTATTGGTAAACGGTTCCAGCGGTATTGCCGTTGGCATGGCAACAAATATTCCTCCCCATAACCTAAGAGAGGTTATAGCTGGACTGATAATGCTGATCGATAATCCGAAAACCACAGCGGAAGACATTATCAAAGTTGTTAAAGCACCCGATTTTCCTACCGGTGGAATTATTTACGGTTACGATGGAGTTAAAGAAGCACTCCTAACCGGAAGAGGAAGAATTGTAATACGTGCTAAAGCAAATATTGAAACGCTGAAGAATGATAGAGAAAACATTATTATCACCGAGCTGCCTTATCAAGTAAACAAGGCAACACTTATAGAAAAAATTGCAGAGCTGGTTCGCGAAGGAAAGATAGAAGGTATATCAAACATTCGCGATGAAAGCGACCGCGACGGTATGCGCGTTGTTATTGAGTTAAAACGTGATGGACAGCCGGCTGTAATTCTGAATAATTTGTTCAAGCATACATCAATGCAAGTTACTTTTGGCGTGATAATGCTTGCGCTGGTTAATGGCGCACCAAAGGTTCTAACGCTTCAGCAAATGATGGAACACTTCTTAGTTCACAGAATGGATGTTCTTGTTCGCAGAACACAGTACGAACTTGATGCCGCAGAACGACGCGCGCATATTTTGGAAGGCTACATTATTGCGCTGGATAACATTGATGAAGTAATTCAAACTATCAAGAAATCCAAAGATGTAGAAACTGCTAAACAATCGTTGATGCGCAAATTCAAGCTGAGCGAGATTCAAGCTAAAGCAATTCTCGACATGAGATTGCAGCGCTTAACCGGCTTGGAAAGAAAGAAAATTGAAGAAGAATACAAAGAAATAATCAAGTTGATAAATAAGTTAAAAGCGATTCTCGGAAACGAAAAATTGAGAAAGCAAATAATTAAAGAAGAATTGCTTGCGTTAAATGAAAAGTACGGCGACGAACGCAGAACGGAAATTATTCACGACTACAAAGAATTTTCTTTAGAAGATACAATTGCCGAGGAAGATGTAGTTGTTACAATTTCTCATGCCGGATTTATCAAGCGCTTTCCGGTTAGCGGTTATCGCAAACAAGGACGGGGCGGTAAAGGTGTTACCGGTGCCGGTACTCGCGAAGAAGATTTTATTGAACATATGTTCGTTGCTTCAACACATCACTACATAATGTTCTTCACAGACAAGGGAAAATGTTACTGGCTGAAAGTACACGAAATTCCGGAAGGCGGACGTGCTACCAAAGGAAGGTCAATTCTTAATCTTATTGAAAAAGATAAAGAAGAAAACATAACGGCCTTTGTAACAGTAAAAGAATTCACCGACGATAAATCCATTGTGATGGTTACAAGACAAGGTACTGTTAAGAAAACAATTCTTTCCGCTTACTCAAATATTCGTCGCGGAGGAATTCTTGCAATTAACTTAAGTACCGGCGATAGTTTGGTTGAGGCTAAACTTAGTGATGGAAACAACGATATTATAATTGGAACAAGCGAAGGCATGGCAATCCACTTTAAGGAAAGCGACGTACGCGATATGGGCAGAACTGCAACCGGCGTGCGCGGCATTAACTTAGGTAAGAAAGACTATGTTATCGGAATGATTGTTGTTCGCAATGCTACTACGCTAATGGTTGTTACGGATAAAGGTTTTGGTAAGAGATCAGAGATTGAAGATTACAGATTAACCAAGCGCGGAGGTAAAGGCGTTATAACCGTTAAGACTTCCGACAAAAATGGCAAGATGATAGCTATGAAGGAAGTAAATGATGGTGATGAATTGGTAATTATCACCACCGGCGGAATGGTTCTTAGACAAGCTGTTAGCGAGTTACGCGTGATGGGTAGAAATACTCAAGGCGTTAGATTGATTCGCTTGAATGAAGGTGATGAAATTGCGGATATCGCAAGAGTAATTCCGGAAGATGAAGAAGAATAAGACAAGAATTGAGAATAACATAACCGAGGAAAACAAAAAATCGGTTAAGTATTGGTTGTCTCGACCAGTAGAGGAGCGATTTGCGGAAATGGAAAGATTCAGAAATGAGTATTTTGATGTTCATCCGGAATTACCACGAAGACTGGTTATGGTAGGAAGAACAATAAATGGAATTACTGGTGAAGTAATTAGGACTACGGGCAACCCAAACAAAACAAGAAAATAAACGAGCAAAAAATGTCTAATAACAAAAATTTGCAATTCGATTCAAAATGTGTTCACAGCGGTGTGGGTGAATATGAGTTTGGTTCAGTAGTGCCGCCGATTTATCAAACATCTACTTTTAAATTCGAAAACGCTGCTCACGGCGCAGCCTTATTTAAAGGCGATGTTGACGGATATATTTATACAAGAATGAAAAACCCTACCGTTGAAGCAATGGAAAACGCAGTTGCCGAATTGGAAGGCGGACACAAAGCTCTCGGCTGTGCAAGCGGTATGGCTGCAATAAGCACTACATTTACGGCGTTGCTTAAATCGGGCGACCATGTTGTTTGCAGCAAATCTGTTTATGGACCGACGCTTACTTTGCTACAAACAGTTTTAAGCAAGTTTGGTGTTGAAGCAACTTTTGTAGATACAGACATTACCGAAGAAATTGAAAAAGCCGTTAAGCCAAACACAAAGATTATTTATGTAGAAACACCGGCAAATCCGGTTATTGCAATTACTGATTTGGAAGCCGCTGCAAAAATTGCTCATGCTAACAATGCTTTGTTTGTAGTAGATAATACTTTTATGAGCCCGGCATTGCAGCAGCCATTAAAGTTTGGAGCCGATGTTGTTGTTCACAGTATGACAAAATTTTTGAACGGTCACGCCGATGTTGTTGGCGGAATCATAGTTGTAAAGAACGAAGACGATTACAAAATGATGCGTAAGATTCTTAACCAAATGGGTGGAGTAATCGATCCGTTCAATTCGTTTCTGGTTCACCGCGGTTTAAAAACTTTAGCTATTAGAATGCAGAAGCATACTGAGAATGCTCAATTAATAGCCGAGTATTTAGAGAATCATCCAAAAGTAAAATGGGTTCGCTATCCCGGATTGAAAAGTCATCCTAACTATGAAGTTGGTCTAAAACAACACAGCGCTCCCGGCGGAATGATTTCTTTCGAGTTGAAAGATGGTTTTAAGGCCGGCGAAATTGTAATGAACAATGTTAAACTTTGTGCTCTTGCTGTTTCCTTGGGCGGAGTTGAAACGTTAATTCAACATCCGGCAAGTATGACTCACCTAACAATGGGCGAAGCAGCTCGCGCAACAGCTGGAATTACGGAAGGGCTTGTTCGTCTGTCTGTAGGTATCGAGAATGTAAAAGATTTGATTGATGATCTTGAGCAAGCGCTTGCTAAAATTCCCGAATTAGAAAAAGCAGCAGTATAAATTTTCAATCTGCCGGAGAAAAATAATTCCGGCAGAAATATTTTTTAACATTTGTATTCATCCCGCTACAAATTTATTTTTCGCCTCAACAAAATCTCAGATATCCATATGAAAAAAATCTTTTTGTTTTTAGCAGCATTGGTAATTTTAGGCACAAATACATTTGCGCAAAAATCGCCTCTATTCATTCCGAAAAATATTCTTAAGGCTTACGAAAAAGGAACACGTTCTTACGATGGAAAGCCCGGACCAAACTATTGGGTAAATCACGCCGACTATAAAATTCAAGCAGAACTCTTTCCGGAAAAGCGGGAAGTTAAGGGAACCGTTCATATAAAATACTACAATGAAAGCCCCGATTCCTTAAAGACGCTGGTCATTCGTCTTTATCAAGACTTTCTTAAAAAAGGAACGCCGCGTTCTTCAAGAGTTAGCTTGAATGACGAAACCGATGGAACCCAAATAGATACGATGATGATTAACGGTATTGGATTGAATTTGAAATCGCGCGATCTAAGAATAATGAGACGCGGATCGAACATGACGATTAATAATCTTCCCCACAAAATTGCACCAAAGGGAAGCGCCGACATTATGATTAAGTGGTCGGTAATTATTCCGAAAGAAACGCGAATTAGAATGGGCGCTTATAACGATTCAACTTTTTATGTTGCTTACTGGTATCCGCAAATAGCGGTTTATGATGATGTAGATGGATGGGATATGATTAATTATGAGGGGGGCTCGCTCGAATTCTATAATGACAAAAATAATTTTGATGTTGAAATTACGGTTCCAAAAAACTATCTGGTTTGGGGAAGCGGGCTATATCAAAATTTAGAAGAAGTTTTAAAACCGGAATTGGTTGCGCGGTATAAACAAGCTTGGACAGCAGACGAAATAATCAAAGTTGTTACTCCGGAAGATTTAAAAAATGGGACAACAATTGGCAACGGTAAAAACACTTGGAAATTCAAGGGGGAAAATATTCCCGATTTTAATTGGGCAACAAGCAGCGGCTATTTGTGGGATGCAACCACCGCGGAGGTTGACGATGCCGGAAGACGTGTATTGACCGATACAGCTTATCCGGAAAAAACAAAAACTTATCACGAAGTTGCTTTATTTGCAAAACTTTCTGTTCAGCAATTATCGGTAGACCAACCCGGTTATCCATTTCCATATCCAAAGATCACTACATTTAACGGAGAGACTGAGGGCGGTGGCGGAATGGAATCTCCAATGATGACAAACAATGGTATAAGCGGACGCGGCGGACAAGCAGGCGTTACTTTGCACGAGATTGCACATACATATTTTCCATTCCTAATGGGAATTAATGAACGTAAATACGCGTGGATGGATGAAGGCTGGGCAACATTTTTTACTTCTGCAAACCATATGAATGTTATCGAGGGTGGTACCGGGGATTCGTATGAAGGAAACTTTCGAATGGTTGGAGCAATAATGGGAAACGAAACAGATTTTCCTCTTATAACACTTTCTTCGAATACACCTACAAGTCAGAATTACGGTTTTAATTCTTACACAAAGGCTTCAACGGCGTATTATTTTTTAAAGGAAGTTTTAGGCGATGATTTGTTTAAGAAAGCTTTGCTTGAATATATCAATAGATGGAACGGAAAGCATCCGCTTCCTTATGATTTCTTTAATACATTTAATGATGTTGCAAAAGAAGATTTAAGCTGGTTCTGGAATCCTTGGTTTATTGAATCCGGCTATCCCGATTTGGCGATTAAATCTGTTAAACCTACAAAGAGTGGAACGGAAATAGTAGTTGAAAAAGCTGGCAATGTTCCAACTCCAATTGATTTGGAAATTACTTATTCCGATGATACAAAAGAAAAAATATATCATAAAACTTCGGTATGGAAATCCGGTGTAAAAGAAATACAAACAAGCGTGAAAAATAAAAAGGAAGTTAAAAGAGTGGAGTTGTTAGAAGACCGCTCGCCGGATGGTAAATTGAAAAACAATGTTTGGGAAAAGAAATAAAATTTAACCACAAAGAGCGCGAAGAAAAACTTCACAAAGAACACAAAGAGAAGAAGAATTTTCCTTTGCGCTCTTTGTGGCTTCTTCGTGATCTTAGTGGTTAAAATCTTCTTTGGATATCAGATCACAGTCAAGCTTTTGGGGTTGTTAATCACTGGTCAGATTTATAAACTTGCCTACATTAATAATAGAAGACTATTCAAGTGAATAAAAAACTAACTGTTTTGTTTCTCCTTATCTCTGCTTATTACTCATATGCACAAGAGATAATTCAAAAAGGTGATTCTTATTATCTTTCAAATACATTGATTGTAAAATTCAAAGAAGGCGCATCACCGCTTGCAAGCACACAATCATTGCAGAAAAAAGGCTTTGCTCCGTTTACTGTTACCGAAGCCACAAAGCTTTTTCCGGAGGAGAATACATTAAGAAAAGGATCGAACTCTCTAGGCAATATTTATCTTCTTAAATATAGTTCTATGGAAGACCCGCTAGAACTCTCCAAAAAGTTTTCGAAAAGTAAAGATGTTGAATACGCCGAACCTAAATATGTTCACCGTGTAACAGTTGTACCAAACGATTCTATTTTTCTAACCGGACAGCAAATAAATTTAAGCAGAATTTCAGCAACACAAGCATGGGATATTACAAAAGGAGATTCCTCCGTTCTCATAGCAATTATTGATACGGGAGTTGATTGGGCTCATCCGGATTTAGCTGCTAACATATTAAAAGACAATTCCGGAAAAGTAGTTGGATATGATTTTGGCGGATTGAACGGAACACCGGACGATGATCCAAACGAAGATAAAGAGCCAAGCGGAAAGCTTGCTTATCATGGAACTCACGTTGCCGGAATAGTTGCCGCTGTTACAGACAATAAAATTGGAATTGCTTCAATCGGTTATAACTGCACTATTCTTCCCGTAAAGACGAGTCGCAGCGACAAGAGGGATGCGAATGGTTATCCATATGTTTATTACGGATTCGAAGGAATAAAATATGCAGCTGATAAAGGCGCCAAAGTAATTAACTGCAGCTGGGGAAGCTCGAGCTTTTCCCGTTACGAACAAGAGGTTATTGATTATGCAACTTCAAAAGGAAGCTTGGTTGTTGCTTCTGCCGGCAACGAAAACACAAAAGCCTCATTCTTTCCCGGAAGCTATAAAGGGGTTCTTTCTGTTGTGTGGGGAGAGATCAATGATAAAAGATATCCCGGTGCTACATACGGAATAAATACAGATGTGCTTGCGCCCGGTACTTCGATATTTTCTACTTATCCAACATACACTAACATTCCATATAGAACTTTAAGCGGGTCATCAATGGCGGCGCCTCTTGTGGCCGGTGTAGCCGGATTAGTTGCTTCAAAATTTCCAAACTATTCCGCGCTTCAAATTGGCGAACAAGTTCGTGTTACTACAGATGATATTTATTCAAACGGAGTTAATCCGGACAGCATAAAGTATCTTGCCGGAAAAGGAAGAGCAAACGCTTACCGCGCAGTAACCGAAACAAATGCAATTTCTGTACGTGCGACAGATATAAAATTTACAGAAACGGCCAGTGGTAATTCCAATGGTTTATTTGAAACCAACGAAACAGTAATAGGCTCGGTATCGTTAACAAACTATCTTTCACCTATTAGCTTAGTTTCTATAGGCGTTGAATGCAGTGATAATGCGGTTGCTTTGATTGCGCCAACAAAACCAAGCGAAAATGCGGGTGCATTTAATACGCTGGAACAAAAAAGTGATATTTATAATTTTTACTTCATTGTTTTACCCGGCGCACCATATAACCATGATGTAAATTTTTTAATTAAATTTTCCAGCGGAAGTTATAACGATTATCAATGGATAAGCGTGCGCGTAAATCCAACGTATGATACTCACAACGCGAATAAAATTGTAATGAGCATAACAAGCAAAGGCTCTCTCGGATTTAATGATTATCCGCTAAACATAGACGGACAAGGTTTTCGTTATGACAATGGGGAGAATCTGTTGTTCGAAGGAGCGTTCATGTATGGAACTTCTGAGACTACTGTAATGGACGCCACAAGAACAATACAAGTACAGAGCACAGATTTTAAAATGTTAAGTCCAATTAAACTTACTACAGCGCAAAACGGAGACCAGAGCACGACGGCAACGTTTAATGATTCCGGTGCCGGGAACAGTGCCCTAGGCATTGAGACAAAACAAACAAGTTATGCCTATGCTAAGTCCCCAAACGATAAATATATAATTGTTGTAAGCGATCTATATAATAAAACAGAGAAAGAAATTTCAAATCTATATGTTGGTTACTTCTTCGATTGGGATATTCCGGCCGATGACCCGGTTAAAGATTCTACCGCGTTTGATGCAACAGATAATTTCGCTTACTCATTTTATAAGGACAAAAGCATATTAGGTACATACACCGGTGCCGCACTGGCTTCCGGAAATAATTTCGGTTATTACCCGATAAACAATGCAGCAACCGAAGGAGATGTTCGTCTGTTTGATGCAAATGAATATTCAGATAAAGAAAAATGGACAACCCTTTCCAGCGGAATTGTTAAAAAAGACATTGGTTATGTAGATGCATCTTATGTTGTTTCCAGCGGACCATATAAAATTGCCGCAAATCAAAATTTAAAAGTTGCCTATGTTGTTGCAGCCGGCGATAATCTGCCGGACTTGAGGAATGCTATTAAGCAAAGCAGAATCCAATACAAAGCATTAATAGATGATATAGACGAAGAAAAGACCATTCCGGCCGAGTATTCTTTATCTCAGAACTATCCAAATCCATTTAACCCGGAAACGACGATTAGCTATTCAATTCCTAAAGCAGAACACGTTACATTAAAAGTGTATGATGTACTCGGAAGAGAAGTTGCGGCGCTAGTAGATGAATTTAAACAAGCCGGAGTTCATCACTCTTCGTTCATCACTCTTCGTTCTTCACTCACGTCCGGCGTTTATTTTTATAGATTGCAAGCCGGAAGCTTTGTTCAATCAAAGAAGATGATTTTACTGAAATAAAATTTTCAAAATCCGGGGAAGATTATGAAGTGGGCGGCGATAATACTTTTTTTATCGTACTTGACGGCGAATAACTATGCTCGACAAGCTCAAGTTATTCAAAAGGGCAAAGAAAATTTCCTTCGCAACAAGGTTATAGTAAAAATAAATAATGAATTCCTTTCCACATTCACCCCAAGTATTTTAGCCGAACAACTCAACAAAAAACTCAGCCAACACGTTGTAAAAAATGTGGAGGGTTTATTTACTACTTCGGCAACTTTGCAAAAGGGGAAGAGTTTTCTTAATGGAATATTTATCGTTACAACAAACGATAATGAAAACCCGGTTAATATTGTGAAAACATTATTATCATTGCCGGAAGTGGAATGGGCGGAACCCAAGTATGTTCGGCAAGTCTGTTACAACCCTAATGATGAATTTTTTACTTCCGGAACGCAATCTTATCTTGATGTAATTAAAGCCAGTGCTGCGTGGGAAGTAACCAAGGGAAGCAAAGAAGTTGTAATCGCTATAATTGATACCGGCGTTGATATTGATCATCCTGATTTAACCGATAATATTTTTCTTAATAAAATGGAGATACCAGATAACGGCAAAGATGAAGATGACTTTGGCGAGTTTGCGGATGATATACATGGTTGGGATTTCGGAGGAGAAAGTGGAACTCCGGATAACGATCCCCGTGAAGATTTTTCTCCACTTAATGGTTATCACGGAACACACGTTTCCGGTATTGCTTCCGCGGTAACTGATAATAATTATGGTGTTGCGTCTATAGGATATAATTGTAAAATACTTCCGGTAAAAGCTTCGGAGCAGAATATTGTAGATGAAAACAACATACCTAAGATCATCTATGGCTTTGAGGGAATAAAATATGCCGTTGATAAAGGCGCAAAAATAATATGTTGCAGCTGGGGCGGCTATGAGTTTTCCAGATTTGAGCAAGAGATAATAGACTACGCAGTTTCAAAAGGAGTTTTAGTAGTGGCCGCTGCGGGAAACGATAATTCACAGCGTCCATTTTATCCAGCCAGCTATAAAGGTGTGTTATCAGTTGGCTGGTCTAATAATGATGATACACGAAGTATAGCAAGTAATTATGGAAATCACGTTGATGTAATGGCTCCGGGCACCGGAATATATTCTACGTGGCCGCTAATATCTTCGCAGAATTCTCCATTTAAATTTGCGGGCGGTTCTTCTATGTCAGCCCCATTGGTGGCGGGACTTGCCGGATTAGTAATCTCTAAATATCCAAACTTAACACCACTTCAAACAGCTGAGCGAATGCGAGTTACTTCTGAAAACATAGAAGAGAAAAATTCTTCTATGTATAAAAACCTATTGGGTTCCGGAAGAGTGAACGCTTTTGATGCGGTAAGCGAGAAAAAAGTATTTTCTTTAAGAGCTACAGATGTTCAGCTAAATCAGAAAGTTCATCATAATGTTGAATGGGAAGATACAACGGAAATTCAAATAACATTTACCAATTACTTAAATCCGATTGTGAATGCTTCTGTAACAATTTCAACAAGCGAACCATTTGTAAAAATTATTAATAATACATTTGAAACCGGCTCACTGGCCGAATTTAGTACTGTGGGCAACAGCTTCAGTTTTACTTTAGAAGATCAAGCTCCAACGGATACTACAATTTATTTTCTGCTGAAGTACGATTCCCCGGTTTATAAGGACTTTCAGTGGATCGAGGCAAAAATTAATCCATCTTTCGTTACACATAATAACGGCAAACTAGAAGCTACTATAACAAACATAGGTGGAATAGGGTTTAGCGATTTGCAGAATCAAATAGGAGATGGTTTTAAATTATCTGGAGGAAGCAATATTCTAAACGAAGGTTCCTTTCTATTTGGGAACTCTGCTCAAAAACTTATTGATGGTGTTCGACAAACCAAAGCCATTGCCAGCAGTGATTTTAAAATTCTAAAATCCGTTTCACTTTACGAAAATAAATCGGCCAATGAGAGCCTTGCTATATTTAATGATGGCAACGCCGGTCCCTCTTTTTTAGGAATTGAAACCCAGATTCGTACTTATACTTTTAATTCTGCACCGGATGATGCGTATCTTCTTATAGAGGCTGCTCTAAAAAACACTATGCATAAAGACATTAAGAATTTACACGCCGGTTACTTCCTCGATTTCAATCTTAGCGAGGATGCTTTTAGCGATTCAACCTATTATGATGTTCCGGACAACTTTGCGTATGTAACAAATAAAAACCAGCAAAAAGGAATAGTTGGAGCGGCTCTGTTAACAAAACAAAAAGCCGGATATACCAGCATCAACAACAATTGGCGTGTAGGTGAGGTAATTCTCTTAGACGGTTTCAGTGACGAAGAAAAGTGGTATTCAATTTCAAGCGATATACACAAAGAAAAAATATACGGCGATGTTTCTTTTACAATTAGCGGGGGTCCGTTCAGTATTCTTGCCGGTGAAACTGAGACGGTAGCTTTTGTGATTGCTATTGCTTCAAACAAAGAAGAACTTCGTCAAATTATTAGGCAGAGTAGAAAAAAAAATTTGGCGTTAGGCATAAATCAGCAAGACGGATTGCCAACCGAGCATAAGCTTAACCAGAATTATCCAAATCCATTTAACCCGGAAACGACGATTACTTATCATTTGCCAAAAGCAGAACTTGTAACACTAAAGGTGTATGATATTCTCGGAAGAGAAATAGAATCACTGGTAAATGAATACAAGCAAGCCGGCGTGTATAGTTGCAAACTGCGAATAGATAATGGAAGATTCTCCAGCGGTGTTTATTTCTATCGCTTGCAATGCGGAGGCTACAGCGAAACCAAAAAAATGATTTTGATTAAATAGGAAACACATAAGTGAAAAATTTGTTGATCGGATTGTTGTTTATAACATCACAGCTGCTGGCACAATGGGAATGGCAGAATCCGTTACCACAAGGAAACACTTTAAATGATGTAAAAATTGTGAATGATAAAATAGTAATAGCGGTCGGGGACTTAGGAACAGTAATTAGATCAGTCGATGCCGGCGAAACGTGGAATAAAATTTATTTAGGTACAGAAATGAAGTTTAGTTCTGTTCATTTTGGAGATGAGAATACTGGTTATATATTAGGAGTAGATGGAACAATATTTAAAACCACTGATCGTGGGGAAAGGTGGAAAGCGTTATCCACCGGAATAAAAACAACTTACCATGCCATTTGTTTTGTAAGTAAAGACATTGGTTATGTCTGCGGTTATTATGGATATATAATGAAAACAACAGACGGCGGAGAAACGTGGGAAAAGAAAAACAGTAAGACAATAAATACACTAAACAAAATTCATTTTCTAAATACTACTTTGGGTTTTGCCGTCGGAAAAGAGGGGACAATAACCAAAACTACAGATGGAGGAAATACATGGAAGGGAATTTCGATAGACGAAACTGCAGAATTAAAATCAGTTTATTTTGTTGATGAATTAAACGGCTGGGTTGTAAGCGGCAACGGAAAAATTTTCAAAACATTAGATGGAGGAAGTGTTTGGACATTACAATATTCCAACTCAACAACTTCGTTTACAAGTTTGTGTTTTGAAGATCAAAACAACGGTATAACCTGGGGAAGTAATTCTTGCATAACCAATAATGGGGGCAAAAAATGGAATCTAGATTATAAAATTTTCAGCGTTAATTCTGTTGATATAAAATTAAAACTTGGTTTCGCAGTTGGTTTGAGTGGTTTAATTGGAAAGACCTCTGATAATGGACTTAATTGGAAAACAAATATATTAGCTTTCAGTTATCTGGATTTGAGAAGCATTTTTTTCATTAACAAAAATGTTGGTTGGACTAGTGGATACGTTTATCCAAATGGTATTTATAAAACAGATGATGGAGGATCAACTTGGAAATTGTTGCCTAACAAAGCGAATGTACAGCGGATGTACTTTAAAGACGAACTCAACGGTATTGGTTTTGGTAATTACGTTACTAAAACTACAGACGGCGGAGTAGTCTGGGACACGCTCCTTTTCAATAATTCTTATATAAGGTCATATTCAATTGTTGAAAACAACATTTGGATTGTGGAAGGAAGTACTAAAATCTACAAGTCGATTGATGATGGCAAGAGTTGGGAAATAATTATAGCAAAAGATTTGAACACACTGAGCGGTGGAAAGCAATTACAATCAATCTTTTTCATAGACAAGCTGAGAGGATGGGCGATTACTTTACAAGGCGGCATAATAAAATCGGTAGATGGGGGAAATACTTGGGTGCTACTAAAAGATATAAAACATTTTGGATTACAAGCAGTTCACTTTGCAGACGAAAACAACGGATGGATCTGCGGAGACTTGGGTTATATTTTGCATACTACAAATGGAGGAGACACGTGGAATCAGCAAAAAACCGAATCAACGGCAATACTATACTCGTTTCGGTTTATTAATAAGCACCTTGGCTGGACAGTTGGGACTTTCGGAACCATATTGAAAACAACAAATGGGGGAGAAGATTGGATTCAACAAAAAAGCAACACACTGAATAATTTACTTACGGTATACTTTCTTGATGAAAACACGGGCTGGGTAGTCGGAGCTAATGGTACAATTTTAAAAACGACAAACGGCGGTACTACATTTATAGAAGAAGAGAAAGAAATTCCGAGCGCATACGAACTAAGCCAGAACTATCCTAATCCATTTAACCCGGAAACCACTATTAGCTACAAGATACAAGCAGCAAGCCAAGTAAGCCTAAAAGTTTATGATGTACTCGGAAGAGAAGTTGGAACTCTAGTAAATGAATACAAGCAACCGGGAGTGTATAACTCTACGTTCTCCACTCTACATTCTTCACTCACTTCTGGTATTTATTTTTATAAATTACAAGCTGGCAATCCTTCGGCTGGCTCAGGACAAGGTTTTGTTCAAACAAAGAAGATGATTCTCATTAAATAAGGATCTCCGTTTTGGGAAACGAAATATTGTGCGGCAATTGCGAATTAGAACTAACAAGTGAAGATGAGTTTTGCCCTCGTTGCGGCTCAATTTTCGACGAGGGTGTAAAATGCTATAAGCATGAATCCAAAAACGCAGAAGGGGTTTGTGTAATCTGCAATTACGCGTTTTGTGATGAATGCGGGGCTTTAAAAAATGAAATTTTTCTTTGCGGCGCGCATGAACATTATGAAATATTTCAATCTTTAGCCGTTGTAAATATCTGCAAAGGCTCTTACGAAAGCGAAAGCTTAAGAAACTCCTTGGTAGAAAATGGGTTGCATCCCTTTCTGTTTTCCGGGAAAAACATTCCTTCAACATATTTGCCATCGATAGGAAACAATAACCAAAACGCCTTAGATGTAGCTATATATGGAACGGGCGAAATAAAAATTCTAGTTCCGCTTGGTGAAGTTCTTGAAGCAGAGAGAATAATAAACAGCGGCGAAAATATTCCCGGAGATCAAACTTTGTAAAAAAACTTGATCCATTCGAAAGTTTTCTTAACGCCCTCTTCGTAAGTAGTGCTTGGCAAGAATCCAAAAGTGTTTTTGAATTTGGCACCGTCAAGAATTAGCTCTTCTCTCTTTAAATAAAGCATTTCATAAACTTCTTTTATTACTTTATTGAACAAACCAAATAAAGTGAAAATAAAGTTCGAGTTTAAAAGCTGATACTTTGAATTCGTACCGCCGCTTTTAGAAATTAACTCCATATAGCTTTTGTTGGTAATCGGTAGTGTTGCTGGAACATTAAACTCATGATTGATTCCCTTTTCAGAGAGTCCGGCCGCAGCCAAACACTTTCCGGCGTCTTCAATAAAAATATATTCAAGCGGAATGTTTTTAGCACCAATCCAGAATAATGATTTTCCTATAAGTGCATTTTGATATGCCTTCTCTGAAAAACCATTTACAACAAAGGGTCCGTAAAAATCCGGAAAGCGGACAGTAGTAAATTGCAATCCCTTTTCGGAAGAATATTTCTTTATCATTTCTTCCATATCAATTCTGATTTTACCTTTTACTGTATGTGCGGCAAGCGGATGTTTTTCATCAACCGGATTATACTGCGCATGACCATAAATATAAACGTTGCCTGGAAAAACAAAACGTGCTTTAGCATTTGCGGCGGCATCTAAAGAAACTTGTAACAAAGGACGGGCTTTTTCTTTCCAATCGAGATAAGAAATGTTTGCACAGTAGAATAAAACCGAACAGCCCTTTATAGCTTTTGATAAATCGGCCGGCTTAACAGCATCGCCTTCAAATATTTCTACATTTTTCATTCCCGAGAAATACTTTTCAGCTTTTTGTTTGCTTCGCACAAATGCGCGAACTTGATTTCCGTTTTCAACCAAAGCCTTTATTGTGGCTCTTCCAATTCCGCCGGTTGCGCCAACTACTAAACATTTATCCGAACTCATTTATCTTCTCCAACAAAGTTGAGTTTTATGTTTATAATTTCGGGACGGCTTCCTGTTCTTATTGGAGGACCCCATCCGCCAACACCACAAGAAACATAGTAATGTGTATTGTTAATTAATCTGTAACCCCATGCAAGCTCATAAACTTTTTCAACTATATAATTGAATGGCCAAAGCTGACCGTTGTGAGTATGTCCGCTTAGCTGAAGATCGACACCATTTTGAGAAGCTTGCTCTAAGTTAAACGGCTGGTGATCCATCATAATTATTGGAAGCGACTTATCAACTTCCTTTATGATATCGGAAAGTTCTTTTCGCTGTTTGCCGGAAAATTGTCGACTTGCGCGGTCTTCGCGTCCTACAATATAAAACGCATCACCAATCTTTAATGCTTTATCACGAACTACATTTATATTGTGTTTTGCTAAATATTCAACAGCCGGCTCAGCACCGCCAATGAATTCGTGATTACCGGTAACAGCATAAACACCATACTTTGCTTTCAATCGCTGTAAATGTTCGCCAACATCATATTTAATTACCGGACCTAAATCTTCATCAATAATATCACCGGCTAGAAGAATTACATCGGGATTAAGCTTGTTGATTTTTTCGCTCACGTTGTACATAAATTCGTAACTATTTATTGTCCCGAGGTGAAGATCGGAAGCAACTGCGAGATTCAGTGATTTCAACTCACCGGCATTTTTCTTTATGTCTATCGAATACTTTTTAATAACAATCATTTTTGTGTTGATGTATCCGCCAATAACCGAACTTAAAACCAAAACTCCAACTGCGATTGCCACAACCCGTTTTGATTGCTCAATGTTAGAGGTTATAAAAGAAGGGAAAAATGGAACGAAGTGGTTTACAAGGCGAAACAAATCAACGACAATCAAAAAGAGAAATGTGTAAGCCATTATTGCCAGCCAGAACGAACCAATCCAAACAAGAATAATGCTGATTGGAGAAATCCATATATTTTCAATTAATCTTCCGGCAATGTAAGAAGAGGCAATAAAAATAATAGCGATCAAGAAAAAAGTTTTATACTCAGCTGGTACAATAGACAAGCCGCGGCGGATAATGTAGTAGTTGATCAATCCGTAAACAGTAAAAACGATTCCAAAGAAAATGAACATTTGAGAGGCCTTCATAAATCCTAAAATTTAGTTATAACAATTTTAACTGTAACCAAGATAGTACTGGATTAAGACGTACATGTACTACATACGTTGTATGTAACAAGAGAAAAGTCAAAATAGTTTTAAACTCGGTTTAATTCCCCGTATAAATTATAAGCCGCCAAGTCGATTAATAATAGCATGCTTATATAACTCAACGTATCTCTCTGCAGATCTTCGCCATGAATAATCTTTTGTCATTCCATTGTACTGAATTTTTTGCCAAACATCTTTTAAGTTAAAGTCGTGAATAGCGCGGTGAACGGTTTGGATTAACGCGTGAGCTGTGTAATCGTTAAACGAATAACCGGTTCCAATTTCTTGACCTTGAGCAAGATATTCGTTCCAATCTAAAACTGTATCGGCAAGTCCGCCGGTTTTGCGAACAACCGGAACGGTTCCATATTTAAGAGAGTAAATTTGATTTAGTCCACACGGCTCAAAACGGGAAGGCATCAGAAAAATATCGGAAGCAGCTTCGATAAAGTGAGAAAGCTCGTTGTTAAATCCGCGGTAGAAATAAACTTTGTTAGGATATTTTTCTTTAATCTGAATAAACATTTCTTCGTAGCGTTGTTCGCCGCTTCCCAGAATTACCCACTGTGCATTAAGCAGCATCAATTCATTTAATGCGTAACCGATTATATCAAAGCCTTTCTGGGAAACCATTCGGGAAACTATGCCGATCAGCGGAACGTTTTCATCATATTCAAACCCAAGCTGATCGAGAAGAAATTTTTTATTCTGTAGTTTACCGGAAAGATTAGTTGCAGAATATTGGTATGGAAGTAAAACATCTTTCTCCGGATTCCATATTTGGTAATCGATTCCGTTTATTATTCCGTAAAAATCTTTTTCGCGGGAACGAAGATAATTTTCCATTCCCTCGCCATACTCGGGGGTAAGCAACTCGTGTGCGTAAGTTTGACTAACAGTATTAATAACATCGCTAGTTAGAATTGCGGACTTCATAAAATTTATGCCGCCTTCAAACTCGCCGATTCCGCCATGCAAATAGTGATTAAACTTTATTTCCGCTTTAGCAAAAGTTTCTTTTGGAAATCTGCCTTGATAAGCCACGTTATGAATAGTGTAAACTGTTGCGGTACGATTAAACATTTGGTCCCAGCTGTAATTTTCGCGAAGCAAAAGGGGAAGCAATCCGGTTTGCCAATCATTACAGTGAATTACGTCTGGCGCCCAGCCGATACGCTGAAGTATTTCGATTACGCCTTTCATAAAAAGAATGAATCGCTCATCTTCATCATGGTCGTTCGTATAAACACGAAAGCGATGGAAAAAATGGGGACAATCAACAAAGTACACTTCTACGTTTGAGTGAGGAAGTTTTGCCGTATGAACATGAACTGAATGAACTTGTCCGGCAACCCGGATTGGAATTTCGCCGATATTCCATTGATAGTGCAATCCATGTTCAACTTCGCCAAAGATATTGTACTTAGGCATAAAAACTTTTACTTCGTTGCCGAGATTGCTCAGCTCAATAGGAAGAGAGCCGGCCACATCTGCAAGTCCGCCCGTTTTGGCGTAAGGGAAAACTTCGCTTGCTACAAAAGCTATTTTCATAAAGTCGGTTCCCGCTTAGAACAAAATTGTCAAAAATTTCGACGCAAAGATAACCAAAGAATTGAGAAGTTTGAAAAAACACATTAAGTAATCAGCTCCAGAATATTTTCATGGTTCTCGATTTTCCACTCGGTTGAAGTAACGTTCTTGAGAAAAGTATGATCATGGCTAACAAGAAGAAGCGCGCAAAAAACATTTTGCAGCGCATCTTCCAAACACTCAATTGAAACGAGATCCATATGGTTTGTCGGCTCATCCATAATTATTATATGAGGATTTTTTGTTATTCCAAGGCCAAGCAAAAGCTTTCTTGTTTCGCCCGGACTTGGAATTTCTGTATCGAGAATTCGCTTTGCATCTGAACCGAGCCGACTGATTATAATTAACAATTTTCCAAGCTGCTCGTTTGGAAGAGCGTGGATTTCACTCATCAAAATTTTTGTTTCTTCAATGGAAATTTCTTGCGGAATGTAAGTGATGTTTTCCGGTTCGGCGTTAATATGATTGAGAATTTGGCGAATGAGTGTGCTTTTGCCGGAACCATTTATTCCGGTAAGCCCAATTCTATCTCTTGGCAAAATAGCGAGTTTGTTATAAGTAAGTGTTTTGTTTGGTGAAAGATTAAGAGTGCCGACTTCAAGGTTAAGCAAAAAGTTTCTGTGTGAAAACGAACCGGAAAGCATTACGCCGGTTTTGTATTCACGTTTTACGTTTATGTTCTGTAATTCCGTTTTTGCTTTTTCTACACGTGCTTGCATTAAAGTTTTTAATCTACCGCCAATAGCATCTTTGCCGGTTAATCTTGCTAAATCTACTTTTCCTTTGGCATCGCGGTCTTTGCGATCGATATTTTTCTTCGAAATCATTTTTTTGCTTTTGTCTACAATCTCACTTCTTCTCTTATATTCCTTTTCGAGTTTAGTTATTTCCAGTTTTTTAATTTCCAGCTGTTTTTGTGCGGATTCGTTCTCGGATTTTAGCTGCGCTACAACTTCTGGCAATTTTCCACGGCGAAAATCTATGCCGGAAGAATCAATGAAAAGAAATTGTTCGCATAAGTTTTCCATTAGCTCTCTATCGTGACTAACAATTAATCCGATTCCATTGAATGACTTTAATGAATTGAATATCATTTCTTTAGCAGCCGCGTCCAGATGATTAGTCGGCTCATCTATTGCCAGCAACTCCGGATTACTTGCAAGTGCACATGCAATTTGAACCCTCTTTCGTTCTCCATGCGAAAGTGTGTCCCAGCGATTAAGCCATTTGGAATCAATGTCTAATTCGGTAATCAGACGGATAGACCACTTGTCATAGCTTTGCAGTAACTCTTCAAAGTTATAAGGCGGATTATCCGTTCGCTGTTCATTATAGTAAGCGTTGGAAGGAAATTCAACAGAACCTAAGCTGCACTTTATTAAACCGCTTGCAAGCTTTAGAAGAGTTGTCTTACCAGATCCATTTGCGCCGATTAATCCCGTCCACCCATTTGATATCTGAAAAGACACGTCGCTGAATATATTGCTTATAGAATTTTCGTAACCAAAAGAAACGTTGTTAAATTTTAGAATTAGTCTGCTCATAATCTTTTCCTTTTCTGTATAAATGATTGTGAGCGGTTTAAAATGGAAAAACCGCTTGCCGCGGTTATTAACCACGGGCTAAAAAGGAACGGATAAAGATTATCTGCGCACAAAACAGTATGCCGTAAAGGGCAAACAGCAAATTATCTTAATCCGTTATTATCTTTTCAACCCGGTGTCTCCAGTAAAGTTTTTACACTGTAAAAATAAAAATGATTGAACAAATAAAAAACTATACTTTTACTCGAACATCAACCGCATAGAATTTTCCTTCCGTATCAACAATAAGCGGATTCAAATCAAACTCGGTAATGTTTTTGTTCTCTATCATCATTATAGAGCATTGTTTGATTATGCGTCTCAATTTTTTCAAATCTATTGCAGTTTCGCCCCGTACGCCGTGTAAAATTTTGCCGATGCTGGTTTGGTTTATCATTTCATCTATATCTTCTTCGCACAAATAGCATGATTTAATTTTGACATCATCAAAAACTTCTACATACTTTCCTCCGGAACCGAACATAATTATAGGACCAAAAGAGGGATCGCGGAAACCGCCGATTAGCAATTCATGTTTAGCTTTTACAAACCGCTGAACTAAAAATTTATCTACAAAATAACCGGCGTTAACAAATGACTCTTGGAGTTTCTCTGCAGCGGATAACAGTTCTTCTTTTGATTTGATATTTAATTTCACAGCATCAAGTTCAGTTTTATGAATTACGTTGGGGTTAATTCCTTTTAAAACCAACGGGTAAAAATCTTTCTCAATTTTTTCAAACTCACTTTCCTCAATTAACATACTTTTAACTAGGGGAATCTCATATTCCGAACAAATTTTTGTTATCTCTTCCTGAGAGATAAATCCATCTCTTAAAGAATTTACTTTTGGCTTGATGTTTATAATAGAAGAATATTTTTCTTTATTTCTTTCCAGCCTTTTCTTTGCTTCCGAATGGAAAAGCATATTTGATAAAATCTCGGCCGGGTCTTCCGGATTTCTAAACAGAGGAAGCCTCTTCGCACTTTCAGTTCTATACTTTTGCCAAAATTCCGGAAGCGGCAATGCCGTTTGAATAATAGGCTTCTCATTTATAATTGTGGAAACACTCTCTACAACAGAAAACGGTTCAACCATTACCGGTTCAACAAAAAGAGAGATTACGGCGTCAACACCTTCATCAGCGCAAACAATATCAATCACACTTTTGAAGCTGTCTTTATTTCCGCCCGGCAGAAGATCAACCGGGTTTTCAACGCTCCCTTCCTGGTGAACAATCTCGCGCAGTTTGCTTTTAGTTTCTTCCGAAAAATTTGCGAGCGTTAGATTTTGTTTCTCCAGAGAATCAACACATAGTATTCCCGGTCCGCCGGCATTTGTTACAACTGCAATTTTATTTCCTTTTGGAAGCGGGAAATTTTCAAATCCCTTTGCTGTGTTAAACAATTCATTCAAAGTTTCTGCGCGAACAATTCCAAACTGATTAAGCAGCGCATCAACTACTTTATCTTTGCTGCTCAGCGCGCCGGTGTGAGAAGACGCGGCTTTCATTCCAATCTGAGATTTTCCAGCTTTCAATACAATTGCCGGTTTTGTAATCTCTCCTTTGGCAAACGGAAGAACAAATTCTTCGCCATTGATAAAACTTTCCAGATAAAACGTAAGTGTTTTGATGTTTTTGTCTTCTTGCCAAAAATGGAGAATGTCGTTCTCGTTCAAATCACCTTTGTTGCCAACACTTACAAAATGAGCAAACTTGATATCGGATTCGCGAAGAGAGTTTAAAACAGCCGCGCCGAGCCCGCCGCTCTGAGATAGAAATCCCGTTGCGCCGGTTTCCGGTTTCTCGGCTACAAAAGTTGCATTCAGCTTTACTTCATCTAGAGTATTTATAACACCCATGCAGTTTGGACCAACCATTCTTGCGCCGGCGTTTTTAATTTTTTGCACTATTCGCTTCTCTGCTTCCTCGCCGGTTTTGCCTGTTTCTTTAAATCCGGCGGTAATTAGAATTATCGACTTAACATTTTTGCTTAGAAATACATCAACGGTTTCTTCGGCAAATTGTTTTGGAACAACAATAATTCCTAGATCAATCGGCTCATCAATTTCTTCAATTGTGTGAAAGCATTTGTAGCCAAGCACATCATCTGCTTTGGGATTAACCGGAAAAACCTTTCCGGTGTAGTTGTAAACTTTGATCGTTTTTAAAATTTCGTAACCGATGCTCTTTTCTTTTGTTGATGCACCCGCTACGCAAATAGATTTTGGGTAGAAGAAGTTCGTAATTGGATTCATTTTGTTCTTCGCTTCTTTGCGTCTTTGCGAGAAATTTTTCTCGTTAAGCCGCTAAGCAGCAACACCTTATTTTTATTGTACCCAAATTAGGAAAGAGCCGGATAACTTTCCGAAAGCGACTTGCTGATTTCTTACTTATCTTTTATTATGAAATCAACATTTTGGAAAGTTAGCCAATGTCTAATCAATTGAAAGTTTCCGCAAAGTTTCCGGTTCCCGCAAAAGTAATTTACAAAGCATGGTTAACAAGCCAAATGCATACAGACATGACGGGCGGTGAAGCGTTCGTGTCGTCAAAAATTGGTGGTAAGTTTAAAGCGTGGGACGGTTACATCACCGGAAAAAATCTGGAGCTTGTTAAGGATAAAAGAATCATTCAAGCGTGGCGCACTTCCGAGTTTGCCGAGAGCGATCTGGATTCTTTGCTGGTTGTAGATTTTGAAGATGTTTCCGGCGGATGCAAAGTAACAATTGCACACAGCCAAATACCTAAAGGCCAAAGCAGCTACAAGCAAGGGTGGATAGATTATTATCTTTTACCAATGAAAGCATACTTTAAGAAATAATACTCGGAACTCTACCAAGGAATTGCTTTGAAAAAAATTACCTTTGTTCTCCACGGAAAGCATTTACGTAAACATAGAATTCAATACGAAGCTGAAAAGTATCTGGAAAAAGAATTTGTTACAGATTACTTTATAACCAAAACGAGTAAATCGGCAGAAGACTTTGCAGAAAAAATTGCCAACTCCGGAACTGACTATTTAATTGCAGTCGGAGGAGACGGAACGATGCACGAAGTTGTGAACGGCATTATGCAAGTTCCTAAAGACCAGCGCGAGAATTTAATTATTGGACTCCTTCCGGTGGGAAGCGGGAACGACTTTGCGCGAACCTTAAACCTTTCCGGAAAAATTTCTTATCTCTACAAACTAATTTCAAACAACAGCCTAATTGATTTGGATGTTGGCAAAATAGAGTGCAAGGCTTTGGATGGAAAAGACACAACTGTTTACTTCAATAACATTGCCGGCGTTGGTCTTGATGCTGAAGTTGCAAAGCGGGTTAACGAAGGAAATAAAGCCTACGGACCTAATGTTGCTTATTATTCGGCAACAGTAAAGTCGTTTTTAAATTACCGAAAGAAACAAATTAAAGTAAGCTCGGCAGATTTTAACTACGAAGGAAACGTTCTGCTACTCAGCTTTGCCAACGCAAAATATTTTGGAAGCGGACTAGGAATTGCGCCACACGCAAAAGTTAACGACGGCAAAATGGCGCTTACGCTTGCCGGAGACGTAAGCTTGTTTGATTACTTGAAGAATGTAGGTAAACTAAGAAAGTGTGCCTACCTTAAACATCCGGGAATTGTTTACGATGAAGCGGAAAGCATGAATATTGAACCAATTGGCGAGCCTTGCTACATTGAAGCGGACGGCGAACTTGTCGGCAAACTTCCGCTAAAGGTTTCTATGTTACACAAAGAAATAAAGTTTTTGACGGAAGTGAAAGAGTAACTCAACGACTAGAAAAATCAAGATTAGTAGGGAGTAAATTGTGGACAACGAATTGTCTTATATTAAGTGGCTCAAAAGCTATAAAGAAGGACATAAAAAGTTTAATTATTATTTGTTGGGTGTAAGTCTAGCTGCTTTATCCTTAAGTGTTCAAGCATTTGAATCACAGCCCCAAAACAGTAGCGACTTCTTAATGATTATTGTCTGGATACTTTTGCTATTGAGCGTTTTGTGTGGGTTTTACCGTCTTGAAAAGATAGTATTAGCTGAGTTGATAGAAGTTGATATTCTTGAAGAAATCGAAGTTAATAAAAGAAACGCCAGTTCTAAACCGGTGGATTCGAAATATAAGGTCCTCGATAAAATCGATAAAAAAATGATTACAACATATCAAATACAAAAGTGGAGCCTTCTGTTAGCTTTAGTGGTTTTTGTTGTTTACAAATCGATCCCGATCATTCTCACAATAGTTAAGTGAGAATGTGGTGATTAATACAAAACCAGAAAATTTCTCTCTTCGCCAACTCACGCTAGACGACACAGAAGAAGTTTTATTTCTTCGCTCGGATGAAAGAGTTCTAGAATTCATCGATATTGAAAAAGCAGAAACGCTGGATGACGCAAAACGCTTTATTGAAAAGATAAATCGTGGCGATGATGGTTGGGTCTTTTGGGGCATCACGGAAAAGAGCTGTTCAAAAGTAATTGGCACAATTTGTTTGTGGAATATTTCGTTACCAGAATCAAAAGCCGATATTGGTTTTGTGCTTCATCCCGATTATTGGAGTAAAGGGGTAATGCAAGAAGTTGTTCCGGCGGTAATCAACCTTGGCTTTCAGAAAATGAAACTGAAGTGCATCCTTGGTGAAGCCATGCCTAAAAATATAAAATCAATAAAGCTGATGGAGAAAATTGGATTTAGATATAAAGAAGAGTCAGAGGAATACTCTGTTTATATGTTAACAGCGCTTGATTGGTTGAGAAAACAATTTTCTGAAAAAACAAAACCGGCAAAACTTAGCGAGTTGAATATTCCGCCATCATTAAAAATTATTTTGCTCGCGCCTCATCCGGATGATTTTGACGCGATTGGAATTACAATGCGCGCTTTACACACAAACGGCAACGAAATAAACTTGGCTGTTTTAACAACCGGCGTAAGCGGTGTGGAAGATATTTATGCAGAAAAAATCGGCAGCGCGGATAAAGCCGCAATTCGTGAGGAGGAACAGAAAGCAAGCATTCAATTCTTTGGTTTACCTTTGGAACGCTTGACTTTTCTCCGCTTGGAAAATGATGAAACGAAACACATGGCAGTAAACGAAAATAATTTTGAATACATCAAAAAGTTTTGGGATGAACAGAAGCCCGATATCGTTTTTCTTCCTCATGGGAACGATACGAATGTTGATCATCGGCGCACATACGCAATGTTTAAGAAAATATTGGAAACAGAAACTAAGCCGGTTGTAGCTTTCTTAAATAAAGATCCAAAGACAATCGGCATTAGAAACGATGTTGTAACAACTTTCGGCGAGGTAGAGGCGGCTTGGAAGGGTGAGTTGCTGCGCTTTCACAAATCGCAGCACGATAGAAATTTGCGCACACGCAATCATGGCTTTGATGAGCGCATACTAAATGTTAACCGGAAAGATGCAAAAGAACTCGAATTGCAGGCTGATTATGTGGAAATATTTGAATTGGAATTTCATCCGGAAGCAATAGAACGCGGATGACGCGGATTGAGCAGATTATCACTGATTAATTTGAAAAACCAGCGCTTTTTAAGAATTCATAAACAATTTTATTTTTTGAACACAGCTTTTTACTTCAGCGAAAACATCATCCACCATCATTTCTTTAATCGAATAATCCATAATCGGCTTAACAGACATAATCCCTCTGCCGAGCGGTTCCATCCAACTATGCCGCGGAAAAATCCACAAGTGATAATCGTGCTTAGTGTCCTCGTTCTGAAAGAAGTAAACGTCTTCTATGTTAAGAACTTCTTTCATTCCTTTGCGAAGCTTCCGGACAAGAAAAATATATTCGCTTGCTTCAGCTTCTGAAAATTCATCTATAGTTCTAACTTTTCTGTTTGGCGCAAAAATAAAAAATGCCGGAATGGGACATTCCCAATCTTGTCCAATTGTAAACGAGTTGCTTTTGTAAACTATCTCATCTTTGAAAATATATTCGCTCATTTGATATAAACAACTTCGCTGATTTTTGAAACACCGGTTTCGTTAAACGCTTCTATTGCAAAGTAATAATCTTGATCAACCGTTAACGCGCGAAGTTTTAATTTATTTTCTCCATCCGCCCAAACTTGGTAAGTTTGATAAAGCTTCTCTTTACCAATTCCCCAAAGAATGTTGTAGCCGACCGCACCATCAATTTTATTCCAGCTAATGAAAGCATTGCGCGGGTCTTTGTCGCGGACAACAGTTAATCCAGTTGGTATTTGAGGGAGAAGAGCTTTTCCGTTTCCAAAAATTCTAATGTCACTTACCGCAAGGCTTGGAGTCGGCTGATAATAGTTTTCATACTTTATATACCGGGCGGTTACCGGTTTTTCCAGTTCAAAATATCCGTTCGGTCTATCTTGCTTTGATGTTGTTAAATCAACAATTGTCTGCCACATTTTTCCATCAAGCGAAGAATAAAATTTATATTGTGTAAAAACTTTTGCCGAGCCGTTATCAAAAATATCAGATTGATAATCAACAAAGTGAATTTGCACAGCCCTCACTTCATATTTTTCTTTTAAGTCTATCTGAACCCATTCCCCTTCTTTGTTTTTATCAGCAACCCAAAATGTGCGCGGATTTTCATCTGTAATTTTTGCAACGCTAAATGTATCTCTAACAGATGAAGCCGTAGCCGGCTTTTTATAAGAGAGAAGCATCCAGCCGGTAAAGAGCTCATCTTTGCTCGTCAATTTTTTTGTCGGTAAATAATGAGGAAAATCTCCGAAGCGAGTGTTGGCGTAAAGCAAATCATCTTTATCAAAGAACGCCGGAAACATTGCTATGCGCCGTTCAAAATTCCAGTTGATTGCAATCCACGGTGTACCGGTATTCCAGTAATTTCCATAATTATCTTGAAAAGTATTTCCGTGTCCGGCTCCGGTCATAAATCCGCCGGGCTTATAAGAGATTGGATTATTTGGCGCGTACTCAAAAGGTCCAAGCGGATCGTTGCCAACATAAGTTCCGTTTGCGTAAACATTATATTCTGTTCCGGGCGCGCCGTACTGCAAATAATATTTTCCGTTATGCTTGGTCATCCACGCGCCTTCAATAAACGGTTTTATTGAAGAAGTATGATTTGGGCCAAATCTTTCCCAGCCATGTTTTTCCGGATGAAGTGCGAGTAAACTTTTTATCGGACCTTTATAAATCAAACGATTTCCATGGTCGAGCTCGCTTCCGTAAAGCGGATAAACATTTGATGAACCCCAATACATAAACCAGCGCTCTGTGTCTTCATCGTGAAAAATTGCCGGATCCCACGGGCCAAGTGTATCGGGAAGAAGTGGTAGCCAGCGGTTGAAAAATTTCAACTTTCCTTTTTCCGGCTCGGTAGAAAAAAATATTGGGCGCTGTTGAAATGTTGATTGAAATAAATAAAGAGTATCGCGGACAGATAAAGCCGCCGGTGCGCAAATATCTTCCATTGGCCATTTTGTCGGCACAATGTATTTCCAGTTAAGCAAATCTTTTGAATGCCAATAGCCGCCGGAAATAGTTACGAATAAAAAGTATTCCCCTTTGTGATTAACAATCACCGGATCGGCTCCACTACGGTATGAAATTTTCTCGTTGATCTGTTCCCAATTATAGCGGTAATTAATATCCATCGGGTTGCAGTAGGTTTTCTGATTCGGATTTTGAGAATAGAAAACAGAACTTGCTGTAACAACAAGAAAAAATATTTTTGAAAGTAACTTCATTTTAATTTCCCCTTAAATTGTTTGCTAACACTTTTCATATTTCCAGTTTCTTGATTTTCCTTCGGCAAGCCACTCGATTGCCGTTGTCATTCTTTTGTTTCGTGTTTCTTCAGTTTTCGCTTCTGTAATCCATTCAACATAATCTTTCCTTTTCGAATAAGAGAAATTCTTAAATGTTTCGAAGGACTTTTTGTTTTTCTTTAATGCTTTGGTAAAATAATCGGGAGCCACTAATTCTTTTTGTTCTTTGGATTTTTGTTTGGGCGGAAGCTTTACTCCATCGGCATTTAATTTGGCAGCTTCTTTCAAGTAGGAAATCAAAACTTTGTCTTTTGGAAGATCCTTTAAGGAAGTGATTTTTCCCAAATGTCCCATAGCGGTTTCCGCTTTAGCATTTGCGGTTAATTTAATGTCTTTCATAAGCGCCGCTTTCCAAAACCCAATTGCGCAATGCTGCTTGAATGAAGCCATACTGCAAACTGGTCCTTTGTAATCGAAGCTTGCGAAACCCCACTTAATTGTTTCTTCAACATCGGGACAAGCTTTATGCACAAGTTCTCTGAAGTGTTCTAAAATCGGTTTGGCAAAATCTTTAGACTTTGCAATGTAAGCATCAACACGAGGGTCTTTTTTGCCCATTACGCTTCCTTTCGTTTTTACCAAACTCAAAATTTATAAGGTAAGATGCAAGAGAAGCTAATCTTTTATAGATTGAAAGTTGAATAAGCGTTAGTAATGAAGATGAAAGAAAAACTTGTAAAAAATGATAACACGAGGGGAGAAATAATTCTTTATAAGGCTCCGGATGGCAGCCTGGCTCTTGATGTTAAGCTGGAAGAAGAAACTGTTTGGTTGAGTCAAACCCAAATGATTCGGTTATTTAATCAAACCAAACAAAACATAAGCTTACATATAAATAATATTTTTCGTGAAGGGGAATTAAGTAAAAAGTCAGTTGTCAAGGAGTCCTTGACAACTGCGGCAGATGGTAAAAAATACAAAACTAATTATTACAATCTCGACGTTATCATTTCAGTTGGTTACCGTGTTAAGTCAAAACAAGGTACACAGTTTAGAATTTGGGCAAATAAAGTATTAAAAGACTATTTAGTAAAAGGATATGTTCTTAACGAACGAAAGCTTAAAGAACAATCAGAGCGAATTAAGGAAATTGAGAAAACGCTGGAGATATTTTCGAACGTTGCAATTAATTATGAGCTTAGCCAAAATGAATTTGCCGGAATATTAAAGGTAGTTTCCGATTATACACAAGCGCTTGATCTGCTCGATGACTATGATTATCAAAATGTAAAAATCAAAGAAACAACAAGCGAAGCAAGGTTTGTAATTAGCCACACTAAAGCGCTAAAAGTAATTAAAGAGCTAAGACAAAAATTTGGAACTTCATCTTTATTTGGTAAAGAAAAAGATTTCTCTTTCAAGAGTTCTATTGAAACTATTTACCAGACGTTTAATGGAAAAGAACTTTACCCAAGCATAGAGGAAAAGGCGGCTAATCTACTTTATTTCATAATAAAGAATCATTCCTTTGTAGATGGAAACAAAAGAATAGCGGCTGCAATATTTCTTTGGTTTCTTGATAAGAATCAAATACTGTATAAACAAAACGGAGATAAGCGGCTTGCAGATAATGCAATTGTAGCGCTCTGTCTAATGATAGCAGAAAGTAATCCAAAAGAGAAAGAAATTATTACTAAAGTTGTAGTAAATCTTATAAATAAAAATAATTGAGAGACAATGAGCAGATTTAAACTTTACATAGAATTCGATGGCACGCGTTACAGCGGCTGGCAAATGCAGAAGAACGCAAAAAGCGTTCAAGGTAAACTTCTTGAAGCATCTGAAAAAATATTTAAAGGTGAACGCGCAGATGTTCAAGGTTCCGGCAGAACCGATTCCGGTGTTCACGCTATTTGCCAGGTAGCTCACCTTGATGTAAACTCAATGCTTGCACCGGAAATCATACGCATGAAATTGAATGATGAATTGCCGGCAGATATTAATGTTTTGGAAGTGGAAAAAACTCACCCAAAGTTTCACGCACGGCACGATGCAAAAACTAGAAGCTACATCTATCAGATTTCAACAAGACGAAGTGCGTTTGGAAAACCTTTCGTTTGGTGGATAAAAGACAAGCTCGATTTCGATAAGATGAATAAAGCCGCAAAATTCTTTGCCGGAATGCAAGATTTTGTTTCCTTTGCCGATAAAGATGATCTCGATAAATCAACAAAGGTTTTTATTGATGGAGTTTATTTAAAACGAGAGGGAGATTTAATTCTTATTCGTGTTGTTGGGTCGCATTTCTTGTGGAAGCAAGTACGCAGAATGGTTGGCGTTCTTGTGGAAATTGGTCGTGGAAATATGAACGAAGGAAAGATTAAACAATTTCTGGAAAGAGAATCAAACGAGCCGGCGAAGTTCACCGCACCGCCATCCGGACTTTTCCTAGAGCAAGTTGTTTACGAAGGAGAAAAACTCTCGGAAGATTTTTCCTCTTTCATGAGCGTAGCCTCGTTTGCCAAAAAGAGCAATAGATCAAGATAAAGACTAAGAGCATGATCAAGAATAGTTTAATTACCAAATCGTGGAAGCCGCTCTTTGCCGTTTTTGTTTGGGGTTTATCGTTTATAGCAACAAAGAGAGCGTTGTTGGAAGTTAGACCGGAAGTAATTGTTTTTATTCGGCAACTGCTAGGAATGTCTTTTCTTTTTTTTGTAGCAAGACAGCAGAGAAAAAGTTTTCACATAAATCTTAAGGACCACAAATGGGTTTTTGTTCTAGCGGTTGTAGCTTGCTTTCATCTGTGGATTCAAGTTACTGGCTTGCAATGGACAAGCGCTTCCAACACGGGATGGATTATTGGCATAACGCCGGTCTTCATGACAATTCTTGGATTAATTTTTTTTAAGGAAAAAATATCCAAGCCCCAATTAAGTGGAATCATAATTTCGTTTGCGGGACTTCTTTTGCTGGTAAGCAAAGGAGATTTAACCTCGCTAGATTTAATAAACAATAAAGGGGACGTGTTAATAATTTCAAGTTCGTTTACGTGGGCGCTGTATTCGTTGGCAAGCAAGAAGGCAACGCTTAATTATTCGCCGGTAATGACCACGCTATATCTATTCATGATTGTTGCGGTTATCATTGCCCCTTTTACAATTAATAAAGAAAATGTAATAGCTGTTGAAAAGCTATCGCTTGGCGGCTGGAGCGCAATATTATTTCTCGGAATATTGTGTTCCGGAGTTGCATATACTTTATGGGCGCAAGCATTAACCGAAATGAGTGCATCCAGAGTTGGCGCGTATTTATATATAGAGCCATTCGTTACATTTTTCGGGTCGTGGATTCTGCTAAGCGAACATATAACATTTTTAATGCTGATAAGCGGATTAATAATTATTGGCGGAGTGGTTTTAGTAAATAGAAAGTAACGAGGAGAGAATGAAAACCATATTTACGATTGCTCTATTGTCAGCCGGATTATTCGGACTCACAAATTGTGGAGACAATAAAATGGAAAATATTGCAGACCTAGTTCTTAAAAATGGAAACATTGCAACGGTCGATGCTAAGAACACAATTGCACAAGCCGTTGCTGTTAAAGATGGAAAGATTTTATTTGTCGGATCAAATAGAGAAATTGAAAAATTTATTGGTTCACCAACTGAAGTAATTGATCTAGACGGAAAGTTTGCAATGCCCGGTTTTATCGAAAGCCACGCACACTTCTTGGGTTTGGGTGAATCGTTGGTCAATTTAGATTTGAGAAGCGCCAAAAACTGGAATGAAGTAGTTGCAATAGTTGCAGATGCTGTTAAGAAACACAAACCCGGAGAATGGATTGTCGGAAGAGGATGGCATCAAGAAAAATTTAATTCGGCGCCAAACCCAAATGTAAACGGCTATCCAATACATGATGAACTAAGTAAAGTTTCGCCAGAAAATCCGGTAATGCTTTCTCACGCAAGCGGACACGCCGTATTTGCAAACTCCAAAGCAAAGCAGCTAGCCGGAGTTACAAAATCAACGCAAAATCCAAGTGGCGGAACGATAGTGAGAGATAAATCGGGCAATGCTATTGGTGTATTTGAAGAGAATGGAGAAAATCTTATTCGCAAAGTTTACGACGAATATTTAGCCAAACGCTCTCCACAACAAATAGAAGATCAGTACAGAAAAATTGCAAAGCTTGCCGCAGAAGATTGTTTAAAGAAGGGTATTACTTCTTGTTCTGATGCCGGACAACCATTTGATGTTATTGATGTTTACAAAAGATTGGCAGATGAAAAACGGTTGCCTGTTAGAGTAAACGTAATGATTCAAGATACATATGAAAAAATGGGTGATAAACTGCCTTTGTATAAACTAGTGGGATATGGAAACGGATTTTTAACGGTTCGCTCAATCAAACAATATATAGATGGCGCACTAGGTTCCAGAGGCGCTTGGTTGTTGGAGCCTTATTCAGATTTGCCAAACCATTATGGTTCGAATGTAACTCCGATTCAAGAGTTGAAGAATGTTGCCGAATTGGCGATCAACTATGGTTTTCAAATGCGTGTGCACGCAATTGGAGATAGAGGAAACAGAGAAGTTTTAAATATCTATCAAGAAAAGTTTATGCAGCACCCGAAGACTGTAAATTTGCGCTGGGCAATAGAACACACACAGCATTTATCCGAAAAAGATGTTTACAGATTTGCTCATCTTGGAGTAATTGCGGCTATGCAGTCTGTACACTGTACAAGTGATATGGGTTTTGTACCGGAAAGACTTGGCAAAAAGCGCGCAAAAGAAGGAGCTTATGTTTGGAAGAAATTAATTAACAGCGGAGTTGTCATTTGCAACGGTACAGACGCACCAGTAGAAGATGTTGATCCAATTGAATGTTTTTATTCCGCGGTTACAAGAAAAGATGGAAATGGCAATGTGTTTTATCCTGAACAAAAGATGACAAGATTGGAAGCGCTTAAATCTTACACGGTTAACGGTGCCTATGCTTCCTTTGAAGAAGACGCTAAAGGAACAATTGAAAGAGGAAAGTATGCCGATCTGGTTGTGCTTTCAAAAGATTTATTAAATTGTTCAGATGAAGAAATCAAAAACACAAAAGTTTTGTACACAATCATTAATGGAAAGGTTACCTATGAAGCAAAATAAAATTTTATTTCTGCTGATTTTAATAGTAAGCACAATGACAATTGCACAAAATAAAATAGCCGTTACAATAGATGATCTGCCTCTGCAAAGAGCGGGTTTGTATAATAAAGCGCAGAACCAATCGGTTACTGATAAACTAGTAAGAAATTTATCTTCACAAAAAGTCCCAATAGTTGGATTTGTTAATGAGGGCAAGCTTTATACGAATGGCAAGCTAGATGATTATAAAGTTGAGCTTTTAAAACTTTGGTTAAATGCCGGATTTGAGCTTGGTAATCATACGTTTTCTCATAAAAGCGCAAACGAAATCAGCGTAGATGAGTTTACGAAAGACATTTTGCGCGGTGAACAAATTACTAAGCCGTTAATGAAAACTTACGGAAAACAAATTCGCTATTTCCGTCATCCGTTTCTTCATACCGGACTTTCTCTTGAAGCAAAAAATGCTATAAACAGTTTTTTGGCTGAGCGCGGATACCTGATTGCACCGGTAACTTTGGACAACTCAGAATGGATTTATGCCGCGGCTTACGACAAAGCAATAAAAGAAAAGAACAACGAAATGTTGTTAAGAATAGGTGAAGATTATTTGAATTATATGAAACTAAAACTGGAATACTGGGAAAGTCAATCAGCCGCGTTGTTTGGTAGAAATATATCGCACATACTTTTGATTCATGCCAATGCACTAAATGCCGAATACTTTGATGAGCTTTGTTATATGATGCGTAAGAAAAGTTATGAATTTGTTTCTCTCGATGAAGCGCTAAAAGACGAGGCTTATAAAACTCCCGATTCTTTTGTTAAGAATAACGGGATTTCGTGGATTCACCGCTGGGCAATAACTCAAGGAAAAAAAGGAAGCTTCTTCGGCGACGAGCCGGAATCCTCCAAATGGGTTAATGATTATGCCGGAATTAATTATGAATAAATTTGACGGGGGATAGAAGTTTTCTCTAATTTTACTCACAACAGCAGAAGTATATTTTGTTAAACTCAATAGATGAAAATATTTTAGATACAGCAGAACTAATTCGGACTCAATACATTAAAAGTAGCCCGTTAGTTGATAGAAGAAAAAACGCTCAATTTTTTACTCCAATATCTGTTTCGGTTTTTTTGGCTTCTTTGGCAAGTCCAATTAATAAAGGAATAATAAGAATTCTTGAACCTGGGGCGGGAACCGGAATACTTTCCACCGCTTTAGTATATAAACTTTTAGAGTCCCAAAATTCAATTAAGGAAATAGAACTTAAGGTAGTAGAAATAGATGCTAAGCTAAACGAATATCTAAAAGCCACGCTTGACGTGTGTAAAGAATTCTGTAGAAAAAAGGACGTTCATTTTATTTATGAAGTTATAAACAAGGATTTTCTGGAAATAGGATACGAAGAAATTGATACGGTGATGAATAATAATTTGTTTTCGAACAAAAGCACCAAGTTTGGATTTTTTGATTATATAATTATGAATCCGCCATATAAGAAGATTAGTAACACATCGGTTTCAAGAAAGATATTAAATCATATCGAAGAAGAAAGCCCCAATTCTTATACGGCTTTTCTTTCGTTAGCCAGCTACTTTCTTTTCCCGGAAGGTCAATTAATTGCTATAACTCCTAGAAGCTATTGCAATGGAACATACTACAAAAAATTTCGTAATTCATTTTTTAGCAGACTATCGTTTCATAAAATTCACATTTATTCAAGTAGAAATAAAGCTTTTAATGAAGACGAAGTCCTACAAGAAAATATGCTTTTTGTTGTCTCACCCCAAAAGCCTTACAACGGCAAAATTACAATAACAACAAACGATTCTCCGGATGACAAAACAAATCAAACTATAATGGTAGATCATGATTTAGTGGTTTTGCCTACTGATCAGAATAAAATTGTTCACATAATTACCGACGAGTATTCAATAAAAATTTTGGAGAAAATTGCTATAATCCCCAACAAGTTAAAAGATATTGGAATAAGTGTTTCAACCGGAAAAGTTGTTGATTTCAGAATGGAGAAAGAATTGACGGAAGCAACCAACTCTAAGGCGACATGTTTGTTTTATCCATTTCACTTTTCGGAAGGGGTAGTAGTTTGGCCAAGGTATTCGCAAAAAAAGAAAGAAGCCATAAACGTAAATAACATTACTAAGGATTTATTAGTTAAATCGGGTTTTTATACTTTTTGCAAGAGATTCAGTTCAAAGGAAGAGAAGAAACGAATTGTTGCTGCTTTTTTTGATGCCGGCAAATATAATTTTGAAGAAATAGGAATAGAAAACCACCTAAACTATTTTCACGAAAATAATAAGCCACTTGAACGAGAGTTGGCAATAGGGCTTACGGTTTATTTGAATTCAACTCTTGTTGATCAGTACTTTAGATTGTTTAACGGGCATACACAAGTTAATGCTGAAGATTTAAGATACATTCCAATTCCAAGCAGAGAACAATTGGAACGTATAGGAAGCTTTGCAGAAAACATCATCGATCAAGACGAAATAGACTCATTAATAGAAAGGGAGTTGTTTGATATGTCAACGAAAGAAAACCCAATCTCGATTAAAAAGAAAATAGAAGAGGCACTTTTAATACTTAAGCAACTTGGGCTTCCAAAAGATCAACAAAACGACAGATCTGCATTAACTCTTCTTGCACTTCTTAATTTAAAACCCGGCGATTCTTGGTCTAAAAGCAAATCCATTATGATTGGGATTACTTCGATAATGAATTTTATAAAGGAACAGTATCACAAAGAATATGCACCTAATTCACGGGAAAGCATAAGAAGGCAAACCATTCATCAGTTTGTACAAGCCGGAATAGTAATTCCAAACCCGGATCAATCGAGACCGGTAAATAGTCCCAATTATGTTTACGAAATAGAAAAGCGAACTCTGAAATTGTTAAAGACATATAAATCTAAATCATGGGAAGCCGACCTTAAGAAATATTTATCAAACACTAAAACACTTGTTTCAATTTACGAACAAGAACGAGCGCTTGATAAAATATCGTTGCGTGTTGCAGATGAGGTTGAAATATATCTTTCAAGCGGTGGGCAAAATAAATTAATCGAAAAGGTTATAAAAGAATTTTGCGCTTATTATGCACCAAAGGGTAAATTGATTTATGTAGGAGATGCCAAAGCTAAATGGGCTTATTTTGATCAAAAAGCTTTGTCGGCGGTTGGGGTTAAGATTATTGATACTCACGGAAAGATGCCCGATTTAATCGTTCATTTTAAGGAAAAGAATTGGCTTCTTTTAATTGAAGCGGTAACAAGCCATGGCCCCATTGATCCAAAGCGTAAGATAGAACTTGAGGAATTGTTTGGAAAAAGCAAAGCTGGATTAGTTTATATAACCGCGTTTCTTAGCAAAAAAGATATGGTTAGGTATCTCGAAAAAATTGCTTGGGAAACAGAGGTTTGGGTGGCGGAAAACCCCACTCATTTAGTGCACTTAAACGGTAAACGATTTCTTGGGCCATACTCGAAAACTTAATAAACCATCTTTCCAATTCGATCAAACCGAACAGAAGCGAGCAATTCAAAAATGCTTGATGTTGGAATGTTGCTATTCCATGACCAGTAAGCAATCATTGGTTTACCAACTATATTTCTGCGCGGTACAAAGCCCCAGTATCTGCTGTCCAAACTATTGTCGCGGTTGTCGCCCATCATAAAGTAGTAATCATCGGTAACCTTGTATTCGGTTGCTTCTATTCCATTAATAAATATTTTTCCGTTGTTAACAGAAACAACTTCCTTTTCAAAGTCGCGGTTAATAAATGTTTTCCATTGTTCAATATTAGCTTCGGTGAGTTTTATTATATCATCTTTCTTTGGGACGGCCAGAGACTTGTAGTTATCTTCATTTTGTACAACGCCTTTTGGAAAAGTTTCTCCTTCAACAAAATTTTCCGGCAAAGTAAAATTGCGCGCATATTGAACGTGTGTTGGAATAGGAGATTGCTTTCCGTTTACATACAAAATCTTGTTCTTTATTTCGAGTGTATCGCCCGCAACGGCAACGCAGCGTTTTACATAGTTGTCGATATTGGCGTTTTTTATTTCGTCTCGGTTTCCAGGAAATTCGAATACAATAATATCGCCTCGTTTTGGGTCGTTCCATTTAAGCAATTGTGCAAACGGGAGTGCAATGTTAGTGAGAGGAATATTGCGGGGCGTGGTTAAACCATAAGCGAGTTTGTTAACAAGAAGAAAATCGCCGGTCATTATTGTAGTTTCCATTGATGGCGTTGGAACCCGCGAACCTTGCACAAGAGAACTAGTTACAATAAATAAAATCAACGCTAGCTTGCCATATTCAATTAAATACTTTTTCAAGTTTTTCCACTTCAAAACTTCTCTAAAGCTGATTTTAGTCTTTTTCATTTCATGTCTCCGGTTCGTGGCTTTTATAGTTTTCCTTTGTTAAAATAGTTTCCAAGAATTTGAGCAAAGATGGATTTTAATTCAGTTATAGATTTATCAAAGGCAATTCTTCAACCGGTCGAGTTTCCTGCACCCGTTCCAGTTCGGGTTTTTATGAAACGGCTTGATCTGATTCATCAATTTGTTTCCGGCAATAAATGGTTTAAGCAGAAATATAATTTGATGAAAGCAAAGGAAGAAGGACATGATACAGTTTTAACTTTTGGCGGAGCGTTCTCAAATCATATCCACGCCACTGCGGCTGCGGGAAATGAGTTTGGTTTTAAAACGATTGGAATGATTAGAGGCGAGGAACATTTGCCTCTAAATCCAACATTGCAATTTGCCACAGAGAAGGGAATGCATTTGCATTATGTGAACAGAAGCGATTACAGGAGAAAACATTTACCCGAATTTGCGGACTGGATTTTAAGCAAGTTTGGAAGGGTTTACATCGTTCCAGAAGGAGGAACAAATCAGCTTGCCCTAAAAGGAGCCGCAGAGATTCCCAATCTCATCGAAACAGATTTTGATTATGTTACAACCGCTTGCGGAACAGCCGGCACTATTTCCGGAGTTATTAGCGGGCTTGGCGGAAACAAAAAGGTTTTAGGCTTCGCAGTCCTTCGCGGTGCGGCGTTCTTGCTAAAAAATGCAGAGCAAAATGTTTTGGAATTCACCGGGAAAAGGTTTGATAATTGGTCAATCAATTTAAATTATCACTTTGGCGGTTATGCTAAAATCAATCGCGAGTTAATACTGTTCATTCGCCAAATAGAAGAAATAAATGGAATTGTTCTCGATCCGGTTTATACCGGCAAAATGCTTTGCGGAGTTTACGATTTAGCTCGACGTGGTTACTTTGGAGAAGATAAAACCATAGTTGCCTTACACACCGGCGGTCAGCAAGGAATTGACGGAATGCAATCACGAATGAATGAAGTGCTTTCAACGCACATTTAGAAGCTTAACCGCAAAGAGCACAAAGTCTTCACAAAGAACATCAAGAAAATCTCAAGCGCTTTTCACGTTTCACTTTTGCCCTTTTTATCCGATAATAAAAGAAAATCCTAAAAGTGAATGTAAAAATAAGTTCTGGAAATATTAAGGGACTTCAGCAGTCAATTCTGGAAATGCAGAAACTGAAAACCGCTGAATTCAAAAAAGAATTACTGGAGTTGAAAAAAGATTTAAAAGAGATCTCTAAGGATTCTCATAATCTTAAAAACCTTGACGCAGAAAATTCAACAATTAATTACAACAACCAGTTTATAGATTTTAATCTTGTGTTCAATTTTTTTGCTTCCGCCCAAGTTTTAGTAGAAGGAAAAATTGAACATGAAGAGCAAAGTCTGGAAGTCTGTTTCAAATATGTTTTCCAACGCGAAGTTGAAGAAGAAGGAAAAAACGTTATTAAGAATTTTGCGCTAGAGTTGAAAATGAAAGCCGGCTTTGAAGAAACAATTTCCGGGGAGAAGAAAGCTGAAAAGGAAGACATCCTCAAATTCATCGAGCGGTTAGTAACCGAAATATTTGACACGTTTAACAGCAACACCCAAACTCTAAGAAAGGTTATAATTGACCAAAACCATTTTGAAAGAATTGCTCGTGCCGGTAAAACAGAACTAGCTGGATTACTGCAATCACTTCTTGGAGCCGTCTTCTCTTTTATCAAACACAAAGAAATGAACAGCCAAAACATACTGGGAGTGAGCGTAGCTCTGTTTACTCAAAGAGAAATCCACGAAGCAAAAGAATACACGGTAAATAAAATTGAATCTTTTACTGTGGAAATTAATCAGCTCGAAGAGCAAAAGGAAAAACAATAACCCGCTGAGGCACTTAAATCAAGATGTTGTAATCCCAATACCCTCATTTAATTTTCTTAAACACTGTTGCCAATCTAAAATCATAGTTTTATAATGGGTCGTAAAATTCAATCGCGATCCATTCTTAATGAATACAAAAACAAATTTATTCTTTTTTGCTGCGGGAATACTTGCGGCATTGCTCTTGGTTGGCTGTGAAAAAAACAATAAAGAGTTCCGCGATATTAATGATCAGAAGGGAGAGGTCTGGTTTAAGCAGACGAGTGTTGATCTTGGTGCAAAAATCAAAATGGTTGATGAAGAAAATGGTCTGGCAATTTCGCGCGGGAAAGGGGAAGATGTAAAAGGAAAGGTTCTGAAATTTCAAAACGGAAAATGGAGCCTCGTTTCAGAACATGCATATTCCGATTTTCCATTTGTTGCCCAATACAACAAAGAAACAATTTGGTGGGTAATTCACGAAACACATCATGGAAAATACAAACCGCGCCTTTATTCGTTGACTGGAAGCCAGCAAAAAGAAATTCCTCTTCCACCGGTAATGTGGGATAATATAGATTATGCGATGTGGAACTCGTTTAGCGTTTTGCCAAATGGAAAAGCGTGGATTATTGGTCAGCAAGGAAACATAGCAAGATACGATGGGAAAAAGTGGTCAAGTGAATTTAGCCCGGTTAAGAGAAAAGAGAATGAAAATTTTAGCATCGGCGATTTGCATGATATACAAATGCTTTCGGAAAATTTGGGCTGGGCAGTAGGCAAGCAAGGAATTATTCTGAAGTATGAAAACGGGAAATGGAATAGGTTCGAATCCCCGACAGAAGATGAATTAAAAAGCATTTCTATGCTGGATGAGAGCTTCGGCTGGATTGTTGGTGACAGAGGCACAATATTAAAATTTGAACAGGGCAGATGGAATAAAACAGAAAACAATATTCGCGTTTCATTAAATGCAGTTAAAACCATTTCGAAAAATAAAGCTTGGGTCGCGGGCGCCAGATCAACATTGTTAGAATTAAATAATGGTGTGTGGATAGAAAACCGGGCAATAAAAAACTTTGAAGATACCTTTGTTTCGCTTGATGTGATTAAATCGCGCAGCGGAGAATATAAGTTTTGGGTAATAGGGGATAATGGAATTTACACGAACTCGCAAAGTCTAAAATTTTCTTTTACTGATGTAACCGCGAATGTTTCGTTACGTAAAGAAGGAAGAGCCGCCATCTTTAGGGATTTTGACCGTGACGGCTTTCTTGATGCGGCAACAATTTTGGAAGACGGACCGCCAGTGCTTTATAGGAATCAAAATGGAAATCTTTTTTCGGAAGTTGCTAGAGATTATTCCTATCAAAAACCGGGAACTGCACAAACAATTTCTTCCGCGGATTTTGATAATGACGGCAATATCGACTTACTTGAAATTCTGGACGACGTTAATAACAAACTCTCATTTGGACTTGGTGATTTTACTTTTAGAGAAGTTGAAACGAATAAATACATTCATCCGGAATTTATACAAACAGATTTGAATTTGGCTACTTCACAAACGGCTGATTTTGATAATGACGGAAATCTTGACCTCTATTTTTCGAATTATAACTTCAACGATATGCTTTTCAGAAACAACGGCGCCGGCAAATTCGACGATGTATTTAGTAAGTCTGGAATAAAAAAAATAATTAATCATCGTTCGTATGGAACAACGCTAAGCGATTTCAATAACGACGGATTAATAGATGTGTTAATTACTTACAAGCTTGCCGAAAAAAAACAACACATTTTTCTTTTTATCAATAAGGGGAATTTTCACTTTGAACAGAAGGTAGATCCAAATTTCTTTACGAATAATGCGCCAAGTACTTATGCAGCAATTTCGAACGATTTTAACAACGATGGATTTCCCGATCTGGTTGTTTTTAACCAAGAATTCAATCTTCAATTTTTGATTAACGACGGCAAAGCAAATTTCAAAGACGTTGCAACAGAAGTTGGTTTTACGGAAAAGCTGTTTCATCCGGAACCTTCTGGCGGAGTTATAGCTGCGGCAGATGTAAAAAATGATGGCTGGCTCGATTTATTTATTGGTTCGCGATTGTTTCTTAACTCGCCGCAATTCCACTTTTCAGAAGTTGGGAATTCAGTAGGCGTTGATTTTACCGGCAACCCAACCTTTGCAGATTATGATAACGACGGCGATATGGATTTGTTTATCGGCAGTTCAAGAGAGGCCTTGGGAAAAGGGGATAGAACAGTTTTATACAGAAACAATTTGGCAGAGAAAAATTTTATAATAGTAAAACTGCACGGAGATATTAGTAACCGAAATGCAATTGGGGCAAAAATATACTTGCTTGGATACAACAAAGAGGGAAAACAAGTTTATAAAACATTACGCCAGAATGGAATCGGTTCAAATTCGCTTACGCAAGAAGACTTTTCAACAATACATTTTGGCGTTGATCCAAAATTGAAATATCGGATAGAGGTTGTGTTTCCATCCGGCGTTCAAAAACAAATTGATGCGGAACTAAATAAAACTTACGAAATCTACGAATCTACTTTTATAACGAGAAGCATTGTCTTAGCACAAAAATCTTTTGTTAGAACAATTCTATTGATTGATATAAAGATTGAAGCGGTAAAGCTGGCTGTAATTATTATAATACTTTCAATCGTTAACTTCTATGCAAGAAAGACGAAAGCAAAAAAGCTGGCTTATCACGTATATATTGGGTTGTTCTTTTTGCTGTTTTATCTTCTGCTTGTTCATCTAACAATTACAAAGCCACAAATATTATCTGCTTTAATATCTATTGGATTAACAGCCGCACTGGCGTTCGGATTTGTGATTTCAGCATCACGCTACATTGAGGCCAAAGAAAGTAGTTATGTTTCCCATTTTAAACTGTTAGATGTGCTTGGCGAAGGTGGAATGGGAAAAGTTTATAAAGCGATAGACAAGCAAGATGGAAAAATTGTAGCAGTTAAAATTCTAAATGAACATTTGTTAAAAGACGAGGAAAACAGAAAGCGTTTAGCAAGCGAGGGAAGATTGCTTTCCTCAATAAATAACCCGAACATTGTAAAAGTGTTGGAATTTGGTGAATCTGCAGAGCATTCGTTTATTGCAATGGAATATTTAAGCGGCGGAACTTTGCAAGATTATATTGAAAAGAGTTATCCTATTAGCGAACAAAGAATAATTGAAATTACTAAACAAATTTGTACCGGGTTAAAAGCAATTCATGCAAATGATATTATTCACCGCGATCTGAAATCTCCAAACATTATGTTTGATGAATATGGAAATATTCGAATTATGGATTTTGGCTTATCAAAATCTCCTCTTGTAAGCACAATGACAACGTTTGGAACGGTAATAGGAACGCTTGGGTTTGTTGCTCCGGAACAAGTTACAAATCTTAATGTAGATCAGCGAGTTGATATTTTTTCTCTGGGTGTAATTTTATATCAAATGCTTACAAATAAACTTCCTTTCAACGGCGAGAATGAAATTGCTCTTATTCATTCTATCTTCAACACAATTCCGCCAAAACCAACAGAAATAAATAGATTAATTTCTCCTAAATTAGAGATGCTAGTTTTAAAGTGTCTGGAAAAAGATGTGGAAAAGAGGTTCCAAAGTGTAGAAGAACTTCTTTTGGCTTTGGAAACAAACCTATAACTACAAACAAAATTTAGTCTAGCTAATCCAACAAACTAGATAGAGAAATATGGAACACGCAAACCTTCAAATTCCGCTAATCAGCACAATTCCGTTTGTGCTAATGTTATTATCAATCGCAATCTTTCCTTTATTTTGGAACCACTGGTGGGAAAAAAACAAGAACAAATTAATTGTAGCAATTGTGTTAAGCATTCCGATAATTATTTATTTGCTTATGAATGGACTAGGTGAAAAACTAGTTGAAACAATAGTTTTCGATTACATTCCTTTTATCATTCTTCTGGGAGCTTTGTTTACAATTACCGGAGGAATTTATTTATCCGGCGATATTGAAGCGACACCTAGAGTAAACACAACATTTCTCGGTATCGGCGCTGTGCTTGCTTCGTTGATGGGAACGACGGGTGCGGCTATGCTGCTTATTCGTCCGGTTATTCAAACCAACAAAGAAAGAACATTTAAGGTACACACTATTTTATTCTTTATTGGAATTGTAGCCAACTGCGGCGGATTACTTACACCGCTTGGCGATCCGCCACTGTTTATGATGTATCTACGCGGCGCACCGTTTACTTGGTTCTTTCATTTAGTGCCGGAATGGCTTTTGACAAACGCGTTATTACTTATTATTTACTTCTTTGTTGACTCTTATTTTCACAAGAAAGAACCGGCTAAGGCAATCGAAATTGATCGACGAGTAATCAAGCCAATCAAACTTCAAGGTAAGCTTAACTTTATTTGGATGGCGGGAGTTGTTCTAGCAGTTGCATTTTTAAACGAACAATATCTTCCATTCATTTCGCAGAATCACTATTACAAGTTTATTAGAGAGGCGGCAATAGTGGGAATGGCGGCTTTGTCATTGTTGTTTACAACAAACTTGCTGCGCGTATCAAACAATTTTACTTGGGAACCGATAAAAGAAGTTGCTTATTTATTCATAGGAATTTTTGTTACGATGGTTCCTTGTTTGCTTTATTTAGAATCAAACGCAAAACATTTAGGAATTACTTCACCGGCACAGTTTTATTATTTCTCCGGATTGTTAAGTAGCTTTTTGGATAATACACCAACCGCAGTAACGTTTCATTCGTTAGCAATGGGGTTGGGACAAACAACCGGAACTCTAGTTGCCGGAATACCGGAAGAATTGTTGAGGGCAATTTCCATTGGCGCGGTTTTCTTTGGTAGCATGACATACATTGGCAACGGTCCAAACTTTATGGTTAAAGCTGTTGCAGAAGAGAACAATATTAAAATGCCAAGCTTCTTTGCTTACATTTATATGTTTTCGTTAATAGTTCTTCTTCCGGTTTATGTAATTGTTCAGCTTTTGTTTGTGAACTAAGAATTAATGTGGGAAAGTTTATAATCCCGGACTTCGTTCCTCTCTATGGCGAAAGAGGAACGAAGTCCGGGCTCTTCTGAGGCTGAAGAAATTATTCTGTTTCGTATCCTTTTATACCCATTTCCGGCATATCTAATCCGGCAATTTCATCTGCGGAATCAACACGTAAGCCAAAATATTTTTTCTGAAGCTTGAAGAAAGTGTACATTAACGCGTAAACAAAAATTATAGCTGTAACAATTCCGATTATTTGAGCAACTAGCTGTCCACCATCTCCATAAAACAAACCTTTTACACCGCCGGCAACACCATTCCAACCGTCACCATAAGTTCCATCGGCAAACAAACCAAGCGCAATAATGCCCCAAGCGCCATTAACACCATGAACGGCAACTGCGCCAACCGGGTCATCAATCTTTAATTTTTGATCTATAAAGAAAACGGCGTAAACAACTAAAATTCCGGCAACAGTACCAATTACAAAAGAAGCCCAAGATGGAACGAATGCACATGGTGCGGTAATGGCTACAAGTCCGGCGAGTAAACCATTCGCCATCATTGATGGATCCGGTTTGCCGAATTTAAACATCATTAAAATGGTTGCCGCTAATGCGCCAGCACCGCCGGCAAGCATTGTGTTAGTTGCAACCACTGTTAAACGTAGATCTGTTCCGGCCAAAGTTGAACCTGCGTTAAAACCAAACCATCCAAACGCAAGGATAAACGTTCCGGTTATAGCCATTGGAATGTTGTGTCCGGGAATAGCTTGCGATGTTCCATTTTTTGTGTATTTGCCAATTCTTGGTCCAATTACAATTGCACCAGCTAGTGCTGCAACACCACCAACTAAATGCACTACTGATGAACCGGCAAAATCAACTTGTCCGTGACCGAGCCCAAAGTTAACGCCAAGATCTGCGAGCCAGCCGCCACCCCAAACCCAGTTGCCGTAGATTGGGTAAACAAACATCGAAATGAAAAATGCAAACGGAATGAATGCAGTGAACTTCCATCTTTCTGCCATTGAGCCGGTGGGTATTGTTGCTGTTGTATCCATAAATACCATTTGAAATAGAAACAACGCAAACACACCAACATCGTAAACAGAACCGTTAAGGAAGAAGCCACTGAAGCCCAGAACTTCAAATGTTTTTCCAAAAAGCGTAAAGCTCAACATACTATTTAATCCCGGTGTTCCGCCAAGAGCAGCTATGCTGCCAACTCCTCCAAACATAAATGCGAATCCGCATATCCAGAAGCCAATCATTCCTATTGCGTAAACAAGAAAATTCATACCCATTGTATGTGCAACGTTTTTTGCCCGCGTGAAACCAGTTTCTACCATTGCAAAACCCGCTTGCATAAACATTACAAGAAAGCCGGCAATCATTACCCAAACGATATTGATGGAAATTTTATTATGTCCCACCGTATTGGCAACCTCTTCAAGAGTTGGTTGTCCGGCAGTTGCGGCAGGCACATCTTTAATTGTTCCTGTATTAGCTCCGGATGGATCAACTTGTGCATAGGTTGAATAAGGAAGCACAATTATTAATGCAAGCACTAAGCCGCTAAGTAAAAAGAATCGTTTTATATTCATCATAATTATTTCTCCCTTTTGTTAGAACACAAAGCTTGCGCCGAAGACCAAATAAGTTTTGTCTTGAGACGGATTGCTGATGTATGATACGTTAATCGGAAACGAAAATTTATCTGTTACTGAAATTGTCTTTGATGCAGTTATACTTAGATTTATAATATTTCCTTTATCAACTAAATAGTAAGCACTCTTAGATGGAACAAAACCGGCCGCGAACGAAACCGTTGCATCACTTATTGTTATTGGATATCCAACTTGAATGTAAGTTGAGTTATCCGGATCATTAGATAGATTTGCATAAAGTGCCAACGAAATAGGAAGCGATTCTGGTCCAGTATATGTTAATCCGCTTTCGATGGTATGAGCGGCTACAAAACCGGTCTTGGGCTTAAAGTATCCAAAAGGGATTCCGTAAGAAGGAATGTAGTAGTCTGTAATAACAGCAGAAAATGAACCGGAAGCTTCAGTTGAGATTGCATAAGAAGCATAGAGGTCATTCTCTGCATATGTTGTTCCGGTTGTTGGGAATGCGTAAGAACCCCAAGCTCCAATTGTAAACCCACCGTTTGTATAAGAAAGACTTGGCTGAAATGCCGGAGCGTCGCCAAAATCCAAACCACGCCAGAGATAACGGCTGTAAATATCCGTGCCAACTTTTATTTGGGCGAAAGAACTAAGGCTTGTTAGCATAATAAATAATACAATAAAATATTTTTTCATTTTCATCTCCATTTAAAATTTGGGTTTATAAAGCGGACTTGCCGGATTCTTCGGTGCGGATTCTGATAACTTCTTCAACAGATGAAACGAATATCTTTCCATCACCAACAGCACCGGTTTTGGAAGTGCTGATAATAATTGAGATCGCTTTCTCGGCTTTTTCTGCTTCACAAACCAGCTCAATTTTAATCTTTGGGACAAACTCAATGTTGTACTCGGCACCACGATATATTTCCTTGTGCCCCTTTTGTCTTCCGTAGCCGCGTACTTCCGTTACGGTAAGTCCGGCATACCCGGCTTCAAGCAGAGCGTTATGCACGTCGTCTAGCTTAAAGGGTCTTATAATTGCCTCTATCTTCTTCATACCACCTCTTTGTTGTTAATGATTATTAGGAAAATTATAATTATTACCTAATTATATTATGATATTGGGTGCAATTGTATAATAAAATTAGGTTTTATGCAATAGACGGAAGAAAATATTTTTATAAAGTATGTTTGCGCTATGTTTTACAAACATTTCTTTTAAAGACCGGCTTACTTTTGATTCATATCAAAAAAGAAAATAATCCGGTTGCGAAATAGATATATCGGAGATATTATTCCGAAGAGAAAAAAGAATAGACAAATTAAAAACAGAGAGATTATTGGATACTTCTTCTAAAAGACAAATTTTAAATAAGCTGCTTGGGGAATTTACTGCAAAGATTTCCGAAGATTTTATGAAGCTTTCTACCGGAGCGAAAACCATTCCCCTCGACCAAGAGCTTGGCAAAAACATAGATAAAGCTTTCCGCAAGATTGTTGAGTTTAATAAAGAGCTTAGTAAAGAAGTTCATCGGACGCTTGATGAAATAGAATTGTTTAATGAAAAGCTTAAAAAACTGAGCGATGAGAAGTCGAGATACGAAAGATTGTATGCTTCGGGGATTTTATTTCAATCAGAAACCGAAATGATTTCTCTGATGGAAAAAGCAATTGAGACGGTTGTAAAAGAATTAGAAGCTGACGAAGGCTTTATCGTATTGGTTAATGAACAGCAAGTGTTTGATACGATAGTTTCAAAAAATATGGATCCCGAAATTGAACATAGCGCAAAGGAGATGAGTACTAGTATAATTACAAATACTTTTGCTAGTCTCCAGCCATTGCAGTTAAATAGCCTTAAAGTAGAAGATGAGTTTTCTGTAAAACATAGCGTGGTTTCTCTTGGACTAACTGCCGCAATTTGTGTTCCGTTGGTTTCCGGACAAAAAGTACTCGGTGCGGTCTACATTGATAGAAGAAATAAAACAATGCCATTTAAGGATTCTGATTTAACATTTCTGATTGCTTTTGCTAAGCAGATTGTAAAGGGGTTAGAAGTTTCTTTGGAAATTAGAGAACTAGAAGAGAAATTGGAAGATAAACCGAAACAAGATTTTGCTTTGCTACGCAATGAATTTAAAAGCGATGGAATGATAGGAAGCAGCAGCAAATTGTTTAATGTTCTTAAGTTGGCATCCAGAGTTTCCGATACTGATGCATCAGTCCTTGTTCTTGGAGAAAATGGAACCGGAAAAGAATTGCTCGCCAGAGCAATTCATGAAAACAGCCGCCGAGTTAACAAACCATTTATTGCTGTAAACTGCGGCGCAATTCCATCCGATCTGCTGGAATCGGAATTGTTTGGTTATGAAAGCGGCGCATTTACGGGCGCAGTTAAAAGTAAACCGGGTCGTTTAGAAATTGCCGACGGAGGAACGATCTTTCTTGATGAAATTGGAGAGATGAGCGTAAATCTGCAAGCAAAACTTTTGCGTGTTATACAGACAAGAGAAATTGAACGACTCGGCGGAATTGAATCAAAAAAAATTGATGTACGCTTTATTGCTGCAACCAACAGAGATCTAAACGTAATGATCGCCGAAAAAGCTTTTCGTGAGGACCTCTATTACAGACTAAAAGTAATTGAAGTTGTTTTACCCCCATTGAGAGAGAGACGCGAAGATATTGAGGAACTTTCAAAACATTTCTTGAACAAATTTTCAAATGGAAATAAACCACATCTATTTTCTGAAGAAGCACTGTTCATTTTGGAAAGATACGATTGGCCCGGCAATGTTCGCGAGTTGGAAAATGTAGTCCAGCGAAGTGTAATTCTTTCTAAAGAAAATGTAATTTTCCCAAACGATTTGCCTCCGGAAATATTTACAGAAGACTATAAAGATTTTGAAATCAACACACACAAAACACTTGCCGATGCAGAAAATGATTTTCGAAGAATGTATTTGATTAAGACTATCAGAAAAGCCGGCTCTAAAAGTGACGCAGCCAAAATTCTTGGTATTAATAGAAGTCATTTGCACAAATTAATTTCGCAATTGGATATTACAGATTAGTTCTCATTTGATTTAAGACAGAAAGCTCTTAGACCATCCTCGTTGCCCGCTAACAACACCAAAGTTAGCGGACAGTTGTTTTTTTGCAACACATAGCAACAACCACAACCCAAAACGGCCCACAACCCCCAAAAAGGACACGGCATATCTTTTGAATAGCTTCTCTTATTTGAAAGGCGCTGATGAACGATCACATTCTAATAATTGAATCAAATACGACAAAATTGAGAAAGCTTAGAGAAATTCTTTCCAAAGAAGGTTTCAATATTATGACTGTAACCGATAGAGAATCAGCGCTAAATATTTGCAGCAAAATTCAGATTGAATATGTAATCGCTAATCCGAATGATCTTGGGCTGACAAAAACTGAATTACAAAACAATAAATAATAAGGAGCAAAAATGAAGCAAGGAAAGTTGTTACTGATGTTGTTTGCGTTAATTGTGCTGGTTGTAACGGGATGCAAAAAAGAAGACAATCCAACTGAGTCAAACGTTGGAACTGATATTGCAAATCCATCCGGTCAGCCAATGCCTAGTTTTTCGGACCAAGCGGATTATGGCGGAGCTATGGCTTCGGTTTATTATTACATGGCAGCACCAATAGCCGGCTTTCCGGATATAGCTACAAGTGCTGCTTCTGCAATTTTTAATAGCGGTGTTGATGCCGGCGCAGTTGTTGTTAACAATAATACTCTTGGTAAGGTTGCAGCGAGCGGAAAAACATATTACATGGCACCGGATCCAACAAATCCTCTTAACCAAGTAAACTTAAGCTGGAACGGAACTAGTCATAATTGGAATGTTGCTGGTGCAAATGGAGTTCCGGCTATAACGGGAAGTGTAAAAAGCCCAAATGATTATTCAGTAACTCTTCCTACCACAAATTCAACTATATCTAAAGCAAGTGGAATTCAAGTTAAGTGGACAAATCCTTCAACTGCGAAAGCTTTAATCCAAATAGTAAACGTTAGCAACAAAGCTCAAGTAAAAGTTTATCAAGAAGTGGCAGATAACGGAAATTATACAATACCGGCAGCTGATTTAGCAAACTTTAGCGGCGACTGCATGATCTTTGTTGTTAAGTACAATTATTCCTTTACGACTGCTAGTGGAAAGAAATATTATTTCGTTTCAGAAATCGTAAAAAGTGTAAATGTAAAAGTGAATTAAATAATTCTAAGTACGGTTATAGCTAAATGCGGATTCGTGAGTTGCTCTATGAGGGTAAAGGTTGCGAATTCGCATTTGGATTTTATAGTATAAAAAACACCGGTGTTCAATAAAACTTCTCGGGAGGAAGTATGAAAACAAAATCTTTAGTTTTTCTTTTATTTGTTGCCGTGAGCATAAATGCTCAATGGTCAAAAGTGAGTACTCAGAACGTGGGGCTGTCTGGCAGATTACACGCATATAATTCTACTTTGTTTTTATACGGGTCGTTTAGCGGTTACCACGTTTATAGATCTATAGATAACGGAGCTACGTGGACTGACATCATAAGTAAATTTCCATATGATGTTTATTATATGTTCAATTATAAAAACGAAATATTTGCGCTTACAGCTAATTCGGGCAAGAGTATTTATTCTTCAAAAGATGGTGGTGAAACTTGGGCGCTAAAATCAAGCATTCCAACGGTAACCGGTAATGGTGCAATTCTTTGGATGACGTCTGACGGAGATAGATTATATGCAGTGTCCAACAGAAAATCATTTTATACATCAACCGATAGTGGTTTAACATGGAAAGAAACAATAATTAATACAATCGCCGGTGGTAATATGTCTTACTTTGCCGTTACCGGCAATACAATGGTTTCAACTATTGTTGGAACTGGGGCGGTTGTTTCAACAGATGGCGGACAAACTTGGGCAATTAATAATCCGGGAACTCCGGCGCTGTTTGTAACATACGTAATAAACTTTAATGGCACTATTTATGGAATAACATCGGGAAGCGGCGTACATAAATTTAACTCAACGTCAAAGTCTTGGGAGAGCGTTAGCAAAGGATTACCAGATGCGCTTTCGTTTCAGATTTCGAAAGCATTAACGGCTTATGGCAATACATTGTATGTGGCAACAATTGGATTTTTAGATTCAAAAGTTTCAATTTTTTCTTCTTCTGACGGTGGAGCCAATTGGAATTCGATTTCTACAAGCGGGTTAACAACTCTTAATGCTGCAACGAGCAGTACTTCATTTGTGCTTACAGCGCAAAATATGTTTTTGTATGATTATCAAAGTAGCGGATCGACGGCTGCTATTTATAAAATGGCAAACTCCACAACGTCTGTGAATGAAAATACTCATGAAGTCCCGGCAGATTTTGAACTTAGCCAAAACTATCCTAATCCATTCAATCCGGAAACGACAATTAGGTACAAGCTACAAGCCGCAAGCAACGTAAGCTTAAAAATCTATGATGCATTAGGAAACGAAGTTGCAACTCTAGTGAATGAATTTCAGCAACCCGGAGCATATAATTCTCAATTCTCAATTCGTAATTCTCAATTCTCAAGTGGTGTTTATTTCTACACATTGAAAGCAGGAAGTTTTGTATCAACAAAGAAAATGATATTAATTAAATAGAGGAGTAGTGAATGAAAAAGAAAATACTTTTTTCCACTCTTCTTATTGTGATTACGGCAACAATTACTTCTGCACAATGGAAGGCATTAAATACAACTTTTGGAAGTGATATAAGAGTACTTGCAAAAGCGGGCAATTCGCTTTTTGCGGCAACAAACGGAGGCGGAGTTTACTATTCTGCAAACTCTGAACAGAACTGGATTCAAAGAAACTCCGGACTAACAAATCTAAAAGTTTATTCACTTGCTGTAAGCGGTACTACTATAGCTGCGGGAACATACGGAAACGGTGTGTTCATTTCGAATAATAATGGAGAGGCTTGGACCTCAACCGCAAGTGGAATTTCTGTTCCTTACATTTATGCTTTAGCGTATATGGGAGGCAATATTCTTGCGGGAACCGGCGGCGGTGGATTTTTCAGATCTGCAAATAACGGCTCTAACTGGGTAAGTGCTGGCGGAACAACACATATTGTAAATTCTTTTTATGTTGCTCAAAACTATTCTTTTGTTGGACAAGGTCCCTATGCTTATAAAACAACCGATAATGGAAATACATGGACAACTTTAATTGGTTCTTCAAGTACAACTGTAAAGGGATTTGCAGAAACTCCTAGAACCGGCGGCGGCACAAATATTTTTGTTGGCACTCTTGATGGAGTTTACATTTCTACTGATGACGCAAAGAGCTGGAAAACTACCAACAGCGGATTAACATATAAAAATGTTAATGCTATTGTTGCAACCGGCCAGAATTTATTTGTGGCTACAGAAGATGGTGGAGTTTTTCGATCTTCAGATAATGGTTCGACATGGAACACAATTAATACTGGTTTACCAACAAACACAAATGGCCGGACGTTAATTCTAAGTAACGGAGCTTTGTTTTTAGGAACAAGCGAAGGCGTTGTTTGGAAAAGAGATCTCTCTGATTTGGGAATTACATCTGTTAAACAAGTTGCAAGTGAAATTCCATCTGCATTCGAACTTAGCCAAAACTATCCTAATCCATTCAATCCAGAAACTAATATTAGCTACAAGCTACAAACTGCAAGTCAAGTAAGCTTAAAAGTATATGATGTTTTGGGAAACGAAGTGGCAACACTGGTTAATGAGTATCAACAAGCTGGAAAGTATAATTTTGAATTATCAATTAACAAGTTTCAGCTATCTAGCGGTTTTTATTTATATACTTTGAAAGCCGGAAGTTTTTCTTCAACTAAAAAAATGCTGTTGATAAAATAACACTACGAAAGAGAGTGCAGTGCAATGAAAAAAATTACAATGTGTTTTTGCTTACTCCTATTTGTCGTTTTCACAAATTCAACTAAATCTCAGGTAAAAGAAAGCTGGGTTAAAAGATACACAAGCAATACCGGAGTAACAGGTGCCGATTACGATGAAGCCTTCGCTGTGGATATAGACGAACAGGGAAATGTTTACGTTACCGGCTCAAGTTATGAAACAGTTGGGAACGGTTTGGATATAACAACAATTAAGTATTCACCGAATGGTACCCAAGAATGGATTCGCAGTTATAATAATGCAGCCCACGATAGAGGAACAATATTAAAAACCGATGTTAACGGAAACGTATATGTCGCGGGTTACGTTGGCTATGATTGTATTACTCTTAAATATAGTCCTACGGGAAATCTACTTTGGGAAGCAAAATTTAACGGTACGGGGAATAGTTTCGATGCTGCAAAAGCTCTGGAGATAGACAACATGGGAAATGTTATTCTTGCAGCACAAAGCGAAACAGCCGGATCAAGTTTCGATATCGTTATTATAAAATATAATTCTGCCGGTGAACAACTATGGCTCTCAAGATATAACGGCACGGGCGGTTATGATGACTATCCTAATGCAATGGCTATGGATGCATCCGGGAATATTTATATTGCCGGTGAAGTTCGTGAAACAGGCGGTTCAAAAAAAGATTACATTACGTTAAAATATAATTCAGAAGGTGTTCAGCAATGGGCAAAGGAATATGGAACCGCCTGGGTTGACGATATGGCTTATGGAATTGGAGTTGATAATATTGGAAACGTTTATGTTTCGGGTCAAGGGTTAAACCCTCAAGGAGATTTTGTAACAATTAAATATGATCCTTCAGGAAATCAGCTTTGGCTTAAAAACTATAACGGGCCCGCCACTTATGAAGGGGCCGCTTTTTTGAAAGTAGATAATAACGGCAATGTATATATTTCCGGGCGAAGCACAGGCGGTCAAAATGCGCCCGATTATACCACAATTAAATATAATTCAGATGGGGCTGAACAATGGATTGCAAGATATAACGGAACAGCATTTGATACAGATGAAGTATATGCAATAGAATTAGATGGCGAGGCAAACATATATTTAACAGGTTCAAGCAGGGGAGCCGTTGGCGCCGGCAGAGATTACGCCACCGTTAAATATAACTCAGAAGGAATTGAGCAATGGTCTATGAGGTATGACGCGGGCTTTACTCACGATGAAGCCTATTCATTAGCAGTAAATTCAAAAGGTGAAGTTGCTGTTTGCGGGTACAGCGTTGGCAACGGAACAGGCAGAGATTACGCAGTTGTCAAATACTCAAGCACAACAACCGGGGTTAAAAATAACGCCGGGATTGTTCCTTCGGATTTTTCTTTATCACAAAATTATCCAAATCCATTTAATCCGGAAACGACAATTAGCTACACAATCCCGTCAAACGTGAAAGGTGAAGCGATAAACGTAACATTAAAAGTTTTTGATGTATTAGGAAACGAAGTTGCAACGCTAGTTAATGAATTCAAACAACCCGGAACGTATAATGAAAAATTTAACGTAAAGACGCGCCATGGCGCGTCTCTACAAAGCGGCATCTATTTTTATAGATGTCAAGCTGGGGGTTTTGTTCAAACTAAAAAAATGATTTTATTGAAGTAACAACAAAAATAAAGGAGCCGGGATTGCTTCCGGCTTCTGCACTTTGCTCTAAATACTTATTCTGGTAAACAATAGATACTTAATTATTCTCTGGTTTAGTTGAGATAATTAGTAAGCCATTAGAAACAGACCTTTCTTTCCCATCTGAAGGAATGTTAACTACCGAATCTTTTACAACCATTGTTGTTGAACCGCCCCCGTCCAAATTCAGACCGTAATGAACGCCAATCTTAATCATTAAATCTGCGAGTTCATGCAAGGTCATTCCAACGCTGTGGGTTTGCCTTCCATCAATGGCAACTAGATAAAGCTTGGTGCTGTCTTTAGAAAAACCGATACCAGTTCTTGGATGACGCAACAATGCATGACCCGGTTTGTTTTCTTTAAGATAGCTTTGATCAACATAATCCTTTCCTTTGTTCACAACTTGAATAAATCCACCAATAGCTTCTTTAATTTTTGGAAGGCTTGGAGATATTGTAGTTAATACTTTTATGGTATCGCCGATTCTAACAGATTTAGTAAAATCAGTAGCAGAACCTTCTGCTGAAATTACAGCATAGGTAGTATCTGGAATGAGCATGTTTCCAATTCCGATTTGGATTTTTTTAACTATACATTTAACCGTATCGTTAACAATCCACCGACTAACACGCTGAACCAATACTTCTCTACCGGAAGAATTAGTTCCGGTTGTTTCACCAAAGTAGCGGTTTAATAAAACCAGTTGATTAGCATTTCTCGGGATATTTACACCATCAAGCTTATAAGAAGAATTATCTTTCAATATTTTTCCCGAAAACTTAATAGAATTCATAATGGGCTTGTTGTTTACATCAAAAGCAATTATTGTACGTGTAATTGGAGGAGATATTATTTGTCCATTTCGAACTTGAATGTTTGTAGGTATACCGCCGGCGTGATAAAAATCGCCATTGACGGCAGCAACAACTTTGTGACCGGCAAAACTATTTTGTTTTGCCATCACAGAAGTCCGTTCGTTACCTTTACTAAGATTGGCAGCTTTAAAAGATTCAATTTTGATGTAGGGATTTTTCAAATCAATTTCCAAAACATGAATGGACCAAGGCACAGTCTTCTCAAGTAATTTTGAGTACTTAATTCCAGAGCAAACAAAGCTAGTGGAAATAGTATCATATTTAACTTGGGCGAGTAGACAAATGGATGCTAGGGTGAAAATTAGAAAGTATTTTTTCATGCTACTAAAATTTTATGTGGAAGAATCATTTCAAAATTAAAAACGATATTTGAATAAACCTATACTCATGAAGCCGAGGACGTAATTCTAAACAACTAATTTTGAGGTTTTTTACAGTATGGAATTATTTTGCGAATTGAATTGTTTTATGGATAAGAAAATGTGTGGAAAGAGTAATTTGCTTATCCTATCTTTCACACGTAGCAAATCACAAATTCGGCCATTGTTTAATTAATAAAGATCGGAAAAAAGATGAAATCGAAATTTTTAGTATTGTTATTGTTGGCAGTAGTTAATTTAACTGCACAAGTTGAACTTCCGCGAGTGAGTCCAAACGCTTCAGTATCGCAGACGGTTGGATATACAAGCATCACAATTAACTATTGCCGTCCGGCAGTTCACGCAAGAAAAATCTGGGGTGAGCTTGTTCCATATAATAAAGTATGGAGAATGGGTGCAAATGAAGCAACAACAATTCAATTTACAACTGATGTATATGTAGAAGGAAATAAAGTACCAGCCGGAAAATATTCTCTTTTTACAATCCCGACCGAGAAGGACTGGACAATTATTATTAATAAAGTTGATAAACAATGGGGCGCATACAACTACAAGCAAGAGGAAGATCTTGTTAGATTCAAAGTTAAACCAGCAGAAAGCCCTTTTGCCGAGAATCTTTGCTATTCCTTTGATAATCTCACCAGCTCGTCAGCATCCATTTTTGTAAGATGGGAAAATTTAAAAATTGCTTTTAAGGTTGAGGTTGATTTAACAAGCCAAGTATATGCAAAAATTAAAGAAGCAATTGCTGCCAAGCCTGATAACTGGCAAAACTACTCGCAAGCTGCAAATTACGCGGCAGACAATAATTTGTATAGCGATGAAGCGCTTCAGTGGGTTGAAAAAGCGATTTCTCTCGGCGGCGGATATTATCCTTATTTTGTCAAAGCAAAATTGATGTTCAAAAAAAATAATACAAACGAAGCTCTCAAAGCATTGGAAAGATGTAGAGAAATTGGAAGAACCGATAAAAATTGGGATTCATTCGTTTCTCAAGTTGATTTCTTAGAGAAACAGATAAAGTCTAAGTAGAATCTAATCCGGATTACGATTAAATGGCGAGTAGATGAAAAAATTTGAAATCCCAGAATTTTACAAGAGTTCTATAATCTCCAAAATTAAAGAGCAGAGAAAGTTAGAAGATCCCCGCAAGCAAGATTTCAAACCAACCGAATTGGATTTTGGTCCAATTCGGTTTTTAATTGCCCGCCATTTTGGTTTTTGCTACGGTGTAGAAAACGCGATAGAAATTGCTTATAAAACGTTAAGCGAAAATCCGGGCAAGCGGATTTTTTTGTTGAGCGAGATGATTCATAACCCGGTGGTAAATGAAGATCTACAAAGCCGTGGAATAAACTTTATAATGGATAATTATGGATTGCAATTAATTCCTTGGAGCGAAATATCCGCTGAAGACGTTGTAATCATTCCCGCTTTCGGTACAACGCTGGAAGTTGAAGAGCTTCTTAAACAAAAGGGAATTGATACCGTAAAGTATAACACTACATGCCCGTTTGTTGAAAAAGTTTGGAATAGAGCCGCTGTTTTGGGACAAAATAATTATACAGTTATAATTCATGGTAAATCCCAGCATGAAGAAACGCGCGCTACGTTTTCTCATTCAAATCAAAATGGGGCATCAGTAATTGTTCGCAACATAGATGAAGCCAAAATTCTGGCACGCGCAATATTGGGAGAGCTTTCTTCAAACGAGTTTAACAAAGTCTTTGCCGGTAAATATTCGATTGGATTTAATGTAGAAAAAGATTTGCAGAGAATAGGAGTTGTAAACCAAACCACAATGCTTGCAACAGAAACTCAAGAAATTGCTGATTTTTTGCGCGAGACAATGCTTATCAAGTTTGGCGAAGACAAGATAAAAGAACATTTTGCAGATACACGCGACACGCTTTGCTATGCTACAAACGATAATCAAACAGCAACAATTGCATTGATGAACGAAGATGCTGATTTAGCTATTGTTGTTGGCGGATACAACAGCTCGAACACATCTCATTTGGTTGAATTACTTGAGCATAAATTCCCAACCTATTTTATTTCTGACTCATCAAAAATCATTTCTGAACGTATTATAGAACATTATGTACTAACAACTCATAAAGAAATACAATCCGAAAATTATTTACCTCAGAAAGAAATCGTTACAATCGCACTTACTTGCGGTGCTTCTTGTCCGGATTCAATAGTTGATTCTGTATTGAATAAAATTTTGTCCTACTTTGAGGGAAATAAAAACTTAGAAACGATTGGAAGTTTATAAAAAGAAAGAGCTGTTCTTTGGCGAGGAGGCCCATTTCAACATCTAACTAAAGAAACCAACAGAAAACTTTAGCAACAACATTGAAAATTTTTAAGAACAGCTCCCCTTGAGAATTAGTTGGAAGCTAGATTTATGTTTTCTAACCGGTCTATGATTGCTCTAAAAGTCTTTTCCGGATATTCTTTGTCTTCAAATTTCATATCTCTGAAAAGTGAATAATTTGAATAAAACAGTCTTGCAAGCTGAGCTCTATATCTGATAAGCGGAGTATCACCATCAATTGCCAGAGAGCTTAATTTATCTTCTACTTTTTCGAGATCAAATTCCGGGTAGCGCGCTTTCAATTCCATGCTAATTAGAATTGCCGATTCCACCACTCCGGTGTTCTCGCAGTTCATCGCTTCAATAAAGTTGTTCACGGTTTTCGCCGCCATCTTCTTTTCTGCCCCAGATAAGGCAGCAAACGAGATTGAAGATAATGCCAATGTGCTAATCACTATCGCCAACGTAAAAATTCTTAATACTTTCATATAACACCTTTCTGATTATTGTTTAGTTCGATCATTATAATTCAACTTGAGTGCCAAAGTATTGTAGGACGCAAATGTTTTTGTTTCGAGTTGTTTAGGGAGGAAATACATTATTTGTTCAAGAAAAGGGATGCCACAAAATTGCAAGCAAATAATTGTTTCTAATTAAAGAAGCGGAATTTTTTTGAGATTTAACGGTTACTTTTTGTGGCTCTTTGCAAAAATGTGGCACCACTTTAAGAAGATGAATCTGTTTTTCTACTCAATCTGTTGTTGAGTGCTCTTCTGCTTAGTCCAAGCATTTCGGCCGCGATGCTTTGGTTTCCCTCCGCGCGTTTTAATGCTTCTGCGATTAAAGATTCCTCCGCTTCTTTCAAAGTCGGTAAGTGATCCGTAAAAACAATTCCCTCGTCAAAAGAAATAATTTCTGCAGAAAAATTTTCTTCGCGAAAAATTTTATCTCTAATTGGACCTAGAGACATAACTCCGGAACTATGAACGCTTACCGCGTCGAAAATAATTCCTTCAAGTTCACGGATATTTCCTGGAAAGCTATAATTGGAAAGAAGAGTATAAAGTTCTTTGGGAGGAGTAGGTTTCTTTTTTCCGAGCTGTTGGCTGGCTTTTTCCATAAAGTGATTTATCAGTAATTGAATATCGCTTTTGCGGTCTTTTAACGGGGGAATGTGTATGTGATGAGTTTGCAGTCTGTAGTATAAATCTTTGCGGAAAGCGTTTCCCTCTTTCATCGAATCAATGTTTTTATTCGTTGCACAAATAATTCTTACGTCGGCAAGCTTTGCAATATCGGAACCTAGCGGAAAATATTTCCCATCTTGTATTAAGCGCAAAAGTTTTACTTGAGATTCCAAACTTAGGTCGCCAATCTCATCAAGAAAAAGAGTTCCTCCTTCAGCTTGTTCAATCAATCCTTTTCTCTCTGTATCAGCGCCGGTAAATGCGCCTTTCTTGTGACCGAAAAGTGTATCGGAAAATAATGTATCGTCTACACCAGCAACATTTAGTGGAATAAGGTTTCCACTTCTGTTGCTTAAACTATGAATTGCGGAAGCGATAAGTTCTTTGCCAACTCCGGTTTCTCCGGTGATTAAAACGGGAAGAGACGTGCGCGCAATTGCTTCGATGTATTTAAAAATTGCCCGCATGGAAGGGCTTTTGGTAATTATATGAGCAAACGCTTCCGGGTGTTCTAGTTTGTCGCGCAGCAAATAATCCTTCAATCGAACGTTTTCTTCGCGAGCATCTTTAAGATCCAATCCACCGCGAATTGTTGTAACCAAGCGGGCGTCATCAACCGGTTTTAATATATAATTGAAAGCTCCGGCTTTAATACATTGGACAGCGCTTTCAACATCATTAACAGCAGTTAGAATAACAACGGGAGTACGCGGATACTTTTCAACTATTTGCGGAAGTAATTCCATTCCACTTATGATCGGCATGTTTATATCTAAAACAACAACACTAAATTCTTCTTGAGCAAGCAGATTCATTACAGTCGTACTGTCGCAAACGGTTTTAACGTTCGTTATACCATTGGAAACCAAAACGTTCTCTGCGCTGAACAAGAACGCCTGCTCATCATCGACTAGTAAAATCGGTTGGGTTGGATGTAGTGCCGCAGCCATTGGTTCCTCAATTGTAATTTAGAATTAATTCGCAGATTGTTCCCTTGCCCGGATTGCTTTTTACAGAAAGCTCTCCGCCATGACTTTTAATAATATTGTATGAGATATATAGTCCTAAGCCGGTTCCGCCGGAACTGCGCTTGGTCGTAAAGAATGGATCAAAAATGTAGCGAAGGTTTTCTTCACTAATTCCAGCCCCTTCATCTTCAACAATAATCTTGATCCGCTTCGCTTCTTTTTCATTATTTACGGAAAGAGAAATCTTCTGATTTTTGTTCTGCAAAGACTCGCATGAATTTGTAATTAAATTTATGAGCACTTGTTCAAGCTGCTGCTGATTTCCTTTTATTAGCGGAACAAGATCATCATAAACAATTTTGAAATAGTTTGTAGAGCTTTTGATTTTGTTTCCGGTTATTAAAACAGCGCCTTCTATCACGGTGTTAATATTTACATCTTGATTAAGATCGCCGGGATCCTTCTTTGCATAATCTGTTAGACTCTTTGTAATACCGCGAACCCGCATTACACCTTCAATAATTCCTTGAAGCGACTGAAGAATTTTTTCTTTTGATTTTGAAAACGGAATTCCGGCTAAAGCAAAATCTCCATTCTGCTCATAGTATTCTTTCAATATTGGATATGCATCTATAAAAATTTTTTGAAGGAATTGAGCGTTAAGCAAAATGAAATTATTTGGATTATTAACTTCGTGAGCAATACCACCAACCATTGTTCCAAGCGCAACCATTTTATCCGCTTGAATTAACTGTTTCTGTTTAATAGAATTTAATTCCTCGGCCTTTTTTAATTCTGTTATATCTGTTATCAATCCATCGTAAGAAATTAATTTACCCAGAAAATCCTTTGAGAGGACAATTGTGTTTTTCACCCAGCGTATGCTTCCATCACGATGAATAATCCGGTGCTCAACTGGCGGCGTATCAATTCCGGATGACGCTTCTCTTGCTTGTTTAAGAACAGCTTCCTTATCCTCATCATAAACCATGCGATACCACAAGTCGGGGTCTTCGTCATGATCTCTCGACGTATAACCGGTAACGTTTACGCAGCCGGGACCGTGATAAGTTTCAATTGCAACGCCGTCTTGAAGTTTTACTGTGTAAATGTAATCCGTAAGATAATGAAGCAGTCTGTTTAGCCTTCTGTCACCTTCTTCGGTTGTAATTCTAATCTTTGCCATCAATACCTTCTTTCTGTGGTAATCATAAACTATAATGTGAAGCTAAGCTAAGTCCGTTAACGCGCTGTATTCAATATCAAACAACCTTCTATACATTCTGGTTGCGTAAGAATCGGTCGAGCCGGCTATGTAATCGCAAATCATTCGGGCACGCTGTTTTTTGTTTTTCTCGCTGCGAATAACTTTATCGTTGAAATCGGGTAATAGCTTTGTATTGCCAAGAGTGGTAACATAATTTTTTTCAAATAAATTGAATACGCTTTCGATCATAGAATTCCCCTTGAACTCAATTTGATGAAGGGCGGAGGAACGAAATACGAGATCAACCGATATTGTTTTATAAATCTTTGCTCTTTCGAGAATTTCGTTTGGAATAACAAGATCATACTTGTATCTGTTGGTTAAACCATCCATAAAAGTTTTCTTTTTCTTTAATCTGGTTGATCTAATAAACGAGCCAATCTGAGCGCCAAATTTAGCTTTGAAATTTCCCTTTTTAATCCAACCGTTAATTTCTTCTACGATATCGCTCTGAAATTTGGTAAGCTCTTTTTCTGTCTGCCAGCGGGAAAGTTTTGCTATAGTAATAAATCCACCGGAAATACTGTCGACCAAATCGTTAATTGCGTAGGCAGTATCGTCTGCCCAATCCATAATTTGGCACTCTATGCTTTTAAACTCGTTTAATTTTTCGGCTGTCTTAAGCAAGCTCCGGTATTTCTTTTTTCCAAAAACAAAGTCGAGATATTTTTTGTCTTCATCGTAAACAAAATGATTATCCGGATTCTTAAAATCGCTAAACGTGGCTTTGTATTTGAGTATTCCATCTAAAAAAGCGCGGGAAGGATTTAGTCCCCGATGCTGATCTTCTCTGCGGTAAAATTTCTCGGTGATTAAGCGAAGAGTTTGTCCGTTTCCTTCAAAGCCGCCATACTTTTTCATTAATCTGTTTAATGTTCGCTCGCCGGCGTGCCCAAATGGCGGATGGCCAAGATCGTGAGCGAGACAAATTGCTTCAACTAGATCGGAATCTATAAAGTAATCCTCATTTAGTAGGTCGGTTTCAGTTGCGCAAAGATAATTGCAAATAGATCTGCCGATCTGCGCAACTTCGATAGAATGAGTAAGTCGAGTACGATAAAAATCATATTCGCCCGGCAAGAATACTTGTGTTTTTCCTTGCAGACGGCGGAATTCCGACGAATGAATAATTCTATCGCGGTCTATTTGAAAAGGAGAGCGGTAATCATTTCCGCGCTCGCTCTTTTTCAAGCGCTCAAAATCAAATTCGTTGTAAAACGTGTTCTTCATAATCACTCATTTTTTTTACTAATAAATGGAATACTTCAAAAAGCTATTGTAATTTAACCCAAATTTTTCAATAGAAAAATTTGCGCTAGCGCCGCAAACAACTATTATGTGTTGTTAGTTTATATCGAAAAAAATATTTTACTAACAAATGTGATAAAAATAAATTATATGTTTGTGGGGTAACCCGCAGCAAAACGTTTATTATAAAACGTTTTACAAGCGGCCGCAGGCAACAAATTCATTATGAATTTGTTGGGTTAATCATAAGAGAAATCAATAACAGATAGAAACTGAAATTTGAGCCACGAACATCACCACAGCCACTCGCACGCATTAAATAGTACAGCAGGCAGACTGTTTACCACCATGATGCTGAACTTTATAATTACTATTGTTCAGATAGCCGGCGGAATATTTTCCAACAGCCTTGCGCTTATTTCCGACGCACTTCATAATCTTAGCGACGGCATTTCAATTATAATTTCTTACTTCGCAATTCAGTTAAAAAAGAAGGATAACTCATACACTCACACGTTTGGTTTAAAGCGTGCAGAAATATTGGCTGCTGTTATTAACGCATCTGCCTTGATCGTGATATACGCATTTTTATTCTATGAAGCGGTTAAGCGCTTTATGAATCCGCAAGAAATTGAACCTATAACAATGAGCATAGTAGCTGCTGTTGGGTTGATTGCAAATATTGTTGGGACGATTCTGCTGAAACGTGATTCGAAAGACAGTATTAACATTCGCTCGGCATATATGCATCTGCTCAGCGATTCAGTTTCTTCGGTTGCAGTTATTCTCGGCGCCATAGCTATTGCGGTCTGGAAAATTAGCTGGATCGATCCGGTCTTAACTTTACTTATCGGAATCTATATAGTACATGAGAGTTACGAAATCTTGAGCGAAGCAATTCACGTTTTGATGGAAGGAACGCCTCCTCAAATTGATGTAGAAAAAATTCAAGAAGAGGTAGAGAAAATTTCCGAAGTTGATAACATACACCATGTTCACGTCTGGATGGTTGGCGATAATGATGTTCACTTGGAAGCTCATGTAAACATCACCGATATGAAAATTAGTGAGAGTAATGAGCTGCGAGCACAAATAGAAAAAATGCTCGACGAGAAATTTGGAATTCACCACGTAACGCTTCAGTTCGAATGCAACCAGTGTCCGGAAGTGGGACTTTTGGGAAGACATAAATAAGAAAGGAGCAACAAATAAATAATCTATTTAATTAACGAGGTTGTAATGAAACATTTTCAAAGAATCAGAATTTTCATTTTTGTTTTTTTATGCTCTACAGTAATTCTCGCTCAATCAACACCATTAGAAAAGGGATTGAACGCCATCAGTAAGGATGCTGTTCAAGCACAGTTGGAATTTTTAGCATCCGATTGGACGGAAGGCAGAGAAGCCACAACGCGCGGAGAGTTTATAGCAGCAGATTATATTGCAAGCATATTCAAATTATACGGAATAAAGCCAGCCGGCGATTCTGAAATGCAAGGTGGAAGAAACAGAGGATTCTTTCCGGGAGGCGGGAGAGCGCAACAGCCGCCAATGCAAAGAACTTATTTTCAAAATATAAACTTTATTGAATCGGAGGCATCAGACGATCAAGTTTTCGGATTCATTCAGAAAGTTGGAGAAGCAAAAAAGAAAATTACATTTAACTACAAATCTGATTTTACTCTATATCCGGGAAGTGTCGGTGTAGAATTCGAAGCTCCAATTGTTTTTGTTGGTTATGGATTCCGCGACCTAGAAAAAGGTTACGATGATTACAAAGACGTTAATGTTAAGGGAAAGCTTGTTTTAAGAATCAGCGGATTTCCCGGTATGAGAGATACCGGCTCTGTAGCATATAAGAAATTGAACTTGGCAGACAGAACTGCGTTGATGAATTATTACAGATCGCGAAATGAAATTCCGGAAAAATTAGGCGCGGTTGGTGCTATTGATTTTATGCCCGGCGCGGATATGCTTCAAAACGCTGCTACAAATTATCCGATTAGATATAACACCGCATTTTATGAAGGAGACAAACGCCTTTCTTCCGGATCGCATAGAATTAGCTTACCAGAAGATACATTACGTGCCGGATTAACTCAGATTACAATAGGCGCCCGAGTAGCAAACGAGTTGTTTAAGGGAAGCGGAATCAAAATTGAAGAATTTGAAAAACAAGTTGCACAAAACTTCAAGCCGGCTTCAAAAGAATTAAAAGGAAAAGCCGCATTCATAAAAACATCAATAAAAACAAAAGTTGTTCGCGGTAGAAATGTTGTTGGAATGATCGAAGGCGAAAATCCAAACGAAGTAATTGTTGTCGGCGGTCATTACGATCACGTTGGAACAAGCAATGGTTACATTTGGAATGGCGCTGATGATAATGCTTCCGGAACAGTTGGTGTAATGAGTATTGCAAAAGCAGTTGCAGCAACAGGTGTGAAACCAAAGCGAACAATCATTTTTGCTTGCTGGACCGGTGAAGAAAAAGGTTTGTTGGGTTCCGAATATTTTGTGGAAAAATATAAACCGATCAACAATATCATTCTTAATCTGAACTATGATATGATAGGAAGAAACGATGAAGGCGACCCTAAAGGAGTTAAGCTTGGAGTTAGCTACACCGAAGCTTATCCAATTCTGAAAGACATGTTTGATAAAGCGAACAAAGATCTAAATCTAGGTCTGGAAATAAGATTTAGCGCTACCAAAAGACCAACCGGCGGATCGGATTATGCTTCTTTCTCTGCCAAAGATATTCCGGTTTATGGTGTAATGGCTGCTATGCATCCCGATTATCATCAGCCAACAGATCACGTAGATAAAATTAATTACGAAAAAATGACTAACATAATTAAGCTAGGCTTTGCTTCTATTTGGGATTTTGCAACTTCCGAAAGGAAACTGGAGCCGGTTAAATAAAAAAGAATTTTATAAAACTTGAAAAGGCTTCTTAGGAAGCCTTTTTTATTGAAGCAACTTCATTCTATAGCCAACACCGGATTCGGTTAAAATATATTTTGGATGAGAAGCGTCATCTTCAATCTTCTTTCTAATTTGTCCAATAAACACACGTAGATACTGAGAATCCTCTGCGTGTGTTGGTCCCCAAATTTCTTTAAGAACAAAATTATGAGTAAGAACTTTATCCAAATTCTTGAAAAATAAATTTAAGAGAAGGTATTCGGTGTTTGTGAGTTTTAATTCTTTATTGGATTTCAAAACTATGCGTTTGGAAAAATCAATTTTCAGTTTACCGTTAATAAGAAAAGGTTCGTTTTCAATTTGCTGATTGCGCCGGATGTTCGCTCTAATACGAGCGTGAAGTTCCGAAGTGTTAAATGGCTTAGTAATGTAATCGTCCGCCCCAAGATCGAGAGCTTTCACAATATCTTCTTCAGAACTTTTTACCGAAAGAATTATTACCGGAACGTTTGACCAAGTTCTGATTTCTTTAAGTACCGAGAAACCGTCTTGATCGGGTAAACCAAGATCGAGAATTACCAACTGCGGATGATGAGTAGCAACCGCAACAATCCCATCTTTGCCCTTTGCCGCTTCAATAACTTTGTAGTCGTCTGCTTCAAGAGTAATTGAAAGAATTTTTCTTATCTGCGATTCATCATCGATAACCACTATGCTGTTCTGTGCTGCCATATAATCTTATTTGATTGGTAATAAAATAATAAATTCTGCGCCGCCCGCGCTTTTGTTTTGTGCTGTTATAGTTCCGCCATGTGCTTCAATAAATCCACGTGCAATTGATAATCCCAATCCGGTTCCGCCCGCCTTTGTGCCGGGAACACGGTAAAATTTTTCGAACAAACTTTTAACAGCGTTTGCCGGGAAACCCGGTCCGTTATCGGAAATTGAGAGCATTAAATTGTCGGCAAACTTCTTTGCGAAGATTTCAATTTTACTGTTTGATGGAGTGTACTCAATCGAGTTGTGGACGATGTTAATTAATGCTTGCTCAATCAGCGGAAAATCGAATTGAATTAACTCTATTTCTTCATTCACAAAGAAATTAATTTCATGTTCTGAGGATTCATGCTTGAGACGGAGAATCACAGAATTAATTAAGTCGGAAACAGAGTGCCACTCTTTCTTTGGAATAATATTTCCGCTTTCGAGCCTTGTTATATCAAGCAAGTTTTCAACTAACCGCTGAAGTCTATCTGCCGCAATGTTTGTTTCGTCAATCAAGCGAGAAAGTACGGATTGATTCTTTATAATTTTTTCATCTTTGAGTGAGCTAACAGCTCCAATTATTGTTGTAACGGGAGTTTTTAATTCGTGGGAAATTGAGTCGAATAGTGTTTTATAAAGTTTTTGCGATTCGGTAATTAACAAAGTATGTTTTGCCGATTCTTTTAAAAAATCTCTTTCTAAAGCAATACTTATCTGAGAAAGAAATGTTTCGAGCAAAGAGATCGATTCATTTGTTAGAGAAGCCGATTCTGGAAAGTCTAATCCGATTACTCCAAGATTAAGTGTTTTGGTTTTGAGCGGATAATAAATTGCGGGGGTTATTGGCATCGTGTTAGTGAATCTGCCCGCTCTCTCTGAGTTCGCAAAAACCCACTGAGCAATATTCCATTCACCCTGGTCAATATTAAAAGTGCTTAACGAATGTGCTTCCGGCTGAAGCCTCTTTTCGTTTTCGAAAAAAAGAAAAACTGATTCAGCTCCAAAAACTTCTTTTATTTGCTTTATCGAACACTCAACAATATCGTCGGAGCTTTTCGATGAAGAAAGTTCTTTTGCCAAGTTATATAAAGAGGCAGTTCTCTTTTCACGCTGATTAATAAGTACTTGTTGAGTTCTTATCCGCGTTATTAACAATCCCGAAACAGATGCAATAATAAAGTACATAACAAACATTAAGACATCTTCTACTTTGCCTATTCGCAAAGTAAATGATGGAGGAATAAAGAAAAAATTCCATACGAAGGCGCTCATAACAGCGGCAAGAAAAATTGGACCCGGACCAAAATTCATTAACGGCATTAGAGAAATGATGAATAAAAAGAGAAGCGAAATAGCCTGATATCCTATATGCAAGTGCAAATAGAATAGTATAACGCTGGCAAGGGAAACAATTGCCGCCGCACCAAAATATTTTCCAAAAGATGAATTAATGAATTTCTTTCCAAGCTCTTTAATCTTAGCAAAAGTATTTTTGCTTGGATAACCGTCGTCCACTCTTTTCCTTGTCAAATCACTTGAACTCATTTTACAGCCTTTAAGTTTTCTATCAAATTAGTAAGGAATCAAAATTACTTAACAATTCATAAATGCTCTGTAAAGATAAGTAGCAAGAATATAAAGTTATTGTAAAGAACTAGTTGACATATAAAGATTTTATAAAATTGAACAATCCAGTATAAAGAAAGGATAAAGAATTACAGCTTTCTATTGTTATTCAAAACTCTCTATGCATTTTAGCACCCGCTATTTTAATTAGGAGATACAATACATGTCTGGAGAGTCTGGACAGCCATCAACGTCAACACGTGTTAAACATTTCTTTCTTGGTGCGCCCCGAAACATAAACGACCCAAAGATTTTTCATAAACTAGCTTTAATTCCGTTTCTTGCGTGGGTAGGTTTAGGTGCCGATGGTCTTTCTTCTTCAGCTTATGGACCGGAAGAAGCATTTCGTTCGCTAGGCCAACATACTTACCTAGCTTTATTCATTGCGCTAGCTACAATATTAACTGTATTTATTATTTCGTATGCATATTCGCGGATTATTGAACACTTTCCGCATGGCGGCGGTGGATATATTGTTGCAACGCATATGATTGGTGAAAAAGCCGGTGTGGTTTCCGGTGCCGCTTTAATAGTTGATTATATATTAACAATTACTGTTTCTATTGCGGCATGTTCAGATGCTCTGTTTAGTTATTTGCCTTTGGAATATCATAACTTCAAAATATTTTTTGCTGCTCTTCTAATATTATTCATGATCATAATAAATATGCGAGGTGTAAAAGAATCTATTATGGGGTTAGCGCCTATTTTTTTGGTTTTCATTATTACCCACGCAGTAATGTTGGGCTATGGTTTTTTCAGTCATATTGGGGACGTTGGTAATGTAGCGCAGCAAGTTCAATCCGGGTTGCAAAAGGATTTGTCTTCGATTGGGTTTATGGGAGTCTTGTTGGTTCTGTTAAGAGCATATTCCTTGGGAGGCGGTACTTATACCGGAATAGAGGCGGTTTCTAATGGTCTTCAAATTATGCGAGATCCAAAAGTTCAAACCGGAAAGCGAACAATGATATATATGGCTACATCTCTAGCAATTACTGCCGGTGGCTTGGCAATTTTGTATTTGCTTGTTGGCATTCACCCGGTTCATGGAAAAACTCTTAACTCAGTTCTTGCCGATAATTTATTCGGCTCATGGAGTATTGGAAAAGTATTTGCTGTAATTACAATTTTTTCTGAAGGCACTTTATTGTTGGTGGCAGCCCAAGCCGGTTTTATTGATGCGCCCCGAATTATGGCTAACATGGCTGTTGATTCTTGGTTGCCTCACAGATTTGCTGCTTTCTCCGAAAGGCTTACAATGCAAAATGGAGTTCTTATGGTGGGAACAGCCGCGCTTGTGTTATTATTTTATACACAAGGCTCCATTTCTGCGCTTGTAATTATGTATTCAATTAATGTGTTTTTAACTTTTACTTTGTCTGAATATGGTATGACGAAGTTCTTTATTAAGCACAGAAAAAAAGAAAAAAAGTGGTTGAAAAACTTATTTATTCAGCTTATTGCTTTAGTTATTTCGTCTACCATATTAACAATAACAGTTTTTGAAAAATTTTTAGATGGCGGCTGGCT
>Ga0172380_10000187_pt1 | contig 135112 bp, 140 predicted proteins | sample Leawe162metaG_FD_119747 | JGI IMG/M metagenome (GOLD analysis project Ga0172380, IMG submission 119747) | Leachate microbial communities from a municipal landfill in Southern Ontario, Canada - Leachate well 162 metaG | ecosystem: Engineered > Solid waste > Landfill > Unclassified | place... | reverse complement strand
TTTAATTACCTCTCCTTGAGTATTTCTTGTCATGACTTCCTAGCAACTTACGAGTAAATTGCTCATACCATAACAGCTTAGTTCGAAAGCCAAAAGGTAACCCTAATTGCTGCAATTGATACATGTTTTGTCAATTTTTGTATAAACCCGAATCCGGAAACCTGTATTGTCATTCCCGCGGAGGCGGGAACCCAGGCAGCATAGACGTTGTTATGCCGACAGATGCAACACAACTTCCTAGATACTAGGGGTCATGGGTCGCCCTTCTATTATATTTTAAAGGAAATGACTCCTCCTGTCCGAGTATGACAATCAGGTTACAGTTTAAGGGTTATCAGGAACATATCGATGAATAATTAAAAGAGCATTTTGCTGAATACCAACATTTTAAAATACCGTCATTCCAAAAACTTTATCAAATGTATTTATTCTTCGAATGGTGCTCTTAAAAATGAGAAGTCTGTCACTGTACTAACAAATAACCAAAGTTCTCGTCGTTCCTCCTCGAACAATAAGAAACAGGGAAAGGGTAAGGTTTTTAGAATCATGGGAAATTGATAAAAAAGTAGGGGCGGGCGCGAATGCACCCAACCCCGGGTCATGCTGTTGTCCGGATCACCTGACCATCGGCAGTGACGATGACGGTGATTCTGCGATTATCAGCGCCTGTCGAAACAGGTTTTTTTCTCTTCGAAGCTTTACGGCGGGTTGTGCGGAGAGGCATGTCCTCCTCCTATGACTGTGATGAGCGCGAAAAAATTTTCGCACAAAAGAAATTTTACGCTTTCTCAAGATCTCGTCTTTGGATTTTTTCACAATTTGCTATAATAAAATTATAATATAGTAAAAAAAGGAGATCAGATGAGCACAGGAGAGAACATCTTGAAGGCAATCGCCGGTGAGAGTATGGCCAGAAATAAGTACACTTATTTTGCCAGTCAGGCGAAGAAAGAGGGTTTTGAACAAATCGCAGCCATCTTTCAGGAAACGGCTGACAACGAGAAAGAACATGCAAAAAGACTCATGAAGCTCCTCAAGGGCGGGGAGACCTCTTCTATGGAGTCTTTCGATTTTCCCAAGGTCAAAAGTACAGCCGAGAATCTAGCAGCTGCTGCTGCGGGTGAGCATTTCGAATGGGAAAAGATGTATCCGGAATTTGAGAAAACTGCGATAGCGGAAGGTGAGACCGAAGCCGCCAAAGTTTTCAAAGAAATTGGTGAAGTGGAAGAGCATCATGAAAAAAGATATTTGAAACTAAAGGCAAACATTGAGAAAGGGGAGGTTTTCAAGAAGGATGGTAAAGTCTTCTGGATCTGTCGAAATTGCGGTTATGTCCACGAAGGATCAGAAGCTCCGAAGGTTTGTCCTGCCTGTGCTCATCCTCAAGCCCATTACGAGATTTTGGCGGAAAATTACTAATCGATGGAATAGTAAATGAAGAAGATAGGAATAATAGGGGATTCAGAAGCAGACAAGGAGAATAGAGCGAAAATATAAAGGTATATTAAATGCAAAAATCCGGCATCTGCCGGATTTTTGTTATATGAGTATTCGATTATTACATTCGCATTCCACCCTCCACCTGCCCCTCCCCACTTTCTACTCTCCACCCTCCACTTTCCCCTTTTCCCTTTCTACTCTCTACTTTCTCTCAACTTTCTACTCTCTACTCTCCACTTTCTACCTTCTACTTTCTACATTCTACTTTCTGATCATCTTTCGCTCTCTTTGCCCTCTTCGATCAGTTTTTTGACTTTTTGCCCTCCCTTATGTCCAATTTCCTCATAAAATTCATGTCCATATTTCTCTTTTGTCGCTTCGCCACCTTTGTGGCCACCGGCTTCTCCTCCTTTGCGACCGATCTCTTCATAAAATTCATGGCCATGGGTACGGCTTGTCTCATCTCCTCCCTTACGACCAGCTTCCCTAACCGTAAGATCACCTTTTTTTTGCATTTACTATCACCACCTTTCGGATAGTTAGAAAGAGCTGGAATTCCAACTCTTTCTACTTTTATCTGCCCTCGTTCATTTTTCCTTTGTTGATCAGATCACGGACTTTTTGTCCTCCTTTATGTCCGATTTCGGAATAGAATTCCGGGCCATATTTTTGGCTTGTAGCACGTCCGCCTTTTGCACCGCCCATGTGTCCTATTTCTTCATAGAATTCTCTACCATGTGTTTGGCTAGTGCGCTGGCCACCTTTTCTACCAGCTTCGCGAACAGTCATATCGCCCTCATTTCTGTTTGCCATTTTTTATCACCTCCTAACTATTTGGGAAACCAATTACATTCCCTGTCTTTTGCCGCGGTTGATCAGATCACGGACTTTCTGTCCGCCTTTGTGACCGATCTCCTGATAGAACTCTCTACCATGTGTTTGGCTTGTTCTGGTGCCGCCTTTTCTACCGGCCTCCTGAACAGTCATCCCACCCTTGTTGTTTGTTTGTCTCATTGCCATTTTACTCATTCCTTTCGATTAATTTTGCATTTAGCTTTAGGCTAAATAGCTAATTTCAATATCTAATTAATTGTTAACAATTATTAAGTGCTCTTTGGTCTTGCACAAATTATTACCTTTCTGTACCTTTACCCTCATTTATCAACTCCCTGACGCGTTGGCCGCCTTTTTGACCAATCTGCTGATAAAACTTGGGACCATGTACTCGGCTAGTCGTTTCTCCGCCTTTTCTACCAATGTTTTGGTAAAAATCATGCCCGTGGGATTCACGAGTTCGAAGGCCTCCTTTTTTTCCGGCCTCGCCAACTGTCATCTGGCCTTTGTTCATTGCCATTTTTATTTCACCTCCTTCCATAAGCTTATCTTTATGAAATGTTTTCCCTCAAAGCCTAGATTACCTGTGCAGCCACTCTTCATCAATGAGAAACGTGCCAAATCAAATCGATATTTTTGGTAAATTTATGTGATATTCTTCCAGCCTTTTTGGAGATAGGAGGGGGATCTGTTAGAATGTACAGAAGTAAGAGTATTAATTGGACTTTATTATGAAAAAAATGTTTTTGGATATAGAGACAATTCCGGCAGATGGCGAAAAGTTGGAGTTGATCAAGAGATTTTTTGAGGAAGCCAAGAAGAAATCAAACAGTTTGGTGAAGAAAACAGAAAGTGACTTCGAGACTTTTTTTCGGAATACTTCATTTCAGGGAGAATTTGGGCGTATTCTCTGCATTGCCTATGCAATCAATGATGATGAGACTGAGTGCCTCTCTGGAGACGAAAAAGAGATTCTGCGCAAGTTTTGGGGCCTGGCCAAGGATGTGAATACCTTTATCGGCCACAATATCATGGAATTCGACCTGCGCTTCATTTACAAACGGTCCGTAATACACAATATTCAGCCATCTCGCGTATTAAACTTCGCCAGATACCGGTCTGAGCCTATCTTTGACACTATGAAAGAATGGGAAAAATGGGCCTCGCAGGGATGCAGCCTTCATAAACTCTCACTTGCACTCGGAATTACCTCCCCGAAGGAAGAGGGGATAGATGGGTCAAAAGTATATGACTATTTCTTGGCTGGCAAGACGGACGAAATTTGCGAGTATTGTAAACGTGATGTCGATGCAACAAGAAAGGTCTATAAGAGAATGACGTATCAGGTATAATAAGGATAGCGGATTCATCGGATAGCTGATTGATGGAATTCTGTCGCCAAAAATAAAACTCCAAGGAGGGGAATGGCAGCGCTAATATATGAGGACCTGAGTTTTCAAATCATCGGAATTTCTTATCAAATAGACGATGATTTAGGATTTGGATTTGACGAAAAAACGTATGGTAATGCATTTGAGCTATTGCTGAAAAAGAAAAAAATTGATTACCAAAGAGAAGCATATGTTCCGATAAGAATTGATGGCCAGATAGTAGCAAAAAGGTATATTGACTTCGTAATTAGTGGTAAAATAGTAGTTGAACTGAAGGCTGGGAATTATAACTATCGTCAGGCCTGTATTCAGACGTTCCAGTACCTAAAAAGTAGTAGGCTCCAAGTTGGCATAATAATCCGTTTCACCAAGGACGGCGTTAAGATTAAACGTATTTTTAACCACTTAGAAAATTAAAATCAGTTGGTTATCCGTATTATTAATCCGCCATCAGTTCGATCCGTTATCCCTTATTAATTAACCTAATTTACATGCGTAAGTTTTTTGGAATTATATTAGCGATAGTATCAGTTGCTGCAGTTTGTGCTTTTTTCGTGCTGCTAAATTTGAAGACTGCCCTGCTGGATCAGGACAAAATCAAGAGTATTATTTCTGAAAGCAAAGTGTATGATCTCTCAGCATCATATATCCGCGATAATATCATCAAGGACACAGGCTTAATCCTTGACGAGGGCTCAAACTTCGAGGAAATAAATAATATTGTGAGTGCCGATACGGTCAAGCTAAGCATTGATAGTGCTGTCGATCGATTTTTTGTTGCTTTCGAAAATCCAACTCCAGCCAATCTGATTTTCCCAGTTAGCTTTTACGGTCATGGCGCAGCCAATAACTATACATTCAGTAAGAATGTTAATCTAACCGAGAATAAAGAGTTTATGCTCTTGGGACGAATGAACCTTGTTTTGATCGGTTTGGGGATCGTTTTTCTTCTGTTCGGCTACTTATCAATCGTTCTTATCACCGGCAATATTGCCGAGCAAACAAAAAATTTGGGATTGCTATTCCTAGTAGTGGGGATTTCGCTGACATCAATCTTTATCCTGCTCTCAGTAATCGGTCCGGGATACTACGACTTGTTGCTCGAAAAGACGCAATTTGTTCGAGAGCCCAAGCTTCTAAACGCATCCAAAAAAATAATTTCGGCAGTTTTATCGAGCCAGATTTGGATTTATGTCTTGGAAATCGCTACCTTTATTATTCTGGGTATAACTTTCTTTATTTTTGGCAGGTCAAATTCCAAACAACAGCTCGAAAGGTTGGAAGATTTACTGTCTCTCGGAGTGAAGGGGAAGTAGCGTAGAAGGGGAAGGTGGAACGTAGAGCGGGGAGCGTAGAACGGAGAGGGGAGCGAAGAGTAGTACTTAGCACTTAGTACTTAGTACTTAGTACTATCATCATTCAACCACTTATTAATCTCTTTGAGATTATTTTTTTGATTATCAAAGGTTAGAATATCCAAAGCCTCTTCAAAGGATGCCCATTTGTAGTCTACAACTTCTTTTTGGTCTATCTTGATCTCGATATTCTCCGGAACAAAGCCGGGGAAATAAGTTACTGTCTTGTCATAGGTGATTTCGTTGAACGAGTAAATATATTTATCATATAATTTAATCGACTGGTCAATTCGAATGTCTCCGATACCGACCTCTTCAAGTAGCTCACGCCTGGCAGCTTCATTATCGTTTTCGCCATCTTCTTTGTGTCCCTTCGGGAAACCCCAATGCCCCGCCATATGGAGAATTATCAGGAACTGATACGCGTCATCTGTTTTTCTGATGGGTATGATCCCATATGAGTAATCTTTTTCCATGATTTTCAAATAGAAAAGTTAGTTAAGTTATCGTCCTTTTAGTATCTATCAAATCAATCATCTTTGCAACGTAAATAAAAATCCAGGCCGGCTGGTATGCCGGCCTGGATGATTTAGGCGCGAGGTCAATGGTGTAATCTAAGGTCAGACGTCGATATCACTGGCCTTGACGTAGGAGCGTGGGTTATTTTTCGACGGATCGATGTAGTACCTGTACATTGCTTGCTCTACCGGCGGCAGAATCGGTATGATGTGTCGCTCGATATATGGCATCATCGAACAGTTGAAGGGATCGCATCCTGTAAGTCTACTGCCCCATGTGATTGCATCCGCTCTGCATCCACCCCCGCACAGCTTCATATAGCGGCAATTCAGACATGCGCCGATATCGCTCAGCAAAAGGTCGTGATAAGGATGCAGATTAGCAAGTCTCTCTGTCTCAGCGAGATCTTTTCCGTCTCGCCAGTTGGCAAGCGGGAAACCGAGTGATGGACAATAGGTCAGGTCGCCATTCGGCCGCATAACAATGGTATTGTCGTAGTACGCACACGGATGTACGTTGGAGTCAAAGTCGTAATAGGCATCAGTGCCCATCATCGACTTATAGACATTGAACACCTCCAGAATCATCGGCTTGCCGTCCGCGAAGTACTGCGTCAGCAGATCACGATATGTCAGGACAATTTGCTCAAAGGATATGTCCATAATGTCGGCATTCTCTGTGCAGCGGCCGGAGTTGAACGGCATATCAATGCGCCAATGGTGGACGCCAAGGTCCTTGAGCGTACCATAGAGCCGGCCTATTTCACCGGCACTATATTTGCTCATCATCGTGTTTATGATGATGTTGAGTCGAGGAGCGTGTGATCGCGCCGACCTGATAGCATCATAAACTTGCTGGTGTGAACTACCTAGTCGAACTGAGTCGTGGGCGCTAAAGCCATCCCATGAAATCTTCAACTCCTTGAACTGTTCAATGCTGTCGAGCCGCTCGATGATGCTATCGCCGAGATGTGATGCATTGGTGATCACAGAGACGTGGCTCGTTTTCGGACACGCTTCGATCAGGTCGAAGATATGGTCGTAGATGAAAGGTTCACCACCAGACCAGATAAACTTGTTACAACCCATAGTAGATGCCTGAGAGATCAGCATGAGCTGTTCTTCGAGAGTTAGCTCATTATCGAGCTGTTCAGGAGTACTGAAGGCAGAGTTGTAACAATACCGGCAGCGAAGGTTGCATTTGCCTGTTACCTCCAGATGAAACCGTTTTCTCAAAATTCTTGTCCCCCTCATCAAAAATACGTGCGGTTCAGGGTAAAACCCTTCCCCGCACGCGTGTCATCCGACATAGCGTCGGTTAGTGGCATGGCTTAGTCGTCGCCACAGTGGCCCTTGAGCACCATGTGAATCACCCCCTTTGTACACCGATAGCTTGGCTACCGTTGTGTGATATTGTAAGTGAAGGAGTTATTTTTGTCAAGAAAATAACTCAAAATTGATATTCAGCTTTTCCTAGCCCTTGCTTTTTGTTCAATATTGATATAATTTTTACTAAGCCAGTTCCAATTAGGAGAATCGTGATGTATACCTTTGATCAAATGGCTAGCCGGGTCGGCTTTGTTAAGGCACTTGAAATCTGGCAGCACAGATTGCCGCCTGATTTCATAGGACAGTTTACTTTCGAGCGGTTGCTCGAAGTCGCCAAAGGAGGCAGTAGCAATCTCAAGCTTGCGGTCATAAAGGTCCTCTGTACACGCGCAACATCGTTTGAGCAGTGGCTGGAAGTCTGCGCAACCTTGCAAAGTCACCAGACGCTTAAATCAACGGTGTTGCAGAAAATGACCGAAACAGCCGCTAGCTTCGATCATTGGCACCATATCTACGCCATATGCCCTCGTGGTAATCAGCTTGAGGTCAAGGCTGTGAGTGAGATGTGTTCGACCGCAATCACTTTTCAGCAATGGCGGACAGCTTACCAAGCAATCCCGGATAGCGATATTCGGGGGAAAAGTAAGGTGTCGGAGAGACTGGTCGAGGTTGGGCAAGCTGATGATTGGATAGCTCTCATCAAGGACATTACTTCAACGAATAATCTGTACGATGTTGGGATTACCTCTCTGGCGAAAATGCAGCTAACGGAAGAGCAATGGCTCCAAATCTGTGCCGATTTCTCCCTCGAAAGTGGGATCGGACAACTTGCGATTAAGAAGCTTAGCAGTATGATAAGTTGAAGAGCTTCTTTTGAATGAACCTAAACTCGGCGGATCACATGGATTGTGACCCGCCGTTTATTATTTAACTGAACCATAAAATAATGAGACCCACACTAGTTCGAAACCAGCGTGGGTCTTTTGTGTTGTGTTAGAGGCGGTATGCATTACCGTCCGAGGATGGAGAGGACTTCCTGATTGACAACCGGATCAGAGCTTGTAGCGAGTTTGCCCAGGTTGGCGATCGTTTCATCGGCAGTTTTGCCGATGATGCCCTCGGGACCGCCAAGCGAATAGCCGCCGAGTGCCAAATTGGCTGACATGATCGCCGTTTCGGCGGAACTTGCCACCTTGAGTGCACAACCGCCCTTTGCCCCATCACATAGGACACCGGCGATGTTGGCAAGAACGTTGTTGATGGCATTGCCGACCACTAGCGCGTCACCGTTTTCTTGGAGGACAATTGCGCTAGATGCGCCGACCCCCGCCGCAACAGCGCAACCACACATAGAGGAGAGTTTTCCGGTGAAGCACTTGACGTAACTGTTGACGAGGTGGGAGAGTGCGAGGCTCTTCCCAATCTGAGTGTCTGGCACGTTCGAGTATTTACCCATCAGGTAAGGGACGAGAATCGCAACTATTCCCTGATTTCCGCTGCCGCCACTGCTCATGGCTGGAAGTGCTATGCCGGCCATCCGTGCATCTGTAGCTGCCGCAACGGCGATTTTTGCACGATTGATCGGTCCGTCATCGATGGTTCGACTTAGCAGCATTGTCTCGAGATGGTGTCCTACCTTTTGTAGAGACATTCCGGCGGTGGAAAGAGCTGAATTCATATCAGCACCGGAAAGGAGGTAGCAGATATCGTCTTTGTCGGCTTTGTTGGCTATCTGGACGAGATCGGTAATGCTCAATGACGAAAGTCGACCGTCAAGAGTTGATTCTTCCCTCGCCGTTTGACCCGTCACTTGGCTGTCAAGCCGCACCCCGTTCAGGGTAATTGAAGCGATGTTCGTGTGGGTGTCTTTTATGACGGCGATAGCTGTATTGGCTCCGATTGTTACCGTCGCTCGAATGTAGAGGGAAGTCTGATTTTCATCATAGACGAGCGAAATCATGTTACTGCGAAGCAAATGTTCGGCGGAAGCCAAGGCCTGAGCGTCGGTTCCTTGCAGCAGTTCGAGCCCCAGTTCGGGGTGAGTGCAAACTGTGCCAAGCGCCGCAGCAATAAGGTTGCCCTTCTTGCCAAAGCTGTTCGGGACGGCGACGGCGTTGCCGTTTTTCATCACTCCGGGGTCAACGACGATTGAAACATGTTCAATCGGAGAACCTTTTGCGATGACTTCGCTAGTACGGGCAGCCTGCGCGGCAACACTGCAAGCGAGTGCTACTGCTACAGGCTCGGTACAACCTAATGCCGGCTGTACATCACGCCTTAGTACCTCTTTGAGGAGGAGCGTCTGGGCTGACATGGCGCTTTTCCTTAGGAACGGCACATCTTGTGCAAAATTAGTCAGGTCTCTGACTTTCGTTCTTGAATAGAATATTACATAAGTTTATAAAGCAAGTAAATGCTAGCCAAATAAGTTAGTGCTTGTGTATCTATCGCCTCGATCGGGTAGGATTACGACGATATTGCCTTTCTCAAGGGAGTTCGCCAATTCCAGAGCGGCGAACATGGCTGCCCCGCTGCTCATTCCCACAAATATGCCTTCTTTCAGCGCGAGCTGTCGAGAAGTCTCATAAGCATTTTCATCATTTACATTAATTTTTCTACTTAGCTCTGCCTCATTATAAATTTTTGGCTGAATTGCTTCTTGCATATTTTTCAGGCCTGCAACCTTGTGTCCGAGAATCGGTTCTACGCCTATTATCTCTATTTTGCTATTATATTCTTTGAGTCGTTTTGATACGCCCATCAATGTGCCGGAAGTGCCCATTCCAGCGATGAAATGAGTTATTTTTGGCATTTGAGAGATTATTTCTTCTGCTGTTCCGACGTAATGCGCTAGCGGATTGCTATCATTCTCGAATTGGTTTGGCATCCAATAAGTATTCGGATTTTTATCCAACAATTCATGCGCTTTGACGATTGCACCATCGGTTCCTTTAGTCGGATCGGTTTCGATAAGTTCCGCTCCGAATGCTCGAAGAGCTTTCTTTCTTTCATCACTCATTGCTGCACTCATTGTTATCTGAATTTTATAACCTTTAACTGCTGCTACCATAGCCAAACCGATGCCTGTGTTCCCGGAGGTAGGCTCGATGATAATTTTATCTTTTGTTAATTCGCCATTTTTCTCAGCATCCTCAATCATCTTAAGACCGATGCGGTCCTTGATCGATCCTCCAGGATTTTGCCCTTCGAGTTTTGCATATATCCTGACGTTCTTGTTCGTGTTAAACTTAGTTACTTTTACCAACGGTGTATTTCCGATCAACCCGAGAACATTGTCATAAACATTATTTTTCATTTGATCTCCTAATTATTTCTCTAAAATAAAAAAACTCGGTTTTCCCGAGTCGTATTTTGCTTGTTTAAAATATTACTTTCAATATCAACAAAACAAACCCGAGAGAGCCGAGAAAGTGCAACAACAAACTTTTTGAGAATATTCTTTCATTGAATTCATAGTAGCAAAATTTTTTATGGAAGACAAGACTTGCTTGACAAGTTGACAAATAAATTAAAGAATTGTAGATTGTGGATAACTTGGTCGATTGAATTGAAGGAGAAGAGCATGCTGTATATTACCAATACTCTGACACACGGGAAAGAGCCCTTTGTCCCTATCACCGAGAGTTTTGTCGGACTGTATTCCTGTGGACCCACGGTCTATGACTATGCCCATATCGGAAATCTGCGGGCATATGTATTTGTGGATGTCTTGAAGAGAACTCTCCAAACCCTCGGCTATGAAGTGCGCCACGTCATGAATCTGACCGATGTGGGTCATTTGGCGGATGATTCGGAAAAAGGAGAAGAGAAGATGGAGAAAGGAGCGCGTCGCGAAGGTAAATCGGTATGGGAAATTGCCCAATATTACACCGACGCCTTCTTCCACGATGCTGAAACTCTTCATATTATCACTCCCGATGTCGTCTGCAAGGCGACTGAGCACATCTCCGAAATGATCCAAATGATCGTACAGCTCGAGAGCCGTGGGTTTACTTACACGGCTGGAGGCAACGTCTATTTTGACACCTCGGCATTTCCTGATTATGGGAAGATGGCGCGCCTCAACCTGAGTCCTGAGGCGATCCAAAGCCGGGTTGAGGTCGATCCGAACAAGCGGTCACCTTTCGATTTTGTTCTGTGGTTTACCCGACACAAGTACACCAATCACGCGATGGAGTGGGATTCACCATGGGGTCGTGGATTCCCGGGCTGGCATATCGAATGCTCAGCGATGTCATCAAAGTATCTGGGCGAGCACTTCGATATTCACACTGGTGGTATTGATCACATCCCCGTTCATCACACCAACGAGATTGCTCAAAGCGAAGCAGCCTTTGGCCACAAGTGGGTCAATTACTGGATGCACAATGCATTTCTCGTTCTGGGCGAGAACGCCAAGATGGGTAAATCGGAAGGTAATCTGCTGACGATAAAGTCCCTTGTTGAAGCAGGATATGAGCCGATGGATTACCGATTTATGTTGCTTGGCTCTGTTTACCGCAACCCAGTCGTCTTCTCGGACAACGCGATGACGACCGCTCGGAACACTCGTCTGCGACTCCGCGAAAAGATCGCTATGATCAAGTCATCTGATAACGGGCCGTTGAACCAAGCTGCCTTTGACCGGTATGAGAAGTCGTTCCTCGGGTACATCAGCGACGACTTGAACACACCGATGGTCACGGCGCTTTTGCAGGAGACTGTGGATTCATCGATGAGCAATGCGACGAAGATTGCCTTGTTTTCTCGCTATGACGAAGTGCTGGGGCTCGATTTGCTCGCAGATGAGGACGAGGTACCGGCGGAAGTAATTGAGCTGGCAAATCAGCGTGAGACCGCCAGACAAGCCAAGGACTGGGCGCGTGCTGATGTACTGCGGCACACGATCAAGGAGAAGGGATATCAGGTCAAGGACATGAGGTCCGGCTTCACATTATCGAAGATTTGATATCCAGAGCAAAAAAAACATAGCATTCAAGATCCTAAGAGAGTAAGCTTCCCAACGGACGCCTACTCTCATTTTTTATTTGAGATATTGTATTTATTTTAGGACTAAACCTTCGCCTTCATGCGGGTCGGAGGGTTTTTCTTTTATAATAGGCAGAGAAAAATAGAAAGTTGTGCCTTTGCCGGCTCCCTCGGAAGTAAACCAGATTTTACCTCCCATTAGCTCTATGAATCTCTTCGAAATATACATTCCAAGCCCTGTACCTTTGACTTCATCTTTCATCACATCAACTTGAGTGAATTTCTCGAAAACCGCTTGTTGGCGTTCCTTCGGGATACCCTTGCCATTATCTTCTACAGAAACAACAATCTTGTGCTCATCATTTGTGACTCGGGCAACAATTTTTCCACCAGGGTCAGTGTATTTGATAGCATTGCCAAGAATATTTATCACAACCTCGGTAATTCTGGTTATGTCGAACCACGTAGCAGGCATTTTGTGTTTCGGCTCTTCAAAAGTAAGAGAGTGTTTTGCTTCCCTCGCTTTTGACATGACCTCAGTGATGGCTTGATTTACAATGTCCTCGACAGGCTTTTGTTCCCAGATGATATGAATACGACCGGATTCGATTCTGGACACATTCAGAAGATCCTTGACCATGCTAGCGAGCCTTTTTGATGATACAAAAACGCTATCTAGATATCCACGCGCTTTTTCTGGTATCTTTCCTCCCATGCCCTCTTCCAAAATCATCGATAAATATCCCTCGATAGCGGCGATAGGGGTATTCAATTCATGCGAAGCCATGGACAAGAAGTCGTCTTTCAATTTATCAACTTCTTTCAAGTGTTCATTGGCTTCTTTGAGTTCCTGTGCAAGGATAGCAAGATCTTCCTTCTGTTTAATTTCCGTCCGAATAGATTTTAGTAACAAATAACCGCCGTAAGAAGTTATAAATAGTATTACTATGTTCACACTCAGATCAAAGATTCCTCGCGATAAACCTGCTTGCACAACTATGGCAGACATAATTAAAGAGAAGGCAATTTCTGTAAGGAATATTCTGATGTTAAACAAATGGTGCTTTGCGATTGCGTAGGCGGTGAAATACACAAATACAATAGCTGAATAATTACCAAAGCGGTAATATTCATCGCTGCCCGCTAGAGACCTTATAACTGTATGGATTAGAACCGTAATTATCATAAAGATGAAAAGACCTTCTAGAAAATAGATAATTTTTAATCGTTCTTTTTTGTCTAATTTAATGTAGTGGTAGATAAACATTCCCAAAGAGAATGTAATTGCTGTCATTGCATAATAATAAAAAATAGGGAAAAATTTTCCATAAACTAAATTAGTACCCCAACTCATAAATTCTATATGTTCCACAATTCCTGTAGTGACAATCGCATAAATACTAAAAATCATACTAAATATTATTAGAGGCCATTTTATGTACTTTGCTGGTTTAGTTTGTCTAGGAAAAATATACGGCAAATATAATAACGAGCTCATGATTATAACAAGAGCGCAGAATACCAATCGATTTAAGAACAGTGAATAGTTCGCTAGCGAGGGTAAATCTGAAAAAAATGCACTGATTATCCAAATGCCAATCGAGATGGAGAGAATAGAAGCCACTTTTGTTTCTGAATGGTGACCACCGTTAAAAAGCATTACAAGGCCTATGGCAACGCACGACAAAGATATTAGTGGTCCTAAAATTAAATCATAATCATGCATCGTTGTCCCTCCTATTTCTTGCTATTTTTTTAGAATAAGTCTAGGTTTGGTTCGACTGCTATCGCTGGCAAATGGTCCCTGCCCATTCTCGAAAATCTCTATAATTATATCTGCATATTTAGGATCTGCCTTGTAAGAAACAGCATAATCACTGCTAGTCTTCAGCAGTCTATTAAGAATAGTATTATGATATTTATTTTTTAGCCTTACTAATTGATTTTTTTTGTAAGTGATCCCCGATTTTAATTCAAGAATAGCATATGAAAGTTGATGTTGTTTCTTGTCAAATTTTGTTGTCAATTTAAAACTATGAATATCCTTAACCTTTTCATTAAATAATGCAGGAGCAATTTGTTCTGGAAAAATATTTGCTCCGCCAATAATAATGGTGTCATCTCGACGACCAAAGCAATAAACAAATGGTTGCTGACTGATAATACTTAGTGGAAGCCCAGCCTTTTTGATCAGTCTCTTATAATCATAGCCATGGTTTGCAAGGATACTTTCCATTTCTCGAAATTTAATAATTCCACCTCTATCGTGAATATTATATCTTATTAGCGGAGTAGTAGCTTTTGTCGTAAATAATATTTCTCCATTATATTCTTCGATAAAATAATTACCGGGATTATATTGGAAGAGAGAAGGGACAGAATTAGCTTCCCCAAACAAGCTCTTCGATAGTTTTTCATCCTTGAATGCGAGATCTCGTATCAGGTTTGTTAACGCTGATCCTTGTCCCGCTAGCCCTGTATCTGTAACACCATATCCATCAATGATGGATATTAAGTCATTTTTGTTACCAGAAGTCATTTTATTAATGTATTGTCGCCATTCGACAGTATGCCCTTCCCCGGCAATAAACATTTTCAGGTTCAATTTCTTAATATTAATTCCTGTTTGTTCCAAACGGTCTAAAATTGTTCTAGCAAAGGTTGGATATGACATAATGATTGTCTGGTCGTAGTACTGAGATATTTTTGAAATTGCATAAATTATACTCTCAATGTCAGCACCTGTGGTGCCCATAGTCAATTTATATTTCTGTGTCAAAGGCCGCAGAGCTTGATGGACACAGAATCCGGCAATCCAGGGGCCCATAGCAAAAGCATTAAGTACAAGGCTCGATTTTTTATCTATATTCCAATATTGGCGCATAAATACATCGAAGACTGAAGGTAAAAAATCCTCGTATTGTATATATCGTGGCCATATCGTCGGATCGTCAGCGGTACCCGAGCTCAAAGAAAAACTATACAAGTTCTTGCCTGCTTGCACCGAGTTTATCTCATTGAACCCAAAAGGTTGAACATAATTATATTTATCGCTAACTGGAATTTCAAAAAAACTATCCATTGTTTTAATTTGCTTAGGATCGAATTTTTCATTTTGAAGAAACCTCTTATATGCAGGTATGTTCTCAGTAGTATCTTCAAAAACAGACAGTGCAGTCTTAGTACCGATATTTTCCCATACTTCAGCCGGGGTATTAGCTAAAAATTCAACAGCTTTATCATAATCAGCCATGATCTCTTTAATGTCTGGAGCTTTTTTTTCTTTCATTTTACCTACCTATATCCTAACTTTCCGCTCTTTGAAGAGCTGTTATTTTTTATAAAAAATGCCGATAATATACCTATTATACTACATATAGATAGTATTGTAAAGGATAATTTGTATTGTAATACCATGCTTGATATTAGGGCAATTCCAATTAAAGAACCCATTTGTTGTAATGTATTTAGTATACCAGAAGCGCTACCCGAATTCTCAGTTGGAGCCGATCCAAGTATAGCTGCAAAGATTGTTGTCATCAAAAATCCGGCTCCGGCCGATACCAATGCGAGGCCTGGCAATATAGATATAACGTATGAAGATTCTGGTTTTATTTGAGTCAAATATACGATGCCAAGGAAAATAAAAATACTAGACAAAAACCCTGCTAATTTCCAGTTTTTGATTTGACCACCGATTCCAGAGAATACTCCAGTAATGATTGGCACTGGGAGCAATGCGAATCCGGATTGCATTGGGTTCCAATGTAAGGTGTCTTGGAGATAAAAAGTCAGAACAAAAGACATGCCAATTACCGATACCATGGAAATAAAACTTAAAACATTAGCTGCGGCAAAAGTTTGATTTTGAAAAAGCGTAAAATCGAGGAGGTGGTTTTCTGTTTTCTTCTGATAGAAATAAAGTAGGACCAGTAGAAGAAATCCCAATATGATAAAATACCTGCTGATGATTGAGAAGGCAAGAACAAGTATGACTAATGAAAATGCGAGTATGAGTGCGCTCCAATAATCGAGTTTCATAGATGACTTTGCTGGTGTCTCAGGAATGTATTTGTTGGCAATAATTAGACCAAATATGACAAATGGGATATTAATTAGAAAGATCAAATGCCAACTGAAAAAATTGCCAAGATTTAAATTTGTGAGAATTCCACCAAGCACTGGTCCCACCAGCATTCCGCCAGCAAAAGTGGCAGCAGTAACAGCAAAAGCTTTTTCTCTATCTTTCCAATGGTGTGCGATGATAATCATGGGCATTGTATAAAGGATTGCCGTAGCTATTCCTTGAATTGCTCTAAATCCGATCAAAAGCCAAGTAATATTTGTAAATCCAAGAATTAGAGAAGCCAACCCAAATAATAATAATCCTGATAGATATAGTTTTTTGGCTCCTATTTTATCGCCGATTTTGCCAGCTAGTATTAGGAATGCCACCAGTGTCAGGGTAAATGCATTCGGAATCCACTGAGAGACGATTACTGAAGTATGTAGAGTTTCAGTAATTTTTGGGAGTGCAATATTCACACTTGTTGAATCAACTGCACCAAGAAAGTCAGCTACTGAGAGTGCGATCAATACTAATATCAGATTATTTTTCTTCATCTGGCGTAAACATTAGATTGGGATCAAAGTCGATCACTTCCGGCGCGATTCTAATAGGTAATCCCAAAGCTATACGTTTTGCTGCAATTATAGCCATGGCAGAAAGTATATATGAAGCTGAGACTGGTTGAGGGTAATGATCTCGTCTGCCTTCGGCGACATCAAGAGCTAACTCCTGTACATAAGTAGGCATCAATTTCATAAAAAATTCAACAAACTTAGCAAAGCCTTCTTTCTCATCAATTCTATCGATTCTAGTCTTTGGATTCATCCCAATCATTTCTTCATATGAAATAGAATCTGGAGTGAAAATTTGAACCATTGCGCCCCATCCAACATCAGTTGGTTGTATTATAGTTTGTTTGTGCTTCTGTGCAGATCGATGAAGCGCCACAACTGCAATCACAGCATCTGGATCAATAGTGTCTATGATAATATCGGCCTTTTTGGAAATCCGTTCAGCATTTTTGGCATCAATAAAAATAGGATATTTTCGAATATGAGCGTGAGGATTTATGGATTTTATTTTTTTGGCTAGTGCATCGACTTTAGTCCGTCCGACATCGCGCCAACTGTAACCTTGCCGATTGTTGTTTGAAAGCTCGACTGTGTCGCCATCAACAATGATAAATTTCTCAAATCCCATGCGGACAGCCGAGAGAGCAACTTGAGAACCGACACCACAGCCAGCAATCAACAATGTGGTATTGCTGATCTTGTCTTGGTTGTCTTCGGTCAGAAGGCCCAAATTGCGAGAATGATGCGCTAACCGAAAGACATCTTTATCTGGCTTTGGCATTTTGATTTGTTTAATTGTATGACAAAAGCATACTACTGAATTTCTAAAAAGACAATAAGAATAAATACTTGTTAAAAAACAAATTTATTGTATCGTACCAACTGCGATTTCTGAATTGAGAGGTAAAAAAAATGAAAAGCGAATGTCATAATTTTGTGTCATCGCCAGCCTATGGTTAGATCGTCAGGTTGTTCGTTGTCAAACCTAAGATATTGCACGCGTTTGCATGGCAAGCTGAAGCTTAGGAATGGAGTATAAATGCTAATGATTCTGTAACTTATTACAAAAAAAAGTAATTTCCTAATAACTTTAGACATATTTTCCGATCATATATATAAGGTAAACAATAGTTAGCGCACTTTCGTACTCGCGCTAAATTCGGGAAGACTGCAAACCGCTAATCAGGCGGTGTCTGACTTAAGGCAGACAATAGATATCTATGAGCAGAAAATTAGTCAGCTTCGGGGCTGGCTAATTTTTGTATAAAGTTATCCACAGTAGGAAAATGTTAGCACCGGTCCAGATCTATTTTATATAGCGTATTGACACTGGCAAGTGCTTGCTCTATTATCATTTTAATGAGCAAGATTTGGCAAAAATTTTGGCACTTTATTTCAAAGAAACTAGATCTCTGCGCACAAAAACACGCGACCAACTACTAGGACCCCTCGGGGCCCTTTTTTGTTGGTCGAGCACATACAAAATCGAAAGGAGATGATCGATGATTCATGTACCCCTAGGTGTAAACGCCGATAGATACATGGAGCGGCATCTCCATGGAACAAATTGGCTTTTTCTGGGATTGGAGCACTTAGCTGTTCATATCACAACCTCACAGCTCAAAGGAAAAGTTGACCGGTCTGGACATCCTCAAGTAGAACATCTCTTGGCAGTATCTGACATGTCAAAGGAGTTTTTCTACAATTTTCTTCTAGTGTTGATCTGCGTTCTTCATGATGTTTTTGAGGATGGCAAGATAAAGGCACGTGAACTGTCTAGGTCATTCGGCCCCATCTTTGGCCCGCTTGTCACCTTCGGCGTGAAGGCATTGACCAAAGAGGAGCATGGAAAATTCAACTCAGACGAAGAAAGGGATTTGTACTTAAGACACTACTTCGATCAGATTATCGAGGCTGCGTCGAAAAGGCATTTCCTGCTTTTCTTCAGGCAAATGTGGCAGATACCATTTGCCAAACTACTGGATCGGCTGCACAATCTGCGCCGTCCTCACGGAGGCTCAGAAAAAGCAGAATTGCGGATGCTCCGAGAAACTATCGAAGGTGGGGATTTCTACCGGATGGCTATCGAGTGCCGAATGTTTATCCCCAAGTGCTTGCTTGCCAAGTACAATGAAATTTTCGATGAGATCCTTTATCGGGCTCATCTCCGGCTCGCCGAACTCACAGCGGCCGGAAAGTGCTAGGCCCGCTTCTACTCACATGAGTAGTCGCGGGTCTTTTTTTTATAAAAAAGACCGCCATCAGCTCGGGAGAGCTGGTGGCGGATACAGCGGGGAGTAAAAAAAAGGGGGGTGCATCACAATTATGATGCTTTGGCTTCATGGCGGGGCTTCCGCCGACGCACGGGTTTTTCAAGCCCAGACCATCGCTTGGTGCTGATGATCTTGGCCGTATTTCCGCCGTTGTAGGCGACTACGTCACCTACGCAATGGTCGATGATAGCACGCGCCAGTACGTTTGTACTACAGATCACCGTACCGGCATCCGGGGCAGCTTCTACAGGCCCGAGGATTTGATAGGTTGCTGTACGCGGGTTTGGTCGACCTGCGCCTTTGATCTCCAATACAACCTCGGAGCCGATTTGTACGATATGTTCTTTTGCGATGTCGAATTGGTCTTCGATGACCTGAATGTCAATCGAGCCCAAGACCTCGGCAACTAAACTATCATAATTTGCCGAGTTTTTCTGCTCAAGTACGGCCAGTGAGGTGGGATGGATCTCGCGATCCTCGATGGCTCCGGTCGCCCCGGAAAGTTCATGGCGTGCTTCGTCTCGCCGTTGAGTGATCTCTTTCAAGATCTGGCCAGAACGTGTTAGCGTCCTTCTGGTAGCAAAATACATCGGGGGTGTGCTCCTTATTGGGTGTTCACCGATCGGCTTTCGGGGAGTCGATCGATTTGAGAGATATACTACCCTGAAAACAGACACAAGTCAACCAATCAATAATTTCAAAAACTCTCTCCTAATATAGAAAAAATAGATGCATTATGTTATAAAAAATCTATGAAACAAATTGCCAAAGCCTACAACCACGAAGAGTTTGAGGAAAAGATCTACGACAGCTGGGAAAACTCCGGTTATTTCCGGCCGGAGATCAATATGGGTGGTAATCCGAAATATGACCGTAAAATCGACGGCAAGCCATTTGTGATTTCAATGCCGCCGCCAAACGTGACTGGTAAACTTCACGTTGGCCACTCTTTGTTTGTAACTTTGCAAGATATTATGACCCGTTATCATCGGCTTAAGGGCGAGCCAACTCTTTGGTTGCCGGGTACAGATCATGCCGGCATCGCAACTCAAACGGTTGTTGATAAAATGCTGAAGAAAAAGGGGATTGATAAACGCGAACTTGGCCGGGAGAAATTTATTGCCGAAGTCTGGAAATGGAAAGAGGAATATGGCGGCACTATTACGCGGCAATTACGGCGGATGGGCGCTTCGTGCGATTGGTCGCGTGAAAGATTTACTCTTGACGAGGGTCTAAATAAAGCCGTTCGAACTGCATTTGTCGATCTATATAACAAAGGGCAAATTTATCAGGGTCTTCGAGTGGTAAATTGGTGCCCACGTTGCCACACGGCGATTGCTGATGATGAAGTAGAATACAAAGAGCAAAAATCTAAACTTTATTGGATTAAATACGGTCCGTTTATTTTGGCAACTACCCGGCCTGAAACAAAACTGGGTGATACTGCCGTGGCTGTAAGTCCCAAGGATGACCGTTATTTCGATATGGTAGGCAAAAAATATATGATTCCAGGGGTTCTTGGCGAATTTGAGATCATCGTTGTTGCTGATAATGCTGTAGATCCGTCATTCGGCAGTGGCGCGGTCAAAGTTACTCCAGCTCACAGTTTTACCGATTATGAAATTGCACAGCGCAATGATCTGCCGATGAAGCAGATAATTGATGAAAATGGCCGTATGATGCCAAATACAGGTAAGTATGCCGGTATGACCACGGCGCAAGCTAGAGAAGCGATTGTCGAAGATATGGAGAAAATGGGACTAATCGATCACGTTGATGAGTATGATAACAGCTTGCCTACTTGCTACCGTTGCGGTGGAACGATTGAGCCTATTCCTTCAAAACAGTGGTTTGTGAAGATGAAGGAGATGGCCGGGAGAGCAAAGGATGTTGTTGAAAAAGGCGAGATGGATATCATACCTGACCGTTTTAAAAAAATGTATATCAACTGGATGGAAAATATCCGTGATTGGTGCATTTCCCGTCAAATCTGGTGGGGACATCAAATTCCCGTATGGTACAGGGGGGAAGAGATTTATTGTGGAATGGAAGCACCCGATGGCGAGGGCTGGACACAGGATTTTGACGTGCTCGATACTTGGTTTTCTTCGGCGTTGTGGCCGTTTTCTACCCTGGGCTGGCCAGACAAAAGCAAAGATTATGATTATTTCTATCCGACAGCTGTTATGGAAACAGGTTATGACATTTTGCCTTTCTGGGTTGCCCGGATGGCCGCTTTTGGTCTCGAATTCACAGATAAAGTTCCATTTGAAACTGTTTACTTTCATGGCCTTGTCCGGGACGAGCACAATCGCAAGATGAGCAAATCTTTGGGTAATGTGCTTGATCCATTGGACATTATCCCAAAATACGGCACAGATGCGCTCCGTATGGCTTTGGTTGTCGGCTCATCGCCCGGACAGGACCTTGCTGTTGGCGAATCCAAAATAAAGGGTTATCGTAATTTTTCGAATAAAATTTGGAATGCTTCTCGATTTGTAATGCTTCGAGTGACAGACGGTGATTTGCAATCGGGCGAAATCGGTCAGGAGAAAATTGGTGATTTGAATGTCGACGAGAAAGCACTGACCAAGGCTGATCGGGAGATACTTAAAAAGCATTCAGAAATTATTAAATCAGTCACTTCAAAATTGGATAAATATCAATTCTCTGGAGCGGGTGAGGAATTGTATGAATATTTCTGGCATCAATTTTGCGATGTTTATATCGAAAGTGCGAAAACTCAGACGCAAGGAGATCCTTCGGTGCCTCAGGATGACAAGGAATTGGATCCCCGGGTCAGGCCCGAGGATGACACTATTGTAGTAGAAATAGACAAGTCAACTGAAATATCAGAAAATACCAAGAAAATATTGATCAAGATTTTGTCTGAATCTTTGATTTTGCTTCACCCTTTTATTCCATTTGTGACGGAGGCAGTTTGGCAGGAACTCAAAGCTATCACGCCGCTGGCTGAATCGATTATGATTGCAGGATGGCCGGAAAATAGCTCTATGGATAAGTAGACAAAGTTGCAAAGGATCGAGCAATTCTGATAGATCTTTTAATTTGTGCAACCTCAAAAATGGGGAATGCCTTTAAAGAATAAACTTTTTATTTTTATCTTTTGTCAAAATAAATTTTCATTTCACCTCCTTATAATATCTTTATGAAGGAGGTGAGAAAAATGAAAAAGATAATTGCAGCATCATTATTTGGATTGCTTCTCGCCGGAAGTTTGGCATTATCAGCTCCAACTGCTAACGCTAGCTACAATATGGATTTCTATAACGGTGATAATATTTACAGAAACGCCTATTCATCGATGTTTCTACAGAGACAATCCACTTATTATTTAGATCAGATGTTTCTTTATCAGCAAAGACTCTACACCATGCCGATATCGTTTGATATTAATGGATTAGGAAATATCGGTATCGCCCGCAGAGTGATGATCGTAAATGTTGATCAGCCGTACAATATGTTTATGATTAGAAACTCAAATACCGGTCCTTTCTCCGTTAACCGCGTGGTCATCAATGTAAGCGATGACTTATATCGTGAGATAGTAAGCAATCTATCTTCAACTCAAACCGTCGATATCACAGTCGATACAGGGAACAATACAGTGTCACTCAATACTGTTGTCGGAGATGTAGTCTCCGGAGATGTTTCGTTAAGTATTAGATAGCTATTGAGTAAGGGCCGGCATATGCCGGCCCTTGGTTTTTGGTCAAAAATCCATTGGAAACAGCATCCCATAGACTTATGATTTGCATAATTAAGTAAAGGAAGGAATTTATGGAACCCAAGGAGATTTTAATAGAGTGGCTGAAAAATGCCTACGCAATGGAACAACAGATAGTGCAGACGCTAGAAGCCCATGCCAAAGATTTCGATAGCATGCCAGAAATGCAGGAAATGATTGAACAACATATCGAAGAGACTAAGGATCAGGCAGACAGGGTCAAAATGGAAGTTGAGAGATTAGGAGATGAGGTCTCTAGTGTGAAGAGCGGATTGGCCGAAGCAATGGGAATGATGACCGGGATGGGCTCAGATCTCTTTAAAGACAAAATAGTAAAAAATGCGATTGCAGAACATGCAACCGAACACTTAGAAATGGCTACTTACGAAGCCATAGCCACAGCAGCAGAGATCGCCGATGAACCTGCGACCCGAGAGCTGGCAATGGACTTGGTCAAAGAAGAAACCAGAACTGGCGAGAAACTCAAAACGATGTTGCCACAAGTTGTTAGGAAATATTTTGAAAATAGAGCTGAATAATGAAAAAAACTGCCGAGAAGAAACTTTCTATATATCGCTCAAAGCCAGCTGGAGATAGACGTATGAGGGAACACTTGGCGGAAAGAAGACGTCTAAAGTTTAGGGTGAATCTTTGGCCTTTCAACAAGAGGTACTGGTCAAACTGGTGGCGGCAATTTCAAAGAAACAAAAAATGAAAACATTTAAAGTTATTCTTCCATTCGTATTCTTGATGTTATTTTCGTTAACCCTAAATTTTCTTTTTCGTTCTAGAAATTCGGATTTGAATAAGCAGGTTCTTTCTGTAGCGAGCGAGGACATAACCGGTGATGATGTTAGGGGAACATATTTGTATGGGATAAAAAATAATACATATTTTGGTCTTGCTAAATATATTGAAGAAGACAATCAGGCGATGTTAGTTGTGATCGCAAAGATTGAGAATGTGAAAGATGAGCATCAATATGAGTGCTGGCTAGAGATTGATGATGCATATACACTATTGAAGGAGAATCTTCGGCCAAGCGGTACTTTTTATACAAAAACCTTTAGACTGGATAATCAGATTGGTAAACATACAGAAATACATATCACAGAGGGACAAAATGACGGTGAAGCACCCGCAGAGATTCTTTTGTCCGGAAGGTTTTGACAAATACATACTCTTACAATACTATGGTTAGAGTTAGTATTAAGTGAAGGTTATATGAACAGTAACACCAAGACATTTTTATCAATTGTGATCGTAGTTATCGTGATAGCCGGGGGTTTAATTTACGCTGCCGGCAAAAACTCCGCCAAGACTGAGAATAACGATGATAGCGAAATTGAAATTACAAACAATGACCAGCAGTATGATGATGCGTATGTGGAGAAACTTGCGAAATTCCTGAATTCAGAAGGAATGGTAATGTATGGTGCATACTGGTGTTCGCATTGTAACTCCCAAAAGAAAATGTTCGGTGACGCTGCTAAATATTTGGATTATGTTGAATGTGACCCGAAAGGCCAAAATGCTAACCCCGATGAGTGTACTGCGCAGGGAATTGACGGATATCCGACCTGGGTCTATAAGGGTCAGAAATATAGTGGAGAGCGAAAAATGAGCGAACTTGCCGAGATTGTTGGCTTTACTGACCGGTCGGATGCTGAGTCGGATGCTGAAATTAATACAAATACTAATGATAATACTAATGCCACGACTCCAGAGAATTAGTATCCTATAGTTAATCTACAGAGAAATTTGCTTAAAATAGACCATTCAAACGGTCTATTTTTGTACGTTCGCTGGGGATAACTGCCAGAAGTAAAAAAAGGAAAGGTGAACTTGTCAATTTGATTGGGGCTGAATTGTTTACTCTGGATCTGGAGAAAAATTACTTTTGCTTATAATATTGCCAAGATAATATCAATTCATGTGCGGGTTCCTTGACAGCCACGAGTAAACACGAATAAAATTGATATGTTATATAAATAACCCGGAAATGATTTTTTAAGCTCATTGAGTTTATAAAATGTCAGCGGGTCGAAAATAAGGAAGGAGGTGAATAAAAATGGCAGATGCAGTAGTAGGTTATTGTGTAAAATGCAAGGCAAAGCAGGAAATGGTTGAGCCACAGCAAGTTACCATGAAGAACGGCAAACCAGCTCAGTCTGGTACTTGTCCAGCGTGCGGCACAAAGATGTTTAAAATTGGTGCAGCCAAATAATTGGAACCAAATTTTTGTTTTTGATCCAACAAAAAAATCCCGCTTCGGCGGGACTTTTTTGTTTGGGAGAACAGAATTGAAAATTTGACAGTTTAAGGCTATTATTAAGTATATGAAACGTTCGGAACTTTTTTTTGCATTTCTTCTGATCCCTATCGACATGATAGCGGTCATTATTGCGTTCGTATTTGCATATTATTTACGAACCCAGATTGAAACCTCGACAGCATTTTCCGCCATCGGTATCTCTGAGTATTTACGTTACGGCTTCTATCTTTTGCCTATCTGGATCGGACTAAATGCTTTAAACGGCTTATATTCAATTAGGAACTATACTGGTCCGGCTTTTGAATTCTACCGCATATTTCTTTCAGCCTCGACCGCAATTCTCTGTCTTATAGTCATAATCTTTTTCGCCAAGACGCTTTTCTTTTCACGGATTATTCTGGTTCTAATTTGGCTGACCAGTATTCTTGCTGTTTTTATTGCCAGAATGGTCCTAAAATGTCTTCAAAGGACATTGCTTGCATATTTTGACCTTGGCCGGCGTAATATTTTGCTAATCGGAAGTGCTCCGAACATTGATGAGATTGCCATGAGGGTGAAGAGAGAACTTCGTTTCGGATTTTCAGTTGTCGGAACTGTGCTCACAACAGAAAATAAAGATTGCAATACAAAGATTATAGGATGTTTTGATAATATTGCCGAAATATTGAATAAAAAAGAGATCGACGAGGTAATTTTTGCCGATTCTAATCTAACAAAAGATAAGCTGTCCAATTTAGTTAGACTTTGCGATGATAAAAGAATCTCTTTTAAATACATACCGGACGATTTAGCTATTATGACATCCAGCTTCAAGCCAGGCCTCGCTGGTTCTATCCCGGTAATGGAGCTAAGGCCGATTCCTCTCGATGGATGGGGCAGAATTGCCAAACGATTTTTTGATGTGTTTTTTTCTGCAATTTTCTTGGCTATCTTATCGCCGATCGGCCTATTGATTGCACTTTTTATCAAATTGACTTCACGCGGCCCGGTTTTCTATCGCCATCAGCGCGTGAGCAGAGACGAGATTGTCTTTGATTTCTATAAATTCAGATCGATGTATATCGATAAATGTGATTTTAAAGGGGGCATCTATTGGACAACGGCAGAGGATGAGAAAACCAGAGTTACCCCGATAGGCAAAATTTTACGCAAAACAAATCTCGACGAGCTTCCCCAACTCTGGAATATTTTGCTGGGAGAAATGAGTTTCGTTGGGCCCCGGCCGGAGTTGCCTAAATTAGTGGAAAAGTTCGAGAAAGAGATTCCTGATTACTTCCGCCGGCACAAGGTAAAAACGGGGTTGACCGGCTGGGCACAAGTGAACGGCCTCAAAGGAGATACCTCGGTTTCTGAGCGGGTAAAATATGATCTTTATTATATCGAAAATTGGTCATTGTGGTTCGACTTAAAAATAATTATTAAAACTTTTTGGTTGGTTGTATATGAAGCAATCCTTGGAAAATCTGAATATCGCGCTCGTACATGAATGGATCACAAATGTTGCTGGCGCCGAGCGGGTCCTTCTAAATTTACATGAGCTGTTTCCAAAGGCTCCTATTTTTACAGCTGTTTTTGATCCCAAGAAGGCAAAACCATTTGCTAAATTGGATGTTCGGCCTTCATTTTTGCAAAAGATTCCATATACGAAAACCAAAAGGGAGCTTCTTGTTCCTTTCACTCCTTTTGCTTTTGAGCAGTTCGATTTATCAAAGTATGATCTTGTCATATCCTCTACTACAGTGGCAGCCAAGGGTGTTATTACAAAACCGGGAACAACTCATATTTCATACTGCCATACGCCACCGAGATATCTCTGGGAACCGCAAGTCGATCCCAGAGCCTCGAAAGGTAGATTCAACTGGCTTAGGCAAAAAGTCATTCATGAAATGAGAATCTGGGATAGTGTCGCAGCTACCCGGGTAGATCATTATATAGCCAATTCCAAATATATTGCCAACCGGATCAAAAAGTACTATCGGCGTGATGCCAATGTCATATATCCGGGTGTTGATGTAAATAAATTTCTGCCGACGGATCAAGATAACGTTAAGGATTATTTTCTGTTTGTTAGCCGGCTGATCGATTACAAGAGATGTGATTTGGTTATAGAAGCTTTCAATGAGCTAAAATTGCCTTTGAAAATTATCGGTCACGGTCCGGATAAGGGTAATCTCCAGAAAATAGCTAAAAGTAATATCGAATTTTTAGGTTTTCTGTCGGATGATGAGATGAAAAAGTATTATGCAGAAGCTCGGGCTTTTATATTTGCCGCCGAGGAGGACTTCGGCATTGTGCCAGTCGAAGCCATGTCGGCCGGCCGGCCGGTCATTGCCTTCGCCAAGGGAGGTGTCTCAGAATCGGTTATTGATGGCGAGACAGGTATTTTATTTCCTGAACAAAATGCACAATCGCTCATCAGGGCGGTTCAATCATTCAAGTCAGAAGGCTTCGATTCAAAGGTGATCCGCAGTCATGCAGAGAGATTCTCTTGTGAGAGGTTCAAAAAAGAATTCTATGAACAGGTTGTTTCGATTATGGAAAAGTAAGTTGCCAGGGAGGGGCGTTGAAGCATATCGATGGTCTAAAAGGAAATCAAGGAGAAAAAGAACACCATTCGGAAATAGGGGATGGTCTATTTGATATCAACGAATCCCAAATGACTGCCGAGCTTGTCAAACCGGGCGTTGATTTCCAGAATATCAATGAGAGTTGGACTCTGCCGTCGGATGAGACTGCTTTCGCGGTTCAAACCCACAGGACAACTTCCACCAAAAAGTTCCCGAAACTTTTAAAGAAGATATTATATATAATGTTTTTGTCCTTTTTAGCCTTCTTCTTTTATACACATGCTCATAAATTAAAAAAAGGCGAAAGATTATACAACGACTCTTTCAGCCAAATTCTTTCAAACATCAAAAATTCTTTGGAAACAGGAAACTTTGGCGTTCTAACCTCAAATCTACAAGATATGGGAAAAATAACGTCTGAGGCACAGTTATTTTCCGAGTCATTTGGACAAAACTTGCCTTATTTCAATATTTTGCATAGTAAATCGAGAATAACCAGAAGTCTGACTTTATTAAATGTTATTGCAGATATTACAAAATTGCCCGAGAGAATAGAAGTCGATAAAGACGGAATTCTAAAAAAGCCTGGTTCTGATTATCTTGCGGATTTAACTCTCCTTGGCAAAAGTTCGATAAGTTTAATTAATCAAGTTTCAGACGAGCTGAAATTTCAGCAGGGCCGTCTTCAGTTTTATGATGATGAGAAGTCTGTCCAACTTAGAGATTATATTGATCGAATGGAGGTGATTTTTGCGAAGGCCGGACCTTTACTTACTAAAGATCTACCTTGGTTGTCAGTTCCGGATGCCGGCCAAAAGAATATTTTGATAATTTTTCAGAATAATGATGAGCTTCGCGGAGGCAGCGGAGGGTCTTTTGGATCTTTCGGTATCGCCAAATTTGAGGGAGGGAAGCTAAGGAATATCGACTTTGGTACAAATATCTATAAGCTAGACGATGCATTTCTAAAGAGAGAGCAGATTCCAGCGCCAACGGAACTTGAGGCATTCAACGGGGGATATTTGACCTTAAAGCAATCCGGCTTTTCTGTCGACGGAAAGGAAGCATTGGACACAATCCGTGATTTCTATGAAAAGGAAGCTGTCCAGCATGTCGACGGAGCCATTACAATCGATACCACCGCATTTATCTCCTTGCTTAAAGTGATTGGTCCAATCGCCATGCCCGCTTATAATCTTGAAGTCAATGCAGATAATTTCCGTCTCGCGGTAGAAAATGAAGTTCAAGTTACCTATTTTGGCCGCGAAGGTGGAATGAAAGAAAATGAGCCTAAAAAAATGCTTGGCGATATGATGCCGATCGTGATCGACAGGATCGCCGAATGCGGAAAGGCGGGTAGCTGTTCTCTTATTGTTTCCTCTCTCGTAAAATCAATGGAGTCCAAAAATATACTGTTTAATTTTGAGAATGATGATTTTCAAAACAGATTGCAATTATTAAATCTCACAGGAGAAGTGAAGCCGACTACTGCAGACTATTTCTATTTGAATAACTCTAACCTCGCTGGCGCCAAGACTAATCAGAGTATGATCGAAACGGCCAAAATTGATGTTAGAATCAATGATGACGGCACTATTCAAAACTCGTTGGAATTAATCAGGCAACACACTGGTAAGAATGAATTTCCAAACGGATTGGATAGAAATTATGTGCGTTTTTTAGTACCGGAAGAGAGTAAATTGCTTAACTTCGTGCCTCTCTCGGGCAATTTCGAACGTTATTGTGATCGAGGCTATCATGATGGACAACCTTCATGGATATCAAAGGAGGCTGGAAAAACTGTGATAAATTTTTGGATGTCGACAATTCCTGGTGACACAAGCAGAGCAAAGATAGAGTATCGTCCGAACTACAAAGTCCAAACAAACGATAACTTTGACTATTCGATCCTTTTTCAAAAGCAGCCTGGCGCCCCTAATGATAAGGTTGAATTGACCATCTATTATCCTCTAACTTTTTTCCCCGAGAATGTAAAAGACTCATACAATGGCAAAATGAAGTTAAATTTCGATCTTCAATCGGATAAAGAGATTACTCTTCACTTCAAAAAGATTTAGCTATCTTGGCATCCCTCTAAAAACCTGCAGGATGCGTCAGAATGCATTTTTTTTGTATAACAGCCGCTAGGGTTTAATGGCTTGCGATTTGGTCAGAAAGGGTTTAAAATAAGTAAAGAATCACTTTTGTGGTTTCTTAGTTTGGAAATATTAAAGGGAGCGCTTCAATGTCTGAAGATCAAAAGAAAAAAGTAACCGAATCATATGATGCTTCAAAAATTACAGTTCTTGAAGGGCTGGCCCCTGTCCGCAAACGTCCCGGAATGTACATCGGCGGCACAGGCAGTGATGGTCTGCACCACCTGATCTGGGAAGTTTTAGATAACTCTATCGATGAGGCAATGGCCGGTTTCTGCGACAAAATTATTGTCACTATTCATAAAGATGGCTCGGTTTCCGTCGATGATAACGGACGTGGTATCCCCGTCGATATCGTCAAGGCAACTGGGAAGTCTGCGCTAGAAACAGTATTGACCGTCCTTCATGCCGGGGGAAAGTTTGGCGACGGCGGTTATAAAATATCTGGCGGTCTGCATGGTGTTGGTGTTTCTGTGGTAAACGCTTTGAGCTTGTGGGTCAAGGCTGAGGTCAAAAGGAATGGTAAACTGTACTCTCAAGAGTTTAGGCAAGGCGATGCCGTCGCGAATGTAAAAGCGGTTGGCGTGGCTGAAGGCACCGGAACAAAGATTACTTTTATACCTGATCCGGAAATCTTTACCTCGACTACCGAGTTTTCTTATCAGACCGTCCTGAACCGTTGCCGTCAGCAGGCGTACCTCACAAAAGGTGTGATGATTAGTATTGTTGATGAGCGTGAGGACAAACATCTACAGGCACCAAAGGCCGAGAAGGACGAGGAGGAAACTGGAGACGAGACCGTCCGAACCGGCAGGGCCGGTGGAGACGAAGACGAAGAGATTATTGAAAAAAACGGTCCTCAGCATTATTCATTTTATTTTGAGGGTGGTATCTCCTCTTATGTTCGTCATCTCAACAAGAATAGAGAATCATATACTGAGCCCCCTGTTTATATCGAAAAACAGCAGAGTGGTGTCATCGTAGAACTTTCTCTTGCCTACACTAATGATTTCAAAGAGCATCTTTACTCGTTTGCAAATAACATTAATACACCTGAGGGTGGAACTCATCTCACTGGATTCAAAACTGCTCTAACCCGAGCTCTAAATGATTATGCCAGAAAGAACAATCTAACCAAGGATGTTTTGACGGGCGAGGATGTTAGAGAAGGTCTTACCGCAGTTTTATCTGTGAAGTTGCCAGATCCTCAGTTTGAGGGGCAGACAAAAGCAAAGCTTGGTAATACCGAAGTTAGAACGGTTGTTGATTCTGTTACTGCCGAAGCGCTCACAATTTACCTGGAAGAGCATCCCAGTGAAGCCAAAAAAATTATCGACAAATGTACACTTTCAGCAAAAGCTAGATTGGCAGCTCGAGCAGCACGGGATACTATTATCAGAAAAGGCGCTCTTGAGGGCATGACTTTGCCTGGAAAGCTCGCTGATTGTTCCTCTAAAGATTCGAAAAAAACTGAAATCTATATCGTTGAGGGTGATTCAGCTGGCGGTTCTGCCAAGCAAGGCCGGGATCGAAACTTTCAAGCTATTTTGCCCCTTCGTGGCAAGATCTTAAATGTAGAAAGAGCTCGTCTAGATAGGATGCTTTCTTCAGACGAGATAAAAGCCCTTATCGTGGCAATGGGGGTAGGCGTCGGTGAAGATATTAATTATTCAAAACTTCGTTATGACCGGATAATTATTATGACTGATGCAGATGTAGATGGTGCTCATATTAGGACGTTGCTTCTCACCTTTTTCTATCGTAATTTCCCGGATTTAATATCGCATGGCCATATCTATATCGCACAGCCTCCACTTTATTCGGTTTCGAAAGGCAAAGAGAAACACTGGGTTTATAGCGATGAAGAAAGAGATAAGATCGTCAAAAAATTCAGAGGCGACAAAGTCGAAGCAACTGGTGTGATGATTCAGCGATTTAAAGGTCTTGGAGAAATGAATCCAACTCAGCTTTGGGAGACTACGATGAATCCAGAAAACCGGATTTTGCTCCAAGTTACAATTGATGATGCAGAGAAGTCCGATGCTGTTTTCACGATGCTTATGGGTGATCAAGTCCCGCCACGTAAGAAGTTTATTCAGACTAGGGCCAAAACGGCGCAGAATCTTGATATCTAAAAGTTAGTTTTCTAATATAGAGGATAGAAATGGTTGACGAACAAAATAATAATTTAGAAGAAAATACAGAGTTTGAGCCTGAGGTTGAAACCCTTGATACTGATCAAGAGGAAGAAAATGATCAGATTTCTACTGACGAAGTGGAAAATTCTGAAGAGTCAGGCGTCGAAGAGGAACTAGAAAATTCCGATTCAGTTATAGACCGGTCCGGTTTTGTGAAATCTGAAGGTTTGGATGATAAGTCTATTGTCGAAAATGTTTACGATCCAGCGGTTGGCCATATTAGGCCGCAGGAGCTTGTCTCTGAGATGGAGACTTCATATCTTTCGTATGCAATGAGCGTTATCATCTCTAGAGCTCTCCCGGACGTCAGGGACGGTCTAAAACCTGTTCATCGCCGGGTTCTCTATGCAATGTATGCAACTGGTCTTCGCCACAATGTTAAATACCGTAAATCTGCCAAAGTAGTCGGTGAAGTAATCGGTAATTACCACCCTCACGGCGATGTCGCTGCCTACGATACGTTAGTTCGTTTGGCTCAAGATTTCTCAATGCGCTATCCTATGGTTGACGGACAGGGCAATTTTGGCTCAATGGACGGTGACTCTGCAGCTGCCATGCGTTATACAGAGTGCCGGATGTCTGCTATCGCTGAAGAGATGGTGGCTGATCTTGATAAGGACACTGTAGACTGGCAGGATAATTATGACGGCACAACTCAAGAGCCGATTGTTATGCCTGCGCGTGTTCCTAATCTGCTTTTAAACGGAACTATGGGCATTGCTGTCGGTATGGCTACCAATATTCCCCCACACAATCTGGGTGAACTTTGTAAGGGCATTTGCGCTTTGATCGATAATCCGGAAGCAGACCTTGATGAGCTAATGAAGCATATTAAAGGTCCTGATTTTCCGACGGGCGCAAATATTTATAATGTTGAAGATATCAAAACAGCTTACGCTACTGGCAAGGGCCGGATTTTGATGCGGGCCAAAGCGGAAATTGAGGAGACAAAAAGAGGATTTAAAATTATTGTTACCGAGATCCCGTACCAGGTAAATAAATCAACAATGATTGAGAAGATCGCTGATTTGGTCAAAGAGAAAAGGATAGATGGTATCTCTGATTTGAGGGATGAATCGGATCGAAACGGTGTACGGGTGGTAATTGAGCTCAAATCCAGTGCATATCCAAAGAAAGTATTAAACCGCCTCTTCGAGCTGACCCCCCTTCAGACAGCTTTCCATGTAAATATGCTTGCATTGACTCCTGAACTTGAACCTCAGGTTATGACACTCAAAGATATTTTGCAGTTCTATATCGACCATCGCAAAGAGGTTATAAAGAGGCGTACGGTTTTTGAACTAAAAAAGGCGGAAGACCGCGCCCATATCCTCGAAGGGTTGAAGATTGCCCTTGATCATATAGATGAGGTTATAACCACAATCAGGGCCTCTGCTAACCGTGATGAGGCTAAGAAGAATTTGATTGCCAAGTTTTCTTTTTCGGTGGTTCAGGCCGATGCGATCCTCGATATGAGATTATCAGCACTGGCCGCGTTGGAGAGAAAAAAGATTGAAGATGAGTTTAATGAGATTATGGCAAGGATCGCTTACTTAAAGGATCTATTGGATCATCCTGAAAAGATTCTTGGTTTGATTAAGGACGATCTAGCTGATGTTACCGAAAGGTTTGGTGATAAGAGACGGACTACTATCATCCCTCAAGCTCTCGGTCAATTCCGAGCGGAGGATCTGATCCCAGACGAGCAGGTTATTGTATCCTTGAGTCGGGGTAATTACATTAAGAGACAGGAAGTCAATACTTACCGCAGACAAGTTCGTGGCGGGGTCGGCGTCGTTGGAATGACTACAAAAGAGGAAGACATTGTGGATCATCTTGCTTGTGTCCGAACACATGATGATATCTATTTCTTTACTAACAAGGGCCGTGTTTTCAAAAGTAAGGTCTATGAACTCCCTGCAACGTCCAGACAATCAAAGGGTACTCCAGTCGTCAATATTATTCAGATCGGTTCAGATGAGAAAGTTACTGCCTTGCTCACTTCAGCGACGAGCGATAAAAGCAAATATTTCGTCATGGGTACTACTCATGGTCAGATAAAAAAGACAGAAATCGAAAAATATGACAATATCCGGAAAACAGGTATTCTTGCAATGGGGTTGAAGGGAAAAGATGAGCTGAAGTGGGTTCAAACGACGGGTGGAGATGACTATATCGTTGAGGTTTCAGAAAAGGGTCAAGCCATCTGTTACGCAGAATCCGACGTCAGGCCTATGGGCAGAAGTGCTTCGGGCGTCACCGGCATGAAACTTAGGGCCAACGACCGTGTTATGTCGATGGATGTTGTACCTGGCAATCTGTGGCCAACCGAGTCTACGAAGAAGACAGCTGTTTCCCCTGATATGCTAGTAGTTCTTGAAAACGGGTTTGGCAAGCGAAGTGGTCTGCGGCAGTTCCATATTCAGAAGAGAGGTGGGATGGGGATAAGAGCAGCAAACTGTACTAGCAAAACTGGCAATGTGATTGGAATGCATATTGTATATGGCGAAAAGGGTGACGTTGTTTTGGCTTCAAGAAAAGGGCAGTTTATTCGAATGGAATTAAAGAATATCAAGAGATTGGGACGAGATACTCAAGGCGTAACTTTGATGAGGCTTAAGGAAAATGATAAGGTCTCCTCTGTCGCGTTTATTTTGCCCGATACCAATGCTGAGGCTGAACAGGAGCAGATATCCTTTGACGCTCCCGATGATCCTACGAAAGGAAAGGCAGAAATAGGGCAACCGAAGGTAGATAATAGGAAGAAAATTACTAAGGAGGCTAAACCAACAGATTCGGCCTCGGCTATATCTACCCCAGTAGTTCCAAAAGAGATAAATGCCATCAAAAAACCACAAATCAATGTAAAATTTTATGGCGATAATATTGAAATTGCGAATGAGAATGCCGGCAAGAAAGAAACGGAGAATTTAGTGGACGAAAGTGATTCGTCCACCAAGGCCAATTATTGGGGTAAAGAATAATTGCTAATTCGATTTAAGTTTGGTATCATACATCTTCATACTTTATAAGGAGCTAAGTGGCAGACAAAAAAACAATAAAAATCGGCGATGTCGTAACAGTCAAGGAATTTTCAGACTTGGCAGATTTGCCTGTTACCTCAGTTATTTCTGAGCTGATGAAAAATGGTATTTTGGCCACTATCAACGAGACCATTGATTTTGAGACAGCTTCTATTATCGGCGATTACTTGGATATTGCCGTTGAACACAAAGAAGAGGCGGCTCCAAAAATACACACGAAGACTGAGGTGAGCACGAAAAACCTAGTTCCAAGGCCGCCAGTGGTAACAATTATGGGGCATGTCGACCATGGCAAAACAACACTTTTGGATAATATCCGAAGAGCTCATGTCGCCGCTGGCGAATCAGGCGGAATTACTCAGCATATTACTGCATACCAGGTCACTCTTGATAATACTCGGAACAAAGAAATAAAAAATAAAACCATCACTTTTATTGATACCCCCGGACACGCTGCTTTCTCAGCTATGCGTGAGCATGGCACTGCCATAACTGATATTATCGTTTTGATCGTCGCCGCAAATGACGGTGTAATGCCCCAGACGGTTGAAGTGATTGAGCAGGCCAGAATTAATAATGTACCGATCATCGTTGCAATCAATAAAGTTGACCTTCCTGACGCGGATATAATGAAGGTTAAACAGCAACTGACAGAATATGGACTTGTGGCGGAAGACTGGGGCGGCAAAACCATTATGGTTGAAATATCGGCTAAAACTGGCAAAGGTGTCGATGACCTTCTCGAGATGATATTACTTCAGGCGGAGATAATGGATCTCAAAGCTAATCCGGATAGCCCAGCTGTTGGTATTGTCATCGAGGCAAAGATGCAGAAAGGCAAAGGTTCTTTGGCCCTGGTTTTAATCGAAAATGGTACTTTGAGAAAAGGCGAACCAGTCGCGATCGGTTCGGTCTATGGTAAAATCAGGACTCTCGAAGATTTCAGTGGAAATACGATCGAATCCGCCGGTCCGAGTACTCCAATTAAAATTTCCGGTTTGAAGTCCCTACCTGATTTTGGTGATCGTCTTGCTGCTTTTGCAAACGAGAAAGAAGCGAAGGAAAATGCCACAAAGGCGTTTTCTGCGAAACCCCAAATTCATATTGCGACTGCACACAGGATCAAACAATCTGAAGAAGGCCAGGAATACGTCGAATTCACCGAACTAAAACTTGTGATTAAATGCGACGTAAAAGGTTCCCTCGAAGCTGTAAAGAAATCGATTGGCGAGATAACAAGCGAAAATTATGGTATAAAAATTATTTCTGAGGGAGTCGGCCCTATTTCAGAATCAGATGTCACTTTGGCAAAGTCAACCAAATCCCAAGTCCTAGGCTTCCGCGCTACCGTTTTTGGGGCCGCAAAAAGAATCGCCGAGAAAGAAGGCGTCATCATCAAGACATTTCCGGTTATATATGAGATGATTGATTATATTAAAGAAGAGCTTTCCAATTTACTGCCCGCGGAGGTAATCGAGGAGCAACTTGGTTCAGGCAAGGTATTGGCGATTTTCCGAGATGACAAAAAAGGTTTTGTTGCGGGAGGATCGGTAGAAAGTGGTAAGATCAGCGCTAATGATGAGATCAAATTTTTTCAGGATAAAAACGAAAAATATAGAACCAAAATACTGAGTCTCAGACGAGAGAAGAGTGAGGTAAAGGAATGCGAATCAGGGAGCGAATGCGGCTTCAGCCTGCCTGCGGGCGCCAATATCGCTGTCGGCGATACTTTTATCACTTTCAAGACCGAGCATAGAAAACGGGTAGTCGAATAATTTTTTTGGTTGTTGTATGATATAATAGTATTATTGTTTAACCTTGAGAGAGGGAATTTGGAAGCTGGCGGCAAAATTTTTGGAGATGCAATCAAAGCAAGTCATCTGATAGACAGTTTCAGGATTGTTTCTGGAACTGGTTATCTTACATTTATCTTAGATATTCTCATCGTCGGTCTGTTGCTCTACTGGGGTTATGTCTTCCTTCGTGAGACAAGGGCAGCACGTATATTATATGGTCTCGTTATAATTATCTGTCTTTTCGCTCTAGGAAATTTATTTAATCTTATCCTTCTGAACTGGATTTTGAAGTATCTGATGACGATGCTTGTTGTAGCTATTCCGATCGTATTTCAGCCTGAGCTGCGTTCTGCGCTGGAAAAGCTTGGGCGGGCTAAGTTTATACGAGAATTAAACTCTCATACCAAGCCTCTAGCTCTGGTCGAGAGTATCGTCAGTACAGTTATAACCTTGTCTCAGAATAAAATTGGCGCTTTAATAGTGTTTCAGCGTCAAACTGGTCTTCGCGAATACATCGAGAAGAGTACAGAGATAAATGCACAAGTATCCAGAGATATGCTTTTGACAATATTTTTTCCTAAGTCACCCCTTCATGATGGTGCAGTAATCATCTCTGGGGATCAAATACTTTCGGCCAGATCAATTTTGCCTGTCTCTGAGGCATACCTTAGTTCTGATTTGGGAACACGTCATAAGGCCGGACTTGGTATCACAGAGAATTCTGACGCCGTTGCTATTATTGTTTCTGAAGAAACCGGCTATATCTCAATGGCAGTGAATGGCAAGCTTGACAGGAGAATAACAGAAGAACGACTGAAAAATAGACTAATAGCATTGCTTAGACAGGGCAAATGAAAATTTCTAAATTCACTAAAAATTTTTGGATCAAACTCAGCTGCTTTGGGATGGCTGCCCTGCTTTGGATTTATGTGGCTTCAAGCCAGAGTACTATCGCAAAATTTCCTGGCGATCTTTCACTTCAAGCCGTCAATACACCTATAGGTTATGTAGCTGTTTATGACGCTAGAACAGTGTCTGTAAAAGTAATGGCGGAACCTTCGGTTTGGTCGAAGTTATCATCCGATAGTTTCTTGGCCACAATTGATCTCGCTGGTTTCTCTGAAGGGACCCATGAGTTGCCAATATTAGTGACTACAAAAGTTCCGGGAATTAAAATTATCGACAAAACACCAGGTACGGTTTTGGTTAGCTTGGAGAAGCAAATCACGAAGGAAATCGATGTAACAGCCAAGATTGAGGGTAGTGCAGCTGAGGGAATGATCGCAGGCGATGTTATATTCAACCCAGCTAAAGTAACTGTAAGTGGTGCCAAAAGCAGGATTGAAAGGATACAGGAGGTTTCAGGGATAATCAGACTGGACAATGAAAGTGCGGAATTTAAGCGTGATATTACGGTGAAAGGGCGCAATGAAAATGGCGATGAAATAGATGGTCTTTCCTTCTTCCCTGATCATGTTACGGCAACAGTTCCAATTATTAAAGGAGCAAACATACGGACCGTGGGGATTAAGGCAAAATTTAGCGGTTCACCGAAAGTTGGATATTATATTTCTGGTCTAACCGTCACGCCAAACGTGGTAGATATTATGGGTGCGACTTCCCAAATAAATAGTATCAATAACATTGAGACAGTGCCAATAGATATTGTCGGTCTTTCTGATACCCTCGAAAAAGATATATCACTGATTATTCCTCAAGGAATATCAATCTCCGGTAGTAATCGTGTACATATTGTTCTTTCACTGAGCAAATACAATGCATACAAAGATATTATCATTACCAACTTCCGCCCAATAAATGCAGGTGAAAATATAATAATCTCATATAGTCCGGACAGCTTGAGGCTTACCTGCACCGGTCCCGACGATAAAATTAACAATTTGAGTCCGTCAGAGGTGAATCTGACCTTTGATTTCGAGGGAAAGGTACCGAACGCAAATCGTGAAATCGAATTTGATCTTAAGCCAGAGAACTTTATTGTTCCAAGCGATATCTCTATCTCCAATATTTCCTCTGCCCAGATCATTGTGAAAGTCAAATAAGGCTTGACTATTTATATTTTGGTGATAAACTATTTGAGTGTACTGTGAAAAGCAGTACATAATTATTATGGTTTTACATGACCGAACTGAGCCTCCCTCGTCTGCAAAGACGATAGAGGCCAATAAAAAAGAATATTTACTGACTCATATTAAACTCGGGATAGCTAAAGTGTGTAGGCGAGACGCTAAGAAGTTCTTCTTTGCGGGCTTTGACACTATTTTAACTTACATAAAAAGTACTTCTCTTAGCGGTTTGTTTGATCTTAAGTTCTTGCCCCATTTTGCCCTAGTTTTTTTGCTGCTAATCGTTTTAGTTGCAAATTTTGGTGATTCAGCTCAAGCTCGTGCGTTGTCATTGGGCTTTATTAATATTAATCCTGACGAAGAGCAATCGATTGTTGAAAATGTTGATCGTTTCACAACAATCCCCGGTATCTTAGATGACAAAACAGCAGTAGCCAAAGGTAATTCTGCGATGGCTGATAAGGAAGGTTTTCTGGCAATCGCTGCTCCTGTTGATACTCAGATAACAGAGCGGACAACTCCTTTGCCCGATAATTCTTCTGAAACCGTATATTATATCGTGGAAAGTGGCGATACACTCACAGGGCTTGGCTGGAAGTTTGATGTTAAACTCTCTACACTGAAGTATCTAAATGATATTGATAATATAAACTCCATAAAGCCGGGTGTGAAGTTGAAGATACCGCCGAGGGGCTACGAAGTCAGTGCTACAGAAATTGCCAAAAAGGAGAATGCCAAAAAGTCTAAACTGGCAGCGGCAAATAGGACAACCGTGGCTCGATCTACGGCAAGTATCCGTAGCGCTACACAATCCTATGTCGGGACTATCAACGGTGTTCGTTATGTCCGTAAAGCCAAAGCGAACGAGATGCAGTGTTATACTTATGTGACCTCCCAAGGGTATCCTGTTGGCGGTCATTGGCTTGCCAAATGGATCCCCACCAACTCGAGGACCCCAAAAGCCGGCGGCTTAGTGGTCACAAATGAGAGCTGGGCTGGACATGTTGCAGTCGTTACCTCCGTCAATTCGGACGGCTCATTTAATATTCGGGAGAGTAACTATACTCACGGTTGGATTACTGAACGCACGATGTCCAGAAATTATTACAAAATTATTGGTTTTGTTAATTAGACGGTTTCAAGTCTTTTACTCTTATAATGGAGCAAATTTGTTCATGTAGCCAGATAGGATATTTTGTGCTATTATAATGGGGATGTAGAATGGAGAAAGTAGAATGTGGAACGGGGGAATCGGATGGGGAATGTAGAATGGGGAATGGGGGAGAGGGGAACGGGTAAGGGAAGGCGTATCACTTTATGAACTTGTTTACTTTATAAACTTTTGACTAAAATATGTTTATTGATGAAGTTGAAATTTATGTGAGGGCTGGTAAAGGCGGCGATGGAGCTGTTTCTTTTCGGCATGAAAAATATATTCCAAACGGTGGTCCGGATGGTGGTGATGGTGGACGAGGAGGCAATGTTCTTTTTGAAGTAGATGATAGGGTCCATACACTCTCTGACTTTGCTCGGAAAAAACGTTTTATGGCACAAAACGGTCAGAATGGTATGGGTAGAAACAGGGCAGGCAAGAAGGGTGAGGACCTGATTCTTAAAGTTCCGACAGGTACTTTGATATATCACAAAGGTGAGTTGATGTATGATTTGACGCAAAAAGGCGAGCAGATAGTCCTGTTGAAGGGTGGAAATGGCGGTTGGGGAAACCAGCACTTCGCAACCTCTATTAAGCAGGCGCCAGAGTGGGCTAAAGAGGGTCAGAAAGGGGAATCCCTGAAGCTCGATCTTGTGTTGAAAACCATAGCAGACGTCGGACTTGTAGGCCTACCAAATGCCGGTAAATCAACCTTGCTCTCTGTTTTGACTAGTGCAAGGCCAAAAATTGCTGACTATCCCTTTACCACACTTGAGCCAAATTTGGGCACCTATGTTGATCGTGATAGTAGAATCATCATTGCAGACATTCCTGGACTCATCGAAGGCGCATCAGGCGGCAAGGGGCTTGGGTGTACTTTTCTAAAACATATTGAACGTACAAAGATCATTGTTCACCTCATAGATGCCTCTTCACCGGACTCAGTCGCGGGCTACAAGATGATTCGGAATGAGCTAAAGAAATTTTCCAAGGAACTCTCCAAAAAACCTGAGATCATCGCAATAAACAAGATTGAACTTATTAGCGATGATAAAAAAGAGGAGATAAAATCGGCCTTCGGGAGAATTCGTAAGAAGACGATCCTTATCTCTGCTTCAACTCACCAGAATATCGACAAGTTAATCAATGAAATAAAGTCCAAAATTTGCTAAAGCAGTATTGAATATATTGCTAATTGACAAGAGTCTATTGCTCTCATATACTTATCTTGAACTCGAGAAATGTGAAAAATTTAAGTGCAATACTTGTGTTGACAAGTGTTTTATTGTGTGCTAACATTTTATTAATACAATTATTTTCGAGTGGGAAAACTTGGGTATTGAATGCACTCTAAACCAAGCCAGTAGATAAAAATAAGCCCCAGACCGAAACGGGCCATTTTTTGCTTACCGATAATTTAATTTTTTATTTATCATACAAATATATAATTCTAAGGAGAATAGATGCCAACTGCTAGCAAAGTAAACCAAAGAATTTTGCCAAGAAAGACGAGCGTTTTTGAGGATCTTCCGAATCTGATTGAAATTCAGACCAAGTCCTATGAATGGTTTTTCAAAGAGGGTCTTCGTGACTTGCTTGACGAGATTTCACCTGTAGAAGACTTTACCGGCGAATTGTTTTCTCTGACTTTTGGCGACTATTATCTTGATAAGCCCAGAATTGATGAAAAAACCGCCAGAGAGAAGAATCTTACCTATAAAGCTCCTCTTCGTGTCAAAGTCTCCCTTTTGAACAAACAGACCAAAGAGATCAAGGAAGGTGAAGTATTCCTCGGTGATTTTCCTATTATGACAAATTGTGGCACTTTCATTATCAACGGTGTAGAGCGCTGTGTTGTATCGCAAATTGTTCGTTCGTACGGAGTTTTGTTTACAGCTGAAAAAATCAATGGCCGAAGTTATTTCGGTGCTAAGGTAATTCCAAATAGAGGTGCCTGGCTTGAGCTCGAAAGTAACGCCAAAGGTGTCATTTCAATCAAGGTTGATCGCAAGAGAAGAATTCCGATCACAACTTTTCTCCGTGCCCTTGGATTGGACACGGACGAGAAAATCAAGGCAGCATTCGCCGATGTAGATACCAATGATGATCTTAAATATATTGATGTAACTATCGATAAAGATCCGGCTAAGAGCTACGAGGAAGGCCTTGTCGAGACATACAAGAGAATCCGTCCTGGTGATTTGGCCACTCCTGAGTCCGCCAAATCATTTATAGAGATGATGCTTTTCAATTCCAAAAGATATGATCTTGGTCGCGTTGGACGATATAAGCTCAACCAACGACTCGGGGTTAATATTCCAAACACTCCCGAGAACCGGGTCTTTAGACTTGATGACCTAATTAGCATCGTTAAGGAAATTATTCGCTTGAACAACACGCCAGGCGCCTTGCCTGATGATACTGACGCTTTGAAAAATCGAAGAATAAAAGCCGTCGGAGAGTCAGTTCAGGGCCGGGTCCGGGTTGGACTTCTACGTGTTGAAAGAATCGTCAAAGACCGTATGAGTGTGTTGGACCCGCTTGAGATTGCCCCACAGGCCTTGGTCAATTCTCGACCAATTGTTGCTGCTCTTCAGGAATTTTACTCCTCTTCTCAACTTTCGCAATTTATGAATCAGACAAATCCTCTCTCCGAGCTTGAACACAAAAGGACACTCTCTGCAACAGGTCCTGGCGGTCTATCAAGAGAGCGTGCCGGCTTCGAGGTTCGTGACGTACATGAAAGTCATTATGGACGGATATGTCCTATTGAATCTCCTGAAGGTCCGAATATCGGACTGGTGAGTTATATGGCAACTTATGCAAGAATCAATGATTACGGCTTTATGGAAACCCCTTACCGGAAGGTAAAGATTGAAAATGGAAAAGCCAAAGTTACGAACGAAACGGTTTATTTGGATGCGGGCGAGGAAGAAAAGTCAATTATCGCCCCGGCATCAGTTATGGTTGACGAAAATAGCTTTATAAAAGATAGTCGAGTGATAGTTCGCAGAAACGGACATCCTGATATGGCCGACCTAGCCGAAGTCGAATATATGGACGTTTCGCCAAAACAGATTGTATCGATTGCTACCTCGCTTATCCCTTTTGTCGAACATGATGATGGTGCTAGAGCGATGATGGGTTCGAATATGCAACGCCAGGCTGTTCCTCTAATCAAACCGGATTCTCCGGTTGTTGGTACTGGTATGGAAGAGTCCGCGGCCAAATATTCTGGTCAAATCGTCGTGGCAAAGCACTCTGGTACAGTCACCCATGTTTCTTCTCGATTAATCCGTGTTAAGACAGAAAAAAATGACCAAGATGAATACTATCTGGAAAAATTTTCCCGATCTAATCAGGGAACCTTGATTAACCAGCGTCCCATGGTGAGCGTGGGTGAAGAGGTAAATGAAGGTGATGTAATTGCAGACTCTTCCGCTACAGATAAAGGAGAGCTCGCTCTCGGACAAAATTTGTTAGTTGCGTTCATGTCATGGGGCGGATCAAACTTTGAGGACGCTATAATTATCTCTGACCGACTGGTAAAAAATCATACTCTTTCCTCAGTTCACATCGAACAATATTCAATCGAAGTACGTGATACAAAGCTCGGGCCTGAGCAACTCACTAGAGATATCCCAAATGTTTCCGAGGAAGCACTGGCTAACCTTGATGAGATGGGAATAATCAGAATCGGCGCAGAAGTTCAGTCAGGAGATATCCTTGTTGGAAAAATATCGCCAAAGGGTGAAACGGAGCTTTCCTCAGAGGAGAAGCTGCTCCGGGCAATTTTCGGCGAAAAAGCCAAAGATGTTCGCGATTCATCGCTTCGTCTGCCTCATGGTGAATATGGTAAAGTCGTCAATGTGAAGGTATTTACAAAAGATAACGGTGATGAGCTTCCAACCGGTGTTTTCCAGATGGTTGAAGTTTCAGTCGCTCAGCTTAGAAAAATATCAGTCGGAGATAAATTGGCCGGACGCCATGGTAATAAGGGTGTTATTTCGACTATCCTTCCGGAAGAAGACATGCCTTTTATGCCTGATGGCCGCCCTGTCGATGTAATCTTGAATCCACTTGGTGTGATCTCCCGTATGAACGTCGGACAAATCCTTGAGACTCATCTGGGACTTGCTGCTATGACTGGGGGCTACAAGATCGCCACACCAGTGTTTGAGGGTCTCAAATGGGAGGAAATACAGGAGAGATTGAGAGATCAAAATCTGCCTGATGATGGTAAAATTCAACTTTCCGATGGTAAAACTGGCGAACCTTTTGCCCGCAAAGCAACTGTTGGCGTCATGTATATTTTGAAACTTCATCATCTTGTTGATGATAAAATGCACGCCCGTAGCGTTGGGCCATACTCTATGATTACTCAGCAGCCTCTCGGCGGTAAAGCTCAGTTTGGTGGTCAGAGGTTTGGAGAGATGGAAGTTTGGGCGCTCGAAGCTTACGGTGCTGCTCATACTCTCCAGGAAATGCTGACTATAAAGTCTGACGATATTATTGGAAGAAGCAGGATCTACGAGGCTATTATCAAGGGCGAAAAGATTCAAAAGCCAATTATTCCAGAAGCTTTCAATGTAATGGTTAAGGAACTCCAAAGTCTTTGTCTCGATGTTGATTTAATCACCTCAAGAGAGGAAGCAGCAGAGCTTGAAAACAAACCGGTCGAAAAGCCGACAGAAGTTGCGGGGCCGGTCTCCATCGCTACAGAATACGATATTCCTGAAGATGGCGAATTTGATGAAGAGCTCGATGAGAAATTGACTGAAATCGCTGCAGAGCAGACTGCTGCCGATGAGGACATCGTCTTCGAAGAAGAGGGCAAAGAACAAGAGTAATAACTAAAAAATACTAAAGCAACTTAAAATAGGAAAACATATGGCAAGTCTAGAAGTAAAAGATCAAGTTACGGTATCAGATTTCGAAGCAATTCGAATCTCCGTCGCTTCTCCAGAGGATATCTTATCCTGGTCTCATGGCGAAGTTCTCAAGCCTGAAACAATAAATTATCGCACGCAGAAGCCCGAGAGAGATGGTCTTTTCTGCGAGAAAATTTTTGGTCCGACCAAAGACTGGGAATGTTATTGCGGTAAGTACAAAAAAATTCGCTATAAAGGTGTAATCTGCGATAAGTGCGGCGTTGAAGTCACCCGTTCCGCTGTTCGACGTGTTCGGATGGGTCATATCGATCTGGCTGTGCCTGTAGCTCACATCTGGTATTCACGTGGAACTTCCAGTGTAATTTCGGCTATCTTGAGCATGTCAGGTGCTGATATCGAGAAGGTAGCCTACTTTGCCAGCTATGCAATTCTTGAGGTCAACGAGGAGTTAAAAAAGACTAGTCTCGAGAGTTTAGAGAAAGAATATAAGGATTATTTGAGCGAAAATGGCTCTACCGAGCAGGCATCCGACGTTTCCAAAGAGGAGATTGATCAAGCCTATAAGGAGACAAAGAGTGAATTGTCGGGATTAGTTGCCGGTGTAACCATTTCAGAGCAAGCATACCGCGAACTCAATATGAAGTATGGTCAGATTGTCAAAGTTGGCATAGGCGCTGAAGCTATACTCGACCTCCTAAAGAGAGTCAATATCGATGATGCAATTGTTGGTCTTGAGACACTTTCAAGAAAACAAACCGGCTTGGTTCGGACCAAAACTTTAAAAAGGCTCCGCATTTTGCAGAATATGAAACAGGCCGGAATCAAGCCTGACTGGCTCGTTCTCTCACGGTTACCGGTTATCCCACCAGATTTGCGTCCAATGGTACAGTTAGATGGTGGACGTTTTGCTGCCTCAGATCTAAATGACCTATATCGGAGAGTTATTAATAGAAATAATCGCCTGAAAAGATTACTTTCCCAGGGCGCTCCGGAAGTAATTTGCCGGAATGAAAAAAGAATGCTGCAGGAAGCTGTCGATGCTTTGATTGATAATTCCGCCAGAAAAGACAAAATCGCATCTTCTGCTGGTGGGAAAAGGAAGCTTAGATCACTCTCAGATATGCTTCGCGGCAAACAGGGACGTTTCCGCCAGAATTTGCTCGGTAAACGGGTTGATTACTCCGGACGTTCGGTTATTGTTGTCGGCCCTCGTTTGAAGCTTCATCAATGTGGACTGCCAAAGATAATGGCATTGGAACTATTCAAGCCATTTATCATCGGACGTCTTATCGGCGATGGCTACGTTCATAACGTCAAAAATGCCACAAGGCTAATTGAAAAAGGCGAAACATTTGTTTGGGATATTCTAGAAGACGTGATTAAAGATAAATATGTATTGCTAAACCGTGCCCCAACACTGCACCGTCTTGGTATTCAAGCTTTCCAACCAGTATTGATTGAAGGTAAGGCGATTCAGATTCATCCGTTGGTCTGTTCTGCTTTCAACGCTGACTTTGATGGTGACCAAATGGCCGTCCACCTTCCTCTTTCTGATAAAGCGCAGGAAGAAGCCCGCACAATCATGCTTGCTTCTCATAACCTCCTGAAGCCAGCTTCAGGCGATCCGGTAGTTTCATTATCATTCGATATTGTACTTGGCTGCCATTATATGACAGCCGTTGTTGACAACACCAAAGGCGAAGGCAAGGTATTTGCCAGTGAGCGTCAGGCAGTTACGGCATATGACCTCGGTGCTATAGATATCAATGCGCTGATAAAAGTAAGATTAAACGATGGCAAACTACTAGAAACTTCCGTTGGCCGGATTCTCTTCAATGAGATCTTGCCGGAAGGTATCGAGTTTATCAACGATGCCATGACAAAAAAGACAATCGCAAAGCTCGCCGAGAACGTTTACCGTACAATGGGAGCTGAGATAACTGCTAAACTAGTAGACGATATTAAATCTGTTGGTTTCAAATATGCTGAGTTGTCAGGATTTACATTTGCTGTCGAAGATATTAAAATTCCATCTACTAAGGGCAGAATTTTGAAAGAGTCAAATGAGAACGTCCAGAAGGTTGAAAAACTGTATCTCAGAGGTCTGATCACAGAAGAGGAAAGATACAATAAGGTTATTGAAATCTGGATGAGTGCCCAGTCACAGATGGAAAAAGATATGATGATTCAGTTTCCGCACGATAATGATATCTATATCATTATGAACTCCGGAGCTCGTGGTAATATTTCTCAGATGACTCAGGTTGCGGCAATGAAAGGCCTGGTTGCTGATCCGACTGGAGCGGTAATCGAACTTCCGATCACTTCAAACTTCAAAGAAGGTCTTTCAGTGTTTGAATACTTCGTGTCAACTCACGGTTCCAGAAAGGGACGGGCTGATACAGCGCTTAGAACTTCAGAAGCAGGATATCTAACCAGAAGATTAGTTGATGTCTCGCAGGATGTAGTGATTACTTCGACTGATTGTGGTACATCCGCAACTAGATTGATCACCAGAAAGTTTTACGCGGATTTTGGTGAACAATGGGATAAATATATTCTCGGCCGTACTCTTGGCAAGGCTGTCGCCGGTATAAAAGCTGGTTCTAATATCGGCCTTGAAGAGCTCAAGAAGATCAATGATGCTGCAGTCGAGTCTATAGAGATCTTTTCCTTGCTTACTTGTGAATCAGATCGAGGCGTTTGCCAGAAATGTTATGGTATCGATCTTGCGACCGGTAAACCTGTCGAGATCGGTTCCGCAGTCGGTATCATCGCCGCTCAAGCTATCGGTGAGCCTGGAACACAGTTGACCATGCGTACCTTCCATACTGGTGGTGCTGCGGGTGAGGACATCACACAAGGTCTGCCTCGTGTTGAGGAAATATTTGAGGCCAGAATGCCAAAGAAACCGGCTATTATGTCTGAAATACCGGGCAAGGCTTCTATTAAGCGCGACGGAGACATCATCAAAATTTCGGTGTCTGGAGTCGGCTCTTACTCAGAGCAGATCGTTCTACCGGCCGGATTTAAGTTCAATGTCGAAAACAAGTCTCTTGTTCAAAAGAATCAGATTATTGCTGAGTCCGAAAATCCAAAAGAGAAGCCTTTCCGGAGCCCGGTTCCTGGAAAAATAGAGATTTCCGGCACAAAGGCAAAAGTTACTGGAGAAGGTGAGACGGTAAAAGAATATACAACTACTAAGAATACCGAATTATTGATCAAGAACGGTGAGGCAGTTGAGCGGGGGACTGCATTAACAGAAGGTCATTATGATTTAGGCAACGCCATGAAGCTGAACGGAGCCGCCAAGACTCAAAACTACATTATCAAATCCGTTCAGACGATTTATGAATCTCAGGGTCAAGATATTAATGACAAACACATCGAGGTAATTGTCCGGATGATGCACAGCAAGGTCAAAATACTCGATAGCGGTGATTCCAGATATCTTCCAGGTCAAATAATCTCCCGCATCGAGGTGCAGCAACAGAACAAAAAAATCGCTGAAGAAGGTAAGAAGAAAGTGGCGTTTGAGGACATAATACTCGGAATTACCAGAGTCGCGCTGAAGACCGAAAGCTTCTTATCGGCAGCCTCGTTCCAGGAGACTACCTCTGTCCTAATCGATGCTGCCATCTCTGGCAGAGTAGACTATCTAAGGGGTCTGAAAGAAAACGTCATAATTGGTAAATTAATTCCAGCTGGCACAGGCCTGCTAGAAGAGTCAGAAGCTGACGGAATTACAAACCCGGGAATCGTAAGTCAAACATTATAAACGAACTGTCAGTATAGCCCTTGAGAAACAGCTATCAGCTATTAGAGAGTGTTTCATAGCTGATAGCTGGAGTACCGTCATTCCGAAAACCCTATTAAATGTATTCATTCTTCGAATGGTGCTCTTGAAATGAGAAGTCTGTCTCTGTACTAATAAGTGACCATAGTTCTCGTCGTTCCTCCTCGAACAATAAGAAACAGGGAAATAGCAAGGTTTTCGGAATCATGGTGGAGTACCTTTGACAGAGAGTCTAAAATATGCTAAATTAACAAAGTAACATTAATCGATTTAGAATCAGTAGGTTCGATCAATTAGATAAATTAGATATTAGGTTTGAATAATGCCAACAATAAACCAATTAGTTCGAAAACCAAGAAAAAGCGTGGTCAAAAAGTCGAAGACCACTGCTTTGAAAACTACATTCAATTACTTGTCAAACAGACCGGTTAAATTGGGATGCCCCCAAAAGAGGGGAGTCTGCATCAAAGTTGGTACTATGACCCCGAAGAAACCAAACTCAGCTCTTCGTAAATTTGCGAGAGTTCGTCTTACAAATGGATATGAGGTAAACGCTTATATCGGTGGCGAAGGCCATGGCCTCCAGGAACACTCAGTTGTTATGATTAGAGGCGGCCGTGTTAAAGACCTTCCTGGTATGAGATACCACATTGTCCGTGGCAAGCTTGATCTTGCTGGTGTCAAAGGACGGAAAAAGGCTCGCAGCAAGTATGGCGCGAAGAGAGCAAACGAATAAACCTGTATTATGTGGTAGGTATTATGCAGTCGCATAATTACATTGTTGACCTAATACTTACTACCAAATACCTAATACGAAAAAAAATATGCCAAGAGGAAACGCAAAAATCAAGAAAATTGAAATTCCAGCCGATAGTAAATATGGCAATCCTGCTATAACCAAATTTATCAACTATATCATGGTAAACGGCAAGAAAACTGTTGCTACGAGAATTGTCTACCAAGCTCTGGAAAAATCTGCCGAGACTTTGAATGCTCCTGCGATGGATGTATTCGACCAGGTATTGAAGAATGTTGGACCAATAGTCGAGGTTAAGAGCAAGAGAATCGGCGGCGCCAACTACCAGGTACCAATGGAAGTCGGACGAGAGCGCAAAAACACTCTTGCGATGAGATGGATCATTGCTGCAGCTAAGGCCGGTAAAGGCAAACCGATGGCGGATAAATTGGCTTTTGAGATGATAAATGCCTACAACGGTGAAGGTTCCGCTATCAAGAAGAAGGAAGATACTCATCGGATGGCGGAAGCAAACAAGGCTTTTGCTCATTTCGCACGATTTTAACGGTTCCCCCCCATCTTTAAGGGGAAGTTAGATGGGGTGTAACGAAGAACCTACTAAATATAAAGCTATATATACTAAAAAACGGTCCAAAAGGCCGTTTTTTAGTATGAATTTTAAAAGGTATTGCTGACGAAAGATAGAGATAAAAAAGCGGTCAGGGTGACATCCTCTATGCCAACCTGACCGCGGACCTTGTCAAACGCTTAAACTACTGGATCTGCTTCCAATCATCCAACATTACCTCGGGAATTCGTTTATCCGTATGCATTGCGTCAAGGATAGCTGAATCGATCTCGTGGAACTCACCGCGTTCATACCGGCGACCGTCCTGCAGAATGACTTCTTTCCGTATCGCCGGTCGGATGACTTTACCCTGTTCATCTTTGGCCTCCGGTGTCTCCACAACGGTGAAATAGCAGCAGCACTCTTTAAGTGTGGTCTCTGTCGTGCCTCTGGTTGCGAGTGAGCCGCTTTGCCCCTGCCAAGTCGAATAGAGAACATCGTTGTCCTTGAACTGACGGACATAGACAGTTACGGTCGCGTTCCCGGGCACAACATTATTCGGCCCATTCGACCAGTAAACATCGGTAAAATGAGATTGGACAATGCCGTTGCTGTGATGTATGCCTTCATCAAACACATCATCATGGATATAAACCGATCCGTGGCCATAGGTCGGACTTTCTAGCCCGGCGCTGATCTCGATACCGGAATTATCCGGATGAAAATGGACCGTCACAAGCTTGGTTGAAGCATCGAACGTGACCCATTGGGTCTCAAGTTCATCAACGTGGATGCCGTTGAGGCCGATCTTCACATGTTGGCTGCACCCTGACATCAAGAGTGCCAGTGCGATCAACGCCAGAAGCGTTTTGGAACCGTACATACTACCCTCCCGTGCTCAATCTTGAATTAAAAAGAGCAACCGGCAAATATATAACCATAGTAAGTATTTGTCAAGATACCAAAAATAAATATCTATAAAAGCCGTTGACAGTAAGCGGCTAAAAATGTTATCATTATCCTTGAAATTGGGGGGATTTTTAATTTGATACAAAACAGATCAGCTGCGTCTTTATTGAGCTCGAAATGATTATTTAATTATTTTTTAGGAAATTGACTATGGGAAGAGATTACCCTCTAGAAAAAGTTCGGAATATTGGAACAATTGCACACATTGATGCTGGTAAAACTACCGTGACAGAAGGAATTCTCTACACTTCTGGCCGTGTCCACAAAATCGGCGAAGTTCATGAAGGTGCGGCCACTATGGACTGGATGGAGCAGGAGCGCGAACGCGGCATCACTATCACTTCGGCTGCCACCACCTGTTTCTGGAAAGATCACCGGATAAACATTATTGATACTCCCGGACACGTAGATTTCACAGTTGAAGTCGAGCGTTCTCTTCGTGTACTTGATGGTGCTGTTGTTATCTTTGACGGCAAAATGGGTGTAGAACCTCAGTCTGAGACTGTTTGGCGTCAAGCCGATACCTACAAGGTGCCAAGAATGTGCTTTATCAACAAAATCAATCAGACTGGTGGTGATTTTTATCGATCTCTTGAATCTATTCATCAACGACTTTCAAAAAATGCTACACCGATCATGATTCCAATTGGTTTCGAGCAGTCTATCAATGGTGTCGTTGACCTCGTGAATATGAAAGCTTATACCTATAAAGAATATAAGGATCATGCTCTCACCGAAGGTGAAATTCCGGCTGATATGGTTGAAAAAGCCAATGAGTGGCGTGAAAAATTGGTTGAAAGCGTTGTCGAATATGATGACGCAATGATGGAAAAATATCTCGGCGGCGAAGCTGTTACTAATGCTGAATTGAAGGAACTTATCAGAAAAGCCTGTCTCTCCAGCAAATTCTATCCTGTCTTGGGCGGGGACGGCCGTGGCATCATCGTTGCTTCACTGCTTGATTCAATTGTGAGTTATTTGCCTTCTCCACTTGATGTTCTTCCTGCTCGCGGCATCGATCCAAAGACCGGCGAGGACATTGATGTCAAATCGACGGACGATGAGCCATTTGCGGCCCTAGCTTTTAAGGTTGCAACCGATCCGTTTGTCGGTAAGTTGATCTTCTTCCGTGTCTACCGCGGTGTTCTCAAAAAGGGATCATATATTTATAATGCCACTGCAGATGAAAAAGAGCGCATCGGACGGGTTGTCCGTCTTCACGCTAACCACAGGGAAGAGGTTGACGAGGTATACGCAGGTGAAATTGCTGCAGCAGTCGGACTTTCCAACACAACCACTGGCGATACTCTTTGCGACCCAGCCAAGCCAGTCATTCTCGAAAAGATTACCTTCCCTGAACCAGTTATCGATATTGCGATCGAGCCGAAAACAAAGGCTGACCAAGAGAAGATGGGCATTGCACTCCAAAGATTGGCTGAGGAAGATCCAACATTTCGGGTCAAATCAAATGAAGAGACTGGCCAGACCATCATCGCCGGAATGGGTGAACTGCATCTTGAGATTATTGTCGACAGAATGAAGAGAGAATTCAAAGTCGAAGCGAACGTTGGTGCTCCTCAAGTAGCTTTCCGTGAAACAATCCGAAATGAAGTTACTTCAGAAGGAAAATATATCAGGCAGACCGGTGGACGGGGACAATATGGGCATTGTCTGCTTCGCATCAAGCCAAACGAATCCGGTGTCGGCTTTACTTTCATTAATTCGATCGTCGGTGGAGCAATTCCAAAAGAGTACATCAATCCTATCGAAGCTGGTATCAAAGAGGCACTTGATCGTGGTGTAATCGCCGGGTATCCAGTAGTCGACGTCTCTGTTGAGGTTTACGACGGTAGCTTCCACGAGGTTGACTCTTCTGAAATGGCCTTCAAAATTGCCGGTTCGATGGCATTTCAAGATGGTTTCAAGAAGGCAAATCCTGTAATTCTGGAGCCAATTATGAAGGTCGAAGCGACTACCCCTGAGGACTTCATGGGTGATATCATCGGTGATTTGAACGCCAAGCGCGGTCAGATCAACCAGATGGAAGACCTACCAAATGGCATCAAGCGTATCAACGCATTTGTTCCGCTTGCCTCCATGTTTGGTTATTCCACCAGTCTGCGATCAATGTCACAGGGACGGGCCTCATATGCGATGGAATTCGACCATTATGCCGAAGTCCCAGGTAACGTTGCAAAAGAAATCATTGAGAAAAGAAGCAAATAACATACGAAAGACGAAAAGCCTTCGGCTAACCAAAATTACGAAAACTTCTATTTCGTATATTTCGTAACCTTTCGCTTTTAGTATTAATTTCCTCTTGCATTAAGACCCGAATTTTGTTATAGTTTGCTAGAATTAGTTAAATAAATTGAAAATTATTAATAGGAGTTTCAAATGGCAGAAGTATTCAAACGAACTAAGCCACATGTAAACATTGGTACTATCGGTCACGTTGACCATGGTAAGACCACTTTAACAGCTGCAATCACACACGTGCTTGCGAAAAAAGGATTAGCTGTAGAGAAAAAATTTGAGGATATCGACAACGCTCCAGAAGAAAAAGAGCGCGGTATCACTATCGCTACTTCTCACCAAGAGTACGAAACAGCCAACAGACACTATGCTCACGTTGACTGTCCAGGGCATGCTGACTACGTCAAAAACATGATTACCGGTGCTGCTCAAATGGACGGCGCAATTCTTGTAGTTGCTGCGACCGATGGCCCTATGCCTCAGACACGCGAGCACATTCTTCTTGCAAATCAGATCGGTGTACCAGCAATCGTAGTTTATTTGAACAAGTGCGATATGGTTGATGATCCCGAGCTCATTGATCTCGTTGAGATGGAAGTTCGTGAACTTTTGACCAAATACAAATTTGATGGCGACAACGCTCCAATCATCCGTGGTTCAGCTTTGAAAGCCCTCGAGGGTGATGATAAATGGGAGAAGTCAATTGACGAACTTATGGATGCTGTTGATGCTTCTATTCCAGAACCAAAACGTGATCTTGATAAGCCTTTTCTTATGCCGATTGAAGATGTTTTCTCAATCAAAGGTCGTGGTACAGTTGCCACTGGTAGAATAGGGCAGGGTATTGTCAAAATCGGTGATACTGTAGAAATCGTCGGTATCAGAAAAACTTCTAGCACGGTCGTAACCGGCGTCGAGATGTTCAAGAAACAGCTCGAGCAAGGTCAAGCTGGTGACAACGTTGGTTTGTTGCTTCGTGGTATAGAGCGTGAAGATATCGAACGTGGTCAGGTTTTAGCCAAGCCAGGTTCTATTACTCCTCATACAGAGTTTGAAGCTGAAGTTTACGCATTGACCAAAGAAGAGGGTGGAAGACACACCCCATTCTTCAAGGGATACAAACCTCAGTTCTATATTAGAACAACCGATGTTACTGGTGATATTGTTTTCGAACAAGAAATGATCATGCCTGGTGATAACACCAACATCAAGGTTGCCCTGATCCAACCTATCGCTATGGACGAAGGTCTCAAGTTTGCTATCCGTGAGGGTGGTAGAACTGTCGGAGCCGGTGTCGTAACAAAAATCATAAAGTAAGCAGTAAATATTATTATGGCTGAAAAAGCACAAGCTAAACAAAAAATTCGGATACGGCTAAAAGCGTACGATCACCGGATTATTGACAAATCTGCTCAACAGATTATCGAGACTGCAGTCCGCTCAGGTGCAACCGTCGCAGGTCCCATTCCTCTGCCAACAGAGAAGGACAAGATTACTGTTCTAAAATCTACCCATGTCCACAAGGATGCCAGAGAGCAGTTTGAAATGCGAACACACAAGCGACTTATCGATATTGTAAACCCGACCCCAAAGACAATCGATAGCTTAATGAGCCTCGATTTGCCTCACGGCGTCGACATTGAGATAAAGATGTAGTCAATCTTCGATTGACTAGTTAAAAGCATAAAGTCCAAAAGCTTAAAGAAAATTCAGTTTATTCCCTTAGGCTTTTGGCTTTCAGCTTTCAGCTGGTGGTGACCGTTGACTTTCGTTCCAAAATAGGTTAGATTATTACTTGTTGATAGATAAATTTGTTATCTCATTAACAGGTCATGGATATCCTTCGACCCGGCTCGTTTTCTTTCAGAAGACTACAGTCTGTCGAATGTGATCTACGGCTATTTATTCGTTTGAGCCTTGATACAAAGGAAACACCTTCTATCAGAGCTCAACAATATGTTCAGCTTGTATTGAAAACAAAAATTTTTAGGTCAACACAGACGATCTTTCTTTCTCACTTGAGATTGTCTGTGGGGTGTGCCACTGGAGAGTATCGGCTCTGCACAGGTAATCCTTCTCTCACTTGGGATTGCGTGTGTCTTAACACTTTTCTTTTGCCACCCCTGAGGTATCTTATCGCACTAATCCGCCAATTGCGGTCAGATACCTTGGTTTCGGGGAACACGGAGCATATACCGCTACCGTGTTCCCATCTTTCCAAGAATTTAATAACTTAAGTTCTTGGACGAGGTTAGATCGCTATCTGTACACTAATATAATTTGTTATCGGTTTGTATGAAATTTATTTTAGGCAGAAAATTAGGCATGACACGCGTCTTCGACGCTGACGGAAAAAGCATTGCTGTAGTAAAAGTACAAGCTCTGCCATGTTTTGTGTCTGAAATCAGAACCATTGAGAAGAATGGCTACAACGCCGTGCAGGTAAAGGCATCAAAAGACAGCAAAGAGAATTCAAAAATTGCAAAAATTGTTGAATTTCGCATTGAGACCCCTGGTGACTACAAGGTAGGCGAAAAAATCACTTTAGGTCAGTTTGAAGCAGGCGAAAAAGTCGAGGTCGAGGGTACAAGCAAAGGCAAAGGTTTTGCCGGTACTATCAAAAGACATGGCTTTCACAGAGGTCCTGAATCTCACGGTAGCAACAATGTGAGAGAGCCAGGGTCTATCGGCGGCGGCTTTCCAGAGAGAGTTGTCAAAGGCAGACGTATGCCAGGCCATATGGGTGATTTGAAGGTAACAGTCAAAAATCTGAAGGTTATAGACATAGACAAAGATATCATTCTTGTCTCAGGTGCAATTCCCGGCCCCAACAAATCAATTGTTCGGATTTTCTCTAAATCAGCTAAAAAATCAGCAGAAGCAAGCGAGTAGTTTATATGAAAGTTGAAGTTTTAAATCAAAAAGGCGAAAAAGTCAAAGATCTAACACTAGATCAAGCTTTTGATGCCAAAATATCCGATAAAGCTTTAACTTTATACATAAATTACCTGCGGAATGCTCTTCGTGGTCCTGTTGCCAACACCAAGGACCGTAGCGAAGTTTCCGGCGGCGGCAAGAAACCGTTCAAACAAAAAGGTACTGGCCGTGCACGTCAGGGTTCCACCAGATCGCCTCTTTGGGTTGGCGGCGGCGTAACTTTCGGCCCTACTAGCGATCAGAATTTTCGGATTCGCATCAACAAGAGTCTGAAGAGAAAAGCAATCCTTGCTTGTCTTGGCGAAGCTTTCAGTGATAAGAAAGCGGTTGTCCTCGATACTCTGGCTATCGATGACCCAAAAACGAAGAATGCTGTCAACATTTTGTCAAACGTGAAGGCAGAAGGTAAAGTGGCCTTATTGTTTAGCGAAAAAGACGAGAATGCCAGAAGAGCTTTCGGAAATATCGCCGGGATTAATCTGATGACACCGATGAAGCTGGATATATTAAACATTATCTCAACTGATAAGATCGTTATTTCTGAGAGTTCACTTGATCAGCTTAAAGAGATTTATAACAAATAGTCATATGAACACAAGTATTTTAAAAAAAGCTGTAATTACAGAAAAGAGTTTCAAAGAGGCTGCCGCTGGCAAATTCACCTTTATTGTTGACAAAAAATCAACCAAGGAAGAAGTTGCCGCCTGTTTAGAAGAACTTTTCGGTGTTCATGTCGAACATGTTGATGCTGCCATCTTCAAAGGTAAGATCAAGCGGACAAAGAAGGGTTCCGGAAAGCGGTCAGATTTCAAGAAGGCCATTGTGACGCTCAGAAAGGGTGAGAAGATTGACCTCTTCGAGATTGAGAAAGAAGAAACAAAGCCTGCAAAGAGTGAAAAAGCCAAGGCAGAAAAGAAGAGCCAGAAGGCTGAGGCTCAAAAAGAAGACAAAGATACAACAGTTAAGGTAAGAAATAAGGCACGCTAAAAACGAAAATAAACTAAATAACTAAAAATATAATTTCGTTATTTCGTTTAATTTAGCCTTTAGCATTATTACATATGACAATAATCAAAACAAAACCGACAACCAATGCTAGAAGGAAAATGTCCTTCCAGGTTTTCGATATTGAAAAGAAGAGTCCGGAGAAGTCTCTAACCTTTGGTATTAAAAGAGGTGTAGGAAGAGGATCAGACGGTAGAATTCTAACTGCTCACAAAGGTGGCGGAGCCAAGAGAAGATACCGTATTGTTGATTTCTCAATGACTGGTTTTCTTGGCAAAAAAGGTATCGTCAAGGCTATTGAGTACGATCCGAACAGAACTGCAAATATTGCTCTGATCTCATATGAAGACGGCAGCAAAATCTATATGATCGCTCCTGAAAATTTAAAAAAAGCTCAGACAATTATCTGTGATGAAAATGCCCCAATTCGTCTTGGCAACAGAATGCAACTTAAAAATATTCCTCCCGCAACTCAAATTTATAATATTGAATTGACAACTGGTAAAGGTGGACAAATCTGCCGTAGCGCCGGAACTTTTGCAACAATGCTCGGTCTCGATGGAGACTTTGCATTGATTCGCCTAACTTCTGGTGAAGTTAGAAAAATCCGGTCGCAGAATTTTGCATCTTTAGGAGTTGTTTCAAATGTTGATCACTCCAAAGTCGTTTATGGCAAGGCCGGCCGAGTCCGTCACCTTGGTGTAAAACCGACAGTTTTGGGTAAATCAAAGAATCCGGTCGACCACCCACATGGTGGTGGTGAAGGACATTCACCAATCGGTATGAAATATCCAAAGACACCTTGGGGCGCTCCAGCTCTTGGCCGAAGAACCAGAAACAAGAAGAAGTCAAGTTCGGGCCTCATAATTAGCAGAAGAAAGAAATAGTAGGATTATGTCTAGATCACTTAAAAAAGGCCCTTTCGTTGATGAGAAACTGTTGATGAAGGTCCAAAAAGCAGCACAATCAGGAGACAAAAAACCAATCAAGACATGGGCAAGAAGTTGCACGATAGTGCCTGAAATGGTTGGAGTTAACTTCGGCGTCCACAATGGTAAGGATCATCTACCGGTGTTTGTTGTTGAAGAGATGGTTGGACATAAACTAGGTGAATTTTCACCGACGCGAAAGTTTAGAAGTCATGGTGGTAAGATGGCCAAGGAACAAGCAAAGGGTAAATAAGACAACCGAATGTCGAATCAAGCGAATAAATCTAATAGAGAAATTCCTTTGATTCGATCAATTAGACCAATTAGATATTAGGTTATTATGGAATTTACAGTTAAAACAACATATTTGAGAATTTCACCCCGGAAGGTCCGGCCTGTTTTACATGGTCTCCGTGGGATGACAGCAGATCAAGCAAAAATCAATCTTCAGTTTGTAAATAAAAAGTCTGCACCATTGCTTCACAATTTGGTTAAGTCCGGCATCGCTGCCGCAAAGGAGAATTACTTTGAGCCAAATCAGGTAGTAATTAAGAGTATTTATTGCAACGAAGGTCCACGTTTGAAAAGGATTATTCCTTGGTCAAAGGGTCAGGCTCGTAGAATCACAAAGAGACTTTCACATATAGTTTTAACACTGGAATCAGTCGAAGAACCTTTGAAGAAAACAGAAGCTAAAAAGTCAGAAGATATTAAAAGCAATAACAAGGATAAGAAAGCAGAATAATGGGACAAAAAGTTAACCCAAAATCTATCCGGTTGAAAATAAATGAGTTGTGGCAGTCCAAATGGTTTGGACGGACAAATTATAGCGAATCGCTTATTCAGGATGTGCAGATTCGACGTGCTCTTGAAAAACGGCTCAAAGATGCCTCAATCTCAAAAATTATTATCAGCCGAGATGCAAATAAGGTTTCGATCGATATCTACTCAGGTCGCCCCGGTGTTGTCATTGGCCGTGGCGGTGCGGGTACCGAGGAATTGAAGAAATTTCTTGCTACATTCATCAAAGAGAAGATTCAGATTAACATCATTGAGATCAAGAAGCCTGATTCTGATGCCGCAATTGTAGCGCAAAATATTGCTTCTCAAATTGAAAAACGTATTCCGTTCAAGAGAGCAATGAAGCAGTCTATCGAAAAAGCAAAAGCAGCTGGTGTAAAAGGAATAAAGGTTCAGGTCGCAGGTAGATTAAATGGTGCCGACATCGCACGGACAGAGAAGCTTATCTACGGTACTGTGCCTCTCTCAACATTTAAGTCTGATATTGATTATAAATACTTGACTGCTCTTACCACTTATGGAATTATTGGCGTCAAGGTCTGGGTTTACAAGGGCGAAAGAGTCTTTAATATCGAAGAATTCATTAAATAACAAAAATAAATTAATCTAATTAACCTAATTACTAGTTAACCTAAACAAGAACCAAATACTAAATTATCCGATTAGAGATTAAAGATTTGAGATTTGTTTAGGTCAATTAGAACAATTAGAACAGTTAGAAATTGGAATTGAATATATGTTAATGCCAAAGAAAATGAAATACAGAAAGCAGCAGCGCGGTGATATGCGTGGGCTTGCTAGCCGTGGAAATGATTTTGCTTTTGGCAAGTTTGGTATCAAGGCGATGGAGCCGGGTTGGATTTCTGCTCGTTCGATCGAAGCCGCTAGACGTGCAATGACTCGTTATATCAAGCGTGGCGGTCAGATCTGGATCAGAGTTTTCCCTGATAAGCCGGTGACGTCCACTTCACCAGAAGTTCCAATGGGGTCGGGAAAAGGTGCAGTCGATCATTTTGTTGCTGTTATTCGTCCAGGTAGAATTCTCTTTGAGATGGATGGTGTTCCTCACGATATTGCAAAGGAAGCCATGAGATTAGCAGAGCACAAAATTCCATTAAAGACTAAATTCATCAGTAAAGAAGAATAGCGACAGAACGAATAACGAATAAAGCAAATAAAACGAATAGTCAAATTTCTTTAATTCGCTCCATTGGTTACATTAGTTATTAGTATCGAAGAACAATATGAAATCGATTGAAAAATTAAAAAATTATCGTGAGATGAGTATAGAAAAGCTTTTAACTGAGCTGATTGTTTTGGAGAAGAAGCTTTCTGGTGACAATCTTCGTGTTAAGGCAGGTAAACTTGATAATTACTCCGAAATTACCAAAGTGCGCAAAGATATAGCCAGAGTAAAAACGATAATTAGTGAAAAGAGTTTGGAGATATAATGACAAAAAGCAATCAAAAAATCAGAACAGGCGAAGTTGTTTCCGATAAGATGGACAAGACAGTTGTCGTTAGAATAGATTCTGTCAAAACTCATCCTATTTATAAGAAGAAATACGTTACAAGCCAGAAATTCAAGGCTCATGACGAAAAGAATGAATATAAGACCGGCGAGATTGTTGAAATAGTTGAAACAAAACCAATCTCGAAGGATAAAAACTTTTCAGTGTTAAAGAAGGTTAAATAATGATTCAGCCAGGTACAAGATTAAAAGTTGCAGACAACACCGGTGCAAAAGAGATAGAATGCATCACTGTTCTTGGGCGTGCCAAAAGAGACGGCGCCGAGGTCGGTGATATCATTTCAGCCTCAGTCAAAGATGCGCTACCAAGAGGCACCGTTAAGAAAAAAGAGGTTGTTAAAGCTGTGGTCGTCCGTCAGGTCAAGCCCATTTCCAGAGAAGATGGCTCATATATTAGCTTCTCTGAGAATGCAGCAGTCATTATAGATACCAACAAAGAGCCACGCGGTACCAGAATTTTCGGACCAATCCCTCGTGAGTTGCGCGCAGGCTATATGAAAATTATTTCATTAGCGCCAGAGGTTCTTTAGATCAAAGTTAAAAGTTTATAAAGTTTATAAAGCAAACAATATCATGAAATTAAAGAAAAATGACAACGTAGCAATCATAGCAGGCAAGGACAAGGGAAAGTCCGGAGTTATTGAACGTGTCTTTCCGACCGAAGGAAAGGTCGTTGTCAAAGGTATCGCATTGGCAAAAAAACATGTTAAGCCGTCAAAGAAAAACCCACAGGGCGGAATAATCGAAATCAATCAGAAAGTTGATGTTTCGAAGATGATGATTGTTTGCGCCAATTGTGGCAAGTTAACAAAGATTGGATATAAACTGACCGAAAAAGGCAAACTTCGAATTTGCAAAAAATGCGGTCAAAGTTTAGAAGGTGGAAATAAATAATGGAAAAATTAGCTGAAAAATTCAACAAAGTTATTTTGCCGGAGCTCAAAAAAGAACTTTCGAAAAAGAATGATTTGGATGTACCGAGAATTACCAAAATAGTTATTTCTTCAGGAATTGGTGATTTTAAGGAAGACAAAAATGCCGTTGAAAAAATTTCTGGGGAAATTTCCAGAATTGCCGGTCAGAAACCGAAAATCAATCACGCCAGAAAAGCAGTCTCTGCCTTTAAACTCAGAATTGGCCAGCCAGTTGGAGTTACAGTTACTCTTCGAAATGTCAGAATGTACGACTTTATCGAGAAGCTTGTAAATGTTGCCTTGCCTCGGGTCCGTGACTTCAGAGGTCTGTCGACAAAAGCTTTTGACGATCAGGGCAATTACTCTGTCGGTATCAGAGATTATTCTATCTTTCCGGAAGTTAAATACGAAGAGATATCCGTTAATTTCGGCTTACAGATAAATATAAAGACTACGGCAAAGAGCAAAGACGAGGCCAGGGTGTTACTTCATAAGCTAGGTTTTCCGTTTGCAAAGGAATAAGGAGCAAAAATGGCAAAAAAATCAATGATATTAAAGGCGCTGAAAACGCCAAAATATTCAACAAGAACAATCAACCGATGCAAAAGCTGCGGCCGCAAACATGCTTATATTAGAAAGTTTGCACTCTGCAGAATTTGCTTCCGGGAGCTTGCTTCCAAGGGAGAAATTCCAGGAGTTGTTAAATCAAGTTGGTAAAAGTTTTTCGGAATATTACAAAATAGAGGAAAAAAATGGATCAAATAGCAGACTTATTAACCAGAATCAAAAACTCGAGTGCAATCGGTAAATACGAGATAACTCTTCCATATTCAAAGATGAAGGAAGCTATTTTGAATATTCTAAAAGCTGAAGGTTTTATTCAAAGCTATGAGATGGTGGCAGACAAGGACAACGGTAAATCTACCCTTACTGTCATTATTTCTAGGACAAAAACCCCAAGCCATTTGAAACAAATCAGCAAACCGGGACGAAGAGTATACGCAAAGAATGCCGAAATCCCTATGCCTCTTCGAGGACTTGGGACTGTCGTAATTTCCACCTCCAAAGGGGTTATTACTGGCAAAGAAGCTCGAAAAGGCGGTTTTGGCGGGGAATTAATCTGCGAAATATGGTAATCCAAAACAGATTACGAATCATACAAATAAACGAATAAAAGGTAATTATGTCAAAAATAGGTAAAAGACCAATAAAAATTGAAGAAGGTGTCGAGATTAAAATCGCCGATCAAAATATCAGCGCTTCTTTTAACGGCAAAACTTCAGAATTGACTCTTCCTCGAGAAATCGGTGCTTCTGTTGAGGATGGAAATATACAGGTTAGCAGAGCCAACGACACAAAAGTTGCCAGATCGCTCCATGGTCTTTATGCCCGTCTTATATCAAATATTATTCACGGAGTAAAAGAAGGTTTCCTTAAAGAGTTAACTTTCACAGGTACTGGCTATCGGGCAGCAATTTCAGGCAACGAACTTGTCTTAAATATGGGCTACTCACATGAGATTAGGTTAGCGATTCCTCAGGGACTCGAGGTCAAGGTTGTGAAGAATACTATTCAGATTTCAGGTATGGACAAAAGTAGTGTTGGACAATTTGCGGCTGTAGTCCGAGAAGTTCGACCGCCGGAAGTCTATAAAGGCAAAGGTATTAAATACAAAGATGAACATATCAGAAGAAAAGCCGGTAAAACTGCTGCTTCTAAATAATATTATTTCGCTACAAGGATAAAATGTCAAAATCAGTTAAAATCAATGGTACAAAAGATAAACCGAGAGTATCGGTTTATCGTTCAAACAGATTCATCTCCGGTCAGGTGATTGATGATGTTGCAGGCAAAACTCTGTTTTCGGTTTCGAGCCAAATTGTAAAGACCGGCAAACCAACTGAGAAAGCATTTGAAGCTGGGAGAATTCTCGGCGCCAAAATTACAGAAAAAAAGATTGGCAGTCTTGTATTCGATAGAAATGGTTACCGTTATCATGGTCAGGTGAAGGCCTTCGCCGATGGTATCCGGGACGCCGGCGTCACGATTTAATATACTAAGGATTTATTTATGGCTATCCAAAAACAAGCAACAACAACAGAATCAACAGAGCGACCAAGTAAAAACTTTATGCGTCCAAAGCGTTTTGATGGGGATCGAAGAGAGCTGTCGGAGTTTGAAGAACGCGTCATCGAAGTTCGTCGGGTTGCCAGAACTGTAAAAGGTGGAAGACGTATCCGTTTCCGCGCGCTTGTTGTAATTGGAAACCGCAAAGGTAAAGTGGGAATGGGCGTAGCAAAAGCGAATGATGTTTCTGAAGCAGTAAAAAAAGCTGTAACTCGGGCAAAGAGAAGTCTTGTGGTTATACCAATTATTGATGGTACCATTCCTTATGAAATTACTGCCAAATATGGTTCGGCTGTCGTAATGCTTAGACCTGCAGCATCCGGTACTTCAATCGTTGCCGGTGGAAGTGTTCGTGCTGTTGCTGACCTTGCAGGGATTTCCGACCTACTTTCAAAGATGCTAGGTAGTGCCAACAAAGTAAACAATGTACTTGCTACTTTAAAAGCCTTATCCTCATTCAATCCTGAATATACAAAGACCGTTCAAAAATATGCTGACAAAAAAACTGCGGTGAAAGTTACAGAAGCTCCGGTTGAGGAAGCTCCGGCAGTAGAGACAAAAGAAGAAATCAAGGCGGTAAAGAGTAAAGCAGCCGTGAAGAAGGCAGCAAAGAAAAAATAGACAGCCAAATATCGAATCAATAAATCCAATAGATAATTCAAAAGATTCGATTAATTAGAACAATTAGACATTAGGTTTCAAATGAAATTAGAATCAGTACAAACAAAAAATAGAAAACGCATCGGCAGGGGTATCTCTGCTGGCGGTGGCAAAACGGCCGGACGTGGTACTAAGGGTCAAAAATCCCGCAGTGGCTACAACTTGCCAAACCGTTTTGAAGGTGGTCAGACTCCTCTTTCGATGAGATTACCAAAACTTCCTGGCTTCAAATCTCATAAGGCGAAGAATGAAGTAGTTTCTCTGGACCAAATATCTCAAGCTTTCAAGGACGGAGATACGGTTTCCAAGACAACTTTAGTAGAAAAAGGATTGGTTACACGACGTCAGACTCCGAAGATCTTAAGCAACGGCACCTTGACTGTAAAAGTTGAATTGGGTGTTGGGGTTAGAGTCTCAGGCCCCGTCAGGGCGCTATTCACTGAAGTCAAAAGCGAAAAGCCAAAAGCTGAAAATAAACCCGCTGAAGTAAAAACCGAAGAGGCAGTAGTAGCCGAGAAACTAGTCGAGAAGAAGACCGTAGCCAAGAAATCTGCTCCAAAGAAAAAAGCTGAATAAAATATTGTTTATCTACATAGAACTGTAATTCTGAGCGTAAGCAAAGAATCTCTTTATAAAAAATCACCCTCGAATCGAGAGTGATTTTTTATATCAACCTCAGGAAAGCTCAAAGAGCTTAAGATGACACCTTAAGCATAAAAATTATTGACAAAGGTTATAACTGATGTTATGATATATCTATCTCACCGTATCAAAGGCCTGACAAATACTTGATTATTTGCATGAGCCTTGAACGGAAAGGGGAATACCATGACGATCCGTATTTATCTTTACCCCGGATGGATGACAGTCCTCTCTCAGCTTGCCATGGATGGCATGATTGGCAATGTGACCACTAATCATGACAAAGACGCGGGGATGGATTTCATCCCTGTTGGTTCGTGGCTCGATCCTGTGTTAGGGATGATTCCCAACAACGTTGTGCGCTTTGTCAGCGCGCAGTATCCATTTACGCCATGTCCGCTTGGATTCCGGCACTCTGGAAAATCAAAGATCGAAGTGACTGGTACTGATCAGTTGGTTACGATTACCCAGATTAGTCCGTCGATACAGACTGCCATCAAAATCTATAGGGAATTCAGCGCGAATCCCTGCGGATTTGGCCGATCCTAAGATGAAGCGGGAAACAGGAGGTTTCAGGAAACGGGTTCACACCCGTTTCCACCGCTCCTTTTATCTCAATTATTTGAGCTAAGAGGTAGCACAAAAATTACTCTCAATTCGAGAGTAATTTTTGTAAACACCCCATGGGGGGTGGGGCGTTTACAAAGGCTGGCAGAAACAACTCTTTTTTGTTTTCTTGCCATTTAGTTTATAGTTGACTCTTTAATTATGCCGAGAAAGCCTTATCCTTTGTTGAGAGGAAAATCTCTTTCCCTTTCAGCCACCTAGAAAGATCTTCTTTCAAATATTTGGGTTCTAATTTCACATTTTGTTCAAGCGGCAACATTTTCCATTCGAAAACCTCTAGACCTGTTTGAGGCAATTCGAGATAACTTCCAAATTCATCTGCTTTGAAAAAGAGCGTGTAAATATGTTCGGTGCCAGCTATATGCTCCATCGTTCCAACAAAATAAAATTTTCCAGGCGAAATCATTAATTTTTCTCTGAGATAATTTGCAAGGCATTCCGTCGCCTGTTTGCCTGGTTCGATATCGACCCCGGGGAGAAAATAGATGTCTGACCCTTTCTTGCGATAAAGGAGCAACTGGTCGGGATGCCCCAAAATAATAATAGCCCTCACCATTACTTTAAATTTTTGCATAGTTCTCCTGCTTATTACCCTAATAAAATATTCCTTTACCGCACATTTATCACCATAACATGTAACAATTTTTTATTATTCGCCGCTTTGAGATAGAATAGAGTTACTAGAAAAATAGACAAGGGAAAACATGAATGAGAAATTTGTTTTGCGGCCGAGAGTTGAGACTCCAAGCGATGATAATAGGGACTTTTCTAGTCTCGCATTTGCTACTCAAAAGCCGGTCGATGTTGAACCAAAAGTTTACTTGGACAGTTCGAAAATTGCGGAGCTTTTGAAATCGCTCGCAAGTATGATAAAGACAACTCCTGGTTTGATTCGTCAATCCCAGACATTGCGTAGTGATTTACACCTTTCCGAGGATTCAAATAATCAGTTAATTTCCCGCGTGAATGAGAGCGACGTGAATGTTTGGCATACCAGACCTGCTTACTTCAATGCCATAGTGTTGGAGCTCAGAGAAAGAGGGCTGATTGGGGGAGTCAAATCCGGAGAAACGATTGATGGCATTCAAGAGTAATTTAGCCTAATCGTCAGGTAAAAATAGTTTTTGTAAAAAGATACAAACATCAACCTGCGAACTTATTGTTTATCTCAAAAATGAGTGCAATTTTTCGTTGATTTCGAGCGGAAAATAAGTTATAGTCAAATAAATGGACAGACTACTGAAAATTTGGGAATACAAGGATTTGCGGAACAAGATTATTGTTGCTGTCTCTCTTTTGCTGCTAACCAGAGTATTGGCCCATATTCCATTGCCAGGAGTTGATTTGGCCAGATTGCAAGAATTCTTCAGCCAAAACCAAGTTTTTGGTTTTCTGAATATGTTTTCTGGCGGAACAATGAGTAATTTTTCAATTATCCTGATGGGTGTCGGTCCCTATATCACGGCTTCAATCATCTTCCAACTTCTCGCGATGATTGTCCCTTCTCTTGAGGAGATGCAGAAAGAAGGGGAATCAGGAAAGCATAAAATAACCCAATACACTCGTCTGGCGACTGTTCCGCTGGCAGTTCTTCAGGCCTACAGCATGCTTATACTACTTCGGAACCAGGGCATCATTCCTACGTGGAGCATTTATGACCTTTCTCTGATGTTAATCTCCGTTACAGCTGGAACGATGCTATTGATGTGGATAGGTGAGATTATCTCAGAAAAGGGGATTGGTAACGGCATTTCATTAATCATTGCATTAGGTATTGTTTCAGGTTTTCCGGATCAAATCAGAAACACTGTTCTGCTTGTCCAATCAGGTGATACGGGCAAGATTATCGGCGCTATTAGTTTCCTCTTACTTTTTATCGGCGTTACGGCAGCGATTGTTTTTATTCAAGAAGGACAACGGAATATTCCTGTTACTTATGCCAGAAAAATGCGTTCTGGCGCAAATGCTGGGTATAGCAGTAATCTGCCGATCAGGGTAAATATCGCCGGTGTAATACCGATCATCTTTGCTATGAGCATCTTGGTTGTACCTGGTGTCATCGGGAAATACCTTGAAAGTGCAAAGACAGTTTGGCTTGCAAATGCCGCCAAATACACTTCAGATCTTTTTAACAATAATCATACTTTTTACGCTGTTACATATTTCATATTGGTAATACTGTTTACCTTCTTTTATACCAGCATTGTATTCAAGCCAAGTCAAATTGCTGAAAATCTCCAGAAACAAAGTGGTTTTATACCTGGCATTCGTCCAGGCACGGAAACGAAAGACTTTGTGAAATTGGTTGTAACAAGAATCACTCTTGTAGGGGCTCTATTTTTAGGATTGATTGCTGTGTTGCCCTTCGTTGTCCAATCCATAACAAACATTACGACGCTGACATTGGGTGGCACAGGCATTTTGATTATTGTTTCGGTTGTAATCGAAACGATGCGTCAGGTTCAATCGCAGATGTCGATGCACACATATGAAAGATATTAAGAAATAATACTATGGATAGACACATTTACTCATTTTTAGGCTTGCCAGCCTCTGGCAAAGGCACTCAGGCTGAAATTCTGGCCCAAAAACTAAATATTGAAAAGATTATCGGAGTGGGTGGCCTCGTGCGTCAAATAATAAATGAGGGGAACCCTGATGATAGTTTTGTTGCGTCTGTAAAAGACCGTTATGAAAAAGGCATCCCACAGCCCGATGAAGTTGCCGTAAAATTAGCCAGTGACTATTTGGACTCTCATCAAGAAGATATTATTTTTGATAATTTCCCGCTGAGTAAAGGACAAGCTAAGTTCCTGATCGAATATCTAGCCAACGATCTCAACAATTTGAAGATCATCTATATCAAAGTTGATCCTGAAAAAGCAATCAAACGCGCGCTTTCCAGAAAGATTTGCGGAAAATGTAGCGCAATTTATGCAAGCACCGAATTAGAATTATGTGAAAAATGTGGCGGTAAATTGATCAGCCGTACCGACGATACCGTCGAAATTATGCGTGAAAGGATGAGTTATAATATACCTGTTATCGAAGAGGTCCTTTCATTCTATCGGGAAAATAACATTGATATTATTGAAATCAACGGCAACGAGCCAGTTGAGAAGGTAACAGTAGAGATTGATATGAGAATTTAATGGAAAATATACTTAACAAAAAACAAATTGATGATATCAAAGTTTGTGGCCGCATTCTTTCTGAAGCGATCCATAAGGCTGCAGATTTCTGTAGAGCGGGCGTTGACACACTTTCTTTAGACGCGCTTGCAGAAGAATACCTCCTAACACATGGCTGCCGTCCTGCCTTCAAAAATTACTATGTCCCGGGAGCCGGCGAGTTTCCTTTTTCACTCTGTGTCTCTGTAAATAATGAAATTGTTCACGGGCTGCCCTCTAGCGAACGTATACTTCGAGAAGCGGATGTTGTTTCACTCGATTTGGGCGCTGAATATAAGGGAGTATTCACGGATATGGCAATTACTGTTACTGTCGGCCCAGTGTCGGAGGATGTGAAAATTCTGATTGAGAGCACCAAAGAGGCCCTAAATCAAGGAATCTCACAAGTCAAAGCCGGAAATCATATCGGAGATATCGGTTACAGCATCGAAAAATATGCGCTATCAAAGGGTCTTGGAATAGTTCGTGATTATGTCGGTCATGGAGTTGGAACCGGCGTGCACGTTCAGCCTCAAATTCCAAATTTTGGTACTCAAAATACCGGTCCTGTGATAGAGGAAGGTATGGCTTTGGCAATAGAGCCGATGCTGACTCTGGGTGCAGGCGAAACTTCTGTTCATCCGAATCGTTGGACGGTTCAAAGCGCTGACAATTCAATCGCCGCTCATTTCGAGCATACAGTTGTAGTTATCGACGGTAAACCGCTAGTTGTAACAAATAGTTGAGTATCATTAGAGTGGATATGACATTGTCAAAAACCTCCGTCACCTTCTATCATCTATGCTTCTCGTCCTGCCATTATGTCTTTAGCTGAAAGTGTTGACTTGGACAGTGAATTATGTTAAATTTAATAATGTAAATATGACAAAAAACGACGTTATCGAAATTACCGGCAAAGTAATTGAAGTTTTGCCTGACTCCAAATATCGTGTCCAGCTTGAAAATGGTCATATCGTCCTTGGTTATCTTTCCGGTAAAATGAAACAACACCGGATCTCAGTAACACAGGGTGATAGCGTCCTTGTAGAGCTGACACCTTACGATCTGGCCAAGGGGAGAGTCATACGAAGATTCAATCAGCCCCAAAATCCGAAAGCCGCGTAAGATCGAAATAAGGGGCGTTTTTATTTGTTAACTATTAGAGGTTGTTATTCAATGAAAGTTCAGGCTTCAGTCAAGAAAATATGTGATAAATGCAAGGTGGTTATCCGAAGTAAGAAAGGTAAATCCTCTCGAACCGGTACTAAGCGCCGACTTTTTGTTCTATGCGAGAATCCAAAGCACAAACAGAGACAGGGCTAATCAAGTCAGCCTATTTCATTAGTTATTAGCATAAATATACAAACCGGAGAAGATAATGGCTCGTATCGCAGGTATCAATCTACCGAATGAAAAAAGAATAGAAATCGCGTTAACCTACCTTTTTGGCGTAGGCCTTTCACGAAGCCAGAAAATTTTGGCCGAGTTGAAGATTGATCCAAACACTAGAGCCAAAGACTTAGACGAAAGTGACGCCGAGAAGATTAGACAATTCATTGGAAAGACCTTCAAGGTCGAAGGTGATCTTCGTTCGGAAGTTTCTCAAAATATCAAAAGACTGAAGGACATCAATACATACAGAGGAGTCCGTCATACCAAAGGATTGCCTGTGCATGGTCAACGCACAAAAACAAACGCCCGCACAAAAAGAGGCAAGAAGGTAACTGTCGGCTCCGGACGCAGAAGTCTTGATAAAAAATAAATCGCATAATATTTAAATACTTCAATACGAAATTATGGCCAAACAAGCAGCAAAAACTGACAAGAAAAAGATTGTTAAAAAACGCGCGAAAACCCCTGTTCATTCAGGCAGCATTTATATTCAATCAACTTTCAACAACACGATTATTACCATCACCGATGACAAAGGCGGATCAATAGCCCAATCTTCGGCTGGCGCTCTGGGCTTCAAGGGGGCCAAGAAGTCAACGCCTTATGCTGCTCAGCTTGCTGTTGCTGCCGTTGTTGAGAAAGCAAAAATGCGTGGTTTTAACAAGGCGAATATTTATGTGTCAGGTGTCGGTCCAGGCAGAGATGCTGCTGTCAGAGCACTCGGCAATACCAGCATAGAAGCAGGAATTATCAAAGATGTTACCCCTCTTGCTCACAATGGATGTCGGCCGAAAAAAGCTCGTAGAGTCTAAAACAGTTTAAATATAAGAACATTAGGAATTAGGACAACATATCATGTTAAAAGCTTGTAAAAAATGCAGACGCGAAGGTGAAAAGCTCCTCTTGAAAGGTGAGCGTTGTTTGTCTGCAAAATGTTCCGTAGTCAGACGATCATATGCCCCTGGGGAACATGGTCAGGGTTTTAGAAGTAAGATGAGTGAATACGGACGGCAGCTTCGTGAAAAGCAAAAAGCAAGAAGAATGTATGGAATTAGCGAATCTCAATTTCGCAACTATGCCAAGAAATCATCCGAAATGGCCGGCGATAGTATCGAGAACTTGCTTATCTTGCTTGAATCAAGACTCGATAATGTTGTTTTTCGAATGGGATATGCTTCTTCCAGATCAGAATCAAGACAATATGTCTCACATGGTTTATTTACTGTAAACGGTCACAAAGTTACTATTGCTTCATACCAGGTCAAACCAGGATCCATCATTTCTCCAAAGAAACCTGAGAAGTTCCAAGAAGTTGACCTTAATAAATCACTTTCATGGGTTGAAATGGATCAAAAGAAAGTATCTGGCGAGGTTCTTCATCTTCCAACGAAAGATGAAATTGACACACAAGTTAATGCAAGTTTAATAATTGAGTTCTATTCTCGATAATTTTAAGGAGTTATATGGAAAAAATTGGGCTTCCCAAAACTATAGAAGAGAAGATCGATAGCAAGCACTCCAAATTTGTCATCGAGCCGCTTTATCCAGGATATGGCGCAACAATAGGCAACTCTTTGAGAAGAGTTTTATTGTCATCAATCACTGGTACATCTGCTACTTCATTCAAAATTGAGGGTGTCAGTCATGAATTTACAGCTATTCCTCATGCCAAAGAAGATGTCGTCGAATTAATGATGAATCTTAAGGGAATTTCATTCAAATCATTCTCTGACGAGCCTGTTGTTCTTGAGCTTTCGAAGAAAGGCCCTTCCGAAGTTACCGCCAAGGATTTCAAGGCTAACAGTAACGTTGAGATTACTAATCCCGAAGTTCATATCATCACTTTGGACAAAGGTGCTGATTTCTATATGGAAGTTACCGTCGAAAAAGGACGTGGTTTTAAATCAGTCAGCGTAGCTACCGGCGATAAAAACGAGATCGGCCGCATTGCAGTCGATACAATGTTTTCTCCTGTTGAGAGAGTTTCAATCGCTATCGAGGACACTCGAGTCGGACAGATGACCAACTATGATAAATTGACCCTTGATGTTTATACAAACGGCACCATTACTCCAAAAGAAGCTTTGGACGAGGCCTCAGCAGTCTTGGTTGAACATTTTCAGTCATTTATTGGTCAAGATATCGAGGGCGATACCTCAGAAGTCGAAGTTAGTGATAGTCAGTCCGATGATGAAGGTGATACTTCAGAAGCAGCTGTCGAAGAAGACTTGGGCAACAAAACAAAGGTTGAAGATTTAAACCTTTCTTCCAGGACAATGAACGCCCTTTTAAATTCAGGCATAAAGACAATAGGGGGATTAAAGAGACTGACCCCTTTGAAGATTGAAGAGATCAAAGGTTTGGGAAAAAAGGGAATTGATGAAATTAAAGCAATTATAGGTTAGTAATGAATCGTAAATTCGGCAGAAAAAAAGCTCATCGTGAACATATGCTAAGAAACTTGGCTACTTCATTGGTGTTATATGAAACTATTGATACAACAATGCCAAAAGCAAAAGAAATCAAGAGTTATGTTGAACGTGTCATAGCAAGATCCAAAAAAGGCGACTTAAATGCTATTCGGAAGCTTCACAAGATATTCTTCGATAAAAATGCAGTAGATAAAATTATCAAAGAGCTAGTTCCCCGATATACAACGAGAAATAGCGGCTTTATCAAAAGCTACCATCTAAAGAACAGACTGGGCGACAATTCAGAAATGATGCGCCTAGAACTAATCGACAAGAAAGTATTCGTCGATGAGTCCAAGGAAGACAAAAGCAAAAATGTTAAAGCAGAAGAAACAACAAAGCCTCAAAAAAACAAGGAAGAAAATACTAAATAAGGTACAGAATGCAAACATCGAGTGAAAATAAAGATTGGTATATAATAGACCTGAAGGACAGAGTCCTCGGGCGTGCCTGCACTGAAATTGCAGATATTCTTCGAGGTAAAAACAAACCAAATTTCAGCAACAATGCTGATAACGGTGATTATGTTGTTGTGCTAAACGCCGATAAATTCATTTTGACGGGCCGTAAAGAAGACCAGAAGCGCTATTATAAACACACCGGCTATCTTGGCAATCTCAAAACATTTACTGTTCCTGAGCTAAAAAAGAGCAAACCAGGCGAAATTTTAAAGCATGCAGTAACAGGGATGCTTCCTTCCAATAAGCTAAGAGACCAATTTTTATCCAGGCTAAAGGTTTATTCTGGTTCCGAGCATCCTCACCAAAACATTAAATTTAAAAATCAAGGCTAATCCATATGACTGAAAAAGACTCCAAAAAAGAATATTGGTTGGGCGTAGGCAGAAGAAAGACTGCTGTTGCTGTTGTTAAGATTTTCTTAGGCCTAAAAACCTCTGAAATAAACGGCTCAAAAGTTGAGTTAGATGACGCAACAGTTACACCATTTGAGCTCGTCGGTAAAAAAGGTAGTTTTGGTGTTATTGCCAAAGTGCTTGGCGGTGGTAAGGAGAGTCAATCAGATGCAATTCGACTTGGAATTTCCAGAGCCTTGGAGAAGTTTGATCCTGAATTCCGCACATCTTTGAAAAAAGCTGGCTTTTTGACCCGTGATCCTCGTGAAAAAGAAAGAAAGAAGCCGGGTCTTCGTGGCGCACGCAGAGCTCCTCAATGGGCAAAACGCTAACACTTGCCCTGTCATCCTGAGCGCTCGAATCTATCCCGAAATATAAAGTTATCAGTATATTTAAAACTCATAGAAAAACCTGCCTCATCGGCAGGTTTTTTGTGTTACAACTATTGCTATTTTTTTGATAAAAGCGTTATCTATACACTAATTTTTGCCGGAAGAGTAGTCTCAATATTGTTATAGTAATAGAGTTCTTTAGCCGGCAAACACAGTCGCACCATCACGGGTATTACTTAAAGCTTAGTCAACATCGTCAAATTGATAGATAGTTTGCATGTCAGTCTACAAAGATACAAAAAATGGAATAGAATTATTAAGCAGTTTGTGTTATAGTCTGTCTATGGTAACCAACCGAATGCAAAAATTTGATGAGTTAGTCACGCGTGAATTGGCCAACGAATTGCGGGAAAGATTTCCGGACAGATTTTTTTCGTTAACACAGGTTCATGTTTCAAAAGATCTGTCATTCGCGAAAATTTGGGTCAGCGCCGTAAATGATATCGACGGACTAGTCAAAGAGTTCCAATTGCAAGCAAAGGATATCCGCATGGTACTTTCAAAGAGAATTGTGGCTCGCAGAGTGCCAAGTCTTTACTTTGTAGCCGATAAAACCGAAGAAAAAGCGGAACGAATTGATAAGCTCCTAGAGGAAATCAAGAAATGAAACTGACCCGAAATTTATTTTTCCTTTTTGCTTTTACTGTTTTTGGTATAACATCGGTTATCCTAGACATTTTCAACTATAATCCTGAAAAAGCCGGCCTTTCTGAATTTGCAAACTTCTATACCTCTTTTTTTGCCGGGATATTAGGAACTCTGGCTCTAATAATCTTTGTACTCAAAGTAAAGTCGAATAAAATTGAAACCTACACTCATCACTTTTGGCCATCTGTAAGGCAAGCATTCCTTCTCTCCGCCGGCCTTACCACCATTCTGATGCTGCGGGGTTTTAGAATTCTTGATTGGATGATCGGCGCATCGGTCATCATCGTAGTTGTTTTGCTTGAATTATTTTTTCAAACTAAGAAACAGGTGAAAATATGATTAAAAGTGGCACTTTGCATCCGATTTCTCAATTTTTAAGGCAAGCTATCTCTATTTTTGAGGCGCTTGGTTTCGACGTGTATGAAGGTCCGGAAGTAGATAATGTCTGGTACAACTTTGATGCTTTGAATTTTCCATCTGATCACCCTGCGCGAGAGATGCAAGATACTTTCTGGTTAACGGATAAAAGATTGCTTCGTACCCATACCTCAAACGGCCAAGTTCGGTATGCTGAGAATAAAAAACCGCCTATCCGTGCCGTCTTCCCGGGACAAGTTTATAGAAACGAGGCGACTGATTTCAAACATGAAACAAATATTTATCAAATGGAAGGTTTATATATTGATAAAGATGTAACTGTCGGTCATTTGTTCTGGACGCTCAATATCTTTTTCAAAGAATTGTATGGCGAGGAAACGAAACTCCGGTTTCGTCCAAGCTATTTTCCCTTCACTGAGCCGAGTTTTGAAGTCGATGTACTATATAATGGTAAGTGGTTGGAGCTTTTGGGTGCCGGCATGGTCCATCCAAATGTTATTAGAAATATGAATTTAGACCCGGAATTTTATAGAGGTTTTGCATTTGGCCTTGGAATTGACCGGATGGTGGCACTAAAATATTCTATTGATGACATAAGACATTACCGTTCCGGTGACTTACGATTTTTGAAACAATTTTGACTAATGCCAATGGCAAAAAAGGCTAATTAAGCTAATGCAGCATTTGCTCTATCCACAATTAGTATTGAAAGATTATGAAAATATTAAAAAGTTGGCTAAAAGATTACATTGATACAAAAATCAGCGACGAGGAACTAGCAGAAAAGTTCACTGCTTCTTCTTGTCCCGTCGATGAGTTTACAAAAACAATTCCCGATACCGTTGTAGTAGCGGAGATTTTGTCTATCAGAAAGCACCCAAATGCTGATAGGCTGCAAATTGCAGAGATTAACGATGGAAGAAACAAATTGAAGATAGTATGCGGTGCCCCAAATATCGCAGTTGGTCAAAAAGTTCCCCTTGCAAAGACTGGCACACTCCTTTCAAGTGGTCTTCTTATTAAGGAAAGTGAGATCAGGGGCGAGATGTCAGAGGGTATGCTCTGCGCTTTTGATGAATTGGGGATAGGCGATGACCATTCTGGCATCATTATTCTTTCCGAAAATGAAGCCGTAGGCCGCAAGGTAAACGAAATCCTGGAGTCAGACACCATATTCGATATAGATGTAACACCGAATAGAGGAGATATTCTTTCTCATCTTGGCTTTGCCCGTGATCTTGCAGCCATCGTCGACAGGGGACTGGAATCTGTTCGATATTCAATCAAAGAAAAAAGTGGAAAAGGTGTCGAAATCGAAGTAGAGAATCAAGAACTTTGCCCTCAATACTATGTTTTGAAGATCGAGGGCATAAAGACCGGTGATTCACCGAAGTGGCTCAGAGATAGACTGGAACGGCTTGGGCAAAAATCGATCAACAATATTGTCGACGTTACAAATTATATTATGCTTGATTTGGGTCAACCTCTCCACGCGTTTGATGCAAAAAAGGTAACTGACGGAAAAATCATAATCCGCAACGGCAGAGAAAACGAAGAAATCAAAACATTGGATGGCGCAGTGCGGAAAATATCCCCCGCCAATCTCGTGATCGCCGACACTGCAGGACCGATCGCCATTGCCGGCATAATGGGCGGAGCCAATTCAGAAATTGATATTGATACCGTCGATATCATATTAGAAGCTGCTGAATTTGATGCCAAATCGATCAAAAGATCGACAAAACTCTTAAATTTAAATAGTGATGCCAGCTATCGTTTCGAACGTGGTATCGACTCGGGCAACGTAGCCAATGCACTCAAGAAGGCTGCAAACCTCATCGTAGAAGCTGCCGGCGGCGAAATAGTAGCCAAGATTACCGGACAAAGCAGAAAGTTCGAGCCGAAACTGATTCCTCTCGAGTGCAGTAAGATAAATGGTATTCTTGGAGCCGAAATTTCAGAAGCGGAAATGGTTGGAATCCTTTCCCAGTTGGGCTTTGAGAGTAAGAATAAAAGCGTTGTAGCGCCTTTATGGCGGCATGACATCGAAATCACTGAAGATTTAGCTGAAGAGATCGGCCGAATTTATGGTTACAGCAAGCTCAACGATCGTAAATTACCTGAAAGTCGCGTCCCCAAAAAAACAATCTATTACAAAAAAGAATATATCAAGGACCTTCTTGTAAATCTTGGTTTTTCTGAGGTTATCAACTACATTTTTCTTTCAGAGAAGGAAACCAATCTCGCAAAAATCAACAAAGAAATACTTTTGGAAGTTGCAAATCCTCTCCAACCTGAAAATAAATATTTAAGAAATTCGCTTGTCCCTGGACTTTTGAAGGACATCGCGAAGAACCCGACCTTTGATCCGATTAGTTTATTTGAAATCGGACACGTCTTTTCTGGCATTGAAGAAAAGACGACGCTATCCATTATTACTGCCGGAAAGAGTAGTCAGAAGTCGATGGAGGAAGCTGTATCAAGCCTAAAAACAGTATTGGGCGTAGATTTTAATCAAAATATTGATAAGATAGATCGTGAAGTGCTAGATATCTATAAAATCCGCAAATCCGAATGTTTCGTTATCGAACTGGCCATTAATGACCTTCTCTCGCTAGCTTCCTTCGAAAACTCTGACCTGGAATTGATCAAGACTGCTAAAAAAAGCTGCTACAGGCCGATATCCAAATATCCATCAATTACCAGAGACTTGGCATTTATAGTCGATAAGGAAAAGGATGCCAATATTATTGCCGATAAGCTCTATGAAGTCTCGGAGCTGGTTAACAGGGTTGAATTATTTGACGAATTTGCTTCTGACAAATTCGGTAAAGGCAAGAAAAATGTAGCCTTTCATATCTACCTTCAATCACTTGATCGAACGATGACAGATACTGAGGCAGATAGCATAATTGATAAAATAGTCAAAGAGATAGAAGATAAATTCAAAGCAAAATTAAGAAGCTAGATAAAACTAACCTAATTTCTAATTGACCTAATTAACCTAAAAAATGGAAATTTGAGAATTTGATTAGAAATTAGAAATTTGAAATTAGAAATTAATAGGTAAAGGTAACAATGAAACGTACAACTATTGAGGATACAGTCAGAAAAGTAGGCACCGAGATAACTGTCATGGGCTGGGTTCATACACGAAGAGATCATGGCAAAATTATTTTTATTGATCTTAGAGACCGGACAGGACTTCTTCAAATAGTGTTCGTGCCCGGATCTAAAGCTTACGAGAAGATCGCGGCCGTCCGTCCTGAATGGGTAGTCTCGATTACCGGCCTCATCAAGGCTCGCCCCGAGAAGATGGTTAACCCGAATATGGTTTCCGGCACCGTCGAAATGGAAGCTGTCGATATGGAAGTCCTAAACGAAGCCAAAACCGCTCCTTTTGAGGTAGACAAAAACACTGCCGGTATCGACGAAGAATTAAGACTGAAATACCGCTATCTGGATCTTCGAAGCGAGCGAATGCAGAAAAATATCAAACTCAGAGATAATGCGATGAAATTTATGAGGAAGTATCTCTGGGAGAAAGACTTCAAGGAGCTTGAGACGCCGTTTCTAACCAAATCGACACCCGAAGGCGCCAGAGAGTTTGTAGTGCCTTCCAGACTCTATCCTGGTGAATTTTATGTGTTGCCACAAAGCCCACAGCAATTCAAGCAGCTCTATATGGTCGCCGGAATGGAGAAATATTTTCAGTTGCCCAAATGCTTCCGCGACGAGGATCAAAGAGGGGATCGTCAGCCCGAGTTCACCCAACTTGATATTGAGATGAGCTTTGTGTCGCAAGAAGATATTTGGGAGCTGATCGAGCCGATGATGATCGAGATGACAGAGATGCTGGTTCCAGATGGCAAAATCACCAAGAAGCCATTTCCCAGAATGACTTACGCTGAAGCAATGGAAAAATATGGTACAGACAAACCGGATCTTCGCGAGGATAAGAATGACAAAAAGGAATTCGCTTTCTGCTGGATTATCGACGCGCCGCTATTCAAGTATTCAAAAACTGATAAAAAGCTGGTTTCAAGCCATCATCCGTTTACAATGCCTCGAAAAGAGGACTTGCATCTGCTAGATACTGCCCCTGAAAAAGTTCGAGCTTATGCTTACGACCTAGCACTAAACGGCAGTGAGATCTTTGGCGGTTCTATCCGAATTCATAAGAGGGAAATTCAGAACAAAATATTCGACCTACTTGGCGTTTCAGAAGAAGAAAAGAAGCGCCGCTTCGGCCATATGCTTGAAGCTTTTGAATATGGTGCACCTCCTCATGGCGGTATTGCCGGCGGCGTCGACCGGATATGCGCTATTTTGGCTCAGGAAGATGCAATCCGCGAAGTAATCCCGTTCCCAAAGACAGGAGACGCCAAAGACTTGATGATGGGTGCCCCTTCCAGAGTCTCAGAACAGCAGCTGAAGGACGTTCATATCTCTCTCCGCAAAGAAGCCGAGGGTAAAGAGATCAAAGGTGCCGATACAGTTATCGGAGATTAACATTTTGTAGAAAATATAAGGAGAATTATGTCGGAATTTGTACCAATATCGCCAAAAGATATTAGTGATGAATATCTTCGTCATATAAAGGGTGAATTGAATGGAATCGAATGGATGGAATTCAAGCGCCAACTCAAGAAAGAAGCTTCTGTTCTTGTTAATTTGAATGCGACCGATATTCTAACCTCAAGCAATCCAGACGCGGCCATGATTGGACTGAAAGCATTTGGCGAATCAGGAAGCAACTTCGAGATAAAAATCCAAGGAACGCGTGAAGATCACGATAATCTGATTGAATTACCAAATGGTGCCAATGTCCTTAGCTCAGGCATAAAATTTGAATACATAGGTTGATTCTATGCTAATTCGTTTGAATAAATTTTTAGCGGATGCAGGTTTGTTCTCTCGTCGAGAAGCCGACGAGCATATTTTGGCTGGCGAAATTACAGTCAATGGCAATCCGGTAACAGAGATGGGGACTAAAATAGAGCCAGACCATGATATTGTCGAATATAAAGGCAAGATTATCAAATTGCAGACAGCATATACGTATTATGCTCTATACAAGCCAAAAGGCGTTGTTTCTACTGCCAAGGACGAGCTCGGCAGGCAAACGGTGCTTGACTTTGTGCCGAAAGAACCAAGAGTTTATCCCGTCGGCCGGCTCGATGCGGACTCAGAAGGTTTGATAATTTTGACAAATGACGGAGATCTAACAAACCATCTGACTCATCCTAGCTTCGAGCACGAAAAGGAGTATGAAATTATAGTTAAAAGCACAAAGCAAAAAGCTAAAAGCCCCGAAGAAATTACAAAGATGTTCGAGAACGGCTTTATGATTGATGGTCATTTGATGATTGCCGACGTCGCTAGATCAATCAAAAGCCCTGCCTTAAGCTTTCCGCTTTCTGCTTTCAGCTTGGTTCTCCACACTGGCTATAATCGACAGATCAGACGGATGTGTGATAAAATTGGTTTAAACGTAATTAAGTTAACACGTACGAGGATTGGTAAACTGAAATTGGCCGACTTGAATTTAAAGCATGGCGGATATATGGAAATTACCAAATCACGGATAGTATGACCGAAAAGTTACTAATCATTTTTTCAATTATATTTAATACCTTCGGATTTTCGGGGGCTTCTTTGAATATAGACCGGGATATTATTCAAAAGTCAGCCAGTTCTCAAGAGAGTGCATTGGCGGAAGCAATCAATTTACCTCTGCCAGAGATCAAAGAACCGCCGAAAACCAAGGAATTTGCAGCGAAGCCTCTGATTTATGCACAGAATTATATCCTGGTAGATTCTGAATCAGGCACGATTATTGCCAATAAAGCCGCAAAACAGAGAGTGCCAATCGCTTCTACAACCAAGATTATGACGGCTGTTGTGGTACTAGAAAATTACGACTTAGATGAAGTTGTTACTATTTCAAAAGAAGCAGCCAGCACTATCGGTGCTAGCGCAAATCTTGTTATAGGCGAACAGATGACTGTAGGAGATTTACTCAAATGTCTGCTGATAAAATCTGCAAACGGGGCGGCTATTGCTTTGGCTGAATATATGAATAAGCCTGGCGAAACCGGTATCGCAAAGTTTAATTCAAAAATGAACGCCAAGGCCAAAGAGCTTGGGATGAATGACACGGAATATCATGATCCGGCAGGACTAGATGTAACCGGATACTCATCGGCCTTCGACCTTTATCTGATTACAAAATATGCGCTAAAAAAGCCCATTTTCGCTGAAATAGTTCAAATAAAGCAAACCTCAGTTAGGGATATTACGGGCAAAATCTGGCATGAACTCAACAATTCAAATCGGTTGGTAAATGAGTGGGATTATTCTGGCGCAATTGGCGTCAAAACTGGCTATATGCCCGAGGCCGGTCACTGTCTAGTCGGTGCGGCCACCAGAAATGGCCATACTCTTATTTCGATAGTATTAAAGACAAATGCCGACACTCCTTCGGCCTCTGCCGAGGAGTCCAGAAAGCTGCTTGATTGGGGTTGGCAGAATATAATTTGGCCAAGATAAAATAGTCGGATAGTCTGATAGTCAGGACAGTCGCATGGTCTGTTAGTCAGTTAGACTATTAGACCAATGGACTGTAGACAAATTGACCACTGGACTGTTGGACAGGTTATTGCGAGTTGAGTTATTTGGAATTTCTTAGGTAAGTAATCAGCTTTGAGAGCATTTTAGTTATTAATAAAGTTTTCTCTTGGATAATGTCATATTGCTCTACTGATATATACCCTAAGTCTTTTGCCAGGAAAGACATAGACCTCACTTCGGCGCATGATCCTTTTGCAATATAAAGGAATTGCTTAAATTCTTTATCTCCTTGTCTTGCAAAACCTTCAGCTATGTTATTCGAGATAGACACAACTGCACGACAAAGCTGATCCTTGAAACTATAATCTCTGCAATCTTTAAGCGTTCTATAACAAAATGATGCTAAATCAATAGATTCTTGCCAAACCTTAAGTTCTTCGAAATTACTTATGGTCAATTTATCACCTCAATCTATATTGATGTCAAAACTATTTTTCTCATCAAGACTATTAGACTTTCCCACTATATGACCGTCTGACTCTTGGACCAATAGACCATCAGACCATCAGACTATCTTATCTGGTCTTCGATCTCGCCCCAATGATCAATTGCATTCGCTGCGGCATCAATCTGAGCTCTTTGTTTTGAAGGACCTGAGCCTTCACTAACCTTTTTTTGATTTAGATATGCGCCAACAGTAAATATTTTTGAGTGATCAGGACCTTCTTCTTTTAGAACCTGATATGTCGGTGTAATACCGAATTGTTCCTGAGAATTCTCCTGGAATTTGCTTTTAGCATCTTGATAAGCGCCAGCTTCTAAAATATCTTCCAGCTTATAACATATATTCTTAAGGACAAATTCTGACGCGATATCCATTCCTCGGTCAAGATAGATAGCTCCGATCAGAGCTTCGAAAGCATTCGCGAGTATAATATCTCTGGCTTTACCGATATTTTTCGACTCACCACGAGAAGTTTTAATATAGGGATCCATTCCGATCCTCTTAGCTTCTTCGGAGAGAGATTCGCCTTTGACAAGTGCGCTTCTCCAGTTCGTCAATTCACCTTCCGGACGGTCATAATTTTCATACAGAAATCTAGTCGCTGCAAGCTCTAAAACTGCATCGCCCAAAAATTCGAGTCTTTCATTCTGCTCAAGTCCCAAGGACTTGTGTTCGTTGAGATACGATCTGTGAATAAATACTGTCTCTAGAAGTGATTTATCCTTAAATTGTACCCCAATTATTTTTTCAAACTCAGATAGATCCTGAGTTTTCCATTCATTATTCATTTATTTTCAATCTCCTTCTCATACTTTTTAAAGACAGTCCCAAGGACTCCGTTTACAAACTTGGACGAATTCTCGCCTCCAAATTGCTTTGATAGTTCAACCGCTTCGTTGATTGAGACCTTTGGCGGCACATCCTTCAATTTTAAAAGCTCGTAGATAGAAATATACAGGATCGTTTTGTCGATAAGGGAAATTTGATCGACTGGCCACTCGGGCGCTGATTCATCAAGAATCTTTATAAGCTCGGGTAGATCCTTCGACACACCACTGACAACCTCGTGAATAAACTCACGCTCACATTTCTCCTCATACTCGCCCGAATTTCTCTCTTCAATCTCCGACAGATCAGAGCCATCACGAAATTGCCATTCATAGAGAGTTTGCATTGCAATCATTCTTGAAAGATGCCGGTTCATATTCCTCGCTTTGTGATAAAGTTATATACTATTTGCTGGAGTCGACACTCAAGACCTGTTTTTTTGCGTAAGTTCCGCAGTTATAACAGACCACATGAGGTAACTTCGGTTCATGACATTTCTCGCAAAAAGTGAGGCTTGGTTTAGCGATTTTGTCGTGCATTCTCCGCATACCCTGCTTTGAGTTATTCGTTCGTTTCTTTGGTTCGGCCATTGTATTCCTAGATTGGTTATTAGTTATTTTGACAAATTAATCAAAAATTTTTCGGTAGGCTTATTATTGCACATTTAGCACAAAATATCAACTCCAAGTTTATCCGTGCTTTTCGAAAACCTAGACAGTACCGTTATTCTTCGAGCGATGTTCTTGGAGTCGAGAAGTTTGTTGTAGTACTACTTATGACAGAGTTCTCGACAGGTTCGAACAATAAGACAAGATAATTAAAGGGTGTCCGAATCACGGCAAGGCTATCCGACTATTTGATTACGATACTAACAAGCTTCTTTGGCACTACTATTGTTTTTACAATCTCTTTGCCTTGCACAAACTGTTGAACTTTTTCCAAATTCAATGCTTCTTTTTTCATTTCCTCTTCGGTAATTTCTGAAGAAACGGTTAATTTATCCCGCACCTTACCATTGATTTGAACAACGATTTCAATAGTTTCCGAGATCAAATATTTAGTATCTGCCTCTGGCCATTCTTGTTCTTCAATTTTTCCCTCAAATTGAGCTATCTCCCACAATTCTGAGGCGATGTGAGGCACGGCCGGGTAAAGCAACCTCAAATATTTATTGTATAAATCACGAGAAATTTTACCTGTTTTTTCGATCATATTATTCATCTCCATCAGCTTGGAAATTACTGTATTTAGACGAAACTCTCTGATATCATCGGTCACGCCGACGATAGTTTGATTTAGCTTAACTAGCAGCTGATCTTCATCTTTGAAGTCGTCAACTTTATCAATATTATTCCAAAGCCGTTTCAGCCAGCGAAATACTCCCTGAACACCAGCGGTACTCCAGGCCGATTCCTGATCGTACGGACCAATAAAAGCAATATAAGCTCTCAAAGTATCCGCACCAAATTGTTTAACGATATCATCTGGATTGATCACATTGCCAAAAGATTTGCTCATCTTCCTGCCATCGGGTCCCAAAATTATGCCGTGAGCAATACGCTTAGAATAAGGCTCTGCTCCGGGCACTTTCCCCAAATCGTACAGAAATTTATGCCAGAAACGGGAATATAGCAGATGAAGGGTTGTATGTTCCATTCCGCCATTATATAAGTCTACCGGCATCCAATAATCGACTTCTTTGCTATTATCATCAAATAGATTTCCTTCTTTTTGACTTTTGAGTTTTAAGTTTTGATTTAGAGCATAAGCGATGAAGTACCAAGATGAGCCAGCCCAGTTTGGCATTGTATCTGTCTCGCGCATAGCTTTCCCGCCACATTTCGGACAGGTTGTTTCGACCCAATCAGTAATCTTTGCAAGAGGGGATTCGCCGGTTTCTGTCGGCTCATAGTTTTCAACATCCGGTAGGGTCAACGGTAAATCCTTCTCACCCAAAGGCACAACTCCGCATCCGCCAGCTTGCGGATCACAGTGAACGATCGGAATCGGTTCACCCCAATAATGCTGGCGGGAGAAAATCCAGTCACGCAACTTGAAATTGATAGTAAAATCGCCAGCGCCAATTTCTTTCAGCTTTTCGGTGATTTTTCTCTTGGCATCTGCTGAGCTTAAACCATCGTAACCATCGGAATTTATTAGAATACCATAGTCTGTGTTTGAATAATTACCGTTCAAGTATCTGGCCAGTCCAATCTTATTATCATAATGAGTTATTTTCTCTAATGCCTCTTTCCCGTCAAGCCAAAGAGGGGCATGCTTATCAATTTCTGCCTTCTGAATAAGTTTCTCATCAATCAGTTCGCAAAAGACTGGTTGGTCAAAACGCTTTCGCCAGATTTTTTTGCCATCATGATAGAAATGAGCTTCAGTAATTCCACCAATCTTTTCGATCGCATTGACTTTGTAACCAGTTTCCTCTAAAACCTCCCGCTCAGCGGCTTCTTCTGGTGTTTCGTCCAGCTCGATACCACCAACCACAGTTGAATACCAACCGAAACCTTTCCAAGATATTAACAAAAATTTACCATCACTTTTCCTCTTAACAACAGCAGTAATTGTATTTCTTGTTTCTTCATTTTCATGTTTTTCACCAAAAACCGGAATTACGACTTGCTTTATTGGTAAATGATACTTCTTAGCAAATTCAAAATCCCGGTCATCATGAGCCGGCACAGCCATCACAGCACCCGTTCCATAGCTCGCTAAGACATAATCCGCCACAAAAACAGGTACTTCTTCGCCATTAATTGGATTTACTGCCTTAATTCCAGCCAATTCTACACCGGTTTTATCTTTTTCCAATTCCATCCGTTCTAAGTCAGATTTCTTTGCAGCATTTTCAACATAGGCGACGATCTCATCCCAATTTGTTATTTGAGGTTTCAGTTCCTGCAACAAAGTGCATTCTGGCGATAAAACAACATAAGTACAACCAAAAAGTGTATCTGCTCGAGTCGTAAAAACCTTGATAACCTTCTTCTTGCCATTGAATAAAATAGTGTCATCCTCGAACTCATTTCCTCCCCTTTTAGAGGGGAGGCTAGGTGGGGTGTATGTAATTTCGGAATTGAATTCCTTATTTTTTTGAATCTTGAATTCTATTTCCGTGCCTTCACTTCTACCAATCCAATTGATCTGCTGAGTCTTAATTTTGTCCAAATAATCAACAGTATCCAAATCCTTGATCAATCTATCGGCATAGGCGGTAATTCGAAGCATCCACTGCTTCTGAGATTTCTTAGACACCTCGGTTTTGCATCTCTCACAAGCGCCGGCAACGACTTCCTCGTTTGCTAAAACAATTTTACAAGAAGGACACCAATTGACCGGCATTTCTGCCTGGAAAGCAAGTCTGGGTGTTGTCCTGTCATCGTCAGCGACGGGTACTAATCTACCATTTTGGTATGAGTGTTTATAAAATTGCAAAAATACCCATTGAGTCCATTTATAATAGTCAGGATCAGTCGTATTGATTTCTCTGTCCCAATCAAATGAATAACCAAGAGATTTCATCTGCGTTTTAAAAGTCTTAACGGCCTGCTCGGTAATTATCTGAGGTTTCTGCTTGGTTTTGATTGCAAAATTCTCCGTAGGCAAGCCAAAAGCGTCCCAACCCATCGGATACATCACGTTGAATCCCTGCATCCGAAGCATTCTGGAATATATATCCGAAGCGCCATAACCCATGCAATGACCGACATGGAGACCATAGCCTGAAGGGTAGGGGAATTCAACTAGCTGATAGCTCTTGGGCTTATCAGAAAAATCCTCGGACTTGCCGTAACTAATTTTATCCCAATAATCTTGCCACTTTCTTTCGATTGTCTTAAAATCATATTCTTTTGCCATCTGGATCCTCTAATAAATAGTGTCATCCTCGGATAGAGCTTGCCCTGAGTGAAAGTCGAACGGGCAACACCATGACCCGGGGATCCAACACCTTATTGCTTCTTCATGAGTAACAATATCATTTTCGAGGTTTTTCTACAATAAAAAATGCTTAAAAAAAGATTCAAGCCCTCCTTCAAAAGTGCACTTAAACTAATTCGATCATCTCTGGTAAGATAAGTGTAAGACATTCTAATTCCCTCCTAGTATATGTTAGCTGGTACTACCATATTACAAGGAAACAGGTTGGGATGTCTTTTTTTAAAGTGTAACGGTTCGAAATGAAACTTAAGCTCATTAAATTGTCATATTACTACATTTTTGTTATTGTCGTCTTATCTTCCAGAAAGGAGATCGAGATGCTCTCGGCAGTTCAACTGTATTGCACTACAAGGTGTGATCATGTCTGCAGTTTCTGCCGAGTTCGCTCCTCCTATCCTGGAGATGCTGATTTCGACAAGATTGCAGGCCTTTTGCTCCAGATCAAAGAACTTCGAATTCCTTATGTCGATTTCACAGGTGGCAATCCATTGCTCTGCGATTGGCTAGGAGAAGCATTGAAGTTATCAAACCGTCTGGATCAAGTCAGTTCACTTACCGTCAGTGGACCGATGATTGCCAGACGAGGCGAAGAATTAATCGGCTTACCAACAATTCTTCGCTTTTCGATTGATGGTGATGAGTCTTATCACAATCACCATGGACATGGTTTTTACCCCAGTATTCTCCATGGATTGGAACTGGCTCGTTCAGTGAGACAGAATAGACCAACTCAATTGCTTTTTACTGTAATGCCTGGAGAAAAAGGTAATATAAGATCTGAAATATTCTGTGATGTTCTGCGTTTAGCGAGAGAATTTGGCGTAATGATCAATGTAAATCCACTGTTTGATTCAGAGTTCAGTTCAGATGAGATGGAGTTGTTGCTCTGGTTTGCGAAACAGGCCGATGTTCAAACAAGTCGCGGTAAGTTGAGATTTATTGCACGAGGTGGAAATAATATTCAAAACCCCACCTGCAAGGCTGTTAGTTCGGTTCTTACAATCTCGTCTGACAACCGCCTGGTTCTGCCTTGTTTCCATCGGGAAGTGGGCAGTATATCGCTCGACGACTTGAATCTTCGCGAAGCGGTAAACTCATCTCATCGTTTAAAGGCGATGAAAATGCAGGGCAAGCATGCATTCTGCCAAGGATGCTCGATCTGGTGCTATATCATTCCAAGTTGGATCACCTTAGCACCACAGCGAGTCGTTGCCTTGCTGCAAGCACTGTCGTTGCTACAAACTCCTCGAGATGCCATCCTCAGATTCTGTGGGAAATTGAACTCCAAATTTCCCTACCCCTCGTTCAACCCCAAGGGCTAGCTGCACGCTGGCCCTCCTTCTTTTTAAGGCAGGGTTCTATTATTCGCTACAGGTATAATAAAAAGACTAGTCTAGGACTAATCTTTTTATTGGTGGACCTTAATCTTGAAACATGGAACACCTTTTTCGATATAGTTCTGGATTGGGAGCCTAAATTAAGGGAAATTTACAAAGAACAAAAGGAGTTAGACGAGATCTGACTTTATTTTTAGTGCGCTCTTGATTTTGAGAAGCACTTCATATGTAGGATTCTCTTCGCCTCTCTCAATCCGAGCATAATAATTTACATGAATTCCGGCCTGTTCAGCCACTTCCGCTTGGGTCATTCCAGTTTTCTCGCGAAAACCCCTGAGCTTCACACCCAAATCTTTGAATATATCTTCGCTTTGTTTCTTGTTCATATCACAAATATATCACAATTAACGAAAATTTCCAGCTTAATAAAATAATAAAGGAGGAAGAAATGCCAGTTTTAACGCCATCTTATCAAAGGTATCTAGCAAAAAAACAGCAGGAAGTCGATCTTGAGACCTATGAAAGGATCAGCAAGCTTGAGCTGTTTAACGAAAAGACTTTTTACAAAGCGTTTGTCAAAGATTTATTATCAGCGCAAAAGGAAGTTGTTATTCATTGCCCATTTATATCCAAATTTCGATCCAGTTTCTTCAAAGATACATTTATCAAGCTTCGGCAAAGAAATATACCAATATTCATCTTTACGAGACCACTAGAAGAGCACGAATACTTTGCAAAAAGTGAAATATCCTGCGCCTTGAGAGAGTACGAGGAATACGGAGCAACGATTATTTATCTGCCAGGCTTTATCCATCAAAAAATGGCTGTGATTGATCGTAAAATATTGTGGGAAGGCAGTCTAAACATCCTTTCACAAAGACAAAGTAGAGAGATAATGAGAAGAATAGATGATGAAACAACGAGCTTAAAAATGCTTGAGTTTTTAGGCCTCAACAAGATGTTGGTTGCCGAGTACAAGAAATTGTATGAAAAAATGTACCAAGGACTCGTCATAAGCATACGAGAGAAAAACAGAAAAAAGGCATTGCTTATAATTATTTGCGCTGCTTCCCCAGCTGTTGTAATTGTGATAATTTTTGCAATTCATTTTTTAGTGCTATTATTGAAAAGTACTGTGACGATTGCGTCACTGATTGGTTTGTTATTCAATTAAAAAAGAAGGAAATGCTATGAATAAAGATAATGCTAAATTGGGACCAGAAGTCCAAGAGCCAAACGACAAAGAGATTGGGAAATCGATTCAAAAAGTAAAGAACCGGTTTGGTTTTTTGATGGAGAGAGAAGATGCGATCGAATTTACCAAACTAAGAAACGAATTGGCCTGGTGGATCAAAGTTGAAAGAGGATTAAAGAACCCAGAATCGGTTACCGAAGAAATGGCAAAGGAGGTGCAAGTATATGAAAAAGAGCATTATAATAACGGAATTACTTTAGAAGAGGCCTTCGAAAAGACTAGATCTTCTGTTTCAGAACTCATCCCAGTTGCCAAGAAAAGAATCGCAAACCAAACAAACAGTATTATTCAAAAATACTTAAAGTAACTCCTTCAATTCGCTTTTTTTGAACACGTATTAGACACGTACTAGACATTGAATCTTTTTACTCCAACTGATAAGATAATCACGTCGAGATCAACAAAAAGGTATTTTTACTCAAGTCATTTTTTTGGCCAGAGTGGTTGTGCTTGAAATAAGGGCAACCACAATAAGCAATAGGCACAACCTGTTGTTGGTCTCGACAACCTAGTGGTTGTCCTTTTTTATTATCAAGGAAGTTAAATATTAATTAACAAGGGGAAAAAATGGAAACATTATTTCAAACAAAGATCCCAAAAGGTGGCGAGATTCGAATTACCGAGGAGAAATTCTCAATTTTCCGAGGAATGGACAAAACGGTGATTCCGGTTAAGCAGATTACAGAAATAAATTATCTACCGTGGAGCGATGACCCGCATATAATTATTGATACAAATACCGGTGTCAAAACTATGATTACCGTAAAGCCAAACGATAAAGAGAAAATCAAAGCAGCAATTAAAAAAGCCCAGAAAGAATTACTTAAGGCTAATCCAATATCTTTGAGTTAATTTTCCATCTCGCTCGCTGACAAATTCATCCCATAGCACGCCACCATTTTTCTGAATAGTTTTAGCAGAGCCAATGTTGTCCTTATCACAAGTAACTAAAGTTTTATCCAGTCCTAAATTCTTACAAAAATCTAAAGCCATTGAAAGCATTGCATTTGCATAACCCTTTTTGCGTTCAGATGGTGTGACTCCATAACCAATATTTCCACCATGAAGCAATAAATGCTCATTTAATTCATGTCTAATATGTACCGCACCAAGTATTTTACTTTCACCTTCTCCAAACAAGCACAATAGCGTTGCAGGCACTTTTCCTTCTGGTAGACCGATACCTTTTGATTCGTTGCTCTTACGTTCTAACCAATTTTCAAATAATTGATCACTCTCCATAATTTCCATAGCTGTTGGCACAATTCTACCGTCGGCTTCCATCATTTCACTAATGAATAATGTGTGAGCAACCTCATCGTTTTTATTAAGAGCCCTTAGGTTTAATTCTTTCATACGTATCTCTTTTGTAATAAGTTAATAAGCGTTTATTTATTACGAGCTTCCCATCGTTTCGGCGAATAATATCGCCAACCCTTTTGAACACCTAGATCTCGATTATAAAATAAATCAGATGGCAGACCATTTCCTTGCCAGACTTTTTGAACTTTTAAAAACTCTTCTTCTGATAGGTTTAATACCCAGCAACAAGTATCATCATGATGGTCAAATTTATCGCACTCATCCCGCTTAGTATTCCGAGGGTTTCCATATAAAAATAAAGCAAATAAATCCCAGCATTCCGAATTGTCCGTGATCCAATCAAATATTTCTTCAATCAATTTTTCTCTTGCTGCTTTATCTTGAGGTAATGTGCCTTGCCGAATTTTATCCTTGATTCCTTTTTTAGGAGTAATGAGCTCAGAATAATAATCATAAGAAAAGGTCGAAACTGCTTTCGCAGTCGCTAAAAGTGCTTTCTTAAGCGGAAAGTTTTTTGTGTCTTGAAGATAAAATAATTCTGGATGGTAAATCATATTTTTTACTATAATTGATATTCAAGCTCAATCTCGTCTCTAATAGGTATATTATAATGACCCGTCTCTGGTATTTCTTGCCCCAGGTCACGGCTTTTTTGAATTGCATCTATGTTAATCCCACTAAAAACAAAACCTCGTTTCTGATAAAAACGCATTGCATCAATATTATCATTAGTAGTCATTAACCAGAGTCTTGAGTATTTATTATCAATTGCTTTTTTAACCATAGCATTGAGCAGAGCAGATCCGATTCCACTATTTAGTTCAATCGAATCAAGCGTTACAATCTCGCACTCATTGTTTTTAAGATGATAGGTCAACAAGCCAATAATTTTATTGTCTCCGTACACTGCAAAACCAGGCAAATCTTTGCCATATAATTTCTCTTCACCTGAAACTATAAAATCGCATCCCCAGCGATCGATGAAGAAAGTTGATACTTTGTCATTTTTATCAAATTCTTGAACTTTCATTTTCTTGATAATCTCATTTATTACTAATTACCTAACAATCCGGATATTCCTTTTCATGCCAATTAATATATTGTAATTGTGTAAACCAGCCAAGTTGTTTCGCATCTTCCATTATCGCTTTTTCCGTAACTCTATCAAATGGAACTATATTCTCGACTAAACCATATTTAAATTGGCTAAGATTATTAGTTGTTGCTATCAGGATCATTTTATTATTTTTATATCCATTATATATGCAAAAACTATCCATTGCTAAAGATAATGATTGATTAACATGCTCTTCTTTCATGTCCGAAGAATAGAATATAAAAACAATTCCAACTCCATTAACTTCACCGAATCTTCTGCCAATTTTATATCCATGACTATCTTTATATCGATCATAAAACTCAAAAAACGATTTGGAAATAATTCGGCGCTCAAACCTATTAAAAGACAGTAATTCCTGGGCCATTCTGACTGATTTAGGATTTTGGCAAGCAAGTATCTCTTTTCTAACAAATTCATCTATAAAATAACTAACCTTGTCTAAATTTTTCTTGGCAAGAAGTTGCTTATTTTTAATAAACTCTTTCCATTTGCCATCAATTTGCAAAGAGAGACTATTAAGTTCTTTTGATGACAAATGCTCAATAAATTGACGATTATTCATTAAATAATATGCCAATAAATCACATTCAGAACCAGAAATCAAAATGTGTTTCTTATCGGCAGGGGATGGTTTTTGTGAGTCATAATCAAAAAATTGCAATGCTGTTTCTTCGTCGAAGTCATACTCTTCTTTCGGTAAAATTATTGCGTCAGTTTTTTGAAATATTTGTTCTCTCTTTTCAAGATAGTCAATAAAGTCTGGTATTGTATCAAGCTCTGAGACAAGTGTGAAAAAAGTATCTTTATCAAAAATGTTAACGAATTCTTGATTTTTTGATAAATCAAATATTGGGTAAAACTGAATGTCATCTCCAAGATGAACAACTAAGCGTATTATTTTGTTTATGCTTTTTTTGTTAATTTTTTCGATCTCTCGATCAGGGTGTTTAATAAACGTCTCGATTTCTTTGTTTGTTAGCTTGCGCTCTGCGCCATAAACCTGCTTAATATCCTTCTCAATTGATTTTCGAAAATATCTATCGTAATTCCCTTTAAATTCTAGATTTTTAACACAAATGATAATCAGAGTATCTTTAAAGAGTATTAGTAGATCACAAATTTCTTTTTTATCACCTTTCTCGTCTTTTGGATTGGGATAACACCAGTACTTTAAAAATGACTGATATGCCATATCATGTATAAATTTCTCTCCAATTTTACCTTTTTGATCAGAATTAAGTTGCATACAGTTATCAGTTATTTTCTAAGTAAGTACCAATCTGGCATATTCCAGGGAGTTCGGCAATTGGATCGGGAATTATCCATAACAATGTCATGGCTTTCTGAAAGTACTTTTCGGCAAGCTTATAATCACCATCAAGCACATTTTGAATAAACTTTTTATTCTTAACATTTATTATCAAATTTGGGACACCAAGATGTATTATCCGATGTCTTAATTCCATAGTGCTATAAACGTAATGCAATTTGTTCTTGTTTTCTAAATCAAGGTGAATCTTAAAATAATCAATAATATTTTTATACAGTAGCTGGTTGTTTTCTGGCGAATGATTAGGGTTGTGTCTATAATATTTGTGTTCAAGTTCCTGTGAAATGGAAATAACGTTTAAAGTCAACCAGCTATAATAATCAGTATCATTTTCAGCAGTAAAATTACTGCCTTTATGCGATAGCCGGTCATATATTATTTTAATATGATTACTTAATATATTACTATTACCAATACAACCCAGAGTACGAAGGAAATAGTTTGTGTTCTCATTGTGATGTTTTTTGTTCAATTATATTTCTCCCTTTTCTTCAATTTATAAATCGGCTAGAAATTGATAAATCCTAACCATGGCCAGAGTATCAAGCTCGCAATACTTAAGTAAGTCACTCAAAATTTTGTCTTTTTCGTCAGCTCTTTTTCCGTCAAGGACAGCTTCCGTCCAGAGTCTTTGAGCTGCACCACCAGCGTGAATATCTAGTTCTTTGTATGATAACTCAGGGATTAGCACTGGCAAAACTTTTTTGATTGAAGCGCTACCAAAGAAGTCTTTATGGACATAATGGCCATCTGCGAATGGTTTCATCAAATCAACGACTCGTTCGTTTATAGATTGATAAAAGTCAGCGTATTTCGGAATGATTTTGCCCATCAATTCGTTGCAAGTCTTTTCAAAGCCTTCAAACCAGACGAGCACAGTACCTTCGGTTCCGATTTGTGATTTCAATGCTTCGGTCAGTGGTTTGACTGGATTCGAATTATCGCTATGTAAATATTCGAAATGTTTTATCTTGGCATCGGGGGAATCTAAAACATGCAAAGAATATTGGAAGGGCAGTTGCTTATAAGGTCCCAAGCCATCAAAATACGGCACAACACTTGAAAGAGTTTCATAATCGAGAAAATATAAAGGGAACTGTAGTTCGGTAAGGAATTCTTTGATTTTGGCTTTATCTGCAATCACACAGTCGGTCTTCGTTGCCAGCACTTGCCGCTGTTGTTTTTCGGTTAAAGCAAAATCATCCGGGATCTCATGAAGACGTCTTATACCTAACTCTTCAAGACCACCTATTCGTTGGGCTCCAGGCGAACACAGATGATAAATACTATACTCATCGATATCTGACAGAGTTTTGTATATCGAAAGCCAATCGCCAAAAGCACCAAGTTTACAGTGACTAGGTGACAGATCGGGACATTTTCGTTGATTAACAATCTCAAGCGCTTTTTTGATATTCTCACGAGTTGCCTCCTCAAGCTCGTTCACTTGATCTGTAACATCACAGCTCTTGCAAAGATCACAAGCTTTGATCTCTCCGTCTTTCACATACTCATAATTAACATGAACAACAAATATCCTATTCACTTTGTAACCACTTCGAGTGATGACTTCTTTTTGAAAGGCTAAATCAGGAAGATGCTCAGGTTTCGCACTGGTACTTGATTTAATTTCATATAGATCGAAAGTATTATAATCAACTTTAACTAGCACATCACAAATACAGGTAATCTCTCCAGCTTCGAATCTGGCCTGTATAATTGTTTTAGCCCCACTATCAATCGCTTCTTTGGTTCTTCGGGTAAGGGATAAATATTCTCCATAACCATCAAATCCCAGTTTGATTGTGTCAGAAAATAACTGCTCGGCATATGATTCAAACAGAAAACCAGCGTCAAAAATCGCTTGAGTATCATCATCAACCGGCGGTAATTTGTCTTTGTCATGTTTCTTGAGCCACAGCCAAGCCGGATGGCGAAGAAAAAGCATGTAGTCTGATTTTGATATTTGCATATTTGTTAACTCCTAGTCTGCCAAAGTATCAGATCGATTTTCTTAATATCGGAGATATTTACCGACCCCATCTTCGCATCAAAAGTTATTAGCATTTTTTCCGCCTCCTCTGTTGTTAAGAAAATAGAGTACCAATTAATAATATCCTCATAAATCTGATTCATTTTATTAAGTCTGATATCCCTGTTTGAGCTATATACTGGTGATTTCAAGTTCAATCGTTTAAGAACCACGGAATCCCACACAGGATATCCCGGATTTATTGTTGCCACAATTTTGCTTGAAAAAGATGGTTCAAAGCGGTTTAATTTTTCGTAAAAAAACGATAATGTCTGAGCGAAAGATGCTTTTTTGTTTTTATTCTGCTCGAGATAGTCATATAATGCTTGATAAAATTCTTTTGGTCGCTGTCTGATTTTGTAAAATCCATTAAAGAGTCGCTGAAATTCGCTATTCGTTTGAACGTTTGTATCCATGAACAAATGCATAATATGCAGATACTTTGACAATCCACTTTCAATGTTTTTCCAATTTGTATTATTTAAATCAATCATGGTTATTGTAGTTTTATTATTATTATGAACAGATAACATTAAATTTTGCCCCAGAAGTTTTAAGTAGATAGTCTTCAGTACTACCTAAAAGCTGCATAATATCGTCAGTTATCTTATCCTTCGACAACCCTGGCTGGACAATAGATACCTCAAAAATAAAATTTGTTGCAAATCTGGAAAACTTTTTTAGCTTATTTAAATCAGCTATATTTCCCTTGATGAATCTCGTTTTTCCTTCATTGAGCCATGTCTCATCTCTCTTTTTCATGTGGTTTGAAAGATAATCCATTCCATTATGTTTCCATCTTATACATTTTTGTGCTTGCCCGCAGAGAGCATAAAAATCATCAATTCGTGCCCCTGGGTTTTTGTTAGATGAATATTTGCAATGGATAAGATGCAATTTAAAACTATCTACTGATTCCTGCCTTATTGCTATTAAATCTCCTGCCTCGCCAGAAGAGTCATCATTGAATATAATTTCATAATCGTCCTTTAAATATTCGGACATCTTGTACTGTATACTTTCAGTTTTATTCTCTTTACCCATCGACTCTGCTTTAATATTTGTTCCAGTCCAGTCAAAAGAAATTATTTTTTCCTTACTAAAAAAGGTATTAAGTTTAGGTGTGGGAACATGAAAATTATTATATGAGAACGAGCCGTCAGAATAAATTACAGTTATTGGATCTTGCTCCATATAATCGACGAGAGAGATGGGCTCCCCATTATTTCTCCTTAACCTGATCTCCTGACCATCAACAAGTGAATATTTACACCTAGTCCTGAAAAAAGAGATTTTATAAGTCGACGACTCTGTTTCAGAGATAATCTTAAAAAATATAGGGCCTGACTGGCTATGATCGGTAATCTCTAGGTCAATATCATGTAGTTTGTATTCCTTATTGCCAAAATAAACAAAAACATTTTCTTCTGGTGTCACTAAAATATTTTCACTCCATTGTGCCAACAATGGGATTGACCGATATCTTGTTGTCAATTCCTGCGGTCTCAGAAAATCCTGAATTATTTTATTTTCTTTAATCTTATTATCGAATATTTTATCCGCGATTTTAAGGCACCATTTTTTCCATGATGTTATAGGGCCGCCACCTATGGCCCATATTTTGCCACGCTTTGCCGAGCATCCTTCAGCTACTCTAACGCCTTCCTCGTAACCCCAGCCAAAAATGTTATTCAAGACACCAACTGACTTGTCAAGCTTAGAAAGTCCGGTTGTTATATCACTTCCGAAATGCATAGTATACGAGATCGTTCCTATCGTAGAAACGCCTAGATTTCTAGCCAGAACTCGCTCGACTCCAGAAAATATATTAAACACTTTTTGGCCGTTTTTTAATTTTGCTTGATCGCCACAAATTAATTTTGACAACTTTGTACAATTGAGTGCATCATAATCACTGCACTGAAGAAATAGTGCATTATGCTTTTCATCCCAATGAGCTACACAAAGCTCAAAATTGTGGTTTCTGATATTCTTGTACTTACCCCAAGTCACTTCATCATCTTTGCTGATCAATATGACCAATATTTTTTCACGTTCATTAATCGCGTGGAGGTACTGATAATTTTTGGGGATAGCCTCAATAAATTTTTTAGGATGCCAATTTTTACACTTTGTCTCGTAAACAAGGGTTGAGAAAGCAGGCCTTAGGTTCCAAAGAGAGAGATGTTTTGAAAGCTCTCCAGAGAAACCATTAATAAAGTCCTGAAAATCTATTTCTTTTTGTATTACAGATTCACTTTTTTGCCTCAGTAGACTGTTCCAATCGGCACCTTGAGCATAAAGTTCTTCCAGTTCTTTGTTTACTTGAGGATCACTAATATTGATTATTGCAGTAGCATCGCCAACTTTATTGCCAGATATACGCGTAAAACGTCCGATGAACTGGAGTGTAATAGCCAAGCTTTTATGTGTGTCATGGATTGCGGCAATTTTCAAATTTGGCAAATCATACCCCTCCCCAAGCATGTTTACGCAAACAATAATCCTAGATTTTCTTTGTTCAATTTTTTCAATTGAATCCTTATATTGTCTATCCGATAAGCTTGAATCTATAATAATTGGATTGTATTCAGTAGCTAATCTTTCATATATCTTAACAATCTCTTTTGCTCTCGTTTTATCCTTGCACCGAGCCATTAATATATGATCTTTTTTTCTGCTCCTTGATAAGTCTTTTTTCAAGACAGCAATCGCCGATTCAGCTATCCTTTCGTCTGCTTTTGTATCATCAAATTCTTGAATTTCGATTAAGTTGATACTTTTAAAATATTCATCCTTCTGAGCCATTCCCAATGGATAATTAAAGATAATTTTCCCGTCAATTTCTTTTCCGTCCCTTCGGAACGGAGTGGCAGTAAATTGCAGTATTTTTTTATCAGAAAAAAGTCCTTTAATGTCACTCCAAGTTTGTGCCGGTACATGGTGGGCTTCATCAATAAAAAGATGAGTGCATCCTTTTGCAATTTCTTGTTTTATGTCGTCCGGAAACTTATTCAGAGCTGCAGTGGTTGTGACAATAACGTTTGCATTATTAAGCAGATCAATTGCTTCTAATATATCTTTTACCCCATGTTCAATCACCGCGACTCTTGGATTTAATGCCTGATAGTTTAGAACTCCAATTTCACGTAAACAGCCTAATGAAAGAAACTTTTTAGAAACTTGCGATCTTAGCGCTTTGCTTGGAACCAAAACTAAAATCTTCTGACATTGCTGATAAACCAAACTGGAAAGCATTGTTTCCGTTTTTCCTGTGCCAGTTGGCATAACAATGGTTCCACAGTCTTTATTAACAGACCAATGTGAAGCTATGGAATGTATTGCCCCCAGTTGAGGCTTGCGTAAGCCAGGATTTAAATCATCACCAAGTCTAAATGAAAATGAATTTTTCCAAGTACTAATTATGTCCTCAGGTATTCTAATATCGGTAAACAGTGAATGCTTTTGCCATAAAAGCTTGCTGTCTACATCTAAATTTAAAATATCTATAGATTCCTTTAGCCTTAGGATGTTATTACCAACTAGAGATTCTCGTGAATTAAATTTTCTGAGATAATATTCTCTTCCGACCTTGTCTCTAAGAAGGTAAACATTTTGCCTGAACTGATAGACTTTCACATCAATAATTTCTTCCCTTTGAGCAATCTGAAAGATCTTATTCTTCCCAATCTTCTTAATTTCAACATTGTTTTCAGGAAGTTTAATTTTTGTAGAAAGTATCATTTCCATATTTATTCTTCCTGGCCCATAATATATTTACATGGTTTTGCGCCGTCCCGTGGCTCAACAATTTTTTTCTCAATTAATAAATCAAGTAATGAAGCAGAACGAGCATACCCAATCCTAAATTTGCGTTGGAATAGTCCAGGAGAGACATAACCGGCCTCTTCTGCTAGCTTTTTGGCATCATCCAAAAGCACATCAAAGCTTCCTTCTGGTGTCTCAGAATAATACTTTCCATATACTTGCTCATTTATTCTTTCTAAAACGCCGTTAACTCTAGATAACTCAGCAGTTATAGAATCAAGTTTTTTCTCTAATTCTTTATCCATTCAACCTCTCTATTTCTTATATTTTGCCGAGTAAATCATTTTTCCTTCATCATCAAAAACAGTATAGTCCTGATATGATTTTGCACTCTGTTGCAGTTTGTCGGCGATTAATTTTGCTATATCCAAATCATTGATAAGTGCCATATCGTCATGATCAATATGAGAAGAATAGCAGTCACATTCTTCTACTCTGTATTTATAATTCTTATTCCTTGATTTATTGATCTTTTCCATCATATTTTCTGTCATTTTGATCCTTATTGCGTGAAATGAAAGTAATCCCAAATTGCGAGCATTATAACTCGTGAAGCATCATGTGGGTCCATGTTTGCATCACCGCATACTTCTAATAATTTTTTATTTCCAGAATCAAACCCACAGGCCAATCTTATTGATTCCTCAAAATCAGGCAGAATCTTATCAATATTTTTCTTGGCACATTCCTCAATAATCTCAAAATCTCTATCGGTAAAATCTAAACACATGAATGATTCTATAGCCTCATCTTTAGTTTTTGGCCAATAGTCGTCTTCCTCTTCATCATCGGATTCACCTTCTACTACTGTTTCACTCATATAAAAACTCCTAAATTGAACTTTGGTCTTTTAGTAGTCCATCGATTGTTGAGTGGATTGTTATTCTACTGGTCGGAGCAATTATATAACGCCATGATTTTACGATTCCAAACTTGCCAATATTTCTATTCACTACATCACAGTATTTTTCAGCAGTCTGTTTCTTTGCTTGTACATCGGGCGTGCTGATTTCAGCGTCAGGCTTTACCTCAATCATCACTATTTCTTTCTCGAGTTCAACGACAAAATCTGGTTCATAGCGGTGATCGGATCTACCTTCTGAATCACGCCAATACAGACCCTCAAACTGATTTGGAGCCGGACGAAGCCAATCTTCTATGGATTGATCATTATCGAGAAGATAGGCTAAACGAACTTCATCAGAAGAATCAAAGCGGTACATCGCATGACATGCCTTTTGGAAGTTGCCATATGCTAACTTTGCGCTAAAAGTGTTCAGTTGAGAATCAAGGGAAACTGATTTTTCTCCAAAAGATAATGAGATATTGTATTGCTCCAAGTATGGTTTGGGTTCTCGTACTTCTGATTCAATATAGCTTTCTGATCGCAACTCTTTATGTGCCAAAATCTGCTTATAGATATCACCGGCAATTGAGTGCGCGTTACTTTCAACTATCAGGGCTAAATTATCATCATCAATCGCTTTTTTGCGATAATATGCAACTGCCTGATCCGCTAATTTCAAGAGTAGAGGCTTTTGATCTACATCGTCATAATCTACTAATGGAAAATCAAGTAGAGCAGCTATAAGAGTACTCTGAGGAGTCTGCCGACTTTGAGAACCAAAACTACTCACTCTAGTCACTTCAGTGACCCTGCGGCCAGGAACTTCTTCGCCAAAAAGATTCTGATCTGGGTTGTTTTGCAGCTGTTCCTCGAGGATCGCACGCTCATTTGTGTATGTACGCAATATTCCTATACTAGTGTCAAGATCAAAGTCTGCGATAAAGAGCTCGCCAAAATGCGGGGTGAGCATTAATCGGGGAATAGGGATGTTTCTTTTTTCTATTACTTTAGCGGATTCTTGGGCAATTTTAGAAAGTTCGTCTTTTGCCTCAGCGCTAAACGAGCCAAAAAGTGTATCGGGACCAAACGATAGCTCTGTTGGCGCTTTTGATTCTTGTCCATGGAAATTAGAGAAGGTATTACTCTTAATTGTTTCCTTAGCTAGGTCGTTGATGATTTCTTCTTTTTTATTTTCGATAAACTTAGACTTCACAGATTCATCCATACTTTCAATCTGTGGAAGCTTAGAAACAATTTCATCTACTTTTTCTGAGACAGCTTGCATCACTATCTCGTTGTGCTCTATTTCACCCCTGACAGTGTCGAGAACAACTGGTTGAATCTCTGTGAGTATTTTTATCTCTTTAACCTCTTGTCCGGTAATCTGCTCTACTTGTCCTTGAATAAGCGGTGAATCCTTCGCAAGTGCAACAACCTTTGAAAATTGTTCGTGAGCGACAAGCACTAATCTGTCCACTAACGGAACACCTGTGCGCTCCCCGTATGGTAATCGCAAACCACGGCCGATCGTTTGTTCCGTAAGAATCATGGCAGCAGCTTCGCGCAAAGGCACAATAGTGTAAACATTTGTCACATCCCAGCCCTCTTTAAGCATGTTTACATGGATAACGATCTCGACTAGATTATCGGGATGTTCTAGAGAGATTAACTTTTCAATATTATCATCAGCCTCGTCTCCTCGGAGTTTTGTGTGTATCTCAATTACTTTACCTTTGAATTCTCCTCTGCGAAAATCATCGCTATCTATCAAGGCTCGTAATTCACCGGCATGAGTTGTATCTTTTGCTACTACGAGCATAACTGGCTTCACGACTGGCATGTTATTTTCCAGTGCATATTCTTTTAAGGCAACTTTAGCTCGTTCATGAAAAAAGGCAGCAAGTTGAAGTTTCCGTGCATCTGTCTCTATGGAATCGGCCGCAAACTGACTAAAATCGACATCGGCCTCGGTGCCGACCCATGGGTCTTTTACTAGTTTGCCACGAATAGCATCACCAAGATTATAGGAATACAAAACATTTTTCATTCTAATTTGGCGTGCATTTCCGCCGCCATTTCCTTGGGTGCCCAAGTATGGAGTTGCGGTCATCTCTAACCCAAAAAGAGGATTGAGTATATCTAATGCGCCCAAAGCTGCGTCTGCATGATAGTGATGAGCTTCATCGAGCATTACTACCAAATCATCGTGTTCTTTTAGATAGTCAAAGTATGACTCTCCTGCAGTCTCCCATGCTTTAGTAATTCCGCGCTCATTTGTCATATCTTTTTGAGCAAATTGTTGGACATTAAAAATATTGATTTCAATTTGATTGCCGAAAAGTGAAGCGTTTCGTTGCTGAGTATAGTTATCTGTAGTGATGACTTTAGCCGTGTTTGTATTTATCTCTTGAATACCCTTGAAGACATATTTCGGATTATTAGATTTACTAAAATCATCAAAGAGCTTCCGGTAAATTGTGAGGTTGGGAGCAACAATAAGAAAATGCTGAATATTATAAACCAGATACAGATAAGCGACGAAAGCTCCCATAAGTCTCGTCTTTCCTACGCCTGTTGCGAGTGCAAAAGTATATGCCGGAAAGGCACGTTCAAATTCATCAAATTCTCGTGCTTCAGGAATAGCGCTGAAGTAGTCTTTGCTTTCGGACAATAGGTTAGTAATATCATCCTTATTTTTATACTTCATCCGTGCGAGTAGCTTCTGGCCGGCAGATGACTCTAGGTAACGGGCGAAAAGTTCTAGGCTTTTTGTCTGTGGCTCTCTCAGACTCATTGCACCATTCAGATATTTCAATGCTTGATCTGGTTTCATATTATTCAACCTCCTCTTCTTCTGACTCATTTTCTTCTATAGCAGATTCTTTAATAGGTAATAGATATTCCTTTTTTCCAAAATGGCAAGCTTTCAGTATAGACTGTGGTATCTTCTTGATCGTGATTCGGTCATCAATTTTATCTGCACCCGGCTCAAACTTTTTAGGACAGACAATAAGTGACTCTCCTTCAGCAAGGTGGGCAGCAATTTGTTGAATCATTCCGCTAGTTAAAAGCTGAGTTGTAACATATAAGTAATTTTTGCCTTGGCCTATTCCGTGTTTCCAATATTCAGTTGAGCTTGGTTGATATGTAAAATTCATAAGCTTGCACATAGCCTTAACAAGTTTTGCATCATTATAAAAAATATCAATTACTGGATTACCGAATTCATCTTTCATAATAAAACTTGGCGCTAATTCATAAAATTTGTAAGCTCCGCCGCCACGCCAATCTACCACCTTGCTTACACCACCTTGATCTGAACCGTCAACTACTTTATCAAGTCGAACTTTGCAGTGGGTATAAGCATGATTGCCCATTTCAATTCCTATATATTTTCGCCCCATCTTATGCGCTACTGCAACAGTCGTACCAGAACCGAGAAAGGAGTCTATAACCAAGTCGTCCTTTTGAGTTGTTAATTCTAATATTCTTTGAATTAGTGCTTCTGGTTTTTTGCCGTTAGGGAATAGCACCCCTCCCTCCTTGGTTAAATTGTTTAATGGAAATCCATCCCAATATGTTCCAAGTTTTTCCAGTTTTACAATTGAATTTTTTTTCTTTACTGCTACATCTTTTAACCAAGCAATCAAATCCCTGTTATTACCTTTGTAGAACGATGTAGTAATCTGACCTTTTGACTTACCAGAACGAGGAACATATTCAATACTAAAGAAATCTCCTTCACCTTTTGTAGCTTCCATCACTCTTGCTCTAATTGAGCTTTGAGCATTGGTATCCCTGAATATGTTGTCGAAGTATTTAAAATATGTTTCCTCTTCGGTTAGTCCATCATTTTTCATTAATTCAGGAATGGTATTTATCTTTACATCAGTATGTTTATAAATCTTAATGGGCATCCCTGAACCATCTTTGACTTCACAGAAAAATGAACGATCCCCCCTAGACATAATAACTCTGGTATATTTCCAGCTCTTACCTTCTTCTCTCATTTCATTTATCAATTCAAAAAGATTTTCCTCTTCAAGTACCTCATTAAACTTAGGGAATACCTGGTAATTCTTGGCGTAATTTAAAATGAACTCAATATTTTTCTTGAGGCGTTTATCTTCACCTCCTCCGCTTGCCCCGGAGGTTTGTTTCATTTTTACACTTACTTGATTAATTAAATTTGATCGTCCAAAAATCTCATCAAGCAAAACTTTTAAATACGCTTGTTCTTCATCATTTATCTGAACACACAAAATACCATCTTCCCTTAAAAGCATTTTTAGTAACTCCAATCTTGGCTTCATTAGCGACAGCCATGTGCTATGCTCAACACTATCGTCATAATGTTCAAAAGCATTGCCAGTGTTGTATGGTGGATCAATGTATATACACTTCACCTTGCCTTCGTATTCAGGGAGAAGCGCCTTGAGAGCCAAAAGGTTATCGCCATGGATAAGCATGTTTTCGGTATTTGGATCATTCGTGCAATTGGAAAGTTCAGAATTTTCTTCCAATATTCTTGGCTCAATATTGGAGATATCATACTCAGGATTATTTTTACCGATCCATGTTAGTTCAAGTTTTTGTTTGTTGTTAGTCATGGCTTAAATTACCTTATATTTTAGAGTGAATAATTTTGTAAGTGTGGTTTTCTGTTTCAGTTGAGCCTCAACTTTCTCAAGTAGTTCTTCTTTTTTGGTGTCCACTTGATCTTGGGCCTGATAAAGCTTCTGCCGTAAGTCGTTTCTTTTCTTTTCCGAATCCTTTATTTCACGCTGGATTTTGATTTTTTCCTGAAGATTTAGAACCTTTTTAGCATTCGTTTTAGCTGCTTTAATATCGATATCCATACGCTTAAGTTCTATCTCAAGACTCTTTTTTATATCTTCCGCCCATTTGTCGAGCTTGTCCACCTCGTCGTCAAAGAACTCGCTGTTGCGTTCTGCAATACTCGCCGTGAGAGTATTCGCCTTTTCTTGTTCCTTATCACCGATTCCATCGTTTACTAAATCTATATTGCTGTTATTTATCTCAGCGTCAAGAAGGAATAATTTTTTAGCGATATCTTCTTCAATTAGATCACCATTATCTTTCACGGCAGTAACTAAAATATTGTCTTCTGTTTCAAAAGAATCAATTGATAATTCAGACACCTGTATAATGCCACTAGTACCGACCAGTTCTTTTATTGGGGAAATGATCTGACCATGATTAGAATAATCAAAAGTTACCTCAGCATCAGAAAGCTCTCGCGATTTTACTTCTCGTAGTATTCTTTCGGCGAGGGGATGACCTGGGCGGTAAATATGAGCATCATCTATATTTTTACCAATTTTATAAGGACCTTCCTCAATCTCTTCTCTTGGAAAAGGATTCTGTTTAAGTGTGAAAGAGTATTCGTTCTCAGCATAATTTGCTTTATCGCCAAGATAATATTGAGAAATGTCCCAAAGCCATTTTTCATAAGTTTCCAGAAATGCCTTGCTTTCACGCAAATTTATTTTTAGTTTTTCATGTACATCGGCATCAAAGTTTTCCAATAGTTTTTCTTTTGCGCCACGAATACCTTCTTGAATTGATTCATCCATTTCAGATTGCAACGCGTCAAATGCCGAGTTGATCTCTTCTTCGGTGCGGCAAGATTGATAAATTGCGGCAATTCTTTTTTCAAAGTCTACGCCTGACTCAATGCAACCAAGTACTTCATCGCTTGCTCCGAACACGCCTTTGAAAAGCTGGAATTTCTGATCGAGAAGCTCGTAAACCCTTTGATCGGCGGCATTCTTACGATTGACGAAGTTTACAACTACAACATCATGTTTCTGGCCGTAGCGATGACAGCGGCCTATTCTCTGTTCGATTCTTTGCGGGTTCCATGGAAGATCATAGTTAATAACGAGTGAACAGAATTGTAAATTAATGCCTTCGGCTGCTGCCTCAGTAGCAATCATAATCTCTGCGTCTGTTTTGAAATAATCAACGAGAGCCGCCCGAAGATCGGCTGTTTTTGAGCCGGTTATTTTATCACTAACTTGATTGGCCTTGAGCCATTCGGCGTAAATATCTTTTGATTTCTGATCATTGTTCGAGCCATTAAACAGAAGAATTTTATCTTTGTAGCCACTATCCGATAATAGTTTCCAAAGGTAGTCTTGGGTGATTTTAGATTCTGTAAAAATTACTGCTTTCTTCTGTGCACCGAGCGTTTCGGTCATCTCAAAGCCTTTTTCCAAGGCAATTAGCAAAGATTCTCCCTTTGAGTTCTTGAATATGGCTTTCGCTAGATCCCTGAATTTTTCCAAGTCTTTTTTCTCTTCGCGAATGGCAGGAATATCTTTGGTAGTGAATTTTGTCTTTTCTTTTTCGTCGCTATCACCATCATCCTCTTCGTCATCGATCCATTCATCAGCTGTATCGGAATATGCTTCATAGTTATCCTCAAGACCTAAAGTCATATCGCTATCTTGAGAAACTGCCTCTGCTCTTATTTCATCCTCTAATCTCTCAAGTTTATGAACAAGTCCATTCAAGGTGCTGGCAATTGCGAAGGATGACGATGCAAGAAGTTTGCGCAAAATAAGAGTCATGAGTTGGCGCTGACTGAATGGCAAAGCGTAGAGTTTTTCTCGTTGCAAATAATCTGACATACCGTCATACAATTTAATCTCTTGATCGGTCGGAATGTAGTCTTGTGTAATTGGTTTACGATCACGGTAATTGATATATTCTAATACCTGTCTGCGAAGTGTGCGAATACAAATCGGCTTAAGACGATTTCGTAAATCTTCAAACATTTCTTGCCGAGGTGTAACTAAGCCAAGTTCGCTTTCGTAAGTCTCTTGTTCTCTGGAGACCTTGGCGTAGTTAGCCTTGAAACTATTGATATCACCGAAGATATGATCATCAATGATGCTAGTTAATCCATACAATTCAAGTAACGAGTTTTGAAGCGGAGTTGCCGTCAGTAACAGTTTTGGATAATCTTGAACGGCCGCTTTTATTTCACGGGCAATTTTATTGCTTGTTTTATATACATTGCGCAATCTATGAGCCTCATCAATAACAACCAGATCAAAGGATGTTTGCTTGATGTAAGGTGATTTCGCTTTAGCAAAATGATAGGAACAAATTATAATGGCGCTATCTTGATCAAAAGGATTGAGATTACCGTCCTTGATATATTGATTAAATGATTTTGCCTCAAGAATGATTGAAGGAAGGAAAAACTTTTCTTGGAGCTCTGAATTCCACTGCTTTCTAAGACTGGATGGCACAATTAGAAGTATCTTTCTTTTTCTCTCGGCCCATTTTTGCGAAAGAACTAGTCCAGCTTCAATTGTTTTCCCGAGACCAACTTCATCGGCCAGAATCGCGCCTTTTGATAAAGGTGATTTGAAGGCAAAAAGAGCTGCCTCTATTTGATGTGGGTTTAAATCGACTTGAGCGTTTGAGAGCGTTGATGATAGCTTTTCCAAACTATCAGAAGCACACCGTTTGGTGAGCTCATAAGCAAAATATTTAGCGTGATAATCGGTTATCTTCATTTATAGACTCTTATAATATTTCTCAATTTTCTTAGCCATCAATTTACGACGAGCAACAAGAAAATCCATGTAATTATCAGAAGTAGCATCAAAAATTAATTCGGGAATACAATGTTTTGCTAAATTTTCTTTGAGATGGTCTCTATCCATAATATTGCCGTATTTGTGTTTGCCGGTTTCTATCTGATTTAGAATCTCGCCAAAGTATTCCTTCGGCGATTTGTTGCCAATAGCAATGTTGATTTCTTGCTGAAGATAGACAAAATTTGCGATTTGATTGTAATCGCTCTTGGAGGAATATGTTCTGCGGATATAATCCCTCGGGAAAAGATGATGAATATCACCTCGATATTCAATCATGTCCTTGACTTTAATATCACTAGAGAGAAAGCCTTCGTCGTTAAAGTAAATTTGAGCCGCCCAGAAAGCGTTTAAGAATGGATTCGAGTTACTCGATTTATCTAATTCTTGGACTAAGCCAACATTCCAAAAACCGTCAGAAAGAGTTGAATCTTCGATTTCCTTCAAATAGGCTTCGGCCCCATGTTTAACAATATTCTTGATATCAAAATCAAATGTTGATTCTGCAGAGCCGGAATAGCGCCCTGTTAACACAGACATCACAAACCATCGCTTAACAACTTTTTCTATAATGCCCTGATGAATATTCTGATCTCTCATCTTTAGATATAGTGCGTAAGCAAAGTTGAGTGCATTCTGAGAATTAATCAAGCTTGAGGAACAGAATCCAGTTGACTTAATGATCATCACAAATTTTTCGAAGTTGGCCTGATTGGTAAAATCAAGAAGCCCTTTCTCAAGTTTTTGGAAAGTGGATTTAATAATTGCTTCCTCATACTCTCTTGTCTCAAAGTTCCTACCAGAAAGAAGACTGACCAAATCCGATAGTTTCCCACGTTCGAAGTTCTTGGTGAAAGCAACGCGGATAACATCGGAGTAATCAGGATCGTATAAATCATCGTTTGCATCTTTCAGCCATGAAATCTTTTCAAGGTATCCGGTATTGATGAATTCTGAGTCATTTTCACTGATCTGTTTGAAAAACTTTGGTTCTCTAGCTAAGTGGCAGAAGTAATCAATTAACTTTCGAAGATTAACACCAAAGTCGCCAGATGAAGCAATCTTGCTCATAGCGAAATCTGCCTGAGATAGAACAACGCCTTTAGAGTTAATTCTGATAAAAATCTCAGTTACTGTTTCGATATCGAGGCTTTCCATAAGCTCGATAAAACCAATCTGTTTATTTTTTATAGAAAGCAATTTTTGAAATCGCTCGCCAATTTGCTTGCGATTTGCCTCGGTATTTTTATCACAATAGTCTTCTACAACGGTGAAGATATCTTCATACTTTAAAAAGCTAGAGATATCAGGGATCCACTGAATATCTTTCTTGATAGCGGGAGTAACGGTAGCAAACTCTTCGGTTAAAGGATTGAAGGCAATCTGGATTCGGACTTCTTTGTAATCCTTATCAACTACTTTTTCGCCAAGAATAGCAGCCCTGAGAGCCGTGACACGCTGCTGTCCATCAATCAACACTTTTTTACCGGATGAGATTGTTCCATCTTTAAGACGAACATCAGGGTTCTTCCAAGCAATGATATAGCCAACAGGAAAACCTTTGTATAGTGAGTCCATCAGATCGCGGACTTTTACAGAATCCCAGACAAAAGGACGCTGAATTTCAGGAATAGCGATCTGTCCCATTTGCACATCGCTTAGGATATTCCCGATCAGGTATTGATTGACGGCATATTTTTGCATGATTGTTACCTCAAATATTTTTATAATTTTCTAACTTTAGCATATCACTTTGCGGTTGGTTAATAAACACTTTCTTAAAGAAATAAGCGTTTGTCATAGTATATTAAAAAAAGGTTAAAAACTTATTAATTTTTACTTAAGTAATATTTAATATCTTTTGTGATAAATAGGTATTGCAAGCTCTTTTTTGAGTATCTTTGCAATGTATGAAAAATTATGATAGTCCTAATATAAGAAGGAATTGCTAAATTGGATGGGGAGAAAGTGATATATTGTGCATTTAGCGCCAACAGAAACACCAACTTTAGATCAGATCACTCAACTTTTTAATCGATACCATTTCGATCAAATTGCAATTCAAGTACTAGTTTATCTTGCATATATTGTGTCCGCCTGGATTGTCCTTGCGGTCATTTTTAAATTAATAATTCTGATTCGCCAGCTCAAAGAATCATCTGTTTTCTTGGAGATTACTCCTCCTAAAGAAACTGAAATTACAGCGATCTCGACTACTCAGCTCTTTAATCTCATCAACGATCTTTTGGACAATAACTCATGGATTGATAAAATTTTGCTTAGGCAAATAATAGCATCATTTGAGATTGTTTCTACCAAAGAAAAAGGCATCCGGTTTTTAATTCGAATGCCTGATGATTTAGTTAACTCTTTCGAAACTAATTTACGCACTTATATACCAGGCATCCAGATTAAGAAAACATCCGATTATCTAGTCGAAACCGATATCGAGAAAAAAGAGGTGAAAGTTTTAGATTTTAAGCTCTCTAAACATTTTGCCTTTCCAATCGGCGAACACAAAGATCTAAAAAAGCATGACCCGTTGGCATATATGGTAAATAATATGGGCAAACTTGAAGAGGATGAACTCGCCGTCATCCAAATAGTCTTAAAACCGTTAAATCGAATAGAACAACGATTAACTAGGGATAAAATCCAAGAAATAAAACTTTCGATCAAACGCGATCGGTTTGTCGAATGGCTAAGTGGTAAGGGTAAGATCGATCTCTTTTCAGTGTTGGCAAATATTTTAGATAGCGTTGCCAAAATCGCTGTAATGCCTTTGCTTGTTGCTGCTGAATTTGTGACAGGGAATGAAGGCAAATTGCCGGAAAGATCAAAGACAAAGATTGCATCCACTCCAGAATCAAAAGAAATTGAAGGCTTTGTGAAGACCAAGCTTTCACAACCGCTCTTTGAGACCTCAATCAGGGCGTTGATTGTGACAAATAAGCATCAATTAAAAGAAAGACAGAAAGGACTAATCTCTTCGTTTGCTTGTTACAGGCACTCAACTGGACAAAGTATAACTACTAAAATAAATTTGCTCGGCAACATTAGCCAGAGGATTAGACTATGGCAGTTTAAATATCATCTTGTTTCATCATCGATGATTCTTTCGACTTCGGAGATATCGGCCCTCTATCATTTCCCATTTCGGGCTGATTCCGATACACCTGACCTAATGAGAGTGAAAAGCAGAGAACTGCCAGCACCTTTATCACTTCGCCAAACCGATAATAATTACGATGTAATCTTTGGTGTGAACAAATACGATAACGGTAATGTCCCAATTGGTTTAACACTAGAACAGCGCCAAAAGCACATGTATATCATCGGTAAAACTGGCATGGGCAAAACTACCTTGCTTAAAAACGCCATCTATCAGGACATGCTAAACGGCAAAGGCTTGGCCGTTTTCGATCCGCATGGCGATCTCTTGCAGGAACTCCTAGAAATCATTCCAGAAAACAGAAAGGAAGATGTAATAGTTTTCGACCCCTCTGATCGACAATGGCCGATTGGTTTGAATATTCTTGCCCCTGGCATCAAATTTACCGATAAAGAGGATGAGCAGGAATGGATCACAAGCTCGGTCTTGGGTGTGTTTGCCAAAATTACTGCCAAAGAATATTGGGGTCCGAGAATGGAGCATATCTTAAGGAATACAACTCTTACGGCATTACATACCGAAAATCCAAGCCTTTTTACATTGCAAAGATTGTTGACTGATAAAGGCTATCAAAAGAAAGTTGCCGCTAATCTAAAGGATCCAGTATTAAAACAGTTTTGGAATAAGGAATTCGCCCTTTTGGGCACGATGCAGTTATCAAGCGTGACTGCTCCACTAACCCAGAGACTAGGCAATTTCATTACTACCAAAATGTCTCGCCACATTCTTTTGCAGGAGAAGAGTACGGTCAGCGTTAGCCAAATTATGGATGAAGGCAAGATATTGCTTGTAAACCTATCCAAGGGCGATCTGGGCGAGGATATGAGCTTCTTCTTTGGTACTGTTTTGACTTCCCTCATCTGGATGGCCGCTTATCAGAGAACAAAGATACCGGAGAAAGAACGCAGAGATTTCTTTCTTTATGTTGATGAGTTTCAAAACTTTGCTACCCCTCGGTTTTCGGAGATTACCTCAGAAGGCAGAAAATACCATGTTTCTTTGATTGCTTCTCACCAAAACATTGCTCAAGTCGAAGACCAGCATATTCTAAAAGTTGTCGCCGGCAATGCAAATACAATTATTTGTCTCAAGGCCAGTCCTGATGACGAGAAGTTTATCCTGCCCTTCATGGAGCCGGAAGTTGAAAAGGGAGATATCGTAAATCTCCCTCCATACCGCTTCTTTATGAAGCTCACGAACGAGAAAAGTGAGAATGCCTTTTCTGGCGTGACTGTACCACTGGATAATGAACCAAGTAGAATCATAAAAGAAGAAGTCCTGAAACATTCCAGAAAACACAATGCTACTCCTCGACAAGAAGTCGAAGAGTATTTGGACAAACTCTTTACTGGTCGGCTGGATGAATCCAGTAAACCTAAGCCAGAGGTTAAGGTAAAAACTACAAAGAAAAAGGCTGTAAAGAAGGCGCAGAAAGTCTCCTCAAAAGAGACTAATCAGTTTGCAGAATTATCCTAGCAGGCTAGGATAAAAAGAGACCTATTTTAAGATCAAAATTACAAAATATTGTCCACTTACCATTACATATACATATGGTATGGTAGGTGTAAGGGAAAATAAAAAAGTAATGCTCCCTCAAAAAAAATATGATACCTAAAATAACAAACAAACAACAAGAAATACTTAAATATATCTATCACTTCAGATTCCTAAACCGGATCCAAATTCAAGCTCTCCTAAAACACAAAGATTACAGACTAATAAACGAATGGCTTAAAGACCTAACAGAAAAAGAATACCTAAACAGAAACTATTGCGAAAAATATATAGAGAGAACTAAACCGGCTGTTTACTACATGGGACCAAACGGAATAAAACTCATTAAGACATTAATTGATTGTTCTAAAGAGCAGCTCAAGAAACTGCATCGGGAAAAAGATCGCAAAGACTCTTGTATCACCAAATGCCAATTGATCGGCGATATTTTTATTAATTTTAGGAATAAGAGTGATGAGAATGTATCATATAAAGTAACAACGAGTTCCGGCTTTTCTAGTCTCAGCTCGGATTACTATTTTTTAACCGAAACCACTTTTGATCTAGTGATTGAAAAAGCGGAAGGTTGCAAAAGAAAACATTACCTCGTTGAGTTATTCGAATCTAACTTGCCAACATACTCAATTAGAAAAAGAATTAAAAATTACTTTGATTTTTACTTTTCAAACAGCTGGGAAGATAATACTGGCGAAGATTTCCCGATAGTTATTTTAATCTGTGAAATTGAATTAATAACCCAAATCAGGAAGTTCACGAAAAGAATGCTTACTGAAAATGAGGAAATGGAAAATATTAAAATAATTATTGTTGCCAAGGATGATATTGTTAGCAATTCTGTTTCAACTATTCTATAATTAAGCAATAACAACAAAGGATAGGAAAGCATGAAAAAAGACTTAGACGCAGTTGATAAAAAAGTAACCATTTTAATAAAAAGTATTTTATTAATCTTCTTAACAATCATCCTTTTAATAATTTTAGTTGCAGCTGGATATTGGGGTTATTCAAAAATTAAGGATACAAGACAAAAAATTGATGCAAAAAAGCATACCGAAGAAGTTGCCGCTCAGCAAAATGCATTGAAAATTGACTTGTCACATATAAAGGGTGTTGGCAATGAAGCGAATCTTGGTGACCTAAAGCTTAAACTGCTCGAGGAGAAAAACATTGCTACGCTACCATCAAATAATAAAAACGGATTGCTGAAAGAAAATGAAAGAAATATTGTTGGACTGAAATTCTCAGTAACAAACAATACTGGTGACAATAAGTACTTCGGTAGAAAAATGGGCTGGCTAGCTACAAATGATAACCCTGCACAGGCAATCGATGTATATCCGTTTGCTGGCGATGAATACGTAAAACAACTCGGCGAAAGTTATACTTTTGATAATAGAGATCTCTTAATTCAACCAAATGAGACAAAAGAAACATGGATTGTTTTAGAGGTGGATACCGCATTAACAAAACCAGTATATCTGTACCCGCCGACCGAGCCTAATTCTAAATGGTCAATCACAAACTAGACACAAAAAAGCCCGAGAATCGATATGACTCCCGGGCTAAAAATATTCTTAGTACTCGCTAGCTAACATCACCGTAATAACTCTCTTGCAATCATCAGATAGTGGATCTGCAAAATAGTGAAGTGTCGGATCATAATAATCAATCTTCCAAAGAACGCTTTGATCTCTCCATTCAAGCCTACCCAGATCATGCCAACCGTAGGGGTCATCCTTCGTACTAAATTTGTTAAATGATCGGACTGCGTAAAGTAACTCTTCTAAATCCGGAAGTTCAGCTGCTTTCTTGGTAACCGTAAGTCCAAGTCCCAACTTCCTTGCGACATCGTTCCTTCTAGCCATTTCTTGAAATTTATCTTCTTGATTCATAATCTCCTTATATTATTAATTTATAGTGAAAAATAAAAGGCCTGAGAATCTTATAAACTCCCAGGCCCAAGTAACCTAATATTCATCAGCGAGCATCACAGTCATCACGCGTCTGCACTTAGCAGTGAGCGGATCCTCCCAAGCGTCGAATGTCTCATTGTAGTAATCAATCTTCCAAAAGACTTTATCGCCGTTCCAATCTAGCTTACCGAAGTCGTGCTCGCCGTACGGATCGTTATCCTCTGTAAAGTTGTCATACTCTCGAATCGCTCTCATTAAGCCATTCAAATCAGTGACTGATTGCACTCCGCAAGTTAAGGTAACTCCGAACCCGCTCTTTCTAAATTTATCATTTAACATTGAGATCATAATAATTTTAGTTAGTATCATACTAACTTCCTTTCTCTTAATTAATAAAATGCGGCGAATCGACCTTCCCGCCTGTCTAGTTTAGAACTCAAAAAAATAGGATTGATTGGGTCAAGGTGGAGCACCCGACGAGATGAACGACCTTGAGGCAAGCAAGCCTATTTTTTTATAAAATTAGAAGACAGGGGGAAGAAAAAATAAATTCCTTTTTGTATCTATATTAGTGAATAATCTTTTTTATGAATTAGAGCTATGTTAAACTAACAGCAATGATTATTGATTCGCATTTACATCTAACAAAAGAAGAGTCGGAAGAAAATTTTGACAATGCCAAGAAGCGATTACTCGCAAATTTTGCAGAGAATAAAATTTCTTCGGCTTTTGTTATTGCAGACAATCTCATTTGCACTAATTGTGCTGATACCGAAACTTTAATTAAAATATTTGAAAAAGATCAAAATATCTTTATAATCGGATCACCTAATGTTTTAAATCCAAGAGAAAATGAGGTTAAATATTTTGATGACCTATTAAAAAATAAGACTATAATTGGCCTTAAGCTTTTTCCCGGTCATGATCCATTTTATCCCACCGATCCAAGATGTGATGCAATTTATAGTCTTTGCCTGAAATATGATGTTCCGGTAGTTATTCATACCGGTATTAATTCTGGCGATTTTGAATGCGCCGAATACAACGATCCTAAATATATCGCAGAAATTGCAAATAAGTACCCTGATTTAAAAATAGTTATTGCCCATTATTTCTGGCCAAAGATGCAGTATTGCTATGGGATAACAAAACCTTATAAAAATATTTATTTCGATACTTCAGTCATGGCTGATGATGAGGTTATTGAGCTAAGTGGTGGAATTGAAAAGGTCGTAGATATTTTAGAGAAGACAATCATCGATAAACCAAATAACCTTTTATTCGGCACAGATTACCCTATGTGTGACACAAAAAAACATATTGATCTAATTAATAATTTAAAAATCTCTCATGAATTAAAGGCGATGATTTTTAATGTAAACGCAAAAAAGATCTTCAACATACGCTGATATATATCATAGGAACAAAATGCAAAATCATTTAATGAAACTTAATTCTGATTCCTTCGACAAAATAAAAGAGGGCTCCAAGATTATTGAAGTCAGATTGTTCGATGAGAAAAGAAAATTAATTGATCTTGGAGATACAATAACTTTCCAAAGAGAGCCAGAAAAAACCAAACTTTTAGAAACATCAGTAATCGGTTTATTAAGATTTAATACTTTTGAGGATTTAATAAACGATCATCCTACAATCAGCTTTGGCTCAGACAACAAAGAGGAACTATTGAATACAATTAGAAAATATTATTCCAGCGAGCAGGAAAAACAATATGGAGCACTCGGTATAAGGATAAAAGTTAAATAATATTTCCAGTAATATGAAAATTAATTACGCATATCTTTCATATACTAATTTCAAAATCTGATATACATCCTCATCTACATCTCCCTCAAAATAGACATCAACAAATGGATTACTCTTATCGAACTTTTCACCAACCATAACGATTAGTGATTCAGGTATTTCCTTTTTTATAATCGTATCGTTAACTATTCCTTTATCACTATCTCCGATATGTAAAACGTTGATTTTATTATCGCCTTCAATCTCAAACCATTTATGCAATCCGGTGCCTTTATTAACAATCTGTTCTGACACTTCTAATCTTGCAAATAGTACTTTGCCTTTATATTGATCACAAAAGTGAGCTTTTCGTTTTAAAGTGTATCTGTTTTCATCAAGGGGAAAGCCGATAATTTTTGATAAAAATCTTATGCAGTTTTGATGCTTATCCCGCAGAGCATTAAAAAATTCTTTGTTATTATCTTTATAAACAGGATATTCGATTCTATATACTTTATCGGTAGATGATCTGCCTCCTAAGAGTATTTCATTCCTGGATTCTTGGGTAAACCACTCAACAGGATTTTGAGCTAAGTATAAAGCATTATCTCGAAAGCTAGGATTAGAAATAATTGACCGGTCAGAGAAATGTGCCATATCAACAAATTCTAGATTGCCTTCATTAACCAATCCGATTATTTTCTCGACAAGTTCTTTATCAATCAATGATTTATCGTTTAGAAAATATTCACCGTTATGAATTATTACGCTTCCTGAGCCTATGATTGCGTTTTTAGGATCAATCAGGCTAGAAGCAAAGGAACGATATCCATAATTTTCTCTTCCGGTATTTATGAGTAATTTAACATCAGAAAGTTCCTTAATCTTTTTAAGCAAATCGAGCGATTCTTTTTTAACAAAATTTGCTCCCTTGTCCCGATTCACTAAGGTATTATCAAGGTCAATACTTAAGAGTAGTTTTCCTGGTTTCAATTTATTTAATATTTTTTCCTGACTCATTTTTTACATGGACGTTAATTTTGAAATTTAGCCATTCTTATTTCATCGACGAATCCATCTGGATAGAGAACTTGATCCTTGTATATACCTTCATTATTAAAACCAAACTTTTTATACAGCTTTATTGCTGCTGAGTTACTGGCATAAACTTCTAGCCATATTTTGTGAAGCCCTAGCGTATCGAATCCATAATTAAGGATGAATTCCATTGCTTGCGATCCGATACCCTTACCCCAATAATTTTTTTCACCGATTATAATATATAGACAGCCATTCTTATCCAGTGGGTTGATATCAAGCAGTCCCACCTGACCAACTGGCTTGCCATCCACTTCAATTGTAAATATCTCTCTGAAATCATCACTAAAATAACACTCAAACCATTTCTTGTGAAATTCTTCATCAGTGCCAGTTCTAACCCTAGTACCAAGGTGCTTATTTATCTCCGGATCATTGAGCCATTTTATTCGATGTGGTAGATCCTCGATTGTCAGTTTACGAAAATTCGTTTCCATTTTTTAAATTCGATAATCCTATTGCTGGTTATGACTTATTTTAACGATCATTTCATATATAAGTATATCACAATTATCCTTATCGACTAGTCAAGACGGTTTCTCTCTTCAAAAACCTTGACAAACTTGCATTTTTTTGTTTTTATTTGATTGCGCTTCTCATACAGATCAAAGGAGGTAAATGAGGTGCTAATTGTCAAAGAGGTCTCTGTATCTTTCGGAGAAAGAGTCATTCTGCAAAATGTTTCTGTGAATATACGAGATGGCGAAAAGGTGGGACTTGTAGGTGATAACGGTGCTGGTAAGACAACGCTTCTAAAGGTGATTGTCAAGGAACTGCTGCCTGACCAGGGCTCCGTAAGGTTCACCAATCATGGTTCACCAAAACCATACTCATATATTCCACAGTTTCTATCTGTAGATGGCAATTCGGCCAATTTGGATATCTTGTCCTACATGCTTGATGGTAGAGGTTTACGTAAGATTGTCGCCAGAATCGAAGAGATCGAGAAGGCAATGGAATCTCCTGGCTTCATTCCTGACGATTCTTTACTAACCGACTACTTCAAGCTACAGGAAAGATATACAGAGCGTGAAGGATATCGATCTGAAAACGATATCCTTGAATTGCTCTCCGGTGTGGGATTAGCTGATGTCGATCCTTTTCAGCTAGTCAAGACATTAAGTGGCGGACAGAAATCACGGGTGGCATTGGCCAGGATGCTCTATGAGCAGTCTGACTTGCTAGTCATGGACGAACCAACGAATCATATTGACGAAGCCGCTTATTCGTGGCTTTGCCAATATCTATCTCGTGTACAACAGTCAATTCTTGTCGTCTCTCATTTACCAGCGATGCTGGATCAGGTAGTCGACAGAATTCTGTATCTCGATGGAGCAGACCGAGTTCTAAAATCTTACCCTGGCAACTACTCAAAGTTCGTATCATTGCGGACGGCTGAGATGGAGAGACAGGGCAAGGAAAGAGGCTCGATTTCTGCTGAGATCGAACGACTAGAACGTTTCATACGTAATGCGCCTCAGAGCAAAGTTGGAATGAAACATGACAGAGAGAAGGTTGTAGCCAAGCTTAAAACCAAGTTGCCTGCAAAACAAAAGCAGAAAAAACTTGATATAAGCTTTCCTATTGCCCGATCTTTGAACGGTGCCGCATTTCAAGCCCGCAATGTGAAGAAGTCGTATGGATCAAGAGTTGTCCTAAGGGATATCTCTCTGGAGCTTGCTCCAACTGAAAGTCTGCTATTGCACGGTGATAATGGTGCTGGCAAGACCACTTTCCTCCGGATATTATCCGGAATGCTTTCGCCCGATTCTGGAACGGTGAAGCGGAATCACAACCTCACGATCGGTTTCTATCAGCAGGAACAGGAGGGTCTTGATGATGGAAATACAGTTCTGCAGGAAGCAAGATTAGCGAACTCGGATGTTCAAGAAAAGAATCTCCGTTCAGCGTTAGCCCACTTTCTTTTCTTCCAGGATCAGATTAACCAAAAAGTTGGCACTTTGAGTCGAGGCGAGCGAGCGAGATTGGCTTTATGCAAGATAATGCTAAGTGGAGCCAATTGCCTCCTCCTCGATGAACCGACCAACCATCTTGACCCACGGTCAAGAGAAATTCTAAAAAACGCTCTGATTAACTATCAAGGAGCGCTCATCATTGTCAGCCATGACAAGGACTTCACTGGTAATACAAACATTGATCGTGTCTTAACGATCACCAGGGGGTGCCTATGTGGCGGATAGTGCTACACTTGCCCATCAGTCATCAATTGACTGGTGGGCATTTAACTTTTAGATCATCTATTTCAATGAAAAATATTTTTTTACTGTGTCGATCTCAGCATTGAGTCCTATCGGAAATGTATAGAAATCATTTATATCATGACCAAAAGAGTCGACTTTTATGATGGGTATATTTTTATTATTTATCACCTCAATGATTATCTCGTTAATTGATCGATTTTCGTTCTCGTATTTATTATCAATGCAATCAGATAAATGACCAATCACTATTCCGCGGATATCATCTAATGCTCCGGCAAGTTTCAGATGCATAAGTTCCTGATGAACCATTGCTGGTGGCACACCTGTCTCTTCCCAAAAGAATATTGAGCCATCTAAGGATGGAGAAAACGGAGTTCCTAAAAGTCCATTTATTAGGTATATATTTCCACCGATTAACTTTCCGATGGCCGTACCTTCTTGTATTATTTCTATATCCTGAGATAAGGTCTTGTTTTTAATTTCTCCAGACAATAAGTTAAAAAGGAACTGGAGAGCGTCTTTATTTAATCCGGCAATATCACTTAAATCAGGACCATGGAATGTTACTAATCCTGTTTTTTTATAAATTGCCAAAAGAAGGGTTGTAATATCACTGTACCCTATAAATGGCTTAGGATTATTTTTGATAATATCAAAATCAATATATGGTAGTAATTGGTTAGAGGTAATGCCGCCTGTTGCACACAAAATCATACTAATCTTGGGATTGGAGAACATTTCGTTCAGATCATCGGCTCTTTCTTGTGGCGTGCCTGCAGAGTAATACAACTGTTTTTTTATATTCCTGCCAAATACGACTTTATATCCCATATCCTCAAGGACTTCAGCGCCTTTTTTGATTTTTTCTTCAATATTATAAACAGGTCGGGACGGAGCAATAATTCCGATGGTATCACCCTTACAAATTTTTTTTGGCAATAAAATATCGTTCATATAAAAATAGTACTATTTTTCAGTTGATAAAGCAAAGGCGCCGAGTGGTAAGCTCGGCGCCGGTTTGTCACGTGCAAGTGGAAAGTCGCAGATTAAAAAGAGACTTAGTCCAATTACACTTGTTGGGATCAATCTGATTGATATCACCCGAGGAGTGAAACGATCCTGCCGCACAGCCACCTCCGCAAGCACCCAGGACAGGACATTCCAGACAAGCTGGATTCTGGAAACGTGAGCGCTGGCTCCAGTTCTGCCAGTTTGATTCTGCTTGTTCGAATACGGGCAATTTTCCAACAGACGTCAGACCTGTTGCTTCAAGTGCCTGGCAGGTATGTAGCATTCCGTCCGGAAATACTGTTAATTTCCGACCGGCACCGCACTCCTGCTTGGCGATTCGTGGACCAAACAATCCTTCTAGTTGGTCTTGAAGCGCATAGTCGTAGGCTCCATAGCCCGAGGCGGCCAGATACGTTTTATACATCATCTCTGCCGCTCTTTCGGGGTAATCTTCTGCTGTTTTGCCAGTTCCACTCATAAGGATACTCATCCCATATGATTTGATACTGAACTCCTTGCAGAGCCATACCACGAATTGATCGAGAGTGCCGAGATTGTCCTCGGTTACAGTAATCATCGGGGTCACTGAAATTCCAGCACAAGTCAACCTTTGCAGCGCATTGACCACATAATCGAAACTGCCAGTGGAACCATCTCTGGTGAGCATGTAACGATTTTTGTCATGGACGTCTGCAAAGCCATCGATTGATATCTGTACTTCGATATTGCCCCTTTTGATCAAGTCAATTGACTGATCGTTAATCAATACACCATTGGTATTGATAACCAAATTGGTGTCATCCCAGAGTAATCCATTGCGCTTTAGTCGAAGAACCGCGTCAACAGATGCTTCTAAAGCGTCGACGTTTAACAGGGGTTCGCCGCCATAGAAGGTGATTTGCTGCCAGTATCCATCAGTGTGAGGATTCGACTTGGTGATCTCAGCAAAGCACTCAATGGCATTTCCGGCCACTTGCTCTGACATGTACATCGCTTGATTTTCCAAATCCAACGTTTGGCTGTTCTTTGTTCCGTAAAGGCAGTAGGAACAGGCCAAATTGCACCGATTTGTCATGATCAAGTAGAGATTCTGAATGCTTCTTGACGATGCTTCCTCAGTAGCTTTTTGCAGCAAGTTGTCTTCCTGCTGGTCTGTTACCAGAAAGCCACCGGAGAGCATCTGGGGTAATTTTCCCCCAAGCATCTCTTGCCAAAAAGAATCGGGCTTTGGGTCATGATTGTTTATGTCAATCATTTTCCCGAGACCATTGGCATTCTTAATCATTGAGAAGGTGAGCGCATTCCACAGAATTTGACCTCCGTGGAGGAAGTGCACGAATCGTGAGATTCTTAACATCTTGATACTCCTATCAGAAAGAGCAATCCTTATCATCATTATCCAGGGCATAATCTGGGAATTTCCCGAGATCATAGACCGTCTGGCAGTAAGGATCGGGAGCGAGAAAATCTCCGTACTTCGTAATAGCATGCAGTCGGCAGCCACCACGGCAAATTTCTCGCGCAAGACAGTTGCCGCAGACACCTTTCAGGGTATTGGTGTCCAGATTTCTGAACGCATCCAGCATGGTACTTTCATTCCATATCTTCGTAAGCGAAGTATTTTCCAAATTGCCGAAAACAAATCGCTCATCATGATATGAAACGTGACAAAGGCTTACAATTCCCGTTGGACCAATACCAACCATTGCCTTTCCCCAAGGACAGAGACAAAATTGATTGATATCCATCGGCGCCAAAGCCACGTTTATCTCCAGCGTGACATTGTCCGATGCTTTTTCCCGCAGGAAATCGAAGTAGAATCCCTCTAATAGTGCCATTGCTTCATCGAATTCAATGCCGTAGGTGTTGCAGGCATATACGCCCTTGCCATATTCCATAATATTTGGCAACAAGCGAAAGCCCAGACCCATATCATCGACAAAGTGTCTGGCCATCTGAGGGATTTGTCCGATGTTTTGGCGGTGTAATACCGTGATTATCCTTGTAGGCACATCAGCTTTCTTCAATTCTTGAATAGTAGCCATAGTGACATCAAAGGTTCCGGTACCGCGAATGGCATCGTGAGTCTCGGCGGTCAGACCATCAACGCTGATTGAGACTCTTATGGCGTCGCCATAAGACGATAAACGGTCAATTGATGGTTGTGTAATCAATGTACCATTTGACTCAATACTTACGAAGTACCCGAGGTCAATTGCACCTTGGATCAAGTCAAAGCAATCATGGCGGCAGAAAATTTCGCCACCGGTTATGTTGACCTGATTTGCTCCAAGCGTACGTCCTTCTTTCAATATGTTGATAAAGAAGGCCGCATCTTTTTCTGTGCAGTGAGACAAATCCTGTTCTCGGCCACAATGTACGCAGCTGAGATTACAACGATTAGTGAAGGTGATTGCGATCACACTCAGTTCTCCCATAGCAGTCTCCTCTCTTGTAGCAAGAAGGGGGCGGCTTTCGCCACCCCCTAGTCCATGACTCTCATGAGTCGTTCACCGCGGTTCAGCCCCGGCGACAGTTATAGGCAATCGGTTTTTCGACCAAAGATTTGACTTTGGCTTTGAAGATGGACTTCATCGGCTGCTCCTTTCTTCACTTCGAGTATTTGGCAGAGTTCACTAATAATGCTTGCGCAATTTTAGCGACTTCGACCGCTGTCCTTGACCCGACATCCGGGCCAAAAAGCTCAACGATATCGCCGACGATCGAATGTCGATCGACCTTAATACCGTTATTGATTCCTTTATGACTGAAGAAACCAAAACAAATTTCAAGAAATTTGATTAGTTCTCCAGTGTTTAATCCGTTATCACCAATGTGAAACAAATTTCGTCGTCCAAGTTGCTGATGGCTGGGGGGACGAATGATATCATCAAGATGTTCATCGATCTGATCTTTGTTTAGCCCTGTCAATTCATATTTTGCAAGATTGAGCAAGATATGAAAAGGACAATATTCCATTGCAGTCAACTGCAATTTTCTTGTGGTCAAACCATCAAGATCGATCGAATAGAAAACCTGATTGATATTCTGATCACCCAGCCAAGCAATAGCTTGATTAACCTCATCTCGGTCATTTAAGTCCTCAAGCATAACCACTCGTTGATTCATACTATTGGTCAATTCACTTCGGATACTAATTTGACGAAAATGAGGTACTCCGACAATAACCATCGCTTGAACGGTGCCGGCATGGATCAGTGACGAAAATACATTACCCTTCCAAAGTGGTTGTGAGTGGTCGTACAGGTCAGCATGTGAATCGACACATACAACCCCTGTCCGAAATTTTGTATTACCCCTCACGTTCTTCTCGTAAACACTAAGCACTAATCCAGTACTCGAATGAGTGTCTGAGAGAAAGACAGTCGGTTTTTGAATATCAATAGTCCTTTTAATAAGAGTATTGAATTCATTTTCGTTACTAACCGTACCGGCATAGTTCATATCCACTATGCTCAACAATTCGGCTTGTTCTTGAATTAAACCAGCTTTTCTAACAAAAGACATGGATTCTGAGTAGTCAGCAAATATATCCAAGAGATAAGCAACCCTTTCATCGTTCATGCCAAATGTTGAGACCAAGTATGAAATATTACTTTCAGCTCGGTGGCGATCAAACATAAGATGGCATTCCGGATCATAAGGGAACGGTTCGTGCGCTAGATGCGGAAGCCAAGTGATCATGTTTCCCTCCGGTTGGTGATGTCTGTGTACTTAGCAAATGCTACTATTGTAATCCATACCAGATTTTCTTCCTTTATGCAAGCTTTTTTTGTAAGAACTTCCAATGGCGAGGGATCAATGGCCATGAAACAGATCAAATCAATCCCCAACCGATTGACAAACTAACGCTATTATGGTAAGATATAACATCTCTCGCTATGATACAATGAGCGTAGAGTACATTGAAAACTGAAAGGAGTTGCCTATGGCAGCAGACAAGCTTGAGTGTTCTGAAACTCAGGTGAATCAAGCTGCCGCTATAATAAGGCAACTTGAGATACTGAGAACAGACTGTGTAGAGGCTGGCAATCAAATCGGCAGCATTTGCTGTCAAATTGCCATTATCGCCTTGTCGATGATTGAAGGAGGACAAGATGATTAGCGAAGCGCTGAAAAACCGTTTGAATGCCAGCCAGCAAACACTTGAGGCAGGCAAATTCTACCCACATTATCATTCGATCATAAGTCGTGATAATGATGGGACAGCAATTATCGATGACAGAGAATGCTTGGATGTTTCGACAAACAGCTATCTCTCTGTCAGTCAACACCCCAAAGTGATTGCGGCAGCTAATGCTGCAAGTTCACTCTTAGGTGTAGGCAGTGGCGGTTCCCGGATTACGTCTGGGACAACCAGTCTTCATCAACAGCTCGAGCAACGGATCGCCCGTTTCAAGGGCACCGAAGACGCAGTGCTATTCTCCAGTGGTTATCTTGCCAATATCGGCATTATTGTCGCTTTGGCATCACCACCACTTCGAAGTGCGATCCGTCTTCTGGATCCGACTGTTATGGAGTCGATCAATCAGCCTGTGGATCTTATATTCGATGAGCTGGTTCACGCTAGTATCATTGACGGGATCCGTCAGGCAACTTCTCGACTTTCCGGCGGTGCTGTCGAAGCCAATCGCTTCAAGCATCGCAATATGGATCATCTTGAAAAGAGACTTCAGAGTTCGACCGCACCAATCAAGATCATCTTGACGGATGGAGTCTTCTCTCTGCATGGTCGTTTGGCTCCCCTCGACAAAATTGTTGCACTTGCGAATAACTATGGTGCTGCCGTTTACGTCGATGACGCACATGGCGCTGGCTTGTACGGGCACACTGGAACAGGCACGGCCGAACATTTTGGCGTCGAAGACGGCGTTGATTTCAACATTGGTACCTTAAGCAAGGCTTTCGGTGTTGAAGGTGGGTACATTACCGGCACTCATGCCTTTTGCGAGGAAATGAGAGTCCAGTGCCGAACACACGTATACCAAACATCGATGTCGCCAGGCAATGCGGCGGCTCTGCTCGAGGTCTTCGATCTTCTTGAACGGGAACCTTGGCGCCGAACGAAAGTTCTTGAGGCTGCTGATAATATCAATAGCAGTCTCAAAGAACTGGGTTTTGACACCTTGGGTTGCGAAACCCAAATCCTTCCTGTCCGTTTCTTTGAAGAGCAGAAGGCGAAGGCTGCAGCGGAGATTCTGCTTGAGCGCGGACTTTTCGCACCAGCGTATTTCGCACCTGCCGTCGGAATCGACGAGGCGATGGTACGGATTAATATCTGTTATGCCATCGCAAAGGACGAATCAAAAATCGAGCAATTGCTCGATGCACTTGCTTATGCAGGGAGAACTCTCGGCGTAATATGAGTGCACGTATCAGCGAGCCCTAGAACATCTTGTTCCGGGGCTCGTTTCTGTTATACTAAAGTCAAGCAATAAATAAGGGTGATTATGTCGCAATTTATTTTAATCGTAGCACTATTTAATTACATACTCAGCTTTTACGTTATAAAATCTGGTTACAAAAAGCCATTAACCAGATCGTTTTCTCTTTTTACGTTTCTAACAGGAACGTGGGTAATCTTAAATTATTTTCTTCAAACAACCAATTCTTTGATGGTGTTAAACGTTATATATGCGCTTGCACCATTTTTGATAATGTCAGCATTCTACTTTATCAACCTTTTGGGAGGCCAGCTCTCCGGATGGATTATAAGGGCGGCTAATTATTTGGCACTTCTTATTGCATCAGTCTTTGTGGTCTTATTCTTTACTTCAAATGACATGATTAGATCAATAACTGATTATTCTCATTACGAGACCGGACCTCTTTTCGGCATATATACTATATATGTGATTATCCTTTTTGTGGGATTGTTAGGTTTACTTATTTGGCGATATCACAAGGGCGATAAAAAATACAAAGAACAAATCAAACTTTTTGGTATCGGTTTGGCTTTCGTTGTTATAGTATCGTCGATTGTAGGTTTTGTTTTGCCCTCGATGGGCATATCAAAATATAATGTCCTGGATAGTCCAAGTTCTATTGTACTAGTTCTTTTAACTGCGTATGCAATTATGAAAGAACATTTAATGGACTTAAAAACTGCGACTGTTGAAATAATTGCTTATTTTATAGTCATTTCGATGGGTCTAGCATTATTTTCAACCCAAGAAATTGGTTTTGTAATAAAGGTCTTTCTGGAGATTCTAACTATTGTAGCTGCCAACATGTTAGTTCAAAAAAATAAACAGCAGATACTTTATGCTGAAAAAAACGAGAAATTGGCTAGACAATTAGAACATGATAAAAAAGAACTTGTTGAGCTTGATCGAATGAAAGATGAATTTCTTCAGATGGCTACTCACGAATTAAATACTCCGATTACAGCTATTCAAGGTAGAATGGATATGGCTATTAGAGAAAACATGTGCAAATTAGATGATGAACAGAAAGCCTACTTTCAGCCGATACTTGATCAAGTAATGAGGCTGGCTCATCTATCAAAAGATGTTCTTAATGTTGCTCGAATTGATCAACATAGATTAACAATTAATCCTATTGAGACAGATATTGATCCATTAATCTCACAGATTGTTTCCAGTCTGGAAATTAAGACCAAAGAAAAAGGCAACTCAATTGCATATATTCCAATGAGCAGGTCACTTCCTAAACTAACAATTGACCAAAGCAAAATTGGGGAAGTCGTAACTAATTTAATTAACAATGCCAATAAATTTACCAATAATGGCAAGATCGCAGTCACTTCGAAGCTTAAGGATGATAAAGTTGTTATCTCTGTGGCTGATACAGGTATCGGCATTGAAAAGGAAGATCAAAAACACCTCTTTGAAAAATTCTATCAAGCTGGCAGATTCGACCCTAGGAATCCCCAAGAACAGCAAGGATCAGGACTCGGGCTATATATCTCTAAAAATATAATAAATCTTCATGGTGGTGATATGTGGCTTGAATCGGATAAAGATAAGGGTTCAACTTTTTACTTTTCCTTGCCACTGGAGTATAAAGAAATAAGACAGGCAACGAGAATTCACTCCGATGGTACGAATTTAAGAGTTCTTTAACGTTTACTTAATTAAAATTTAATATACAACTGCTCCGCGAGGAGGCTTATGTCTAAAAAATTACTTATTGTTGATGATAACTGGGGATGTAGCGATTTATATCGAATGAGGTTTGAATTTGCCAAATGGGAAGTAAAAATCGCTTATTCTGCCGAAGATGCGATTGAGATGTTTAAAGATAAAGAATACCTTCCAGATGCTATTCTCCTGGACTTAATGCTTCCTAAAATGCAAGGTGATGAACTCTTAAAGATAATTAGAAAAGATCCTCGAATAAAAGATATAGTAGTGGTTGTTCTCACGGCACTAAACCTGAATCCTATAGATCAAAACAGGATCAGTGGTGATGCCGATGATTATATTATGAAGATAGATATCTTGCCAGAACAATTGGTAAACAGGATAAATGAACTAGTTGAAAAAAAGGCAAAGTAATATAGTCCTCTTGACAAGCAAGCAATTGCTACATATATTCAAAGTAAGGTATGACAATTTCATAACAACCTTAAGTTTTTCTTTAGATTAATTTAATAATTATTTAACCTTTTATTGGTAATAATAAATAGTTAGCAAGCGCTTAGTAAATTAAATATAAAATGTGAGGGGAGAAAGTTGGGTTATCATGTTACAACGTCTCCGGCCTCTTGGTCTCTCCTTTATCGTACTATTAATTTCAGCAACACCGGCATTTGCTGATTCTGGCGATATCGCAAAAGTACAAAACTTTGCACAAAACGTTATCCAAGTCCTCGTCACCATTGCCGGTCTATTAGCAGCCGGTTTTTTTGTAGTAGGCGGTATTGGATATATCACTTCGTCAGGCAATCCAGAGAATTTAGATCGTTCAAAGAAAACACTTGTTTATTCAAGTTTTGGTTTAGCAATATCAATTGCTGCTTTCGTTATTTCTAACATTGTTACTGATTTAGCAAAGAACGCATTCAACTAATTCCTTGATGAAAAGAGTAATCACTAAAATTATTCTCTTTTGCGCTATTCTGTTTTCTCCCGCCATCGCCTTTGCCGCTTCCAATCCAGAGGTTGAGAATTTCACTCATGACGCCATGACCGCTTTGATCGGTCTTGCTTCTGTTGCTGTGGTTTTCTTCCTTGTTCGTGGCGGGTATTTGTATATCACTTCAACCGGCAATCCTGCTGCTCTCGATGAAGCAAAGAGAACGATTAGAAACGCCTTAATTGGTTTAATAATCGTTATTGGGGCTTTTGTTTTTAGCTCAATGCTAAATAGCGCGATGACACAGCCTGCCAATAACGCAACTGGAACTGCTCTAAATATGAGTCCGATTGAGCCAGTAGAATCTGATAACTCTTTAGCCCAAGTCATTATTGATGCTATCTTTGGCTTCTTGCAAAATATCATCCAGTCGGCCACTAAACCGGTCCTTGACGGCATAACTTGGTTTCTGACTTCTACTCCATCATTAGCTTCAAATTCTGTTGTTTTTAATTTTTGGTTAGTCATGGTCGGAATCACAGATTCACTCTTTGCGATCATCATTGCATTGCTTGGCTTTAGAGTGATGAGCGGAAGCACCTTTGGCCTTGAAGAAGTGAGTTTGAAAGATCTTTGGCCCAAAGTTGCCCTAGCTTTTGTCGGAGCTAACACCTCAATCTTTTTGATTGATTGGGTTATTCAGCTTTGCCAGACATTAGTTAATTCCATTTTAAATGCCACTGGAGGATTAGGTACAGCTTGGATATTAAATGCTTTTGATCCGGCAAGTTTTCTGAGTGGCACAACTGCGCTCATTACCTTAATCTTCGTTATTATCTTCATCATCCTTGCAGCAGTCTTACTTCTTTTCTACATCTCGCGCCTTATGATTCTTGCCTTCGGTGCTGTAATCTCTCCGCTTGTCTGCGCAATTGCGCTAATCCCAAGTATGGCAGATTTTGCCGCAAATCTAACAAAGGCATATTTCATCACCATTTTTACCGTTTTTATCCATGTAGTCATAATTCAGCTTGCTTCCGCTTTCCTTACAGTCCCCGGACAGGTCGGAGCAAATCCGGTCATTTCAATCCTTATCGGTATTGCCTTGTTCTCGATTCTCCTGAAGAGCACAGGAACAGCAATCCAACTAGCCTTAATGAGCGGATCTTCAAATATGATGAAAAAGCTTGGCGGCCAGATCATGAATGTAATTTCAGTATCCAATGCCAAGAATACCACCGTTGTTAAGGAAACTGTTAAGAGAGGAGCAAGCGCCAGATGAAAACTACAGTAGTGCCAGCCCAAATCACCACCGTTGAAGATAGAATCGCCGGAAATTTAACATTGCCCCAGATCGTACTCCTTGTAATGTCTATGGTAATAGGCGCTCTGATCTATGCCGTTGTCATGCCCAAGATGCACTTTGGTACTATTAAGATGACCTTGATTGCGATCGAGTTCATCTTCTTTGGCGGTTTATCTTTGCGATTTAACGGCAAGATCTTGGGTGAATGGCTAGTCATTTTACTTCGTTTCAACTCCCGTCCAAGGCGATACATCTTTACCAAAAACGACCCAATCCATCGAGAAATTATTATCAAAGAACCAAAAGTTACTGAAGCAAAGAAAACAGAAATTAAAGTGGAAAGCAAGAACACCAAAACAATCAGCTTGCATGACCAGATAAAGATTGATCAGCTATTCAATGAAAATTTGGTAAGGCTTTCTTTTAAACCATCAAAGAAAGGAGGTTTAAATGTTGAACTCAAAAAAGCCGAAAACTAACGGCTCAGCTCGAACTCAAATCGGGATCAAGGAGGTAAGAGACGGAATTCTAATCTTGCCGGATGATCGCTATCGTACAATTCTATCGACCTCTTCTTTAAACTTTGAACTCCAAAGCGAGGAAGAACAGGATGTGATCGTTGACGCTTTTCAAGCTTTCTTAAACAGCCTGACAATGCCGATTCAAATCTTGGTCCGAGTCAGAGAACTTGATATTGACCGTTATCTCGAGGACTTCGAGGGGAAACTTAAGAATGAAACCGAAACAATCTACAAGGATCAACTTAAAAATTATTCAGAGTTCATTAAAAAGCTCGTTTCTGGCAATAAAATTCTCTCTCGAAAATTTTACCTTGTAATTCCTCATGACAATAAGGGAAAGGTTGATTTTCCTACAGTGAAAGAACAGCTTATGCTCGAACAGGAAATCATCATTAAAGGTTTAGAAAAAATTGGCATGACTGCAAGACAACTCTCAAGTCTCGAAATACTTGATTTATTTTACAGTTTCTACCGACCAGAACAGGCGAAAATTCAACCATTGGCTCAGGCAATTATAAAAAGAACAGGAGAATATGATTTTCTCTAAAACAAAAAAGAAAGCTAAAAAGAAGCATGCTCCTCAGCAGAAAGAAAAGGACTTGGCTCTATCTTTCCACCTTGGCGACCAAGACCAACTCGATTTTATAACCTATTCAGGACTTGAAGAATTTCAAAATCATCTTGAGATTGACGGCAGATTTGTGAAAACTCTTTTCATCTCCGGCTATCCCTACACTGCATCAAGCGGATGGCTAAATCATCTCATCAATTTTAATTACAACGTGGACATCGCTTACCACATCGAGCCTGTGGATGCGACTCTTGCTTTACCTAAGCTTAATAGAAAAATCACCGAGCTAATCTCAACCAAGAGAGCGATGGAGAGAGCCGGAAAGATCATTGGTTCGGAGCTAACCGATCCACTCGACTCAGCCATGGATCTGCGGGACAAAATCCAACGAGGGCAGGAGAATCTTTTTCAAGTTTCCCTATATATCACACTATCGGCCGATTCTTTAGCTGAACTCAACAAAACGATCAAACTCTTAGATACCGTCCTTGCAACCAGGCTTTTCTATACTAAGCCTGCTATCTTTCAGCAAATTGAAGGATTGCAATCAGTCTTACCCCGTTGTGATAACCAGCTTTGCCAAAAGCGAAACCTTGATAGTTCGAGTGCCGCCTTAACCTTTCCTTTTATCTCTTCTGAACTTGTTCATGAATCAGGCGTACTTTATGGCATCAACCGATCAAATAGCTCACTGGTTATTCTCGATCGATTCAGTTTACCTAATGCCAACAGTATTCTCTTCGCTCAATCAGGTTCAGGCAAAAGCTACACCGCCAAAGTCGAAATTTTAAGACACCTCATGCAGGGCACCAAAGTAATCGTTATCGATCCCGAGAGAGAATACAAAAGACTCGCAGAATCTGTTGGCGGCACATATATTAAATTGTCCGTTCATTCTAAAGAAAAGATCAATCCATTCGATCTTGAAGTCAATGCTTTTTCAGAGGAAAAAGGCTTCGCCGATCATGTCCAATCTTTAACAGAAATTATCTCGCTCATGGCCGAGGGCTTGAGTGCCGAAGAGAAATCTGTGGTAGACAAGGCAATCATCAAGACTTACCAAAAAGCCGGCTGGACACAGAAGAACTCAATTAAAAAGAAAAATGCCCGAACGTATCCAAAGCTTTATGATCTATATGTCACTCTCCGCAGCATGAAGCAGGTTAAACTCTGCCAAAGACTAGAAAAGTACACGACCGGTTCATTATCTAAGGTCTTCGATACCCAAACGAACATTGAACTAGATAATAGATTGGTAGTCTTTGATACCAAAGATCTACCAGAGTCCCTGCGGCAAATCATGCACTTGGTCATTGCTCAATTCGTTCAAAACCAAGTTAAATCAGACCCTTGCAAGAGAATCTTAGTGATCGATGAAGCGTGGCTTTTGCTTGAACATGAGGAAAGTGCCAGATTTATTGCCGGATTAGTCAGACGAGCAAGAAAATATTATTTAGGAGTAAGTATCATCTCTCAACAGGCAAATGATTTTCTGGGCAATGTCTACGGCCGAGCAATAGCTTCTCAAAGTTCTCTAAGAATATTAATGCGCCAAGATACCACAACTATTAAAGGTGTCGCTTCAGAGTTCCATCTAAGTGAATTTGAGCAAAGATTTTTACTAACTTGTGAGCGAGGTGAAGCCCTTATTATCGCAGATCAGCACCATGTCGCCGTTAAAGTGACCGCTTCAGAGCAAGAACATCCTTTAATTACCACTGATCCAACAGAGATTATTTCTAAAAGAAAATGAATCCGCAAACATTAAAACTGATCATTGCTGCTTTTTCAATGAAAAAGGAGATCAAACTTTTCTTTTGGACCATTGCTATTATCTGTTTGCTGCCTGTTTTTACCGTCATAATCCTAACTCAGGCAGGCTTTAATTTTGTTTCCGATGTTCTGGCAAACATTAATCCAATAACTTCATTAGTTGAAATCTATGACCCATCTGACGGATCAGTTATTGATGTTATTGAGGAGCCAAGAATCTGGCCGACAACTGGCAATATTTCACTCGAATTCGGACAACTCTCGCCTTATCAATTATTTCATACTGGAATCGATATCGCAGGCAATACCGGCGATCCGGTCGGTGCTTTCATGAAAGGAAAAGTCATCTATGCAGGCGAAACAGCAACCGGCTTCGGGAAGCATGTAAAAATTGATAACGGTCATCATATTACCTCAATCTATGCTCATCTTGATTCGATAGCCGTTGAAGAAGGTCAAGAAGTTGAATTAGGAACTATTATCGGCACTCGAGGCGATACGGGCTGGTCAACTGGTCCTCATCTGCATTTGCAGATTAATGTGTTTGGAATACCTGTAAATCAGAGAGTATTCTTGAGTGGAAATCTTGAGAACTAGCTTGTCAATTTATCATTTATAGGACTACATATCTCTCGATAAATATATCGAGCTTTTTCTTGACAAACAACACTATACGGATATATACTAACACTATCAGGATAGTAAATTGAGGGGAAAAATGAGCTCACATAAAAAGAAATCAAAGATCAATCAGGAACTTGATGGGTTAATAACCGAAGAAGAGTGCCAGCAGTATCTTGCAAAATATAATTTACCAAAAGAACAGATCGCTGATATAAAAAATAGTGTGATTGGTATTGTTAATACAATTATAACCGGGTACCTAGAAAGGTTTGACTAATGGAGGGAGAGTACAAAAAAGCACTCATATATTGCCGAGTATCTTCAGAGAAACAAGTTAAAGAAGGCAATGGCCTTGATAGCCAAGAACATAGATGCAGAAAGTATGCCGCATCTCTGGGCTTGCAGGTTGAAAGCGTTTTTCGCGACGAAGGCATCTCCGGTGGATTATTTGATCGTCCAGCGATTCAGTCTTTGCTCAAATACATGGATGCTAACTGGCAGAATAAATACTGTGTTATTTTCGATGACTTAAAGAGATTCGCCAGAGATGTCGAAGTTCACTTGAGATTAAAGTCCGAACTTCGAGCAAGAGAGGCTCAACTGCGATGCTTGAACTACAATTTCGATGATAGTGCCGAAGGTGAATTTGTCGAAACAATCTTTGCAGCCCAAAACCAATTGGAGCGAAAACAAAACCGCCGTCAAGTTTGCCAAAAAATGAAAGCAAGAATTGAACAAGGCTACTGGTGTTTTTGCCCACCAACAGCATATCAATATGAAAAGGATAAGGATCACGGAAAAACTATAGTTCCGATTAATCCTGCTGCAAGAATACTTACTGATGCTTTAAAAGCTTTTGCTGAAAATCAAATTCTCGAGCAAGTAGACTTTCAAAATTACTTAGCTGCTAAAGGTTTCCATAAGGCACTAAAAAAAGATGCTAGAACTTTAACTTTTGAATTCATCAAAGGACTCTTAACGCAACCTTTGTATGCAGGTATTATCGATTGTCCAAAATGGGACATAGTCGGTAAGGCCGGCAAGCATAAAGCAATAATTTCTATAGAGACATATCGAAAGATACAAAAGAAACTTGAAAGACCAGAAAGAAAACCCCGTGAAACTGATCGTCTTGAGTTTCCGCTTCGCAGAGTAATAACTTGTTCTATTTGCGGTAAAAACATGACAGGGAGCGTTTCTAGGGGAAAAAACAAGTATTATGGACACTACACTTGCAACAATAAAGAGTGTAAGGCTAAGACAAAAAACATATTATATGACAAATTGGAAAACGATTATGTAGAGTTTCTAGATAAGATCAAAGTCGAGAAGGAAATTCTAGAAATCGGTCGGTTAGTTGCTACTAGAATTTGGGAACAAAAACAAAAAGACACAACATTGAGCCAAGCTGCAAAAGAAGAAGAAAAGCGTGAAATAGAGCTGGCTATTGATGAATATCTGGATCTTATCCCTAAAACCAAATCAGAGTCCGTTAAAAGTCGTTATGAGGCAAAAATTGAGCAGTTAGATAAACGTCTAGCCGAAATAAATATTGGTCCAGAAAACAAAAAAGCCCCCGACATTAACGAAGCTTTAAACATTGCAATTCAATTTCTTGGAACACCGGCTCAAACTTGGAAAAAAGCAAGCCTAGAGCTAAAAAACACTATCCATAGGATGATCTTTACAGAGAATCCTACCTACTCTCTAGAAACCGGTTTTGGAACACCTAAATTGTCGCTCCCATTCTACATAAAACAGCACTTAAATAACCATACTGGGGATATGGTGGACCTTAGGAGACTTGAACTCCTGACCTCATCGCTGCCAGCGATGCGCTCTAGCCAACTGAGCTAAAGGCCCATTAATTAATTTTAATAAAGCCTAATTTATTCTGCAATAAAGGCTCTAAAATATTAAAATCAGCTGTAATAATATCAAATTTGCAGGCATATATCAACCTGCAATCAAGCAAGCACTTGTTTTTTTGCATCAATATGTTATAATATGAATACGTGGTTTGCCTGGAAGGGAGGATAGTTGATTAAGATAGTAATTGTCGCAGACGGTAGGCAGGCAACACTGATAAGGCCAGACCAGCCACTGGGCGACGAGGTTTTTGAAGCGTTTCTAAAGAGAGAGGTGCTTCGGCTACCATATGGTCAGCCATACACTGGGCTATTCCTGGAGGTATGGACCCACGAGTCAATTTGTTTTTACAATTTGCCTGCGGATTACAAGGAGGCCTGTTGCCTATCGTTGCTGTCATTCGATCGAAGCAGATTGTTTGCAATCCTGACTTCGATACTGACAGAAGCGCCACAAAAAAAGGCGGATCTCACAATCCGCTAAACCCTCAGCCCTCTCCGCGCTACCCCTGCGGAGAGGCTTTTTTATACTTTGCCAACGTTCACTTTTCAAGACCTTGGAAACACTTAGGCTGTTTGAAGGGCTAGTTTCTGCATCGGAGTGATCAGTTTGATCCCCATGTGAAGTCTCTTGTTGTTGTAATGAATTATGTACTCTTC
>Ga0172380_10000186_pt1 | contig 135145 bp, 117 predicted proteins | sample Leawe162metaG_FD_119747 | JGI IMG/M metagenome (GOLD analysis project Ga0172380, IMG submission 119747) | Leachate microbial communities from a municipal landfill in Southern Ontario, Canada - Leachate well 162 metaG | ecosystem: Engineered > Solid waste > Landfill > Unclassified | place... | reverse complement strand
GGCGCGGAAGGCATGCACCGCGTCGCGGAATTCGCCACGCTGAACGCCAACTACCTGATGGCGGAACTGCACAAGGCGGGCTTCACCGTCGCGTTCCCGCAGCGCCGCGCCAGCCACGAGTTCATTGTGTCGATGAAACCGCTCAAGGACGCCACCGGCATCTCCGCGATGGACGTGGCGAAGCGCCTGCTGGACAAGGGCTTCCATCCGCCCACCACCTACTTCCCAATGCTGGTGCCGGAATGCCTGCTGATCGAACCGACCGAGACCGAATCGAAGGAAGTGCTGGATGGCTTCGTCGCAGCACTGAAGGAAACCCGCGACGAGGCCTACGCCACGCCGGAACTGGTGAAGGGCGCGCCGCACACCATGCCGGTGCGCCGCCTCGACGACGTGAAGGCCGCGAGGGAACTTGATTTGACGTGGAAGTCTAATTAAACCTTACTTTAATGAAAGGGATCACCATGTTTAATATCGGCAAAGCAACCGTTTTACTATTGGCTATTGCCGCCCTCGCGGGCTGCGCCTCCGGCCTGTCCGGTTCGACTTATAGCCGAGACCAGGCGCGTGAAGTCGTTGAAGTGCGCATGGCCACGGTGGAGAGTGTGCGCCAGGTGCTGATCGAGGGCACCAAGTCGCCGGTCGGCACGGCGGCGGGAGCGATCGTGGGCGGCATCGGCGGCAGCAGTGTCGGCGGCGGCAAAGGCAGCGCGGTGGGCGCCGTGCTCGGTTCGGTGGCTGGCGGCGTGGTGGGCTCTGCCCTCGAAGAAGGCGCGACCCGCCAGCCGGCCACGGAAATCACCGTCAAATTTGATGATGGCAGGATGATCGCGGTGACCCAGGCAGGGGATGATAAATTTCAACGCGGCGACAGGGTGCGAGTGTTGACCGGCAGCGGCGTGACGCGCATCAGCCAATAAAGCCGCTACGCAGCAAGCGACCCGAACGAGCCACGAGACAGCAAGCGTAGCCCGGATGAAATGAAATCCGGGGAAAAGTGGCTCCCGGATTTCGCTGCGCTCCATCCGGGCTACAACAATCTGATTCCTGTTTCGCACCAAGCAAACTACGGCTTAACCGGCCTCACCTTTCCCGCCGCCAGCTTCGCGCGCTCCCTCGCTTCATCGACATCCTTGCCATTCGCCAGCGCCACGCCCATGCGGCGGCGGGTGAAGGACTCCGGTTTGCCGAACAGGCGCAGGTCGCTTTGCGGCACACGCAGTGCTTCATCCACGCCGGCGAAGGCGATACCCTGATCTTCCAGCTGCCCGTAGATCACCGCACTCGCACCCGGCGCTTTCAGGCTGACATCCACCGGCAGGCCGAGGATGGCGCGGGCGTGGAGCTCGAATTCGCTCATGCGTTGGCTGCACATCGTGACCATGCCGGTGTCGTGCGGGCGCGGGCTGACTTCGCTGAACCAGACCTCGTCGCCCTTGATGAACAGCTCCACGCCGAAGATGCCGAGGCCGCCGAGGTCGTCGGTGACTTTTTTGGCGATGTCGCGAGAACGCTGCAAAGCCAGCGGCGACATCGGCTGCGGTTGCCAGCTTTCGACGTAATCGCCGAGTACCTGCAAGTGCCCGATGGGCTCGCAGAAATGCGTCTCGGTCTGGCCGTCCGCACCCATCGCGCGCACGGTGAGCTGGGTGATTTCGTAATCGAAGGCTATCATGCCTTCGACGATGACGCGCCCCTGCGTGACGCGCGAGCCGGTGGCGGCGTAGTCCCATGCGGCGGCGACTTCCTCCGCGTTATCCACTTTCGATTGGCCTTTGCCGGAGGACGACATCAGCGGCTTGACGAAGCACGGGTAGCCAATTTCTTTGATGGCGGCGCGCAGCTCTTCCAGGCTGTTCGCGAACCGGTACGGCGAGACCGGCAGCCCCAATGTTTCAGCGACCAGGCGGCGGATGCCTTCGCGGTTCATCGTGAGCCTGGCGGCGCGCGCGGTGGGGATGACGCGCGCCAACCCTTCCTGTTCGATCTGCACCAGCATGTCGGTGGCAATCGCCTCGATCTCCGGCACGACGAGGTGCGGCTTGTCCCGCTCGATCAGCGCGCGCAGTTGCGCCCCGTCCATCATGTTGATGACGCGCGCATGGTGCGCCACCTGCTGGCCGGGCGAGTCGGCGTAGCGGTCCACGGCGATGGTTTCCACGCCGAGGCGTTGCAGCGCGATGATGACTTCCTTGCCGAGCTCGCCGCTGCCGAGCAGCATGACGCGGATCGCGGAAGGGGTGAGCGGGGTGCCGATGACGAGCGGTTTGGTTGGGGTAGTCATGTGGTGAGTTGGGATGTGTTGGGGTTGCGCGAAATTATACACATGAGATACAGCAGTTCTTGTTTCCCGATTGCTCATGCGGTGAGGATATCCGCTGTAGCCAATGCGATAAATTGCGCCTGCCTTGTCGTCTGGCACCAGCAGCGCGCTGTTCGCATCACCTGCACATCCACCGGGCAACCACACGCGGTCAGCGCTCCCAGCCAGCCTTCCGCGAAGACCCCGTAGCTTGCCGCCTTGCCATCCTTCAACCGCACCAGCGTGATGCGGTAGACGATGGGCGGCAGAAAGTGCCAATAACGGGAACGCGCATTGCAACTTCCTTATTCGGAAACGAATGATGCCGCCGCTTCCAGGGCGCAGAAAAAATCATGCCGAAAAATTATTGACCCGCAAGCCGCAAACCAGCACACTGAAAATGCATATTATTCATGACGGAATCATGAATGATATTCATGCCGGAATTACCATAGGCATCACCGAACTGCGCGAGTCTCCGACGCGCATCCTCAAGCGCGCAGAAGGCGAGGATCAGGCCGTCGCCATCCTCAACTACAACAAGCCTGCCGGTTACATCATTTCCCCCAGGATGATGGAAGCCATGCTGGACTCCATTGCCTACCGCATCGCCGAAAGCCGCGCGAAAAGCCGCATGGCGACGCTGGGCAAGGCGCGCAAGGTCAAGATGGATGAGTTATGAACTCGCCATCCACCCGGACGCCGAAAAGGAATGGGCGAAACTGGATGGCAGCATCAAGCGCCGCTTCAAGGAAAAACTCGCCAGCGAACGCCTCAAACATCCGCGTGTGGTAAAAGATGCGCTGCGCCCTTCGACTGAGCTCAGGACAGGCTTATTGCCCGACTGCTACAAGATAAAAATCACCACCCCGCAATTCCGGTTGATTTACCACGTCAACGACGCAAAACGGCTGCTGACCATTTTGTCGGTGGCGACGAGGGATGATGTGTATGCGGAGTTGCGGATGAGGTTGGGGGCGTAGCTCGCGTAAGTCGTAGCCCGGATACAGCGTAGCGCAATCCGGGAGCGCACATGAAATCAGCAACCCCGGATTCCATTCCATTTCATCCGGGCTACCTTTCTAACGCGCTCTACGTGAGCTACAAAGTTTAACGTCGTCCCAAATCAATGGCATCTCGTCGCTCAAGTATGTAACTCAAATCGTCTCGTGTGCAAATTCTCAGTCCGTAATTCCACGCATTTTCCCGACATACAAATTCTCTAACATGAGAAGCCTCGGGGCGAGTCAAGAAGGATTGAGCTGCCTCCACTACTTGTGAGTCATGTCCGTAAATCACAGAAGTTAGCGCCTCATAGGGGAAAGGGACGCTTATAGCTTGGTGATGCCCCAAAAACTCTTGCTCATGAAATTCATCATATTCGGCAGCTGTGATACAACGCCATTCGCGCTCATACGACCAGGCAATATCCTTTGTTAAAAAGGCTTTTTCGGTATTTTTAACGACAGGGCGTTTTGAGCGGTACCGAACTTTACGTGGAGGATATTTCCGAAAAAAATCGGATTGGAATGAAAACTCCAATACCACTCCATTTCCTTTCTTTCCATAGTGCGCCCACATTGGCACAGATGTTGGAGTATCGCTGAAGCAAAGTATTCCTGCTCCGCCCCATTGTGTGGGATGGGCCCCTACCGGGTTAAGGTCATAAATATCATTCAGCCGACTTGGCAGGGAAAACCATAGCGATGGATTGTCGAAAAAATTCTTTGCACCTTTTGCATCCATGTATTTATATAGCTTTTTAGGCTTACCAAAGCGTGTAGATAAAAAATTGTTAAGCCACATTGCTAGTGCGCCTCATCCCAATTCTTCCCCTCGCCCAACTCCACCAGCAGCGGCACTTTCAGTTCGGCGACGCCGCACATCAGCTTGGGTAGCATGTCCCTGACCAGATGTAGTTCCGTCTCTGGCACTTCCATCACCAGTTCGTCGTGCACCTGCATGATTAAACGGCTGTGCAGTTTTTCCTGTTCCAGCCAATGCTGCACCTTGATCATCGCCAGTTTGATGAGATCGGCGGCGGTGCCCTGCATCGGCGCATTGATCGCGGCGCGTTCGGCGCCCTGGCGTTTCATGCCGTTGCTGGCGTTGATCTCCGGCAGCCATAAACGGCGGCCAAACACGGTCTCGACGTAGCCCTGTTGCTTGGCCTGGTCGCGGGTGCGCTGCATGTAGTCGGCGACGCCGGGGTAGCGCGCGAAATAGCGGTCGATGTAGGCGGTCGCGGCGCTACGTTCAATGCCGAGCTGCTTGGCGAGGCCGAAGGCGGACATGCCGTAGATCAGGCCAAAGTTGATGACCTTGGCGTAGCGGCGCTGCTCGCTGTCCACCTCGGCGGGCGCGACCATGAAAATTTCGGCGGCGGTGGCGCGGTGGATGTCTTCGTTGTTGGCGAAGGCTTGCAGCAGACCCGCATCACCCGACAGGTGCGCCATGATGCGCAGCTCGATCTGCGAATAATCCGCCGAGACGATGCGGCTGCCGGGCGGCGCGATGAACGCCTCGCGGATGCGACGGCCTTCGGCGGTGCGCACCGGGATGTTTTGCAGGTTGGGGTCGGAGGAGGCCAAGCGCCCGGTGACGGCGACTGCCTGCGAATAGCTGGTATGCACGCGGCCGGTTTTGCGGTCCACCATCTGCGGCAGCTTGTCGGTGTAGGTGGATTTGAGTTTTGCCATGCCGCGATAGTCGAGCAGAATTTTCGGCAGCGGATAGTCGAGCGCCAGTTCCTGCAATACTTCTTCGTCGGTGGACGGATCGCCGCTGGGCGTCTTTTTCTTTGCCGGCAAACCCAGTTTATCGAACAGGATTTCCCTGAGTTGCTTCGGCGAATTCAGGTTGAACGGCTGCCCGGCGGCTTCGTGCGCGCGCGCTTCCAGCGTGATGAGTTTCTCGCCCAGTTCGCGGCTCTGGATTCTTAGCAGGTCGCAGTCGAGCAGCACGCCGTTGCGCTCCATCCGGTACAGCACCTGCATCGTCGGCAATTCGATGTCGCGGTACACATGCTGCAACCCGCTCTGCACCGCGATCTGCGGCGCGAGCGCATGGTGCAGTTGCAGCGTGATGTCGGCATCCTCGGCGGCGTAGCGCGTGGCGGTGTCGAGATCGACCTGGTCGAAACATATCTGCTTCGCGCCCTTGCCGACCACTTCGGCGTAGCTGATGGTTTTCACGTTGAGATGGCGCAGCGCGAGGTTGTCCATGTCGTGCGGCTTGTGGCTTTCCAGCACGTAGGATTGCAGCAGCGTGTCGTCGTGGATACCCGCCAGCGCGATGCCGTGGTTGGCGAAAATGTGCAGGTCGTACTTCAGGTTTTGCCCGAGCTTGTGGTGCTGCGCGCTTTCCAGCCACGGCTGGAGTCTACGCAATGCGACAGCGCGATTAAGCTGATCCGGCGCGCCGGGATAGCGGTGCGCCAGCGGCAGGTAGGCGGCGTGGTGTGGCGTGATCGCGAACGAGATGCCGACCAGTTGCGCGTTCATCACGTCGAGGCCGGTGGTCTCGGTATCCACGCACACCAGTTCGGCTGCGAGCAGTTTTTCCAGCCAGGCGTCGAGCTGAGATTCTGTGAGTATGGATTCGTAGCGCGCGCTGTCGGTACGGGTGGGTTCGTCGGAAAATAAATCTGAACGGCCCTGAGCTTGTTGAAGTGGTGTAAGTGTAGACTCTTCGCGCGTTCTACCCCCACCCCAACCCTCCCCCTGCAAGGGGGAGGGAGTAGAAAGTTCGCGCAGCCAGGTCTTGAACTCGAAGCGCTCATATAGGCTGCACAGTTGCTCTATGTCCGGCGGGGGAGGAGTCAACGTGCTATATGTTTGCGGCAATGCCACATCGCATTTTACCGTGAGCAGGTGGCGCGCTTGCGGCAGCCAGTCCAAGGCCTTGCGCAGATTCTCGCCGACCACGCCGCCGATTTCATCGGCATGCTGCACCAGGTTGTCCAGCGTGCCGTACTGGGCGAGCCACTTCACCGCCGTCTTGGGGCCGACTTTTTCCACGCCCGGCACGTTGTCCACCGCATCGCCGGTCAAGGTCAGATAGTCCACGATGCGCTCCGGCGGCACGCCGAATTTGGCGTTTACGCCCGGCACGTCCAGCGTCTCGTTGCTCATGGTGTTGATCAGCGTCACATGCTCGTTCACCAGTTGCGCAAGGTCTTTGTCTCCGGTGGCGACAATGCAGCGCACGCCGCCCTGCGCCGCCTGTTGCGCCAGCGTGCCGATCACGTCGTCGGCTTCCACGCCGGGTTGCGCCAGCAGCTTCCAGCCGGACGCGATGATGGCCTGGTGCAAGGGTTCTATCTGCTTCACCAGATCATCCGGCATCGCCGGGCGGTGCGCCTTGTATTCGGGATACAGGTCGTCGCGAAAGGTTTTGCCTTTTGCATCAAATACGCACAGGCTATAATCCGCCGGAAAATCGTGGCGCAGGCGGCGTAGCATGTTGAGCACGCCGTAGATTGCGCCGGTCGGAAAACCTTCGCGGTTGCGCAAATCCGGCATCGCGTGGAACGCGCGATACAGGAAAGAAGATCCGTCCACCAGCAGCAATGTTTTGCCCGGCAAAGTTTTACCCGACAAAGCTTCATCAGAACTCGTATTATTTGTTTGATCGGAATTCACTTTAATATTTGTCTTCAATAATTTTTACTAAAAGGTCATTACATGAACATGCCGCCCAAACTGCCCACATCCGCGCTGCCGGAAGTATGGAACTCCAAGGAGGCGTGGCGCGTGTTTGGCATTATGTCAGAGTTCGTCTCCGCCACCGACCGTCTTAACCGCATCCACCCCGCGGTCAGCATCTTCGGCAGCGCGCGCACCAAGCCCGGCCAGACCTACTACAAGCTCACCGAAGAAATCGCGCGGCTGCTTTCCGATGCCGGGTTTTCGGTGATCTCCGGCGGTGGCCCCGGCATCATGGAAGCCGCCAACAAGGGCGCGTTCTACGGCAAATCGCCGAGCGTCGGGCTGAACATCCAGTTGCCGCACGAACAGCACACCAATACCTATCAGAACATCAGCCAGACATTCCAGCATTTTTTCGCGCGCAAGGTGATGTTCGTGAAATTCGCCAGCGCTTATGTGGTGATGCCCGGCGGTTTCGGCACACTCGACGAGCTGATGGAAGCCTTGACGCTGGTGCAGACCGGCAAGACGCGCAAGATGCCGATCATCCTGGTCGGCAGCCAGTTCTGGGGCGGGATGATCGAATGGTTCCGCACCTCGCTGCTGGAAGAAAAAGTCATCAGCCCGGAAGACCTGGATCTGGTTCAGGTCATCGACGATCCCGAAGCCGTGGTCAGCGCGATTTTCAAACACTATGAAACGCGCGGCTTCGAGCCTTCGGAAGCGGAGCGCGAGCGGCAGCTGTATTTGTAAGAAACAGCCTAAAAATTGCTGCGGAGGGCGTCTGCTGCGTTGCGCGGTACTCGCAATCCTCATGTACTTTAAGTACATTCCGGTTGCTGCGTTCCGTGAGCCTTGCATCCATCCCTCCTCGCGAATTTTAAGGCTGTTTCTGAGGTTTTTAACACAATTTTTATGCAGCATATCCAGAGTTTCGCGCCGATCGAAAATGCGCACGCCACCATTCTTATTCTTGGCAGCATGCCCGGTGTGGCCTCACTGCGCGCCGGGCAATATTATGCGCATCCGCGCAATCTGTTCTGGCGCATCATGGGCGAGTTGCTCAAGTTCGATCCGGCCTCGCCCTACGCGCGCCGGATTCAGGCGCTGGAATCGGCCGGGATCGCGCTGTGGGACGTGCTCCACTCCTGCCGCCGCAAAGGCAGTCTGGATTCCGATATCGACGACGCCACCCTCATCCCGAATGATTTTGCGGCATTCTTTCTGCGCCACCCACACATTACCCGTGTTTTTTTCAATGGCACAAAAGCAGAGACATGCTACCGCAAGCAGGTGCTGCCCACCCTCGGCACAGGTTACATCGAGTACCTGCGCCTGCCGTCCACCAGTCCGGCGAATGCATCCATTCCCTATGAGCGCAAGCTTGAGAGGTGGCGGGTTATAGCGCGCGCGCCTGACTGCTGGCCCGCACATGGACGCGCAGCTCCTCCTGACATCGGCTAAAATGCGCGCATTCCAATTTGTCGAGGCTACCGCGATGCGCATTCTGTCCTTTTTGCTGCTGGGTTGTTTTTCCCTGACCGCCTTTGCCCAGAAACCGGTTCCCGGCAACCTCGAACCGCTGCCGCCTCCGCCCGCCTTCAATGCTGGGCCGGATGCTGCTCCCGACGATGCGCCGGAAGTGACCATCACCAAAGAAACCGAGCAGACCGTCGAGGAATATCGCGCTGGCGGCAAGCTGTACATGATCAAAATTACGCCCAAGCATGGCGTACCTTACTATCTGGTGGACGATCGGGGTGATGGCAAATTCGTGCGCCAGGAAAGCCTGGACTCCGGGGTGCGCGTGCCGCGCTGGATCATTCACAGTTTCTAGCCCATGGCCGCGCCACGGCGAACGGATACTGAAAATTACATCGCAACGGCGCGGGCCGCCTGCCTATAGGGAGAAACAATAATGGAACCGCAACACTTGGCGGCAAGTCGCGGATGGGAATGGATCAAACAGGGCTATGCGCTGTTCATGAAAGCCCCGCTGCTGTGGGTCGTGCTGGTGCTGATCTGCTTCTTCGCTGCGGTCGGATTGTCCGCCATACCGGTGGTGGGCGAACCGCTCGCCAGCCTGTTGATGCCGGTGGTGCTGGTTGGGGTGATGGCCGGTTGCCGCGCGCTGGAGCGCGGCGATGAGCTGGAACTGGCGCATCTGTTCAGCGGCTTTCAGCAACGCACTACCCAACTCGTCACGCTGGGCGGCATCGCGCTGGTCGGGCAATTTCTGATTTTCGGGGTGATGATAATGGTCGGCGGTGCCACACTGGTCGGCATCCTGACCAGCGGCCAGCCGGTCGAAGACCCGGAAATTATGCGGCAGGCCATAGCCGGTGCAGGACTTGCCATCCTGCTCGGCCTCGCACTGTTCAGCGTGCTGATGATGGCCATGCAGTTCGCGCCGATGCTGGTTTACTTCAACAACGCCCCGCCGGTGGAAGCGATGAAACTCAGTCTGCGCGCTTTCCTCGCCAACATTGGCCCGATGATGGTGTACGGCGTGACCTTCTTGATGCTGGCGATCCTGGCGAGCCTGCCGATGATGCTCGGCTGGCTGGTGCTGCTGCCCATCGTATTCACTTCGCTGTTTGCCTGCTACCGCGACATTTTCCCCACAGTGGAGGAGGCTACGCCACCTTCTATCGAGAATGACGCCTTCACCCCGGACAAGGGCGTGTTTTAATTCCCAGTATCTGTTTTAACGTGAAACTCGCGCAGCGATTCGTTCGTCTCCTCGCCCGCTTGCGGGAGAGGATTGAGGTGAGGGAAACGGGCATGACAAGTTCATAATCAGGTGTGACACCACTTGCCATGCCCGTTAGTTCACCAGATTGATTCCCTGAAAACAGGCGCATCAAAACAGGTGCGTCAGATTTTCGCGCTGGCCTTGCGGATCTCCGCGTCGAGTTCCGCATAGTTCATGGTGACCGGATATTGCGGGAATTCCCGGATCACATTCTCAGGAGGGTGGAACAGGATGCCGGCATGTGCTTCGCCCAGCATGGCCGTGTCGTTGTATGAGTCGCCGGCGGCGATGGTTTTGAAATTGAGTTCCTTGAAACGTTTGACCGCTTCGCGTTTCTGGTCAGGCATACGCAGGTGGTAATTGACCAGAACACCGTTTGCATCGGCTTCCAGCTTGTGGCAGAACAGCGTCGGCATGCCCAGTTGCCGCATCAGCGGCATGGCGAATTCATAAAAGGTATCGGAGAGGATAATCACCTGGAAGCGCTGGCGCAGGTCGTCGAGAAAATCCTTGGCGCCTTCCATCGGCCCCATCGCCGCGATCACTGCCTGAATATCGGGCAAGCCGAGTTTATGCTGTGCCAGAATGTTCAGCCGGTACTTCATCAGCTTGTCGTAATCGGGTTCGTCGCGCGTGGTGCGGCGCAATTCCGGAATGCCGGTGCGTTGCGAAAACTCGATCCAGATTTCCGGGACGAGAACGCCTTCAAGGTCAAGACAAACGAGTTGCACGGATAGACTCCATCATAAAGCGGTGCGCCGCGAAGCGCGAATTCTACCATCCCTGAATCCTGTTCTACCATCCATGAATCCTGCCCGGCGCATTCTGAATTACGGCGCGCACGCCAATTTGAGCATCACGTCAAAGCGGCTCAAGCTTGGCATATTCCAGCGCCAGCCACTTGCTGCCCGCGCGCTTGAAATTGACCTGCACGCGCCCGTCCGCACCGCTGCCCTCCACGCCGGTAATGACGCCTTCGCCGAACTTCTGATGGAACACGCGCTGGCCGATGCGCCACAGGCCCCTGCTCTTGCCCGCGCTGGTGTGCTCACCGCTTGCGGGAGCTGTGGCGGGGGAGAAAGTTTGTGGCGGAAGAAACGAATCAAAGCTCTTGCGCGCCACAAACCTCGGCGTAATCCAATGCAGCAACCCCTCCGGCAGCTCGTGCAAAAAACTTGATGCCATGCCGTAATTCACCTGGCCGTGCAACATGCGACTTTGCGCGAAGGTGAGATACAGCCTGCGCCGCGCACGGGTGATCGCGACATACATCAGGCGGCGTTCTTCATCCAGCCCGCCGTCCGTATCGATACTGTTTTGGTGCGGGAACAGCCCCTGTTCCAAGCCGGTGATGAATACGGTATGAAACTCCAAGCCCTTCGCGGCATGCACCGTCATCAGGTGCAACGCGTCATCCTGGTCACCCGCCTGATGCTCGCCCGCCTCCAGCGAGGCGTGGGTCAGAAAAGAGGTCAGGCTGTCGTCCTCGTTCTCGTGCACGAACAGCGTCGCCGCGTTGATCAGTTCCTGGAGATTCTCCAGGCGTTCTTCGGACTCGCGCTTCTTCGCACCGGTCTCATTCTGGTAATGTGCAATCAGGCCGCTGTGGTGCAGCACATGATCGATGATCTCGGGGAGCGGGAGGGTGGAGCCGGAGGCTCCGGGCACGCCCCGGCCTACCCCTTGCGGGTGGAGCGGGAGTTCGCGCGTCGCGCCGCGCAGCGACTCGATCAACGCGACAAAAGCCGAAACCTTGCCGCCCGTGCGCGCCGCCGCATCCCACAGCGTCGTCGAATTCATTTTTGCCGCTTCCTGCAACTGCTCGATGCTGCGCGCGCCGATGCCGCGCGTCGGAAAATTGATGATGCGCAGCAGCGCGTTATCGTCGTCGGTATTCTGCATCAGGCGCAGATAAGCCAGCGCATGTTTGATTTCCTGGCGCTCGAAGAAGCGCAGCCCGCCATACACGCGATATGACAGGCCGGCGGAAACTAGCGCATGTTCCAGCACCCGCGACTGCGCGTTGGAGCGGTACAGCAGCGCGATTTCCTTGAGATTGATTCCCTCGGAATGCAACTGCCTGATCTCGTCGACGATGAACGCCGCTTCATCCACATCGGTTGCCGCCTCATACACGCGCAGCTGTTCGCCGCCGCTCTCCGAGGTCCACAGGTTCTTGCCGAGGCGGCTGCGGTTGTTGCTGATCAGCGCATTGGCCGCGTCGAGAATGTTGCCGTGCGAGCGGTAGTTCTGTTCCAGCTTGATGACGTTCTCGACGTGGAAGTCGCGCAACAGCTCCTGCATGTTGCCGACGTTCGCGCCGCGAAACGCGTAGATCGACTGGTCGTCGTCCCCTACGGCAAAAAGCGCCGCAGGCGCGGCGTTCGCCCCCTCGCCCGCTTGCGGGAGAGGGTTGGGGAGAGGGGATCGTTTGCGCTCATCTGCGCCCGCCAGCAGTTTCAGCCAACGGTATTGCAACGGGTTGGTGTCCTGAAATTCGTCCACCAGAATGTGCTTGAAACGCTCCTGATAATGCTCGCGCAATTGCGCATTGCGCGACAACAGTTCATAGCAGCGCAACAGCAACTCGGAAAAATCCACCACGCCCTCGCGCTGGCATTGCGCATCGTATTCGGCGAACACTTCCACCTTGCGCCGCGTGTACGGGTCATAGGCTTCCACTTCGTTTGCCCGCAGCCCTTGCTCCTTGCTGGAGCTGATAAAGTTCTGCATCTCGCGCGGCAGATATTTTTCGTCGTCGACGTTCATCGCCTTCATCAGGCGCTTGATCGCGGACAACTGGTCGCCGGAATCGAGAATCTGGAAAGTTTGCGGCAGGTTCGCCTCGCGGTGATGCGCGCGCAACATGCGGTTGCACAGCCCGTGGAACGTGCCGATCCACATGCCGCGCGTGTTGATGGGCAACATCGCCGACAAACGCGTCACCATTTCCTTTGCCGCCTTGTTGGTAAAGGTCACCGCGAGGATGCCATGCGGGCTGACTTGTCCGCTGCTGATGAGATACGCGATGCGCGTGGTCAGCACGCGCGTCTTGCCGCTGCCCGCTCCGGCGAGGATCAGCGCGGATTGGGCAGGCAGTTCGACGGCGGCACGTTGTTCGGGGTTGAGACCGGAAAGCAGGGAGGAATTCATGGCGCGATTATCCCACAGGATATGGGCATGGAGCTTGACGAGCGCATCGGAATAATCTGGTTTGGGCTACTATTCAGGTCGAAGAAACTCCACCAGCAGATATCGGCGCTCAACCACTCCTGCGCGCCGAGCGCTTCGCTTCCCCCTTTGCAAAAGGGGGATTGAGGGGGATTTTAAAGTGCGCCGCTCTCTCGCCACCTGCTGTAAATCCCTCCTCCCCCCCTTTTTCAAAGGGGGGTATCACCCCTCCCAGCCGTCCTGATGCGAGTGGGAAGGAGAAAACCCCCATGTTTCGGTAAGATGCGCCCCTACATTGGGATGAACAAATTGGAGGCAAACATGACACAGCAATCCTGGCACCAACTTCCGGCAGACGATGCGCTCGCCGCGCAGCAAACCAGCCCCGCCGGCCTGAGCGCCGAAGAGGCCGCGCGGCGACTCGCCGAGCATGGCCCGAACCTGCTGACCCCGCCCTCGAAGCGTGGCCCGTTGATGCGCTTTCTGCTGCAATTCCACAACGTGTTGATCTATGTGCTGCTGGCGGCGGCGGCAGTCACCGCTTTGCTCGCGCACTGGGTGGACACGGCGGTGATCGTCGGCGTGGTGGTCATCAATTCCATCATCGGCTTTATTCAGGAAGGCAAGGCGGAGCAGGCGATGGAAGCGATCCGGCGCATGTTGTCGCCCGAAGCCACGGTGTTGCGCGGCGGCAAGCGTGTCGTGGTGGAGGCAGAGACGCTGGTGCCCGGCGACATCGTGTTGCTGCAATCCGGCGACAAAGTTCCCGCCGACCTGCGCCTGTTGCACATGAAAAACCTGCGCATCGATGAAGCCGCGCTGACCGGCGAATCCACCGCCGTCGAAAAAAATCCAGCCGCGGTGGACGCGCAAGCGGTGCTCGGCGACCGCTATTGCATGGCCTATTCCAGCACGCTGGTGGTCTATGGGCAGGGCGCGGGTGTGGTGGTGGCGACCGCCGACGACACCGAGATCGGGCGCATCAGCGCAATGCTGCAAGAGGTGCAGACGCTGACCACGCCGCTGCTGCGGCAGATGGAAACATTCGGGCGCTGGTTGACGGTCGCCATCATGGCGCTGGCCGCGCTGACTTTTTTGTTTGGTTGGCTGGTGCACGGCTTCGGCATCGGCGACATGTTCCTCGCTGCGGTGAGCATGGCGGTGGCGGCGATCCCGGAAGGCTTGCCCGCCGTGATGACCATCACGCTGGCGCTCGGCGTGCAGCGCATGGCGAAACGCAACGCCATCGTGCGCCGTCTGCCCGCGGTGGAATCGCTGGGTTCGGTCACCACCATCTGCACCGACAAGACCGGCACGCTGACCAAGAACGAGATGACGGTGCAGCGCGTGATTATCTCCGCGCAGGTGTTCGAAGTGAGCGGCAGCGGTTACGCGCCGCATGGCGGATTTTCCATCGGCGAGCAAGAGGTGAGCCTGTCCGAACATCAGGATGTGCTGGATCTGCTGCGCGTCGGCCTGCTGTGCAACGATGCCAGGCTGAACGAAAGCGAAGGGCGCTGGCACATCGGGGGCGACCCGACCGAAGGCGCGCTGATTCCGCTGGCCTTGAAGGCGGGGATGGACGCGGAATTCGAGCATGACGAACTGCCGCGCACCGATCACATCCCGTTCGAATCCGAACACCGCTTCATGGCGACGCTGCACCACGATCACGCCGGCCATGCCTTCATCTTCGTCAAAGGCGCGGTGGAGCAAGTGCTGGCGATGTGTAACCGGCAGCGCGGTGCGGGCGAGGACGTGACGCTCGATCTGCCCTACTGGCACAGGCAAATGGCCGAGACCGGCGCGCTCGGGCAGCGCGTGCTGGCGCTGGCGATGAAGGCGGTCGATCACGGTCAGCGCGAACTGAATTTCGCCGACATGGAGGGCGGTTACACGCTGCTCGGCATGGTCGGCATCAGCGACCCGCCACGCGAAGAAGCCATCGCCGCCGTGCGCGACTGCCGCGCGGCGGGCATCCGCGTCAAGATGATTACCGGCGACCATGCCGACACCGCGAGTGCAATTGCCATACAGTTGGGCATCGGCAACGGTCGCGTGCTGGCAGGCGGCGAGCTGGATGCGCTGGATGATGAAGCGCTGCGCCAAGCGGTACAGGAGGTGGATGTGTTCGCGCGCGCCAGCCCGGAGCACAAGCTGCGGCTGGTCACGGCGTTGCAGGCCAACGGTGAGATCGTCGCGATGACCGGCGATGGCGTGAACGATGCGCCCGCGCTGAAGCGCGCCGACATCGGCGTGGCGATGGGCATGAAAGGCACGGAAGTCGCCAAGGAAGCGGCGGAGATGGTGCTGGCCGACGACAACTTTGCCACCATCGCCCACGCGGTCGAGGAAGGCCGCACCATCTACGACAACATCAAGAAGGCCATCGTGTTCATCATGCCGACCAACGGCGGCGAGGCCGGCATCGTGCTGGTCGCGATCCTGTTCGGCATGGCGCTGCCGCTCACGCCGGTGCAGATACTGTGGGTGAATATGGTCACTGCGGTCACGCTGGCGCTGGCGCTGTCGTTCGAGAAAGCCGAGCCGGACCTGATGCGCCGCGCGCCGCGCGCCGCCGCCGAACCTATCCTGTCCGGCTTCATGATCTGGCGCATCAGTTTTGTCTCGGTATTGCTGGCGGTCGGAGTGGTCGCGCTGTTCCTGTGGGAAATCGCGCGCGGCGACAGTATTGAAACCGCGCGCACCGTCGCGGTCAACGCGCTGGTGATGGGCGAAATCGCCTACCTGTTCAACTGCCGCTACCTGCTCGCGCCGGTGCGCGGCTGGCAAGACTTCACCGGCAACCCCTACGTGCTGTTCAGCATCGGCGTGCTGGTCGTCATCCAGGCGTTGTTCACCTATGTGCCGTTCATGCAAAAACTGTTCGGCGTGGTCGCCCTCGACGCGGCGGCATGGGGCTTGATCCTGGGCTTTGGCGTGCTGCTGTTCATCGCTGTTGAGGTGGAGAAACTGGCGATACGACGAATGGTTGCCAAAAAGTCTTGAAGGTCTCAATTACGCCAGGCATGCAGTGCATGCTTCCTATATCGATTTGAACGGAAGCATTGTGGCAAGAGCGCGGTTATCGGGTTGCGGTTCATGCGTGGCGTGTTGGCGCCGGCGTTTTGATACCTGAGGTGCTCACAAACTAAAGCCCCCGGTTTTTTCGGGGTGCCTGAGTGCGAAGCTAGAAGAGCCGCTTTGCGATGCCGAATACGGCTCGCAACCCGCTGGTGTGCGCCAATAGCCACCATTGGTGGGCGGTTGTCTTTAGTATTAAACCGATGAGCAGCTTGTGATTCTGCCCGACTGATATTTCACCGCCTGCGTTTCGTATGCAACAATGCGAAATACTTCTTCGGTTGTTAATTCATGTCATCACACAAACTCACGCTCTCTCATCTCGAAAGCCTGTTGCTACGCGCCTGCGACGACTTGCGCGGCAACATGGATGCCAGCGAATACAAGGAATACATCTTTGGCATGTTGTTTCTCAAGCGTGCCAGTGACTTGTTCGACCAGCGCCGCAAGGAACTGAAGAAAGAGTTTGAGGCAAAGGGGATGAGCGAAGCGGCAATGGACAAGCTGCTCGATCATCCAGATCAATACTCGGGCAAATATTTTTATGTCCCGGAAGCAGCGCACTGGTCCAAAGTAAAACACCTGAAAGAGAACGTCGGCTCCGGCCTGAACAAGGCGCTGGCGGCTATTGAAGACGCCAACATTGACGCGCTGCAAGATGTGCTCAGCGGTATCAACTTCAACAAGAAAATCGGCCAGCGCACACTGGGCGATGACACCCTCGCCGATTTCATCCAGAACTTCGAAAAGATTCCGCTCAAGGATGAAGACTTCGAATTTCCCGACTTGCTGGGTGCGGCCTATGAATGGCTGATCAAGTATTTCGCCGATTCCGCCGGCAAGAAGGCGGGCGAGTTTTACACGCCGGCGGAAGTGGTGCGGATATGCGTCGAGATTGCCGACCCGCAGCCGAACATGAGCGTGTACGACCCGACCGTCGGCTCCGGCGGCATGTTGATCCAGTCGCGCGATTACCTGCAAGAGTGCGGGCACAACCCGCGCGATCTCTTGCTCGCCGGGCAAGAGAGCATAGGCACCACCTGGTCGATCTGCAAAATGAACATGCTGCTGCACGGCATTGCCCATGCCGACATCAGGCAGGAAGACACCCTCAAGAATCCGGCGCACATGGATGACAATAATGAGCTAAAGCGCTTCGACCGCGTGCTGGCCAATCCGCCGTTCAGCCAGAACTACAGCAAGAAAGAACTGAAATTTGCCGGGCGCTTCCCGGTGTTCATGCCGGAGAAGGGCAAGAAAGCCGATCTCATGTTTGTGCAGCACATGCTGGCGGTGCTGAAAGGCGACGGCAAACTCGCCACCGTCATGCCGCATGGAGTATTGTTCCGTGGCGGAGAAGAACGCGAGGCGCGCAAATACTTCATCGACAAGGGCTACCTCGAAGCAGTCATCGGCCTGCCGAGCAATTTGTTTTACGGCACCGGCATCCCCGCCTGCATCCTGGTGATGAACAAGGCCGGAGCGAAAGACCGCAAGCAGGTGCTGTTCATCAACGCCGACCGCGAATATCGCGAAGGCAAGGCGCAGAATTTCCTGCGTCCGGAAGACCTCGACAAGATCGTCCATGCCTACCGGCAGGGCAAGAATATTCCCGCCTACGCGCAACTCGTGGCGAAGGAAGACATCGCCGCCGAAGACTACAACTGCAACATCCGCCGCTACGTGGATAACGCCCCGCCGCCCGAGCCGCACGACGTGCGCGCCCATCTGCACGGCGGCATCCCCACCGTGGAAATCGAGGCGCTGAGCCGTTACTGGAATAACTATGTCGGGCTGAAAGAAAGCTGCTTCATTCCGCGATCCCCCGTAGGTTGGGTTAGCCCGCAGGGCGGTGCGTGTGTTGTTGGGGCTTCAGCCCCTTACAACCGCGGCCTGCCCCTTGCGGGCGCAACCCAACACGCGGTACGCGAAAAAACGTCGGGTTACGCTGCGCTCTCGTACCCTTTAGGGCAAACCCAACCTACGGAATCTGCCTATGCCGATTTCACCACGCCGCTCAAAGATAAACGCGCCATCGCCGCGCATGTCGCCCAGCACCCCGGCGTGATCGAGCGCCATGCAGAATTCATGGCGCAGCTTGAGCAATGGTGGCAGAAGAATTTGCCGCTGGTGGAAGCGCTCGCCGCAGACACGAAAAAGCCGCAAGTGCATACCGGTAACGTCTATGCCTTGCGCCGTATCCTGCTTGCCAGCATCGCCGAGACTTTTCATCCCGGTGTAGGTCGGGATTCATCCCGACATGTCGGGTTAAAACCCGACCTACAGACCGAACGGCAAGAATTCAATAGCCAAACCCTGCTCACCCCCTACCAAATACGCGGCGCGTTCGCCAATTACGTCAACCAGCTCAAGGCTGACCTCAAATCCATCGCCGCCAGCGGCTGGGGGGCGGAGCTGATTCCCGATGCGGAAATCCTGCAAAGCCAGTTCCCGCAAGTGCTGGCCGAGCAGGAACAAAACCGCGCCCGGCTGGCGGAACTGCAAGCGTTGTTCGCCGCCGCCGACGAGGACGATTTCGAGGACAGCGACGAAACCGGCGTGCTGCCGGGCGACGAAGTGAAGGCGCTGAAAGCCGAACTCAAGGAACTCAACACCCGCGCCAAACTCGCCAAGAGGGAAGGCGAAAAGGGCGACTGGACGGCCTATATGGCCGAAGCCGCCGCCATCGAAAAACGTCTTGCTGCTCACAAGGCGCTGGAAGACGAAGCCAAAGCCCTCAAGGCCGCGATCCGCAGCACCGACAAAAAGCAGGAAGAACTTGTGGAAGCCGCCCGCGCGAAAATCAGCCGCGACGATGCGCGGCAAGTCATCGTCGAGCGTTTGGGCAGGCTGTTGCTGGAAAGCTATCGCGCCTATTTGCGCGCCGATCAGCGCGCCTGCGTTGCCACGATGGAAAACCTGTGGAACAAGTACGCGGTGACGGCGCAGGAGATCGAGGCGGAGTGGGATGCGGCCAGCGATCAACTGCACGGGTTCTTGGTGGAGTTGGGGTATGAGTGAGTGGATTCCTGTCACACTTGGTGAGAGTTGTGACATTCTTGATAACCAGCGCGTACCAATCAATTCGATTGGAAGAGCTGAAATTGAGGGCGAGATTCCTTACTACGGTGCGAATGGCGTTCAAGGTTATGTGAACGACTTCATCTTCAATGAGCCGCTAATTTTGATAGCTGAGGACGGCGGTTATTTCGATGAATACCAGACGCGCCCAATCGCTTATCGTATTCATGGCAAGAGCTGGGTGAACAATCATGCACATGTATTGAGAGCCAAGCCAAAATATAACCAAGACTTCATCTTCTATTCTCTCCAGCACAAAAATATTACGCCGTTCATCAAAGGAGGAACCAGAGCGAAGCTCAACCAAGCTGAGCTGAAGCAAGTTGAGTTTCTTTGCCCTGAATTCCAAAACGAACAGGCTGCGATTGCGAATGTGCTTGAAGCGGTACATGTGGCCATCGAAAAAACCGAAGCCCTCATCGCCAAATATCAGCAGATCAAGGCGGGGCTGATGCACGACCTGTTTACCCGTGGCGTCACCGCCGACGGCAAACTGCGCCCGCCCCGCGAACAAGTGCCGGAGCTTTATCACGAGACACCGATAGGCTGGATTCCGAAGGAGTGGAAAGTCGCTGGATTGGATCAAGCGTGCCAGCATATTGTTGATTGCCCTCACTCAACGCCGAATTTTGTTCCCTCTGGAGTGTTGGTAGCGAGAACGATGCACATTAAAGACGGTATTTTTTTGGAAGATATTGCCTCGCGTGTATCTGAAACGGAGTACAGGGAACGTGTAGCTCGGCTGATGCCGATGGCCGGAGACGTGATATTTACTAGGGAAGCTCCTGTCGGTGAAGCGTTTGTAATACCTCATGAAATGCGAATATGCTTAGGTCAACGCGTAATGTTGATACGACCCAAAGCTTCAGTGTTGGATGGTGATTATCTCGTGGCACAGATTTATTCAGGAAGCTTAAGTTTACGGATTTCAGAACTTACTGCCGGAACAACCAATCCTCACCTTAATGTTGCAGATGTCCGAAATTTAGCAATTGCCGTTCCGAGTTTTTCTGAGCAGACTTCGATGACAAAACGAATTAAAGCCATCAATGCGCACATTCAACAGCAAAGGGAAAGTCTCGAAAAATTGCGGCAACAAAAACTCGGCCTCATGCACGACCTCCTCACCGGCAAAGTCCGCGTAAAATTCGCCGACTCCCAGAAGGAATTGGCATGACGCCCGCTGAACTTCAGAACAAGCTCGACGAACTTTTGCGCCTTCCATCCGAAACGGAATGGCTGGAGTTCAAGCACAACAACGATAACCCCGATGAAATTGGCGAATACCTGTCAGCTATCGCCAACGGCGCGGCGCTGCATGGTCGGCAGTCGGGTTACATTGTCTGGGGCATACAGGATGGCACACACGCGGTGGTCGGCACGTCATTTGTGCCGAAGCGCGCGAGGGTGGGCAACGAAGAGTTGGAAAACTGGTTGTTGCGTCTGCTGAATCCCCGGATAGATTTCAAGATTCACGAATTCAGCCGCAACGAATTGCCGGTCGTGCTGTTTGAGGTGCAAGCGGCCAATTCGATCCCCGTGCGCTTTCAGTCGGATGCCTTCATCCGCGTGGGGAGCTACAAGAAAAAGCTGAAGGATTATCCAGAAAAGGAGCGCCGCTTGTGGCAGTTGCTCTCCGCTACGCAGCAGGACTGGTCGGTGCAAGTTGTTGAAGCCGCCACTCTGGCTGACCTTGATGCCACAGCGCTGCAATTTGCGCGCACCCAATACCGGATCAAGCATCCGCAGCGTGCGGCTGAACTGGACGCCTGGGACGATGCAACCCTCTTGAACAAGGCCAAGGTGTGCGTGGGCGGCAAGATTACTCATGCCGCGCTGGTTCTGCTGGGCAAGGAGGAGTCCGCGCATTTGTTGATGCCTGCGGTTGCACAACTGACCTGGGTTCTGCGCAACGCGGCAAAAGTGGAGCAGGACTACGAGCATTTTGGCTTGCCGTTGATTTTGTCCAGCGACCGCATTTTGAACAAAGTTCGCAATCTGACGATCCGGCATTTACCCAGCGGCACGCTGTTTCCGCAGGAGGTCTCGCAATATGACCCGTGGGTGATGCGCGAAACGCTGCACAACTGCATCGCGCATCAGGACTACACGCTGCGTGGTCGTATCAGTCTGGTGGAAACGCCAGACTCGCTGATGTTTACGAATCTGGGAACGTTCATCCCCGGCACTGTGGAGGAAATGATACGCAGCGATGCGCCGCCTGCGGTGTACCGGAACAAGTTTCTGGCGGATGCGATGGTGAACCTGAATATGATTGACACCATCGGCAGCGGCATCAAAAAGATGTTCATGGCGCAGCGCCAGCGCAATTTCCCGATGCCGGATTTTGATTTGAGCAAGGCGAATCAGGTGAGTGTCAGGCTCTCTGGGCAAATTCTGGACGAGAACTACACCCGGTTGCTCATGGCGCACGGCGAGCTGGATTTGATGGATGTTATTGCCTTGGATAAGGTGCAAAAGCGTTGTGCCATCAGTGACCATGAATTTAAACGGCTCAAGGCAGAACATCTGATTGAAGGTCGGCGACCAAATCTCTTTGTGTCGGCGAAAGTTGCATCGGCCACAGACGACAAAGCGGCATATATCAAACATCGTGGACTGGATAAGGCGCACTATAAAGCCTTGGTGATTTCATATTTCAAACAATTCGGGCAATCGAAACGCGCCGATATTGCTACTTTTTTGCTGGAAAAAATATCGGATGCACTTTCGACAGAACAAAAGGAAAATCGCATCAAGAATCTTCTTCAAGAGATGCGGCGTGAGGGTACGCTGAAGAGTGAAGGTCAAGGTCCCGGTGCATTATGGAAGTTGGATAAAGCTGGGGTTGAATCTAAAAATTAGACCATTCAAGCCGAGAATAAGTGATTGCGAATATGCAAAGCAAGAAAAACTTCAATGAGTTATGGAGCCGGCAAGTCGTCTAAACCACCGAAGTCGCGCTGCGTTTTAGATAATTGCTAGCCCATGACAGAATTGAGAGGAAATCATGAACACCTATGACCGCCAGCATTTGCTGGCCGAACAGAATTTCCTGCGCGAGCAATTAGAGAGCATGCCTGCCTCAGCGCGCCTCACGCGCATGAGTACTCAGGCACGGCTTCAGTCAATTGAAGCTCAACTGGCTGAAATGCCCATCAATGACTGTGCAGGCGAGTCATCACGATACAGCGGAACTGAGAGTGGCCTGATTTCCGATTCCCTCACCGGAAAAATCCGTATAACAACTTAATCTTTAGCGAAACATATAAACCTCAGGTTTATGTTTTATGCATTTTTGTAAAAAATTCGCTTGCAAAACGCCCAATAATTTATAAAAATGCGCAACACATAAACCCAAGGTTTATTTTTCATGAAAAAGGTTAAGCCGCCTGTTCAAAATTTGCTACAGCAGTTGCAGCGTGATTTGCCTGCGGGTGTGGTTGCGCCCAGCCACTGGTTATCCGGCTTGGGGATTTCGCCGCAATTGGCGCGCAAATATGTGGCGAACGGGTGGCTGGTGTCTCTGGCTTACGGGGCTTATGCGTGGCAGGGGAGAACGGATTCCGCGCTGCCGGTGGTGGATTGGCAGGGTGTGGTGTTGAGCTTGCAGCGGCTGGAGGGGCAAGCTGTGCATGTGGGTGGCGTATCCGCGCTTAATCTGCAGGGCTTGGCGCATTATTTACCGCTGGGGGGCGAAACGCATATTCAGTTGTGGCCCCATGCCAGGACTTTCAGCCGGGCCGGGTTGCCGCGCTGGGTTGCACAAGTGACGGAAAAAGGTTTTGTGCCCCAGGCTTTTATTCTGAATAAGGCTTTATTCGGGGCGGAGTGTGGCGATGCCGGTTTGCATGAGTTGCCGACTCGCGTGCGCGAATGGAGTTTGCTGGTTTCAGCACCTGAGCGCGCGATATTGGAAGTGCTGTGCCAGGTTGGGGAGGATGAGGCGAGCTTTACCCATGCCGTGGAATTGTTCGAGGGCATGATCACGGGTCGCCCGCCGGTTGTCCAGCAATTGCTTGAGCAATGCAGCAGCATCAAGACCAAGCGCCTTTTTCTGTATTTGGCCAGCAGGCTGGATTACCCGTGGTTAAAGGGAATCGACGTATCTCGCGTTGCTTTGGGCAGCTCGATTATGCCGATCACCAAAGGCGGCAGGTTTAACAGGCAATTTAATATCACCGTACCCAGAGGCCTGGATGCTCAATCCTTCTAACCCGTATTATCGGCAGGTGGCTTTGTTGGCGGAGATGTTGCCGCTGCTGTCTGCCGAAGCCTGTTTTGCCCTGAAGGGTGGCACGGCGATCAATTTGTTTTTGCGCGATATGCCGCGTTTGTCGGTGGATATTGATCTGACGTATTTGCCTTTGCTGCCACGCGATGATGCGCTGAATGAAATGAGTTTGGCGCTCGAACGGTTGGCCGACCGTATCGAGACGAATAGCCGCACTTTGCAAGTTCATCGCACGCGAGTCAATGGCTTGCTGGGCAAGCTGGTGGTGATGCGGGAAATGACCAGAGTGAAAATCGAGGTTTCGCCCGTGTTGCGCGGGAGCGTGCATTTGCCGCGCCGCGTGCAAAGCTGCGCTAAAGTGAATGCGCAGTTCGGGCCGAGCGAGGTGCTGGTATTGCATGCACATGATGTGTATGCGGGCAAACTGTGCGCCGCGCTGGACAGGCAACATCCGCGAGATTTGTTTGATGTCCACCAGTTGCTGGATCACGAGGGGATTTCAGCCGAACTGGTCGAAACCTTCATGGTGTATTTAATCAGTAGCGGTATGCCTATGGCAGAATTGCTGGCCCCCAACCGTTTGCCAATCGCAGAGGTATTTGAAACCCAATTCAGCGGGATGACGCTGAACCCCGTAACATTGGCAGCACTTGAGGGCGCCAGAGAGCGGATGATTGCCTTGATTCACCAACACATCACAGATAAGCATCGCGCGTTTTTATTGAGCTTCAAGCAGGGCGAGCCTGATTGGAGTTTACTCAACTTGAGCGGGGTGGACGAGCTGCCCGCCGTGCAATGGAAGCTGATGAACATCAAGCGCATGACTGCCGCCAAACACCGTGAAGCGGTTGCGCGGCTTGAGGCTGTTTTGTCAGGTGTAGGCCATGTCTGAATACCTTCACGTCGAAAAACCTTTCCTGGAACAGCTTGCCGCGCTGGGCTGGACGGTGATTGACCAGGGTGTAGGCATCATTCCATCCGACCCTGCACCGAGTTTGCGCGCCTCCTTCCGCGAATGGATGCTGCCTGAAGTATTCCGCGACGCAGTGCGCGCTATCAACACCACCGAAGACGGGAAACCGTGGCTCACCGACCGCCAACTGGACGAACTGCGCGACCAGATTCTGCGCCAGCCGAACCGCACGTTGCTGGAGGCAAACGAGGCGATTCAGTCTTTGTTGTTCAAGGCTCAGGTGGATGCGAACGAGCTGACCGGAGAGCAAGACCCGGTGGTGAAGCTGATTGATTTCGCTAATCCAGAAAACAACCAGTTCCATGCCATCAACCAGTTCCGCATTGATACGCCGGGATGTGTGAAGCAGTTCATCATCATGGACATCGTGCTGTTCGTGAACGGCATTCTGCTGGCGGTGGTGGAGTGCAAGCTAGGCAGCCCGACTTGTGCGAACCCGATGCATGAGGCTTTTGTGCAGTTGCAGCGTTATCGCAATGCGCGCGAGGCGACGCAGGCGGCGGGGCTGAAAGAAGGCGAACCGCGCCTGTTCCACAGCAATCTGTTGCTGATCCGCAGCAGCGGTGCGGAGGCGGATTACGGCACGATCACGTCGGGCGAGGAACATTTCTACGCGTGGAAAACATTGTGGCCGGAAAGCGATGGGGATGCGAAAAAACTGACCCCGCAGCAGCGGCTGATTCAGGGCATGTTGAGCAAGCAAAACCTGTTACTCCTGTTGCGCACTTGTGCGGTATTCATGGATACCGACTCAGGCAAACGCATCAAGGTGGTGGCGCGCTATCAGCAATTCCGCGCGGCGGGCAAGATCATCGAACGCTTGCGCCGGGGCGAGACGCCGATGCAGCGCAGCGGCGTGGTGTGGCATACGCAGGGGTCGGGCAAGTCGCTCACCATGGTGTTTCTGGCGCGCATGTTGCGCGCTTCCCGCGATCTCAACGATTACAAGATTCTGCTGGTGAACGACCGCGTTGATCTGGAAGACCAGCTCGGCGACACTGCCGCGCTGATTGGCGGCAAGGTGAATGTGATCGAAAACACGCAGGGTCTGCGCCGCCATCTGGCGACGGACAGCTCCGATATCAACATGGTGATGGTGCATAAATTCCAGGAGCGCAAAGAGACGCTGACGCCGCAGGTGGCCGAGGCGCTGGGCACTTATCTGGCGATGCCGTCGGCCAGCACTTTCGGCGTGGTGAATACGTCCGAGCGCATCATCCTGATGATAGACGAGGCGCACCGCACGCAAGGTTCTGACCTTGGCGATAATCTGTTTGAGGCATTTCCCAATGCCACCCGTATCGCCTTCACCGGAACGCCGCTGATTACCGACCGCCACGAGGGCAAGAAGACGGTGAAGCGCTTCGGCGAGTACATCGACACATACCGCTTGATGGATGCGGTGCATGACGGCGCGACGCTGCAAATTTTGTATGAAGGAAAAACCGCCGATACCGCGTTGAACGAGAAACACGAATTCGATACCAAGTTCGAAGACCTGTTCCGTGATCGCAGCGAAGCCGATCTGCTGGCGATCAAGAAGAAGTACGGCGCGACCGGCGACATTCTGGAAGCAGAGCAGCGCATCGCAGCGATTGCGCGTGATCTGGTGAGCCACTACATTGACAACATCCTGCCCAATGGTTTCAAGGCGCAAGTGGTGTGCCACTCCAAACTCGCCGCGATACGTTATCGGAACGCGATTGAAGCGGCCCTGACCGAGCGCCTTGATAGGGAACGGCTGAAGGTCACGCAAGATCAGGAAATGATCGCGCAGATTGCTTTCATCAAGGCAGTAGTGGTGATCTCCTCCGATGGCACCAACGAGGCGGCTTACGTTACCCAGGCACGCAAGCAGGCCAAGGCATGGAATGCGGTGGAAAATTTCTGCAAGCCGTTCGACCGTGCCGATCATGACAAAGAGCTGACCGGCATCGCCTTCCTGATTGTTTGCGACATGCTGATTACCGGCTTCGATGCGCCTGTCGAGCAGGTGATGTATATCGACAAGAGGATACGCGAGCACACCTTGTTGCAGGCGATTGCCCGCGTGAACCGGGTAGCCAAAGGCAAGAAGCGCGGCTATGTAGTGGATTACATCGGGTTGGCCAACCATCTCACCGAGGCGCTGACCCTTTACGCCGCAACCGACGAGCAGGAGGAGTTGCGCGATGGCTTGAAAAATATCACTTCGGAGCTGCCGGTGCTGGATGAGCGGTATCAACGGCTGGTGCAGTTCTTCAAGGCAGCCGGAGTGAAGGGAATCGAGGATTTTGTGCAGGGGCGATTGGGCAATGTCGAGGCCGATGCCGTCGTGGTTCACGCGGCGGTATCGGCGCTGAAAGAGGAAAGGCTGCGCGCGGATTTCGAGGTTTATCTGAAGAAGTTTTTCATGAGTATGGACATCATCCTGCCGCATGAGTTTGCCCAGCCCTATCGCGTTCCGGCCAAACGATTCGGCTATATCCTGAGCGTGGCCAAGGAGCGTTACAAGGACGAGAGCCTGGATTTGGGCGACGCGGGCGACAAGGTGAAGCGGCTGGTCAACGAACATCTGGTGAGCTTGGGCATCAATCCGAAAGTGCCGCCGGTGGAGCTGCTGGCAGAGGATTTTCTCGAACAGCTCAACCGCCACGCGAGCGGCAACGATGAGGCCAAGGCCAGCGAGATGGAGCACGCCATCCGCAAGCATTGCACGGTGAAATTCGACGAAGACCCGGCGTTTTACAAAACGCTCTCGGAAAAAATGGAACACTTGATTGACCGGTATCAGGGGCAATGGGATTTGCTGGCGGATGAACTGGAAAAATTGAGGACGGAAGCTGCCGCCGGGCGAACTTCACGTATTGAGGGGCTGGATAAGGAAGCGACGACTTTTTATGCGCATGTAGCCAATATTGTGTTCGGCAAGGAAGGCGTTCCGGCAAGTCAGGCTGCCAGGATGAAAGCTTTGATGGCAAATATTGTGAGACTGCTTCATGAGAGCATCGGCATCATCGACTTCTGGAGCAACCCGGCAGAGCAGAAACGTTTGCGCGGTGAGCTGAATACAGCATTGCTGATGGCGGATATACCGGAAGTGACAGAAAGCTTTGAACGGCTGGCGGCGGAAATCATGAAGCTGGCGAAGAATCGCCACGATGAATTATTGAAGGGTTGATGTCATGCAGGCGAGGCGAGTCAGGGATATCGAATACCAGTTGCTGCGCAGCGACCAGCGCAGAACTGCGGATATTGTTATCGAGCGCAACGGGCTGATTTCAGTTCGAGTGCCGGAACATCTATCGGAGGAACAAGCCGATGCGGTTGTAGAGCACAAGCGGCTCTGGATATATCGCAATTTGGCCGAGTGGCGTGATTTGAATGCGGCGCGGGTTGTGCGCGAGTGGGTCAATGGCGAGGGATTTCTGTATCTTGGCAGTGCCTATCGGCTGTTGCTGGTACAGGAACAAGATGAGCCGCTCAAACTCAAGGAAGGCCGCTTTTGTTTGCAAAGAAAAATCGTCGAGGCTGGCGGAGAAGACGCGGCCAAGCGGATATTCGAAAAATTTTATGCCGAAAAGGCATTGGAGCGAATAAAAAAACGTGTAGCCTATTTTGCTCCAAAGGTTGGCGTAACACCCATATCGGTAGAGGTAAGGGAAATAGGCTATCGCTGGGCAACATGCACTGCCGATGGAAGATTGAGCTTTCACTGGAAGTGCATGATGGCATCGCCCAAAGTTATCGACTACATCGTGGTGCATGAGCTTTGTCACTGGCACCACCGTGATCATACGGATGCATTTTGGAATGAAGTTGACAAGGTAATGCCTGACTACGCAGAAAGAAAGTCATGGTTGCGGGAGAATGGCTCTGCACTCGACATTTGACAGCGCCGTATATTTTCTGCCATAAATTTGAAACAATGCGCTAATCAGTTATGAATATTTAATGATTTAGCATGATAATGAGACGATGAAAGTTGGCACAAAAATAATCCTGGGCTTTTCGGTTCCGATCCTGATGTTTTTCGCATTTGGATTATGGTTGAATCTTGTGATGAAAGATGTCTCCGGCCATCTGCGTCATGTCAAGGAGGAAAGCGTCGCCTTCGCCCTGATGGCCAAGGATATGGAAAAAGACGTAACCCAAGTGCAGCAATTCTTGTCCGATATTTCTGCAACACGCGCTCTGGATGGATTAGATGACGGTTTCAAGGGTGCAGAGATACACAGCGATAATTTTAATATCAACCTTGCCAGATTCGAGCAGATGCTTGCCCTGAAAGGGGATATCAAGGGCGTCGCAAGAATCAATCTGATCAGGGCTGATTTCAATACCTTTTATACAAACGGCGTCAAGATGGCGCGCGCCTACATTGATGGCGGGGCATCCGTGGGAAACCAGTTGATGCTGGATTTCGACAGGGACAGCCTGACGTTGCAAAATTCGTTGTCACCGCTCATCAAGACTCAACTTGAAGAAATGAATGGTGCTGTCGAAAAAACCAGGAGCGCCGCAGACCAAGTGCGTATCGCCGGGCTGACACTCGGCCTGCTGGCTATTATTATTTCGGCCCTGGTGGCAAGAGCCACTATCCTTGCTTTCAATCTGCACATTACGCAACGCAAGCAGGCCGAAGAAGAGATCAAGAACTTGGCATTCTACGATCCTCTCACGCAACTGCCCAATCGGCGGCTGCTGATGGACCGGCTCAAGCAGGCGTTGGCTTCCAGTGCGCGCAGCGGCCGGGAAGGGGCGCTGCTGTTTATTGATCTGGACAATTTCAAGACTCTCAACGACACCCTGGGCCATGACGTCGGTGATCTGCTCTTGCAACAGGTTGCGCAACGTCTTGAATCCTGTGTGCGCGAAGGCGACACCGTGGCCCGCCTGGGCGGCGACGAGTTTGTGGTAATGCTGGAAGATCTGAGCGAGCATGATCTTGAAGCGGCGGCGCAGGCTGAAACCGTCGGCGAGAAAATTCTGCTCACACTCAATCTGTCATACCAGTTGGCCACGCATGAGTGCAGCAGCACCCCCAGTATCGGTGTGACTCTTTTCAGCGATCACGAGCAAAATCAGGATGAACTGCTGAAGCAGGCAGACATCGCCATGTATCAGGCCAAGAAAACCGGGCGCAACTCCCTGCGCTTCTTTAACCCGCAGATGCAGGAAACCATCACCGTCCGCGCCTCCCTGGAATCCGACCTGCGACACGCCATCGCCGGGCAGAAGCAATTCCAGCTTTTCTATCAGGCGCAAGTCGATTCGTCGGGCAGGCTGGTCGGTGCCGAGGCCCTGCTGCGCTGGCAACACACCGAGCGAGGCATGGTGTCTCCCGCTGATTTCATCCCGCTCGCCGAAGAGTCCGGACTGATCCTGCCGCTGGGTAGCTGGGTGCTGACAACCGCCTGCCAGCAACTGGCGGCTTGGGCGACGCGGCCGGAAACGGCCCATCTCACTTTGGCGGTGAATGTCAGCGCCAAGCAGTTCCACCTGCCGACTTTTGTCGAGGAGGTGCTGGCGCTGGTCGATTACTACGTGGTGCCCACCGCAAGGCTCAAGCTGGAGATTACCGAAAGCATGTTGCTGTGCAATGTGGATGACATCATCGCAAAAATGACCGTACTGAAAGCCCGAGGCATCAATTTCTCCATGGACGATTTCGGCACCGGTTATTCATCCTTGCAATACCTCAAACGTCTGCCGCTCGATCAGCTCAAGATTGACCAGTCGTTCGTGCGCGACATTGCCAGCGATGACAACGATAAAGCGATTGTGCGCACCATCATTGCCATGGCGCAAGGCTTGAACCTGAACATCATTGCCGAAGGCGTGGAGACGTTGGCGCAACGGCAACTTCTCCTGGATAGAGGCTGCACTACCTACCAGGGGTATCTGCTGGGCAGGCCGATGCCGATCGAAAAATTCGATGCGCTGCTGTAGCGGTGGAGCGCTTTCCAACCTTCCCTCGTGCGCCGAGGCAGGGGGCCGAGGGTGAGCGCGGTGCGTGAGCGCCAACTGCGTTTTATAGCATCCTGTTGCATCGTTTTGCTGGGCGTCACGGCGGGCGCAGAAACCCTGGCTGGTGCGGAAACCTTGGCAGATGCGCCAGGTGTAGCGGTGACACTGGTCGCGCCGGAACCGGTGCGCGCCTTTCTTGTGCAACATCTCGATCTGCCGGCGCGCCTGGCCGGCGACGACGCGCAGGCGGTGTTGACCCGCCGTACCGGGCGCGTGGCGGTTGACCTGCTCGCCACCGAGGGCTATTTCACACCACAGATCGAGGTGCGCCGCACGGCGGACGCCGGGCTGATCGTCGAAGTCATCCCCGGTGCGCGCACGCGGGTTGATAACATCACCATCGAATTCCTCGGCAATCTGGCGGATGAGGATGCCGGGCAGGCCGCCCGCCGCGAGCGCCTGCGCGCGAACTGGCCGCTCAAGGCGGGCGCGGTTTTCCGTTCAGAGGATTGGGAAGCCGCGAAATCTGCCTTGCTGGCGGAGGTCGCCGCGACCGACCATGCGGCGGCGCGCCTCGCCGGTAGCCGCGCCGAGGTCGATCCGCTGCGGGCGACGGCACGGCTGAACGTCGTGATTGACAGCGGTTTGGCCTACCGCTTCGGCCCGCTCACCATCGACGGCCTGAAACGTTACGATGCGGCGCTGGTGCAAGGGCTTGCGCCCTTCGCGGCAGGCGACGCCTATCGTCGCGATGCGCTGCTGACCTTGCAGTCGCGCTTGCAAAACGCACCCTGGTTTCATTCGGTGAGCGTCGAGGCCGATCCGTCTGCTGCTTCCGACGGCATCGTGCCGGTGCATGTGACGCTCGCCGAAACGCAAACCCAACGCGTCGGTTTCGGCCTCGGCTATGGTTCCAACAGCGGCGCGCGCGGCGAGATCAACTACCGCAATCACGATTTTTTCGACCGTGCCTGGGAGTTGAACAGCGGCCTGCGCATCGAAGAAAAACGCCAGTCGCTGTCCGCCGATCTCGGTCTGCTGCCCGATGCGCGCGGCTACCGCCTGGCTTTTGGCGGGCAGCTGGAGGCCAGCGACATCGCGGGTCTTGCCAGTGCGCGCCAGGTGCTGGGGGCGACCCGCAGCCGCGTCGAAGACCGGGTCGAGACAAAGCTCGGCATCGATTGGCAGCGCGAAGAGCGCCGCCCCACCGGCGGCATCGTCGAAACAGACGATGCGCTGACGCTTGACTGGCGCTGGATCCGCCGCGCGGCGGACGATGCGCTGAACCCCCGGCGCGGCAATGTCATCGAGTTCCGGCTGGGTGGAGCATCGACACAGCTATTGTCCGACCGCGATTTCGTGCGCACCCAGTTGCGCGTGCAGCAATGGTGGCCGATCGGCGACCGCGACACGCTTTCGCTGCGCGGCGAAGTCGGCTACACCGCCGCCACCTCGCGTTTCGGCATCCCGCAGGATTACCTGTTCCGCACCGGCGGCGGTCAAACGGTGCGCGGCTACGCCTACCAAAGTCTCGGTGTGCGCGAGGGTAACGCGGTAGTGGGCGGTCGCGCGCTCCTGGCCGGCAGCCTCGAATACACGCACTGGCTCGACGGGCCGTGGGGCGCGGCGGTGTTCGTCGATAGCGGCGATGCGGCCGACCGCTGGCGGGATTTGAAACCGGCCACCGGCATCGGCGCGGGTGCCCGCTGGCAAAGCCCGGTCGGGCCGCTCGCCTTCGATCTGGCACGCGGCAGCCGCAACGGGCGCTGGCATCCGCATTTCGCCCTGATGGTGGCTTTCTGATGGTGCGCGTGCAACATTTCCTCAGCCGGTTTTCGCGCCGTCTCCGGTTCCTGGCGGCGCTGACCATCGCTCTATTTGTCGCCCTGTTTGCCGCCCTGCCGGGCTGGCTGCTGTTCACCGAAAGCGGTTTGACCTGGACGGCCGCGACATTGGAGCGCAACAGCGGCGGACAAGTGCGTATCGAAGGTGCGCGCGGACGCTTGGCCGGGCCGCTAACTCTGGAGCGTCTGCATGTTGTTTCCGGCGTGGATCGCTACACCTTTCATGGCCTCGAACTCGCCTGGAACCCGATGGCGCTGCTCGGCGGCCTGCTGGAAATTCACGCGCTGAAAGTTGCCCGTGTCGAGCTGCTGTGGCCGGACGATGCCCCGCCCATCGCGCTGCCCGTCAGTCTGCGCCTGCCGCTCGCCGCGCGTCTGGATGCGCTGGAAATCGGCATCCTCGAAATGCACGGCGCCCCGCACCCCTTTGCACGCGAACTGAAAGCGGCGCTTTCCGGCGACGGCGCAGCGTATCGCCTCGATGCGTTTTCCGTCGTCATCGATGCCGGCACGCTGACCGGGCAAGGCACGCTTGCCGTTGCCGCGCCTTTCGAGCTGCGCGCCGAAGCAAAGCTGGCCGGCAGCGGTGCATCGGCGTTACAAGTGGCGGCGCGAGCTGGCGGCACACTGGAGGCGATTGCACTCGACTTTGACGGGCAAGGGCAAGGCTTCTCCATCGCGGGGCAAGATTTTTCCATCACGGGGCAAGCCAAGCTGCGGCCTTTCGCCGCGCATCTCCTGGCCGCCTTGCGCATGACGGCGCGCGACCTCGATCCGCGCGCATTTATCGCCGCCGCGCCGCACGCACGTCTGGCGCTGGATGTCGATCTGGCACCGCAAGCCGACGGCGCGCTGGCAGGCCACCTGCGCGCGGACAATGCCGCGCCGCTGCCGCTGGATCGTGGCGGGCTGCCGTTCTCCCGCGCCGAGACCAGCCTGGTACTGCATTGGGACACCGGCCCGCGCCGCCTGCGCCTCGATGATCTGGTGCTCAAAATCGGCGCGGGCGGAACGGCGGGCGGGCGCGTTGATCTGGTATGGGCCGATCAAATTTTGTCTGGTGCCGCGCCCTGGCCGCAAGGTGAAGCCGATCTCAAGGTGGCGCAGCTCGATCCGTCCGCGCTGCATTCCGCGTTACGCCCCATGCGGCTGGCTGGCCGCATTCTCATGAGCGGCGATGCCGACGCGCAGCGGGCCACGCTGGCTCTCGCCGACGGCGCGCGGCATCTCGACGCGGAACTCGCGCGACGCGGCGACACGCTGACGCTCTCCCGCCTGCTTCTGGCGCAGGGCGCGGCGCAACTGGCTGGCGCGGGGGAACTGCGGCTCGACACGGAGCAAGCCTGGAAATTTGCCGGCACACTGCGGCATTTCGACCCGTCCGCCTTCGTTGAAATCCCCCGCGCCGATCTGAATGCCGAATTCGAAGGCAGTGGCCGTCTCGCGCCGCAATTTGATGGGCGCCTGCGTTTCGCCCTGGACAAGAGCAGCCTGTCCGGCCAGATACTGGCTGGCGATGGCGACCTGAGTTTTGCCGGTCTCGATCGCCCCGACGAGCTGCTCGCCGCCAACGGCAAGGCGCATCTGCGCGGCGCGCTGAACATCAGCCTGGGCGACAGCAGCCTGCACGCCAAGGGCGGCTGGGGCGACCCGGCGGAAAAATTGGCACTGAGTGTAAAGGTGCCCGATCTGGCACAGCTTCGGGCTCTGGTTCCGGGGGCGCTGGTTCCGGGCTTGCCCGCGGATTTAAGCGGAGCGCTCGATCTGTCTGTCGAGGGCTCGCCCCTGCAACATCGGCTGCGCGTGAATGCCGACCTGCCGGGTGGACGCGCCACTCATTTGACAGCAACCGGGGCGCTGCACGCGCCTTCGCCGAATTGGCGCGACCTTGCCTGGCAGGGCAAGGTCGAAACATTATCTCTCTCCGGAGACTTTCCGCTTGCACTGATCGCCCCGGCACAGCTGATGGCGAGCCGTGCGCGCATCACGCTCGGCGCGGCCGAGCTGGCCTTCGCCGGAGGTCGCATCGTGCCGGCGGAAATTGACTGGCAACCCGGTCGCTGGTCCAGCCGTGGCCGCTACACCGGCATCGCGCTGCGCCCCGGAGATGAGGCGCTTTCCGGTCTGGAGCCGCTGCGCATCGGCGGCGCATGGTCGCTCTCGGGCGCAACGCACATCGAAGGCTGGCTGCGCGCCAACCGCGAAAGCGGCGACTGGATGCTGCCCGGCATTTTGCCGCCCGCCATGCGCGCAGCCGGTCTCGAAACCCTGCGGCTGGAGGCGCACAGCGCGGGCGGGCGCGTGAGCCTCGATGTTGTCGCTGCGGGTAGCCGCATCGGCCACTGGCAAGCGGGCGCGACGCTACCGCTCGCGGGCGGCGCGGCGGGTTTCGTTATCCCGCCAAGTCCTGCGGCAGGCGAAGAGCCGCTTACCGGCTGGTTGAAGGCCGCGATCACGGACTTGGCCTGGGTGGGTCCTGCCCTCGACGGCAACCTGACCAGCGCCGGTGCGCTCAATATCGACGCCGAACTCTCGGGAACTTTCGATGCGCCGCTCCTGAGCGGCCATGTGCGCGGCGGCGGACTGGCCGTCGGCCTGATCGACCAGAGCATCCAGTTGCGCGACGGCGAACTCGCGATACGCTTCGATCAGCAACGAGCGGTGCTGGAGCGGCTCGCTTTCATCGCGCCGCAGCAACCGCCGCCGCGCGCCGCGCGCACGGCGGGTTTCACTTCCCAAGCCGAACCCGGTCGCCTGAATATCGAAGGCGAACTCGACCTGCGCCAGCACGGTGCCAGCCTCACCGCCACACTGACCCGATTGCCGCTCTCGCAGCGCCCGGAACGCTGGGTGGTGGCATCCGGCACAGCGCGGCTGAATTACGGCGCAGACCGGCAGCGCGGCCGGCTGAAAATCGGCGCCGAACTGGTCGCCGATGCAGGCTTCATCGCCGAGGCGACAAGCGGTCGCCCCGAATTGTCCGAGGATATTGTCGTGCTCGGCCAACTGCCGGTTGAGCGGCGCGGGCCGCGCATCGAGAGCGACATCTCGTTTGATCTGGGCGAGCATTTTCACCTGCGCTCCACCGGGCTTGCCGCGCGTCTTACCGGCAGGTTGCGGGTGCGTGGTGACGGGGACGGTCCGCTGGTTTCCACCGGCAGCATCGCTACCCGCGATGCCACCTTCAATGCCTACGGCCAGCGCCTCGCCGTGGAGCGCGGCATCGTAAATTTCCAGGGCGCTCTCGACGATCCGGGCCTCAACGTGCTGGCGCTGCGCAAGGATCTGGCGGTCGAGGCTGGGGTCAGCGTCACCGGTACGGCGCAGCGCCCGGTGGTGCGTCTCGTCTCGACACCGCCGGTGCCCGACGCGGAAAAACTGTCCTGGATCGTCCTCGGTCGCCCCCCGGACGCGGGTGGCACCGACACTTCGTTGCTGCTGTCAGCCGCCAGCGCGATTCTCGGCGGGCAGGGCGAAGGGCTGACGGCGCAACTGGCGCAGGCTTTCGGGATCGATGAGATATCATTGCGCCAGGCGCCGACGGGCGACCCGCTCACCGGCCAGATTCTGACCCTGGGCAAGCGCCTGTCAGCACATACCTATATCGGTTACGAGCAGGGGCTGACGGCGGCGGCCGGGGCGATTAAACTGACCCATGCGCTGACGCCGCGCATTTCCATCATCACGCGATCCGGCGAGGATAATGCGATTGATGTGTTCTATCATTTCGCTTTCGACTGAAAGCCCGTTCATCATATAAATGCAGGAGGGATTGCCATGCAACTCGGATTGATCGTCGGTATTGTTTGCGCCATCGGCGCGGTGATTTTTGCCATGCAGAACATCGCGCCGGTAACCGTCACGCTCGGATTCTGGAATTTCGAAAACTCGCTGGCACTGGTGCTGCTCGTGACGCTCTGCCTTGGGGCGCTGATCGCCGGGCTGGTTTCATCGCCCGCCATGATCCGTCGCCAGTGGGCCATCGCCCGGATGAGCCGCCAGATCGCCGATCTTGAACTCCGGTTGGCCGAACAGGAAAAGCGCAACGCCGAACTTGCAGAGGCACTCCCCAACAGACAGGCGATACCGAAGCTTGAATCGCACCCGTAAATTCCCTCAAAATTGACAAGGCTCAAGGCGCTACGCATAATTCCAGCATTACTTTTACGGGTATTTTTATCATGATACGAAATTCATTTGCGCTTCTCTTTTCCGCTGCATTGATAACCACGCTGAGTGCCTGCAGCAAGACCGAAGCACCGGCAAACACCGCAGGTGGCGATGAACTGGTGGTGCGCATCGGCGCGGCACCGGCAATGACTGCCGAGGAAATGGCCCAAGGAAACAAGATTTTCTTCGAACGTTGCGCAGGTTGCCATGGCGTGCTGCGTAAAGGTGCGACCGGTAAGGCGCTGACTCCGGATATCACCGGGCCCAAGGGCACGGACTACCTGAAGGCATTCATCGGCTTCGGTTCGTCAGGCGGCATGCCAGGCTTCCAGACCGGTGGCGAGTTGACCGAGAAGGAGGTTGACCTGATGGCACGTTACATTCAGCAAACGCCAGTGGCGCCACCTGAAATGGGCTTGAAGGACATCGAAGCGACCTGGAAGGTTTTTGTAGCGGTGAAAGATCGCCCCACGAAGAAGATGAACAACATCAATCTGGATAATATCTTCTCCACCACGCTGCGCGATGACGGCAAAGTGGCGCTGATCGACGGCGACAGCAAGGAAATTATCACTACGCTGAAGACCGGCTATGCGGTGCATATTTCCCGCTACTCCGCATCGGGCCGCTATCTGTATGTGACTGGCCGTGACGCCAAGCTCAGCCTGATCGACTTGTGGGCGAAGATGCCTAATGTCGTGGCTGAAGTGCAAACCGGTGTAGAAGCTCGTTCGATCGAAACCTCCAAGTACAAGGGTTACGAAGACAAGATCGCCATCTCCGGCACTTACTGGCCGCCACAATATGTGCTTCATGAAGGCGACACACTGAAGCCACTGAAGGTCGTTTCGACCAGCGGTATCGCTTCTGAAACCAACGAGTTCGTCCGCGAAGCCCGTGTTGCAGCGATTGTGGCCTCCCACTTCCATCCGGAGTTCATGGTCAACGTGAAAGAAACCGGTAAAGTGCTGATCGTCAACTACTCCGATCTGAATAATCTGAAAACGACGACGATCGATACACCGCGTTTCCTGCATGACGGCGGCTTTGAGTCGACAAAACGCTACTTCATGGATGCCGCCAACACCTCCAACAAGATCGCGGTTATCGACATCAAGGAAGGCAAGCTGGCCGCTACGATTGACGTGGGCAAGGTTCCGCATCCGGGCCGTGGCGCAAACTTCATCGATCCTAAATTTGGGCCGGTTTGGGCTACCAGCCACTTGGGCGACGACACGATCGCTGTTATCGGTACCGATCCTGTCAAGAACAAGGCTAATGCCTGGAAAGTGGTAAGAAGCATCAAGGGGCATGGCGCCGGATCGCTGTTCATCAAGAGCCATCCGAAATCCAAAAACCTGTGGGTCGACGCACCGCTCAATCCGGACACCAAGGTGTTCCAGTCGGTCGGCGTGCTTGACATCAACAACCTTGAAGGCGGCGTTACCGTATTGCCAATCGCCGAATGGGCCAACCTCGGTGAAGGTTCCAAGCGCGTGGTTCAGCCGGAATACAACAAGGCTGGCGACGAAGTCTGGTTCTCGGTTTGGAGCGGCACCAAAGACAAATCTGCCATCGTGATCGTGGATGACAAGACCCGCAAGCTGAAGCAGGTGATTACCGATCCAAGGCTGATCACGCCTACCGGGCACTTCAACCTCTACAACACACAGCACGACGTTTACTGAGATACTTTGCCATGGAGCAGAAATTTTGGTCATTGCCTCTTGACGATGGCGTTTATTTTGTGCATTCTGGCGGGACTGTTTGTCGGCAGGTTTTTTAAGGCTACCTTAAGATGCGCAGTGGGAGTTGTTAATTTAAAAATTTTGGGAGGTATTTTTATGAGCAAGAGTTACAAAAACATACTGGCGGCGCTGACCGTGGCGGCGGCTCTGCCACTGGCCATTTCCAGCGCTTATGGCGCTGAAGCAGCGGGAATCTCCGCAGAAGAGATGACAACTGCATCAAAGCTATATTTTAACCGTTGCGCGGGTTGTCACGGGACAACAAGAAAAGGCGCTACAGGGCCCAATATTACCGACGAAACTGCAAAGAAGAAGGGTTACACCGCAGAGGTATTTAACGCATTTATCACCAATGGAACGCCAGGCGGCATGCCGGCTTTTGGCGGTGGTGAACTTAGCGCAGAAGAAATAACGCTTCTCGGAAAATTCCTCATGGAGCCTCCTCCCACGCCACCAGAGTTGGGCATGGCAGAAATAAAGGAATCCTGGAAGCTTGTCGTTCCAGAGGATAAAAGACCCAAAAAACCTGAGCACACCAGAAACTACAAGAATTATTTCGGTGTGGTCTTGAGGGATGCCGGCCAGGTAGCCATTCTTGACGGAGACACCAAAGAAGTCGTCAATATCGTGAAAACAGGCTTTGCAATCCATATTCTGCGCTCCTCCGCATCGGGCCGGTATTTCTATTCCATCGGACGCGACGGCAGGGCATCCATGATCGACCTCTTTATGGATAAGCCTGGCGTAGTGGCCGAGGTGAAGCCATGTCATGACGCGCGCAGCATCGACTCCAGCAAGTACCACGGCCCGAAAGGGGATTTCGCGGATAAGCTGGCTATCGTCGGATGCTACTGGCCGCCCCAGTTTGCCATTCTTGATGGCCAGACGCTGGAACCCAAGAAGCTGGTCAGCACCCGCTCTTTCACCTATGACACGAACGAATATGTCAACGAGGCGCGGGTGGCAGCTATTATCGCGGGGCATAAGGATTCGGTGTGGATCGCCAACGTCAAGGAGTCCGGATATATCTGGACCATTGATTACTCGGACCTGAAAAACCTGAAGATCACGATGGCTGAAACCGAGCGGTTCCTTCACGATGGCGGCTGGGATGCCACCAAGCGGTACGTGCAGATGGCGGCCAACATGAGAAACAAGATGGTGATCGTGGACAGTGAGACGGGCAAGCAGATCGCTCAAGTCGAGACTGGCCAGAAGCCGCATCCTGGTCGTGGCGCAAACTGGGTTGATCCTAAGTACGGCCCGGTAACGGCGACTCCGCATCTGGGTGAAGGCAAGGTTGCCGCATGGGGCAGCGATCCCAAGGGGCATAAACAGCACGCCTGGAAGGTTGTACGCAACGTTGAGACCCTCGGCGGCGGCGGACTGTTTGTCAAGACTCATCCCAAGGCCACTCATGTATGGGTTGACCATACCCTGAACCCAGATGATGTAATCAAGAGAAGCGTGTGTGCCTTTGAGAAAGCCGACCCAACCAAGAAGAAATGCTGGCAGGTGGCGGATCATGGTCGCGTAACTCACTTCGAGTACAATCAGGCGGGTAACGAGGTATGGGTTGCCGTGTGGGATCAAGTCGGCGAACTGGTCATTTATGATGACAAGACCCTCAAGGAAATCAAGAGGATCAAAGGGGATTGGCTCAGGACGCCCACAGGCCACTTCAACAACTATAACGGCATGATGGATATTTATTAATTTAATGTCTATAATATCTGCGAAGGGGGTTGACCCCCTTTGCAGAAAAACTAACTAGAGGAGAAAGCATGAAAAAGATATTTGGCACAGCATTGGCGGCACTGATGGTTCTGGCAGTTTCGGCTGCTCCTGGTTTTGCGGCAGAAAAGGCGGCGGCACCAGCAGCAAAGGCGGCACCAGCGCCAGTAAATTACTGGGACGGTTGGACAAAGGTCTATTCGCTGGATATGTTCCCGGAGTGCGGCGTGAATGTTCTCGGTGCGGGCGGTGACGACATCCTTCAGGTGACCGTAGATACCTATTGCGGGGTAAAGCCGGGCGGGTATGTTGCTTACATCAACCCAAAAATGATGGATGTATACAAGAAAAAAGGCAACAAGTATCCAGATGGTCAAGTTGGCGTTCTGGTCTTTAAAAAGATCGGCGCTGCATTTACAACAGACATCAAAGACGGCAAGCCGATCATGGACGTTAAGGCCATAGCAGATGGCAAGTCAATTGCATCGAAAGACAAAGGCCACCCGTTGAATCCGGAGACCTGCTTTAACTGCCATGAAACTGTACAAGGTGGCGTATGCAAAAAACATGGCTATGTCTGCGGCGATGTCGTGTTCAGATCGAAGTAACAGCAGAATGTAATTTGGTTTAAAGTTTCACCAATAAAACGGCCAAAGGGGAAACCCTTTGGCCGTTTGCTATTCTCCATCATTCCTAATAAAATCCCCGCCTTTGTATTAGCCCGTATTGGTATGATTATCGCCCCTGATTTTCCATCTCCGGCTTGAGTGAATTCCCATTTCGCATCAGGCTGTCTACCAATGAACCCATAGAAACAACCTAATGAAAACCAAATTTATTAAAGCGCGGCAGTTGTTAACGTTGGGCTGCCTTTGCGGCTTGGCCAATGTGGCGGGCGCAGCACAGAGCGGCGATACGGTAGAGCTGGGCGAGGTGGTGGTGACGGCAACCCGCACCAAGGCTACGCTCTCCGATGCGCCTGCGGCGGTAACCGTAGTCAATGCCCAGAATATCGAAACAAAAAATGCATCGCGCCTCGGCGATGTGCTGGAACAGGTACCCAGCCTCTATTTGCGCGGCGGCGCGCTCGGCCAGTCGCAGGGCACCATAGGAACCAGCGGCATGTCGCTGCGCGGCATCGACCAGACCAAAACGCTCATCCTGCTCGACGGCCAGCCGATCCAGGACGCCAGCTCCGGAAAAACCAACTGGCGGGTCCCGTTTGTCGAGGACATCGCCCGTGTCGAGGTGGTTCCCGGCGCATTTTCTTCGCTGTACGGCAGCAACGCCATTGGCGGCGTGGTCAATATCATCACCAAACAGCCGGACAAGCGCGAGTTTACCGCCAAGATCAAGAAAGGCTGGAGCGATGCCAGCGGCGAGGATGCCAGCATTTATTTCCGCGACAAGCTGGACAGCGGGCTGGGGTTCGTGGGCGGGCTCGGCTATCAGAACCGCGACAGCTATGTGAACGATTTTGTCGTCAAGGCTCCGGTCGCCGGAGCGCCAGGCACGACTGTCACGGGCACGCCTGTCACGGGCGCGCAGGCCATCACCACACGGGAGGGCGTACCGACTTATCTGCTGGGCGATTTGGGAGCTGCGCCGTGGGAATCGACCAACGCCACCGCCAAGCTGTTCTATGACCTGAATGCCCGCGACAAAATTTACGCCGGCATCAATCATCAGGAAACCCGACAAAGTTACAACCAGTTCAACACCTACCTCAGGAATGCCGCTAGCGGCGCGCCGGTTTCCAGCGGGACGCTGGACATCAACGGGCAGCGTGTCGCCCTGACGAATTACGATTTCACCCTTTTTTCGTTTTTACCGCTGCATGAAACCACGTCGCGGTATTTTGTCGGTTATGACGGAGCCATCGGCAACGACTACCTGCTGAAAGCCGACCTCGGAAAAATCGAGCGCACCTATAACTTTACGCTGGCCAGCCCGACCGCCACCTGGAACAGCGGCACGGGCACACTTTCGGATACACCGAACGATGGCCTTGATGGTACCGTTCAGTTGAGCTTTCCTGTGGGCGGCAACCACTTCGTGGTAACGGGGTTGGCGCTGCATAAGGACTCGGTGAACCAGCAAATCTACGCGCTTTCCAACTGGCGTAATCCGGGCTCCAAAACCGCCATGAACAGCGGCTACAACGGCCAATCGACGACGGTTTCCGTTTTCGCGCAGGACGAAATCAGCGCAACGGATGCACTCAAAATCTATCTGGGCGGACGCTGGGATGACTGGGAAACCCAGGGCGATAATTTCAGCAACGTCGCCCCGATCGGTACGACGCTCTATGCGTCGCGCAGTATCTCGGCATTCAGCCCCAAAGTGTCTGCGGTGTACAAGCTATCCGAAGCGGCCATACTGCGCGCCTCGTTCGGCAGGTCTTTCCGTGCACCCACCAATCAAGACTTGTACACCGCCTCAACCAGCCGGGGCAGGACAACTACCGGTGATCCCAACCTGCAACCCGAGCGCGGCACGACCTGGGAAGTGGGCGGGGAGTTTCGATTCATGGAGAATACCAAGGCGACGGCCACCTACTACGACACGCGATTAAGTGATCTGATTTACCTGATGCAGGTTAACGCGACCAATTCGCTGCGCATCAATGCGGCGAAAGCCAAGGTGCAGGGAATTGAGCTGGGCATTGCAACAAAATTGGCGAATTGGCTCGAACTGGATGCCAACTATGCCTATATTGATTCGAAAATGCTGGAAAATGCAGCCGACCCCCTGGCTGTCGGCAAGCGCCTGACGGATTCTCCCAGGAACATCGCCGGCATCGGTCTGACCGCGCATCAGGGAGACTGGTCCGGCGCGTTGAATGCGCGCTATGTGAGCCACATTTTCTGGAATGCGCAAAACACCGACATCGTGGAAGGCGTACCGGGCAGCTACGACGCGCACACCATGGTGAACGCCAAGGTTGGCTATGCGTTCTCCAAAATGGTGAAGGGATCGATTGCCATCAATAATCTGCTGGATAAGAAGGCCTATTCGTATTTTCTGCTGCCTGGGCGCAATGTGACGGTCGAAGTAGACTTTTCCTTATAAAAATAGCCCCCTTCTTCTGAGTGGAGAATCCTCCTTTGACAAAAGAGGAGAAATGAAGCGGAGGGGGACTTGATGCTCTTTCACAGTAAGCTTGCCGACGAATATGATCTATCCGGATTTTTTTGACGAAGTGCCCAGAATCAGCCTGCATGACCCGTTAGCCGAATTTCTCGGCGCAACGCAAGGCGGGATTCTGCAATACGGCTATGTCGATGCGGTGCGGCTGGCCGGGCATTCCTGTCCGACGGTTGCGTCAGCCTACTGGTCAACCTGCAAGGCCTTGGCCTTTCTCTACCCGGACACACTGCCGGTGCGCGGCGCTATCCGCGTGGAGTTCAGGCAGGACAGCAGCAGCGGCGTGACCGGCGTTATCGCCAATGTCGTGAGCATGTTGACCGGCGCGACGTTGGATACCGGCTTCAAGGGTCTGGCCGGACAATTCGACCGGCGGCGTTTGCTGTTCTTTGCGGTGGACATGCCGGGGGAGCTGCGCTTTACCCGGCTGGGTACGGGTCAGGCGGTCTATGCTGCGGCCAATTTACAACATGTGCCGGGTTCGCCGCGCATATCGGAGCTGATGGCAAGTTGCCTTGACCAGACGGCTACCCCGGCTGAAATTGCCGAATTCCAAGCGCTATGGCAGGAGCGGGTGCGCCGCATCCTGCTCGATTACGGCAACGATCCGCAGGTTTTTGCGCTGGCCCCTGTTTGATCGGCGTATACCATGAAGAGAAGCACGGCGCTGCAACCCTTATCGCGCGAGCACCACACCGCGCTTACTTTGGCTAAGGCATGCGAACGGGCGGCGCAATCGCGTGACGAGAATCGGATAAGCGAAACCTGCCAGCGCGTGATTCGGGCATTCGCCGTTGAACTGGAGCCGCATTTTCAAGTTGAGGAGCAGTCGTTGCTGCCGCTCCTGCATGAGGCAGAAAACCAGCCGCTCGCACAACGCACCCAGGCGGATCACCAGCAACTGCGCGCGCTGCTCGATAGTTTGCGAAAGAATGATATTGGAGCGTTGGACAATTTCGGCAAGCTCTTGTCGGCGCATGTCCGCTTCGAAGAAAGGGAACTTTTTCCGGCGCTTGAAAGTTTGCTGCCGTAAAAGTTGCGGGGCGGTCGCGCCGTAAACCTTTGGCTGGTTGCGAATGCGGGTCGGAAATTTTCCGATGCCCATCACTTTTTCCGCATCACTTTTCCATGGTCCAGCTCGGTACGGCATGCTCGATCATGTAGTCCACCGATGCCTTGACTTCTGCCACGGTCAACTTGGTATTGGAGCCGCGCGACGGCATGTTGCCTTTCTTTCCCCGGTAACCGTTGATGGCGTGACCATAGAGAATTTCCTTGTCTTGCGCGAGGCGCGATTCCCAATCTAACCTGTTGCCCATACGCGGCGCGCCCCTTAATCCGCTCTTATGGCAAATGCTGCAAGTGCTTTTGAAGACCTTCTCGCCGGTTGCCAGATTTGCTGCTGTCGCCGCATTGGGCGTTGCGGCAACGGCCTCGTTTTTGCCGCCAGATGCGGATAAAATCGCAAGCGATACGAGGGTTATCAATAGTGGTTTTTTCATGATGATCGTTTTTATTCAGGCGGCATTCATGCCATGCCAGATAGGTTAGCGAATTGTAAATTGTTTGGCCGTAGCGGGAAACATACTCATATCCGACCAAAAACAACCCAACGATTTTACAATGCTCAATTTACGCGGATAAGACGCAATGAGGCGTATCAAGTTCCTTAACCGGCCAGCGACTTCCGCATCATCCGCCTGTCTTGCGAGGTGGCTGACCAATCCGCCATCAGGGCTTGGAGGCTTCTTTTGCCGCGTTTTCAGGGGTGCCTTGAGGCTTGTCCTGGATAATATTTGGGATGATTTGGGGGGTAATTTCCGGGGCGATTTCCGGCTCGACACGTGTTTTGCCTTTATTACGCACCACGCGCACGCGGTCGCCAACCTTGAATGTCTCCGGATTGCCGGGCTGCATCACATAAGCGCTCTTGCCCTCCCCGCCATCCAGCTTGACCCAGATTTCCATGCCGGGCTTGGTCGCGATACCCGCCTGATGGCCGAGTGTACCGCCGAGCACGCCGCCGAGTATTGTGCCAATTGTAGCGCCGCGACCACCGCCCGCACTGGCGCCGCCGACTTGTCCGAAGACGCCGCCAACGTGGGAGCCGCTGCCGGAACTGGCATCCATTTCAATCGGCGTGACGCTTTCGATCAAGCCCAGCCTGATGATGGCAACATTGTCGGCGTTATCGCCACCGATGCCACCCCGCTGATCGCTGGCGCACCCGCCCAGCAACAGTGCAGCGATGAGCAAGGCGATACGCATGATCTACAGCGGTACAGCAAAACCAAAGTGCTGCTGGAACTGCGCCTTCACTTCGTCGCGGGACGGCGCGTGGTTCTGCCCGCCACGGCTGGCGATCTTGAGTGTGCCGAGCAGCGAGGCCAGCCGTCCGGTGGTCTCCCAGTCCCAGCCCTGCTGGATGCCGTGCAGCAACCCGGCGCGATACGCGTCGCCGCAGCCGGTCGGGTCGAGCAGTGCGGTAGGCTTGGCACAGGGGATCGCAATTTCCTTGCCGTTGGCATAGATGATCGAACCTTGCGCGCCGAGAGTCACGATGAAGGCACGCTTCGCTTTGGCGAGCTCCTCGATTTTTTTGCCGGTCTTGTCCTGCAACAGTTGCGCCTCGTAGTCGTTCACCGTCACATAGTCGGCCTGCTCGACGAAATGCAGCAAATCATCTCCGCCGAACATCGGCATCCCCTGGCCAGGATCGAATACCCACGGGATGCCCGCTTCGCGGAATTCGCGCGCGTGCTGCAACATGCCCTCGCGGCCGTCCGGTGAGACGATGCCGAGGCTGACATTCTTCGCGTCGCCGACATGATTGCGTTCCGAAAAGCTCATCGCGCCGGGATGGAATGCGGTGATCTGGTTGTCGTCCAGGTCGGTGGTGATGAACGCCTGCCCGGTAAAGCTGTCCGGCACATGGCGGATATGCTGCTGCGACAGGTCGAGCTTTTTCAGGCGCGCCGCATAAGGGTCGAAATCGTCGCCCACCGTCGCCATGATCAGCGGATTGCCGCCGAGCAGCTGCAGGTTATACGCGATATTGCCCGCGCAGCCGCCGAATTCGCGGCGCATCTCCGGCACCAGGAACGCCACGTTCAGGATATGTATCTGCTCGGGCAGAATGTGTTTCTTGAATTGGTCCTGGAACACCATGATGGTGTCGTAGGCCATCGAACCGCAAATCAGTGTGTGCATCGTAAAAAACCTTGCTGTGTTGAAGGATGTAAATTGTAACATTTGGTTGGCGGTTGCCAGATGGACGATCATCAGGCGGACGATTGTTGGCTGCGGCAAATGGCGCGATGGCATACAATTGCGCTATCCTTTTTTCTGGTGTCAGTCGATGTACCTGAAACTTGTCTTGGCTACCTTGCTGCTGGCTTTTTGCGCGGTAGTATTAAGCGCCTACGCGCGCCTTGCCGATGCCGGCCTGGGTTGCACCAATTGGCCATCCTGCTATGAGGAGAATGCGCTGAAGGAGCGGCAGCCGCCCCAGCCGGGCATGGCACGCGGCCACACTTCGTGGCCGTGGAAGCTGCACAGCCAGGTGGTGCAATTGCTGGGCTTGCTGGCTATCGCGGTATGCGGGCTGGCATGGAAAAAGCGCAAGGCCTTGCGCCAATCGCCGTTGCTGCCGACCCTGTTGCTGGGGTTGATGGTATTTATGGCGGCGTTCGGTATCTGGGCTTTTGCCCACCTGCCACGCCCGATCATCGTGCTGGTGCATCTTGCGGGCGGGGTGGCGATGCTGATGCTGCTGACATGGATCGCGCTGCGCCAGTTGGCGGCGGCTGATGCGGTCTATCCGAGTGCGATGCAAAAATGGCGCGGTGCGGTGCGCTTCGGCATTGCGCTGCTGCTGGCCGAGATCATGCTGGGCGGCTGGGCCAGTTCCAATTTCGCCGCGTTGGCCTGCACCGGGCTGCCGCTCTGCCAGGGTGCGCTGCTGCCGGCTATGGATTTTTCCTATAGTTTCGCCCCTTACGGCCTGCCGCTTTCTGCGGAAAGGCTGACCGCGATCCACTGGATGCATCGGGCCGGTGCGCTTCTTGCCGTAGCCTATCTGGGCTGGCTGTCATTCAAAATCATGGCAGTGCATGGCCTGCACAACATCGGCAAGGTGCTCCTGTGTTTGATCGCTGTGCAGCTTGCGCTCGGCATTGCCAATGTGCTGCTCGATTTGCCGCTGCCGGTCGCGGTGGCACACAACGCGGCGGCGATGCTGTTGCTGGTCGCACTGGTCACCTTGAGTTTCAGGCTGCGCAAGACGTGAGCCTGAAAATTTTATTTCCATCAACCCGAATAATCCATTCGGGCGTAAGTCGGGCTTCAGCCCGACCGCTTCGGCAGGCTCAGGATAGGCATGTCGGGTTAAAACCCAACCTGCAACTTCCTGATTTTGTGATGATGCAATGGCTATTGAACTATCAAGGATCAAGCAATAGCCTTCAGCAACATTCGCGTCGCCAATAAAAATAACAGAATGGCAAAGCCACGGCGCAGCGGTTTTAGCGGCAGCCGATGGGTGGCTTTCGCGCCCAGCGGGGTGGTGAAGGCGCTGCCGAAAATGAGCATGAACAGCGCTGGAAGATAGACGAACCCCAGCGTCCCGGCGGGCAGCGTGTGCAGCATCAGGCCGGTAGCGGCATAACCTATCGTGCCGCCGAGCGCGATGGGAAAACCGAGCGCGGCCGAAGTGCCGATGGCATGTTTGAACGGGATGTTGTGCCACAGCATGTAGGGTATGCTCAGCGTTCCGCCGCCGATGGAAACCAGACTGCTGATCGCGCCTATGCCGCTGCCGACCAGCGTCAGGCCGACGCGTCCGGGCAGTTGCCGGGTGGCTTTCGGCCTGAAGCCGAGCAGCATTTGCGCGGCGGCAAAATACACGAACAGCGCAAAAAATACCGACAGGTAAAGCTGCGGGGAACCGCTGGCGAACAGTGTCCCGAGCAACGTGCCCAGCAGCAGACCCGGCGTCATGCCGCGCACGATGCACATGTTGACCGCGCCATGCGCGTAGTGCGTATGCGCGCTGGAGGCTGCGGTGTAGAGAATGGCGGCCATCGAAGTGCCCAGCGCGAGATGCAGGCTTTGTGCGCCGCCCAGATGCTGCGCCTCGAACAGCCAGCCCAATACCGGCACCAGAATCAGCCCGCCGCCGATGCCGAGCAATCCGGCAAAAAAACCGACAAAAGCACCGAGCAGGAGATAGGCGATATGCCACTCCATCAATCATGCACCAGATTTTTCAGGATGAACTGCCACTCCGCCGGATCGAGCGGGGTGATCGACAGGCGGTTGCCGCGCTGCAAGGTGCGCATTCGCGCCAGTTGCGGATGCTGCCGCAACTCGCCGATAGTAATGAGCGGTATCTTGCGCAGCAGTTGCACATCCACATTGAACCAGCGCGGTTGTTCCGGCGTAGCCTTGGGATCGAAGTATTTGCCGTTGCGGTCGAACTGCGTGGCATCGGGATAAACGCTGCTGCTGACTCTGGCGATACCGGCGATGCCCGGCTCCTTGCAGTTGGAGTGGTAAAACAGCGCGCCGTCGCCGACCCGCATCTGGTCGCGCATGAAGTTGCGCGCCTGATAGTTGCGCACCCCGTACCAAGCGACAGTCTGATTGGGCATCGCGGCAAGGTCGTCGACGCTGCAATCGCCCGGTTCGGATTTCATCAGCCAGTAACGCATTGTTCTTCCTATAAGGATTTCTAATTATTTAATAGTAAAGAGATTATAATTATTCATGTCCAGTGGGATTTTGGAAAATCCATTAAAATTCCACTCAATTTCACACATACTTTCACACACTTTTTTCACGGGCTATATTATGGCGAAGTTAACAGATAGAGCGTGTGCGACAACAAAACTAAACCCGAAGGGCCATATCTTACTTGGTGATGGATAGACGTTGCGTAGACGGTGCGCTTCGTCGATGACGACCAAGTCCAAGGGCAATGCATGAACGTCGGCTGCCTTGCTTTTGGCGAACTGGTAAGAGCAGATTATGATCTCAGGTGACTCGAACGGGCGGAACTGCCCCTGCCTGATGGCCGCGTTGTAGGACTTGGCTTCGAGAATACGACAGGGCAGGAAGAATTTTTCGGAACCGCCAATAAATGTTGCTGCATAAAGTAGGCCAAATGGAATAAATCCAAGGTCGATCATGCGCCATACTGTCGCCATTAACGCGGCAGAACCAGCCAACGCTTTATATTACGGATCACTTCAGCAGCGGATGATCCTTGGGCAATTGCTTGGCATACCACATCGTCAGTTTATGCCGCATAGTTTTTTCGGCGACTTGATCTTCAGGCAAAGGCTGCATGACTTTATCGTGTACCAGCAAGCGATAGAGGTAGAGCAGTTTCTCGCTTGCCGAATCGGTTGCTTCAAACTCGACCACGCCCCGCCCTTCCGCATACTTCACGCCAGCAAGCATGGCTTCCTTGAATAAAGCGGCTTCATTTTTAATTTTTTTCATGGCATACCTCATCAAATGTACGCTAATCTACCTTCAAGGTAATCGTCAGCAGGCGATGCGAATCCAGTTGTCATTATAGAAAGTTGAGGGGTGATTTACTACATTCTATGGAACGATAATTCGCTGTCAATGGATCACAGATTACCACTTCTCGCAGGCTACCTTCCATAAAGTTCTCACAGCCGAATCAGGCGGAGCCTGATTCCATCCGGCAGCGGAATTATTTTGATAAACCATATCACCAGCACCCATTTTCTTGGAGTGATTCGATGAAGCGAGGAAGCGGTACTGCTCTCCCCTGCAATCAAACTCATTGTGCATCCTCATAGACAAATACGGCTTCGGGAGCGTTGCATCCGCTACCTGCAAATCTAACATGCTCCACATCTTCACCCTGTTGCCCGCCTTGTGAATAGTGGTGAGGTCGGCATAGACGGTCTTGGCATCATTGTACCCAACCTCAAGCATGGTGCGTTACGTGATCTGTCATATCTGTTAAACCCAGATAATCCATTTGGACGTAGGTCGGGCTTCAGCCCGACATGTCGGGTTAAAACCCGACCTACAACCCATTGATTTTGCAATGCCTCAAGAGCTAATGAACTATCTGGGTTAAACCCCGAACCTTGCACTGCGCAAATCTATCCCCTCTCGACTTCCATGTCTCACGCCTCTTCACAAGGCATCGGGTTGAATGAGAGTTATAGTGAATGCGACTTTGCAATCCCTTGATGTTTTCAGCGCCGATCTGCAGCCTGCTTTCGGGGAAGCAATGACAGAGGGTGGCGGGCAGATCGGTGTCAAAGACATGGCATCGTGAATTGCCGGTTACCAAATATTTGCAGCATGAGACAATGGCCGCCATGACGCTAAACAACATTCCCATGTTCCTGACTCTGACCGGCATCTATGAGCCATCTGCCATCCAGCAGCTTCCTGATGGGCGTTTCATCGTTGTCGAAGATGAAAAGCAGTATCCGTTCAGCCTGGTCACGATCAACCCCGATGGGAGCATTGGCAGTGTTCCGCTGAGCCCTGAATCGCTGGAAGCCGGCGATGCCTTCTGGAAGCTGGATGATCTTGAAGGGGTCGCTCTCGGCCAGTCGGGGTATATCTACACCACCACATCACATTCGCGCGACGGCGATGGCGACGAGAAGAAGTCCCGTGACAAACTGGTACGGTTCAAAATCGAGGGCGACCGCGTGGTCGAGCCAATGCTGGTCAGAGGGCTGAAACCAGCCTTAGTGGCGACTCACCCTGTACTGGCATCCGCAGCAGAGATACGAGACGTCAAGACCGGCGGCGGGCTCAATATTGAGGCGCTGGAGATCAGCCCCGACCATCAGCGTCTGCTGATTGGCTTTCGCAGTCCGTTGATCGACAATCGGGCCATCATCGCCAGCGTTGAGAACCCGTCTGAAATATTTGAAGCAGGCAAACCACCCCGGATCTCGGCTACCCTGGAAACGCTGGACCTCGGCGGCAACGGGATTCGCGGCATGTCCTACCTTCCATCCCTCGACGGGTATCTTGTTATCAGCGGCCCCGCCTCACGCGAGCAGATTCACTTCCAACTCTGGTTCTGGAGCGGTCGGCAAGGTAATCCTGCACGCCTAGTCACCGTTCCTGGCCTGCAAGGCTTGGAGCACGCTGAAGGAATAAGCCCCGCCGTAATCGATGGCCAGCAGCGGATCATCATTGTCAGCGATGACGGCAGCAGAAAAGAAGGGCGCTTCGCCCGTTTTTTGCTGCTTGACCCAAAGCAACTGCAGATTGCACCTTGACCTGAAAAAGCGAACATCCAAGGACTCCAAGCCTCGTCAGCATCGCATTCTTCCTGGCACACACAACAAGTACGAATGTCCTATTCCCAAGAACCAATCTTCGGATGATATTTAAATTGTGGTTGGGATCATCGTAAAATCTGCGAGGTCAGGTGGCCTGAATTCATGGTCACACTCAGTGTCCCGCAATGGACGCGGATAAAAATCCGTAGCTGACGTAGCCGAACCCGAGCTGTGCCGATTTCGACTTTGTGGAATGACTTGATGGTTGGTCGGCGTCTGGCTATCGTCACGAATTGACGCGACCAGAATGTGAGAGCGCTGAAACGGGGAGCAGCATCCTGCCCGCTTGGCCTTGCAGCGGGATAAAGCCGAAGTGCGTGTAGAACGCGATGGCTTTTTTGTCTTTGGCATCGACGACAATTCCCGCCACGGCCAGAACAGAACTGGCCTGAGAGACCTTCCGGCAGGCATCGGCAAGCATGATCGAACCCAATCCCTTGCCCTGGAATGCCAAACCCACCGCAAGCCTGCCGATCAATGCAACCGGCACCGGATAGCGTGGCAGCTTCCGCATCAGGGACTCGGGAAGACTGGAGCAGCTGACACTTCCCGCGCTCAGGGTGAAGAATCCGGCTGGTTGCCGCAGATTGTCCTCGGGGGTGGCGACAAAGACCCGGGCGACATTCTTGCGCATATCTTGCGATGCATAGCGGCGGATGTAATTATCCAGAGGCTCGCTGCCGCATTGAAAGCTTGCCGTGTCGACGGACGCATCAAGCGGCCTGATTTGATAAGTTATCACCGGCGCACTTTGTCGGTATGACGTTTGAAGGCGCGCCCCATTGCCGCATTGGGTTTGAGCGGTGCATCCAGCGCAGCCAAGAATGCCTCGAAATCCTTGGGTTTCAAGGTGATTGACTCATGTTCCTGCACAATGCGCTCGGCAGATGCCAGAGCATGTGACAGGACGAACTCGGAAATGCTGACATGCGCATAACTGGCTGCCTTGTCCAGCAGCTGGCGCGTGCGGCTGTCGCACCGAATATTCAGACGGCTTTCCTTGGTCGTTGCGGTTTCCATGGTGGACTCCTGAAGTTTGATAGACGAATTGTGCGCCATCTGTACTCACGTTGCAACAGTTGCACGTCTTCAATAATTTCCTTGCAGAACTCGGCACCGTACGTATCCCTGGCTTGCTGTCCGGGGTGGCAGCAGTTCAGGCCGATGTGGGGGAATTGGATGAGGACGCGCTGCTGGCCGAGTTGGGTATCGGCGATAATCCCGCCAATCAGGATGACATCACCGTGCTGCGCCATGTGCGTTCCAGCGTTGAAAAGCGTGCGGCGGAGGAAATTGCCGATCGCACACCCCGTGCGCGGATTTTGATAAGTTCCAAGCACTGTTCGAGCAGGTGGAACGGGAGCTGAAGGGGGGCGTTCGCATAACGCTGCGCTTCGGTCGCGATGCCAGTATCGCCAGCGGAAACTATTTCATCGTCGGCGGGCAGCTTGCCTATGTTGCCGAAGTTGGCGAAACCATCAAGGCGACAAACGGTGAAAGCGATGCACGTCTGCGCGTCATCTACGCCAACGGCACGGAAAGCAATTTGCTGCGCCGCTCTCTACAACGTGCGCTCTACAAGGACGAGACAGGCCGCCGCCTGACCGACCCGGACATGGGGCCGCTGTTTGGCGATGCGCCGGAACCAGACGACATTGCTTCCGGCACCATCTACGTGCTGCGCAGCCTGTCCGGCCATCCGTTCGTCGCCGAGCATCGCGAGCTAATCCACAAGATCGGCGTGACCGGCGGCAAAGTAGAGACCCGCATCGCAAATGCGGAAAAGGATGCCACCTACCTATTGGCCGATGTGGAGGTGGTCGCCACCTACAAGCTCCACAACCTGAATCGCACCAAACTGGAAAATATATTCCACCGCTTGTTCGGCGCAGCGCAGCTCGACTTGACCATCGAGGACCGATTCGAAAATCCGGTCAAGCCGCGAGAGTGGTTCCTGGTTCCGCTCCATGTGATTGACGAAGCGGTTCAGCGCATTCGGGATGGGGCGATTACCGAAGTGGTTTATGACCCGAAGACGGCACGGTTGGTAGGATGAGCGTATGCAGAATTCTGTGGATTTGCGCTGACAGCTCCGCATTCCAATGTTGGAGTTCATCATTAACGGACTCTGACGACCGGCAGTTAACGGGCATCCTATTTATGCCCAGTATAAGCAATATTTCCATGACTACAGACGTTGATATTTCTGCTTTACATCTTTCGCAAACAAATTGGCATAATTTTGCTTGATCTGGGTGGAGTGAATGAGAGTACAATTTTCAAATAACCTAACAGTTTGGTTAAAATGCAAGTCTGCGCATACAAAGGGCTGCTAATTGCTGTCCTGACACGGAACGAGCACTGCCCGCCGCATGTGCATGTGGGTTCGGACAAATGGGAGGCTCGTTTCGAATTTAGTTTCTGGCACAACGGTGTGCGGTTATATGACGTGATGCCAGCGCAGAAACAGCCGACCGTCGAGGTATTGGAAGAATTACGACAAGAGCTCAAGCTGCCGATTCATCTGCGCCGCGCCCGTGAAATCTGGTGGAGCAGTTCGCAAACAGTTTGCTTGGTGAATCAGCTTTGGGACGTTGATGCTGGCGAGGTAGTTAGCGCCAAGGATCGTCGTCCTGAAGCAAAAGTGGTTGAATCTGCACATTTCGACGCGCATGCGTACAAGACAGTGTTGAGGTTAGCAGGGCAAACCAGCCTTTGGGAGATTTCGTTATGAAAACGTTAAAAGCACAGAATCGGTTCGATGAACCGGTTACACCGGCTGTATTGGAGAGGGCGATAGAGCGTGGTCGGAATCGGCGCGCTCCAAGACTGCATGCGACCGTCGTGCAATACTTGTCGTCGAGCAAGTCGTTGATGATTGGCTTCGCAGATCAAAGTGCCGTGACTTTGCCGGTAAAGAACTACCCAGAATTAGCCAACTTGAGTGTGATCGAACTCAATCATTTGGCGGTGGGCTTCGGCGGTAGTGCGTTGTGCCTGGAAGAACTCGACTTGCACGTCTCGATTGCTGGCTTGGTGTCGGCCAGCGAATCACTGATGGAAATGGCTGCTACGGTCATTGCCGCTCGTAACGGCAGTCGCAGCAGTGCGGTAAAGAGTCAGACTTCGCGAGACAACGGCCTGAAAGGTGGCCGCCCGCGCAAGTTGGCTGCGGTCGGGTAATGCCATTTTTGGCGCGAAGCTGTACTTCGCGTCTGCCCCTTTCAGCGTGCTAAAAATGCTATAACATTCATTGCACATAAAGATGTTAATCACCTGTGTTCGTCCATTACATTCCAATCAACAATCGTACCGCACTTCTCGGTGCTTTATTTCGTTTATCGATTCCGAGCTGCCAAGCAGGTAAACGTGCCATCCGACTGGGAATGACTTGGAATGACCAGATTTGGTTCGTTCTAACCGAACAACTGCAAATCAAGCGGCTCGTATTTCTGAATATCATCAAGGAAAAATCGACAACTCTGGCCGGTAATGCCGATGACATGTTTGAACTCGACTTTGCACTGATAACCAGTGAACTCGCCAATATGCTGACCGACCTGACCGAAGCACTCGGTGGCGAAATATTGAATAACAATTGATCCTGTTTTTGGCAAAGCACTCAATAACCATCCGCAAAGCAGTACAAGCAGTCAGATGCTGGAGCACTGAAAAACCGCCAACTAGTCACAAGTGATGTTATCACTAGTCAAGAATTGGCTCACAGTTGCCAGGAAACCTAAAATCCAGTATTTATGAGACTTCCAGCAGTATTTACTCCCCTCAATTCACCCACTCGAATCCGTGAAGACCTGAAATAGAGATAGGGATTGATTTGCGTAGTGCGTGGTTTGGGATATGGCAGGCGCGAAATTCAGTATATATTCATCTAAGGCGTTTTGTGGTTATATTGCCACGGGTTTAGGCAATCGGCTTATTGAGGTGAAGAATGTTATCTGGCATATTCGGCAAAAAATCTGATCATCCCATGGCTGACATGAAATCCGCGCAGGCGTTACTCGACGATTTGCCGAAGAACGATGCGCACAAATCGCTCATGGAGTTGGCCGAGTGGATCGAGTCGGTGGCGGATAATACCGATTTCAAGCCGGATCACCAGTTTGCCGTATTGCGCCTGCTCGATGAGACCGCCCAGCCTTACATGCGCAAGTTGGCGCGCGATTATTTTTCGCCGCAAGAGCTGAACAAGTTCCAGGAAAACCGTTTGTGGCTGGTGCTGGGCAATTTTTACCGCCATGCCGCCAGGGCATATTACGCGGTGTTCAGGCGCTATGGCAGCGGCGACAAGGGTATCGCCGCAATCAAGGCGCAACTGCCGCTGCTGGCAGCGCGCGCAGTGTATGCCATGACCGGAGAATTGAAATATATTTGCGCGCACTATGGCCCGGTCGACAACACGATCTGGGGCAATCTTGCGCTGCTGTATCAGCATGCCGAGCAGCAGCAATATCTGGATACGCCGCTTGCCCTCTATCCGGGCGCAGCCGCCAACACCACGGTGCAAGGCGAGCTGGGGCGCTTGCTCGGCTGGTATAGCTGCGGGGTCAACACCCTGAAGCCGCTGTACATGCACCTGACCGAGCGGATCGTCGGGCAATATTGTTCCACCATCGAGATCGGCGCGCAGCAGGATGCGAACCGCCGCTTCGGTTTCGATCTGGAGCGCCCGGCTGCGCCGTTGCTGATCCGGGCGGGCGGTGCTGTGCCACCGTCTATGCGCTTCGTCGGCATGGCGGAGATGCAGCCGAAACTGGTGGCCTTGATCAAGGTGCTGGAAAAGGGTGCCGTGCCGGAAAGCATCAATCTGGGCGGAACCTATGATGCGGAGCCGGTGCACGAGGCCGCGCAGTACCTCCTGAATTTCCTGACCGCGCCGCCGTCGCGGCGCAGCGCGCGGCGCGGCATCAAGGTCGGCCTGAGTGTGGTGAACGGGTTCGACAAGATCATCGGACGCACCGATGTCGCGCTGAATTTCAGCGAAGAGCAAGCGGCGCATTGGGGCGTTGAGGACATCAGCCCCAGCGGGTTCCGCACCGTGCTGCCCGCGCAGGGCACCGACGGCGTACACATCGGCAGCCTGCTCGGCGTGCAACCGGACGGCGTGCCGCATTGGGGCGCGGCGGTGGTGCGCCGCCTGACACGCGACGACGCAAACCGGCTGCATGTGGGCGCGGAAATGCTGACCAATCAGATTGCCGGCGTGGCCTTGAGCCAGAGCGGAGGCGGCGGGGGCTTCGAGGACGGGCAGCCCGCATTGTGGCTGATGGCAAAATCGGGTGAATTATCCGGTGAGGTGCAACTGTTGATGAAAGCCGGAACCTTTTCCGCGCATCGCAGTTTGCAGACCCGGCTGAATGGCAAAAAATACCTGCTGATCCCCAGCAGATTGCAGGAAAAAGATATCGACTACGACCTGGCGAATTTTCGGGTTATCGAGCAAGAACCGGCTTCCGGGGAATCCTGTTGACGGTGTGCTGCGGTACTGGCGCGCGATTCACGATAAACCCAGATAGTTCGTTAGCTCTTGAGGCATTGCAAAATCAATGGGTTGCAGGTCGGGTTTTAACCCGACATGTCGGGCTGAAGCCCGACCTACGTCCAAATGGATTACCTAGGATAAACGGGAATAACTGGAAATAGTTTATGGATAAGATATTTCACCCGATTTCAATGGACAGGAAGGAGCTGTCGGATATGCATTTGCAAATCCGTCGCCTGTGCCACGATCTCAATGCTCCCCTCCGCGCCATCCACGGTTTTGCGGAAATTCTGCAACGGCGCGAGGCAGCGCAATTGAGCGAGAAGGGCGGCATGTACCTGGAACGCATGGTTGCCGCCACGCATACCATGGAGCAGAGGGTCGACCGCCTGCATCAATACGCGCGGCTTGCCACCCACGAGGTCAAATTCAAAACTGTTGCGGTCGCGCAGCTTAACGGGGAAATCATCGCCGCCCATTACCGCAACCTGCCTGCCGGCGCGTCCCTGCAATGGCAGGCAGATCAGTCGCTGGCGTGGCCCAGCGACCCGGTGTTGCTGGAGGTTATTTTGCGCGAGCTAGTGAATAATGCCCTGCTGTACAGCAAGGCTGAAACCCCGGCACAAGTGAATGTTGGCTGGAGCGTCGAGCAAGACCGATTGTTGCTGACCGTCAGCGATGAAGGCATGGGCATCGCCCCGGAATATCACCAGCGCGTGTTTGAACTGTTTGAACGCCTGCATGGCCGCGACCAATTTCCGGGTGTGGGAACCGGCCTCACCATGGCGCTCAAGGCGGTGGGTTTGCTGGGCGGCAGCATTGCGCTGGCTTCTGCGGTTGATCTTGGCACCACCGTGCAAGTCTCGCTGCCCAAGCCAGATGTGGCTGTCGCATGAGCCAGCCATCGCCCATTCTGGCAGCATTGCTGGCTCCCGGCATCAGGTTCGTGCAGCACCTCAGGTTCGCGGAAAAATTCCTGCTGGTTTGCCTGCTGCTGCTGATCCCCCTCACTTATGCCGGTTACTATCTGCTGGATGATGTGCAGCAGCACGCACGGGAGAAACAGTTGGAATTGGATGGGCTGCAATATGCGATTCAGGTCTCCACGCTGCTCGAATTGATTCCGCAGCATCGCGGCATGACCAACGGGCTGTTGCGGGGCGAAGAACACTTCCGCGCCAGAATTGCCGCCATGCAGCCGGGACTGGAAAAAGCGCTGGCCGATGCCGATGCCGCAGACCGGCGTTGGGGAGCAGGATTGCGGCTGCATGAGCCCTGGCAACAGGTTCGCTCGCGCTGGCTGAAACTGCATGATGCCGCGCAACAACTGAGCGCCGAAGCCAGTTGGCAGCAGCATACTGCCTTGATCGGCGATTACCTGGAATTGATCTTTCGCATCACCGTCAACAGCACGCTTTATACGGAAAGCGATCCCGCTACGCGCCATTTGATCGAAGTCAATTTTCATTATCTGCCCCAGCTCATCGAAGCATTGGGGCAATTGCGCGGCAGCGGGGCAGGCATGCTTGCGGATGGTGCAATCACCATGGAGGAACATCACGAATTTACCCGACTGAACTCAGCCGTATCGGCTCTTTCCCGCGAAGTGCAGCGCAACATAGAGTTCGCCTTTGAACGCAGCCAGCCTTTGCAGGTTGATTTCGCCGAGCTAAGCAACCAGGCGGTGAGCCAGGCTAGTGATTATGTGGCGCTGGTTCAAGCGCAAGTGTTGCAATCCGCTGCGCCCGCCATCGTCGCCCCGCTTTACTTCGACCGTGGGACCGAAGCCATTTCCAGCGCCTACCGCTTGCTCAAGATGACCACAGAGCATAACCGTACAAGTTTCGAACAGGATATTGCCCACCTCAACCAGCACAGAAATGCGCTGGTTGTTTCATTTCTAATGGGCGCGCTCCTTGCCAGCTATTTGATCCTGGCTTTTTACTATTCCATACGCCATACCATCCACAACCTCAAAAACGTGGTGGGCCATCTGCAACGCGGTGATGCGCCACAGGAAATTACCCTGCCGGGGCGTGATGAGCTGGGCAGTATCGTCCGCTTGTTCAATCAGCTATCCGGGCAACTGATAGACGCCAACAACAAATTGCAGCGCAGCCACCATGAAGACCAGCTGCTGCGCGACCTCTCCCTGCTGGCGCTGCAAAATGACAGCCTGAACCAGTTTGCGCAAGCCGCCTTGCCGCTGATTAGCGCCGCCGCCGAGTGGCTGCCCTGCAAGCCTGCCGGCCAAATCAACCTGCTTCGTGGCGATAAAAGTTTTTACATTGCCGCCACGCTCGGCATGGAATCTATCGATATGGCCGCTGTGGCCCATTCGAATAAAATGCACATCGAGCGTGTCGCACAAAGCAATATCCTGTGCCTGCCTTTCACGATTGTCGATGAATGCGTAGGCGAGCTGATCCTGCCGATAGCGCAGGAAACCTTGTCGTCCGACGAGCAGATTTTCCTGCAACGGCTGGCCGATGCTTTCGCTATTGCGGTCGGCCGCCTCGGCGCCGAATCCGCCTTGCAGCTACGCGAGGCAGACTTGCTGCGCTCCAACGAAGAGCTGGAGCGGTTTGCCTATATTTCTTCGCATGACCTGCAAGAGCCATTGCGCAAGATCCGCTCATTTGGTGACCGGTTGCTCGGCAGCACCCAACTGGAAGGGCGCCCTCTCGATTTTCTCCAGCGCATGGTGGCCTCGGCCAAACGGATGCAGGAGCTGATCGAAGATTTATTGGCTTATTCCAGGGTGAACGCCAGCCAGCGCCCGTTTGTGCCGACCGATCTCAACCAGGTTGTTGCCGAAGCCTGCAATACCCTCGAACTGCAAATCGAAGAAACCCGCGCCAAAATTCACACGGGCCCGCTTGCCACAATCGAGGCGGATAAAATTCAGATGGTGCAGCTATTTCAGAATCTTATCGGTAATGCGCTAAAATACCGCCGCGAAGATGTACCGCCCGTGATCACGATCACCCTTGATGAGGTAAGCGAATCCGGCCCGGAGGGAGAGATGCTGCACCTGAGCTGCCGGGATAATGGCATCGGCTTCGAGCCGCAGTATGCCGGACAGATATTCGAAGCCTTCAAGCGCTTGCATAGTCGCGGCGAGTATTCCGGATCGGGGATCGGCTTGTCTATCTGTCGCCGCATCGTGGAGCGGCATGGCGGCATAATTTACGCGACCAGCGAGCCGGATGTGGGGACTTGCATGCACCTGAGCTTGCGGCTCACCCATAAAACCATTGAAACCGAAGGAAAGACACCATGACAACCCACGAACGCATCACTATTTTGATGGCCGACGACGACCCTGATGACCGGCTGTTGGTGCGGGATGCTTTTGATGAAATCCGTTTGAGTAACCCGCTCGTATTTGTCGAGGATGGCGTCGAGCTGATGGATTATTTGCGCCGTCGTGGCGCCTACGCGCATCTCGCAGGTACCCCCTTGCCGGGGTTGGTTCTGCTCGATCTGAACATGCCCAAAAAAGATGGTCGGGAGGTACTCAAGGAGATCAAGCAAGACCTTGCCCTGCGCACGATACCGATTGTTATTCTGACGACCTCGAATGTAGAAGAAGATATTCTTCGCACTTATGATCTTGGCACAAACTCCTATATCATCAAGCCTGTCACCTTCGACAAGCTGGTCGAAATTGTCAGCAAGGTCACCCAATACTGGCTGGAGATTGTGCGCCTGCCGCCCAATTCCTGAAAATATGCCATGAGCGCGAAAAATCCGAATATCCTGTTGCTGGAAGATGAAGAAAATGACCATTTCCTGATCCGGGAAATGCTGGGCAAAACATACGCTGACGGATTCCATCTGGACTGGGCAAAGACCTGCGCGCAGGCCGAGCAGATGATTTCGGTCTCGCACTACGACATCTTTCTGGTGGATTACCATCTCGACAGCCCACTCACCGGCATTGACTGGGTAAATGCGATGCACAAAAAACTGGGCGGTAAATGCCCGCCCACCATCCTGCTTACCGGCCAGCCCGATGTGCAGCCCATAGACATGCTGGCAAGGCAAAACACTGGCATTTCCTACTTTCTGACCAAGAGCGAACTCAACGCGGAGAGCCTGGAGCGCACGATATGTTTTACGCTTAAAAATCAGACCTTGGTGCAGCGCCCTGCCAAGCTGGTCACCATACTCATGGCCGATGACGACCCGGATGACCGGCTGCTGGTGGAGGATGCCTTCTTGGAAATCCGGCTGGATAACCCGTTGGATTTTGTCGAGAATGGCGTCGAGCTGATGGATTACCTGCACCGTCGCGGCGCCTATAGCCATCTCGCCGGAACCCCGTTGCCCGGACTGATTTTGCTCGACTTGAACATGCCGCGCAAAGATGGGCGTGAGGCGTTAAACGAAATCAAGCAAGACGAGGCATTGCGCAAGATCCCGATCGTGATTCTGACCACCTCCAAAGCCGATGAAGATCTGCTTGCCAGCTACAATCTTGGCGCCAATTCATTTATCGTCAAGCCGGTCACTTTCGATAAACTTGTGGAAGTGATCAGGGTCGTCACCGATTATTGGTTGTGCATCGTCACCCTGCCGACCTCGACAGAGAAGTCGCCAGCATGAGGCAACCGCAAAGAATTCTGCTGCTGGATGACGACGAAAATGACTACCTGCTGATCGAGGATATGTTGTGCCGGGCTTACGGTGCAAATCTGTTGATTGATTGGGCCAATACCAGTGCTACGGCAAGCAAGCTGATCGAAAACAATAGCTATGATGTCTGCCTGGTTGACTATTACCTGGGGGAGGGGGCTAACGGCTTGGAATGGGCGCAATCGCTGATTGCGGCTCTGGGTCTGAAATGCCCGCCACTCATCATGCTCACAGGTGTCGAGTCCTGTGAAAGCATTGACCTGAGTGCAAGCGAGAGCGGCATTTCTGACTTTATCAGCAAGTCTGACTTGACCGCCAAAATTCTCGAACATTCCATTCGTTATGCCATACAGAACCGCAACATGATGCGCGAGTTTATGCGCTGCGAAATACGTTTCCATCTGTTCTTCGATCACGCCTACGAGGGCATCCTGCTGCTGGACCAACACAGCAGGGTGTTGCAAGCCAATCGTAGTGCGGAGCTGATGTTTTGCTACGAAAAAGGCAGCATGGAAGGGCTGTACGCACACCAGTTAATCGATAAATTTTCGCTTGAGTATAGCCTGCTGAACAATCAGATTGCCGCACGAGAAACACCTGCCGTGATGGAGCGGATGACCGGCAGAGATCAGCTCGGGCGTCTACTGGATCTGGAGATGGGGATCAATATGGCCGAGGCGGGCGATGAGGTTTTCTATTCCGTCAGCCTGATCAACATACAACACCATCTGGCGCAACAGGAGGCGCTCGCCAAGCTGGCGCATACCGACCCGCTGACCGGGCTGATGAACCGCCGCCATTTTCGCCTGCTGGCCGACCAGGAGCTTTTCCGTGCCGCTCGCACCCAGCACCATCTGTTCATGATGATGCTCGACATTGACCACTTCAAGCGGGTCAATGATACTCATGGCCATGACGTGGGTGACCAGGCGCTGGTGGCCATCGCCGAGATACTCAAAAATGGCATCCGCAGCATGGACATACTCGCCCGCTGGGGCGGTGAAGAGTTTCTGGTGTTGCTGCCGGAAACCGATTTGGCAGGTGCCACGCTCATCGCAGAGCGTATTCGCCAGCAGGTCAGCCAGATCAAGCTGCCGAAAATACCGGAGGGTTTGACCATCAGCATCGGGTTGTGCGAAGCAAAGCCGGATATGGTGCTGAAGACAGCCACCAGCCTCGCCGATCAGGCACTCTATCAGGCCAAAGAAAACGGTCGCAACCGTGTCGTTTGCCATGAATGACGGCAACCGCTTTTTCTTCCTCTACCTTTATGCGCTACACCAAACCGCCGCAGAATGTTTTTACTCGTAAATCGAATCCGAATTTGTTTGCGCCAGGCAAAATTCATTCAAGGCCAAAAACTTGATCACGGCCATTATTTTTCGCCTTGTAAAGCGCTATGTCGGCCTCTTTGATCAAATCGTCTATGGTTTCGCCTGAATGGTCACTCAGCCCGATGCTGACCGTGTAAGAAATTTCGACAGCACCGCAAGCAACAGCGCTGTTTTTTACTATTTTGCGGAGCGCTTCGAACTGCTTGCGCGCGTCGCCTGGTTTGATTTCATCCAGCAGAACTGCGAACTCCTCGCCGCCGATGCGCGCGACCAGAAATGCTCCAAGTTGCGTGTCAAGAATAGAGGCAAAATGCTTGATAACCAGGTCGCCGCAATCGTGGCCATGTTTATCGTTGATGGCCTTGAATAAATCCAGATCGATCATTGCCGCCACCAACCGGTGCTTCTTCTTTTTTGCATCGGCGTGAACCCGGCTGGCCGATTCGAAAAAGAAACGCCGGTTGTACAGCCCAGTCATGAAATCGCGCTGGGCGGCATCACGGTTGGCCTGGATAAGATCGAGCATATCCAGATTTTGATGGGTGCGGCAGAGAAACTCCTGATAAGAAAAAGGTTTCGCCAGGTAATCGTTGGCACCGCATTTAAGGAAGTTGGATGATACTTCATCGTTTGAAGTTGCCGAGATGCCGATGATTGCCAGCTGGTCCTTACTGAATTTGGATCGCGCCTTTGCGGTCAGTTCATAGCCATTTATTTCGGGCATGGCATAGTCGGTCAGCATCAGGCTGATTTCGGGATGCTGCTTGAGCATCTCCAGAGCCTCTTTGCCGTCATTGGCGGTAAAAACCTTCAAACGCAACATTTCGGACATGTGCTTGTAAAGCGCGCGTGCGCTAAGTGAGTCGTCCACGACCAGGACGCTGGTGTGGAAGTTTTTCTGCACCCTGCCCGCGAGCGCGACCGCGTATTCGTAGGCATTGACGCTGGTCTTCGGAATGAAATCGACAATCCCTTTTTTATCCATCGCCGAGCGTAATTCTTCACCATAGGCGCCGGTGAGGGCGATAGCCGCCACGCCGTAATCGTTCATCAGGTCGATGACTTCCCCGTAAGGCGCGTCCGGCAAATTCAGGTCGCATATCGCGACCTTGATATCCGGCGTAGTGGACTGGAGCGCCTCCTTGGCTGCACGCAGGCTGTTGGCGATAATAATCTCGCAATTCCAGCGGTCCTTGAGCAGGGCGGCGGTATATTCTGCGGCGGATTTCTGATCCTCCACCACCAGTATCGGGCGATCGAATTTATATCCCGGCTTGGTGGGAATATTCTGGAACGTGCGCATGTTGATTCTGGCTGCTGCCATGATGAAGTCCTAAAAAACAAAAATCGGGTTAAAAAATCCCATACTCTTGGAGAGCAATTGTGCTCAATTTAACAGCAATCACGTTTCTACGCCATGCATTGCCTGCGCCTCGTGGCAGCCTGCCTTTATCGCTTGCTCTGCCCGAGAATTGTCCCGGTTTTTATACTTGCTCAGTGCTTTTTTGTTGAATTTCCTTGACGGAGTCAACCTTTGGGCGTAAAAGGCATCCAGGTATTTGATTCAAAGTCTCTGCGATACTGGTTTTTCCATGTGCAATCTTCGACTCAAATAGTTCTGCGGGAGGTTTTCCCGTTTTTTAATAAGGAAGTAAACACATGGCAACTGGTACAGTAAAATGGTTCAATGACGCAAAGGGTTTTGGTTTTGTCACACCCGATGACGGCAGCGACGATTTGTTCGCACACTTTTCAGCAATCAACATGAACGGCTTCAAGTCGCTCCAGGAAGGCCAAAAAGTCAGCTTTGAAGTGACGCAAGGCCCAAAGGGCAAGCAAGCCTCCAACATTCAGGCCGGTTAATCGGTTCTTGATTTGGTAAAAAGCCCGGCGCGAAAGCGCCGGGCTTTTTTGTTGGTGCGCCCGGCAGGGCGCGTCAGCAGCTGGCTAATTGTGGTGGCTGTGTCTCGGCGCGCTGTTCATGCCTTCCTTAATAGCCCCGACAGCCAGGCCTCGATATCTCGCAATTCCTCTTCGCATACCGAATGCTGCATGCCATATTCATGCCATTCCACCGCATAGCCCAATTTCAGTAATGTTTCTCTTGAAGCGGTTCCCAGCGCATAGGGCACGACCGTATCGTTGCGCCCGTGCGCCATGAAAATGGGCGTCTGCCGGGCATTCGCCGTGGCTTCATAGGTTGCGAATTCAACCAGCGGCAGGTAGGTGGAAAGCGCCAGCACGCCACCCAGCGGGACGGCCTGACGCAATGCAGTGTGCAGCGCGATCGCGCCACCCTGTGAGAATCCGGCCAGAAAAATATTGCCCGGCGCCACGCCGCGCGCCACTTCCTGCGCAATCAAGGCCTCGACGGCGGCCTGTGATTCGTAGATACCCTCTTCATCCTGTTGCGCGTCGATGCTGGGATGGGCGATGTCATACCAGGCGCGCATCACGAACCCGCCGTTGATGGTCACCGGGCGTTGCGGCGCATGCGGAAAAATATAACGTATCGCCACCGGCAGGTTCATTTCGCCGGCGACGGGTACAAAGTCCTGCCCATCCGCACCCAGGCCATGCAGCCAGATGATGCTGTGTTGCGGCTGCCTGCCGGAATCGAGCGCGATGTGCGGGAGAATGGAGGTCATGTTTGTCGTTATCCGGAAGCGGTTAGTGGGAAATTTATTCAGCATGGTGAAGCGGGGATGTGTCGGCAAATTCGCGAATGAAGCCCAACACATCGAATTATTTTGATGGTGCTACTTCATTTCGAGTTTGCTCAGCTCCTGAGTAAGCTGGTCACCGTTGGCCTCGGTGACGGTCATTTTGCACGGCAGGTTGTGGTGCTGCGTGGCCAGCCAGATTTCGGTGCGCCTCTCGCCCGGCTTGATCTGGCTGTCGAGATAGATGGCTTTGAATTCTCCAGCGGGCACTTTGATCGTTTGATTGTGCGTGACGGCATAGCGGTAGTGATCCAGTTTTTCGCCGTTGGTCATCGAAAAATTCAGCGTGGCGGCATTCTGCAAGGGCAGAAACATGAACTGATACATCGCGCTCAGGCGGTCTTGCGCTCCATCGGGTAGCGGAACCGCCGTGCGTTGCGCCTGGTGGGTCAGGGTGAGCTGCTTGCCGGTCCAGTCGAAATCGGCGCTGCTGTTCTTGCTCGTATCGATCTCGCGCCGGTGGTCGAAGCGCAGCGGCCGCAGGCCTTGTTTGCCGATCAGACCGCTGCTGTCGATAAAAATCTTTTCCGGTTTGACCAGCGCCAGCAGGCCGACCGGCTTCCACACGCTGGACAACGTGTAGCGCTCCTGGTCGCGGGCATAGGTTTCACTGATTTCGACCCGCATGCCATTTTTGTAAACATCATAGGTAGCCTGTATACTGGCCGGCGGGGAAGCCCAGGCAGAAGACAGAAGACAGAAGACAGAGGACAGAAATATCGTCGCGGCTATGCCGCGTTTTTTGTAGGGTGTGCCGCCATGCGGCACACCACCTTCTGTCCTCTGTCCTCTGTCCTCTGTCATCTGACTACTCCAGGTCGGGTGAAATCAATGCAACACCGGATGGTTTGCAGTGCCGGAATACGACCTTGCCCTTGTCGCTCAGTTCAATCTGGCCGGTGCATAGCCAGCGTATGGCTTGCGGGTAGATGCGATGCTCTTCGTGCAATACCCGTGCCGCCAGCGCTTGCTCGGTGTCATCGCACAGCACCGGCACGGCGGCCTGGATGATGATCGGGCCGTGGTCGAGGTCGGCGGTGACGAAATGCACCGTACAGCCGTGGATTTTCACGCCGTCCTGCAAGGCGCGCAGGTGGGTGTGGAGCCCGCCGTAGGCAGGCAGCAGCGAGGGGTGGATGTTCACCAACCTTCCCTGATAGCGCGCCACAAAGCCTGCGGTGAGGATGCGCATAAAACCTGCCAGCACCACAAAGTCGGGATGAAATGTATCGATAAGCGCGGCAAGCGCGGCATCGAAGCTGTCGCGATCCGCGTAGTTGCGGTGTTCGATGACGGCGGTCGGAATGCCGTGCGCTTGGGCGATTTTCAATCCGCCGGCATCCGCGCGGTTGCTGATTACCGCCGCGATGCGGCAGGGCAGCCCCGCTTCCAGCAGAGCCTGCATATTGCTGCCTCGGCCAGAGATGAGGATGACGATATTTTTCACTGGGTATCCAAATAAAAATCAGGCGTAGGTCGGGCTTTGCCCGACCACTTCGATAAGGCTCTCCTGAGCAATGTCGAAGGGCTCAGGACAGGCATAGTGGCAAACCCATCCTATAAAACTTGCGTTTGATGCTCGTCGTCCTGGCGAGCGCGTATCGACCCGATGATCGTGGCGGTCTCTCCGGCGGCATTGAGCTGCGCCAGCGCCGCATCCACGTCGTTTTTGCTCACAATCACCACCATGCCGATGCCGCAATTGAAGGTGCGGTACATTTCCTGTGGTGCGACGTTGCCCATTTCTTGCAGCCAAGCAAATAATTTCGGGGTATGCCAAGCCTTGCCATCCAGTTGCGCGACGACATTTTCCGGCAATACGCGCGGCACGTTTTCCAGCAATCCACCGCCGGTAATGTGTGCCATGCCTTTCACGGTGAGCGCTTGCATCAGCGCCAGCAACGGTTTCACGTAAATGCGCGTCGGCGCCATGATACAGTCGGCCAGCGTGCGCTCGCCGTCGAAGTTCACATTGAGGTCGGAGGCGGAGTGTTCGATGATTTTGCGTATCAGCGAATAGCCGTTGGAATGTGCGCCGTTCGAGGCAAGGCCGATCACCGCGTCGCCCGGCTTGATGTCTGCGCCGCTGATGATGTTGGCTTTTTCCACCACACCCACGGCAAAGCCGGCGAGATCGTATTCGCCGGTCGGGTACATGCCGGGCATCTCGGCGGTCTCGCCGCCGATCAGCGCGCAACCGGCCTGTTCGCAGCCGAAGGCGATACCCTTGATGACCTTGGTGGCGGCCTCCACGTCCAGCTTGCCGCAGGCAAAATAATCGAGAAAGAACAGCGGTTCCGCGCCCTGCACCAGAATGTCGTTGACGCTCATGCCGACCAGGTCGATGCCGACCGTGTCGTGCCGGTTAAGCTCGAAGGCTAATTTCAACTTTGTCCCGACGCCGTCGGTGCCGGATACCAGCACCGGCTCGCGGTATTTTTTGGAAATTTCCACCAGCGCGCCGAAGCCGCCGATGCCGCCCAGCACTTCTGGGCGCATGGTGCGCTTGGCGAATGGTTTGATGTTCTCGACCAGGCGGTCTCCCGCATCGATGTCAACCCCCGCGTCGCGGTAGGAAAGTCCCGCACCTTTGGCGGATGCGGCAGTGTCGCTGGCGGACGATGGCGGTTGGCTGGTTGGCGCATTCAAGTTGAGTTCTCGCTTTCTTAAAGGTAAAGTGCGGCACGATTTTTCGCGAATTTTACCCGAAATGACCCCGAACCGTATGGATTCGCCCCGCTTCGCCGCCGTGCAATGGCTGTCCTTTGTCGCAGCCGTTATTTTGCTGCTGTATTTGCTTGGCCCGATACTCACGCCGTTCGTTGCGGCGGGCATTCTCGCCTATATTTGCAATCCGCTGGTACAGCGCCTGCGCGCCTGGAAAGTGCCGCGCACGCTGGCGGTGGTGCTGGTGATGGGCGGTTTGCTGCTGATGTCCGGCCTGTTGTTGCTGATCATGCTGCCGTTGCTGGAAAAGGAGATCAGCCTGTTTGTGATGCGCGTGCCGGACTGGATCGACGCGGCGCGCACCCACCTGTTGCCGCAGTTGCAGCAATGGTTGGGTGCCGGCCTGGAATGGGACAGCCAGGCGCTGAAAAACCTGTTGCTCAGCCACTGGCAAAGCGCGGGCGGGGTCGCCGGAAAACTGTTGCCGTGGCTCGGCAGCAGCGGCGGCGCGATCGTCGGCGTGCTGGTCAATCTGCTGCTGATCCCGGTGGCGATGTTCTATCTGCTGCGCGACTGGAATGCGCTGGTCACGCGCCTGGACGAGCTGATCCCGCGCCACTGGCACGCCAAGGTAACGGAAATTGTTGCCGAAGTGGATGGCATACTGGCGGAATTCCTGCGCGGGCAAATTTCCGTGATGCTGCTGATGAGCGCCTATTATGTGGTGGCGTTGTGGCTGGTCGGGCTGGAATTCGCGCTGCCTATCGGCATCCTCGCCGGAGTGCTGGTGTTTGTGCCCTACTTGGGCATGATACTCGGTCTGGCGCTCGCGACGCTGGCGGCGGTGATGCAATTCCCGAGTTTTGGCGGCGTGTTGCTGGTGTGGGCGGCATTTGGCGCGGGGCAGTTGCTCGAAGGGATGGCCGTCACGCCGTGGCTGGTCGGCGACCGCATCGGCCTGCACCCGCTGGCGGTAATTTTCGCATTGCTCGCCTTCGGGCAGGTGTTCGGCTTTTTCGGCCTGCTGCTGGCGTTGCCGCTGGCCGCCATCCTGCTGGTGGCGTTGCGCCACGGCAAGGCGTGGTATCTCGCCAGCAGCATGTATCAAAAACCGTGAGCCAGTTACTCCTCGATATTACGCCAGACTGGCAACCGACCCTCGACAATTTTGTCGCGGGCCGCAATCTCGAATTGCTTTCGGTGCTGCGCCATGCGTTGGCGGGCAGCAGCAGCGAACGAAGTTTTTACCTGTGGGGCGAGGTTGGCAGCGGCAGGAGCCATTTGCTGCAAGCCTGCGTGCGCGGTGCTGCGGATGCTCAGCGCGGCGCAGTCTATGCGCGGGGCAGCGTGCCACAGTTGGCCGAGATGATCGCGGTGGATGATGTCGAGCGCCTCGACGAAACCGCACAAATCGGCTTGTTCGATCTCTACAACCAGATGCGCGACAGCGGCGGCATGTTGCTGGTCAGCGGCACACAAGCGCCGCTGCATCTCCCGTTGCGCAACGATTTACGTACACGTCTTGGCTGGGGGCTGGTGTATCAGGTGCATGGCTTGAGCGACGATGAAAAAGCCCAGGCACTGATGCAACATGCGCTGTCGCGCGGTTTCGCGCTGCCGCAGGAAGTCACACAATATCTATTGAGCCACGGGCGTCGCGACCTGCCCAGCCTGATGGCGGCGCTGGATGCGCTGGACGAGCATTCGCTGCGCCTGCATCGCGCGCCGTCCGTACCATTGCTGAAAGAAATCCTGCAACATGAATTGGAATTGCCTGCAACATGAATTGAAAGGTGTCTGAAGTGAATTTAGCGTTATTTGATCTGGACAATACTCTGCTCAACGGTGACAGCGATTTCGAGTGGTCGCAATTTCTGATCCGCATCGGCGTACTCGACCGCGAACTGTTTGAGGCCAAGAACCTCGCCTTCTACGAGCAATACAAGGCCGGGACGCTGGACATTCACGAATTTCTGGATTTTCAGCTCAAGCCGCTGTCGCGCCATTCCCGCAAGACGCTGGATGAGTGGCACCGGCAATTCATGCGCGAGAGCGTGTTGCCGATGATTACCCCGCAGTCGCGCGAACTGGTACAGCACCATCGCGTGGCGGGCGACGTGTGTGTCATTATCACCGCCACCAACAGCTTCGTCACCGCGCCGATCACCCTCGAATTCGGCATCGAACACCTGATCGCCACCGAGCCGGAGCACCGGGACGGCGAATTTACCGGCGGTGTAGCGGATGTGCCATGCTTTCGCGAGGGCAAGATTACCCGTCTGGAAAACTGGCTGGACGAACGCGGCTGGACGCTGGACAGTTTTGCCGACAGCACGTTTTACAGTGATTCGCTGAACGATTTGCCGCTGCTTTGCAAAGTGAAGCACCCCGTCGCGGCGAACCCTGACGAAACGTTACGCGCCCATGCTGAACAGCACGGTTGGCGCATCATCAGCCTGCGCTGAGCGTTGGCTCCCGGATTGCATCCGGGCCACGCTGGCTATTTTTAGCTATGCAGGCACCAATCAAATCAAAGTAGCCGCTTAATATTCCTTCTGTTGCGGCGTATGATGTGCGTATTCAATCAAATTGCAGAGGATGCAATATGCGGAAACAACGTGAAATTTACACATACCCACTGGATGCGCTGGTGGCGGTGAGCAAGCAACTCAGCCTGTACGAAAACCAGCGCGGCATGGATTCAGAGACGTTTTTCGACCGCTACCAGAAAGGCTTGATCGGCGATGATGCCGAGTCGGTGGAATGGTCAAACGCCTATCGGCATTACGTTGCGCTGCACCAACAGCTAGAGAGCCAGTTGCGTGTTGCCGCATGACTCACTGGAGCATTACTTTGCGGAAGTTGAGGCTGCTGTCGCCCAGTTGCCCGCATACACAGAAAGTTATGTAGAAGAAATTCTGACCGTCGAGCGAGCCAACCTGCGCATAAGGCTACGCTTTGAAAATGGCGCTCTATTGGAAATCAACGAAGCAATCATCGTTGAAAATGGCGTACTCAAAACGCTGGGGTATCGTTACCATTTGCAGCGTGCAGACAGTGAACTGATGTTCCGATACGACAACACGCCACACTTTCCAGACTTGCCAAATTATCCGCATCACAAACATCTAAGCGATGCCGTCATTGCCGCAAGCAAACCTGACTTACTGGATGTGCTGCAAGAAGCAAAAACCAACAGCCGGTAGATTGCCTATTGACAGGCTTCGTGGGCTGATGGTGGATCAATGGAGTCCGACCATCATGTCACTCAGCAGGTTTCACGCGATGCCGGCGATGATGCGGTGCTGGCTTGTGCGCTGACCGCACAGGCTGCTTGATCGTGTCGGGGATGCGGATTTGCACGTACTCAAACAGTTTCGGGGAATACGCATGTAACGGCTGCACAGGCGGTCAAGAGTTTCGCGCCCCCATAAGTTGAGGTTTGCTTCCTTTAGCGGCGGCTAAAAAAGGAACCATTTCTGGAAAATAATGCGAACACGACCTCTTTGATTCTACGAAGGTAGCCTGACTCAGAGTTTCATTCACCGCCAATGTCTTGAAAATTGAGCCTGGAGCCTTTAATTCAATAAAAAGACCTGGATCGATTTCTTTCACGGTCGGCGTGGTATTGTTTTCCCCTTGGCTTGGCTCGCCAAAAACAATTCGACTCCGGTACTTTCGGTATTGCTAGCCACCAAATTGGCTCCTTTGACTTGTTGATTCAGTGGCAAAACTTGGTTGAAAGCCAATAGACAGAAGATATCACTAACGTGGCAAACCAAAATAGCAAGCAACCGCCGTAGAGAAGGTTGAGCGCGAATTTATGGCTTATATATTTTGTTACTTTTGCGCGTTGTTTGTCGGGCTCAAACGCAACCGGAAGATCATGATTCACTTTCAATGAAGCTTCAGATGATGTTTCTTCTGGCAATTTGTGCTGCCGACTGAAGAAGCCGGAATTTGAATTCTCGCCGTTAAGCTTCCAGTAGTTGCGCTCGATCTCTGTGCCTCGATAGGCGATATCAGTGACAAGACTGTGTGACCTCAATTCAAGTATCCAGACGCAGACTGTTAACAAACAAGCCAGCAGTGAAATGGCAGCGCGGAAGTCCAAAGAAATATCTGGCGTGAAAACCGCGCCTGCGATGAAGGCCATTGCAGCAATGTAAAGCCCCAAAATAGTAAATCTGGTGTTCACGAGCGCGGTGTGATAGCCAACACAGGCACTGTATTCTGCACGCGCCTCCTCGGGGCCGTATGCTTTCTGAGCGATTTCTCTCTTGTTGAAGCGCATGATTAAATATCTGGCCACAGCTTAATTTGGCAACTGCGCACTATGGCAACTGCGCACGCAGGATGGATTCATTGGTCATGATGATCAACGAATTGGTCTCGGTGTCATAGATAATTTCGCGCGGATCGTGGAGCGAACCGTGACCTGATCCGAGCGTTGTTTCATTAACCCATTGCGTCCCTACAACGATCTCTACTCGGCCGTTGTAGATGCGGCGTATGACATTATCTTCAAGTGACAACACATAAATTGCGCCGTTCGGACTCACTGCAATTGAAAAAAATGGTCGTAACCCCAATGAAACCTCGCCGAGCGTGCCATCCATCCATTTGCCGACAGGTCCGGCTGGCGCAATCGTTGTTACAGCGCCGGATGGCGATACGCTGACAAGCATGTAGCCTGTGCCGGTCCACGCTGAGGCGATTAGATCGCCTGACTTCGAAAATGCCAAGCCAGACAATTCCGTGCTGAATTTGGCAAATTCGCTTACCGTACCGTTGGCGTATTTCGATATCCCACCTCCAGTATTGGTGAAGAAAATGTCCCCAGTCGCGTTAACCGCTGTAGGTCCCACAAGATGGTCGAATTGAGTGGAGAGTGTTTGCCGCAAGTCGCCTGTGGGGCCATATTGCCGCAATGCTTTCTCGTAATTGACGCTAGTGATGAAACTGCCATCGTCATTGACCTTCACTACGCAACCAGCAACCATTGCCCAATCTAGCGGGGTAACTGCTTTGACGTTGCCCTGCGCATCTATTTTTCGAACAAGCTGCCCACCTTCGGAAAACCATATCTCACCTGACTCCGAGCGAACCAGGCAATGTGGGTTATAGAGGTTTGCCTCACTACCTTTGCCGTCAACTGGGTCAGGGAAGTATCGTTTACCGGCGTAGAGGCTCACTGTATTCGTGGTCGCCGAGTAGCGCTTGACGTTGTGATTGCCTACATCTGAAATTAGCAAATCGCCGTTGGGCAGAAAACCTAGCCCAGTCGGAAAAAAGAATTTTGCCGCACTAGGCGCACCATCGGCATCGCCGACAATGTTGCCAAGCCCGACATCAAGTTCGTTGTTGCGGTAAATCAATACTTTTCGGAAGTTATTATAGGTGACTGCGATTCGCTCATCATTGGCCACATCCAGGGCATTCATCGTCAGTGCAACGCCTTCAAGCGGCGTGCTGCCGATGAAATCTTGCCATAGTTGTTGTTTCGTTATGGGCGTACTGACGATACCATTTGAAATGACGCGAATCCCGTTGCCATCGCTAATAATCAGTTTGCCACTGGTGCTGCCAAACTTCAGCGAGGCTGGGTACCAGAAGCGCGCGCTCTGCAACGGGCCATCGACACTGCCACTGACACCGGTCGCCCCAGCATAGGTAGTTACGTTGCCGACTGGATCGATCTTGCGGATGACATGGTTTTCTGAATCGGCAATGAACAGATTGCCTTGCGGGTCGGCCGTTATCCCCCCGCCACTAAATCGTGCAGTGGCTCCGACGCCATCGCTTGAGCCTTGCTGACCCCGTGCACCGGCGACAGTTGTGATTAATCCTTGTGGCGAGATTTTCTCAATGAGTCGCGTCGAACGGCTTACGTACAGATTGCCATCGGGATGCGTGGTCACGCCCCAAGTGCATCCGTTGCCATAAGGTGTGTTATCCACGTTGGAATACTTGTTGGAGCCAGCAATTGTGCTGACTGTCCCAGCGGGCGAAATTTTGCGGTACAAGGCGTATGGTCGAGAATTGGCGGGGCAGCCGTCGGCCACGTACACGTTGCCCTGTTCATCCACACTCATTTGACTTGGTCCGTTGAAGCTCGCCTCCAGCAGCGTACCGTCCTTGCTGCCCGGCGAGTCGGCGGTGCCCGCAATCAGCGTCAACGACGTAGCTGTGCTGGCTGCCGCACAGACCGTACCATTCCAGGCTTCAAGAGCGGCACACAGCGGCGCGCACATCACCACGCCTTCGTTTTTCCAGCCGCGCGTCACTACCTCCTGTATGGCAGTCTGGCTACTGCTGATGCGGTGATTGCTGTCGACGTTGCGAGTGGAGCCATTGTTATATGCGCGATAAACCGGCACGGTTTCGGTTGGACATGCACCGTTGGTCGGCGGGGTCGAAACAAAATCCAGGCTCTCAAAGTTCCAGTGTTTCTGCGTGCCCGGCGTGCTCGCCTGCAATTGCTTGAGGTAGGCGCATTCACCCGCATCCGCCGTATAGAAATGCGAGTTGGGGCCGGGTGATTGGCTGCCGTAGAAACGGCAGACGGAGGTGCTGCCGCCAGAATTGAAGCTGTTGCCGGTACGGCTCCAGCCTGGCCCCGAGCTGCCGTTGTCGATGGCCGCAGCTTCGCCTGCGTCGGCGGTAATGAAATAGTTATCGAGGTTGGTGTTGTAGAACTCAATGACCGAGGCAGCACGTACTGGCGTAGTAACAGCGCAGAACGCCAGAAACATGACGCATAAAAAACTTTTTGGTAGCCGAAACAACATATAGTGCCTCACCTGATTAAAAAATTTTTCTGCAAAATCGCTCGCACGGGTTTATCCCATGTGGCGTTTGAGTGTTATTCCTCCTCAGGAAAGTGCTGTGAACCTTTTTTATATTTTTGTGCGGCGGGGTTGTGTCTGCAGCTTGTCGGGCTGCGCGCCACATAAAAACCAACTGACTTAACCATGCCAGCGGCGCAGTGTAGCCGCAGGGGGGGGGGGGATGTCAACTCTCAATAATGAGTCGCAGTTGCAACACAGAGAGAGCTATTGCTTACTTGCAATACATTGCCAGTTGATCGAATAACTTGCAATTGAACAGGAGGTTTGGCTGAACAAAGTTAACTGTCAGGTAGTGGTGTATTTTAAAGTGTTGGAAAAGTTCAAGTGATAGGGTATTCACCGGCGGTGTGGCGGATGTGCCATGTTTTCGTGAAGGCAAGATTACCCGTCTTGAAAACTGGCTGGCTGAACGCGGCTGGACGCTGGACAGTTTTGCTGATAGCACGTTTTACAGTGATTCACTAAACGATCTGCCGCTGCTTTGCAAAGTGAAGCGTCCTGTCGCGGTCAATCCCGACGAAACGCTACGCGCCCATGCCGGGCAGCACGGCTGGCGCATCATCAGCCTGCGCTGACAGGGCTCACGCATCAAACGCGAACATAGCCGCGATGCCCCCACAATTTTCTAATTGCATAAAATTAAAAATTATGTAAGATACGCATCTGTGAATCAGTATTTTTTAGTGGTTCATTTGAAAAAGGCAAACCTGTTGAAAAGCAGGGACGCAAAGTTTCCGATCTAAGGGGTAAAACCTACGATAGCGGGGCCGCCCAAAGGTTTAACTATGGTCGCTCCCCTGTTTGGTCAATGAAGGAGAGTGCCATGTCAGACGTTAAACCAATCCTTGAAGTTCATCATGCACATCGCGACACCATGAGCACCTCTCCAAGCATGCTTCATTTTGGTACATATTTCTCTCCAACCTCTCCCAAGTTTCGTGAGTTGCAGGTCAGGTACGAAGCTCTTCATGCAAGAGAAAATCATCGAAAGCGACAGTGGGCGCTTGAGCCAGACCAGTCAATCCAATGAGAAAATTATCATGCTTTTAAACCAAAGTTTTTTATGGGAGAATCAAAATGGGCAAAGCTGAAAATGACCAGTTGCGCGCCTCCAGTCGTGCGCGCCCGGATAACTCAATGTTGCAGCAAGGCAGCAAAGAGCAACGCAGGGAAACGCGCTATATGGTTTCGTGGCGAGTTGCCGTCTCTGTCAATGGTCAGGAATGGCATTACGGCAGGGCCAAGGACATTTCCCTGCATGGTGCGGCGATTCTGAATGAGCTTAATCTCAAACCGGGCACGCGCGTAACGCTAAGCATACACATGCCGACATTGAACAGGCTCTGCGAGCCGAAAGTTCTGATCGTTCACGGCACGATTGCTTACACCGCCCATGCTGCCAATCTCATGTGCTTCAGGAGCGGTATTTCTTTTGCTAAATTTGAACAGGAATCAGACCGAGCTTATCTGGAAGAGCGCCTTGCAAGCAATCATGCAATAGTACCTGACTATGTATGCAGACGGAGCACAGACCGGGTGATGTAACGCATGGTTGACCTGTTCACCGCCCGGTGTTCATGCTGTTTGACTGCAATGGCACAGGCTTGAATCTACCGATAAATTTTGAGGAAAACAATGGCATTGGCATGGTCGAACAAATTGAGTGTCGGAAATGCAATTATCGATTCCGAACACAGAAATTTGATGGTGATGGTCAACGGCATAGAGGCAACATTTAAAGCCAGGGACGGCTCTGCTCTGTCGCAGGAACTCGAACAGGTCGAGTATTGGCTATGCGCTCATTTTCAGAATGAGGAAAGGATTGCGGCGGCGGTGGGGTTCGACTTTGCCCGCAACAAACTGGAACACCAGAACCTGCTGCGAGAGTTTCATCGCATGAGAGATGAGTTGCATACCCTGCATGGCGCGTGGTCGGACAAAGTCGCAAAAAAATATTATCAGTATTTGTGTGAATGGATAACCAATCACGTTATCGAGGAAGATATGTTGATGAAGCCCGTGTTGAAAGCCCATGAATACAACTTCTGCGGCTGATGGGCGGATAGTCTCCGTTTGCTCTGGGGTTAACGTGAAACTCGCGCAGTGATTCGTTCGCCTGGCTCCGCCCCCCTCGCTTCGCTCTCCCCGCTTGCGGGAGAGGATTGAGGTGAGGGGAACGGGCGTGGCAAGTTTCATAATCAGGGATAGCACACTTGCCATGCCCGTTAGCCATCTGCATAGCCATGCTTTGCCGATGCCCGTCATGTTTCTTTTTTGAATCGTTCGATTTCTCGCCGGTCGCGTTTGCTCGGCCTACCCTTGAAGCGCAAGGGTGGCGGCTGTTCTTTGAGCAACGCGGCAATGGCGAGTCTGCTCTGACGGCTGTCGTCGGTTTCGCGATACAGTTTTTGCGCCTCGCTAGCCGGGCCGCGTTTGCTTGACAACGCCAGCACCTTCACCACGAATTTAATCTGACCCATGCTGATATTCAGCATGTCGCCCGGCGCAACCGCCTTGGCGGGTTTGACACGCGCTTCATTGACCAGCACCTTGCCGCATTCGATCGCGGCTGTTGCCAAGGCGCGCGTTTTGAAAAAGCGTGCGGCCCATAGCCATTTGTCGATGCGGAATTTTTCGCTGTTGTCGCCGGTATTCATTGCCATGTTCGTCATGAGGATTTACATGCGCCAGACGAGCAGCGTGGAGCGGTGCAGGTCGTCCACCTCCACTGTCTCATGCGGGGTCTGTTGTGGCACGGCGAAGGTGCTGCTGATGAGTACCGTGCCGGGCCGCATCTCGGCGCACGCCTTGCGCCACAGCCGTTCCATCGGCACGGGCGAGAGATAGGCGAATACCGCATCGTATTGCGCCAGGTCTTTATCCCAGATGCTGCCCCAATGCACGTCGCAGTTGGGATGACCTCCCAGTTTGATGCGTAGCCAGCTCCACAAAAACGGCAGTGGCGCAGACTCCACGCCGCTGTAGTGTCCGTCTGGGCGGGTGCGGGCAAGATGTGTCAGCACGCCGCCCAGGCCGGAGCCGAGATCGATGAAGCGAAAGCGTGGCACTTCTTCCCACTCAGCGCCTACACCGCTTGCGGGGGAGGGGAGCAGGGTTTCCAGCGCACGCCATATCTTGCGGCTGGAAAGATACAGCGGCACTTGGGTGCGGAAAGTGCTCCAGTACACCGCCAGCAGGATGAGAAATGCGGCGAGAAAAAAATCGGGCCGGATGTTCAGCGCAAGCATCAATACCAGTGCGGGCGCAAACAATAATTGAATCGGCAGCCACCAGCGCGCCAGACCGGAAAAATGGCTGAAGGCCGCAGCGAGCAGGCCGCACAGCAAGGCGAAAGTGAGCGGAGCGGGTTGCAGTCCGGTCAGGATGACGCTGGTCAGCGCCAGCACGAATGCCGCAAATTGCAGCAGCATTGCGCTGATGGCGGGAGGGAGTTTTTTGCATGAGCTTCCAGAAATCCACATATCAATCGCGACCTCAATGCCCGCGCTTGGAGCGCAACCAACCTAAACTGCAACGGGCGCCTTGATCGCGGGATGCGGGTCGTAGCCTTCGAGCGTGAAATCCTCAAATTTGAAACCGAAGATAGTTTTCACCTCGGGGTTGATGCGCATGATCGGCAGCGCGTGTGGCTCGCGAGATAGTTGCAGTTGCGTCTGCTCCATGTGGTTTGAATAAAGATGCGCATCGCCGAAGGTATGCACAAAATCGCCGGGTTCAAGGCCGCATACCCGCGCCATCATCAGCGTGAGCAAGGCATAGGAGGCGATGTTGAATGGCACGCCGAGAAAGATGTCGGCGCTGCGCTGGTAGAGCTGGCAGGATAACTTGCCATCAGCCACATAAAATTGGAAGAACGCATGGCAGGGTGCGAGCGCCATCTTGTCGAGTTCGCCGACATTCCAGGCTGAGACGATCAGGCGGCGCGAATCGGGGTTTTTCTTGAGCTGCTCCACCACTTCAGAAATCTGGTCTACCACGCGCCCGTCTGCTGTTGTCCAGGAGCGCCATTGCTTGCCGTACACCGGGCCGAGGTTGCCTTGCTCGTCCGCCCATTCGTCCCAGATCGACACGCCGTTTTCCTTGAGGTAGCGGGTGTTGGTGTCACCCTGCAAAAACCACAGCAGCTCGTGGACGATCGACTTCATGTGGCACTTCTTGGTGGTGACTAGCGGGAAGCCCTGCGCCAGATCAAAACGCATCTGGTAGCCGAACACGCTGACCGTGCCGGTGCCGGTGCGGTCGGATTTTTTCGTGCCGTGATCCAGCACATGTTGCATGAGGTCGAGATATTGGCGCATAAAGATTCGGAATAAGGTGGGTGCTGTTTGTATAATGCTGGCAACACAAAATTGGATGAGGCGCAAATGCTAGCACAACTTACTCTTTCACAGACTCTACCCAGGGACATGGCAGCACAGCATCTGCTGGTGCTGTTGCCGAAGGCCAAGACGCTACCCAAAGACTTGCCGCACGCCATCCTGCTCAAGGCAGTGCTGGCGCGGCGCGACATGAAGGCCGATGAACTGGCGAAATCGCCCGTCGCCGCCAATGCCGAAAATGGCGCGCTGGTGGCGTGGGGAATGCTTGATTTCGAAAAGGACACGTTCGCGCAACAAGTGCAGGTGCGCAAGGCGTTGCAGTTGCTGCTGGGGGAGAATCCCAGCAGCATCGGCATCGTCGTGCTCGGCGATGAGGCGCAGCGCAAACGCGCCGCCGAGCTGGCGGTGTATGGCGCATGGGTGAACGGCGCGCCGCTGCCGGTGCACAAGAAAAAAAACGAGCACAAGCCACTGCAAAAGATCGAACTGTTCGGTTGTGCCGACAAGAAAATTTTCGCATCGCTCAAGGCGCAGGCGGAAGGCAACCTGCTGTGCCGCGAACTGACTATCCTGCCACCAAACGAACTGACGCCAATGTTGTACCGGGTGCGGATAAAAAAACTCGCGCGGCAGTACGGCTGGCAGCATGAAGAATTTGACATGAAAAAACTGCGCAAGATGGGCGCGGGTGCGTTCGTCGCCGTGGCGCAGGGCAGCGATCCGGAAGACGCCGCCATCGTGCATCTTTCGTACAAGCACCCAAAAGCGAAACAAACCGTTGCGCTGGTCGGCAAGGGCATCTGCTTCGACACCGGTGGGCACAACCTCAAGCCGTCTCGCTACATGCACAACATGCACGAAGACATGAACGGTTCCGCCGTCGCGCTCGGCATCCTGCTGGCAGCCACGCAAAACAAGTTGGAAGTGAATATCGACTGCTGGCTGGCGCTGGCGCAGAACCACATCAGCCCCAAGGCCTACAAGCAGAACGACATCGTCAAGGCGCTGAACGGCACCACCATCGAAATCATCCACACCGATGCAGAGGGCAGGATGGTGCTGGCCGATACGCTCACTTTGGCATCGCGCGCCAAGCCCGACCTGATGATCGACTTTGCCACGCTTACCGGCAGCATGGCGACCGCGCTCGGTGCGCGCTACTCGGGCGTGCTGGGCAACCGCGACGAGCTGTTGCAGCGTGCGGTAAGTGTCAGCAAACAATGCGGCGAGCGCCTGTGCGCCTTTCCGATGGACGAGGACTACGAGGCTGAGCTGGATTCCAAAGTCGCCGACATCAAGCAGTGCGCGCTGGCAGGTGATGCCGACCACATTCTTGCGGCGCGATTTCTCAAGCGCTTCGTCGAGGGCGATGTACCTTGGCTGCATATTGATCTATCCTCCAGCCGCTGCGAAGAGGGGTTGGGCATTGTGGCGAGCGATGTGACGGGATTTGGCGTGGCTTGGGGGTTGGGGATGTTGAACGAAAATGAATAAAATGAACAAATTTCTCAAGCAAATGTTGTGGGTAGGCGCATGCGTTTTTGCATTGACCGGGCCGGCGATGGCCGATTCTTTAGTGGATGCAAATCGGGTATACGAATCTGGCGATTATGAAAAAGCCGCAAAGTTGTATGGCGCTTTGGCTAATAAGGGAAGCGTTGAAGCGCAATATAACCTTGGCATCATGTATCGCGCCGGGAGAGGTGTTCCCAGGGATATTAACGAGGCGAAAAAGTGGTATCTATTGGCGGCTGAGCAGGGCCATGCTTTAGCGCAATTCAACCTCGGGTGGATGTATGCCAGTGGGAAAGGCGCTCCCCAGGATTACGTTCGGTCACATATGTGGTTTAACATTGCTATCGCCAATGCCAGCAGTGAAGCCAGACAAGAATTTATTGTGGATCGCGATGCGCTGGCAAAATCCTTGACCGTCGACCAAATCGCTAAAGCGCAGGCTCTCGCAAAAAAATGCACGGCTAAAAAATTCAAAGGATGTTAGCGGGCTACCCGGTGACATCAAAGCTGGGGTAGTCGCCCGCATGCGGCCCGATTTCGACCCGCTCCACCTGCGCGCGCTCCGGGCCGTGCTGCGCCCAGCGCACCATGGCATCCACGTCAGCGGGATCACCCTGCACTGCGGCTTCCACCGTACCGTCGCTGCGGTTGCGCACCCAGCCCGCGATTCCCATATTTTGAGCTTCGCGGCGCATCGATTCGCGGAAGTACACGCCTTGTACGCGGCCATAAATCACAAGGTGAAGCGCTTTTTTGGGTGCAATTTGATCGGACATTCTGTTGCTCAGTCAATTCGGCGCGCACATCGCCACGCCCTCGTCGCTCCAGCCGCGCATCACAACCTCCTGTATGGCAGCAAGACTGCCGGTGATGCGATGGTTGCTGTCGACACCTTGGGCATAGCCATTGTTATAGGCGCGATAAACCGGCCGCGTGCCGGCAGGACAGACACCGTTGGCTGGCGGGGTTGAAACAAAATCCAGGCTCTCGAAATTCCAGCGTTTCTCCGTGTCCGGTGTGCTGGCCTGCAACTGCTTGAGCCATGCGCATTCGGCAGCATCGACCGTATAAAAATGCGAGTTGGGTCCGGGCGACTGGCTGCCGTAAAAGCGGCAGACAGAGGTGCTGCCGCCGGACTTGAAGTTGTTGCCGGTGCGCATCCAACCCGGTCCCGCGCTACCCTCATCGATAGCGGCGGCTTCATTTGCGTCGGCGGTGATAAAGAAGTGGCCCAGATTGGAGTTATAGAATTCGACCACCCAAGCAGAGGGAGCGTCGTAGGCGATACGCAAGGTATCGTCGATGCCTCCGCGAATATTCAATTGCTGCGACAGGCGCGCCCGGGCCTCATATCCAAGCCCTGCGCCATCCAGATAGGCGGCGAAAAATGGGACGGCCCAGCCGAAAACATCATCCCTATAGCTTGTTTCATAGGTATGCCCGACGCCATTCAGAGCAACCTGGTAGCGGGTGCCGCTGAACCGGCTCAAGGCCTCTTCCATCCGGTACATCGGCGCAACGCTGTCGTTTACCCCGGAGATAGCCAGATAGGGTGCGCTGACATTGCCGGCAGTGGCGTTATCCGCGCCGAAAGCAGGCAGGTATTTTTGCCCGGCGTAGGGGATATAACCGATGGCGGCTTTGATGCGCGGGTCGGTGACGGTGGCGGCGGAAGTCTGGCGCAAATAGTTATTGGTCAGTTGCGCGCCAAGCAACAGGGTCATGGTTTCGCCCCCCATGCTGGCGCCGATGCCGCCGATGCGCTCAGGGTCGATTTTATTGCCAAAGTCAGGATTCGCCAGCAGGGTATCAATGACAGACTTCACGGCTAATGGCCGCAACGCCTGCAGTGCAACGAACTCGTCGAAATTGCGCGCCAGATACCAGAGATCATCCAGGTCAGACAACTGCAGCCGCAAAAAACGATCATCACCATGGAATGGCGCCGCCGCAATGTAGCCGTTACTGGCAATCCGAAGCAGAATATCAAGGGATCGGCTATCCACAGGGCTGGAACCCTGCCCATGCGAGAACGCCAACAACGGCCAGCGACCGCAGCCAGGCGGAGCAGGAAAGGTGGCTATGCAGGGTATATCCAGCAGAATGGGCGGCTGTCCGGCACGCTGCATTTTTGGAATAATCTGGCCATCGGGTAGAACGTAGTCCGGCCTGAGATTGGCCGCATCCGTCGGATAGCACACGATGATGGCGAACTCGACCACCGAATTGCGCCATCTCGAATAGAGGCCCTCATCTGGAATTCTGGGGCTGATCTTCAGCGTGTCGTCCGGCTCCAACAAGATACCGCTCACATAGCTGCCATTCTTGCCCGACCAATAGTCGCCAATGACACCGCCGAACTGGTTCAGTTTTGAGCTATCAATCGCGAGATTGGAGCAGGCCACGTGATATATCCCAAATGCGACCGGATCCATTTCGACGCGGGTTGCGGCTTGCGCGGGGAGCGCCGCTACAAGCATGCACAAGCCGAACCAGCATGCTGGGAATTTCCGGCTTAGACACATGATACAGACCGCCACAAAATAATTGCGGTAGCTGCACTAAAGCCAAGCTCCACACATATGCACTCGAGCAGCCTGTGCCCCCGTGCATATTCGGCAAAACGATTGGCCACAACCGGGTGATTACGGAAAAACAGTGACAGTATGCCCGTATCAATCAGCGTTGGTTTCATTTGATCTTAGCTGTCCGAATGCCGCATGTCGGCGTGATTGCAATTCAGACTCAAATGCCGTGAAATCCCGTTCCGGCATATCTGACCAACAGCCGGCAAATTGGCAATTATCGCGTCCGCGGTTTCAGCCACCGTGGGAACAGCCGCCAACCCAATACGAAAGAAGTGGATCAAATCGAATATTTCGGCGATCCGTGTGTCCGGGGTGCGCTGAATTTCATCAAGCAGACGCTCCCGCAATTCCATGGAAGTCATTCGTTCCTCCTATACTTTTCTTGGATTTTGCTTTTTCATATCCCTCAACCGATGCGGCGCAGTATAGCAGCGAACCATACTTTTTGGCCGTGGCGTTTCCAACGCGAAGACGAAGGTATATGTTGCAGCGCGAAGCGATGGCGCGCGGCAGTGCCGTCACCCATTCTTCAGAAAACTTTCATTTAATCTTCATAATCGCGCGGCAAGATGCGCGCTATGAATACACCAGACAACTCTGCCCAAGCGCCACTGCACATCGCACTGGTAACCGAAACCTACCTGCCCGAAGTGAACGGCGTCGCCATCACGATCGGGCGCATGGTGGAAGGCCTGATCGGGCGCGGCCACCATATCCACCTGATCCGCCCGCGCCAGCACAAGCAGGATACGCCGCAGCATTCTGACCGGTTTGAAGAGACGCTGTTCGCAGGGATGCCGATCCCCGGCTATCCTGAACTGAAGACCGGTTTTCCCGCAAAATCCAGATTGCTGCGCCTGTGGCAGCGACAACGCCCGGACATCGTGCACATCGCCACCGAAGGCGCGTTGGGCTGGTCGGCCTGCTCGGCCGCGCGCAAGCTGGGCATTCCGGTCAGCACGGATTTTCATACCAATTTCCACAATTACAGCAAGCACTATGGCGTAGGCTGGCTGAGCAAACCGGTCGCGGCCTACCTGCGCTATTTTCACAACCGCGCCGATTGCACGCTGGTGCCGACTATCGATTTGCAACAGGAGTTGTCGCACGCCAAATATCGCGACGTGCTGGTGGTGTCGCGCGGCGTGGATGCCGAGCTGTTCCATCCGAAGAAACGCAGCGACGAGTTGCGCAGGGCGTGGGGGGCGACGGACGAAACGCCGGTGGCTATCGTCGTCAGCCGCATCGCCGCCGAAAAAAACCTGCCGGTCGCGATCCATGCGTTCGAACAAATGCGCGCGTCCCGCCCGGACGCGAAGCTGGTGATGGTCGGCGACGGCCCGGCGCGCGCCGCGTTGCAGAAACAGCATCCGCAGGTGATCTTCACCGGCATGCGCACCGGCGAAGACCTTGCCGCGCATTACGCCTCCGGTGACATATTTCTCTATCCCAGCCTGACCGAGACCTACGGCAATGTGACGGTGGAAGCGATGGCCAGCGGCCTGGCTACCATCGCCTACGACTATGCCGCCGCCCGCCAGCACATCCGCCACGAGAAGAACGGTCTGCTTGCCGCATTCGACGACACGGCGGCGTTCACGGCGCAAGCGGCGGGACTGGTCGACGACGCGGCGCGCATCGGGCGGCTGCGCATCCGGGCGCGGCAGACCGCAGAATTGCTGGCCTGGGATCACATCATGGCGGAAATGGAAACGGCGCTACTGGATGTCGCACGCAAAGAGCGGAGCCAAAATGCCGATGCCGAAATTTCCACCGCAAATTACCCGACGTGGTGAAACCCGGCGTGTCGGCACACGGCAATATGAGCGGAGGTGAAAAATGTCCATGCTGAGCTTTTCGCTGCAACAGATCAACCGCTGGGATGTCGCGCTCTGCCAGTCCTGCAACCGCTTGAGCCGGCGCTTCACGGTCAGGTGTTTATTCCTGCTCGTCAGCCGCCTCGGCAACGGCCTGTTCTGGTATACGCTGATGGCGGCCATGCTGCTGCGCTACCAGGCGGAGGCGCTGCACGCGGTATTGCACATGCTTGCCGCAGGACTGGCAGGCACGGTGATTTACCAATTGATCAAGGGTAAAACGCTGCGCCCGCGCCCGTTCCATGTCTATCCATCTATCGTCCGCGTCGGCAAGACGCTGGACAAATTCAGCTTCCCTTCCGGTCATACCCTGCACGCGGTCGCATTCGGCATCATCGCGGTATTCTATTTTCCGGGGCTGCTGTGGCTGGTCGCCCCGTTTGTGCTGCTGGTCGCCCTGTCGCGCCCGATACTCGGCCTGCATTATCCGAGCGACGTGCTGGCAGGTGCTGCGCTCGGCGCGGCCATCGCGTTCGCATCGCTGTATTTCTGATCTGCGGCATCGTTTGATTACAGGCGGACGAGCCCGAATCAAATGTAGGTCGGGCTCCGCCCGACATGGCGGGCATAGCCCGCCCTACATATACATTTCCCGGACTCAAGCAAACAAATTCTGCGGCAAGGGCAAGCGTCCCCTGATCTGATGCGGGGCGCACCGGCCGATGCGTTCGCGCATGGCTTGGCCGTGCGAAGGCTTGATGACAACAGGATGATTTTATTGTGACAGCGCGCGGCAAGATGCTCGCCCCGGACTTACCAGTCCGGCATACCTGCAAATTACGCCAAAAAGTAACATGGCCGTAACACCCGTGTAACACCGGCAGTTTATCTTGCCGCCCTGTAGCACCCTTGCACCATTCCGATTGGACAAACAATTCTCAGGAGATCGTAAACATGATTCAGAAGAAAATTCTCGCGGCGCTTGGTTTGGTTGCCGCCTCTTTTATCAGCCAGGGCGCAATCGCCGCCGCTGTCGAAGTGGATCCCGGCCTGCCGACCTACCAGAAAGCCAGCGGCATTTCCGGCAATTTCACCAGCGTCGGCTCCGATACGCTGAACAACCTGATGACGCTGTGGGCCGAGACCTACAAGCGCAACTATCCCAACGTCAACATCCAGATTCAGGGCGCCGGCTCTTCCACCGCCCCGCCCGCGCTGATCGAAGGCGCCGCCAACTTCGGCCCGATGAGCCGCATGATGAACGCCAAGGAAATCGAGGCGTTCGAAAACAAGTACGGCTACAAGCCAACGCCGGTGCCGGTCGCCATCGACGCGCTGGCGGTGTATGTCAATAAGGACAACCCGATCAAGGGGCTATCGATTCCCCAGGTGGATGCGATTTTTTCCGCCACGCGCAAGTGCGGCGGCGAAGCCGACCTCACCAAGTGGGGCGAAGTCGGCATGACCGGCGACTGGGGTTCGCGCACCATCGCGCTGTATGGCCGTAACTCGGTATCCGGCACCTACGGTTACTTCAAGGAAAAGGCGCTGTGCAAGGGCGACTTCAAGCGCAACGTCGCCGAGCAACCGGGCTCCGCCTCGGTGGTGCAAAGCGTCACCGGCCAGATCGGCGCGATCGGTTACTCCGGCATCGGCTACAAGACTTCCGGCGTGCGCGCGTTGCCGCTGGCCAAGAAGGATGGTCAACCCTACGTCGAAGCCGATCCGGCCAACGCCATCGACGGCAGCTATCCGCTGGCCCGCGTGCTGTACGTCTATGTGAACAAGCGCCCGAACCAGCCGCTGGCGCCGCTGGAGCACGAGTTCTTCAAGATGGTGCTGTCCAAACAAGGCCAGGAAGTCGTGATCAAGGACGGCTTCGTGCCGATGCCTGCCGCCATGGCAATCAAGGCGCTGAAAGATCTGGACGCCAAATAAGCCTGTAGCCCTTCCAGGCCGGATGCGCGTCCGAGCGCGCGTGTCCGGCCCGGTTCACCAACGGAGAATTCAATCATGTTTGAAAAAAAGCAATTCACCCTTTACGCACTGGCTTCCCTGATGGCATTGGGCGTCATGAGCGGCTGTGCGACTCAGCCGGAAATAGCCGAGAGCAAACCGGCAGAGACCCAGAAAACCGCCGTGGAAAAAGCCAACTATTTCCTGGTATTTCATGAAAACGGACGTATCTATCCTTTTGCCGACACCAAGAACTATTTGATGTTTATGAACGTCGACGAGGTTACTTATACCCGCTCCCGTGTCGGCGCCGGCCCGCAAGGCGAAACCGTCGTGTTCGGCATCATGAAGAATGAAGCGGAAGACCTGAACAAGCCATCCCTCGCCGAGCAGTTCTTCGACGGCAAGATGGAAGTCACCGGCCCGTTTTACGGCGAGGTCGTGCGCGATGGGCGCTTCTATGTATTCGGCGAGTGGAAAGACTTCAAGGATTACCTCGCGCACAAGGAAGTAACTTTCACCTTCACCGAAATCGGCACCGGTCCCAAGGGCGAGACGGTAATTTACGCGCTCAACAAGAAGACCAAGGATGAAGGCCGACCGGTCGCGCTGATCGAGGCGTTCAAACAGCTTCGCCAGGCAAAAGCAAAATAAGGCATTTTGGCGTCAACATCGGGAGGGGTTGGGCAATGCCCCACCATTCCCGATGCACCGTTTCAGATATTGCGGCGCAAGATAAAAAGCAAGGATAACGCGGTGAACCATGGAAAAGATTGAATCCAGCATCTGCAAAGTGGGCGGTTACACCGGTCAGCGCATGGCCAAGGACAAGCTGTTCAAGCATGTCATGACCTTTGGCGGGCTGAGCGTGATCATCGCCATCAGCGTCATTTTCTTTTACCTGGCCAGCGTCGTCGTGCCGATATTTTTACCGGCGCAGATGGGCGCGCCGCAAAAATTTTCCCTGCCGCGCGTTACGCAAGCGGCACCCGCTACGCCACAAACACAGGAAACAACCGTCTATCTGACCTCGGAAGAACAGGCGGAAATCGGCGCGCGCATGTCCGATCGCGGCAGCGTGATTTTCTTCGACCTGCACAATGGCAATCCTCTCGCGGCAGAACGGGCCGCGCTGCCGCAAGGCGCGGGCGTCACCAGCTTCGCTGCCGGCGATCCATCCCAGCAAGCCGTGGCTTATGGTTTGTCGGATGGGCGGGCGCTGTTGCTGCGGCAAAAATTCAAGGTCAGCTTCGTGCAGGATCCGCACAATCCTGACAAGGATATCCGCACCATCACACCGAGCATCGACTACCCGCTGGGAGCAACGCCGCTGGTGGTGGACGAAGCCAGACATGCACTCACACATCTGGCCGTGCAGCATGACGGCGAAAATACCACGGCAGTGGCGCTGACCGAAGACGGGCGCCTGTTGCTCTCGGCCTACATCAGCGAAACCAATTTGATAACCGGCGAAGTGGCCACGGAACAGACGACTGCCGAGCTGCCGCCGGTGCCGCATGGCGAAATCCGCCAGTTGCTGCTCGAAGTCAAGCAGCGCGATCTGTATGTGCTGCACGGCGACCGCCATGTGACGCACTACGATGTCATGGACAAGGCCAACCCGCGTCTGATCCAGACCGTGGAGCTGTTCCCAGAGGGCGAGCGCGTCACCGCCGCGACGATATTGAGCGGCGGCTTCTCGCTGATCGTGGGCACTGCCAAGGGCGATTTGTCGCAATGGTTCCAGGTGCGCGACGCGCAGAACAATAACCACCTCACGCGCATCCGCTCGTTCAAGCCGATGCAGGGCAGCGTCACGACCCTCGCCCCGGAACACTTCCGCAAGGGCTTCCTGGCGGGCGACGCCAAAGGCAATATCGGCCTGTATTACGCGACTTCGCAGCGCCTGCTGTTCAATCATCTCCTCGGCGCGGACCCCGTCAGGATCGTCGGCATCGCGCCGCGCGGCAACGCGATCATGGCGGAGATCGGCAACAACGAGGTGATCGCTGCCAAGGTCGAGAACGATTATCCGGAAGTTTCTTTCCATTCGCTGTGGCAGAAGGTCTGGTACGAGAGCTACCCGGAGCCGGAATACAATTGGCAGTCCTCCGCCGCTACTTCGGATTTCGAGCCCAAGTTCAGTCTCGCGCCGCTCACCTTCGGCACTATCAAGGCGGCGTTTTACGCGATGATGGTGGCCGTTCCGCTGGCGGTATTGGGCGCCATTTTTGCGGCCTATTTCATGTCGCCGAAAATGCGCGGCGTGGTAAAGCCATCCATCGAGATCATGGAGGCGCTGCCCACCGTCATTCTCGGCTTCCTCGCCGGCCTGTGGCTGGCGCCGTTCGTCGACAATAACCTGGCGGGCACGCTGCTGGCGATTTTTTTGCTGCCGTTCAGTTTTGTCATCACCGCCTACCTGTGGCACCTGCTACCGCAGCATATCGCGCAGCGCATCCCGCCCGGCTGGGAAGCGGCGCTGCTGACCCCGGTCATCGTCGTGGTTGTCTATTTTGCGATGCAACTGGGGCACCCCATTGAAGCGGCATGGTTCGGCGGCGACATGCCACACTGGGTGTCGAACGAACTGGGCTGGAGCTACGAACAACGCAACTCGCTGGTGGTCGGCATCGCGATGGGGTTCGCGGTGATTCCCAACATCTTCTCGATTGCCGAGGACGCGGTGTTCAGCGTACCCAAGCATCTCACCTCGGGCTCGCTGGCGCTGGGCGCCACGCCCTGGCAAACGCTCTATAACGTGGTGCTGCTGACAGCGAGTCCCGGTATCTTCTCGGCGGTGATGATCGGCATGGGGCGCGCCGTGGGCGAGACCATGATCGTGCTGATGGCCACCGGCAACACGGCGGTGATGGATATGTCCATCTTCACCGGTTTCCGCACCCTGTCCGCCAACATCGGCGTGGAGATGCCGGAAGCGGCAGTGGGCACCGCCCACTACCGGCTGCTGTTCTTCTCGGCGCTGGTGCTGTTCGCGTTCACCTTCCTGGTGAACACGCTGGCCGAATTGGTGCGGCAGCGTTTGCGTGAAAAATACAGCTCAATGTAAGGATGAACTTAAAAACTTTAGTTCAACACGGATTTTCCATTTGGGTCGTAGGTCGGGCTTCAGCCCGACATGTCGGGTTAAAACCCGACCTACAACCCCTTGATTTTTTGAGCGCTCATTGGCTGATGGAAAATCCGGGTTCAAGCCACAACTTTTTCTAGGATGAATAGTCATGCGCAACTGGTATAAAAGCGGCGAACCCTGGATCTGGGTGACGGCGGGCGCGGTGGCGCTGTCGCTGGTCATGGTGTACTCCGTCGTATGGCTGACCGCCGCGCGCGGCCTGACGCACTTCTGGCCGAAGCCGGTCGTCGAGACCATCTTTCGGGCGCCTGACGGCAAACATCTGCGCCTGATCGGCGAAGTGCCAGACCGCGAGGAAGTCTCGCTGGTGCGCCTGCGCGAGTCCGGTTTCAATGTCGAAAGTGCGGACAAGTTCACCTACCGCTACCTGTTCAAGCTCGGCAACCGCGACCTCACCGGCGCGGATTTCAAATGGTATCCCGCGCCGTGGCTGGGGGAATTCACCTACCCCGAGGACATGCTGGCCATCGAGCGCCGCGAATGGGGCAATTTTTACGGCCACCTGAAACAGGTCAAGGAACAAGGCAAAGTCGTCGCGCAAGGCGAACAGGCATGGCCGGAATTACGCCAGCGCCTCGCGCGCTCCAACGATATTTTCAAGCAGATATTGCATCTCGAAAAAGTCGAGATCGGCAAGCTGAATTTCGCGCTGGAAAAACTACGTCTGCGCGAACGCAAGCTGGAATTACAGCAACGCCTGGCCGATGCGGACAAGGCGGAAATCGCCAAGCAGCGCGCCGGGCTTGAGGCTGCGTTCGTGTCCCTGCAGGAGGAGCTGGGGAAATTGCGCACTGAAATCGGTCGCGACAGCCTGGTCGCGGAAACCATGGATGGGCAGTTAATCGACATCCCGCTGGCGAAAGTGGCGGACGCGATCATGCCGAATGCGATGGGCATCTGGGAGAAAATCGGCCATTACCTGCACAAATTCTGGGAGTTCACCGTCGACGATCCGCGCGAGGCGAATACCGAGGGCGGCATTTTCCCGGCCATTTTCGGCACGGTGATGATGGTGCTGTTGATGTCGGCGATGGTGACGCCGCTCGGCATCATGGCCGCGGTGTATATGCGCGAATACGCCAAACAGGGAATGCTGATCCGCATCATCCGCATCTCGGTCAACAACCTGGCCGGCGTGCCCTCCATCGTGTACGGCGTGTTCGGCTTGGGGTTCTTCGTCTATTTCCTGGGCGGTTCCATCGATCACCTGTTCTTTCCCGAGGCCCTGCCCGCGCCGACCTTCGGCAGCCCCGGCCTGCTCTGGGCTTCGCTGACGCTGGCTTTGCTCACCCTGCCGGTGGTCATCGTCTCCACCGAGGAAGGGCTGTCGCGCGTGCCGCGCACCATCCGCGAGGGCAGCCTCGCGCTCGGCGCGACCAAGGCCGAAACCCTGTGGCGCACGGTGTTGCCGATTGCCAGCCCGGCGATGATGACGGGGCTGATCCTCGCGGTGGCGCGCGCCGCCGGCGAAGTCGCGCCGCTGATGCTGGTCGGCGTGGTGAAGCTCGCGCCCAGCCTGCCGCTGGACGGCAATTTCCCGTTCCTGCACCTGGAACGCAAGTTCATGCACCTGGGCTTCCACATCTACGATGTCGGCTTCCAGAGCCCCAACGTCGAGGCCGCGCGCCCGCTGGTGTACGCCACCGCGCTGCTGCTGGTGATCATCATCGTCGTGCTCAACCTGGCCGCCATCCGCTTGCGCAACCGCATGCGCGAGAAATTGCGCGGGCTCGAAGGCGTTTGACCTCTACCTTGACCACAAAATGTATTGCTGAAGGAAACCGAAAATGAATGACGTTAACCACAAGAACCACGCGATCAAGATGAGCGATGTCCTGCGCGCGCCTGCCGATGAAACCAGCGACGTGGCGATACGCGTGCAGGACCTGGAGCTGTTCTACGGCAACGCCAGGGCGCTGCACGGCGTCAGCATCGACATTCCGAGGAACCGTATCACAGCGTTCATCGGCCCGAGCGGCTGCGGCAAATCGACGCTGCTGCGCTGTTTCAACCGCATGAACGACCTGGTCGACATCTGCCGCATCGAAGGCAAGGTGCTGCTCGACGAGAAGAATATCTACGACCGCGACGTGAACGTCGCCCTGCTGCGCCGCCGCGTCGGCATGGTGTTCCAGAAACCCAACCCCTTCCCAAAATCCATTTACGAGAACGTCGCTTACGGCCTGCGTATCATGGGCATCAACGACAAAATAACGCTCAACGAGGCCGTGGAAAAATCCCTGCACGGCGCGGCGCTGTGGGATGAAGTGAAAGACCGGCTGAACGAGAACGGCATGAGCCTGTCGGGCGGACAGCAGCAGCGCTTGGTAATCGCGCGCGCCATCGCGCTGGAACCCGAAGTATTGCTGCTCGACGAGCCCTGCTCGGCGCTGGACCCCATCGCCACCGCCAAAATCGAAGAGTTGCTCTATGAGTTGAAAGACCGCTACACCATCGTGATCGTCACCCACAACATGCAGCAGGCGGCGCGCCTTTCCGATTTCACCGCGTTCATGCACATGGGAGACCTGATCGAGCTTGCCGACACCAATACGTTTTTTACCAACCCCAAATCAGAACGCACCTCCGACTACATCACCGGCCGGTTCGGCTAACTATTTATCAGGGATCAGAGCATGACAAAAAAACACACTCTCGAAGTTTTCGACCAGGATTTGGAGTTGTTGCGCAACGAAGTCCAACATCTTGCCTGCCTGACCGAGGAAGAGCTCGAACGCGCGCTGCATGCGCTGTTGAACGATGATCGCGAGCTGGCTCAAGACGTGGTTGCCAGCGATGTCGCCGCCGACCGCTTGCAGCAGCAGATCAACAGCAACATGCATATCGTGCTGGCGCGCCAGCAGGCAATGGCGGACGATTTGCGCGAAATCCTGGCCTCCGGGCGCATTGCCGCACACCTGGAGCGCATGGCCGATTACGCGAAAAACACCGCCAAGCGAACGCAAGTATTGAACGGCAAAATTGACGCGAAAATCGGCGAACAATTCATCTGGATGAACGAGCGCGTCATCGCCATGCTGCGCCAAGTGATGGGTGCCTACCTGGAGCGCGATGCAGAAGCGGCGAACGTCACCTGGAGCAGCGATGTCGAGCTGGATCGCATGTACGGCAAACTGTTCGCGTGCCTGCTGGAGCAGATGCGCGACAACCCGGCCTCGATCAAGGACGCGACGCAACTGTTGTTCATCGCCAAGGGGCTGGAGCGCGCCGGCGACCACGTCACCGACATCGCGGAGGAAGTTTATCTGATGGTGAGGGGAATACCCCTGCAGGGACCGCGCCCCCGGATAGACACCATTTCGCCGGAATAATTCTAAGCCGGACAAGCCGGAACCAAAAAAGGTGTCGGTTTCCGTAGGTCGAAGTAGTATGCTCGAAAACAACCACAACGCCAGTCCCTCCCCCCTGGAAGGGGGAAGGTTATGATGGGGGTGGGAGGGTGGAATCATCGCAAAGTGTCTTTGATACCCCACCTTTCTACCCCCATCCCAGCCTTCCCCCTGCAAGGGGGAAGGAGAAAAGCGGCTGTACCTGAGTAGTCACCTTTTTCATCTGAAGTTCGCTCGCCCATAAAAAAACTGTGCATGGCGCGCATGCACCTGCCAGCCGTATTCTCCTGCCATCACGCGCCTTTCCGCCCATCGCTTCGTCGGGTATCATGCCGACAAATGCCACAGGAAACTTGCGATGATCGGCAAACCCCTATTTTTCGTAGTCGCCTGCCTGTTCGCGCTGTTTTCCAATGCCGGTCGGGCCGACGATATTTGGTTCAAGCAAGGCACAAACGGCCAGCCTGAAGTTCAGCTTTATTTTTTCTGGTCGCTCACCTGCCCGCACTGCACCGAGGCGCATCCCTATATCGAGGCGATACCCCGTGCACGCCCCTGGGTGAAGCTGCACGCGCTGGAACTCACCCGCCATCCGGAAAACGTCCTCCAGTATCAGGACACGGCGCGGCAATTGGGCGAGAACGCGGCTTCCGTTCCCGCGCTGCTGTTCTGCGGCGAGATGCATGTCGGTTGGGATGAGGATGAAACTACCGGTGCGCAAATTCGCCAGCGTCTCGACGACTGCCGCGCACGCGCCCAAGGGGGTGAATGGAGCGGTGAAGCGGGCGGTGGCTCGGTGACGGGGAAAACGCAGTCGGTCGAACCTATCCATCTGCCGCTGATCGGTGCCGTCGATCCCGCCAGCTTGTCGTTGCCGGCGCTTACCCTCGTGCTCGCCGGTCTGGACGCCTTCAACCCCTGCGCCTTTTTCGTGCTGCTGTTTCTGCTTTCGATGATGGCACACCAGAAGAGCCGCCGCCGCATGCTGCTCATCGGCGGCATCTTCGTGCTGGTTTCGGGGGTGATGTATTTCGCCTTCATGGCGGCCTGGCTCAATGTCTTCCAGTTGTTCGGCCACCTCGCCTGGGTCACGCTGGCTGCGGGCGCGCTGGCCGTGCTCATCGGCGCGGTAAACGTGAAGGATTTTTTCCTGTTCGAGCAGGGCTTCACGCTGTCCATCCCCGAGTCGAAAAAGCCCGGCCTGTTCCGCCGCAGCCGCGCCATCCTCAACGCCGACAGCCTGCCTGCCATGCTCGCCGCCACGATTTTTCTGGCCATCGCCGCGAATTTCTACGAACTGTTATGCACGGCAGGCTTCCCCATGGTCTATACGCGCCTGCTTACCCTGGCCGACCTTAGCCACGCCGCACGCTATGGCTATCTCGCCGCCTATAATCTGATCTACGTCCTGCCGCTGGCGCTGATCGTCGCCGTCTTCGCCCGCAGCCTCGGCGCGCGCAAACTCACGGAACGCGAGGGCCGCCTGCTCAAGCTCATGTCCGGCGTGATGATGCTGGAACTGGGTGCCTTGCTGCTACTCGCGCCGGATTACATCAGCCAGATCGGCATCGCCTTCGGGCTGATGGCAGTTGCGGTCGGAATTACCTGGATCGCCGCCCGCCTGACCAAACCTCGCGGGGAGGAAAATGAAAAATGAAAACGGGGCGGCAGAAATTTGTCGCTAATTTAGCGATCCCAAAATTCGGCCTGCCTGGCGAGCAGCAATATCACAGGAAATATCATGCTAAAACTTGAACGCATCACCAGCGAATATATTGAAGCGGAAGACCGCATCAGGCTGTCCGGCGAAGTAACCAGCGGCGAAACGGTCGTCATCTGGCTGACCCGGCGACTGATGCAGCGCCTGTTACCAGCGCTGATCCAACTGTTCCAAGGGCAGCACAACGACAACCCTTATATGGAAATGATGCAGGGTTTCGCCCAGCAAGCAGCCCAATCAGAATTCAAACCGCAAGCACCTGTAAGCGTGACGGTTAATGCCTCGTCATGGGTGGCGATGGCAGTGGATGTATCGCACACCGGGCAAGTGATCACCCTGAACTTTCGTGCCGTTGACGGGCAAAGCGCAATACTTGTCATGAACGCACTCCCCCTGCGCCAATGGCTGAGCATCGTGTATGGGATGTACGTCAAAGCCGAATGGCCGGTAGATGTCTGGCCAAACTGGATCAGCGAGCGTGTACCGCAAAAGCCGGTGCAGGGTGTGGTGATGCATTAGTCACCCTGTTGGGCGGCAGAGAGGGGCTTTACCCCGTCTGGCTATTTTTCCAAAAGGGGCGTTGCTTATGGAAACCTTGGACGGCCTTATGCAATTTGGTCAGTTGGTGCGATAGGCCGTGCGCGATCCAGCCCTTGGCCAGTGCGATCGCTTCCTGATGCGCGGCCAATTCCGGCAGCGCCGCCAACTCATCCAGCAGGCGGTGCGCCACCGCCACATCGTTGATCTGCCCGAGCACTTCCTGCACCTCGCTCAACGCGGCGAGGAATGCTGCGGTTTTCTGTTTATCGTAGAGTGCGGCGAAAAATTCCGCGCTGTATCTCAACTTCTTCGCGAGAATGCGCAGCGCATGCAAGTGTACGTTATCGAGGCTATCCAGTTGCAGCCCGGCCTGGGTTAGACGTTTGGCCAGCTTGTGCAGACGGCGGTTGGCGAAATCTTGTACCGGCGGCACGGTGGTTTCTTGCGGCGTCTGCCAGTATTCGCCGTCCATCCACAGGGCAAAGCGCAAAATCAGCCGCTGCAATTCGCGCGCCTGTTTTTCGTTACGCAGTTCGGCATAACACGCCGCGCGCTGCCGCTCACTGAGTGCCCGCAAGGCCTGCAAACCGGCATGGCCGGCCATGCGCGCGCACATCGGCTGCACGGTCTCGGCGATGAACACGTCCCATTCGCGAATCTGGCCCAGCGCCACACACAAGGCTGCAACATCCATGCTCAAAGCGCTGAGAGATTCATCGGCACGAAATTTTTCCGCCATGCGCAGCACCACGCGCAAACGCCGCAGGGAAACCCGCATCTGGTGGAGGTATTCGGCGTCGTCGCTGGCCATTGCCCCGCGCAAATTGCCCTGCAAATGCAGCATGCATGACCAGAGCAGCGCTTGCAACGCCTCTGTCAAAGTGGCGTTTTTGGCGATGTCCGGCACGATTCCTTTGACCGGTTTGTCAGTATATCCCGTCAACAGCCGGTAACCGTGCTCCGCCTTGCTGACCGGCTCCAGTTCGAGCGGCACGATGTCCAGCAGCGTCAGCGCCAGCTCGAACAACTGGCGCGGCTCGCCGGATTTCAGTTCCAGCTCCAGCTCGCAGATCGGCGTGCTGCGCTGCTCGGTGCGCACCTCGCCGTGATCCATGCACAACTCGATTTGTGCGCCCTGCCAGTCCAGGATGCGGCTGGTGCGGGAAAAATCGGTGACAAAAATTGGCTGCAATTTCTTGCGCAACCGCAACGGCAAATGCGCTTCCCAGTCCACCGTTTGCGACGGGGAAAAATCCAGCGCCGCGCGGCTCACCGGTATTTCCCATTCGTTGCGCTGGTGCATCCCGGCCTTGACTGAGCCACCGCCCTTCAGGGTTTGCAGCCACTGCCCCCCGGCGCGGCGCAGGCGCAATGCCATTGCGGACTGGTGCAGTTCGAGTTTCGGCGTGTCGTAGTAGATGTTGTAAAGGCGGCGCGCGACGGGGCGCGCAACTTGAAGTTTCCTGAGCAACGGATGGCGCTTCAGCCTGGCGAGCTGCTCCGGTGCAATGCGCAATTTGAGTTCTGTTTCGACCGCCATGTCTACCCCAAATGAAGCGTTAAACATGAATCCCGCGCAGCGAACCGACTGCACCATGATCATCAGGCGCTTACTATAACAGGCTATCGGTGTTCGGATGCCGCTTGTGATGCCGCAAGATTAGGCGCTTAATTCTCACATAACGGGCATGGCAGTAGCCGCCCCTGACAATGAGAATCGCCATACCCGTTTCCCCCTATCCCCCCTCGCTGCGCGAGTTTCACGTTAATGAAAGTAAATCCGATTGTGCCAAGGAGCCACCATGACATCCGTGCTACGCGCCACACAAGCCGACATCACCACACTCCCTGTCGATGTGATCGTCAATGCCGCCAACGCCTCACTGCTCGGCGGCGGCGGTGTGGACGGGGCGATCCACCGCGCCGCAGGGCCGGAGTTGCTGCGAGCATGCCTCCCGCTGGGCGGCTGCAAGACCGGGGAAGCGAAGCTCACCCAAGGCTATCGCCTGCCGGCGAAGTTTGTGATCCACACCGTCGGCCCGGTGTGGCGCGGCGGCACGCACGGCGAGCCGGAGCTGCTGGCTTCCTGCTATCGCAACTCGCTGCGGCTTGCCGCCGATAACGGCGCACATTCCATCGCGTTTCCCTGCATCAGCACCGGCGTTTACGGCTATCCGGTTGAACGGGCCGCGCGGATCGCCGTTGATGCCGTCAATTCATCGTTGCCGCAACTTCCGCCGATCCGCGAGGTAATCTTCTGCTGCTTCTCTGCCGGCGATTTTGCTGTCTATCGGAAACTTCTCGATGACGGTTGCGATGAAACTGCATAAGGCGTTTAATTCCAACCAGGCAAGATTGCCTGATACGCCGGCAGGGGCGAGATCCATCGCTCCCCCTACCGTGTTTCGTTATTAATTGTGAAAAAATAACATGCCGATCTCAACCCTGACTCCCGCCGAACTGCGCCTCACCGTCGATCCCGATGCGCTCGGCTTTGCCGATACTTCCTCATTGCTGGAATTCGCTTTGCCGTGGATCGGCCAAGAACGCGCGGAAAAGGCCGCCCGCTTCGGCCTTGGCATGGATCCGCCGGACTACAATTTGTTCGTGCTGGGCGAGGTCGGCAGCGGACGTTCTTCGCTGCTCAAGCAAGCGATGCAGGTTGCGGCGGCGAAACGGGCGACGCCCCCCGATTTGTGCTACCTGCACAACTTCGATACGCCGGAACGCCCGCGCGCGCTGCGCCTTCCCGCCGGGCAGGGGCGCCTGCTGCGCCAGCACATGACGCAACTGATGAAATCGCTGCAAACGGAAATCCCCCAGCATCTCGACGGGCAGGATTTCAAGGCCGAAAGCGGGCGCATCGAAAAATCCTACAAGGAGGAAGAGACCAAAGCCTACGCCGGGCTTGAGACCTTTGCCGAAGCGCGCAATTTCACCATGCACCGCGAGTCCGGACACCTGCTGTTCACCTTGCGCGGCAAGAAAGGCCGCGCGCTGACCGAGGACGAAGTTCTCGCGCTGCCCAAGGAACGCCGCACCGAAATCGCGCAGGCCGAGCAGGAGTTGCGCGCCGAGATCAATCACTATCTCGAAAAAATGCGGCCCATGGAACGCGTGATGAACGAGGCGCTGGCGGCATTGCGCCGCCAGGTGGTAAAGCCGCTGCTGGAGCGCGAATTGCAGGCAATCCGTGTTGGCCTGAAAAAGCAGATCAAGGATTCCGTCAAACTCGGCGCGTATCTGGACAGCGTCATGCACGACGTGCTCGACAACCTGGAACTGTTCAAGGTTTCCGATAGCGACGAAGACATTCGCCAGGAAATGCTGGGCAAAGTGCTGTCGCGCTACCGCGTCAACCTGGTGGTGGATAACGGCGGCCTGGAAGGCGCGCCGGTGATCGTCGAAGACAACCCGCTGTTTCGCGCGCTGTTCGGCAGCATCGAATACCAGTCGGAGAACGATGTGCTGATGACCGATTTTTCGCGCATCCGCGCCGGCAGCCTGCACAAGGCACACGGCGGCTTCCTGATGCTGCACCTGCGCGACCTGCTGGCCGACGGCCTGGTGTGGGAAAAACTGCGGCGCGTGCTGCGCAGCGGCCGCTTGCAGATCGAAGAGCCGGGCATGACCTATACGCCGGTCGCGGCGGTCTCGCTCGAACCCGAGGCGGTGGATGTCGATGTCAAGATCGTGCTGATCGGTTCGCGCGAACTATATTACGAATTGCAGGAGGGTGACCCGGAGTTCGCGCGCCGCTTCCGCGTCAAGGTGGATTTTGCCGAAAGCTTCTCGTCCAGCGCCGACACGCGCCACGCCTCGGCGATTTTCGTCGCCCACACCTGCCGCAAGCTGGGGCTGCCGCATTTTTCCGCCGCCGCCGTGGCGCGCCTGCTGGAAGACGGGCATCGCGACGCGGACGACCAGTCGCGCCAGAGCGCAATCTTCGCGCACGCCGGCGCGCTGGTGATGGAAAGCGCCGCGCTATGCAGCGCCCGCAAAGGCAAACTGGTCGAAGCGGCGGATGTTGAAGATGCACTGGCGGCGCGCATCCAGCGCCACGACTATCCCGACCAGCGCCTGCACGAAGCCATCGCCGACGGCGACCTGCTGATCGCGGTGCATGGTGAAAAGGTCGGACAACTCAACGGCCTGACCCAGGTCGATCTCGGCGATTACCGTTTCGGCTTTCCGGTGCGCGTTACGGCACGCACCTATGCCGGCGAGGACGGCCTGCTCAACATCGAGCGCGAAGTGGAAATGTCCGGGCCGATCCACGACAAAGGCGTGCTGATCCTGCACAACTACCTGGTCGCGCTGTTCGCCGGCAACGCGCCGCTCGCGCTCAACGCCTCCATCGTGTTCGAGCAGGAATACAGCGGCGTAGAGGGCGATTCTGCTTCCTGTGCCGAACTGTATGCGCTGCTCTCGTCGCTGTCCGGGCTGCCGCTCAAGCAGGGTATCGCGGTGACCGGCTCGGTCAACCAACACGGCGAAGTGCTACCCGTGGGCGGCATCAACGAGAAGATCGAGGGCTATTTCAAAGTCTGCGAGAAATTCGGGCTGGACGGCAACCAGGGCGTGCTGATCCCGAGCCGCAACCGCCGCCACCTGATGCTGGAACACAGGATCGTCGAGGCCGTCGCCCAAGGGCTGTTCCATATCTACACCGCCGAACATGTCACGGAAGGCATCGAACTGCTCACCGGTTTACCCGCAGGCAGCGCGAACACCACCGGCAACTATCCGCGCGGCAGCGTGCTGGGCCACGCGCAGAAAACCCTGCTCGCCTACCGCCGCGCCTGCCTGGCGTCGGGGAGCGCCAAGACGGTGCGCAAGCGTTCGCGTTGAACCTGTGGCGACAAGCATTTTCCTGCTCAAGGCATCGTGGTATGCACCAGGTTTTGAGTTGGGCGAAGAACGGCTATGGATCGTGAACTGATATTCGCCAGCAACCGCTTCAGCGCAAACGAGGCGGCTATCTCCAATGTGCCGAGGGTGTCATTTGCCATAGTCGATTGCCTGCCTGAAAGCAGAATGCCAGGATCGCCTACGAGCTTTGGGATTTCATCGTACTCCTGGTTGCCAGCCAGCGGATCAGCAAAACCGTGGCGATTGCAGCCAGCAGCAAACTGACCAGCATCAGCGGGATAGCGGGGTTATATTTGACGATGGCGATGATAAAGGGCGACTCCGCGATCTTGTTGAACCGATAAGACACGCCGTCTATTTCGATTTGCGCATGGGGTGCCCCAGCATGCAGCGCCATGATGAGCAGTTGCCGGTTGCCGCTCGCGGGTTGCCACTGGAAGTGCGCATAGGGCAACCCGGTTTTGCTTTCAAAAAACCCCTGCAATACAAGGTTGCCTTTCCCCAAAGAGAGCGGTTGGTTTTCCTCCAGAAAAAATTCCCGGCTGTCCGTGCTGCGCGAGATCACCACGCCGGACGGTATCGTTTGGCCGCTCAGCATGACCACCTGGCGTCGCCCCCCATCGAAGATGGCAGGCTCATTGAAAGCGATCTCCTTGTTGATCGGCTGCCTGTCCGGCTGGCTGAACGATAGGGTGACTTCGGTATCTTTAAGAGAGTCGTCAGGGTAGTAAATATTCTTCAAGGACTCGACTTTGACCCTGCCCAACTCCGGAAACTCCACGCCCTGTGCGGTAATCGGGAGTTGTTGCGTGCTGGCATAAAAACCCTCGTACAGGTGCGCGACCATCGTGATCACCAGTGCGACATGAAACAGCAGTGCGGCATACTCTTTGAGTCTGCCGCCCCGGTTGATTATCAGCCGGATAACCGAATCGGCAATGCAGGCCAGCAGGTTGATGCCGAACAGCGAGAAAGTCACCAGCAGCGCATACAGCCAGGCATGTTCGATTCTGACCGGCTGGAAGAAATAATTGAGGTCGAGATGAAAAAATTTCGGATACAGTTCCGGGTGGCTGTTCATCACCAGACTGCCCGCAATCAGGTTCAGCACCACGACCATGCACAGGATAAATCCCGTATGGCGGTCGCCCAATATACGGATCAAGTTATACATGGTCGTCAAAACCGGTGTATGGATTGAGAGAAGAAGCTGGTGCCGATGAAGGCCACCAGGATCAAGGCGATGCCGGCGACATACAGCGGCACTTTCCAGCGCTGCAATTTCGGCAGCCGGTCGATGTGCATCAGGTTGCCGTAGAACAGCCACAGGATGACCGCCCAGTGCAGCTTCGGATCCCACATGAAATAGGCGCCCCAGGCAAAGTAGCCCCAGATTCCGCCGAACAGCATCGCCAGGGTGAAGAAGACGAAGCCGACGCGGTTGAGTTCGGTCATGAACGACGAGCGCTCCTGCAACGCGGGGTCCTTCCGGTACCACGCGGGGATGGCATAAACGGCGTTGACCCCCGCCACCAGCCAGAGCGCATAGGCCGCAAAAGACACCGGCACATGCAAGGGATACCAGATGGTGTGCAAAAACATCGGGGGATAACGGATGGCATCCACAAAGATGAAAACGACGGACGCCGCCGCCAGGGCAAGCACCTGCAACGTAATGAATTCCTTGTTGGATATTTTCCTGCGGTAGATCAGCGCGCACGCCACCAGCAGCACCGACAGGATGACGAACGATTCGAGCTTGTCGGTAAAGGGGAAAAATTCCTTCAGGTAGGCACGGATCGCATAAAAGACTGCGCATGCCGACAGATACAAATATGAGGTGACCGTTGCCGCCCGGTGATGCCCGGTAACGGAGGCGGCGATGCTGACACCCAGCAGGCAGATTCCGATATAAATGCTGATGGTTACGATTAATTGCAGGGTCATGTAAATAATGTAATGAAGCCGCCCGGATCAAATGGGGCGGCATTATAAATTTTTCGCGCGTGCATCACCGCACAAATTGAGTGACGGCACATCGCACCCGTTCGATCATGGCCGCTACGGCAAGTTCCAGCTGTTATCATTGAAGCCAGCAAGCGGTTGCAACCATGTAGCGGTAAGCAAGTTTGCCCACCACTTTCGAATGCACCTCTGTCGCGTAATCAACATGCAGTTTCCTGCCGTCGCAGTTATCATTAGCATTCTCTGAAAACATGAAAACATGGCAATGCACCCATCCATAGAAAATTTTGTCGGCAACACGCCGCTGGTTCAGCTCAAACGCATTCCCGGCGACACCTCGAACATTATTCTTGCCAAGCTGGAAGGCAACAATCCCGCCGGATCGGTGAAAGATCGCCCCGCGCTGTCGATGATCGTGCGCGCCGAGCAGCGCGGCGACATCCGGCCGGGCGACACGCTGATCGAGGCGACCAGCGGCAATACCGGCATCGCGCTGGCGATGGCGGCAGCGGTGCGCGGCTACAAAATAATTTTGGTGATGCCGGAAAACCAGAGCGTGGAGCGTTGCCAGATCATGCGCGCCTACGGTGCTGAACTGCTGCTCACGCCCAAAGAGGGCAGCATGGAACTGGCGCGCGACACGGCGGAAAAGCTGCGCGCCGAAGGCAAGGGCATCATCCTCGACCAGTTTGCCAACCCGGATAACCCGCTGGCACATTACGAGGGCACCGCGCCGGAAATCTGGCGCGACACGCAAGGCCGGCTCACGCACTTCGTCAGCAGCATGGGCACCACCGGCACTCTCATGGGTTGCTCGCGGTTTTTCAAGGAAAAAAATCCCGGCATCAGGATCATCGGCGTGCAGCCGGAGGAAGGCGCGCAGATTCCCGGTATCCGCAAATGGCCGTTGGCCTATCTGCCGAAAATCTATAACGGCAAAAATGTGGATAGCCTGGAATACGTGAGCCAGCGCGATGCCGAGGACATGACGCGCCGCCTGGCGCGCGAGGAAGGCATCTTTTGCGGCATCTCGTCCGGGGGCGCGCTGGCCGTGGCGCTGCGCATCTCGCAACAGGTCGAGAACGCGACCATCGCGTTCATCGTGTGCGACCGTGGGGATCGCTATTTGAGTACCGGCGTGTTTCCGGGGTGATGGGTGGTCATCCCGGTGGCTCCCTCGGGCCCAGCACAATGACGCTGGATCAATCGAGCGCCTCGACGCTGATCCCGCATCGGCTTTCTGTTTGGGCTGCATGATGGAGCGCGACAGCAAATGAGCCGATCGCGCAGCACGCCACGCCACAGCTTTGAGGGCGCTGAATCCGCGCATTGCGATTCAGGTGCCCGAACCACCACTTGCCAGCATGAAGAGCGGCTTAACGCCGTGATAAGCCAGCTCCTTGCCGCCAATGCGCACAGTGTGCTCGACCTGGGTTGCGGAGAGGGCGATTTGCTCATCCGCCTCGCCCATCAGCCCGGATTTGAGCGCATCGTCGGCGTCGATATTTCACCGGAAGCTCTCGCTCATGCTAGGCGCTCGCTGGAGTTGGACACGTATAAAGACGACAAGAGAATCGAACTGATGCACGCCTCATTCACCGAAGCCAACGAAAACTTGCGGGGCTTCGACGCCGGTGTGTTGCTGGAGACGATCGAGCATATCGACCCGAATCGTCTGCCTTTGCTGGAGCACGCGGTTTTTCGCTGCTACCGGCCACAGACCGTGCTCATCACGACACCCAATCAGGAATACAACGTGCTGCACGGAATGCCCCCAGGGGCGCGACGGCACGCCGACCACCGCTTCGAATGGGATCGGCGGCGCTTCAAGCGCTGGGCTTTCGGCATCGCCAGCCGCAACGGTTACGAGGTCAGGTTCGACGACATCGGACCGCCAGACCAGAATCTGGGCGCATCGACCCAGATGGCTATATTTCGACTAACGGAAAGCACATGACGGCCTAATGGATTAGCTTTCGCATTTGATACCGAACGCGTGGCAATCCTGCTGGTGGGCGGTGACAAGGGGGGCGCAGGTCAGCGGCGATTCTAAAATGCGATGCTGACGAGGCTTGAAGTCCTTGGATGGATTGACAGAACCTACGACAAATTCAACTGCACCTTTCAATCGCCGCCCGAATTCGGTCGATAGTATCTTCCATCCGCTCTTTTCTTGGCACTTCCAATCCGAGGCTTTCAGCGATTCTGCAAATCCTGGCTGGATCAAGAGGAATGCCGCCAGCGTCAATAGCCGAAATTAGCTGCCTGGCACGTCTGATTTCGGGTGGAATGTCAGGTGGTCTGAGCCAATCCAAGACGCGAGAGATGAGGGCATTCATGCTTGTCGGTACTTCACATGCTGTGGCCGGTATTTGTTGACTTGCAGCCTGCCGTTTTATGTTCCGCAGATTCCTTCAATATATGGATGCCGCCGCGTAGCACTACGGCGGCAATAACAAGACCGATAACAAGATCAGGGTAGCGGCTACCCAAAGCCCATACCAAGGCACCAGACAAAATGACACCGATATTCGCAATAACGTCATTCTTCGAAAATATCAGCGAGGCACGCATGTGAATCCCGTCATTTTGATGTTTGGCAATAAGCGATAGACAAATGGAATTGGCGATCAAGGCGGTGAAGCCAACTCCCATCATCAGGATGCTGACGGGTTCACTGCCGTAGATAAACCTTCGAAGCACATCAGCCAGCACCAGCAGAGCCAGGATAATTTGGGCGACACCACTGCTCCTTGCAGCATTAGTTTTCAGATTTGCGCTTTTCCCCACAGCATATAGGCTGATCGAATATACCAAAGCATCGGCCAGCATATCCAGGGAGTCTGCGATAAGGCCGGTGGATTCTGCCAGCAAGCCAAGCGCAAACTCGAAGACGAACATGAATGCGTTAATTCCGAGAACAATCAGGAGTGTTTTTCGCTCTTGAGCATTTCGCGCTTCCATTTCACATCCACAACCTGACATGGCGCCCCCCGTTATTTCGATATTTTCTTGTACTGTCCCTGCTTCTCAAGCCAGTATCCCATGAGGAATAGCGATTTAGCCCTCACTGTCGATTAAAAACGGATTTGAGCGTCGTTCATTGCCAAATGTGGACATTGGGCCGTGCCCGGAGATAAAAGCGACATCATCTCCAAGGGGGAATAGTTTTTCACGGATAGAGGAAATCAGTGTGTTGAAATCACCACGCGGGAAATCGGTGCGCCCGATGGCGCCACGAAACAGCACATCTCCGACAAGCGCCAGATTTGCGGTAGAGTCAAAGAACACCACATGACCGGGCGTATGTCCCGGCGTGTGCAATACCGTTAGCTTCTCTTCGCCGATCTGCACGCTGTCGCCATCCTTCAACCAGCGGCTCGGAGTGAAGGATGCGGCCAAAGGAAAGCCATAGCGTTGTGATTGCCCAGGCAGCTCATCGAGCAGAAAGGCATCATCGGCGTGCGGCCCCTCGATCTGCACATTGAGTTTTTCGGCCAGCTCGGCAGCAGCACCGGCGTGATCAATATGCCCGTGCGTGACCAGCAATTTATCGACTGTAACCCCTTCCTTTGTTATCGCGGCCAAAATCCTTGGCACATCGCCACCAGGATCGACTACAGCACCATGACGGGATTTTTCGCACCATAGGAGGGTGCAGTTCTGCTCAAAAGGGGTAACAGGTATGACGCGATATTTCATGGCGTTTTTGAAAAATTGCATTGAAACTCGAACTGAGAAACCATCATCGGTTACTCAAAAAGTTCTGCGTGTGTGCCAGAACGAACAAATACGATAATTCCTTGGTACGTGTAAAGTTGCGTGGCGGGTTAGCGCGTTTTGCGTTTGGCTGCTTTTTCAAGGTCATCAAACAATTCATCAGCAGAGTTAAAGCGAGGGAGGTTTTGCTTCTCGCCTCTTCCATTGCGGCACGTGTGGTGGCGTTAGGAACCTTTATCTCAAATGGCAAACCGTTATTGATAACGACCTGGCGCAAAAATAAACGGATTGCATCGGAAAGATTCAGCCCGCAATCGGCCAGTACACGGGTTGCGCCTTCCTTAAGGTCAGGCTCAATCCGAGATCTAATCTCAGCAGATTTCATCGAATGTGCGGTCAGTGTGCTCAAAGTGCGCCCTCCTTATGTAGCTACAATGACGCTATTGTAGCGCCCTACAAATTGGTTATGGCAATTAACGAGAATTCTATTTTAAGTAGTGAATACACAAACCTGATTGAGCAGCACTCTCCAGATGTTTGACGATATCGATTTTTGCTTGCCCTAACGCCTCTTCCAGCATGAACTCGTCAGAGAGGCCGTGGAAGCGCAGTGCCGAGAGCAGGCAAACGACCCCCCTTGGGTATCCGGCTTGCCACCTCTGCCAGTGTAGCCACATTGATTAGCGGTTTTGCTCCGTCGCCAACAGCTGGAGCACTGAAAAACCGCCAACTAGCCATGTAATAAAATTACATATTGTGCGCCACCGTACAGACGCATTTGCTCTGCCCACTTAGAGTTAAAAAACTTGAAGCGCATTCATTCATGGCCATCTATCAGCGGGACAAATACGCTCTCTACCCGCAGTTTTATCATAATGCGCACGATAAATGACGCAGCCTGTTCAGGAATGTAACTCTCACGGTACTAACACCTTAAGGTGCGGACGATGATCACGAAATGTCTTTTCCCGGTTGCAGGATATGGAACCCGCTTTCTTCCGGCCACCAAGGCGCAGCCAAAGGAAATGCTGCCTATTCTCACCAAGCCGCTGATTCAGTATGGCGTGGAAGAGGCGCTTGATGCGGGCATGAAAAACATCGCCTTTGTCACTGGACGCAACAAGCGTGCTATCGAAGATCACTTTGATATCACCTACGAACTGGAGGACAAGATCAGCGGCACCAACAAGGAAAGCCAGTTGGACGGCATCCGAGAGCTAATCGATCAGTGCACCTTCTCCTACACGCGACAGAACAACATGCGAGGCTTGGGCGATGCCATTCTTACCGGAGAAACACTGATCGGAGATAAGCCATTCGGTGTAATTTTAGCCGACGATCTGTGTGTCGGCGAACCCGACAACGTCATGGCGCAGCTGGTGCATATTTATGAGAAATACCGTTGCAGCGTCGTCGCGGTTGAAGAGGTTCCAATCGAAGAAGTCGGCAAATACGGGGTTATCAGCGGCCGACGACAGGACGATGGATGTATCCGAGTAGAGCGCATGGTGGAAAAGCCTACGCCGCAGGACGCACCTTCAAATCTCGCTATCATCGGGCGTTACATCCTGACTCCCGATATTTTCGACATCCTGAGGAACACTCCGCCCGGCAAGAATGGCGAAGTACATATAACGGATGCATTGCAGACTCAGGCAGCAAATGGCAAGGTGATCGCCTATCGTTTTCAGGGCAAACGGTTTGATTGCGGCAGTGTAGAAGGTTTTGTAGCAGCCACTAACTTTTTTTTCAATCGCCAAAAGGATGTGGGGTAACACAAATCCAGTAGGGAACCTCTATAAATCCAAACTCCGTCGCGATGCTGCGTTGCTCAAAAAATTTGCTTTCGTCGGTGGTATAGGTAGGTGATTTTAGCTGGTTTTCAACTTGATATTTTGTTGGATTTTCCCTCGTTCCCACGCGGCGCGTGTGGACGAGAAATCTTCGAACAATTTGAGGTTTCCACGTTGCGTTCGCCAACGTACATACAACATCCCGCATGCAGCGGATAATTCTTTCCATGGTTGGTCGCTCATGATTTGCTCCAGTCTCTGACATCGGCCCTGCTGAATCCGACTTCAACATGACGATGACATGCTCAATTGAAGGGAGCCTCTATAAATTCAAAATACTAAGCGAGGCAAGGCGCGAAAAAAATTTTAGCGCGCCGCATATGTTTTATATGTAAGCGTTAAAATTTTTTGAGCAACGCAGCATCGCGACGGAGTTTGGATTTATAGAGGTTCCCTGACCGCCTTTGTCCGGTCTGCAAAATGGCACATGCGTCATCCATGAAACTCACTGAATCAAAAACATGCAGACTCTTTCTTTACGCGTGCCAACCTGGCTAAGCAGAAAAACAGATCCGTACGCAGGCGCGGCACCTTTGCGCTCGGAATTATTCAGCATCGAACAATTGACACGGCATGCGAAGGCGCTTGCCAATTTTCATCAGGTTGTCACCCGGAGGGGTTCCAACAGTCTGTTGGACAGGCTCGTCCAAAACGAGGGAATCTTAAGAGACTTCAATCAGTCGACGCTCGACATCAGCGCGGGAAAGCGTGTCACGCCCGCCGCAGAATGGCTGCTGGACAACTTCTATCTGATCGAAGAGCAGATTCAAATCGCCAAGCGACATTTGCCCCGTGGCTATAGTCGGGAATTGCCCCGCCTCCTGAACGGTTCCTGTGCCGGACTGCCGCGCGTTTACGACATCGTGCATGAATTGATCTCGCATGTGGACGCACAGATCGATTCGGAGCCGCTCGTTGCCTTCATCTCGGCTTACCAAACGGCGAAATCCCTGCAGCTGGGCGAGCTGTGGGCCATCCCCATCATGTTGCGACTTGGCCTGATAGAAAATCTCCAGCGCGTTGCCAGCCGCCTGACTGTTGCCCGTGCGGATCGCAATCTGGCGACTGTGTGGATGGATCGTTTGCAGAGTATGGCGGAGAAGAACCCGTCTCACCTCGTTATTGTGGTGGCCGACATGGCGAAGTCGGATACGCCCCTGACCAGTTCGTTCGTGGCGGAATTCAGTCAGCGCTTGTCGCGGCAAAGTCCGGCCTTGCATCTCGCGCGCAGCTGGCTTGAACAGCGAGTCATTGAGCAAGGCTCAACCGTCGAGCATCTGGTTCAACAAGAAAGCCAAAATCAGGCAGCGGACCGGGTTTCCGTCAGCCACAGCATCGCCAGTCTCCGCTTCCTGAGTGCCATGGACTGGAAGGTATTCGTGGAGTCCCTGAGTCTGGTCGAGAAAATTTTGCACACCGATCCTGCTGACGTTTACAGCAAGATGGATTTTTCGACCCGTGACCGCTACCGCCATTCGGTGGAATCCATCTCCCGCCACAGCCTGCTACCGGAAGCGGAGGTCGCGCGCAAGGCCGTGCAGCTTGCCGCAGACAGCGCTCTTCAAACAGGGAGCCATGAACGGACCGCGCATGTGGGGTTCTATCTGATCGACAAAGGCCTCTCGACACTTTGCCGCATGGCGCATGTACGGTGGCCCTGGCGTACAGTCATCGAACGCGGCATCCGCCGTTTTCCGCTCACCTATTATGCGGGCGGCATCGTGACAACGACGTTGCTCGCAACATTCGTGTTTGTGCGGCAGGCAGAGATAATGGCCTTGCCTGGATGGGAACTTGCCTTTCTCGTTTTTGTGGTACTCCTTTGCGCCAGCCAACTGGCGGTGGCGCTGATGAATTGGCTGTCCACCCTGCTGGTTAAACCCTGTCTGTTGTCGCGGCTGGATTATTCTTCCGGCATCGCCCCGGCTTGCCGCACCATGGTGGTCGTTCCAACCATGCTGACAAACCCGGCCGGCGTTGATCGTCTCATCGAGACATTGGAGATACATCATCTCGCGAATCGGGATCAATACCTGCATTTCGCTTTGCTGACGGATTTTAAAGACGCGGCGGAAGAAATAATGCCCGGTGATCAGGCGCTGCAACAGCGGGCGCAAGCCGGGATCGAGATGCTAAACCAGAAATATCCCGCAGGAAATAATACCCGGTTCTTTTTGCTGCACCGGCCGCGCCGCTGGAACGCCGCAGAAGATGTATGGATGGGTTACGAACGCAAGCGCGGAAAGCTCATGGAGTTCAACGCGCTGCTGCGTGGCGCTTCGCGTGAGTGCTTTTCCGGAATCGTGGGCGAGACGGCTGTCTTGTCTTCCATCAAGTATGTAATCACTCTCGACACCGATACCCAGTTGCCGCGCGACGCCGCCCGGCAACTGGTGGGTACAATGGCTCATCCCCTGAACCATCCGGTGTTCGATGCCATACGCGGAATCGTCACCACCGGTTACAGCATACTGCAACCGCGCGTTGGCGTGAGTCTGCCGAGCGCCAGAAGATCCTGGTTCGTCCGGCTTTTTGCCAGCGACGCCGGCATCGACCCCTACACGCGTGAAGTATCGGACGTGTATCAGGATGTGTTTCAGGAAGGTTCTTATATCGGCAAGGGCATTTACGATGTGGATGCCTTCCAGCGTGCCATGCAAGGACGCTTCCCGGAAAACACCATCCTCAGCCACGATCTGCTCGAAGCGTGTCATGCCCGTTCCGCCCTGGTGAGCGATGTGGAGTTCTTCGAAGAATACCCTTCCCGCTATAACGTCGATATCGACAGGCGTCACCGCTGGATACGCGGCGATTGGCAGATCACGCAATGGCTGTTGCCGAGAGTTCCAGGTTCCGATACCGGCCGCATTGCCAATCCTCTTTCCGTACTGTCCCAGTGGAAGATACTCGACAACCTCAGGCGCAGTCTGGTTCCGGTTGCGCTGGTTTTGCTGTTGCCCGGCTCATGGCTGCTGTTTCCTCAACTGGGCGAACTGGGGCCGCTGCTGGTCGTTATCATCATTGCCTTTCCCGGATTGCTGGCGGCGTGCAGCGCATTTCGCAAACCGGCGGATCTGACATGGCCCATGCATTTGCGCGGCGTTGCCGATACGGGTGCCCGACAATTCGGGCAGATGTTTCTTACCCTGGCCTTTCTACCCTACGATGCTTTCATCAGCATGGATGCGATCGTCAGGACGCTGCTGCGTTTGCTGGTGACGCGCAAGCAGCTTCTGGAATGGAAAACGTCGAGCGATTCGGAACTGGTTTCGCGCAACGACCTCGCCAGTTGTTATGCCCGGATGTGGATCGCCCCCGTGACTGCGCTGGCATCGGCATTATTCCTGGCCATCATGCAGCCGGCGCTACTGGCAGCGGTCTTTCCAGTTTTTTGTCTATGGTTCGTCGCGCCGTGGATCGCATGGTGGATCAGCCAGCCGATTGCACGGGCTCCCGCAAACTTAACCGCCGAGCAACTCGGGTTTCTGCGTGTCAGCGCCCGCAAAACCTGGCATTTTTTTGACACCTTTGTCAGCGCGCAGGAAAACTGGTTGCCGCCGGACAATTTCCAGGAGAACCCCGGCCCGGTCATCGCCTCGCGCACCTCGCCGACGAACATCGGTCTGGCGCTGCTGGCGAATCTGGCCGCGCGCGATTTCGGTTACCTGTCGGTGGGACGGCTGCTGCGCCGCACCCATGACAGTTTTGCCACCCTGCAAAAGCTCGAACGGCATCGCGGGCATTTCTACAACTGGTATGAAACGCGCACCCTGCAACCGCTGCACCCGCATTACGTTTCCAGTGTGGACAGCGGCAACTTGGCGGCCCACTTGCTCACGCTCGCCGCCGGGCTGCGCGAACAGGCCGACGAGCCCATCTACACACCGCAGATATTTGCCGGACTGCGCGACACGCTGCAGATACTTGCGGAATTGTCGGACGAAAACGCCGAACTGGCGCAACTCGACGCGGAACTGGCGACCGCACCCGCCACATTGCGCGCGGGTTATGCCCTGTTGGAACGGGTGACCGACCTTGTGCGCAACATCGTCGTTGCATTCGCACACACCACGCAGGAGCAGAAACAATGGAGTCAAATGCTGCTGCAAAGCTGCGAGGAACATCTGGAAGAAATACGCTTCCTCGCGCCGTGGCTGCACGGCAATGAAAGTTTGATGTGCGCGTCCGGCGACCTCGCCGAAAAACCCGGCATCCTCGCCGAAAAACTGATTCGCTTCGACCAGCCGCTCACCCTGCGCGAGATCGCGCTGCTGGCCAAATCGCTTGCCCCCCTGCTCGACGCAGATGCGGGTCAGGCCGAACACTCGCGCTGCTTGCTGGAGGCCGGCGAGCATGCGCGCCAGCGTCTGCAGGCACTGGAATCCCTGGCCAGACAGAGCGACGAACTGGCCGACATGGACTTTACGTTTCTGCTCGACGCGGAACGGAATCTGTTTAGCATCGGCTTCAATGTCGCCGAGAACCGCAGCGATGCCAGCTTCTATGACCTGCTGGCTTCGGAGGCGCGCTTGTGCAGCTATGTCGCCATCGCCCTGGGGCAGGTGCCGCAGGATCACTGGTTCTCCATGAGCCGCCTGCTCATCGTTTCGCGCGGGGAGCCGGTACTGGTTTCGTGGAGCGGCTCGATGTTCGAATACCTGATGCCGCTGCTGGTCATGCCCAACTACGAGAAGACCCTGCTGGACCACAGTTGCCGGGCGGCGGTGCAGCAACAGATCGGGTACGGAAACACGCACGGCGTGCCGTGGGGCATTTCCGAATCGGGCTACAACCGCATCGATGTGCAGCGGAACTACCAATACCGCGCATTCGGCGTGCCGGGGCTGGGTTTGAAACGCGGCCTCGCCGATGATCTGGTAATCGCGCCCTACGCCAGCGCCATGGCGCTGATGATCGCGCCCAGGGCAGCCTGCGAAAACCTGCAACGGCTGGCCGCCGAAGGCCGCGCCGGCAGCTACGGTTTTTATGAAGCGGTGGACTACACGCCGGCGAGGTTGCCGCCGAACGAAACCAGTGCCACGGTCTTTTCCTACATGGCACACCACCAGGGTATCAGCCTGCTGGCGCTGGACAACCTGCTGCACAACCATCCCATGCAGCGGCGCTTCATGGCTTGCCCGCTGCTCAAGGCCGCGGATTTGCTGTTGCAGGAACGCGTACCCAGAACCGTCGCCAGCGTATTCTCGGATGATTTGAAACTGGAGCAACGCCAGCTACCCGGCGGAAACGACGAAGACACCATGCGTGTGCTGACGCAGCACTCCCCGCCAGTGCCGGAAGTTCACCTGTTGTCCAACGGACGTTATCACGTGGCCATCAGCAGTGCCGGGGGCGGCTACAGCCGCTGGCGCGATCTGGCGGTCACCCGCTGGCGCGAAGATGCCACGCGCGATTGCTGGGGCATGTTTGCGTATCTGCGCGATGTGGCGACTGGGGAATTCTGGTCCACCGCGTATCAACCCGCCTTGCGCAAGACCAAAGGTTACGAAGCCATCTTCACGCAATCGCGCGCGGAATTCCGGCAACAACATGCCGGAATCGAAACCCACACCGAGATCAGCGTATCGCCGGAAGACGACATTGAACTGCGGCGCATCACCCTCACCAACCGCACATCCTCGCCGCGCGTGATCGAATTGACCAGTTATGCCGAAGTGGTGCTTGCCACCCCCGCCGCAGACACGGCACATCCCGCGTTCAGCAATCTGTTCGTGCAGACCGAGTTTGAGCAAAAGTCTTCCGCCATCCTTTGCACCCGGCGTGCCCGTTCGCACCAGGAAAAACCGCCGTGGTTGCTGCACATGATGCTGGGGCGCGGCGGCGAGCAGGAAGCCGCCTCCTGCGAGACCGATCGCGCGCGCTTTGTCGGACGCGGCGGCAGCCTGGCCAACCCGGCCGCAATGCTGAACATTGCCCCCTTGTCCAACACCACCGGCTCCGTGCTCGATCCCGTCGTTGCGTTGCGGCGCACGGTCGCGTTGGGGCCGCATGAAACGGTCATCATCGACCTGGTGCTGGGCGTCACCGAAAGCCGCGCAGACGCGCTGGCACAGGTGGAAAAATACCAGAGCGCGCGCATGGCCGACCGCACTTTTGATCTGGCATGGACGCACAGCCAGGTGACGCTGCATATGCTCAATACCACGGAAGCGGAAGCGCAACTCTACGCCAGGCTGGCCGGCTCACTGATCTATGCCAACCCCGCACGCCGTGCCAGCCCGGCCGTATTGCGCAACAACCGGCGCGGACAAAACGGCCTGTGGAGTTACGGCATTTCCGGCGATGCGCCGCTGGTGCTGCTGCGCATCAGCGACACGGAAAAGATCGAGCTGGTGCGGCAAGTGATCAAGGCGCACTCCTACTGGCGCGCGAAAGGGCTGACGGTCGAACTGGTGATCCTGAACGAGGATGTTTCGGTTTACCGCCAATCCCTGCACGACACCATCACCAGTCTGATCTCATCCGGCGTTGAAGCGCAAATGCTGGACAAGCCGGGCGGCATTTTTGTGCGTCGCCTCGAACAGATTTCCAGCGACGATCTCGTACTGCTGCAATCTGCGGCGCGCATCGTCTTGGACGACGAGAAGGGAACGCTGGCCGAGCAAATGGAACCGCACGCCGCCGTGGAACCGGTCATTCCGGCGCTGACACCCACCCGCTCCGGCTCTGCCGAATTGCCCGCGCCGCTCATGCAACGCGAACTGTCGTTTAATAACGGATTCGGCGGTTTTACCCGCGACGGCCACGAATATGTGATCACCCTGCAACCCGGCCAGATGACACCCGCACCGTGGGTCAACGTGCTGGCCAATCCGTATTTCGGCACGGTGGTTTCCGAAAGCGGCGCGGCCTACACCTGGGTTGAGAACGCGCATGAATTCAGGCTGACACCGTGGCACAACGATCCGGTGCAGGATACCTCCGGCGAGGCGATCTACATTCGCGACGAACAGAGCGGACATTTCTGGTCGCCCACACCCGGCCCCGCGCGCGGCAGAACGCCCTATGTGATCCGCCACGGTTTCGGCTACAGCGTGTTCGAACACTGCGAGAACGGCATCGTCTCCGAATTGTGGGTCTATGTGGCGATGGATGCGCCGGTGAAATTGTCGGTGTTGAAATTGCGCAACGTATCGGGGCATCCGCGCCGCCTGTCGATCACCGGCTACTGCGAATGGGTGCTGGGCGATTCTCGGCACAAGAATTTGCTGCACGTGCAAACCGAAGTAGATCTCAAGACCGGCGCCTTGCTGGCGCGCAATCATTACAACACCGATTACAGCGGACGCATCGTTTTCATGGATGTGAACGATGCGACACGCACGCTCAGCGGCGACCGCAAGGAATTCATCGGCAAAAACGGCAGCCTGGCGCATCCGGCGGCGCTGAAGCGCACCCGCCTTTCCGGTAAAGTCGGTGCCGGACTGGACCCGTGCGGTGCGATACAGGTCGCTTTCGATCTGGCGGACGGGGAAGAGCGCGAAACCACAATCCGCCTCGGTGTCGGCCGCAACCCGACCGAAGTACATGACCTGATCCGGCGCTTCCGCGTGGCGGATGCCAGCCGCATTGCACTCGAAGGCGTGTGGGACTACTGGAACCGCACCCTGGGCACGGTAAACGTGGACACACCCGATCCCGCCGTGAACGTGATGGCGAACGGCTGGCTGTTGTATCAGACCCTGAGTTGCAGGCTGTGGGGACGCACCGGGTTTTACCAGTCCGGCGGCGCTTACGGCTTCCGCGACCAGTTGCAGGACGTGATGGCACTGGTGCATGCCCAACCGGCGCTCGCGCGCGAGCATCTGCTGCGCGCTGCCACGCATCAATTCCGCGAAGGCGATGTGCAGCACTGGTGGCATCCGCCGGCCGGGCGCGGCGTGCGCACGCATTTCTCCGACGACTATCTGTGGTTGCCCTACGTCACTTGCCGCTACGTCACCTGCGTCGCCGATACCGGCGTACTCGACGAAACAATCCCGTTCCTCGAATCCCGTCCCCTCAAAGCGGAAGAAGAAGCCAACTACGATTTACCGAACCGGTCCGAAACGACTGCCACGCTTTACCAGCATTGCGTGCAAGCCATCGAGCATGCGCTGACCTTCGGCGAACACGGCCTGCCGCTGATGGGCTGCGGCGACTGGAACGACGGCATGAACCTGGTCGGCATCAAAGGCCGTGGCGAGAGTGTGTGGCTGGCTTTCTTCCTGTACGACGTACTCACAAAATTTGCCGAACTGGCGCGCACGCGCCAGGACATCGCCTTTGCCGAACGCTGCACCACCCACGCGCAGCAACTGCAACACAACATCGAGCGACACGCCTGGGACGGCGCATGGTATCGCCGCGCCTGGTTCGACAACGGCGAAGCGCTCGGTTCCAGCACCAATCAGGAATGCCAGATCGATTCCCTGCCACAGAGCTGGTCGGTGATCAGCGGCGCCGGAGATGCGCAACGCGCGCTACAGGCCATGCAATCCGTGGATAGCCGCCTGGTCCGGCGCGAGGCCGGACTGGTGCAATTGTTCGACCCGCCCTTCGACAAATCCGCACTCGATCCCGGTTACATCAAAGGTTACATTCCGGGTGTTCGCGAAAACGGCGGCCAATATACCCACGGCGGAATTTGGGTCGCCATGGCCTTTGCGCTCATGGGTGATCACGAGCGAGCCTGGGAGTTATTTGCTTTGCTCAACCCGGTCAATCACGGCAGCACGCCCGAACAAATTGCCACCTATAAAGTAGAGCCGTATGTCATCGCTGCGGATGTCTATGCTGTCGCGCCACACACAGGTCGCGGCGGCTGGACCTGGTACACGGGATCGGCCGGCTGGATGTATCGCCTGTTGATCGAAACCTTGCTGGGAGTAAACCTGGAAGGAGACCGCTTGCGCCTGACCCCGCGCATGCCGAAAAGCTGGAACAGCTACAAAATCCATTACCGCTACCGGCAAACCGTTTATCACATCACGTTCAGCCGACTTGATGCCGGAACGGATGACGCGAAGCAACTCTGGCTAGATGGAAATCTGCTTGCGGAAGAGACGCTGCCGCTGACGGACGACCGCATTGAACATGAAGTCGAATTGAAAGTCTGTAGCACATGAAACAAAAGGCCGGAGGGGCGCTCCGGCCTTGATTTCAGAAACTGATTGGCGAGAACATATCCGCAACTTGACGAAGTTATTCGTAACGCGACGTGCCCTCGGCAACAATATATCCATAACTAGGGGAGGCATCCCATGTGGGCGCTTTTCGGCCTAATGAGGACTGTCGCAGGCAATCTGATTCCGTTGGCTACGAAAGCCTGCTTATCGAAAATTCAGACAGGTGCTTATGAGATAAATAAATCCGTCCCATTCCCCCCATCTTATACGTGTTGCCCGTGCATATTATAAAGCGGATAATTCCCATTTTCCGCATCGGAAGCAACGGTGATATTCGATGTTTGAGCGATTTAATTCACAAAGTATCAAGCACATACAGCCGCGCTGGTTAAGTCTGAGCGCCATAGGCAATAAATCGCCCTGCGCTTGTCTTTCACTTCAGGCAGGCTTGGCGTTTCAGATTGACATTGCAAGGTGCGGGGCGTGAGAGCAGCAACGCTTCAACAAGTACTAGCGGCCACGGGCTATTATCCTGACGGTCAACCAGCTGTCGGTTTACATCTTGGGCAAGACGCACAAAGTTTGCGCCATGGTCGAAATTTTTCGCCGGATGCGCTCTGGCGCAGCCCATCGGCATTCACGATCTATTTCAAATTCGAGCAGAGCGCTCCGTCCGACGAGCAGGTCAGCAAGTGGCGCCGCGAAATCTGGAACGAAGGTTTCGCACCTCTACTGTGGGTTGTCTCGCCAGAACGTATTGACCTATACAACGGTTTTGGTACACCTATCGAAGAAGGCGATGCCCAGAAGCATCGTATCCGAACCTTTAAAAATATTGAAGCCTCTCTTGGTGAGCTGGATGCACTGGCGGGGCGGCTGTCGATTGAGACTGGACGGTTCTGGGAGCAAGTTCCAACGATTGACCGCAAAACCAGCGTCGATCAAAAGCTGTTGTCAGATTTGGCTTTCTTGGAACGCGATCTTGTTGGGGCCAATCTAGCTCACGGCGCTGCGCAAGCCCTGATCGGGCGAATGATCTTTACTCAGTACCTGATCGACCGCGAGATTGTCGGCATCACGCGCCTGAAAAGGCTGTGCGGCTACGACGCGTTGCCGCCCATTCTGCGTGACCGCACGGCAACCGGACAGCTCTTTGATTGGCTCAGCGAGACTTTCAATGGCGACATGTTCCCGCCATCGTCTGTAAAAATTACCCCGGCAACCAAGCACCTTGCGCGCGTTGCCGATTTTCTGGAGGCCGTCGATCCAGAAAGCGGGCAGCAAAGTTTTTTCCCTTATCAGTTCGACGTGATTCCGGTCGAACTCATCAGTTCGATCTATGAGCAGTTCGCCCATGCTGCACCCCATGATGCTGAAAAGAGTTCTAACGAGGCCACTAGAAACGGTGTGCATTACACGCGCTTGTCGGTGGTGTCGCTGGTACTCGATGAAGTCATGAATGGATTGACAGGCAAGGAGTCCGTGCTGGATTTGACTTGCGGCTCCGGCGTGTTTCTGGTCGAGGCACTGCGGCGCTTGGTACATTTGCGTGCAGGCGGGCAACCGCTGACTCGTGATCTGATTCGCACGACTCTATATGAGCAGGTCTATGGCGTTGACATAAGCGAAGCCGCCATCCGGGTTGCCGCATTTAGTCTCTATCTTGCCGCGCTCGAACTTGACCCTGACCCGCAGCCTCCGCATTCACTGAGGTTCCGTCCTCTCATCGGCAAGACATTGTTGATCGGAGATGCGCGCACAATTGAACAAAGCGCCGATGGCAAAGCGGTGCTGATAACACCCGTAGGTTTGAAGCAGTTCGACCTGATAGTGGGTAATCCGCCATGGAGTTTTAAGGGGAAGGCTGGAACTGAAGCGCGGCGCTTGACGCGCACCATTGGAATACCTGCTCAGCCGCGTGGTGAAGGCCTTGATTTCGTACTGCGTGCTGCGGAGTTTTCGCATGAGAAGACTCGCTTTGGTGTGATTCTCAGCGCAATGCCATTCTTCAGTCGAAGCAACACGGGCATGGCGGCAACACAGTATGTCATGCAGCTTCTTGCGCCAGTCACGTTAGTAAACCTATCAAACCTGTGTAGTTGGTTATTCGCCACGGCCTCAATGCCAGCAATCGTACTGTTTGCACGACATCGAACACAGCGCCTAGATCAAGTGACGGTGGTGCAAATTCCGTGGACGGCAAGCGGCGCTAGAACACATTCGTTTGAGGTGTCACCCAATGACATCGTCAAACTGTCGATGTCTGACATAGAAGCACACCCGTTCAAGTTGAAAGCGGCAGCAATAGGACGAAGACGTGATATTGCTCTTCTCGATTCATTGACATCGTCTCATATCACTTTAAGCGCTCAGTTTGCGAAGATGGATACTGATTTGAATGTTGGTATGATCCGCGGTTTGCCAGCCAATCAGACTAACGACGCACGCCAACTGAAAGGCTTGGAACTGCTAGAAGCCAATGACATAAAACCATTTCAAATTCCCGGTATTTTGTCATTTTTCAAAAACTCTAAAGCACAAAGGCCGAGGTCAAGAGACATTTATCGTGCCCCTGTCCTCATTGTCAAGGAAACGCTAAGTGGCGGGCCTCGCGCTATCGTAGCGGTAGCAGATCGCGATTTGGTTTTTACAAATGCTTACTTCGGTGCATCGATGCCGATTGCTCAACGTCAGTCCGCACACCTTCTCGCCACAATACTGAGTTCATCGTTTGCCTCTTGGTTCTTTCTGATGGCAGCATCAGAATTCGGCATATGGAAGAGGCGTTTGCTCCAGAACGATGTTGCACTACTGCCGATACCAGACTTGGCACTGTCTGTTAAGTCAGAAGCGGGCAAGCGGTTATTGCGGGTCGAGAAGAAGCTACAACGTCAGGATGTCACGACAGAAGATTGGCACGATCTGGATGAGGCCGTTTTCGATTTATATGGCCTTGATGCCACTGATCGCGTAGTCGTCCGTGATGGTCTTTTTCGCGCCAGTTGGCAATGGCAAGCTGGCAGAGAAAAATCGTCCGCTAGTGCAAATACTCACGAGGACATTGCTCAATACGCAGAAATTTTCTTGAATGAGATCGGCGGCTGGCTTTCCGCACGCAACAAGCGGCACATGCGCGCCGAAATTTTCGACCTGCCAAATAGCTCTGCGCTCAGAATCGTGCGCTTCGTTCTTGAAGACGGCCTGGGCAAAGCGACGGTGGATATGGTGAAGCCAGAGGGTGAGCTGAACGACATTATTGATGCTATCGGCAAGCGTCTAAAGGTGAAGCTCGCTACCGCGCTCAGCGGTGAGCGCGAATTGCGTATTCACGGGCGCAACGAAGTCATAATTATTAAGCCAGCGGCGCGGCGTTACTGGATGGGCATTGCCGCACTGGAAGATGCAGATGCCGTGATTGCGGAAAGCTTCACAGGGGGCAACGCTTGAAAATCCCTTATGAAGTTCCCGCACCAATGGGTAGAGAATTCATCGAGCTTGCACCGGAGGTTACCGCCGCGATTCTGCTCACGCTGCTTGCCGGGTGGAAGCATGTCCGTAGCTTCGCTGACGTAAATGCCCAAGCAGGCGAAGTGCTGATGACGGAGCGCTTGCGGGACGGTATGCGTAGCGAGCTGAAATCGCGAGGTCTTCCTTGGGGCAAGATGCTTATTGTGCTGCCGGGTACCGAATCGCGATCCAATAGCACGGTAATGATCCCAGATGGGAGGACTGACATTCCGCTAATGTTGATCGAAGTTTTTTTGCGAACACAAGAGCACGATCCTCATGCGATCATCGAATGCAAGCGCATTGCTGGTTCGGATACGCATCTATGTCGCGAATACGTGGTAGAAGGCGTGGACAGATTTCGCTCCGGAAAGTATGGACAGAACCACGCGGTGGGCTTCATGGTCGGTTACCTGCTCTCCGGCACAGCCGTAGAGGCTGCGGATGGCATCAACGCATATTTGACTCGCACCTCACGCAAGGCAGAGCATCTTAAACCTGCTGATGTCGCAGAAGGAATGTTGAGTTGGGAGAGTCGGCATGGGCGGCCATCGACAACTTCGCCGATCCACTTACACCATTCATTCTTCGAGCTTGCCCATGCTCTATGAAGGTTTGATAAACGAAGCCTTTTAGCACCTTTTATTCCAAGGGATAAACAAAGGGGGCGGATTTATTTATTTCGAAAGTACCTGTCTGAATTTTCGATAAGCAGACCCTCGTAGCCAACAGAATCGGATAGCCAGCCACAGTCCGTTATGGCCGACAGACCATCTTCATTACGGTGCCAAAGCTACCGGAAGGTCAGCGCCTGATGAACTTCAACATTGGAATGCGGAGCTATCAGCGCAAATCCACAGAATTCTGAATACGCTCAACCTACCAACCGAGCCGTCTTCGGGTCATAGACCACTTCGGTAATCGATCCATCCCGAATGCGCTGAACTGCTTCGTCAATCACATGGAGCGGAACCAGGAACCACTCTCGCGGCTTGACCGGATTTCCGAATCGGTCTTCGATGGTCAAGTCGAGTTGTGCTGCGCCGAACAGGCGGTGGAAGATGTTTTCCAGTTTGGTGCGATTCAGGTTGTGGAGCTTGTAGGTGGCGACCACCTCCACGTCGGCCAATAGGTAGGTGGCATCCTGAGTATGATTTTATTTTCGGTGATCAACCGCCACTAACTGGATTGAGTCATGCTGACGTACTCATCTCACTTGCAATCGGAGTCACAAATGCTGCTTTGTGTAAAAGATTCCTGATAGATGCTCGTAGGGCGAGCGTTCTTCGTAAAAAGGTAACCGCTAGATATTCGAAGCTATTCAGTTGGCTTGAGGAGTACCGGCGGAACGCTGTATCTTCTGGCTTCGCATCGTCTGGAGAACGGCGGAGATATTGGGATGGACCGCGATATGGGCAAGGATTTTCTCCCCTTCTAACGCATGATTTGCATAACAAAATGTTGCCTTGCTTTCACCCGTAGCACGCAGCTCCAGTTCACGGTCTATGGTAAACCCTGCCGGAGCATTCTCCCCTGCAAGCCAGCCAGTCATGGCAGCAACGGGTGAAAGTTTGTTGTGTAGCGGTTTAACGGGCAGATCGCCCAGCGTTTTGCTCAGCCGCCAACAAATGAAAATCACACGGTCTGCTTAGGCCAAGGAACGGACGGCCGCAAGTGAAAATCAGCCTAAAACTGACTAGTGATAATCATCACTCGTGGCTAGTTGGCTGTTTTTTTCATTGCGACACCAGCAATAAAATCAGGCCACGTCCCAGCATCTGCAAATGGCACGATATTGCCCGCCAGCTCTGCTGATTGCCTTCCTGCAAGCTGTCGTTGCAAGTTTGCAATCGTGCCAATTTATTCGGATTTGTGCGATATCTGACGGCCTAGCGAATCACCCGCCGCGCCGGAATTTTTAGTTTCTTCGCGGCGGAAAGCATTCCATTGTCCAGAGTGGCGACGAATTCCATCCCATTGTTATGCGCCACCGCCAAGTGCAATGCGTCTGGGCCGCGTAGTTGGGTGGAGAAATTGGAGACGTACTCTTGCGCCAGATCGAAATCATTGGCACTTGGAATCAAGGCAACTAAAGAGACAGCGATCATCGAATCAAACTCTGCGATCAATCTCCGCCCCTGGCCTACCGTTAGCGCGCCCATGCGCACATCGCGGGAAGTTAGGCTGGCAAATTCGACAGATGCCCATTTACTCACCGCCAGACTTCCCGCCGCTTGTCGAGAAAGAAAATCTGCAACTTTTGCAGAAGTAGCCTCCTCCCGAAACAGCGGGGTCAAGAAGCTGGTATCCAGATAAATCACTCTGCATCTCGCAACTCGCGCAGCATCGCGGCGCTGCTGCCTTGCCACGCGGGAACCTGCTGGCGCAACTCTGCGAGTCGCTGCAATGGCAACATCTGCTTGATCGGTCTAGCGGGGAGCACGCGCGCGACCGGACGTCCGTGACGGGTAATAACGACTTCCTCCCCGGATTCAACTGTGTTTAGTAACTCACTCAAGTGCGCTTTGGCATGAGCTAGACTCATCGCGTGCATATCAATACCTCATTATGACTATAATAACGGTCACAGATTACGCAGCTTTGTAAGCGATAGCAAGTACTTATACCGAAAGGATTAAACCTTGATTCCGTGGTTAACTGCAAATGCGCCGTTCCCCCCGCTCGGGCGCGCGCTGCACTCGCCCAACGGCCTGCTTGCGGCAGGCGGCGACCTGTCTGCAACGCGCCTGCTGGAAGCCTACCGGCGCGGCATTTTCCCGTGGTTCAATCCCGGCGACCACATCCTGTGGTGGAGCCCCGACCCGCGCATGGTGCTGGTTCCGGGCGAATTCAAAATTTCCCGCTCGCTCGCCAAAGTGCTGCGCAACGCAGCCTATGAAGTGCGCTGCGACACCGCATTCGAGCAGGTGATGCGCGGTTGCGCCGCGCCGCGCCCCAGCCATAATCCGGTGGGACAGAGCGGCGGCTGCGACACGTTACTGGCGAAGCCAGCCGATTGCGGGAGCAGCCGCCCGGCCGCCCTTCCCGCGCCAGAAGGCTCCGCCTCTCCGTGTCAGGGCGGCACCTGGATACACGAAGACATGATCGCGGCATATTGCACGCTGCACGAACAGGGTTATGCGCACTCGGTGGAGACCTGGATGGGTGGCAATTTAGTGGGCGGCTTGTATGGGATCGCCATCGGTCGCATGTTCTACGGAGAATCCATGTTCAGCCAGGCAGGTAACGCCTCGAAAATCGCACTGGCGCATCTGGCCAGGCAGCTCGAACGCTGGCAGGCCGATCAACCGAACAAGGGCATGATCGATTGCCAGATGAACACCGCGCACCTTGCTTCGCTCGGCGCGCGTGAAATTCCGCGCAGCGAATTCATCGCGCGCCTGCAAGAATTGATAAACTGTGAACCTGTCACTCACTGGCAACTCGACGCCGACCTTTTTACATGAGCCTGCTAAATGACATCCCGCTTTCCGCGCTGCATTTTTACATGACCGCGCCCTATCCATGCAGCTATCTGCCTGACATGCAGGCGCGCTCCCAGGTTGCCACGCCCGCTTTTCTGATCAATGGACCGGTCTATTCGCAACTGGTGCAGCACGGTTTTCGCCGCAGCGGAACCTATACCTACCGCCCGCTGTGCGACGATTGCCGCGCCTGTGTGCCGCTGCGCGTGTCGGCCAAACAATTCACGCCGAACCGCTCGCAGCGGCGCGCCTGGGCGCAACACGCCCATCTGAAAACCAGCCTCCACCCCCTGCAAGACAGCCCGGAGTATTATGATCTGTACCAGCGTTACCAGCGCGCGCGCCACCCGGATGGCGGCATGGACAATGACGACCGCGAGTCGTACCGAAATTTCCTGCTGCAAAGCCACGTCGATTCGCTGCTGGTGGAATTCCGCGAACCCTTCGACCAGGCTCAGGACAGGCCACTCGGTCATGGCAAACAGGGCGTGCTGCGCATGGTCAGCGTGATCGACCTGCTCGGCGATGGCCTGTCTGCGGTGTACACTTTCTACGAACCGGATCTGCCGCGTGCGCGCTTCGGGGTCTATAACGTCCTGTGGCAAATCGAACTGTGCCGCAAACTCGACTTGGATTTCGTCTACCTGGGCTACTGGATCGAACACAGCCGCAAGATGGACTACAAGACCGGCTACCAGCCCGCGCAAGGATTGATTGACGGCATCTGGCAGGCACTCGGCAAGCCTGCTCTGAACAAAGCGCCATGCGGCGGATAACGGTCTGTGGCCTCACCGGTGCCGTGGCGCATGCTCTTTGCATCCGCCCGCAAACATGACCAACAAAGGTTTTTAACATGTACTCACTGTTGCGCCCCCTGCTATTCCGGTTTGACCCGGAAACCGCCCACCATCTGACGCTCAGTGGCTTGAAAGCCACGTATACGCTGGGTTTGAGCGGCCTCGTCGCAAGGCGCCCGGCCGACGATCCGCGCACCGTGATGGGGCTGGACTTCCCCAATCCGGTCGGCCTCGCCGCCGGGCTCGACAAGAACGGCGAGTGCATAGCCGGGCTGGCGGCGCTCGGTTTCGGCTTCATCGAAATCGGCACCATCACCCCGCTGCCCCAGCCCGGCAACCCGCAGCCGCGCCTGTTCCGCCTGCCGCAGGCGCAGGGCATCATCAACCGCATGGGCTTCAACAACGACGGCGTGGATCGGCTCATCGAGAACGTAAAACGCTCCGACTATCGCGGCATATTGGGCATCAACATCGGCAAGAACGCCGCCACGCCGATCGAGAAGGCAGCGGACGATTACCTGATCTGCCTGCGCAAGGTCTATGCGCACGCCAGCTACGTCGCCGTCAACATCTCTTCGCCCAACACCAAGAACCTGCGCCAGTTGCAAGGCGGCGACGAACTCGATGCACTGCTCGCGCAACTGAAAGCGGAGCAACTGAAACTCGCCGACACGCACGGCAAATATGTGCCTCTCGCGCTGAAAATCGCGCCGGACATGGAAGGCGAGCAGATCATAAAAATCGCACGCTTATTGATACAGCATGGCATCGACGCGGTCATCGCCACCAATACCACTCTGTCGCGCGAAGGCGTAGAACACCTGCCGCACGGCGCGGAAACCGGCGGCCTCTCCGGCACACCGGTGCGCGACAAATCCACCGCCGTGATCCGCGCGCTTGCCGCAGAATTGCAGGGCGCGCTGCCTATCATCGGCGCAGGCGGCATTTTGAGCGGTGCGGATGCTGCAGAAAAAATCAACGCCGGAGCGGCGCTGGTGCAGCTATACAGCGGCCTGATCTATCGCGGCCCGGCCTTGGTCGGCGAATGCTGCGCCGCCATCCGTGCGCTGCCGCCAAGCTGAAAAATTCCAAGTTAAAAACCGGCTAAAATTACCACCGATTTCACTGGCGAACTGCATTTCTATCAAGGCTACGTTCGCTCAAATAACAGACTCGACCTCCACCAACTGTGCAGCAATCGTATCCGGCCCCAGATCCTGTCCATCTGGCCAACCGATGCCTTTAAACACTATGCGAACCTTGCTGAAATAGCTTTCATTCATCAAGCCACTAAAAAAGTCACTCTTCATATAGGGCTTTACATCGAACTCGCCACAGCGCCCATCAACCATTTTCACAAAAACCTTACCTTCTGGTAGGGGTCTTACGTTCGTCACTTTGTTCATGGATTCATCCCTCATTCAAGCGGTTTGATACGTTGCGGCGGCAAACCTTGCAATGCAAGATTCCAATCTGCCACGACATCTTCGCGGTGAATTTCAAGCCAAGCTTGCACCAGCTTCATTTTGGCACGAGGCAAATCGCCTTCGAGAATTTCGCCATCAGCAATCGCAATCACTGCCGTGAATTCTGCATACTCAACGTGAAAATGCGGACTGTGATGCCGTTGGTTGTCGTAGGCGTACATATACACGACGATTCCATAGAACATTGAAAGAATGGGCATGCATTTCTCCTTATTGCGTTCCCGTGGCCTGATCCCCGCGTCTCTTCTTCAAACTAAAAAACACACGGCAACAAATCTGTTCGTGCCAGGTAGCCTATGAATTATTCGAAGTTATGCGACGACCTGCTCGTCGCGCATGCGCAAGGCTTCCTCGATATCCACTGACACCACGTTGGACACGCCTTTTTCCTGCATGGTCACGCCGACCAGTTGCTGCGCCAGCTCCATGGTGAGCTTGTTGTGGCTGATGAACACAAACTGTGTGTGTTGCGACATTTTCTTGATCAGCGCGCACAACCGCTCGGTGTTGGTGTCGTCGAGCGGCGCATCCACCTCGTCGAGCAGGCAGAACGGCGCGGGGTTGAGCTGGAACAGCGAAAACACCAGCGCGATCGCTGTCAGCGCTTTCTCGCCTCCCGACATCAGATGAATCGAGCTGTTCTTTTTGCCCGGCGGCTGCGCCATTATCTGCACGCCGCTGTCGAGGATCTCCTCGCCGGTCAATATCAGGCGCGCTTCGCCGCCGGCGAATAGTATCGGGAACATTTCCGACAAGTGCTGGTTGACCTGGTTGTAGGTATCCATCAGCAAGTCGCGCGACTCCTTGTCGATGCGGCGGATCGCCTCTTCCAGCGTGGCCATCGCCTCGTTCAGGTCGGCGGCCTGCGCGTCCAGATAAGCCTTGCGCTCGGCTGCGGTTTGCAGCTCTTCGAGCGCCGCGAGGTTCACCGCGCCCAAGGCCCCGATGTCCGCATTCAGACGGTTTAGTTCGCTCTGCAACGCATTCGGTTTGTTGTTGCCCCATTGCCTATTGTCAGGCCCCAGAAACTGCAACAGCGCCTGCTCGTCCACGCCCTGCAATTGCTCCGCCCATTGCTCGAAATGCAGGCGCGCCTCCTGCTCCTTGAGGGTCAGCTCGCCGAGCTTCTCGCGCAACGGGTTGAGTTTGTGTTCGCAGGCGAGGCGCTCCTGCTCCAGCTTTTGCAGGCCGACTGTCGCGTTTTCAAACACGTTGCGCGCCTCGGCAAGCGCCTGCTCCGTAGCCTGGCGCGTTTGCAGCGCAACCTGCAATTGCTGCTGCGCCGTTTCATCCTCATCGCCCGATAATTCGGCACGCAACTGCACCAGGTTCTGTTCGAATTGCGCCAGAGCGTCGGCAATCTGCCGGACGTTGTGTTGCAGGTCGGCAATTTTCTCCGTGCAGGTCTTGGCGAAAAATCGCGCTTCCTGTAACGCATGCTGCACCTGCTGCGCGCGTTCGCGCTGCTCGCGCAACGCGCTATCCTGATGATGGGTCTGACGCTGCGCCTCGTCGACTTGTGCATGGAATGCGGCAATCTGCTCGCGCAGCATCGCCATCTGTTCGTCAACATCCTGCTGCTGGCGCTGCTCGCCGCCCAGCAGTTCGGCCAGCTCCCGCATCTCGCCCTCAATCTGCAGGGTGCGCTCCGCGCTGCGTTCATGCGCCTGGTTCAGCTTGAGTATCTGCATTTGCAAGCCGTGCAGACGCTGCTGCATTTCATTCCCGGAGGTGCGCAACGGCGCGATCTGCACCTCGATGGCCTGGTAGCGCTGCTCGGCTTGGGCAACTTGCACCCTTGAATACTCCGCGTTGCGATCCTGTTCTACCAGATCCAGTTCCAGCCGCTCGATTTCGCGCTGCCTGGCCAGCACGCCGTGCAACTGGCTGTCCGGTGCATGGAACAGCACGCTATGCGCGCCGACCAGATGTCCGCCCGGCGTGACAAACCAGCCACCTGTCGGCAACTGCGTGCGCTGTGCATAAGCCTGCGCCACGTCCGCCACCGCATACACATGTGTCAGCCAATCCCGCACTGCGGGAAGCACTTGCTCATCCTGGCATTGCACATAACCCAGCAACGGACGTAGGTCGGGATTCATCCCGACATCTTCGTTATGCCTGTCCTGAGCTTGTCGAAGCGGTCGGGATGAATCCCGACCTACGGAAAACAATGCCAGCTTCCCCGGCGGCGCATCGCTCCACGCTGCGGCATCGTCCAACGACGGCATCGCGATCGCGTTCAGCCGCTCGCGCAGCACCGCCTCCAGCGCATCCTCCCAGCCGTTTTCGATGCGGATGGATTGCCACAGGCGCGGCAGTTTTTCCAACTGGTGTTGTTGCAGCCAGGCGTTAAGGTTCTTGTCGTTATCGAGATGCTGCTGCAATTGCTGCAACGCCTGCTGGCGCGCCTCGGTCTGCGCCAGCACGCGCTCCTGCTGCTGCAATGAAGCGCGCAGGTTGCGCCGCTCGTTATCGGCCAGCGGCAACTGTTCCTGCAAGTGTGCCAGTTTCGCTATCTGCTCCTCGCGCTCCATTTCAAGCTCGGCCTGTTGCTGCTGCGCGTCTTGCAGCGCGCCGCTATCGGGGCGCGGCAGATTGTCTTTTTCCAGCAGCAGGCGCAGGCGGCGCGACTCCAGTTGCTGGATGGTGCGCTGCAAATGTTCGCGTTGCGTGCCGGCCAGTTGCAATTGCTGTTGCAGTTGCAGTTGCTCGCGTTGCAGCGCGTTGTAGCGCTCCTGCGCGATACGCGCCGCCTCTTCGGCTTGCGGCAGATTCTGGCTTTCCTGATGTGCGTGCTGTTCGGCCCCGGCCACCTTGACGGTCGCGCCGTCCTGCTGGCGTTGCCAGTGTTCCAGCAGGGAATGAACACCCTGGCGCTGATGCTGCTGCTGTTCGATTTGTTTTTCGGTGTTGGCGATCTGTTGCGTCATGCGCTGGCGCTGATCGGCAACATGCTTGATGTGCTGCTCCAGCCGCGCGATTTCGGCATTCGCGGTATACAGCTCGCCCTGCTTGACATGCAGCGCGTCGGAAAGCTGATAATGCCCGCTGCGCACGGTCTCCAGCTGGCTTTCGATGTCGCGCAAGCGCGCGGTTTCCGCTTCCAGTTCGTTGCGGGTACTCTCCATCGCCTGCGCAAACCGGGCACGCTGCGTCTCGGCCTCCTGCTTCTTCACCAGCCAGAACAAATGCTGCGTGGTATCGCGTTGCGCTTCCAGCGTGCGGAATTGCCTGGCCACTTCGGCCTGCTCGCCCAGATGCACCAGTTGCTTGTCCAGCTCCTGCAGGATGTCGCTGACACGCAGCAGGTTGTCGCGCGTGTCGCGGATACGCAACTCGGTCTCGCGGCGCCGGTCACGGTATTTGGAAACGCCCGCCGCCTCTTCGAGGAAGACGCGCAGCTCCTCCGGCTTCGCCTCGATGATGCGCGAAATCATGCCCTGCTCGATGATCGCATAAGCGCGCGGCCCCAGCCCGGTGCCGAGAAAAATATCGGTGATGTCCTTGCGCCGCACATGCTGGTTGTTGATGTGGTAGCTGGATTCGCCGTCGCGCTGCAACACGCGCTTGATGGAAATCTCCGCGTAGCTCGACCACTGTCCGGCGGCCTTGCCCAGCGAGTTGTCGAAAATCAGCTCCACGCTGGCGCGCGATACCGGCTTGCGTTTGCTCGACCCGTTGAAAATCACGTCCTGCATGGTCTCGCCGCGCAACGCGGAGGCTTTCGATTCACCCAGCACCCAGCGCAGCGCGTCGATCACATTCGACTTGCCGCAACCGTTCGGCCCGACCACGCCCACGATTTGACCCGGCAACAATATATGCGTGGGATCAACGAAGGATTTAAAACCGGCCAGCTTGATTTGGGAGAGACGCAATTGGAAACAGTCTTAACGTTATAATTGCGCCTATTCTAACCGAAGCGACACTTGGCACAAAATGACCGCACAACCCTCGAAAACACTGGAAACTTTCCCCAACCCGAACCCGCGGCGCGACTACCATATCCACATGGAAATCCCTGAGTTCACCTGCCTGTGCCCCAAGACCGGCCAGCCGGATTTCGCCACGCTGATCCTGGATTACATCCCCGACCAGACATGCGTCGAGCTGAAGAGCCTCAAGCTGTATATCTGGTCGTTCCGCAACGAAGGACATTTTCACGAGGACGTCACCAACCGCATCCTCGACGACCTGGTCGCCGCCATCGAGCCGCGTTTCATGCGCCTGACCGCCAAGTTCTATGTGCGCGGCGGCATTTTCACCAACGTGGTCGCCGAGCATCGCAAAGAAGGCTGGCAGCCGCAGCCGCTGGTGGACTTGGCGCAATTCGGAGCACAGTCGAATACGCGCGGATAATAGCTGACACTGGCGACGTGCAACACCCTACACACAACCGTCCATCAGGTGAATCGCCTTGAATGTCCGTTCCTCGGCCGCAGACGTTGCGGGTTATTTAATTCTACCGATCACGAATGTCTGCAATCGGGCACTTCGATTAGTTGAATCCCCTTTAACCAGAAATACAATGCTGATACTTGCCTCAACCACGCGTAGGGGTAATGCGTCAGCTCTATCGAGCGCCACGCCCTTCGTAGGCCATACGGATCAGCGACTTTGCGAGATCGAGGTCGGCGGCGCTGGAGATGGCCAGCTCAAGATCGCCGGTGCCCCAGTGGCCGCTCTGGCTGACATCGCGGGCGATGGCGGGAAGCGGGGCAAGCTTGGCTGGATTTAAATTCAGATAGAGCAGCAGGCGGTTTTTCTGGATCACCACGGAGGTGAAGTTTTTCAGGCGCTTGTAGGCGGCATAGAGCTTCAGCTCCTTCTTCTGCACATCGTCACCCAGCGAGATGATGTAATCCTCCAGTGACGCCAGCACTACCCGCAGCGGGTCGGAAATTGACTCCAGACATTCGGCGTAGGTCTTGTCACCTGTGGCGGCTTTTCCCTTGTCGCTTGCCGCCTTGCTGGCTTTGCCACCCTTCATTCCGGCAGCGCCGCCGTTACCGGCGCTGATTGCATTCGCCAGCTCCAGCAACAACAGCTCATCGCCAAACAGACGGTAGCGGATCAGCTCGATATTGCGGTTGATCTACTGCACCGCATGCGCGTCATATTTGGTGAAGTCCGCCGCGATGCACACCAGACGCGGCGCGCTCCAGTCGATACGGTCGGCGGCTTCATGGCCCAACTGCTTCGTCACCAGTCGCTCAAAATCGCCGCGATGATCCATCAGCCAGTCGAGATAGAACAGCCCCTGATTGATCACGTTCTCGCCGGTGGAGCGTTTGTATTCCAGAATCGCCGGGCAATCATTCTCGTCCAGCCCAAGCGTGTCGATACGCCCGGCGTGGGTCTTGCCGGTGGAATATTCGCTGGCGAGAAAGCGGATGCCGAGCAGCGGTTCGAGGTTGTTCTCGATCAGCGTTTGCAGCGGCTTTTCGAGATCGGAGGCGTCGCCTTGCAGCTCGGAGGCGTGGCCTTGGGTGAGGCGGAATAGTTTGATGTCGCTCATGCATCCCTCTGCGCCGCAAATTCTCAATGCCAAAAACAGTTGCCCGATATGGGCGATTAGTTGACGCTGATATTTATATAGACCAGTGGGCGCTCCGGCTTGCCGTTAAGCTTTTCTACTGTAGCCGAAACATGATGAAACTGAAGCCAACGATGCAGACTAGCCTTGAGCGCGCGGTTAACGTAACCAATCTTCTTACCTTGGCAAATTGCCAGCAAGGCATCTTGGTCGACCGGATTTTCACGGTCAATCTCAAAAGTGACTGCGTCACCCACGTGAATACCAGTCACATCAGTACCGAGTACATGGCGCAGACCTGCAACTTCCATCAGGTAATCACACGGCACCGTATCCTCGTGGAAATCTGGCATCAAGGCAAAGCCATCGCTGGGTAAACGGGCACCAGTGTATCCAAGCAATGCAAAGTCGGAGTAATTAAACGGCGCGGGTAGCCGATGTTGCGCAAGAAAATCAGCAAAATCATCGCGCTTACGTGGTGGCAAGCGGCGCAACAAAGACTCGATCACGCCTTGGCGTATTTCGGCATCTTCCAGGCGAAACGCCGGAAACCCCTTAAATCCGGCCTTGCGGGCCTCCTCGAAATCAGGTGTGCCCTTGAGATAACGAAAAACAAACTGGCCGTCCGGTTCAACGCACACCTCACCGATTACCCGACGTGTGCGAGATGTGGCAGCCTCATCCTGCGGCTGCCACGTCATCAGCAAGCGCGATGGTTCGGCGATATGGTGCAGAATATTCATTAAAATAATGCCCTCAACAATTCTAGCCTGCAAGCAAGCAGGCGTAACATGAATTCAAACCGTTCGCTGGTTAGTGGTGTCACAGCAGCAAGCCGCGCCAAGTCAGCAACAGCGTCCGACAATTCATCAAATGAAAAATTCAGTCTGGCGCCCGCCACTTTGCGTGTATCCGGCCATTCATCCAGCGCGCGTTGAAGCAAAGAAATATGGCCCTGCACTGGATCGGACAGTGACCATTTTAACTGGTGCGTACCTTTTGAGACATAGCGATCGTAATCAGCTTCAGTCCAGCGGTCCACGCGATCAGTGAAGCGTTCGTGCCCCAAGCTGGTACCGTTATCAAACAGCGGAGCCAATCTAGATGGAGCATCCTGCTCCGTGCGTCTGAATATGAAGCCCCAGTTATCCTGGTGACGATCTGTATTGCCGATGAGAGCATCAAACAGTAGTGCATCAATCCACCACTGCCTCCAGCCAGGCTCAAGCAGTTTCGAAATAGCGAATGTCCGAAGGAGGTGCATATTATCAAGCAAATTGTGCTGCTTCCCCTGCTTTCGATCAAAATCTTTATGTATCTTCTGGAGAAAGTCGCCAGCCATCACGAAGGCTTCGTTGTTATCGTTATAAAACCACTCGATCAGTGCTGCGCAATAGCCAGTCCGTGAATTCCAGGCGGCAAAGGCCGGTGGCACCTGCAACCCCAGCAAACAACCCACCCGGTAGGCAACCACCTCACCCCAAAATTGGTCTGGGTAGCTTCTCTTTGAGCGTTTAAACAGATAACGCTTGCCTGGCGTGATAACCGGTTCAGGAGGTGGGTTTGGTGCAAACACAGCATCCTTGGCGCGTGCCCCTTGAGGGAACACGCCAAACTCCGCATCAACCTCCCAATCGGCCACGTCGAACACAGCGATCTGGATCAAAGGCTGGATGCGCATCTTGCTATCCCTGCTCCCGGCGGCTGCGACTGGGTTTGCCAGCCCTCGGTTCGTTGCGCTGCGTTTTGATGCGTTCCAGCAACACGCTGGCCGGTTCGTCGTTGGGGTCTTGCGGCACCAGTTCGCCACGGAAGGCTTTGGCGAGTGTGGCCGGGGTGAGCTTTTCGACTTGGGCGCGGGCGGCGGTGTAGCGGGCTTCGAGGCGGTCGGCGCAGGCGAACAGGGCTTCGACGCGGCGGACGATCTCGGCTTGTTCATCCATGCTCGGCAGGGACAGAGGAAACTCTTTGATCTTGGAGAGGTTCAAGTTGGGCTGATTACCGCCTTCCGCCAGTACACGCATCTCAAAATAATTAGCTTGAAGCGCCAGCTTTACATAACTTTTGAGCGCCTTTTCTTCGTTGACGACAATGGCAGCGCAAGCCTGATTGATGGTGGCAGGAATGCCTAACTCAGTAACTTGTCCGCGCGTTTTCCCTTCGCCGTACATGGCAACCAGCAGCGTTCCGATTGGATACGTTTTCAAACGATGTGCCGTGATGGCTGCTTGCGTTACAAACTCGTTGGCGTCTGTGACGAGCGCCTGCGATGTGGCGGCGCTAGTGACCCAGGGGGTTCCCGTTGAGGTAAAGAATGTCGAATTGGATCGCAACGGCGTGGAGCCTGTTCCAACATGGGCAACCGATTGCACATCTGTTTGCTGCCAGTCCACTGCATTAGCTTCTTCGCGCCAATCCTCCGTCAGCTTGCCAGAAGTAGCGGCGGCAAGGACAGACTGACGGAAGCGTTTGAGAATGGCGGGGACGCGGTCGAGGCGGTCGCGGCAGGCTTCCACCCTCGCCAGCACCGCGTCGAGTTTGTCGGCGATGCGTTTTTGTTCGGGGGCCGGTGGAATATCGATTGAAAGAGCTCTTATGTCTTCCAGTCGAATCCCTTTTACCGTTGTGCCCGTACCCAAGCTCTGGATGAGGCTACTCTGAGATCGCCACCAATGCTCAATAAATGTCTTGTTGATTCCATCAGCAAGAAATAGAGCTTTTAAATCTTGGTTGATGGCAGTTTTAAAACGAGGCCTCACCACTTTACCAAGAGACATTCTAGTGTTTAATTGCATAAGTTAACAATTGTATTAAGGAGCTGAGTTCCTTTAACCTCACGCTTCCTCCATACAAATGGCGTAGCGTTTTTGTTGTAGCTCTCGATGAATGCCTGAATCGATT